>Ga0209417_1000129_pt1 | contig 204503 bp, 186 predicted proteins | sample RifGroF2_FD_184002 | JGI IMG/M metagenome (GOLD analysis project Ga0209417, IMG submission 184002) | Groundwater microbial communities from Rifle, Colorado, USA - Groundwater F2 (SPAdes) (version 2) | ecosystem: Environmental > Aquatic > Deep subsurface > Groundwater | place: Rifle, Colorado... | reverse complement strand
AAAATATCTCTGTAAGCATGGCGACTCCTTTTTCGCTAACTTTTTTGATTTTGTTTTTTTTAAAAGTAGCGAAATGTGGTCGCCTGTCTACATTTTTATATAAATTTTAATTATCGAGTTCGCGTTAATTACGAAAGTGGCACAAATGTGCAAATCGATATGTCATCAAGAGAATTAAAACTACTTATACAAACTTTGCACAGTTTAGATCTTGGTCATAACTACTTTGTACCAGTAGTTCATAAAAAACAAAGTGGTTGTTGCACAATCTTATAAAATATTCTTAAAAATTCAAAATAAAAAAGAGAGGAAAATTTCCTCTCTTTTTTATTTATCTAAACTATCAATCAACGATTTAATATCCGATGGAATAGTTGCTTCGTAGAAATATTCTTTGCCGCCATAACAAAATGATAACTTCCAAGAGTGTAAAGCCTGTCGTGCAATCAATTTCGAATTAATACCATATAATTTGTCACCAATCAGCCCATGACCAATGGCTGCAAAATGAACACGTATTTGATGAGTTCTTCCGGTAACAATTTTTACAGAAACTACTGTCGTCTCTTTTAAATATTCTACAACTTCGAAAAAAGTTAATGCATCGCGGCTACAAATACCAACATGTGACATTTTGGTAGGAATTGTTGCATGCCGCCCGATGGGATAATCAATTTTTCCACTTTTATCCGGATGACCAGAAACAACAGCCAAATAATTTTTGTGAATTTCTCGATTTTTAAACATTGCTGCAAATTTACTTTGAGATATTTGGTTTCGAGCGATTATCATTAAACCTGATGTGTCTTTGTCCAAGCGGTGAACTATTCCAGGTCGCTCAGATGGATCAAATTGTGCAAATTCTGCAAAAGAGTACATAAGCCCATGCACCAAAGTAACTTCTTCGCTGCAACTATTTGCTGGATGAACAATCAAACCGGCCGGTTTATTAATGATTATAAAATCTTCTTGAATATCAATTATTTCGAAATCTACTTTTTGCGGAGTCAAATCATACTGTTTGGCAGGAGGAATAGAAACAATAATTTCATCACCCTTTTTTACCACAAGACTAGATTTTTTAGCTACTTTGCCATTCATCGAGACATTACCATCATCAATAAGCCCTTGCAAATAAGAGCGTGAATAATCTTCTAAATTATTTGCTAAGTAACTATCAAGGCGAGGCTGCTCTTTTTGAGCAAAATCTTGGTCACAAATTATTTTAATTATTTTTTCCATATTGAAAATTACCGCTTTTTTATATATTTATTTTGATTTAAAACTTAGCTTTTGCATTCATTTTATTATTATGTAAAATAAAAGCAAAAGGTTGTTTTTAATTAATACCAAAATCAAGGGAGTGGGACAATTAATACTGTTAAAAATATACTTCTTCAAATTGAAAATAATTTAGAAGAGGTTTTAAAAAATGAAACCTTCCAATCCACCACAACCTGGCAAAATTTTGTAAAACTTCACCCTGCTGACATTGCATCATTTTTAGAACAATTTGATGAAGAAACACAAATAACATTCCTAAAGAAATTTTCAAAAGATTTAACCGGCAATGTATTCGAAAAACTTTCCCTTGAAAATCAATCAAATCTGCTCTTTAAGCTCGAAAAACCTTTTGCTGCAGAAATATTACAAGAAATGACCGCGTCTGCCGTTACCGATCTTTTTGACCTATTGTCAGATGAACAGGTAAAAGAATATTTGCGACTTTTGCAAAAAGAACACCGAAAACAGGTTATTTCGCTATTAAATTTTGATCCCAAATCTGCCGGTGGAATAATGAACAGCGAAATATTCACACTCTCCCAAGATATTTCTATCAAACAAGGTGTTGCGCTTATGCAACGCTTGAGTACAGATCAAGAATACGTAGATCGAATTTATATCACAGATCGCAACAACAAACTCACAGGGTACATAAAAATCGAAGATCTCGTTTTAAACAAACCGCAAACACTGATTTCAGATATTTTCCATCAAAATGAACTCATAATAAATGTGCATGAAGACCAAGAGATAGTTGCAAACCAGATGAAACACTATGACTTGCTTTCCGTACCAGTAGTTGACAATGAAAACAATTTCCTTGGAATAATCACAGCGGATGAAAGTATGGATGTTATAGAAGAAGAGGCTAGCGAAGACGTTTATAAAATGTCAGGACTGGGATCAGTCGACCAAACATATTTTCAAACGCCATTTTGGAGGCTCATTTGGCAGAGAAGCTTTTGGCTTATCACTCTTTTAATTTTACAAAGTGCATCAAGCTTTGTTCTCTCGAGTTATGAAAAATTAATTACTCAAAATGCGATATTATTCTTTTTCTTAAATATGTTGATCGGAACAGGCGGAAACGCGGGAAACCAATCCGGTGCGCTTGTCATTCGTGGACTTTCAACCGGTGAAATTCATCGTAAAAATGGCCTGAAAGTTTTGTTCCGCGAATTTAGAGTTGCTATCATAATCGCACTTTTTTTGGCTGTTATAGGTTTTGAGCGAGTTTATCTCACAAGACACAATCTGATAGCGGCGGTTGTAATAAGTATTTCGCTTTCAGCTATAGTAGTTGTTTCAATCTTTTTAGGCACACTACTACCTTTACTTCTAGAGCGATTAAATATCGATCCTGCGCACGCAGCAGCTCCATTTCTCGCAACATTAATGGATATCATCGGAATTTCAATTTACTGCATCATTGCAAGCAAAATATTGGGTTAAATAATCTAAATATTATTCATTATCTCAAACAAAAATACTATTTTATAATTAAATATCATATAAAAATTGCATATTTGTAATAAATATTGCCGTTTGATTTTAAAGTTGTTATCATTAACTTTATATAAATAATTAAGTAAAAATGATGTTTTTGGAGGTTATTTCATGAAAAACTCAATTTTTAGCAAAATAAATCAATTTTCAAGAAAAAAATTAGCAATTTTATCATTGCTTAGTTTTTCATTTTTATCACTTTTTGGTGGCCTTCCTGCAAATTTGCCCGCACAAATTGCAAGTATGCTCCAACAACAATCTATCAATGCTCAACAAATAAATGCTTTAGAACAAATTATTCCTAGATTAGGTGCAGGATTAAACCCAGAATCACGCTCAGAAATTATTTCAGCAATTTGGGATAAATCAAGCGAATCGCTTAGAGCGCAACTTATTCAATCTCCTAATATTTTGGGATTTGCTCCACAAATAAGAAGCTTTACACCTCAATCAACATTTGGACAAAATATCCAATCATTAAAAGTTGGAACTCTTTTTCAAACACCTCTAAATCCCGCACAAACTTCAGATACACTGAAAATACCAGTAGCACAACAATCTGACGCCAATATTAAACCAACCCAAAAACCAATGGGATTGCAATTATTAGTACCTGAAACAAAAAAAGGATTGGGAATTTTAGTTGATAAAAAACCAAAATTTGAATCACTGCCTCACGCAGGAGTATTAAACTTAGATACTAAAGAATTTCCACCAGCATTAGCTCCTCAAGCGCCTACTCATATTGCAAAAGAAAAATTTGAAACAAGATCAGAACATCTAAAAAAATTAGACAAAGAATTAGAAGTTCAACAAAAAGCCGCTGATATCATTGCAGAACAAAAACCTGCTTTACCTGCTTCTACCGCAAATGTTTCTGCACCTACGACTGCTGTTCCAAAAACTCCTAGCGCAACGCGACCAAATTCTGGGTTACAAAATCCAAAATCATCTATTGTCGATTCAAGTTCAACTTTAATAAGAAGAACATTACCCGATGCAAAAGAAGCTGTTCAACAACTACAACAGCCTCACACAGGAGTATTAACCTTAGATCCTACAGATTTTCCACCAGCAATAGCGCCTCAAATACCTGAACGTGTTGTAAAAGAAAAATTTGAAAAAAGATCTGATCAACTAAAAAGATTAGAAAAAGAATTAGAGGCTCAACAAAAAGCCGCTGTTATTATCGCAGAACAACCAAAACCTGTTTTACCAACAGTTACTCCAACTGTTCCTGCAACCTCGCCAGCAGCTCATTTAATACCATATGAAGATTTGGGTCTTGCTTCGCTTTTCAACGAAAATAAAGGATTAAATATCCCAACTTCTCCAGCTACAGGTTTAACTGCAAAACCTAGAACCTATCTTAAACCTACTAATGTCTCATCAAATCCACCAGCAACTATAAATACTCCTGCGATTACTTTTGTACCGGTAATAAGTTCAAGTTCAATAACTGCGCCGGGAACAGGACTAAATCCTGGAGCAACGCCTGAAACAAAACCGGGTATATTACCCGGTAATGGACAGGGACTAGCTCTTTTACCAAAAAGCGCACATCAACAACCTGGAATTATCCATCGATATTTATTAAAAACACCACATCCAAAATTTGATCCAAGTTTACTTGGATGGCTATTTGGAGATGATGTAAATTATGATCCATCTTTATTTGCAACACCTCAGAATGAGGATCTTGGTCTATCTTGGCTTTTTGGAGATGAAAATATAAATGAAAAAAAATTATCGACATCAAAACCTAAACAAAAACCTAAAGTTGAAGAACCAAAACCTAATGATGAAAAACCTAAAGTTGAAGAACCTAAAAAAGAAGAAGTTGCTAACAAAGAAAATTTAGATAAACAAGAAGCAAAAGGTTCATCTTTAAAGCCTGAAGCAACAGTAGAAAAACGCCCAAAAGAAGAATCTATCGACGCAAAACCTCAAATAGCAACACAATACTCTAAACCAGATAAAGATGACAAAAAAAATGATAATAAAAATCTTGATACATCTTCGCCTACATCAAATGGTTATATCCCTTCTTATGGAGATTTAGATAAAAAGTCTAAAGATAAATCTAGAAAAGAAGAACTGTTCAGACCTTATAGCCCTTTTGATTTTCAAGACAAAAAAACTGAAAAATTTAAACCTGTAAATCATCCTGATTATTTAGATCCAAAAAAATCGCACGAACAACCGCTAGGATTTTTACCCAAAGCTTAAAAACCTAGACCTTTTTTCTTGATGCTTTTCTGCGAAGAGATTAAAGAAACATTTTTCTCAATACCAATCTTAGATATTTGGTGATAAAAAAATTCACGATCTGCAGATTTAACAACAGCTTGTTCATGTGCCTCTGCGATAGAGATCGGATATCCATTTCCTTTTGATACTTGATCCAAAATCATCTGACAAATCAAATCTATTTTTTTTCCATCTTTTGCTATCCATGCTGGCACTTCGATGCGAACAACTTCTGCACCAACATCCAAATAAAAAAAGAAAATTTTAAGATGCTTTGGATAATCTGACATTATATTCGACTGGCTTTCAAACAAAATAGTACGTTCATATTTGTTTACAAAAAATTTAGTTATTGAAGTATCGATTAATTTATCAACTTGCTTACACGGAAAAGACTGAAATGATTTATGACATTCTATGCAATTTGCAGCAATGAACTGACACAAACCAATCTTTAACAAATTAACAAGCTCCTTACTCTTTGGATAACTAATGTACCCAGCTATCAATGTTTGATTTTCATAAAATTTATCTAAATAAGAAATATACATATCCAAAAAAGTTTGTTTCAAATCTGGAGCGCTTCCCTCCAAATGCCAAAATATTAACGTTCCATCAAACAAAACAACTGCTGGTTTATAAACTACCGATTGTTCAAACGAAAATTTAAATTCACTCTCTTCACGCTTAAAATCTACAAAATCTTTTGTACCAACCACTCCATCGCTAAATGAAAAATCTTCAAAAAGACAAACCTCTGGTTCACAAAAAAATTTTGCTTCGCTACTATTTTTGCCATATTTTAAAAAAATTCCACCCACATTAATTAAAAAACAATTACTCCCTACAGAGTTGCGATCAGGATAAATTTGAGATCCATCGATTGCTAAAACAGAATAATCTTTTAAAGTAGATTCAATTTTGTATGTTTTATTTAATTTTTCACTCCAACGGGGCAAAAGAAAAGAGCTTTTGCTATTTTCAACCTTCAGAGCAAAAGTCGAATCCTGACTGATCTTATCCCAAATATTTTTAGCAATCTCAACCTGGTCTAAATTATTTGGAAACAATTTAGAATTAATAGATGAAAATTTCGCAAGCAATTTTAAATGGTCAAGCACAAACTTCCTAAAAATTATTTTTTGAAGTATCGAAAAGTTGTATAAAAAATAAGATAAACAACCAAAACTCTAGCGCCATTAATCTTTAAAAATAAAGGCAGATCCAAAGCCATTGAAGTAATAAATTCTAAAACAGAAGCTACACCTAAAATATGCATAAAATGATTTGATAAACCATCTGAAGATTTATCTTTATAAATTTTTAAAATTTGTGGAATTTGTGCAAGCGCACCAAACAAAATCGTAAACCAACCAGTGATTGTTCCAACAAGCCCGGGAAGATAAAAAACTAAAGGCAATAGTGCAAAATTAATCAAACCAACACTCAGGAAAAAGTTCATAAAAAACTTTTTCCGCGTTTGATCGAACATAAAAAATTGTATAAGCAAAATTAACATTTCCAGCAATAAAATTGGAATCAAAATTTTGTATGAAATTGGCAAGTTAAAAAGAAATGTTTGATAAGCAAAAGTTAAATAAGCCCCAAACAAAAATATGAACATTAAAGAACTTATGCCTTCAACTGACTTTTTCTTGAAAACATAAATAATTTGAAAGAAAAACAAGATAAGATAAGTAAAATTAAACAACCAAGAAAATATAAACGCTAATTTCTGAATATCCACAAATCCCCCACAAAAACTATAAATTTTGCGATTCCTATTATTTTATAATAAACAATTTCCATTTAAAAAGAAAAACATTAGAAAAAACGCTAAAATAAGCCTTTTTACCGTCAACCCATTTGATTTTTCCCATCGAAACTGGGAAACTAATAAATATCAAAATAAATAGCGAAAATAAAGGATTTTTATGAATTTTAAGAAATTTTTCAGTTTTTTGGTTTTAATATTTGTTTCTACAAATTTTATTTTACAATCTACTCCACAAACAGGACCTAAAAATAAAAAAGGGGGAACAACTCATCAATCCAGATCATTACTTAACGACGACTCAAATAACACACTTTTCGAATTAGATTTGGACAAACAACAGAAGAAACCACATTTAACACTAATCGAAAGACTTAAAGACGAATTATTCAAATTTAAAAAAACAAATTCGCCAAGAAGTAGAAGTCAAAGCCCTAACTATTTTGGAAATTCAAATAATAACACTAATGCTCAACCAGCAAACACTCATCCTTTCCTTGCCGGACTAGATTCAACAAACTCTAAACAAATCATTTTTATTATAAATTCTGCAAAATACGAGAAAGAAATTGTTGAAATTTTAAATGAAATGGCAGCTCTTTTTAACTCCATAAAACAAAATGATGAAGAACTATGGTTTGTGATTGTTCAAGCAAATAAATTTCTTAGAGATATAATTTCCGCTTGCGTTGAATTAAATGAAGCATTACCAAACGATTTAAGAGTTAATTTTCATAATTTAACTATCAATTGTGATCATATTTTTAGATTCGATACTAGACATCAAGCAGGTTTTCACTTTTTAGCAGATAAACAAGATTTAGTAGTCATGCAAGATACAATAGAAGAAGATACACAATCACATGTATTTTGTGCTCATCACCATGCAAACAAAGCATGTCCTCATGGTAAATTTTCTACATTTTTCCCACAGCATATGACACACGCTGATGTTATCGAATCTGTAAGACAAAGTTTCTACCAACTCAAAATAGCATTCGGTGAAAGCAAGTATATTGCATTCAACTTAAAATATCAGATTTATTTAGAAGTATTTTTGAAAAATGAAAATGGAATAATAACTATCACATCTGCATTTCCCATTCTTTATTTTATAGAAAATGGAAGTAATTCTCCTAACCATCCATTCTCTAAAGGACAAATTTCAACAGCTATACGAGAAGCAAAAAATAATATTGATTTCTTTACAAGATATAAAACAGATAGAGAAACAACTATTTTAGATCTAGCATCTATTCTAAAAAATAAAAATTTAACCAAAGCAGAATCTGGAATTTACGTCGAAGTATCAAATAATCTTCTTCAATAAAAGGATTTTTATGAATTTTAAGAAATTTTTCAAATTTATTACATTTTCAGTTTTAATTTTTATTTCTACAGATTTTTTGCTAAAAGCTACTCCGCCAGACACTCCACCAGACACTCCTGAATCTAAAAAAGATGAAACTCCAAAAAGTAGAAAAACACCAAGAAAAGGTCATATCGCATTACCTATGGATAGCGATGAAAGCTCTTCAGAAAAAGATGATTCTGAACAATTTAGCGAAGATGGTGATCCCGCGGTAAAACTCACTTTTGGGGCTCCTGGAAATATTCCAAAAGCATCCTTTTTATTCCCTCCTAAAACTACAACTCATCATAAGCTCAAAAAGAAAAAAGAAGCCGAAGACGGCGATCAACTTTCAGATGAAGATACTCCTACAGCAGGACCTATTGGTTTCACTACTGCAAAAAAATCTGATGTTGCAAAATTTTCGAAAGGCACATTTGCTTATCTCTCAAAAGACTCACTAGATGAAGATGACGCTAAAAGCAAAACCTTACATAAAAAAAGAATAAGCAATAGCGTCGCAAGCAGTTCATCATCATCATCATCATTAGCAGCAGCTCCACCGGAATCACATGCAAAACGTACACGCATTAAAAAAAGTCTTACTACCGCTTCCCATTCAAGACAAAAATTTTTAGATCAACAAGCAGATCCTTTTGCTGAATTGGAAGATGAAGATGATACCGCTCCCTCTGAAAAACTAAAACAAATATTAGATGCTCTAAAAGAATTACCCCTAACTCCGGGATCAGGCTCTAGCTCTGTAGGTTTCAGCTTCATGCCCTTGCCCCCAGAACAGCAAATGAGACCGCCTTTTTCGCCAATGGAATCACCGATACTAAATCATCCTATTATAAAAAAAATAGATCGTCGCAAATCCCAAGAAATAACTCTTTTAATAAGGTCTACACAAGAAGAAAATGAAAAAATTGCAATTTTAAATTTAATGGCAGAATTTTTAAGATTCATAAAAAACAACGATGAAATAACTTGGTTTGATATTGTTCAAAAAAACAGATTTCTTCAAAATATAATTTCCGCCTGTGTTGAATTAAATCAAAGACTCCCCATAAATTTAAGAAAGAATCTAAATAATTTAATCATCGATTACCGCCATATTTTTGAAATGCAACATCAATCAGGGTTTCACTTTCTAGGGGATAAAGAAACACTTATTCTGCCAGAAACTAAAGAAGAAAATCCTATAACACAGGTATTTTGCGCGTATCACCATGTTAGCGGAGAGTGCCCCAATGGTAAATTTTCTACATTTTTTCCTCAACGCATGTCTAAAAGAGATGTAATAGAATCTGTAAGAAATAGCTTCAATCTACATAAAATAGCATCTAGTGAAAGTAAATATATTTCGTTCGATGCACAATATAATATTTATTTAGAAGTATTTTTGAAAAATGAAAATGGGATAATAACTATCACATCAGCATTTCCTATTCTTTATTTTATTCAATTAGATCGTGAACATAATATTGCTTTAAATAATTCACCTTACTCTCCTGAAGTAATTTTAAAATCTATAAGAGAGGCAACAAAAAAAGAAGATCTCGATATTTTAATTAAATACAAAACGGAAAGAAGAACAACTATTTTAGATATAGCTCCTATTCTAAAATTAAAAAATGCAACTAAAGCAGAATCTGGAATTTACGTCGAAGTATCAAATGAATTTATTGAAGGGATAGAACAATCAGCCAGCGCGTCGTCTTCAAGCTAAATAAATAATTTTATAAAAATATAAAATAAAAAGAGATCGAAAACATCGATCTCTTTTTTTGTGACTTAAACTTTCAAAAATGATAAATTTATACACATTAATGCAAAACAAATTTAAAAAGGAAAATAGTATGATTTTAGTTTCTATTGAAGGTAATGCAGGAGCTGGAAAAACAACCTTTTTCAAGGTGCTAGAATCAAAACTTAAAGGCAAAAATATCAACGCCGCTTTTATTCCGGAACCTGTAAATAAATGGTTAAATATAAAAGATGAAAAAGGCGAAAATTTACTAGGCAATTTTTATAAAAACACCCCCAGATGGGCATACACTATACAAACAGCAGCGTTTTTTACCAAACTAGACGCAATTATGCAAGCAGCGCAAACAAAAGTAGATTTCATCATCACAGAAAGATCGATTTATTCCGATCAAAAAATATTTATCCCGGCAATAAAAATTGATAATAATATTTCAGATTTTGAAGAAGAAATTTACTCTCTATCAAAACCACTATTTCAAACTGTGACTCAAAATTTAAAAATTAAAAATGTAATTTATTTAAGATGCTCTCCTCAAACGGCTATGAAACGAATTGCATCAAGAGGAAGACCTGAAGAAACAGTAACACCTTTTGCATACATACAATCACTTCATGATAAACATGAACAGTGGTTAATGGATTCTAAAAACTCATTTAAAGTTCTAACAATTGATAATGAACTAGATTTTGATACAGAAAAACATGAAACACAATTTGATGAGATGATAGATCAAGTAATTAAATTTTTGAATAATCTAAAACAACAATAATAAAAAAGGGCGGAAAATATTTTCCGCCCTTTTTTATTATTTTACTTTTTATTGATGTTTCAAAATATACTCTACAAGCAATCTAATACCAGCTCCGCTCGCACCTTTGATACCTGGAACATCACTAGCGACTCCAGCAATATCCAAATGTGCCCACGGAATATTTTTATCTACAAAATTTTCTAAAAATAGTCCCGCTGTGATCGTTCCTGCTCCATAAGTTGATTTACCAGTATTTGAAAGATCTGCAAAATCAGATTCTATTGCAGGTTTATATTCATCATCGAGAGGAAGTTGCCATACCTTATCACCTGTTATTTGACCTGCAATTTCTAACTCTTTTACTAATTTTTCATCTCGACTCAATAAACCAGCATAAAAATGTCCCAACGCTATTTCAACAGCTTTTGTCAAAGTTGCAATATCAATAATAACAGTTGGTTTATAAAATTTTTGCAAATAACAAAGTGCATCTGCAAGTATTAATCTACCTTCTGCATCAGTACTTTTAATCTCTGCAGTTTTACCATTCATAAATGTGACAATATCATCCTGTCGACTACTTTTACCACTTGGCATATTTTCTACAACAGGCGCAACCACAACAACATCAACATCTGGTTTAATTTCAGAAATTGCTTTGATCGTTGCCATAACAGCTGCAGCACCACACATATCATATTTCATACCAGTCATACCAGCAGATGGTTTTAGACTAATTCCACCAGAATCGAATGTTACACCTTTTCCAACCAAACCAATAAGTGATGCATTTTTCACATCCGATTTGTACTCAACAATTATAAATTTTCCATCTTGATCTGAACCAGCATCAACACAAGCAAATCCACCCATTCCAAGCTCGATCGCTTTATCTCGTCCGAAAACGCTATATTTCAAATTTGCAGATTTTGCTAATGCTTCGACCTCTTTTGCAAAAACAGTTGGGGTCAAAACATTGGGTGGAGTATCCGCCCAATGACGTGCCATATTCATAGCTTTGCCGATAGTCATACCTTGAAACAAAAACTCTTCGATCAACGCTTTTTCTTCTGCCAAAACTTCTTTTTCGCCGTTGGTCAAAATAATTTCGCCACTAAACTCTTCTTTTTTATCTGCTTTAAACGCTGTAAATTCATAATTTGCGATTTGAGCGGAAACTGCAATCTGCTTAACAATTTCAGAAATTTTTAGATCTTTTCGCTCATGCATGTAAGGAATGGATAAAACTCCAGATTTGATTTCTAAATTTTTCATTGTTTTAACAAGTTTATCAATTGCTTTGCGTAAATGATCAAGTTTTTTATCCCAAGAGATATCAATTTTTCCTATTCCTACAAAAACAAACTGAACAAGTTCTCCAGCTCTAAGACCACTCAAAACAAAACTTTGACCACATTTACCTTCAAATTTATGTTTTTTCAAAATTTCACTTAAATGCGGATAACAATCTTTTTCGATAACTTTCAAATTTGGTGAGATAGAAAAATTTTCTTCAAGCAGGAAAAAATATCCCTCTGCTCTGTTTTCCCAAAATGAATTTTCTGATAAACGAATTGAAATCATTTTTTAAACCTTTCAAAAAAGTAATTAATTGCACAGCAATAATAGCTTAAGGTTTAAAAATTGAAAATGAAAATAACAAGTATTTATCTACTATTTGAATTGTTAAAAGGCGCTAAACCTTTTTTTAAAACAACGAGAGGAAGAAGTGCACATTTGATACGATTGGGACCAAGAGTGATACCAACCTCTTTGATAAAGGTTTCAGGTGAAATATTTAAAACTTCAGATATTTTTTTATTTTTACACATTTCAGTAAGAATTGATGCCGAAGCTTGGCTCAAGACGCAACCACTAGAAACAAATTTTAAATCGCAAATCAAATCATCTTGTATTTTACCTTCGATTGAGACTTTGTCTCCACAAGAAGGATTTTCATCCGCTACTTTAAAATCTGGATTTTCTAAATGACCACAATTTTTAGGATTTTTAAAATGATCCATTAATTCTTTTTGATAAATCTGCATGCTCACAAGTTTAATCTTTCTTTAAAGAATTGATCGCTTCATTCAAAGTCAATAATAACAAGTCAACTTCTTCCAAATTATTATAAAGATAAAAACTTACACGCAAAGAAGAATCTTTGCCTAGCATATTCATAAAAGGTTGAGCACAGTGATTTCCAGCTCTCACCATTATTCCACGCATATCAAGGTAAGCTGCTATATCGTGAGGATGGATTCCTTTAATATTGAAACTTACAAGATGCCCATCTTTTCTAATCAAATTTTTATTTCCTAAAATTTCAATGTCTTTGATAGATTCAAGACCATCTAAAAGTTTACTACAAAGCTTCGCTTCATGTTCCTTTAATGCATTGAAATCTATATTGGAATTTATATAATCCAAAGCTGCACCTAAACCAATCACACCTGCGATCGGAGGAGTTCCTGCTTCAAATTTATGAGGCGCTTCTTTCCATATCGATTTTTTAACATCTGCACTGTAAACCATTGATCCACCAAATCTGAAAGGTTCTATAGAATCATGTAAATCTTTTTTGATATATAAAATACCAACACCTGTTGGACCTAACAGTTTATGAGATGAAAATGCTAAAAAGTCAGCTCCCCATTTCTGCACATCGACTTTGCAATGAGCAATCATCTGCGAAGCATCAATTAAAATTTTGGCACCAACTTCTCTTACTCTTTTGATAAAATCTTCGAATACAAAATTTTCAAAATCAAAAATTGGACCTATCACATTAGAATAAGGAGCAAAAGCAATTAATTTGGTTTTATTTGAAATAACTTTTTTCCAAAAATCATAATCTAACTTTGGTACTACTATTTTTTGCTCATCAAGCTCACCATAAACACCAATATTATCTAAATTTAATTCTTCTTCTTTTTGCTCAAAGCCAACAACAAAATTATTGGAATCGAAAGGAAAATATTTTATTGAAACGCCTAAATCTTTTGAAATAACTTGCCATGGAAGAAAATTGGAAACATGTTCCGTTGGTGAAAGTAAAATTTCATCACCTTTTGAGAGATTTTGCCTTGCCCAAGTTTGAGCTACAAAATTTATAGAATCGGTCGCACCATAAGTGAAAATAATTTCTTTAGAATCAGCATTGATGAATTTCGCTACTTTTTCTCGAGTTGCTTCAAATTTAGCAGTATTTTGCTCACTTAAATCATAAATTCCGCGATGAACATTCGAGTTAGAATTTTTATAAAAATCGGTAATTGCATCAATAACAGAAATCGGCTTTTGTGAAGTCGCAGCACTATCAAGGTAAATTAACTCTTTTGGAGCACCTTTTTTACCAAAAATAGGAAAATCTGATCTAATTTTCTTAAAATTCATTATTTCACCACTAAGTTAAACTCTTTTAGCATTTCTTATAAACGCTTTAGATCCATTTTAAATGATTCTGCAAATAAATCATCTGCTAGACAGGATAATGTGCAAAAAACTCAAAAAACCCACTTTTTTTGTATCATAACTAATATTTATTAATAATATCCGTCAAGTTCGCCAGCTTGATGCAATTGATATTTAACGTTGCTTGATAATCTTTGCCATGAAATTAATTTCTGTCTTAATTCTGTCATCTTTATATCGCATGCAATCCTTGCATCTGGAGATTCCGGATCTAATACTCCAGGGCTTTTCTCATAATAACCGATTGTTTCATTTAATTCTCGAATTGGTTTATTACAAGCAAACAATACTGAGCTAGTAATTATAGAACCTTTTTCTAAAAGAAATTCTGCTATTGTAAACAAATCAACTCTTTCACAAGCTCTTTGCAACGGTAAAAAAAATTTTTCATCTTTTTCATCTATACAACTTGGATTTAAACTAACCAAAAATCTAACAAATTCAAGATTGCCTGCTTTGATAGCATCAAAAATCGCATGATGCACACCCAATAAATTAGATTCCCCTAATATTGAAAAAAACAAAAATGTTAATAATTTAAAATACTTTTTCATGGTATTCCCCCAACTTATTTTTAATTTAATTGAATTCTAACTTCATATTATTGAATAAGTTCCATAGAAGTAGCCCCCCTACTTTTTAGAAACGTTATTGTATTCTTTAAATTTTCTATAACTTCAGATTGCAAATCTATTTTTTCTTGAAATTCATCTAAAAATTTTTCTGTAAATTTAGCATCCACCTTCATTAAATAGTTATATGTTTTTCCCAACTCTTTAAAATAAGGCATTTCAATGGCGTTATATTTAATAATTGCAGTATCTAAAATCGAATCCCCAAAGGAGTTAACATAAGAAACATCCGCTCCATTATTAACTAATAACTTAACCAAATGATGTGGAATATTTTTATATACTGCTACCTGCAAAACAGAAAAACCAGGTAATCTTGTTTCAACTACGTTTACATCTACCACAACATACAAGATTAAAAATTTAAAAATTTTTTCTAAAATTTCACGCTTATCTAAATCTTCTTCGTCGCCTAATCTCTCACATAATTTAAATAAAGGATTTACACCTCTTTCATCGACAAAATTTACAGATTCAGGATCTTCTTCAACCAAAAGTTTAATTCGCTCATAATCTGCATTTTCTACCACATCAAAGATTTCATGATGTTCTGCAAATATGCTAAAAGCACTCCCAAGTATTGATAAAAATATTAATAGTTTTAAACTTTTTTTCATAAATAATTTTATTAAGCTTCTGATCTAAGACTCTTCTGAATCAAAGAAATTAGGGTTTCAAATTTATTTAACACTACACTTTGGGTTGCAAATTCAGATTGAAGATCTATTAAACATTTTTCGTTATATTCAAGCACTCTCAAAAAGCTAGGAAGATAACTTGATGGTGTTAATTTTAAAATATTTTCTTGATGATATTTTATTGATAACTTCAACGGCCGATAAATGATTAAAACAGCACATAGCTTATTCTCAGCAACATTTAAAACTGAATCTCCAAAAGAATTTATATAAGAAACCCTTGCCCCTTTTTCAATTAATGATGCAATGGAATCATATGAAAGATCATTTTGCACTGCACATTGTAAAACTGAAAAATTGGGAATATTCGGTTCAATAAAATTTACATCTGCATCCGTACTCTGTAAAAAATATAAAAATATTTTTTCTAAATTTTTACGTCTATTAAAATCCTCTTCCGAACCATATATATCACACAATTTAAACAAAGGAGTAACACCTTTTTCATCAATACAATTTACACATGTACAATCTTGCCTTATCAATGTTTTAATTCCTTCAAAATCCGCCAAAACTAAAGTATCAAAAATTACATGATGCACTCCAAATAAATTCGACGCGCCTAATATTGAAAAAAACAAAAATGTTAATAATTTAAAATACTTTTTCATAAATAACCTTCCATTTTTATGAATTTAGGATTTAGGTAGTGAAATAAATTCATCATTTTTAATAAATCGTGGACAATTTTACGCTGACAATCAAAAGGGAAACTTAGATGCTCTTCTAAATGAAATTGATGTTTTTCTCGTTGTTGTATTAAATCTTCTAATGAATATCCACAATATTTAGAACATTCCATATCCCTAATTTTTTTTATTTTATTTTTATGAGAATTAATTTCTTTCCGAAGCGCATCTAAAACTACTTTTTCCTTTAAATAATTTTTTTCTGCTATATCCAATACAGAATTTCCAGATAAATTTACATAAGAAATATCTGCGCCCTTTTTTACCAATAATTCAATTAAAGAATATGAAATATCTTTATCAATAGCATATTGTAAAATTGAAAATTTTGGCGCTGTTTCTAAAACTGAATTTACATTCACATCTGTATATTTAACTATATATCTAAAAATATTTTTTAATTTTTTACGTCTATCAAAATCCTCTTCCGAACCATATAAATCACATAATTTAAATAAAGGCGAAACTCCATTTTCATCAACAAAATTTACAGATTCAGGCTCTCTTTCCAATACCAAAAGAACTTTGCTATAACTAGCTTTTTCTATCGCATCAAAAATTGCATGATGCTCACAAAACAAATTGGAAACGGAAATTAATGCAAGAAATGCAAAAGTTAATAATTTAAAACCTTTTTTCATAAATAACCCCCAAATTTAACAAATTTTGATATTTAAACGCTGGATGATTGTTATATTCTAATTGAAAATAAAAATAAATCAACCGCTAAAATAAAGAACTATTTTAATCGATTTTTTATTAAATTTGAATAAAAAAAGAGGCGATTTAATTAAAAACCGCCTCTTTTAAAGGTTTTTTACTAAAAATATGATTTTTACTTAGTTTTATCTTCTAATAGCTTCTAAAATTCGTAATTGATTAGAAATAGCATGACGTAAAACTTTACAAAGTAGATAATCTAAATATGAAACTTCATTTGCGGCAAGAGAAATCAAACTCTCATCTATATCGCTTATTAATGATGTAATATCTTTTTTTGCTTTATCTAAATCATTTACCAACAATCTCGCCACAAAATTAAATCGCACAATAAAATGTGCTGAGCTTCCAAAAATATACCCCGCATAACCACAGCCTCTTTGAGGGAGCCTTACATTTTTGTACTCATACATCACTGAGCCTAAAAAAGAATTCGCATCTACAAAAAAACCATTTTCTACATCATACGCTTCAAAAATAAAGGCCGGATTTTCTGAAATCCACTTATCCAAATATTTTGAATCTTTATTTTGCACAGAAGCATCAAATGCAGTCATCAACACTGGTGGATAAGCTTCAATTTTTGATATAAATGATAAGCTCAACAACGCACAACAAACAGTTAATATTTTTTTCATATTAAATTCCTTTATGAAAGACGTGTACCATTTTTGATTTCTGATCCAACAGTTACAAATGTCATGGATTTATCATCTTTTGCAAAAAGCATCATACCTTGTGACTCAAATCCAAGCATCTTGCGTGGCTTTAGGTTCAAAACATAAACACCTTTTTTACCAATCAAATCAGTCGGCGTAAAGTATTGACGAACACCTGATAAAATTTGCTTTTTGCCTAAAGATCCAAAGTCTACTTCAAGCTTATAAAGCTTATCTGAACCGTCAATAACTTCACATGATAAAATTTCGCCAACACAAAGTTGAACTTTTGCAAAATCTTCAATCCCGATTTCATCCACAGTTGCAACACCTTCAACCTTTTCTTTTTTAGAAGATTCTTTTTTAACGTCCACGGCTGCTTCACTTTTTTCTGCAGGCCTCTCAAAAAGAGCTTCTTTAGGTTTTGTTATTTTAAAATTTTTGTCCCAGATATTTTTTCGCAAAATCTCTTCATTGTTTATAGTCAAATCAATTTTATGCCCTATGCAAGAAATCAACTCTTCCATCTTTTTTGGCATTACAGGCCAAAGCAAATGTGCAACTGAATAAAGTGAATTGCAAACAACAGCTATCGTTTCCTCAAACTCATCTTTATTTTTTTTAACAGATTCCCAAGGCTTGCGATCATTGAAATATGCATTTACTTGCGAAATAAATGTCCACAATTTTGAAAGCGCAATGTGATATTGATAATGATTTAATTCATCACAATATTCTTTAAACATTTCTTCGCTTTTTATTTTTAGTATTTCAGATGCTGGATCAAAAACTTCTGGTGAATTAATTTCCGAAAATCCATTATTAATTGCAAGTACTGTAGTTCTACTCAAAAGATTTCCGAGATTATTCGCCAAATCTGAAGAAATACGGCCTTCTAAATCCTCAATACTAAATTGGCTATCTTGATTTACGGAGACACTTTTTAGTAAATAATATCGAACTTGCTCCACACCATATTTTGACGCTAATTCTTGTGGATCAACAGCATTTCCAAGAGATTTGGACATTTTATTTTCACCAGACAAAATATAACCATGGACCAATAATTTTTTAGGCATTGATAAACCTGAAGCCATCAAAAAAGCGGGCCAATAAACAGCATGAAATCGTAAAATATCTTTTCCCATTACTTGAACATTTGCAGGCCACCAAAAATCAAAATCTTCTTGCTGCTGTTTATTTGATGATAAATATCCAACTGCACTTAAATAATTATTTAATGCATCAGCCCAAACATAAACCGTTTGTCCACTTTCAAGAGGGAAAGGAATTCCCCAAGTCACGCCTTTGCGTGAAATGCTCAAATCTTGTAAACCGCCGCTAACAAATGAAATAACTTCATTAAGTTTTTCTTTTGGAGTTATAAATTCTGGATTTTGTTTATAAAACTCGAGCAATCTATCTTGATATGCAGAAAGTCTAAAAAAATAATTTTCTTCGGATAATTCTCTTAACTCTCTTTTACAAGAAGGACAAACTTTTTCATCTGTTGCTTTTTCTAGCGTGACAAACGTTTCACAGGGAACACAATACAAACCGCTGTAAACAGATTTATAAATGTCACCTTTTTCATAAAGATTCTTAATCCACTGTGTCACCATTTCTTGGTGCTGATTATCCGTTGTACGAATAAATTTGTCATAATCTATTTCGTAGAGTTCCCACATTTTTTTGAAATCAACAACTATTTTGTCAACAAATTCCTTTGGCTGCATTTTATTCTCTGCAGCCTTTTCAGCAACTTTTTGACCATGTTCATCTGTACCGGTTAAGAAAAAAACCTTCTTACCAAGAAGTCTATTAAAGCGCGCAGAAACATCTGCTAAAAGAGTTGAATACAAGGTACCAATATGTGGTTTGGAATTAACATAATAAATGGGAGTTGTAACATAAAATTTATTTTTGTTCATAAAAACTTCCTAAATAATTATTTTGCTGTTGCCATAACGACTGGCTCTAACATCTTTGCTGGCTCTGATTTTAAATTCTTTAAAATTCTGTTCCATCGAATAAATTTTGTCCACAAATCAATTGGATGTTTTATAAAATCAAAAAACCAAAAAGATTCTAAACTATCAATCGAATATACCACAAAGCTTGCTCTGCCATAAATTCGATCTGCATCCAAAAATCCCCAAAATCGGCTGTCATAACTATTTTTTCTATTATCACCCATCATCCAATATTTACCTTGAGGAACAACCATTGGACCAAAAATATCAACGTTTTTACCATTACGTTCAATTGTAGGAGTAAATGGCATAAGAACCCAAGCAGATGTAGAGCCAGGCTTCAAAACAACTTCTTCAGAATGCATACGATAAAAAGGTTGCTCTAACAGATCTTTTGAAGGGTCAAACGAATAACCTATTGGATCTGATCTATAACGTAAAAATGCAGGAACTGGTAATAATCCAATTCTATCAAAATCAAAAAATCCAGACGCTTTTTCAAGCACAATTAGCGGATATTTATTAACATAAGGCTCATCAAGTTTTTTACCATTTACATAAACAACTGTTTTACCATTTTCAATCTTTCCTTCGATAGTATCCCCTGGCAATCCGACAACTCTTTTTACAATATTATCAGGTCCAGCTTCTAAACCAACAATTGGAATAGGTAACCCAACATATTTTTGCCACCAATATTTCAATTTATTACTTTGATCAAATTTGAAAGTTTGGGATGAAAACATAACAAGATCACCACGCTGAGGTTTCCTTCCAAAGCTATAAGCCATATTATTTCCCCAAACACGATCACCTACTAAAAGATTAACTTCTGCTGATCCGGAAGGAACTTGATAAAGACCAAAAACAAAATTTCTTAATATAAAAATAACCACCAAAGCAGTAGCCAAAGCTTCTAACCACTGTCTCCACTCCGGTTTTGTTATTTCATTTAATTCTTTATAAACTTTTCTAAATCTTTTTACTTTCTTTTTAAGTTCAGGAGTTATTTTGCTCAAACTTTCGAAATCTTTTTTCAACGAAACTGATAGCAAATCTAACTCTTCAATCATCTTTGAAGATTTAGAAATTAAATCTTCTTTTTTATGTTTTTTCCAATAATCTATTCGCGAAGTAAACCGAGATTTATTAGAAAAATATTTTTCATTCCACTTTTCAAAAATCTTTTTAAATTTATTCATACAAAATTCCTTATGCTCCACTCTTTATCTTTTATATCTTTTTTAAAATTTCATGAGATTCTTATAGACAACCACAATTCATCTAAAACATCTAAAGGGATATCATTATGCAACGTATCCAATTTTTTAAACATTTCTTCCGATGGAAAAAATGACTTATTTTGAAAAACACTTTTATCTATCAATTCATAAGAAACCTTATTTACAGGATTAAATCCAAAATCATTTGAATTCATCGCATTAACAGTAGAACTTACTAAATAATCTATAAATTTATATGTCAACTCTTCTTTTTGAGACTTTTCTAAAATAGCTAAATTTTCAATCGTTAACAACGATCCCTCTTTTGGAATAATAAATGCAAATTCATCTTTCATTTTAGGATTATTGATCAACATCTTTCTAAAAAATAAACTTTCACAAGGGACTACAGGAACAATGCCTGCATACAAAAAATAATCTATCTTTTCACTTGAATAACTCTCTACATATTTCCGCTGCTTTATCAAAAGATCTCTTATCTCTTTCAGTTGATTTTTGCTCTGCTCGATCGGCTTTCCAAAAAGATATAAGGATGTTAAAAAAAGAATTTCACGAGGATCTGATGGCATAGCTATTTTATATTTTTCCCAATTTTCTGGATCAAAAATAAGCCCCCAGGTAGGATCTTGCATAACTTTGTCAAAAGATTCTTTTTTATAAGCAAGTCCAAAAATAGACCATGAATGAGGTACTGAATATTTATTTTGTGGATCAAAATATCGATTAATAAATCGTTTATCAATTTGTTCAAAATTTGAAATCTTAGAAATATTTAATGACTTAAGTAGATTAAACTTGATCAAAGACTCTATCATATAATCTGTAGTTATTAACAGGTCATAACCTGCGCCTTTATCTATTTTTAACTTTGCAAGCAATTCATCATTTGATTCAAAATACGTCACATGAACTTTTATACCGGTTTGTTCCTCAAACTTTTTCACTGATTCTTGCGAAATCATATCAGTAAAAGTAAGCACATGTATTGATCTTTCATTTCTATAAAAATAATTAATTATACGAGGAGAATACAGACAAAATAAAAGCAAAAAGAAAATAAAGGAGAAAATAAAAAAACGGATAAAAATAGATGCCAAATTTAATTTTTCCCAAATAAATTTATTCCACATCATGTCCAAACACCTGGTCTAAAACTTTAAATAAACATAGCGCTAAAACAAACAAACTACTTACAGCAAGCAAAATTGTTGAAATAGCATTAATTCGCGGATCGATTCCCTTGCGCACCATTGAATAAACATACACGGATAATGTTTGAATTTTTTCTCCGGAACAAAAAAACGCAATAAAAAAATCATCTAGTGAAAGTGTAAAAACTAAAAAAGCAGAAGCTATCATAGAAGGTGCGAGTAAAGGTATTACAATTTTTCTAAAAGTGTGTAACGGTAACGCCCCTAAATCCGCAGAGGCCTCCGTAAGAGTCGGGTCCAATTCTATAAATCTCGCTCTAATTATAGGCACTACAAAACCAAGACCTATCAGAGCATGCCCTGCAATCAAACTGCCATAACCAAGCGGAATTTTTAAAAAGGTAAACAACGATAGTAATCCAATAGCCAAAATAATTTCAGGTAAAATAATGTTTGTATGAAAAATATTAAATAAAAAAAACGGACGCCACCATTTACTTGCAACCACCAAAAAAGAACCTAGCGTTACACTCAAAAAAGTAGAAACAGAAGCTACAATTAAAGATGTTTTCAAAGCCTGTAATAAATCGGGTGTAGACCATAAAGCTTTAAACCAACGAAGCGAAAAGCCTGACCATGCAAAAGGAACAGATGAATCATTAAAAGAAAATATTACCAAAACAAAAATTGGCAAATATAAAAATGCATAAACAAAAAAAACAAATAAAACATGTACTATTTTTGCAAACCATTTTTTATTATTCATTCTTCTATTCTCATGCTGAAGCGATTTTTAAATATTTTTTTTGAAATTAAAACAAATACATAAACAAATAAAAAAAACAAAAGTAAGAACAAAATACCTGCTGATGCAAATGCAAATCCAGTTTCCCACTCTCGCAAAAGCAAAAATTTATCAACAATCACCGTTCCCCAAAAAGCTTTTTTTGCTCCACCCAGTAGCGCTGGGACAGCGAATTCACCAAAAGCAGGAACAAATACAAGTAAAAAACCTGTATACATACCAGGAAGTGAAAGAGGAAATATAACTCTTCTAAAAGTAACAAATTTACTTGCGCCAAGATCTGCAGACGCTTCAAATAATTTTCTATCAGTTTTTTCTAAAATTATATAAATAGGCAAAATCATAAATGGCAAAAAACAGTAAATCATACCAAGCAAAACAGAAAAAGTATTATTAACCATATGAAGTGGCTGTGAAATAATATTCAAAGAATACAAAACTCTACTTATCAATCCCCTTTTTTCAAGTAAAAAAAACCATGCATAAACTTCCACAATAATATTTGTCCATGAAGGAAGAACTAGTAAAAAAAGAAAAAACATTTTTAATCTTCTTACTCGAAAAGCCAGAAAATAAGCAACAGGATACGCTATAAACATACAAATCACAGCGGTTGCAAACGCTAGATAAAAAGAATTGAAAACAACGTGTAAATAAATAGGTTTTAATATTCTTTCATAATGAGAAAACGTCCATCCGATAAATCCATAACTTTCTGAATAATCTCTAAAACTAAAAATGAAAATAACTAAAAGAGGAATATACAAAAAGAAAATCTGCCATATAATGGCAGGAAATGCTAACAGATAAGGATACTCCTCTTGGAGAATTCTTTTTAAAAAGCCCATCATCTCTCCAACAAAATAACGTTTTCTTTTTGAAAATATAAATGAACTTTATCATTTGCAAGAATATCTTCTTGAGGAAAATGTTCTTCATTCTGTTCAAAAACTGTTAATAGTTTTCCATTCTTAAGACGCACCTGATATTGAGTAAATCTACCCTGATAAACAACGTTAATAACTTTTCCTGTTAAATGATTAGAAAATCCTTCTTTTTCTTTCTTGCTTATCAATATTTTTTCAGGACGCAAACTTAAAAATATTCTTCTACCAGAAATAAACCAACTTTTTTTATTTGGAACATCCAAAAATAGACTTCCTAAATTTTCTACCTCAAGCCATACAAGATTATCTCTAACATGAAGAATCCCTTCAATAATATTAGTATTGCCTACAAATGTTGCAACAAATCGCGAAGCAGGAAACTCATAAATTTCTTTTGGCGTTCCAATTTGCTCAATTCTTCCATTTTTATTAAAAATTGCAATGCCATCAGCAACTGTTAAAGCTTCTGATTGATCATGTGTTACATAAATAAATGTTGTTCCAAAATTATGTTGCAAATCTAACAATTCAATAAGCATTTGCTCTCTTAGATTGAAATCAAGAGCGGCAAGAGGTTCATCTAAAAGCAAAACATCCGGCTCATTAACGATAGCCCTTGCAAGAGCAACTCGTTGCTGTTGCCCACCAGATAAATTATTAATATTTTTGAATTCATGACCCGCAAGACGAACAAGCGAAAGCGTATGCATTACTTTGCTTTTAATATCCGATTCTTTCATTTTTTTTACACGCAAACCATATGCAACGTTTTCAAAAACAGAAAGATGTGGAAATAATGCATATTGTTGAAAAACTGTATTTACTCGCCTTTTAAAAATAGGTTGATTGGTAATATCTTCATCACCTAAATAAATTTTGCCACTATCTACAGGTTCAAATCCACCAATTAATCGAAGCAATGTAGTTTTGCCGCACCCGCTGGGACCGAGCAAAGAAAAAAATTTCCCTGAAGGAATTTCCAGATTTAAATTGTCTAGTATTAAATCGCCATGGAATGATTTTGAAACATTTTCTATTCTAATTTTTTTCATAGTATCCAAAATAAATCCTTGCCCTATTTAATTAATTTTTCTTCATTTTTTTCGCGAACATTGCCGGTAAAACCAAATCCGCAATTGTACATGGTATCAATACAGCAAATATTAAATAAACAAATACGAAACTAATATATTTTCCCCAGTCAGAAAAACCATAACTAACTAGATATAAAATTGACGCCATTGCGCTTATAAATATATGCAAAAAATGTGAACCTTTTGAATAAAAAATTTTCAAAGTACCAAAATGTCTGCTTAAAACATAACCATTTATTATTCCAATAACTAAAAAAGGTAAAACCACATCCAAGTGCGAAATAAAACACCAATGAAATTTCATATCAATTCCAAGATATGTTCCACCTAAATAAGGAAGTAAAGAATCAGACATGGTACAAAAAACCGCTGGAATTAAAATACCAGCTAACAGTCCCCCAAAAATGCTCACTGAATACCTAGTAAAAGTCAAAATCACACCGGTAGCGGAAAAAACAATATGTAAAAAGTGAAAATTATGAAAAAGCTTATGCGCAGTTAAATTTGAAATAGGAATAGAAGTTAATAGACCCAAAATGATCATACTAATCGAAACGGAAAATACTGCATATGGAAAATGGCAAGCAATTTCTGATCTAAGAGAATGGTGCAAATGCTGACCATCTGGATGCATACTACAAGTATGGGTAGAACAGGATTTTATATCTTTAGTCGCTACTTTCTTGCTCGAACCCCTCATCCAAAAATCTTTAAACTTTTTCAAATTATTCAATCCCCTATCCGAAGAAATTTAAAACTCAAACAAAACATTATACTTTAATAGCAAATATCGCAAATAAACACCAATTTTAACGCAAAAAAACAAAAATTTAAATAGTTCCCAAACTTGATATTATCCAACTTATCTTGTAATATTCTTAACATGTTTTGGCCCCATCGTCTAACGGTTAGGACATTGCCCTCTCACGGCAGAAATAGGGGTTCGATTCCCCTTGGGGCTACCAAAATAATCGAAACACTGTTTGAAAGGCTTTAATGATAATATTAATATCATCTATTTTCAGCCTCTCAGTTTTTTTAATTTTCTTACTAAAAAAATATCAAACCCTTTGCAAAATCGAATTTGTGCAAATTTCTAACTCTCGAAACAAAAAAACTCTTAATCCCCAAAAACCAAATATCTTAGTCATTTGCTCCGAAATCGGTTTTGGAGGTCGAGAAGTTGCAACGATTAACCTCTACAACAATTTGATTGAAAACGGATTTAAAACATCAATTTTGGTATCGCAAAACAGCGGAATGCAGCAACAACTAAAAAATCTTAAGATCGCACACTATTCTATTTTCTCAAAAAGAATTTTTAAAAAACAACGATTTTGGGGACTTACAAAAAACATCCTAAAGGTTTGCAATGAAAATGATATAAATATTATTCATTGCAACTCTTGGAAAGAGATAATTGCAGCTAAAAAAGCTGGTAAAAAATTAAATATCCCGGTGCTTTTATCTCAGCATGATTTTAGTAGAATCAGGCCTAAGTACCTAAAAAATTTGGCGGCTGTTTTTGCCGGAAGCAAGCCAATAAAAGAACTAATTAAACAAAGAGTAAAAAATATAAAAATAGTCGAATTTTTGCCTCCATTTTTCAATGCTCAACCTTTTTTAAACTTTGATAAATCGTTATCACTTTCAAAAGAAGATTTCTTCAAAAAACATTTCGATATTGAATTAGAACCGAATATCCCTTTTGCAGTTTGTATCGCAAATGTAGCAAAAAACAAAAATCAAACTATTTTGCTAAAAGCTATGCAAAAACTTATTTATAAAAACAATAAACCATTGCAAATTATCTTTGTGGGAAACAATAAAGGTGAATATTTTGAAGAATGTCAAAAACTTGTTTCTGCTTTAAAACTTGAAAAATTTGCTTATTTTGTTGGGTTTTCCAGCTTAACTGCAGAAATTTTGTTTTATTCTGATTTTAAAATTTTACCAAGCAAGCAGGAAGCGTTTGGAATCGTTTTATTAGAAGCCGCGCTTATGAAAAAAGCATCCATTGGAGCAACTACCACTGGCGCTGAAAATGTAATTCTAAATAATCAAACAGGATTATTATTTGAAAATGATAATGCAAACGACCTTGCAAACAAAATTAAACTTTTTTTAGACAATAAAGAATTAGTAGCAAAATTCGGTGAAAATGCTTATAAACTTGTATCCGAAAACTATTTACCTTCTATCACAATAAAAAAATTGGAACATTCTTATAATCAAATTATTCAAAAATAACTTTCAAAATGAGCAATAAAAAAGGGCACTTTTTCAAGTGCCCTTTTTACTTTGTATTTTATTTATACCCACTCAAGTCTTGCAACAAAAGCTGTATCGCTAGATCTTCTTCCCAAAGGAATCACCCTTGTATATCCACCTGGACGGTCAACATATTTAGGAGCTATTTCTTTTATAAGTTTTTCTACAGCTTTATTGTCATAAGGTAAATGTTTTTTAATACGCCTTATTGTATTAAAATTCCAACCTTCTCTTGCAATTGTTATAAGCTTTTCAGAAACACTTCTAACTTCTGCAATTCTAGGTTTTGTAGTCTGTAAGCAACCATAATTTATAAAATGTATAATTTGGTTTCTTATCATTGCCTTCCGATGAGAAGGCTTTACGTTAAGCTTTCTTCTTCCATATTGATGATTCATGACTTTAATGCACCTTCTTGTTCTTTAATAACTTTTTTCAAATCCAACTCTTTTACATTCATTCCAAGACCCAAGTTGAATGCTTTAAGAATTTCTCTTACTTCTTTTAGAGACTTTCTTCCAAAGTTTTTAACTTTTAAAAGTTCTTCTTCTGTTAAATTTACTAAATCGATAACTCTTTTTACACCGGCACTTACAAGGCAGTTGTGAGCTCGAACAGAGAATTCAAGTTCTTCAATTGGTTTGAGAAATAATTCGACTGGAAGGCCTTTTGTTGGACTGTTTTGGACATCACCACTTACAACTTCTTCAACTTTTTCTTCTACTTTGGAGATTTCATTAAATTGAATCTCTGGAGCAGACAAGAAATGTTCTAATTGAGTTCTTAAAACAGATGTTGCGTAATAAACAGCATCTTGAGGAGAAATTACACCATTTGATGAAACAGATAAAATTAATTTATCATAATCAATAGCTTGCCCAACACGTGTTTTTTCTACTTTGTATTCTACTCTTGATATTGGTGAGAATGCTGCATCAAGATAAATTTTACCATCTTCTTGAATAGATTCACCAAGCGGCCATTGTGCTATTTGATATCCTCTTCCTGAATGAACAAAGAATTCGATATCCAATTCACCGTCAACTGCTAAATGAGCTAAAACATGTTCTTTATTTAAAGGTTCAAGATGACTATCTGCCACAATATCTGCAACGGTTACAGCGCCTTCTCTTTTTACAGAAAGATGCATTTTACCAGGCAAACCTGTGTGATTTTTTATTACAACGCCTTTAATATTCAATAAAATATTTAAAACATCTTCAATCACACCATCGATAACAGAAAACTCATTATTTACGCCCTTAATTATCACTGCAGTTACCGCAGATCCTTCGATAGCAGCAAGCAAAGTTCTTCTCAGAGCATTTCCAAGCGTTGTTCCAAAGCCTGGCTCTAACGGTTGAACTACTAACTCACCATATGTATCTGAAGATTTTTTGGTATCCCATTTCAAAGTAGGCAAAGTCAACGCTTTATACGTTTTGTTTTGCATCCATACCCCCATATCAAAAAATTACTAACACAATTCTGCCTCTAAAAAAGAAGTAAAAACTTCTTTTAATTTCAATATTACTTAGAATACAATTCAACAATTAAGTGTTCTTCGATCTTATCTTTAATATCATCGCGAACAGGATCTCTTAGAACAGTTCCTTTATGATCTTTTTTGTTTAATTCAAGCCAGTCTGGAACTTTTATAGCAAGAGCCATTCTTTTTTCGATAACATTTTTGACAAAAGCTTCTTTTGCAAGAGAACTTCCTGTTAATGAAATAACATCGCCAACTTTTACTAAGCAAGAAGGAGATTTTACTCTTTTGCCATTTACTAAAACATGTCCATGAACAACTAATTGTCGTGATTGATTTCTTGATGTTGTCATTTTCAATCTATAAACAACATTATCAATTCGTCTTTCCAAATAAGAAAGCAATGTTTCTCCGGTAACACCTTTATGCTTTGATGCCATCTCAAAAAATTTATGGAATTGACGTTCTCTTAGTCCATAAATAAGTCGCAATCTTTGTTTTTCACGAAGCTGAACACCATACTCTGAAAGCTTCTTTGTGCCAATTTTTCTTCCATGCTCTCCTGGAGAAGTTGGTCTGCGCTCTAGAACTCTGCAACCAACCTTTGGGCAGATTTCTAACTGGCGAAATTTTTTATAAAATGAAGTCTTGATTCCCATATCAATCCTGTATTTAAAATTAAGTTGTTTCTATTAAAATACTTTAAATTATACTCTACGTTTCTTTGGAGGTCTGCAACCATTGTGAGGCAATGGAGTTACATCTCTCAAAACTGTTACTGCTAATCCTGTAGATTGCAATGCTCTTACAACAGCATCTCTTCCAGATCCAGGACCTTGCATATTAACTTCAACAGTTCTAACGCCTAAATCAACTAAATCTTTTGCAACTTTATTAGCAATTTGAGTAGCCGCAAAAGGAGTTCCTTTTCTGGCACCCTTAAAACTTAGCTGGCCTGCGCTTGCTCGTGTTATAACGTCACCACTCATAGTCGTTGCTGAAACTAGTGTATTATTGAAAGTAGCTTTAACATGTACTAAAGCCATCTCAACTTTTAACGCTTTATTTTTAGTCTTCTTTTTATATGCCATAATAACTTTCCGTTACTTTAAACATTCTAACTTTTATTTCTTAGTTGGAGCTTTTTTAAGAGCAACTGCTGATCCAGCTTTTCTTGGACCTTTTCTTGTTCTTGCATTTGTTTTCGTTCTTTGGCCTCTAACTGGAAGCGATTTTTTATGTCTATGTCCCCGATAAGATCCAATTTCTTGAAGTCGTTTAATATTCAAAGTGATCTCTTTTTTCAAATCACCACCAATAGTATAATCATTGGTTATTTTTCTTTGAATAATAGAAGCCTCTTCATCCGTCAAATCGTAAACTCTTTTATCTGGATTTACGCCGGTTTCTTTTAAGATATCTTTAGACAACTTTAAACCTATTCCATAAATATAAGTCAAAGCAACTTCTATTCTTTTATCTTTAGGGAGATATATACCTGATATACGAGCCATTAACTCCTCCAACCCAATACTTTAATTGAATTCATAAATAAAAAACCTTTATCTCTTAACCTTGTCGTTGTTTATGTCTAGGATTTTTCTTACAAATAACCCTAACAACACCGTTTCTTTTCACAATTTTACAATCTGCGCACATTTTCTTTATTGATGTTCTTACTTTCATATGTCTTTCCCAAAACGCTAAATAAATAAAAAATTACAAAATTTAATTAAAAAAACATGAAATTTTTAATTTTTACAGATTTTCAATGTTTTCAATTTGCTTATTTTTACTGAGTCTTGATACTATTCTGCCCTTAGTCAGGTCATAAGTTGAAATTTCAATTAAAACTTTGTCCCCTTCAACAAGTTTTATGTAGTTCATTCGCATTTTACCTGAAATATGAGCCAAAACCAAATGCCCGTTTTCTAATTTTACCCGAAATTTTGCATTAGGCAACGTTTCTTCTACAATACCTTCAACTTTTATTATATCTTCCTTAGTTTTCATCATAAACTAATTATTCCTTTGTTTTATAAACGGGTAAGAATTTCCGGTCCACTTTCAGTAACCAAAATAGTATCTTCAACATGCCCCGCCAGCCCCCCATCTAAAGTTTTCACAGTCCATCCATCAGATTCTATAAAAATTTCATAACCTTTTTCTGTAATCATAGGCTCAATTGCAAATGTCATTCCAGGTCTTAAAACAGTATCACTATTCCCCTTTTGATAAAAATTAGGAATTTCAGGCAACTCATGAATATTTTTTCCAATCCCATGACCTGCAAAATTGCGAACTATTTCAAAACCTTCATCTTTAACTATCTTTTCAATTGTTTTAGAAATATCTGAAACTTTTTTTCCGATTTGAACTTCTAAAATTCCACTGTCTAATGCTTTTTGAGATATTTCTACTATTTTTTTTACAGATTCTGACACATTTCCTACGAAATATGATCTTGTAAGATCTGCACAATAATTTTTATAAGCCCCAACTACATCAATTTTTATCAAATCTCCAGTTTTTAAAATGATATTTTTTGAAGGAACCCCATGAATCACAACATCATTAATTGAAATACATGTTGCGTGTTTATAACCAGCATATCCCTTACAAACAGGTTTTAAACCAACTTCATGCATGTTCTTTTCTATAAAAAAATCTATTTCAAAACTATCGATTCCTGGTTCTATGATAATTTTTACTTTTTCCATAATTTCAGCAAGCAACTTACCAGCTGTTCGCATTTTATCAATCGCTTGCTTATTCTTTATAACTATCATACAACCTTATATCTAAAATTTATCTTCCGTAGCGAGTTCTTAATCTTCCAGTTGATAAAAATCCTTCATATCGCCTTTCTATCAAATATGATTCAACTTGAGCTGATGTATCCATTGCAACGCCAACTGTAATTAATAAACCGGTTCCACCAAATAATGCTGGAAAATGAAAAATAGCCGCTAAAATATCCGGCAATATTACTAAAGTTGCTAAATAAATAGCACCTGGGAAGCAAACTCTTGTCAAAACATAATTAAAAAATTCAGCTGTTTTTCTTCCGGGTCTTATACCAGGAACAAAGCCACCCGATTTTTTCAAATTTTCAGACAATTCTTCTGGATTTATAATTACCGCAGTATAAAAATATGCAAAGAAAATAATTAAAAACACCATCAAAACATCGTAAATCAAACCACGTGGAGTTACCCATTCTGATAAACCTGAAAAAAATTGAAACTTTTTTGCTAATAAATTAGAAAGCATCATTGGTAAAGTTATAATTGACCCTGCAAAAATAACTGGAATTACGTTTGCCGTGTTCAATCTAAATGGAATATAGGAGCTTTGCGCACTATATATTTTATTCCCGACAATTCTTCTTGCATATTGAACTGGAATTTTTCTTTCACCTTTTTCTAAGAAAATAACACATGCAGTAACTGCAATAGTAATTGCTATAAGCAACAATCCTAAAAGAGGTTCAAATTGTCCAAGTCTAATATCACTAATAACACGCCATATTGCCCCAGGAAGATCGGCAACAATTCCACCGAAAATGATCATGGAACTTCCGTTTCCTATTCCATGAGCTCCTATTTGCTCTCCAAGCCACATGACAAATAATGCGCCAACAGACATAACCAACATTCCTGTTAATCTAAAACTCCATCCTGGAGCTATAGCAAGATTTTGATTTTCTGCGTACAAAATAAGCCAAAAACTTTGTATCAAACTTAAAAGCAATGTTAAATATCTTGTATACTGATTAATTATTCTTCGACCATAATCACCTTCTTTATGAAGCGCTTCAAGCGATGGTACAACCATCGTTAAAACTTGCATCATAATAGAAGCTGTGATGTAAGGCGAAATTCCCAATGCGAATATAGAAAATCTAGTTAAAGCTCCCCCTGAAATCAAATTCAAATACCCCAAAAAACCACTCGCTGCATTATTCATAAATTGGAGTAATCGAACTTCATCGATTCCAGGAATAGGTATATGTGCTCCAAATCGACATAAAGCCAATATCCCTAACGTAAAAAGTACTTTTTTTCTTAACTCAGAAACTAAAAAGACGTTTTTAAAGTTACGAAGCAGAACTACCACTAGAATTCTCCTTAATTAAATTAACGGCACCGCCAGATTTTTCTATAGCTTCAATGGCCGACTTACTAAACATATCAGCATGAACAACTAATTTTTTAGAAAGGGTTCCCTTACCCAAAATTTTAATTGCCATTGATTTTGATCGTCCCTTAACAAGCCCTTTTTCTGTCAGTGAAACTAGATTTACTATCTCTCCAGAATTAAATTTTAATTCTAAATCACAAATGTTAACGCAACATACTTCCTTCTTAAAAGCATTAACAAAACCTCTTTTAGGCAATCTTCGTGAAATAGGCATTTGTCCACCCTCGAAGAAAGCTTTTACATGTGCGCCAGATCTTGCTTTTTGACCTTTGTGACCTCTTGTGGAAGTACCACCCAAATCTCCACCTCGTCCTACTACTTTTCTATCTTTTTTTAATTTATTTAACTTGTTCAACTGCATCATTTTTTACTCCGATCATTTCTTTTACAGTTTTACCACGCAAATATGCAATTTTTTTTGCAGCTCTAAGTTTCAATAAAGCATCTATTGTTGCCTTAACAACATTAGTAGGATTTTTAGAACCTATTGATTTGGTTAAAATATCTTTTACCCCAACAGCTTCCATAACTGCTCTAACAGCTCCCCCAGCAATTACGCCAGTACCTTTTGATGCAGATCTTATAACGACCTTGCTAGCTCCATGTTTTCCAATAATCCCAAAAGGGACTGTTGTTTTATAAAGAGGAATTTCTATCATACTCTCTTTAGCTTTTTTAACAGCTTTTGCGATAGCGAGAGAAACATCTCTACTTTTACCTTGAGCCATGCCAACAGATCCTGAATTATTACCAACCACAACTAATGCAGAAAAAGCAAATCTTCTTCCACCGGTAATAACTTTAGCAACTCTACGAACCTTCAGAACCTTTTCAACTAATTCTTCAGTTGTCTGTGGCAATTTCTTTTTAGCTTCTGCCATAAATGTATCCTAATCTACTTACTCTTAAAAATATTTTATATCTATCAAAACTATATATTTTAAAAATTCAAGCCACTTTCTCTTAATCCATCAGCCAAAGCAGCAACTCTTCCATGATAAGCATATTTACCACGATCAAAAAAAACTTTTTCGACGGATTTAGATTTAGCTATTTTACCTAATTCAATTCCAACCTTTTTTGCTATTTCAGCCTTTGTTCCTTTTTCTTTCAAAACCAAGGAAGAAAAACTAGCCAAAGTTGAATGAGTGCTATCATCAATTATTTGAGCATAAATCTGATTTAAACTTCTAAAAACTGATACTCTTGGAAGTATACCTCTACTTACAAAAGAATTTTTTACTCTAAACTTTCTTCTTTTAGCTCTTATTTTCAGTTTTTTCTCGTAGCTCACAAATTTTCCCTTTTAGATACCAAACTTAATTATGCAGCTGTTTTAGATTTTCCAGCTTTTCTAATAACAAATTCATTTTCTCTAATAATTCCAGTCCCTTTATAAGGTTCAACCGGTCTAAAAGACCTTATTGTATCACAAGTTTGTCCAAGCAATCTTTTATCACCAGCTTTAACATTTAAAAGTTGTCCTGTTTTATCAACTGTAATTTCTACACCAACTGGAATTTCAAAATCAATTTTATGGCTGTAACCCAAAGAAAATATCATTTTTTTGCCTGTTATTTGTGCTTTAAATCCCAAGCCAACTATTTTTATATTTTCTTCAAATCCAGTGTCTATACCCTTAATTTCATTAGCGAGTAAAGCTCTGTGTAATCCCCAATTCATTTTTGCGTCTTTGTCCATCTTACCGTTTACACCCAAAATCAAGGTGCCTTTTTCATGTTTAATGTTTAATGAAGCAGGAAGAACATGAGTAATTTTACCTTTTGTTGCACTTAAAGAAATTACATTATCTTTAATTTCAACTTTCACAGAATTTAATAATATCGGTTTTCTGCCAATTTTTGACATTGCTTTTACCTTTTACCAAACGTGACAAATAACTTCGCCACCAACTGACAATTCTTTAGCTTTTTTATCTGCAACTATTCCAAGATTTGTTGTTAAAATAGCAACTCCAAGACCACCTATGACAGATCGCATTTTACTAACACCTTCATAAGTACGTTTACCTGGCTTGCTAATACGAACTATTTCATGGATTACAGATTCGCCATCAACATATTTTAAATAAACTTTTAAAAGACTTTTTTTATTTTCGTCTTCTATTTTTTGAAAATCTTTTATAAAACCTTCTTCTTTCAAAACTTGAGCAATTCCCAATTTTTCATTTGAAAAAGGAGCAGTAACAGAACGCTTGGTAGCTCTTATTCCGTTTCTGATTATAGTTAAAAAATCACCGATCGAATCTATTGACATTTTTTCCTCGTAAAATCAAATTTCTTACCAACTTGCTTTTTTAACACCTGGCAATAAACCTTGCAAGGCATATTTTCTAAAACAAAGCCTGCACAACATAAACATTCTCATAAAACCACGTGGCCTTCCACACAATTTGCAACGATTTCTTTTTCTTGTAGAAAATTTTGGTTCTTTATTTGCTTTTTCTATGAGACTTTTCTTTGCCATAACTTATTCCTTAACCTTTTGAAACGGCATATTAAAGCTTTTCAATAAAGCATAAACATGCTTATCATTCTTAGAAGAAGTTTCAATTGTAATATTTAAACCTCTGGATATTTCTACTTTGTCATAATCAACTTCTGGAAATATCATCCAATCTTTTATTCCCAAATTATAATTTCCATTTCCATCGAAACTTACTTTAACACCTTGGAAATCCTTGTTTCGAGGCAATGCCAAATTAATTAGCTTATCCAAAAAGTTATACATTCTTTGGCCCCTAAGAGTAACTTTTACTCCTATTGCCGATCCTTCTTTTAATTTAAATCCCGCAACAGATTTTTTTGCATAAGTTGTTAGACCTGCTTGTCCAGCAATTAATCCTATAACTTCTTTTACAGCCGCTACAGCTTTTGCATCTGATACAGATTCTTTAATACCAGTATTCAAAACAATTTTATTAACCTTAGGAACTTCCATTTCATTGCTTAAGTTTAATTCTTTTTGAAGAGCTGGTTTTAATTTTGTTTTATATATTTCTTCTAATCGCATAGCCATATTATTTCCTTAAAACTCGATTAAAATTCTTCTTTACATCGATGACATACTCGAACTTTGTTTTTATCTTCTTTAATTTTTACTTGCATGCGACAAGACTTTTTACACGAAGAACAAACCGGCATTACTCTGCAAAGAGGAATATAAGCTTCTTCTTTGATAATTCCGCCTTTTTCACCTGATCTTTTAGCTTTAACATGCCGAGTTACTATTGCAATATTTTTTACTAATACTGCATCCTTTTTTGTGTCAATATCGATAACTCGACCTTCTTTGCCCTTATCTTTACCTGATAGAACAACAACCAAGTCATCCTTTTTAATTCTACTTAGCATTATCTTCCTCACTGCAAAATTTATAAAACTTCGGGAGCTAAAGAAATTATTTTCGAATAACCACCAGATCTTAATTCTCTTGCAACTGGACCTGAAATTCGTGTTCCAATCATTTGCCCTGCTTTATCTAAAATCACAGCCGCATTATCATCAAAACGAATATAACTTCCATCTTCTCTTCTAAATTCTTTTCTTGTACGAACAATAACTGCATCCCAAACTTCACCTTTTTTAACAGTGCCGCCGGGAATCGCGCTTTTAACTGCGATTTTTATAATATCTCCCAAATAAGCAAATCGTTTGTTTGTTCCACCAGGAACTCCGATAACCATAACGCTTTTTGCACCTGAGTTATCTGCAACATTGAGTTTTGTTTGTTTTTGTACCATAATCTATGCCCAAACTTTATTAGTTAGAACTACGAATTATTTTGCATAAAACCATATGCTTGGTCTTTGATAAAGGTCTGCATTCTGCAAATTCAACCCAATTTCCGACTTTTGCACTATTCTTTTCATCATGAACCTTGTATTTCTTGGAACGCTTAATAACTTTTCCCAACACAGGATGTTTTAATGTTCTTGTAACCTCAACAACAATGGTCTTATCCATTTTATCTGAGACTACTTCGCCTTCCATCTTCTTAGATTCATTTATTTTTATTGCTTCAAGTTCTGCCATTTGATATACCCACCAAGCTAATTTAGCTATTATTATTTTTTTGTTGTTTTATCAAAGTTAAAGCTCGAGCTATGCGTCTTTTAAGTTTCTTAAATTGTGAGTAATCTTTTACAGACGTAGTTGAAACATTTAACTTCAAATTAAAATATTCTTTTTTCAATTGCTCTACTTCTAATATTAGAGCTTTATTATCTAGAGTTGTTAAATCTGTTTTATTCATAAAGTAAAACCTTTATTCACTTCCTAATTTTTAACTTCTTCTACAACAGTTGCTTCTTTTCTAATAAATTTAGTCTTCATAGGAAGTTTATAGGAAACCTGATTTAAAGCTTCCTTAGCCTCGCTTTCTGATAACCCTTTTAACTCGAATAAAATTCGACCTCTTTTAACAACCGCTACCCAAACCTCTGGATTTCCTTTTCCCTTTCCCATTCTAGTTTCAGCTGGTTTTTTAGAAATTGGTTTATCAGGAAATACCCTAATAAATAAATCTCCACCTTTTTTAAGCCTTCTAGAAATAGATACACGGGAAGCTTCTATTTGTCGCGCTGTTACCCATGCAGGCTCTACCGCAACCAACCCAAAATCTCCAAAAGCAAGCTCACGCGCTCCTTTTGAAAGTCCAGTCATTCTACCTCTTTGGGATTTTCTAAATTTAGTTTTTTTCGGCATTAACATGACGTTTCTCTACCTTATTAATATTCGCCTTTACAAATCCAAACTTTAACACCTATTAATCCGTAAGTAGTTTTAGCTTCTGCACAAGCATATTCAATGTGGGATCTTAATGTATGCAAAGGAATGGAACCCAATTTCAACCACTCTATTCGCGCAATTTCAGCACCGCCCAATCTTCCAGAGCAACAAATTTTAATACCTTTAGTTCCGCTTTTTATAGCTGCAAACCCGGCTTTTTTCATCAATTTTTTAACATTTGCTCTTTTTTCTAACTGTTCTGCGATGCTTATAGCAACCAATTGAGCATTTGCTTCAGGAACTTTTATTTCTTGAACAGAAATATCAACTTGTTTATTGAATTCCTTATACATTGCGTCTCTAAGCTGCAAAATACCTTGTCCTTTTTTACCGATAACGCTTCCAGGGCGACCAGAAAATAAAACAATTTTTACGTTATCCCCTGCTTTATCAATAACAATTTTCGCAATTTCGGATCTATCAAGATTAGCAAGAAGAAAATTTCTCATTTTTATATCTTCAAGCAATCCAACTCCATAAGATCCTTTTTTAGCAAACCAATGAGCTTGCCAATCTTCGTATACTCCTAATCTAAATCCTAAAGGATGTACCTTCTGTCCCACAAATCACCTCAAATAAAGAGTTTATGAAATTTTACTTACTTTCTAATACTATTTTTATGTGACTTAATCTTTTTCTTTGCGCCGCAGCTCGTCCCATTGCAGATGGTTTAGAATATTTAATAATAGGCCCTTGATCAACCACTATTTCTTTAATGTAAAGATTCTCCATACCAATATCTTTTTGAAGATTCTTTGCATTTGAATAAGCTGAGTAAACAAGTTTTTCAACTGGTTCTACCATTTTAACTCTGCACATCTTAAGCCAAGCCAAAGCTTTGTCTACAGAATTTCCCCTAACTACATCTGCATATAGTCTCAATTTATAAGGAGAAACTCTAACATATCTACTACTAGCCCTAAACAGCATATTTTTCCCATCCTAAATTATTTAGATTCTGTAACAGCAGCCGCTTTACGTTGTCCACTGTGTACCCTAAAAGTTCTTGTAAAAGAAAATTCACCTAATGAATGTCCTACCATATTTTCAGTTATGAAAATGGGATTAAATTTTTTCCCATCATGAACCGCAATAGTTAGGCCAACAAACTCCGGAGTGATAACACTGGATCTAGCCCAAGTTTTTATCATTTCTTTTTTTCCGGAAGATCTTACTTTATCTATTTTTTCTTGTAATTTAGGTGATACATAAGGGCCTTTTTTTAACGACCTTGCCATAATATATTAATCCTTTGTCTTTCTAACAGAACATTACTACGGTTTACGACGTCTAATAATAGCATCATTGCTTCTTTTTCTTGTTCGCATACCCTTACAACATTTTCCCCAAGGAGTAACTGGGTGTGATCCTGATTTAGATCTACCTTCTCCACCACCATGAGGGTGATCTACTGGATTCATAGCCATACCTCGAACAGCAGGTCTGAATCCCAAATGTCTTGTTCTGCCTGCTTTTCCTAATGTAATATTTCTATAATCTGCGTTAGACAATATTCCGATAGTTGCCCAACAATTTAAAGAAATTTTTCGAATTTCACTTGAAGGCATTTTTAAAATTGCGAATTCACCTTCTTTAGCCATTAATTGAACCGAGGTTCCTGCGCTACGTGCAAATTTTCCGCCTCTTCCTGCATACAATTCAACATTATGAACAAAAAACCCTACGGGTATTTTTCTTAATGGTAAAGAATATCCAACCTTGGCTTCTGCATCAACACTTGCCATTACTTCGCTGCCAACTTTCAATCCATCTGGTGATAAAATATAGCTTTTAGCACCATTTTTGTAAACAACTAAAGCTATAGAAACGTTTCTGTTTGGATCATATTCCAAAGCAATTACAGACCCGCTAATATCTCTATGAATTCTTTTAAAATCAATTATTCTGTATTTTCTTTTAGCTCCACCGCCACGATGTCTAACAGTAATTCTTCCGTACGCATTTCGTCCGCCAGTTTTAGGTAACGCTGTTACCAAACTTTTTTCTGGATCCTTTTTGGTCAAATGCTTTGTAGAAATAAACTGCTGGGCTCTTAAAGATGGATTTTCTGGTTTTCTAGATATAATCGCCATAATTATTCCTTACCTTTTGAAAGATTTTCTTCTTTCTTCAAGCCCATTGTTTCAAATTGATCTCCTAAATCAATTTTGTAACCTTTTTTCAAAGTAACAATAGCTTTCTTGACATCAGATGAAACAAAAGATCTTCGACCAGATGTTTTGTTTTTTCCATGTAAATTAATAATTCGAACCGTATCTACTTCAACTTTCCATATTTTTTTTACAGCATCTCTAACCAAAATTTTGTTAGCTGCATTATTAACCAAGAAAGTTATTTTCCCCAAGGTTCGCCTTTGCTCTAGGCTCTTTGTGGTACTAATAGTACCTTTGATAACATCAAAAATATTCAATTCCATTTTGCAACCATGCTTTTAAATAAGTCTGAATCTTTTTTAAGAAATACCCAATTTTTAACACATGTAAGATCAAATGCATTAGGTTGATCAAAAAATAAAATATTTACGTTAGGAATATTTCTGAAAGATGAAAAACTTTTAGAATCATTAAAATCTAAAAAGATAACTGTTTTATCTTTGTGCAAATTTAAATTTTTCAAAATTTTATAAACATCTTTAGTTTTTGGATTTGTCTCATTACTTGAAAAATCCACACATTTTATCTTATCACCTTCAAGCATTGAATAAAAAATGTTATTAAAAGCCACAACTTTTTGATTAGCAGAAAGTTTTAATTTTCTGGTTCTTGGTTGAGGTCCAAAAATAACTCCACCTTTTCTCCAAAGAGGAGAACTGGCTGTTCCTGCTCGAGCTCGACCTGTACCTTTTTGCTTCCATGGTTTTTTACCGGAAAAAGCAACCTCGCTTCTATCTTTACAAGCTACTGTTCCTTGTCTCCAATTAATAAGCAACGATCTTATTGCTAAAGAATAAGCTTTAGTTGAAATTTCCCTTTTAGGAAGGTCAAATCCCAAATCCAAATTTCCTTGCTTTTGCCCATCGGCATTAAATACTGAAATTACTTCCATTGCCATTACCCTTGTTTAGAAATTTCTAATAAAGTATTCTTTTTACCTGGAACAGAGCCCTTAATATATAAACATCCGATATTTTTATCAATTCGAACTATCTTCAATTTTCTTACTGTAAATCTTCGAGATCCAAGCTGTCCTGGTAATTTCTTACCCTTTATAACCTCTCCCTGAGTTCTCATGTGTCCAATTGCTCCGGGAGCACGATGAAACATTGAACCGTGACTTGCTGGCCCACCGGCAAATCCCCATCGTTTAACAACACCCTGAAAACCTTTACCGATTGAGGTTCCCGCTACATTGATGATTTCGCCTTCAGATAAAGAAACATTGGATAAATCTAATTTTTGGCCAATAACTACTTTATTTTCGCTTTCTTGGTCTATCGAAACTTCTCTAACTTTAGAAAAATATTCTTTTTTATTAGAGAGCCAATTTTCAGAAAACTTATTTTCTAAGTATTTCTTTTTTAATTTACCCACCTGCACAGCAGAATAACCATCTTTTTTAACAGATTTAAGTTGCGTAACAACCCAATCTGAAAAATATATTACTGATACAGGTACAACTTTTTTATTCTGATCGAAAATTTGGGTCATTCCTATTTTTTCACCAATTAAACCTTTTAGCATAAAATTGACCCTCTCTTACTTAATTTCAACGTCAACTCCTGCTGAAATATTTAATTTCATCAGAGCATCCATTGTTTGTTCTGTTGGAGAAACTATATCTAAAACTCTCTTATGAGTAATAATCTCAAACTGTTCTCGAGATTTTTTATCGACGTGAGGAGATCGCAAAACTGTAAAAATTTGTTTTCTATTAGGCATAGGAACAGGTCCTACTAAATTAGAACCTGTTCTTTTTACCGCTAAAACTATTTGTTTTACAGCGCCGTCTAACAGTCGATGATCATAAGATTTTAAAGTTAATCTTATTTTCTGTTTTTTCATTTTATACAACTATTCGATTATTTCTGTTACAACACCCGCACCAACTGTTCTTCCACCTTCGCGCACTGCAAATTTAAGCTCTTTTTCCATAGCAATTGGAGAAATAAGTTCAATTATTAACAGAACATCATCTCCTGGCATGACCATTTCTCGACCTTCAGGAAGAGTAATTACTCCCGTGACATCTGTAGTTCTGAAATAAAATTGAGGTCTATAACCATTAAAGAATGGGCTATGACGGCCACCTTCTTCTTTGCTTAATGTAACAACCTGAGCTTTAAATTTCTTATGAGGCTTGATTGATCCGATAGTTGCAAGAACTTGTCCTCTATTGACTTCTTCTTTTTTGATACCACGAACCAACAAACCAACGTTGTCACCAGCTTGACCTTCATCAAGGGTTTTTTGGAACATTTCAACGCCTGTAACTGTTGTTTTCATTGTAGGTCCGAGTCCGACGATCTCAACATCTTGACCAACCTTAATTTTACCAGATTCAATTCTTCCGGTTACAACTGTTCCACGACCTGAAATTGAAAAAACGTCTTCAATTGGCATTAAAAATGCTTTATCTGAATCTCTTTTTGGATCTGGAATATATGAATCTACAGCTTCCATAAGTTTTTCAATGGCTTTTGAACCTATTTCACTTGTATCGCCTTCCAATGCCTTAAGAGCTGATCCCCTTATTACAGGAATATCTTTGCCTGGGAAGTTATATTTGCTTAATAATTCTCTTATTTCATCTTCAACTAAATCTACAAGATCTGGATCGTCAACCATATCAACTTTGTTTAAGAAAACAACAATATATGGAACACCAACTTGTCTAGCAAGCAAAATATGTTCTCTTGTTTGAGGCATTGCTCCATCAGCAGCAGAAACTACCAAAATAGCTCCATCCATCTGAGCAGCTCCTGTAATCATGTTTTTAACATAATCAGCGTGACCTGGACAATCTACGTGAGCATAGTGTCTTTTTGCTGTTTCATATTCAACGTGAGAAGCTGATATTGTAATACCACGTTCTCTTTCTTCTGGAGCCTTATCAATTTGATCAAATGGTACAGCTACAGATGTTCCGCTTTTAGACAAAACTGTAGTGATAGCAGCTGTCAAGGTTGTTTTTCCATGATCAACGTGACCAATTGTTCCTATATTTACGTGAGTTTTATTTCTCACAAAAACGCCTTTTGCCATTCCAATTCCTTCCGAAATTATCAATTCTTAACTTGAAATTTACTTTCTATTTTTTATTTACAATCTCATCTTGTACATTTTTAGGAACTTCTCTGTAAGCAAAGAATTCCATCGAAGATGAAGCTCTTCCTTTGGTTAACGATCGCAATGCAGTAGTATAACCAAACATTTCAGATAATGGAACCTCTGCCCTTATTACCTGGATTCCCTTTTTAGATTCCATACCTAAAATTCTTCCTCTTCTGGAGTTTAAATCTCCAATTACGTCGCCCATTGCCTCCTCTGGAGTCAACGCTTCGACTCTCATTATAGGCTCAAGCAATACCGGAGACGCTTTTGCCATTCCATCCCTCAAAGCCATAGATGCTGCTATTTTAAATGCCATTTCTGAAGAATCAACATCATGGTAAGATCCATCATAAACAACAACTTTTACATCAACTACAGGGAACCCTGCTAGAATTCCTGAAGTTTCAGCCTCTACTACACCCTTTTCAATTCCAGGTATATATTCTCTTGGAACAGACCCACCTACAATTTTATTTTCAAAAATACATCCCGCACCTCGTTCTTGAGGTGAAATCTCAAGCCAAACATGGCCATATTGCCCGCGTCCACCGGACTGTTTAATGTATTTACCTTCAGATTTGATAGATTTTTGAATAGTTTCCTTGAAGGCAACTTGAGGTTTTCCAACAACTGATTCAACTTTATGCTCTCTTTTGAGACGATCCACTATAATCTCTAAGTGCAACTCGCCCATTCCGGAAATAACGGTTTGCCCTGTTTCTTCGTTGTATGAATATCTAAAAGAAGGATCTTCTTGCATCATTTTTCTAAGAGACAAGACAAGTTTTTCATAACCACCTCGCTCTTTAGGTTCAATAGCAATACTTACAACTGGTTCTGGAAATACAATAGACTCTAAATGAACTGATCTATCATCTTCCCCGCATAAAGTATCACCCGTTGTAGTATCTTTTAATCCTACAATCGCAATAATATCTCCCGCTTTTGAATCTGCAGCGTCTTCTCTTTTATTTGCATGCATTTTAACTAAGCGAGTTACTCGTTCTTTTTTATTTTTAGAAGTATTCATAATGTAAGAACCAGCCTCTAACTTACCAGAATAAATTCTTGCAAATGTTAAAGAACCAACAAAAGGATCTGTCATAATCTTAAATGCTAAAGCGCAAAAGGGACCGTCTGGATCTGGATTAAAAGAAACTTCTTCCTTAGTATCCGCGTCAATACCTTTCATAGGAGGTATTTCAAGAGGTGATGGTAAATAAGCAACAACCGCATCAAGCAATAACTGAACGCCTTTGTTTTTAAAAGCAGAACCACAAAATACTAACGTTAACTTTTGATCGCAAACACCTTTTCTAAGCGCCTCTTTTACTTCGTCAGTAGAAATCGCTTCACCATTAAGATATTTCTCAGCCAAATTATCATCAAAATCGCAAGCTCTTTCAACAATATCGATATACATTTTGTCAGTTTTTTCTTTTAGATCTGCAGGAACTTCAACCCAATTAACAATAGCTCCCTTGGACGCTTCATCAAATGTTGCCATTTTCTTAGAAACAACATCGACAATCCCTTTGAAATTCTCTTCTTGGCCAACAGGAATTTGCATAGGAAGAGGATCCCCGCTCAATTTTTCATCTATCTCTTGAACAACTGAAAAATAATCGGCCCCAATTCTATCCATTTTATTTACAAAAGCTATTCTTGGAACATGATATCGATCCGCTTGTCGCCAAACAGTTTCAGATTGAGGCTCAACACCACCAACACCACAAAATACAGCAACAGCACCGTCAAGAACTCGCAATGATCGCTCAACTTCTATTGTAAAATCTACGTGACCGGGTGTATCTATAAGATTTATTCTATAATCTTTCCAAAAACATGTAGTAGCAGCCGAGGTAATAGTAATTCCTCTTTCTTGCTCCTGCTCCATCCAGTCCATTGTAGCTTCGCCTTCATGGACTTCACCAATTTTGTGAGAAATACCAGTGTAATAAAGAATTCGCTCTGACACCGTAGTTTTTCCAGCGTCAATATGCGCCATAATTCCGATATTTCTATATTTTTTTAAATAATCATTACTCATAATTTACATCTCATTAGATAATACAAAATTCTAATTTACCAAGCATAGTGAGAGAAAGCTCTATTTGATTCTGCCATTTTGTGAACTTCTAATTTTTTCTTAATGGCATTTCCTCTTCCCTCTGAAGCTTCTAACAACTCCGCCGCTAACTTCTCGCTCATGCTTTTATCGCTTCTTGCTTGAGCCGATGATTTAATCCATCTAAAAGATAAAGCTAAAGCTCTTGCAGTTCGAACTTCTACAGGAATTTGGTAAACACCGCCACCAACTCTTCTAGGTTTAACTTCAACCAAAGGTCTTACTTGATCGATAGCTTTTTCAAAAATAATAAAAGCTTTTTTGTCATCGCTGTTAGTTTTTTTAGCAATAACGTCAAAAGCTCCATAAACTATAGAACGTGCTAAATCTTTTTTTCCACGTTCCATTATTACATTGATAAATTTTTGGACGACTTCAGATTTAAATCGAGGATCAACTCCGATTTCTCTTGTTATATTAACCGACTTACGTCTTGGCATTATTTAGTTCCCTTCTTTCTCTTGGCACCGTACAAAGAACGACTTTGAGTTCTTGCCTCGACTCCAGCTGAGTCCAAAGTACCTCTAATTATGTGATATCTTACACCTGGTAAATCCTTTACTCTTCCCCCTCTTATCAAAACAACTGAGTGTTCTTGCAAGTTATGACCCTCTCCTGGGATGTATGCAGTTACTTCTCTTCCAGTTGTTAATTTTACACGGGCAACTTTACGCAAAGCAGAGTTTGGTTTCTTTGGTGTAACGGTGTAAACCCTTATGCAAGTTCCTCTTCTTTGAGGGCAACTTTTTAATGCAGGGGCCTTTGTGTCTGAGCTAACTTTGGTTCTAGAACCACGGATAAGTTGATTAACTGTAGGCATACTCTAAAGTCCTAATTTTAAAACTGATTAATAAAATTAAAATTTTCTCGAAAAATTTACGCTAAATTTGTTCATTAGTACTAAGCTAAATATTAATATTTAAGAAATTTAGGCTTATATAAAGTTAATAATAACAAGATTAGGATATATTTTTTCTAACTTTTTTCAAGTAAAAAATATCTTTAAAATTTTCCGCTTCACATTTCTTAATAAAAATTAAATCCCCCAAGTTCAGGCAAAAGCTTAACAAAATCGTTGTATTTATAACAAAAACTTTATTCAATCGACTATTTGAAAAATTAAAACTAAAAAATCGTCCTCAAAATGAATTTTCAAATATTATTTTTTATCAAACTCAATTCTTGCCATTTCAACCACGTAAAATGTATACTAAAAAAGTCTTAAAATTGCATTTTTATTAGTTTTTAGCGAAAAAGGAAATATATGATTCTATCGTCGGCAACCAAAGCATTCCCCGTTTTATACGCAATTATCGGTTTTGGGCTTTTAATAATAGTTCATGAATTAGGCCACTTTTTATTCTGCAAAGCATTCGGTATATCCACCCCCACTTTTTCTATCGGAATGGGTCCTACTATTTTTCAAAAAAAGATTGGTACTACAAACTTTAAGCTTTCAGCACTTCCTCTCGGCGGCTATGTAGAAATCGCAGGCCTAGCAGAACCCGGACAAGGTGAGCAAAAACACTCTCAAGAAGAGGGAGATGGCGCCTTTAAATCAAAACCATACTGGCAAAAACTATTTGTACTCGCCGGCGGAGTAACTTTTAATCTTCTTTTCGCATATTTAGTCTTCATTTTCATATTTATGATAGGCTTCCCCAAATCAGAAATTTTTATCCAAGAAGTTGAAAAAACTTGCCCAGCTGCAACCGCTGGAATTCTTGCTGGAGACAAACTAATAAAAATAGGCGAATCCAATATCAAAGAAAATCCTGAGCTACTCAAAATAGAAAGAGAAAAAATCTTAAGCGGAAAATATACAAACGTAATTTTAACAGTCTTAAGAAACAACGAATTAAAAGAGTTCAAAGTACAATTCGACCTCTCAAATAAAGAAAAACCAAAATTGGGAGTAATTTTTAACTTCGGTTTTGCAGAAGAAAAAGAAAGATTTGCACCACTCGAAGCTATAAAAAAAGGAATCTATACCACCAACCAATATATTTACGTAACCGTATATTCTCTTACACAAATGTTTAAAAATAAATCACTAAAAGGTGCTGGCGGCCCTGTTTTAATAATTTCTGAAACTGTAAAATTCGCACAAAAAGGATTTTTCTACCTTTTCATGTTTTTAGCAATAATTAGCATAAGTCTTGCAATAATGAATTTGATACCCCTTCCGGTTCTTGACGGCGGACAAATATTATTCACAACCATTGAAGCTATTATTGGTAAAGAAATACCTATAAATATTAAAAATTACATAAGCATAGGTTCAATATTTTTACTTTTACTGACATTCCTGTACATAACTTATAACGACATTTTGTATCTGATAAAAAGATAAAAACAAAAAGGGCTGCGAAATTCGCAGCCCTTTTGTTTTAAAATTACCTGTCTTAAATCAACATCCAATCACTTGGATTTTTTAAATAATGTTCTACAATTTTACGGTTAAAGTTATGCCCAGTTCGCTTAGCTTTTATCTTTCCAGCCAATTTAAAACCGGTTAAGGATAAATCCCCAAGAAGATCCAATAATTTGTGTCTAACAAATTCATCCTCGAATCTACGCTCATTTACATAACCATTTTTTGTTATAACTACGGTATTTTCAAGGGATGCACCTTTGGCTAGACCATTTTGTTGCATAAAAGGTAATTGCTCTAAAAATCCAAATGTTCTAGCAGGTGAAATTTCATTTATAAACAAATCTTGAGTTAAACAACAGTTAATCTCCGCTGCACCCAAAACGGGATTTTCAAATTCAGCTTTATAATCTATGTATAAATTTTTATCAAACTTCTCAAGCACGCTTCCATCTTTTTCATTCAAGCAAAAATACTTTTGAGCAGGTGAAAAAATAAGTTCTCGTTCATGCTGCAAATCTTCAAAATAAAGCATTTTTCTTGGAGTTAAAAAGTTTTTTTTAGCATTTTGAACATCTATGCCAACTCTCAAAATCTCTTTAATAAAAGGAAAAGAACTTCCATCTAAAATAGGAATTTCCTCACCATCCACTTCTATCATCAAATTATCTATTTGCAAGCAAGTCACAGCCGCAAGAAGATGTTCTATCGTTCCAATTCGCCATTCACTAGAACTTAAAGATGTTGAATATTGAGAATTATCAGGACAAACTTTACCAACCTCTATTTTAACATTTGGATATTTTATATTTCTAAAAATTATCCCACTATTTTCATTTGCTGGTTTTAAAGTAACCTTACAACTCAAACCAGAATGAACCCCTATCCCGTCAAAAGATAATTCTTCTTTAATAGTTTTTTGACTTATTTCCATTTTTTTATTTAACCTAATAAATTTTCAAAACGATAAAATACAATGAAAATTTTACTAAATATTGAAAACAATAAACTAAAATAACTCTCCAAAATTTATTTTGCAAAAAGCTCAAAAAATTTATTTAAACAACAAAGAAAAAAGGCAGTTCGCTTGAACTGCCTTTTTTAAAACTTTTAATTGTTTTATTTTGCTGGTACAGAAACTTGTCCTTCATGAGGATGCTCTTTTCCTGCATATACTTTTAGCTTGCTAAAAATCTGTCTATTTAACTTATTTTTAGGAAGCATTCTCTTAACTGCAAGTTCGATAAGTTTTGTAGGATCCTTCTTCATAAACGCTTCAGCTGTAAATTCTTTCAACCCACTTCTGTAGCCTGTGTAATGAGAATATATTTTACCATCCCATTTGTTACCGGTTAAAACAATCTTCTCACAATTGGTAACTATAACGTAATCACCACAATCAACATGAGGAGTATATTCTGGTTTATCTTTACCTCTAAGAATATCTGCAATTTCTGTTGCAAGTCTTCCTAAAACTCTACCAGAGGCATCGATTACTCGCCATTGAGGATCACGATTTTCTTTTTTTACTATAAAACTTTTGTTCATATCCATAAAAGCACCTACTAACCATACTTTCAAGCTTGATAATATTTAATAAAATCTCTAAAAAGAATAAAAATTAAAAGGTATAAATATACTCCTAATTTTCTAAAGATTTTCTGATTTTAAAACAAAAAACTCAATGGGTCAATTATAAAAACAACATTCCTCTCAAAAAACTCATTTTTGAGCCCGTTTTTCAATCATCGACTCTATAAAAGCAACAAATAAAGGATGCGGCTTTAGATAGGAAGATAAGAATTCAGGATGGAATTGAACACCAAGCATAAATTTATGGTCTTTTAATTCCGAAATCTCGACCAAATTTTTATTTTTGTAAATTCCCGAAAAAACCATTCCGTTATTTTCAAATTCCTTTTTGAACTTATTATTAAATTCATATCTATGCCTATGTCTTTCTAAAACAGTTTCTACGGCATAAGCATTCGCCGCCTTTGTTTTAGATTTCAAATGACAAGGAAATGCGCCAAGTCGCATAGACCCGCCCTTCGATGTTACAAAAGTTTGGTCTTCAAGCAGTTCTATAACTGGATTTTTACAAGAAAGTTCAAACTCTTCACTATTTGCATCTTTTAACTTCAAAACATTCCTTGCAAACTCTATGATCATTATTTGCATTCCAAGGCAAATACCAAAATATGGAAGATTGTTTTCTCGGGCAAATCGAGCTGCATAAATCTTTCCTTCCACGCCGCGATTGTCAAAACCACCAGGAACTAGAATTCCATCTACTCCTTTGAAAAGAGATATAGCCTTTTTATAACTTCCAGCTTGTTCTATTTTTTCCGCATCTAAAACAACTATTTCAATATCGCGATCACAATTTAATGCAGCAGCATTTAACGCTTCGATGATACTTATATAAGGATCACTAATACCAACATATTTCGCTACAAACCCTATTTTTAACGTCTTTTTCTTTTTTACAATTTTCGCAACAAGATTTTCCCAGCAGCTTAAATTTGCTTTTTTTATTTTTGAAATTTGAAATTTTTGTTGAATTTTTTCTGCTAATTTTTGCTCATTTAATTCTAAAAATAACCTAAATACGGGCTTTCTTGTCGGTACTGTAAAAATCAAATCTTCGCTTACACCACACATTAAAGATAATTTTTTCAAAGATTTAACATCGATATCTTTATCAACTCGTAAAAATATAGCATCTGGAACAATGCCCGCTTTTTTCAAAAACATAATACTATGCTGAGTTGGTTTTGTTTTAAACTCATTAGCCCATTCTAAATAAGGAACATAACTTAAATGTGCATGCAAAAAACGATCATATCCAACTTCAAGTCGCAATTGTCTAATAGCTTCTAAAAAAACTTCTCCCTCGATATCTCCAACCGTACCACCTATTTCTATAAGTAAATAATCTGGTTTTGTTTTTAAAGCTAAAGATAAAATTCTACCTTTGATAGCATCAACTACATGAGGTACCAGCTGTATACATTTACCAAGAAAATAACCAGCTCTCTCTTTATCCAAAACTTCTTGAAAAATTTGCCCCGCAGAAACTGAGGACTCTTTTGTCAATTGGATACCAAGAGTACGCTCATAATGCCCAAGATCCATATCTGTCTCAGCACCATCTTGCGTAACAAATACTTCACCGTGAACAAGCGGTGACATAGTTCCAGGATCAACGTTTAAATAAGGATCCATTTTAACTATTGAAATATTTTTACCACAATTTTTGAGCAATGTTCCGATTGATGAAACTAAAATCCCTTTACCAATCGAGGAACAAACTCCTCCAGTCACCACAATAAAATTGGTATTTAACTTTGAAAACTGTTCTAACAAATTTTTTTCAGTCATAACTCACCTCACAATTTTTCTTTCTTATTCACCATTTCTTCTATTTCATCTACATTTCGTTGCAAATTTTCGCTCAAACAAATAGAACCATCTTCAACGATTAAAAAATCATCTTCAATCCGGATTCCTATATTTTCTTGAGGTATATAAATCCCTGGCTCTATAGTAATAACATTTCCAAATACTAAAGGCACAGAGGCGCTACCAACATCATGCACATCAAGCCCTAAAAAATGACCTATTCCGTGCACAAAATATTGCCCCAACCCATATTCTTCAAAAAATCTAACCGCTAAATGCTGCAGCGATTTATCAGGCTCATTTGGATTATTTAGATACATTCCTGCTCGTGCAATAGATTTAATATATTTTTGAGCATCTAACACAATACTATAAACTTCTTTTTGCCGTACACTAAATTTGCCATTAACCGGATAAGTTCTAGTTAAGTCTGCAGCATAATTTCCAGCTTCAGCGCCGATATCGACAACAACCAAGTCCCCTTTTTTTAGCTTTTCACTTTTACTTGTATAATGCAAAATCGTAGAATTTTTACCACTTGCAACAATACTAGGAAATGCTGCATTTAATCCTTTTGAAATAAAAACAGATTCAATCACGGCTTGAACATCAGACTCATAAATATCCGGCATGATTAACCTTGCTACTGCTTGGTGGGCAAGAGATGTAACACTAATAGCTTTTTGAATCTCTAAAACTTCACATTTTTCCTTTATGTTTCGCATTCGCTCAATAATAGGCGAAAGATCAAAAGAAATATCCTTCAAATGATCAAGCTTCGAAACTAAAAATCTAAAACAATAAACTGGAAATAAATTTTTATGATTCAAAGTGTTTAATATTGCAAAAACACCAATATCATCTTTTTTCAAAAAGACATATAAATCTGAAAGTAAGTTTTCATACTCATCAGCAGAGAATAGCGGATTCAGTGAATACCCTATGCAAGGCTTACCTAATTGTTTTACTTCACTAAAATCAGCAATCTTCGAATCATTTATAGAGGAAACCCATTGCTCTCTTTTTGCGCTATAATTTGGCAAATATAAAATCTCTCTACCATCAAAATACAAAAGTAAAACCGCTCCTGGTTCATTCAAGCCTGTTAAATAATAAAAAGAGCTATGCTGGCGAAATAAATGTCTATCATTTTCAAAATCAGCAAAAAATATCGCTACTCCATTTTGAAGTTCGAGACATTTTTCTTTTAATATTTCAATTACTCTTTTACGCCTTTCTTTAAAACAAAAAAAGCTTTTTTCCGGCTTTGTCATATGACCTCCAAAAATAAATTTATTTTTTAATAATAATCTTCTGGCGCTTCTATGATTTTAGTTTCAGGTTTAAACCTTCCTCCAAAAGACCCTAGGGATTCTAATTTAAATGAAAAAACAAACCCTCTTTCACTTCTCACAATTCCCTGTTGTCTATAACGTTTTTCTTGCAAACCAAACGAAATGCCCCAACAATGTCCATTTAACTTTACATCTAAACGATGACATAAAGCATTTATATTTTGAAACAAAGAAATTAAAGAATTTTCAGGAGAAAAAAATTGACCTTCATAAGATATTCTCATCGCCTTGTTAGCCTGCATACTAAAACCAAAAAGATAAAAGGATGGCACATTAGAAAGCAATTGACGAATAACCTGTTCTTTTCTGCTTTGAAATACCCAACCAACATGTGCATCAAAATTTTTAAAATTTATTGAAGCTTCAGCCTCATTATCAAATATCGTAAAATTATGCATATCATATTGCTGTAGTAAATTAAAACGAAAAAAATCATATTCGTAAGAAAAATCAACCTTAAAAGGCATCAAGTGATTTTGTCCTATTGCCCTATCAAGATAAAAAAGATCTGGACTCTTATAAAAGTCATACGCTTGCCCCAAAGTTAAGCCCGCACAACCCTTTCTAAAATACCAGTTATTTCTAAGTTCTAGCCCTATTTTATTGTTCGGATAAATTCTATCCCATTCATCGATAAATCCCCAATCATCTTGCTTGATTTTAGGAATAAATTTGTAAGTTAAAACTGGCTGAAAAAAGAAATCATTTTCGCTCTTGGTACCAATTTTGGTAAATTCTGGAAAAGCCCATTCAGCATCACCTTGCAAAAGAGCTCTCGCCGCACATTGATCATCCAATCTAATTTCACTATAAGCAGATCTATTAGTGCTAACATATGGTGTAATATAATTTGATTTACTTCTAAACTGAATATTAGGAGAAAGAGCAATACGAATGATATTTCTTTTAAATTTTAAATAATTTTCAAGAACGCCTTCATAAAACAAACGTAATGTTGAAAAATTTTCAAAAGGAACAGGTTCATACGACGAAACAACATCATTACCTACAATTGTCTTAAAAATTATTTTTCTTGATAAATTTGCATAATCAACAAATAAATCATGTTTATATTTTGCAAATTTGCTCAAGGAATAAAAATTTGAATTCCATTCAAAATGAGGAACCCTCGACCGAACCATACGCTCATCAAGCTCGAATTTACTTGTATTAGAAAATGTAAAATCTTCTCTAAAAACTTTATCACGATCAACCTTTGCAAAAATAAGTCCATTATTTTTACTATGCCATCGACTTATAAAAGAGTTATAAAATTTATCTTCAACCGAATCAGGTAAGCCTAAAAAATCATACCCTATCCTCTTGTCGGAGCCAAAGTCTACATTAACTAAATTATCTATTTTAAAATTTTTAAATTTTAAAGGTTGAAAATGTTTAGCCTGAATAGATGTTCGCCATTCATCTTTTGAAATTATTTTAAAATCTTCTTCTACATAAGCCTGATATTCTTTTGCAAATTTTGTATTAACTAAGGTGTAGTCATCATTGTTTCTACCCCATCTAAACTCGTCGTAAAAAACATATCCCTTTTTATTTTTCCAGTTAACCCCTAAGGTCGTATCCATTCTTGGTCTAATTTCCCAATAATATTCTTGAGTTAAACCAAAACCCAACTTCTTATCCAAAGTAAATTTAGGAACTAAAAATCCAGATTTTGATTGTGCTTGAGCAGGAATAACTATTTTAGGAATTAAAAAAACTGGAATATTCTTTACCCTTAAAGATATTCCCTTACCTTTAATCACATATTTATACAACTTTGCTTCATCTGCATGCAAATGCCAATGTGGACTAGGGTGATCACAAGGTGTGTAAACTAAATCTGAAAGCTTCCAGGTAAACTCATCTCTTTTTTCTGCTTTTTTTGCCGAGATATATCGCTGATCCATTTGAATTTTTACATTATCCGCATAACCAGTTTTTTTATCCAAATCTAGATAAATTTTATCTGCAAGCATTAAAAAGTCAGGAGTTTCAAGCTTCACAAAACCAAAAGGAGCGGCGGTCGCCTCTATGAATTGCTTTTCTTTATCAGCCTCTACACGATCAGCCCAAATATGAACATTTTGATCAACCAAAACTTCAACATTTTCTTCAAAAATTATTTTATTTAAACTTATGATTCTCTGAGAGACACTGTTAATTCGTACTACTCTAAAAGATTCGACAACATCCCGAACCACAGCTTTTGATTGTGATACATAAAACGAAAATAGTAAAAACGAATAAATAAATAAACGTTTCAAAATGGCCTTCTGCAAGATAATGCCTTATAGATTGTAACTCGATCCATATTTTCTAAATTTGAACCAATTGGAACACCGCTAGCAAGTCTCGAAATCTTCAAATTTGATACTTGTAACTTGGAAGCAATATAATTTGCAGTAGCTTCGCCTTCTGGTGTTGGGTTTGTTGCCAAAATCAATTCTGTAATATTTGACTGCAAAATTCTTTTTACCAAAAAATCAATTGTCAAATCACTTGGACCTATTCCTTCAAGCGGCGATAAAACCCCACCCAAAACATGGTAAACACCATTGTAACCGCCAGCTTTTTCTATCGCTGCAAGCTCATGCCATGATTCCACAACGCAAATCATATCTTTATCTCTTTTGGTCGCTGCGCAAATCAAACAAAGATTACCGTCTTCACACCAATTAAAACAATTCTGACATTTTTTAACTTTATGCTTGGCATCCAAAATAAGATTACAAAATCTTTCCAAATCTTTTTCATTAGATTCCATCAGATGCATCGCAACACGATAAACATTTTTGGAAGCTAAATATGGAATATTTTGTAAACTTCGGACAAGCCGCTCAAGCGACGGTAACCCTTTTAACATTTTTAACTTGCTCTAAAATACATTTTTCTTAAGTAAGTTTCACCGACTCCAAGAATATTCTTTGTAAGCCAATATAAAACTAATCCGGCTGCAAAATTTGCAAAAAGAACTGTTACAAATATTGACATAAACCACATCATAATCTTTTGTTTGTCATCAGAGACTGGAGTCATCTTTTGTTGCCAAATCATAGAAATTCCCATCAAAATTGGCAAAACATAATAAGGATCTTTTGAAGACAAATCCACGATCCATCCAAAGAATGGCGCTTGGTATAAATCCATATAGTTCGCAAGTACTTTATATAAAGCCATCATAATAGGTAAATCGAGAAGTAATGGTAAACATCCTGCAAGTTGTCCTGTTGGTGAGAGATTATTTTCTTTATGAAATCTCATAATCTCTTCTTGTTGACGCTTCATATCGCCTTTAAATTTTTCTCTGATTCTTGATATTTGTGGCTGAAATCTTTGATATTTTTCCATAACATTCGCACTTTTCATCGTAAGAGGCAAAAGAGGAATTTTTATCAAAATAGCAAGGAGAATAATTGCAAGACCATAGTTATGAACAAGTCCATAAATCCAAGAAAGTAATTTTAAAATAAATTTGCAAAGCCATGAGAACCAACCAAAATCAAGTAAACTTTCTAATCGACTATCAACAGCTGCTAAATCTTCAATATCTTTAGGCCCAAAATAAAAGGAAAGATTCCAAGTTGTTTTTTCTTTAACTTGTGCACCTTCTAAAATTGAAAATAAATTGTTATTCAAATTTTTATAATAAGCTCTTTGAGTAAAATGCTCTGTGTCCCCTACAAGCGCATGAGCAAAGTATCTATCTTCAGAGCCAAATATTTCAGGCATAATCCATGCACTGTCGGCTTCACTTTCCTTTGTGGATGTAAATTTCTTAAGAGATTTTTTAACAGAATCTAAATAAAAACCATTATTTGAATCATTTGATAATTCATTTAAAAATGGAGCTGGAAAAAAAAGTCTTGGTTTGATTGGGTTTATATTTGTACTTTTTGGGGTGAATTCCAAATTCAAATCGATTTGATAAACCTTTTTAGAAACAGAGTAAATTTTCTTAATGATCCAATTTTCAGATTCTGCAACATACGAAACATTTATTTTATCTTGTAAATCCTGTTTATTTTCAAGCTTGTAGAAATATGGAGTCTTTTCGTCCAAAGCTAAAAGCAAGCAACTTTCTTCTCTTTGAAAAAAATCTTTAGGGTAAACAGATTTTAAAGCCTTATTTTCTTTGCCCGGTCTTTTATTGTACTCGACCGAAGAGATCACGCCGCCAAAGCTTGAAAATGCAATTTTATAAAGCTCTGTCTCAACAGGAGTCACAATTTCTTGAACCGTAATTTTTTTATCTATAAAATCTATTTCTTTATTCAGCGGCTTTAGCTGCTCTTCTTTTGAAGGAATTCTAACACCTTGTCCCGGCTGAACATTTTCTACCACTGCCGTATCTTTTGAGTCGTTCCTATGTAAAAAATATTGCAAAAATATAACCGTCATCGAAGATAACACTAACGTCAAAAATAATTTTTTATCCATCAAAAACCCTTTTAAACTTAAACAAAAACATTTCGTTGCAAATTTTAATAAGTAATATGTTAGAGAATTTTATAAGAATTCGCAAAAATTAATGCCCTAAGGTAATAAACTATACACAAAATCCAAACATTACTTCACAAAACTTGCCAAAAAACATTATTTTCAAATAATAGAAGTCATTAAAAATGATAATAAGGATAGGAAAACAATGAAAAAAAGCCTAATTTTAATCTTAGTTTGCTCACTTATGGTTTCAAACTCTGTAATTTGCAAAACAAAACAACAAACAATAAATCCAATAAAACAAAAAATTGAAAAACTATATTTAAATAAAAATGGATTTAACATTAGCCCAAAAGAATATGAAAAAATTACAAATCAAGGCGGAGCTCCAACTTATGGCGAAATCACATATGAATCTCTAGAAACAATCATAAAAGATTTGAAAATGACAAAAAAAGATATTTTTTGTGATCTGGGATGCGGAATAGGAAAAGTATGCGTGCAAGTACGGCTTACAACTCCTGTAAAAAAAAGTATCGGAATAGAATTATCTGAAAGCAGAGTCAAACAAGCTCAAGAAATAAAGACACTTCTTGAAAGAAAACAATTAATATCAAACAAAGGTGGTAAAATATTAAAATTTTATAAACAAAATATTCTTGAAGCAGACCTAAAAGATGTTACTGTAGTCTTTATGTGTTCAACATGCTTCTCAGAAGATTTGATGAAAAAAATCACAAAAAAACTTTCCTCATGTAAAAAAGGACTAAAAGTTGTTACATTAAAACAACTTCCTGCAAATAAACAATTTGTTTTACAACAGGAAAAAAATCTTGCGATGAGTTGGTCTTCTGCTTCCCCTGTTTATTTTTATAAATTAAATTAAAAAGCATCTATAAAATGGAACCGTTTCAAATTTAAGGAATTTTAATGTTTTCAAATCCATTAATTGTCGAAAATCTTACAAAGAAATTTTATCCCAAAAATTTCTTTGGTTTTAAACAAAATAAAAAAGTTTTTAATGCCGTTAACAATATTTCTTTTGAATTAAAACAAGGAGAAATTTTAGGATTTCTTGGGCCAAACGGAGCTGGAAAAACAACAACCATTCAAATGCTTTTAAGCGTTTTAAAACCAACAAGCGGATCGATTAAATTTTTTGATAAAGATCTCTCTAAAAATAGGCAAATTTTACAACATATTTCATATGCAAGTGGATATATGAAACTTCCAAGCTCTCTAACGGTAAAACAATCTCTTTATATGCAGGGAATGCTTTATAGTTTAAAATTTTCTGAATTAAAAGAAAAAGCAGAACAATACTTGCAAATATTTAATATCAAACATCTGGAAAACAAAGAATGCACATCTCTTTCAGCAGGCCAAACAACATCTGCTTTGCTCGCCAAAACATTTATGGTCAACCCTAAAATTGTACTACTTGATGAACCAACGGCTGCGCTCGATCCAGTAAGTGCAAAAAATGCTCGCGAATTTATTCTCAAAGAAAATAAAAAAAATGGAACTTCTATCCTCATAACTTCGCACAACATGACAGAAGTAGCAGAGCTTTGCGATCGTATACTTGTTTTGCGTAATGGAGAAATCATAGCAAATAATACTCCAGAAATTCTTGCAGCGACAATTTCAATAGCTCGAGTTCAATTAATGGTTGGAGATGGTTTAAAAAGAACAGAAAATTATGCACTCGAACAAAATTTAAAATATAAAATTGAAGGAAGACATATTGAAATCGAAATAGACGAGCACAAAATTTCGCAACTTCTTACAGCGCTAGCTCAACTTAAAATCATTTATACCCAGATTTCTATAGATAAACCAACATTAGAAGATTATTTTTTATCACTTGTTAAAAAACAAGCAAACTAAATCAACTTTGTAAATAAAGGATCATTAATGAAATTTAAATTTAAAAGAGTATGTGCCATAGTTTATAGACATATTTTAATTCTTAAAGATGGATTTGAAGTTTTCAATTTCTTTTATTGGACGCTTTTAGACATTTTGCTATTTGGATTTTTAGGAAGATACATGCAAATGCAACAGGGAGGCGACCCTCTCAATGTTACAGTTTTGCTTGCAAACCTAACGCTTTGGTACATAGTTGTAAGAGCAACTTTAATGATTTCTCTATCTTTGATGAGAGAATTTTATGACTATAATTTTGTAGCAATTTTTTCTACACCTCTAACAATCATTGAATGGTTAATTGCTTGTATAATTCTTGGTACAATCGGAGCCTTAATCAATTTTGTAATAGGTTGCGCTTTAGTTTTCTTACTTTTTGGATTTAATGTTTTATCATTAGGACTATTTTTAATCCCCGTAATAATTTCACTTTTAATTTCTGGATGTGCATTAGGATTTTTGACTTCAACCATTTTAGTTACTTGGGGAAAAAAAGCAGAAACTTTAGCATTTGCCCTAGCGTGGTTTTTCGTTCCATTTAGCGGCGCATATTATTCTGCATCAATCTTACCTCCAAAAGTTATAGCTATCGCAAAATATGTTCCTATGTATCATGCATTTGAAAGCGTAAGAGCTTTTGTTCACGGAAAAGAATATATAAGCCATCTGATTAAAAGTTTTCAACTAAATATAATTTGTTTAATTATCATAGTTTTAGTATTCATTTTTATGTTTAATAAAAGCAAAGAAAAAGGATTAACAAAATTAGAAGTTAACTCGTAAAAAATTATCAATTTTGAATTTTTTTTAAAAAAAGTACTTACTAATTTTTTTTTCTTAAATATAATGTTAATTCTAAAGGGTAATAAAAGTTTATTATTTCACTTTAGGGTTAAAATTAACAACAATGACTTACTAGATTTCGATGAAGTGAAATCGTGAAAGTCAAAACAAAATAAAGAAACGATAAGAAAGAAAGGATCCGATTCTTATGAATAAAGCATTATACATGTCATTAATAGCAGCAACATTGGTTTTAGCACCTTCATGCGGCAACAAAAAAGAAGAAGTTAAACAAGAAGAAACAACACAAGTAGCAGAACAAAAACCAGTAGCATTATCAGAAGTTTTAAAAGCTGATGCTCTTTACAAAGTTGTTCCTGCAGTAAACTTCAACAAAGAAAATGCTGATGACAGCGTAAAACTACTTGAAATGGACAAAGAATTTATTCATGCAGCAAAAGGCACACAAGTAGAAAACGTTCTTAAAAAGTTCTTCAATGGCCAAAAAGATATCGTAATCCTTGAACTTGATGAAAAATTACTCACAGAAAAAGGCTTAACAGCAAAAATGGAACAAAATAAAGAAGGTGGCGAAGTATTCCCACACCTTGTCGGCGAAAAGAAAATGATCCCTGCAGCTGCTGTTCTTTCAGTTGTTTCAGTTGAAGAACAACCAGAAGGCTCTTGGATGGCAAAAAAATAAATTAATTCTCAGAGAATTTAAAACTTGGCGATTTAGCTAAAGTTTTATCCTAGAAGAAATTTAAGGCTTGGCAAATTTGCCAAGCCTTTTTTGTTTGTTAGAATAAAGTAAAACTTGATCAAAACCTATTTAGAAATCGGATATAAATGAAAAAGCAGATTTTACTTTTAATATTTTTAGCAAACATTTTCACCCCTTTATTTTCAGAAGATGAAATTCCAACCCTCGCTCAAAAAATTTGTGACATCAACATGAAATCTTTTCCAAGAGAAGACAGTTCCTGGGAAACTCATACCATGCTTGAATATGTAAATCATTTAAAAGAACATATTTCACATCCATCTTCTAGTGTTAAACGCAATATGGGTTTTGAGTTTTTCAACAAATATGAAAAAACTAATTCTTTAAAAGTCGACCATGATAACTCAACGCTTTGGGAAGACTTAGACTTATTTCGTGGCAAAAAAGATTTAAGCAAATATACAGCAAACTCACTTAGTCGAGAAGAAACTGAAATTGGTAAAATCAGTTTTTATGAAATGTTGTCTAATCCAACAGCCGATACAAAATTATTAAAAAAGCGACAAGAACTAATAAAATTTTTCATTGCTAATCCGCAAGTTGCAAAAGATTGTAAAAATGCACTTGCTCAAATCGCCTCTTCCGAAAACTTCTTACTCGCATTTTTGGGTCACGATGAGTTAGAACACAACGCGAATGATGCATTCTTCAATAATGTTTTAACTAAAAAATTAAATGATTCACAAGTAGCTCTTTTGATCAAAAATAGTTTGGCTAATGCCAATCGCTTACGGTATTTCGCTCTAGATGTTTTTTTAATAACAGTATTTATTTCTTATGGAACATTAAACCTCACAGGAGTCATTGATAGTCCAGCATGGCTGCGCAAAATTACTTATGATTACAAAAACTTCGACAGAGGAATTCTTATAGAATGTCTTAAATTTGTACAAACAAAAATTCCACAGTCAGCCATACTTTTACAGCTGTTACAAAATAAATATGTTCAATCGTCATTAATATTAGGTGCAGGGGTATGGAGCGCTACTGAACTCACAAATCATTTTGACTGGGTTTATGGGAAAATAAAATTTGAACAACTACTTCAAGAATATATGTATCATTTAGCAAAAGTCACAGACGGTATCAAAAAGCTACAAGAATGCTGCAATAAAAATCCAATTTTAGCAGAGTTCGAAGAGTTTAAACCGCTTCTAAAATTTTTTGATAACAATGAAAAACATGCATCAACACTTCAAGATACGCTCAGTTTGTTTCAACAATCTACTTTCAATAAACCTGGCTCAATATTCTGTAACCATGGGGCAGTATTCAAAGCCTATGGTTTAATGAAAAATTTAAAAGATGAGTATAAAAAAGCAATCGTAGCAACAGCAAGAATTGATGTTTACGTTTCTCTTGCAACACTTGTAAAAGAATTTGAAGATAAACCTGTTTCTTTTACATTTCCACAATATGTAGAAAATTCAACAACTCCTTTTATCGAACTTAATGATTTTTGGCATCCAATTTTAGATCCAAAGAAAGCTGTACCAAATTCGATAGAACTTGGAATTAACAACCAAAGATCAAATGTCATTCTCACCGGTCCAAATGAAGGTGGAAAATCAACTGTATTAAAATCTTTAACTTTATCAATTTGGCTTGCACAAACCTGCGGAATTGCTCCTGCAAAAAATATGTGCTTCACTCCTTTTGTAAATATCTCAACATACTTAAACATCACAGATGACATCGGAGCCGGAAATTCATTATTCAAAGCAGAAGTTTTGCGTGCACAAAAATTGATAGATTCAATCAAAAGCTCTAAACCCAAAGAATTTAGCTTTTCAGTGTTCGACGAAGTATTCAACGGCACGTCGCCAATCGAAGGATCGGCTGCCGCACACAGCGTCGCAAAGCATTTAGGAAGTTTTTCACAAAGCATCTGCCTGATCGCTACACATTTTGATTTATTAACAATGCTCGAAGATGAAACTACTAATTTCCAAAACTACAAAGTTTCTGTTATCAAAGATATAGATGAAAAAATAATTTCTTATCCGTATAAATTAGAATTTGGTAAATCAGAGCAACACATCGCTTTAGATGTTTTAAAAAATCAGGGATTTGATTCATCAATTATTAAAGATGCGCAAGAAAAGGTTAAATCTATTTCATTTTCTTTTATGTAAAAAATTATCAACCAAACTTTTTTAATTTGAGTTTTTAAAACTCATGCAGTAACATGTTTTTGTTTGTTATTTTTCATTAAACATAAAGGAGTAAAAATGAAAATAAAAATCCAATCTTTAATAATTTCACTTGCCTTAATTGCACCTCAGATTTACAGCCAAGACACATGTGAAAAAGAATGTTGCACAACTCAAGAACAGTCTAAAACAAATATAACCCCGGCAACATCGAGTCAACTGGACCAAATAAAACAATTAATAGAACAGCTACGAGAAGAACTTGCAACCGTGTTCAAAAATTTAAATGCAAATAAAGAAAGCTGTGAAGAAATAAATAAATTTTTCAAATCTGCGGAAAATGATTTAAATCCTCAAACAGTAGATAGAGTCTTAGAAAATCTAAAAGCTTTAACCCATTATGTTTATGATCAAATTTTTTGGATACTTGGAATGCGCGAAAGAGGAGTTACATACAAAACCGCAAAAGAAGATTTTGCCTCTTTATATAAACTTTATAGCGAAAAGTTTTTAACACTTCCTGTCATGAAAAATGTCGGATTAAAAATCGACGAACTAGCAAAACGAGAAGATAAAACTATCGATATAAACATTGAATCTCTAAAACTTAGCATCGAGCTTTTCAAAAATATGAAAACAATTTATGCAACAGTAAGAGAAATGAATCATGATTTGGAAGATCAAGATCGAATATCTGATTTAGAAAAAGATATAAACGAATTAGAAACATATCTAAAAGATTACGATCAATCAAAGTATGCTATCGCAAACGAAAAACAATTTGAAACAATAAAAAAATATATTCAAACACTAAAACAAGCGGTAGAAAAATTCAAAAAATTCTTATCTACTGAAAGAATAGAAAAACTACAAAGTTATCTATCTTGGATAGAAGAACATATAACTACAAAAAACTGCGGTATTATTTGTAATGATTTAATCGACCAGTTAAAAGAAGAATTATGCGATTATTACAATCACATATTACCTGTATATCCAGAAATTTCAGATAACAAATATGATCTAATTACTGAAATGGTAAAAAATAATCCTGAACTTATCAAAATCCAACAAAATATATTTGATCATTTTGGAACCATATTAATTGATGATCTAGAAGACTCAAAAGAAATTAATTTCCAAGCAATTTTAGGTGAAGCTGATGTCTTCAACAAAAATATGAATAAAAAACTTATCATTGTAGAAGCGATGGTAAAAGAAATAGAAAATCTTGATACATTTGCAAAAACATTTAACGAAGTCTTTGAGAAAATTAAAAACGAAAACAAATAACAAAATTTTATAAACAATAAAAAGAGGCTCGGAAATTTTCGAGCCTCTTTTTATTCGATATTCAGATTTAGCAATTACCTATTACGTAACTCTCTTTCTAATTCGGCCAATTGAAGTCTTGCCAAACATCCTAAATAATCAGACAGCGGATCTGCCTCCAATTCGCCAATCAGCTCCATCAATTTTGTATAATCTCCGTATTCCATGTACTTTCTTTCTCTAACAGTTGCAATTGTTTCCCTAAACTCTTTAAGCACCTCTGCATCTGGTCTACCTACTACAAAACATGGTGTTGCAATCGCGGCCGCAAAAGCAAATATAATTAAACGTTTGTTTTTCATACGATTTTCCAATCCTTGTAAAATGATTAATAAAATAAATTTGTTTTAATTTTTTCGCAAATGCGAATTTGAAATATGAGAAGTGATATTGCAGCTGGAGTCATACCAGGAATGAGCTGTGCTTGAGCAATATTTGCAGGTTTAAATTTTGTTAATTTTTGTTGTAGCTCGACACATAATCCAGGTAAATCTTTGTAATCAAAATTTTGTGGAATGTGTAAACTTTGATATCGAGAAGCTTTTTCAACTTCACGAACTTCGCGTTGCAAATAACCTTCGTATTTTATCTCTGCATGGATATTGAGCAAAACTCTGCTATTTAATAAATATTGATACTCCAAATTATTTTGTAATAATTTTTCTGCAAGCAGTTCTTTTGCCCGCTGTTTTATCTCATCTGTAAACTCTATAACAAAAAATGATTTATACAGTTCATCATTTCGATTTACTGATTTTATAAGTTCAACAGATTTTTGAATGATATTTTTTTCTCTCAAAAATTGTTCATACATTTCATCACTAATTAATCCCAAATCTCTTGCATGAGGCATTAGTCGCAAAAATGTATTATCTTGTCGCAAAAGAAGTCTACGTTCAGCGCGCGATGTAAACATTCGATAAGGCTCATCAATACCGATAGTCACAAGATCATCAATCATAACGCCAATATAACTTTCATTACGATTTAAAATAAAAGGGTCTTTATTATTAACTTTTAAATGCGCATTTATCGCAGCGACCAATCCTTGGCCAGCTGCTTCTTCGTATCCGGTTGTTCCATTTATTTGTCCTGCAAAAAATAAATTTTCTACATTTTTTGCTTCAAGCGAATGTTTTAAATTTGTTGGCGGCAAAAAATCATATTCGATTGCGTATCCGGCGCGCGCAATTTCTGCATTTTCAAAACCTTTGATACTACGAATATAATCAATTTGAACATCAAGCGGCAAAGATGTTGAAAGACCAGCTGGATAAACTTCATCACTTTCTAAACCTTCAGGCTCAACAAAAACATGATGTGTTTTGCGATCTGGAAATCTTGCAACTTTGTCTTCGATCGAAGGACAATATCTTGGTCCAATTCCTGTGATAGCACCACCAAATCTAGCTGATCGTGCGAAATTGCTTCGAATAATTTCGTGAGTACTTTCATTTGTGGCAGTTACAAAACATGAAACTTTTTCTTCGCTTTGCACACCATCAAATTCATAAAGAAAGTCTAGTTGATGAGATTCGTGCTGATCAAATTTTGAGTAATCAAGTGATGATTTCAAAAGCCTTGGAGGTGTTCCTGTTTTTAATCTTCCAAGTTTTATGCCCAAAATTTCTTGCAACGAACCTGTCAAAAATGTTGCAGCCGGTTCACCCTCTCTCCCAGAACTGTGATTTTTTAAACCGATATGAACAGTTCCATTCAAAAATGTACCAACAGTGACAACGACAGATTTTGCAAAAAATTCTTCGCCAGATGCTACTTTAATACCGATCACTTTATTTTTATTTTCTAGTTTTTCAAATAAAAGCGAAGCAACTTCTCCTTGAAATATTTCTAAATTTTTAGTTTGAGATAAAATTTCTTGCGCCAATTTTGAATATTTAAATTTATCAACTTGAACTCGTAGTCCTTGTACAGCTGGACCCTTGCTAGTATTTAACATTCGTGCTTGCAAATGTGATTTACTACAAAGTTTTGGCATCAAACCATTAAAAGCTGCGATTTCATAAACAATGTGACCTTTACCCAGTCCACCTATCGATGGATTGCATGGACACCAGGCTATTCGATCTTTTTTTATTGTTACAAGTAATGTTTTTGATCCCAAATTAGCAGCAACGTATGCTGCTTCACAACCGGCATGTCCACCACCAACAATAATCACATCATATTTTTCAAGCATAAATCCCACCTACGGATGCCCAAACAGTACCTTCAAAAGGATATCTCCTAACAGTTCTTCGCAGCGGAGATTGCCATGCAATAAAAATATGTTCCAATTGTTCTCTAAGCATGCCCACTTGTTCACGAGTGACATTACAACCATCTATTTTGATAGCTCTCAGATTTTTTGCCATTCGAATAAATTCAGCAATAAATTCTGATGATAAATTTGGATTCTGGGATATATCCAAAGCCTGAATTAATGGACAAATCGTTAATAATGTTAATAATGCAGAACCCGAAATATTTGAACCTGGAATAGATAAAGTTTTGAGATTTGGACAACTTTGTAAAAAATTAATTAAAAAATCTTCTGGATATTCAGATGTATTACTCAATTCTAATCGCCCCAATCTTTTACATAATTCTTTGTTTTTTGAAAATTCTTGCAAAATTTTTGGAATAGTAAATCTAAAACCTAAAGATTTCAAATTTGGCAGAGAATTAACAAAAGTAGCTACATCCTCCAAGGCCAAATTCGTTCTACCACAAAAATCAAACTCCTCAATATTTTGGTTCCCAACCAAAGGCTGAAGCTGTTCTTTTGTTATTTCAAGACCCAAACTTAATACCAAGTTTTCAGATTTATAAATTTCACTCGCAAGGAATACGGGAACTATGGCTTTTGATAAACCTCCGATTGTAAGATTTAAAGAATAACTTAAAATATCCTTATTTCTTTTTAAATTAATTTTCAAACCTTTTAATATAGCTTCCCAACGATCGCCTTTACTCAAAGAACAATTTAATTCAACATTTCTCCATATAGGCCTATCAGTAAAAAAACGTTCAAGATTTTGTGGAGAAAACATCATAAAATAATTTAGACTTATACTCTCTAAATATGGGAATCTTATTTCTAATGCATTTAATTTTTCATCATCCCAAGGTCGAACTTTACAAACCTGTCCACCCGGTAATAAATCTACTCCCGGAATTACAAACATTTGAGAATGTTGAGTTAAATTATAATCCCATCGCCTACAAACTCTTCTTAATTCATAAGCCCTAGGCACATCTTTATCAATAGTTTCACTTAAAACCGAAGCCAAAAGCTCATCTGGCAAATCACCTAAACCTGCCTCTATTTTTGATAACGGTAAAAACCCAAAAAACAGTAAAATTATTAAAAAAGTGTTAGTTTTCTTTAAAATCATAAAAAAGCCCTTATTTAAGAATAAAAAATATTCCTAATTATAAAGGCTTTTTAGACTTTTAAAAGTGGTAAAAATTAAGATAAATTATCGCTTCCAATTCAAAATATCATGTTTGCACCAAATACCTGCAATCACGACCGCTTCAATTCCACCTGCCTTAGCTGAAGCACTTGCCAAATATAAACCTTCAATTGGCGATTTAAAATAAGGAACATTCTTATTTTTTGACCTATCAAAAGCATATATCGCACCTTCAGGCATAGAAGTATATCTTTCAAAAGTGTAAGGCGTCGAAATATCACGCACAAGAATCTTTTTGCTTAAATTTGGAATGATAGTTTCTGCTTTAGCTATTAGCTGATTTGCCGTTTTTTCTTTTAACTCTGTATACTCAGGACTTTTTGAAGAATGAAAATCTTTGTAATCTATCAATTTAATTAGCGTAACAACAGATTTATTAGCAGGCGCTAATGACTTATCTACATTGGTACTAATAAGCATATATAACCCATTATCCAAACTTACAACAAGGCTTGCTGGAATCTTAGACAAATCCATATCAAGACCCAAATGAACCACAAATGCTGATGTCGACATTTTAAGATTTTTAATATCTAAAATGAATTTGTCTGAAAACTCTTTGGAGTCAACCAAATTCAAAAATAAAGTTTTAGCATTTGCATTCGCAATCACAATCGAAGATTTGAAAATCTTATCACCAACACAAACACCTTCTACCGTTTTATCTTTTATCAAAACTTTATCAACTTTATGATCAGCTAAAACAACTCCACCATGACTTTCAATCAATTTTTTAAGAGCTAGAGCAAAACCCCCAGGACCGCCTTTTGGATAATACCCACCAAATATAAAATAGCTCAAATTTGCTAGCAAAGCAGTAAGGGCGGGTGTTTTATCCGCTTCTAATCCTAAATATCCAAGAAGTGATTTTAAAAATGCTTTTAAATTTTCATCTTTAAAAAATTCGTCCAATTTTTGTTGATAATTTTTATTCATCCACTTAGATATATTTTGACCAGAAGATAAAGACTGCATCTTTTCTTTTCCAAACAACTCTACAAGTTGTTCTTTATCCAATCGAATGCCATAAAATTCAAAAACTAAAGGATCATTAATTTCTTCGTAAGCCGCCTTTGCTTGTGCAAAAAACAGTTTTATATTTTCAGATTCACTTGGAAATCTTGCGTAAAGATACTTAACAAAGCCTTCGTAATCATTTGGAAGAACTAATTTTTCACCATTTAAAATATATTCTCTTGTATGTTTTACAAAAAGATCATCTTTTCTAAGATTTAATTGTTTCAACAAATATGTAACAGAACCACGTTCCCACAATCCGCTAACATCTTCGCCACCTGTTCCAAAAGTAAATTCATCTCTACCGTAAGAAGAGCTAAATCCACCAATCTGATGTGATTGCTCCAAAACTAAAACTTTAAAGCCTTCTTTGGCCAGCAAGGAAGCACTTGTTAAACCACCGATTCCACTTCCAACCACAATCGCATCATATTCATTAATAGCTTTAGTAGATTTTAAATCAAATTTAGCTTTCCATTTTGGTTTATAAGAAATATCATAATCTTGCTTTTGATTACCACAAGCAGATAACACTATAACAAACAAAATCAAAAATAATTTTCCAAAATCTTTTAAATTCATAAAACATCCTTATTGCGATAAAAATCTATATAAAAAATAATTTTTAAAATAACAATTTTAGTAAAAAATAAATACTGAAATTAAAAACATTATTAATAAAAACGCTGGCCAGAAAAACACTTTGACAAGCAAATTATTTTTATATGATATAAAAGCTATTTTATATTTCTGCGCATAAAAAATCATATCTACCAGTAACAAAACAATTACCAAATAAGGAATAATGTAAAAATATTCTAAATAAAATATGCCAGAGGGGAAAAATGATCTTCGAAGAGCAGAATGCGCAAATATCAAACCAACAAAAATTCCAGATATTAAAGTTATATTCGTTATTATATTTTCTTTTCTTACAGCTAATAAATTTATAAATAAAAGCAATAGAGAAACTAAAAGCGGTAAAAAATACATTATAAGAGGATCAACAATATTTCTTGTTGCCGAAATAGAAAAATCTAAAAGATATCTTCTAACATTTTGCTTTGGTTGCTCAACCCCAAGATTAGCTTTCAAATCAATAGGTTTAAACGAAAAATAACTTTTTTCTATATTCCATATTTGTGAAAAATCTTCGACATTAATTCCAGGTAATGATTGAGGATTAATAAACTGATATCCTTCTAAATCGGGAATAAACAAAATATTTTTATCTAAGGATGGATGATCAATCGTTAACACAATTTTATATTTATCTAAAGGATAAGCTACCGTCAAAGCCTGATCACTATCAAAAACTCCGTTAAATCTCCAAACTATCAATTCTTCTTTTGAATTTTTCTCAGTATGAATAATTCTTTTTTCATCGTATCTATCACACTCATTAATAATAAAATCACGTTGTATCTCCCGTCCGCTCAACAAAGGATATTTTTGCCAAACAAAACCACTAAGTTGAACATCATTTGTAGAAAAAGAAGATTCAATCGATCTTATTAAGATTCCTGTTTTAACTAAATAAAGTGGGGAATTATCTTTAATTTCTTCTTTAGAAGATTTGATAACATTATCAATTGTGTTCTTATCCAAAACCACTATATTTTGTAAATTTTTTTCTTGACCGTATTTTCTTTGTATATGCCACAGAGAGATAATTCCTACAATTAAAAGAATAGAGGCTAAAATAGAAGCAATAGACAGATTTAATAAACTTCCTAGATAACTTTTAGTTAAAATAAAAATTAAAAAAAACAAAAACAATATTAAAAATGCTATTAATAAAACCCTGTATTTTCTTAGAAAATCGTTATATTGAGACCATACTTCATCTTGAATAGCGACAACACACAGTATCAAATTTGTTTGCGGAATAGGTTTATAATAAATAATCGCTTTTTGGCCTGTCTTTTCATTAACAAAAGAAGTTTTACCCTGCTTATTTTTCAAAATCTCATAACCAACTCTTTCAAGATCTTTATTTTTTCGCTCTTTAGCAACATCAAAAATAGATTTATCATTTCTGTAATATTCCTCAATAGGATGCGATGCAAACTTCCCATCAATTTCAGAAATGACAAATGCATATCCACGCTTACCAAGCGACAAATTATTTACCATTGAACGCACATTATCAAGTCTATGCAAGGCAGAAATAGCACCAATTGGCTTAGCATCTTTTAGCGGATTTGGAGCATAAAGGGGTTCTCCATAAGCTATCACATGTCCCTTTATAGCTGTTCCCCAGTAAGGTTCTGTTAACGATGGACCAAAATTGATTGGATAATAATACCAACTTGTTATTCCCTTTTTTTTATCTCGAGGAAGAGTGTAATCGTATTGTATAGGTCGCGGCTCTATAAGATTATCTGATCGTATAATAAAAATTGAAAATCTATCTTTTTTTTCAAAAATACCCGGCTCATAAGCTAGTACAAGACCGTGCAAATCTTGATTTTTCTTAACAGTATCCTCAATCAAATTGTATAACTCTTTTTCGCTCAAAAGTTTTTTCTTATCGATTATTTGTCTAAAATCTGAAACTAATTTTTTAAATTTTTGGAAATGATTACTAATATAATTAGTTGCATAATCCATCTCTTTGGAAATGCTCTTTTGCAAGTTGGTATCAATCTGTTTTTGCATCTTAAAAAATTGATAAACAAAAAATGTAAAAGCTATCAAACTTACAAATAAACAACCAAGTAAAAATTTAAAAATTAATTTTTTATAATTCACTATTTTCCTTTTTTATTTTGAATTATTATAAAATTTACGTTTATTCTAAAAAACAGAAGTTACTAAAATCTATATTTTTAAAAGAATCTGGAGTTAACAATGATAAACCTACAAATAACACCCGCAAATAAACCTCACATAAAATATCGTAATATTATCTTCGATTTAGGTAAGGTATTAATACAATGGAATCCAGAAAAATTTATTACGGATATGCTCAAAATAAATAAAATAAATGAAGATGAATCACGTAATATTTTCAAAGCCTTCGGAACAAAAAATTGGTCTGATTATGACCGTGGTACCACAACTCAACAAGAACTGGCTAAACTTTATACATCAAAAAAGGAAAAACAATATTTTCTAGATTTTTTAGAAATGTTACCAAGCTATCTTCAACCAATAGAACAAGGAGTAAATTGGCTAAATCTAGCACAAACCAAAGGGTATAAAGTTTATTTGCTTTCCAATTATCCTAAAGATCTTTATGAAAAAGCAGCATCACAATATGAGTTTTTCAATCGTATTGACGGAGCTGTAATTTCTTATCAAGTAAATAAAATCAAACCCGAGCCTGAAATATATCAAACTTTACTTTCAAAATATGATTTAAAAGCAGAAGAATCGATTTTCATTGATGATCTAGAAGAAAATATTCGTGCTGGAAAATTATTAGGTATTGATGGAATAGTTTGCAACGATCACAATATAGTTGAAAAAAAGCTCAAAGAACTTTCTATTTTTTGATGCAATTCAGTTTTTTAGATTTTTTTTGAAAAATCGCAGCCTTGAGTTGCACAACTTAATGTAACGTTACCTTCTTTATCTTTTTTGACCAAAAGATACAAGGCGCCACATTTTGGACATTTCTCTTCTTCAACTTCGCCAAAGATCGCAAATTTACATTTTGGATAGTTGCCACAACCCCAGAAAGATCCACCCTTCCATTTGCGCTTTAAAATTTTACCTTTGCACAAAGGACATGGGAAACCTAGTGATTCTTGATGAATATACTTACATTCTGGATAACCAGGACATGTTAAAAATGGACCGTATTTTCCAAACTTTTGGATAAGATTTCGGCCGCACTGTGGACATTTTATATCAGACACAACTTCTTCTTGAGTTTGAACTAATTGCAAACTTCCATCCGTTGCATTTCTAATGAAATTGGAAGTAAAAGAACATTCAGGATATTTACTGCATCCCAAAAATTCTCCTGCTTTTCCAAATCGAATAACCAATTTGCTTTTGCATTTAGGACATTCAAGATCTGTTTCCACAGATTTTTTGGTAGCAGCTTCACCACCGAAAGTCTTTAAATCTTTGACAAAATTTTCATAGAAAATTTCTAAAACAATATCTCGCTCAATTTCACCTTGAGCTATTTTATCAAGATCTTCTTCCATTTTTGCTGTGAACTTAACATTCATAATATCTGGCAAATTTTCTACAAGCATTTTACTTACAGTCTTACCAAGCTCTGTAGGAACAAATCTTTTTTTATCTTTTGTTACATAATCTCTTTTTTGAATCGTAGAGAGAGTAGCCGCATATGTACTTGGTCGACCAATTCCAAGCTTCTCCATCTCTTTAACAAGCGAAGCTTCAGTATAACGAGCCGGCGGCTGGGTAAAATGTTGTTTTGGATCTATTTTGGAAAGATCTAGTGATTTATTTTTTTCGATTTCTTTTGGAATTTTTACAGATGTTTCATCTTTTTCTTCTTCATCATCTGCTTGATATACTTTTAAATAACCATCAAAAAGTAACGTCGAACCTGTAACTCTAAATAAATACTTTCCACCTTCGATTGAAACCTGGCGCTGCATATATTCTGCAGGAGTCATTTGTGAAGCGACAAAACGTTTCCAAATTAATTCATAAAGTTTTGCTTCAGCTGGCGGTAAATATTTTTTAACAAATTCAGGGGAAATGTTTATATCAACAGGACGAACAGCTTCGTGCGCATCTTGCGCTGCTTTTTTGGAATAAACATTTGGAGTTTTTGGTAAATAATCTTTTCCAAATTCTTCTTCAAGATATTCTCTTGCTGCCTTGATCGCAGTATCTGAAATTCGCAAGGAATCGGTACGCATATAAGTGATCAAAGCCTCTGGTTTGCTTGGATCAGAGAGAGGAATACCTTCATAAAGTTTTTGGGCTAATAACATAGTTTTATCAACAGAAAAACCAAGTAAATTAAAAGCAGCCTGCTGCAATGTACTAGTCATAAATGGAGGAAGCGGGCTTTTGGAACGCTTCTTTTCCGTAACATCCGTTACAACGTAACTTTGTTTTTTTAACTCTTCTAATATTTTATCAGCTTCAGCCTTACTGCTTACTTTGATATTTTTGTTACTAATCTTTACAAGTTCAGCCAAAATCGAAGCTTCTTTGGTCTGGAAAAGACCATGAATAGACCAATATTCTTCAGGCTTAAAACTAACAACTTTTTCTTCGCGATCGCAAATCAGATAAAGAGCAACAGACTGTACTCTTCCAGCAGATAAACCTTTTTTGATTTTTCTCCACAAAATTGGAGATACTTCATAACCAACAAGTCGGTCTAAAACTCTTCGAGCTTGCTGCGCATTTACCTTTTTGACATCTACAACTGATTTATTATTTATAGCTTCTAAAATTGCAGGTTTTGTTATTTCGTTGAATGTTATTCGATAAATTTTATCTTTGTCTTTGATAATTTTTTCGATTTCTTGCTCAACATGCCAAGATATTATTTCCCCTTCCCGATCAGGATCTGTTGCCAAATAAACCTCTTCTGCATTCTTTGCAAGTCTATTAATATCATTAATAACTTTTTCTTTATCTTTGATAGTTTCATATTCAATATCAAATACAAAATGATCTTTTTTCTTTTTTATATCTATTCCAAGTGACTTTGGTGGCAAATCTTTGATATGACCGAAAGTGGATGTAATAGCAAAATCATCTCCCAAAAACTTGGAGATTGTTTTAATTTTGGCGGGAGACTCAACTATTAATAATTTTTGACCTTTTCTTGCCATATTCTTATCTATTTTTCGTTTTTTAATACCTAAATTTAAACACTTAATATTATTCACTTGTAAAAAATATGTAAGTTATTACGCAACTTAACTAATTTCAGATTAATAATAATATTTTCTAAATGTCAAACAAAAATAATTAATTGCACTTTTTTACGCTTTTTCAAAATAAATTTCATAAATTCATCAATCAAAAAAGCAATGTTTTGATTTTTAATAAAAAAAATCCTAAGATGTTTAACAATAAGATTGATTTTCATATGTTATCATCAAAAAATAAAATTTTAATTATTTGTTTACAAAGTTTTGGTAAACGTTAAGAGATTTTAATAATTATGGATAATTTAAATTCAGTAACCTCTTGTTTTAAAAATTCTTTTGAATTTTATAAATGGTCAGATTTAAAAATTAGCTTACTAATCACAATAAATTCTTTCGTAAAATCATGGCAAACCTTGCTAAAAAACTTCCAAAGCCTTTATCTTTTTTTAATTTTTTTGTACTCAATTGAATATATAAAAGATGTTTTCAAAATTAACTTAAATCTATTTTTCAAATTTTTCATACTTTTTATCCCCAGCATTTTCTTTTTCTTTCTCATTCTTCTTCTGTCAAGACCATCCGTTAACATTAAAGACAATTCTTATTTGGTAAAAAATTTAAAAAAATTTCCAAGTTTTTGTTTAAATATAATTTTAATCGCATTTATGTTTGTCCCACATTTGATTAGAAATTATTTATGTTGCTCTTTTTTAAGACTGTTTATCTTTGCCCTTTTTGTTATTTTAGCACCATTAATTATCACAGCATCTCTATTTCAACTTGATTCGGATGGCAACTTTGGAAACATTTTTACCTCAATAATAAATTCTTTTAAAATGGTCTTTTATTATTATCCTTTATTTTTTTCTATCGGATTAATTGGATTATTTGGATATGGCTTTTTTAAAACAATCCAACTACCAACAATAATTTTCAAAAAATCTCCTTACATCATTAATATTTTAACCAATTTTGTTTTGGGTAGCTTAGAATTCATTATTCTATCTGCTGCGTCGATAATATTTATTTCCCTGATAACAACCTTTTATCTCAAAATCAAACACGCTAATCACAAATTATTTTTCAAATGATAAAAACATACAAAACAATAAGAACATACATTTTCTGGTTCATCGTAACTTCATTTTATTTGCCATTATGCTTACTCATCTCCTATCTTCCCGAAAATAAAAGACACAAAAAACTTTATTTTTTCTTCACTAATCAATGGAACAGCCTTTTAGTCTTTTTTGCATTTTTAGTAGTAAAAATAAAAAAAGAAAAAGAAGATCTTCCAGATTTTTATAAACACCCTGCCATTTTTGTGATGAACCACGCTTCCGCTTTAGATATTCCATTAGCAGAATATGTAGTTGGAAAACATCCACATATTTGGATCAGCAAACAATCTTATGCAAAAATTCCACTTTTTGGAAAACTTTTACAAAGAATGCACGCTCTTATAAATAAAGAAAATCCAAAACAATCAACACAAGCTCTAATTAGGGCCTACAAGCTCGCTCAAAAATACAATTTAAGTGTCTTACTTTTTCCAGAGGGAACAAGATCCACTGATGGCAAATTAGGAGAATTTTTGGGAGGCTTTTACTTGCTTGCAAAAAAATTAAACCGTCCCGTAATCCCTGTAGCTATTTTGGGTGCAAATGAAATTATGAAAAAAAATAGCCTTCTTTTAGATCCACGAGCAAGCGATATTAAAATAACTATAGGAACTCCAATTTTTGTGAAAGAAAATGAAACAGAAGAAGAATTTAGTAACAAAATTCGTAGCTGGTTTAACAAACATATACAAAAGTAAAATCGTTAAACTTTCCCTACTTTTATCCTTTATTATTTCAACACCTTGCACGTGTGAAATATGGTATAAAAAAGCAGGATTATCTTATTTTTTTCACTTTCCAATTTTTTATTTTCAAATAATTTTATTGGTTTTATGGTTTTTTGCATTTTTCTATTTAAAACATATTTTGAAAAAGAAAAAAAAAGCTTTATTTACAATGCTTTTTCTACTTATGACAATTGTTGGAATAATTATCGCTGTAAGACAAGTAAAAATTTTAAAACAACAAAGAGTTTTAGAGCAAAATCAAATTTTGTCATCTTTAATAAATTGCTCAATTAAATAATTTTATTAAAAATCAAATAAAAATAAGAACTGTTTTAGCACAAATAAGATGAAAAACCTGCAAAATATTTCTTCTATGTGATTCATCTAATAAACTTAAAATAGTCAACAAGAATAAACATAGTGACAAAAGATCAATAATTGTATATAACCTTTATAACAAAAAAGCAAAGGAGAGATATGAAAAAAAATCTTATCAAAGCAGTTGCTTGTTTAACACTTTTAGGCGCATCTGCAGTTGTTTTTTCTGGATGCACAAAGAAAGAAAAAACAGTCGGTGGAGTACTTATAGGAGCAGCCGCTGGTGCCGGTATAGGAGCATTAGCCGGTGACGGTGTTGGCGCTGCAGTTGGAGCAGTAGCAGGCGGTACTGTAGGTGGAGTCGTAGGTAACTCCCTTGGAGATGATAAATAAAAATAAAAACCTTTTAAAAAAAGGCTAAATGATGAAAAACTCAGGGAGCTTAATTACCAAATGTTTTTTGATTTTATGTTGTACTTTGCAGATATCTTATCTAAAAGCATTTCACTCTCATCGATCACATAAAAAACATTCTACTATCACAAAAAAAATTTCAAAAACAACAAAACATCGAAAACTAAAAGTTCGCTCCCTGAGAAAAAAATATTCAGCGCGGAAAACAAGCCTCAAATCTAAAGCTAATCCTAACGACTTACTTATCTTAAATAAACATGCCGTAAGCGATATTTCTTTAAAAACCCCAAATACTTCTTCAAATATTCAACCTCTAGAAAATCAACAAAACCAAGCTTTAAATTCAATTACGATAAAAAATCCTGCAAAAATAACTTTTTCACGATTTGCTGAATATCTAAAAAGAAAACAAATATTCAACTGGCCTCTTAAAGGTAGATATTACATTAGTAGTCCTTTCGGCAGCATGAGGGCTCGCGGCAGGGTGCACGCAGGCATAGATCTCGCAGCACCAAAATGGACTCCTGTTTTTGCATCTGCAAGAGGAGAAGTTGAAATTGCAGCAAAAGCAAATGCTTATGGAAACATGGTCCTTATCAAACATAATAAAAACTTCAAAAGTCGCTATGCTCATTTGCACAAAATTCTTGTGAAACCTGGCGCGGTGGTAAAAAAAGGTGATTTAATAGCTTATGTTGGGAATACTGGATTTGTGATGGGCAGAAATGGAGATCACCTTCATTTTGAAGTTCTTTTTAAAAATCATCCAGTAAATCCAATAAAAATTCTATCTTAATTTTTTAGAAAATTTTTGTATTAAAATTGGGGGGAATGATGGATACAAAAAATAAAAAAATATTAGAAGCAATCAAAATATTTTTAATGTCATTTATTTCTATAATTTTCTACTGCTACATAAGCAATTTTATCGTATCAAAGTTTTTTATCTTGGAAGCAATTACCAAAAAGAAACACTTCTTTTTTCCACTATTTCTACCAATTCCACCAATTTTTGCACCATTGCCATTATTTTTTTCTGGACAACATACGTTCAATACAGGATTACCTTTTAATAATTTAAGTATTGTCTTAACTAGTTTAATTTTGGGCTTGTTGATTGTATTAATTTGCAATATTGGAAAATGGCCTTCTTTAAACGCCAGATATCTAACCAAACCTCTTTTTTTAGTTCTTATTCCATCCATTGCTATAATTTTCAGTTTTGCTTTTTCAGTTAATTATCTTTTAAAACATAAATTAGCTATTTTAGCCTCCAAACTGGCATCTGTTTTACCAGTAACGAGAAAAACCGTAAATGCTACCCTAGGTTCAATACTACATAACAGTGCATACATAATTGGAATTTTTGCAATTTTACTGATAATTATTTACATAATTTTAAAAAGACGAAAATTAAACAAAACTAAATAAACAATTACCTACTAATTTTTTATAAATTTATATATATTTTCTTCATGCAAAATGTTCTTAAATAAGAGGGAAAACCGGATGAATTTGGGGCTAATTATAAAAGATTTAAATGTCTGCGTTGAAGATAAAAAAATTTTAAATGGAATTAATTTAGAAATTAAACCAGGCGAAATTCATACCATCATGGGTCCAAATGGAAGTGGCAAAAGTTCACTTGCATTCACGATCGCGGGAAGTCCTAAATATAAAATTGAAAAAGGATCTATAAAGTTTGCAAATCAAGAAATAAATAATCTATCTGCGGACAAACGTGCAAAACTTGGAATTTTACTCGCATTTCAAATGCCTTATGAGATAGAAGGCATTACCCTATTCGATTTTCTTTATACAATCTATAACAACATCAATAAAGAAAAAAAAGTTGATCTAAAAACATTTAAAGAGCTTTTAGATATAAAATGCAAATCCCTCAAAATCAAAGAAGAGTTCTTAAACCGGCCTTTAAATTTTGGATTTTCTGGCGGAGAAAAAAAAGTCGCGGAAATTTTGCAAATTTCACTGCTCAACCCAAAGTTAATTATTCTAGATGAGATAGACTCTGGACTCGATGTCGATGCACTCAAAAATGTCTGTGAAAATCTTTTAAAAATCAAAAGTGAAAATCCATCCATTTCTTTTTTAATAATCACACATTATCCAAGAATTTTGCATTACCTTGATTGTCAATTTGTTCATGTAATGCAAAATGGCAAAATCATAAAAACCGCTGGAAAAGATTTGGCTTTCGAAATTGAAAAAGAAGGTTTTTAAAACTATTCAATCAAAAACTAAATTTTTTAAATCGCATACTTTTTCTTTTGCAGTAATTCATTGACTTTTTTGCTCTCCCAAAAATAATCTAAAACATCTTGTATTTTATAAAATTGGGAGAGATTAGATGAATAAAATAGTTATAAAATTTTTATTGTTATTTTGTTTTATTTCAACAACCATTTCAGGCGAACTATCAGTAACTTATATCAAAACTTTTCAAAATGTTTTTAAACCTGAAAACTCTGTCTTGCCTGCCGAAAGTAACCATTTATCACCAACATGGGGTGCTATCTTGTGGCACTCTCCTTTTTTAGAAAATCTTTACCGTTACGGAAACCAAAATCATGGAATGGTTAAACTGGCTCAAGAACTATTCTTTTTACATCACGATAATGTAACTTTCGATGCAACATATTTACCTACTAAAATTGCAAGTCACTTTGAGCCGCAAGACATTGGCATATTAATTGGAATTATCGAAAATCATAGAAGTAATCCTCAAATTTTAAAAACTGAATTAGACAGCTTTATTGTAGCTTTCGAATTAAATAACACTCTTAAAATTAAAGAAGGACTTAAACAATACTTTGATAATGCAATAAAAAAAACCAAAAAAGAAATGTCTCTTGTTTTGGATAATGTTGAAAGTTTAATAGCTCAAGATGCAAAAATAACTAAGTTAAAAAGTGAATTAAAAGATCCAAATTTAAAAAAAAGATGGATTCAATCCAAAAAAGATCTCATTGCGAGAGAATCAAAGCTTCTAATAAAAAGTAAAATTGATCCCTTAAAAGTAAAAATCGGATTATTAACTAAGTTAAAAAAGGATGAAGTCTCAAAACGTGATATAATTGCAGATCCTGCATATCAAAAATTCAAAACTTCTTTTATAGATTCTTTGATCAAAGCTATTCAAGAAGAAAATCACATATACCCTACTTACTTAACAACTTATATTTTACTGGCTTTGCATTGGAAAAAATCTAATCATCCTAACGATTTTATCGATCTTCTCTGGGGTATTTATTCAACTTTGAATAATAAATCTATTTTATTTAATAACAACATTAATTCTAAATTGGGACAAACCTCTTTAACAAAAGAACAGTTTATTTCGATAATGCAACAAAATATGAATGCTCAAGGATTTGATCAAACAAAATATTTTAATCTTACAAAATCAATATCTCCTGATATTAACAATCTTGAAAATTTAGCTATCTCTTATTTGGGTTTTCATGTTTTTGAAAATCTTCTTCCTGATGCAGTTACTATGAGCTTAGCGACTCTTGTCCGAGAAACTGTTTTCCCTGATTGCGCCGAAACTTCTCTTTTAAACCTTTTTATTGCTCTAATTTTTGATCCTCAAACTAGAAATTTTGATACCTCTATTTTAGAACAAATCGGTGCAAAACAGCAGTTAATAGATTTTTTTAAAACTCATGACTTAAGTAATATTTATACCCAACAAGCTCATAATAGTCTGGCTCGTGTCGTTTCAAACCTTGAGGATGTTCAATATGCCTATAAGAAGTGCGAAATTGACGTTGGACTTAAAAATATGCTCCTTGTTATTCAACATTTAGTTGGTAAATTAGATGGAGAAAATTCAAAAGCAAAATTAGAAAGTCTTAAAAATAAATTTACTCTAGATAAAGTAAAAATAACTGATATAGAACCTAATCAAGATCCAAATACTAATGACAAAAATCTTACTTTAAATATTACTATTCAAAAAAAAGCAACAGAATTAATTATTAAATGGATATTTTATCCTGAAGAATTTGTAATGGAATATCCTCCTAAAGCAGAAAATCTCTTTTCTCTAAAATCTTTTGATTTTTTTAAGTCACAAAAATTTACTACTAATCCTTATCAAGATTTAAAATTAGTCTTTTTCTTAAATTTATTTGGAGGGTTAGATGGCCTAAAATTAGATGTACCTTTACTTTATAAATATTTTTCATATTTCATGCAAAATCTAAGAATACCTGAAAATACAATTAAATTAGTAAAAATTTTAGTTAAAGACTCGAAAATTTCTGATGAAATTAAAATCAATCTTATTAGAAATATTTACAGTAAAATACCTAATGACGAATATTCTCAAAACGCCTTTTGGGATAACGTAGAATTTCATATTTTTAAAGTTTTTTATCCTTCTTTAGAGATTTTCAAAAATCTTACAGATACTTCCAAATGCAGTATTATTTCCGCTCTATTAAAACAACCATTTAATCATTCTAATCCTGAAGTTTATAAGTGGATCAAAAATACGCTTCCTTCCAGTACACTTAAAGATGCTAAAGGTTCAATAATCAGAAATATTTTAGTAAAACCAATTCCACAAGATGCTGAGTTTAAATCAACTTTTATAAATTTTTATCAGTGGATCAAAGGTACTCTTCCTTATATTACAAATGACTATAAATTTGAAATAATCAAAATTATTTTAGCTAAACCAATTCCACAAGATCCTGAGTTTAATCCATTTTTTATAAATTTTTATCAGTGGATTAAAGGCGCTCTTCCTACCGTTACAAATGACTATAATAAATTTGAAATAATCGGAAATATTTTAGCTAAACCAATTCCACAAGATCCTGAGTTTAATCCATTTTTTATAAATTTTTATCAGTGGATTAAAGACACTCTTCCTACTGTTACAAATGACTATAATAAATTTGAAATAATCGGAAATATTTTAGCTAAACCAATTCCACAAGATCCTGAGTTTAATCCATTTTTTATAAATTTTTATCAGTGGATTAAAGACACTCTTCCTACTGTTACAAATGACTATAATAAATTTGGAATAATCGGAAATATTTTAGCTAAACCAATTCCACAAGATCCTGAGTTTAATCCATTTTTTATAAATTTTTATCAGTGGATTAAAGACACTCTTCCTACTGTTACAGATGGCTATAATAAATTTGAAATAATCAAAATTATTTTAGCTAAACCAATTCCACAAGATCCTGAGTTTTACCCATTTTTTATAAATTTTTATCAGTGGATTAAAGGCGCTCTTCCTACAGTTACAAATGACTATATTAAATTTGAAATACAAAAATTAATTTCGCAAAAACTTACAACCTTAACAAATCTACAATTCCAAGAAATTCAAAAAATTTTAGATGAAGCTTTAGCCCAATAAAAGTATTTAAAAGAGAAGAGACAAAAATAAAATTTTGTCTCTTCTCTTTTAATCTTTTATTTTTTACCGAGCAAAGATGAATCTTCTAGTGTAGAAATATCACCAAATTCGGTTTTACCAAGCGACATATTACGCAAAATACGACGCATAATTTTGCCAGAGCGAGTTTTTGGTAAACTTTCTACAAAAAATATTTTATCCGGCTTTGCATGTGGTCCGATATGCTCTGTCACAGAAATTAAAATACTTTTGCACATTTCATCACTTCCAGAAATCTCTGTCATCAGAATAACATATGCATGAATACTCTCACCTTTAATTTCATGAGGACAACCGACAACGGCCGCTTCTGCAACACCGATAGTTTTGCCGATAGCATTTTCGACTTCAGCAGTACCAATTCGATGGCCTGAAACATTCAAAACATCATCAACCCTACCAACTATCCAAAAATATCCATCTTCATCCCTATAAGCTTCATCACCACTCAAATAATACCCTGGAAACTTTTCAAAATATGTCTTTTTAAAGCGCTCATGATCACCATATAATGTTCTTGTAATACCCGGCCATGGATTTTTTATCACAAGATATCCAGAACTATTTGGCTCCTTTATTTCTTCTCCATTTTCATTAACCAAAGCAGGCTCAATACCCAAAAACGGAAATGTTGCAGATCCAGGTTTTAGAGGGGTTGCTCCAGGAAATGGTGAAATCAAAAATCCACCATTTTCAGTCTGCCACCAAGTGTCCATTATCGGACAATTACCTTTGCCTATAACATTGTAATACCAATACCACTCTGGTTCTTTAATCGGCTCTCCAACAGATCCCAAAATTTGTAGTGATGATAAATCATATTTTTGTGGAAAACTATCGCCTTCTTTCATCAAAGAACGAAGCGCTGTTGGCGAAGTATAAAATTTATTTACTTTGAACTTTTCGATAATTGACCAGTAACGTCCAAAGTCAGGATAATTTAATGTTCCTTCAAACATTATGGTTGTTGCACGATTAACTAGCGGGCCATACAAAACATATGAATGTCCTGTGATCCAACCGAGATCTGCAGTGCACCAGTAAATCTCGCCAGGATGATAGTCAAAAACCATTTGATGAGTGTAAGATGCATAAACTAAATATCCACCAGTTGTATGTTGCACACCTTTTGGTTTTCCAGTAGAACCTGATGTGTAAAGAATAAACAGAGAATCTTCCGCATCCATAATTTCAGGAGCACAATGCTCTTCTGCTTTCTCCATTTCTTCATGCCACCAAAAATCTCGTCCATTTTCCATGGCAACATCTTGTCCGTTTCTATTGACAACAATCACTGTTTCTACAGATGGTGTATCATGCAACGCTTTATCGACATTTTCTTTCATAGCAATATTTTGCTTTGCACCACGAACTGCATAATTTTGCGTTACAACAATTTTGCAAGTCGCATCATTTATCCTATCTTTGAGTGCTTCTGCGCTAAATGCGCCAAAAACTATTGAGTGCACAGCGCCAATTCGGCTGCACGCAAGTGTTGCTATCGCAAGCTGAGGAATCATCTGCATATAAAGACAAACTCTATCTCCTTTTTGCACTCCAAACTTTTTTAAAACATTTGCAAATTTTTCGACTTCAGCAAGCAACTGTTTGTAAGTGTAAATAATTACTTCGTTTTCGCCGTTACCTTGCCAAACAATTGCAGTTTGATCTCCAAATCCTTTTTCAATATGCCTATCTAAACAGTTATAAGATGCGTTTAATTTGCCGCCTTCATAAAACTTAAAATCTACATCTAAAAAGCTTCCACTTTTAACCTTGTCCCAATTTTTAAACCATGAAAGCTGATGTGAGATTTTACCCCAAAATTCGTCAGGATTTTTTATAGAATAATTATATAATTCTTTATATTTTTCGAGCGAATCTATCCAAGCCTTTTTGGATAATTTTTCAGAAGGTTTAAAGACTACATCTTTAGACATAAAATCCTTTCAGGGGTGAAGGGAAAAAAGTTTTATAAATTTATGCTCGAAGCATACTAAATTAAAACAGATTTGTAAGCAGGGGGGTAGGCATTTTACTCACGGAACAGTTTTTGATAGTATGCAACATGTTATTTATTAAAATAATAAATCAAGGTTTTTAGATGGATTTAATAGTTGTAACGCTGGGCTCGTTTTTTACCGTCATATCTTGCTGCATACTTGCATATGTTTCCATGGCAACCGGATCTGGACCTTGGATAGCTCCTACGCTAGTACTCATTTCAAGCTTCATCCTCAAAATAATTAGAAGTAAAATATCTCAAGAAAAAATGACTGAAAAAATTATTTTGACGCAAACAACAGGTTCAATTGGAGGAATAGTCGCAACAGGTTTAGGTTTTACACTTCCAATGTTATATTTTTTAAATCCAATTGACTTTCACCATTTGCTCAAATCACCTATAAAATTTTGCATCTTCATCGCAATCACCTGTTTAATTGCAGGCGGACTTGGAATAAACCTCGCACGAATATTTAGCGAGCGATTAATTTACAAAGAAAATCTTCAATTTCCAGTCAGCCATATGATCTACAAAATCATTAATACCAAAGACAAAGTAAAACAAACAGCAAGTTTATTTTGGGGATTTTTGATTACTTCTATTTTTTGTCTTCTAAGAGATGGATTATTCAAATTTAAAAGCATTTTCCCTGTTACCATTTACCCTTTTCAATCTTTTTTGGGAACTGAATTCGCGTTAAATCTATTCCTTGGTCCTACCCTTTGGGCTGTTGGATTCATGAGCGGGACAACCATTGCTGTTCCATTAATAGTTGGAATATTTTCAAAATATTTTGTTTTAAACCCTTTAAATTTGCATATTCAGTCAATCTCTTTTGGTTTTTTGCAAATTCAATCACAAAACTCTTTTAATATGGCTTTTTGCAGCGGATTAATTTTAACTGAAGCTATTATAATTTTGACCAAAGTACCTCAAATACTTTTCAAGTTTTTAAATCTTAAAAAACTTTCATCTAACAATTATTTTGCCTTTTCATTAGAAAAATTAAAACAATCCAAGTTGCTCAAACTTGAACCTATCTTAATCTTACTAGCAACTTTTATCTTTTTCTCTTATCTAAAATTTTCATTTGGCGCACAAGTTTTCATAATTTTGTTAACAATATTAGCTACGTATCAAATCAGCTGGATGGGCGGCAAAGTTGGGTTAGTTCCATTTGGAAGATTTGCAACATTCGTCATGCTGCCAACCATAATGTTTTTTGATCTAACCTTTTTCCAAATAACAATACTATGTGTATTTTTCAATGTCTGTGCAGCCGCAGCTTCTGATTTGCTTTTCGACTATAAAATCGGAGAACTTTGCAATATCAAATTTAGAAAAATCCAAAAGTATCAATGGGCAGGCCTTATAATAACATCACTTGTAATTGGCGCATTTTTCTGGGCAATATTCAATAATTTTCAACTTGGCACCCCAGAACTTTTCGCATACAAAGCGATGGCTCGTGCGCTTTTGATCAAAACTTCATTTTTTAACTTCACTACCGTATTTTTGGGTATCGTTTTTGGATTAATTTTAAAATTTGCAAAAATCAACCCTACAATGGTACTTTGCGGAATTTTGATGCCCAATGGTCTTTCGATTGGTTTAATCATAGGCGGTCTTAGCGCCATTGTGACAAAAAATCTGTTTAAACAAGAATTGGAAAAATTCTACCCATTTTGGTCGGGAGTATTCGCTAGTGAATCAACATGGATCTTAATGCTAATGATTTTAAAATTTCTAAAAATCTGATTTTTATCCTATTTCACTCATAAATACTCATTTTTTTGTACAAATTTGTACATTCCAAACCATAAAGTTAATACCAAAATTGGTTAAAAATTTCTTTATTTTACGAATCCTAAAATCTTGCTAAGCTAATCCTATTAAAAATTTATTCAAAGTAACTTTTTGGAGACCAAAATGTTTATCAAAAAAAGAAGCATTTTTCACCTAATTTCGCTAGTAATGGTTTTAGGCTTATTTTCTTGCGTGAAAAAACATAAACATGAAACAACATCATTCGAATCATTAAAAACTCGTGCTGAAAACTTAATAAGTAAAAAAAAGCGCTCCGAAGCTATCGAAGTTTTGGAACAAATGATGGAAGAGTACCCAGACGCACCTAACCTAAAAGATTATAAATTAGCGTTGGCAAACATATATTTTGATAAAAAAGAGTACGAAGCCGCGTATCAATGCTACAAAAAATATTACAAAAATAATCCTTCCGATCAACTTGCAGAGTTTGCAAACTATCGAGGAATTTTATGTAAATTCCGCCAAACATATGGCGTCAACCATGACCAAACAAATGTGAAAAAAGCTCTCAAAAAAAGTGAAAAATATTTAGCTCTTTATGAAAAGTCGGAAAAATTTTCAAAAGAAATCCGCGATATCAAATTCACATGCGAAAAAATGCTAATCGACCATGAAATATTTGTTTACAACTTTTATGTAAGACGTGGAATGTACAAGTCAGCACAAGCAAGACTCGATTATCTCAAAGAAGTGCACACAAAAAAGCATAAAGATCTAGAACCTCAAATTTTGTATCTCGAGCTAAAACTTGCTCACCATGAACACAACAAAGAACTCGAGCAAGAAAAGCTTCAACAACTAAACAATCGCTTTGTAAACTCTCAGTATGTTGCAATGGCTCAAAACTTAGTTGAGAAGAAGAAAGACGAATTTATTTTCTAATGAATGATTCCAAAAAACTAGGCTTTTGCGGCGAAAACTATGTCGCCAAATTTCTTGAAAATAAAGGTTTTAAAATCTTGGAACAGAATTTTAGAACACGATTTGGAGAAATCGATATCATCGCACAAAAAGAAGATGTCGTAGCATTCATAGAAGTAAAAACCAGAAAAAATCTATATTTCCAAATCGCATCCGTCGTCACACACAGCAAACAAAAAAAGATTATCGCTACAGCAAAGCGCTACATTGTCGAAAATAACATTTATGATAAGATTTGCAGATTTGATGTAGCAACTATCATCTACAATGAAACAAAAATGGAAATAGAATATATTCCAAATGCTTTTCAAGAATCATAAAAACCTCAATAAACTTTTTTGTTCTTCAGCGCGGCCCAATCTTTAAACAACTTCAAATTTTCGTCATACATAAAATGTTTTACAATTTCAATCTTACTTTTGCCAATTGATTTCATCTGATCGTTTGAAACTGTTAATTCATTAAAACCAATAATTTGTGCATCTTTAATTTCGGTTCCAAAAATTATCTTATCAATTTTGGCCCAGTGGCAAGCGCTAAAACACATAGGGCAAGGCTCACATGTGGAATAAATACTGCATCCTGACAAATCTATAGAATTTAATTTTTTACAAGCAACGCGAATCGCATTTATCTCTGCATGCGCAGTTATATCTGTACTTTGCCAAACAATGTTATGTTCACAACTAATTATATTTTCATCTTTGACTATACATGCGCCAAAAGGTGTATTGCCCGACTTGATACCTTCGTAAGCTTTTTCGATTGCCATTTTCATGAATTTTGTATTCACATTTTTCTCTTTTTATAAATTTAAATTTTTTTAGTTTTATGAGAACAATTTTAAATTTATTTTTTAAATTATTGCAATAAAACAGTTGAGTTTATAACAATTGTAAAAATCAAAATCAAAATAAAAAGGAGATTAAATGAATAAAATTTTCAAAATTCTTATTTGCTGTTCTTTAATAGCTTTTAACTCTAAAAATTTATTATGCGCAATATGCCAAGTTGAAGCACAATACAACTCAATAAGACAAAATTATATAAAACAAAATCACCCAAATATTCCAATGATAGGTATTGCTTGCAGCGGGGGTGGAAACAGAGCAGCCATTTCAACCCTAGGATTTATTTTGGGCGCAAAGAGAATAGGCATTCTCGATACAACTAGTTATTTTACAGCGCTATCTGGATCAACATGGTCATTGTGTTATCTCCTAGCAAACAAAACGTCATCCGACATGGATTCATTGACCAAAATAAAAAATAATTTAAAACAAAATTTGCAACATTCATTTATAGATGATGACATCTTAAATGATATTTTTTCAGAAAAAATTCGCGCAATTGACACTTGGGGTAAACTTATCGCAAACCAAGTATTTCACACGAACAAAGAACTATCCAATACAAAATATTCACAACTATTACCACAAGACCCAACATCCTTTCCATTTCCTATCTGCACCGCAGCTCTCAATCTATCAAAATATACATCTATCTTTTGTTTACCTTGGTTTCACAAAAACTTTTATGAAATGGCGGATGTTTCTCCATGCTGCATCTGGAGTGATTTTTTAAACTGCGGATGTTCTATGGATAATTTAGAAAAATCACTAGAAAAAGAATTTTCGCATCCACACAATATAGACTTTTTTATGGCGCTATTTGGAAGTGCTTACAGTGTAAACCCAACAGATGTCGTTAAATTTTTAAAAGAAAAAGTTAATAGCAAAATCAAAAAAGAACAAAAAACTTTATCAACCATCTGGAAAGAGGTTGTTAACTCTGTAAACTATGGCAGCGTTATGCCTCCACTAATTCCAAACTTTGGTAAAGGACAAAATAATTATTTATCCAAAGAAGATTATTTGTTAATCAAGGACGGAGGATTTATATCTAATATACCTCTAATACCTCTTATAAGAAGATCTTGCCAAATAATTTTTATCTGCGATTCATCAGATGGTTGCACTGATGGAAAATTTACCGAACTGCAAAAAGTCGCAAGGTATTTGAAAAAAAATTATATCCAATTCACATCTTTAAAAAAGCCACAATCTTTTACAAAAAAATCTAATAATTTAAATGTTGCAACAACAATGAAAATCTTTTATGGAGAAAAAGCCTCACAACAGGTTCCATATGGAAAACCAACAATACTGTATTTTTATAACAAAGCAAAAAAAACAAACGGTGATGTATTCCAAACAACAAAATTTAAATATAAAGAAGAACAATTTGAAATCGTAGAAAAATACATGGAAGAATCATTAGTTTTATTTTCGGATGAAATTTGGAAAATAATTAATAATCCATACAAAAAAATTTAAAAAATATTTTATTTTCATCTTTTAAAACTAGTTAAAAATATTAGCTAAAGAGTATATTTTCTTGCCAATCTACAATTGACTGATATTTTTATATATATTCGAAAAAGTATTATTCTAATTTTTAGTAAAAAAGGAATGTAATGAAGACTTCTCTCAAAACTAAAATAAAACTTATTCCGCTAATTTTATCGTTATTTATTTTTAATAAAGATACTTTTGCAACTGCTCCAGCAGCAATTTATCATGATCCCGCTATCTTCCATGAAATCGCAGGTCATATACCTTACATCGAGAAATACAGCGATAAAAAAAAGGGACAGTCCCCGCATGTCGATAATAAAAAGGAACAGGTCTGTAGCATCGATATTTTGCCATATTATCAACACGCATCTGGCGCAAAAAACGGATCCGGCTCCAAAGTGCCTTGCGGCGATCGAAATGGTCGTTGGAATATGATCGGATTACTCCAAGGTTATCAAGCATCTCCAAATCACTCCTTAAATGATGGATCACATCCAACAATGTACGATGCGTTAACAAACCTTGTTCCTCCAGCAACTTCCAAAAGTTTTGTAGAACCTACTTTTACAGATACGTCTGGAAACTTGGGTTATTTTTCAATCCCACTGCAACATGAAAAATTTGGAATTCGAGGAAAACTTCAAATAAAATTCAGCAAATTCGCCTTCACAATCCGTGGAGGATTAACAAACTATAAACAAACACCAACATTTAATGATATGACCTTTAATGTTTCCGCTGACGGATCCTACAGTTCTTATGGCTATACCTATTCAGATATGATGGTAACAGATACTTATTTGATGGTTGATAGCAAGCGAAATCAAATCATGGATGAAATAGGTTTAAACATTAATAAAGTAAACAAAACAACACTAGAAGATACACATATTGAATTAAGTTATTACGACGCGTTTGGAATGGACGATGAAAATGGTCACAGTGCTGTGATAGTCAAACCATTTCTTGCTATAGGAATGTGGCTACCTTCAGGATCCAAAAAGGATCAAGACATGGCCTTTTCAATTCCAACAGGAAATGATGGATTTATGGGTTACACAGCCGAAGGCGCAATCAACTTTGACTTCCCAGAAACAATTATGGTTAGTGTTGGGGGTGGCGTAACATTCTTCGGACATAAAACTATCGGAAATTATAGAATGCCATCCGCAGGAGATACGCAAATCTCACCTAACTCTACTCAACTTGGCATTTTCCCTTGGAAAACAACTGTAAGGAAACGGCTCGGAACTGCATGGAAATTTAATACTGGTTTTTCCTCACACTATTTCCTAGATAAACTTTCGATGTATTTTAACTACATTTATTCCCGAAAAGAACAAGATACCATCCAATTAAATGAATCAGATGCTACAAAAGCTGCGGCATTTAGACCTGTTCAAGCCGAAAAAGAATCCGAATGGACTAGCCAAATGATAAACTTTGGAATGGACTATGATATAACACCGGAGCTTGCATTCGGAGGCGCAATTCAATTTCCAATTACAGGCAATAGAATATTAAGAACTCTAACCTTAATGGGCGGTTTTAGATTCTCTTTTTAAAAAAAAGACGGTTTTGGGATATTTTTTGACAAAATATAGGTTTTACCCTATAAATTAAACATTGAATTAATAAATTTTTTATAATCACTTTCCTTAGAAAGAGGTAGATTTTAATGTCAAAATCTTTTAACATCGCAATAAAAGTAGACGGAAACATCGAAAGAGCTCTCAAACAATTAAAGAAAAGAATTGAACGAGAAGGTGTAGTTCGAGATATGAAACGACAAGTTTATTTTGAACCACAAACACAAAAAAGAAGAAAACGTCTCATGAGAGCTATCAAAAATAATCTCATTAAGGCTGCGTTAAACGATTAAATCAAATGCACAATAAAAATTTGAGTGTGATAAAAAAAGAACGACGAAAATCGTTTTTTTTGCGCGAGCTTTCAAACCTTATCTTTACAATTTCACAAAATGAGCCGCTCCTAATTTCTATTAGACCTTCAAGAGTAGAGTTTTCTGAAGGAGAAGGAATGTGTTTTGTGTATTTTGAAGCACCGTCAAAAGAAGTCTTTGATAATGCTTTAAAAGTTTTAACATTATATAAACCCTCAGTGCGAAAAGCGTTATCAAAATCTAGACAATCTCGCTTCACACCAGATTTACTTTTTAAGTATGACGAGATATTGGAGAAGAGTAGAAAAATTGAAGAACTTTTAGATAAAGCAAAACAAGCAGATAGTAAATTGCAAAACGACAAATAAAATAAATAGATTTAAAATTCAAAGAAAAATATCGTGCAAAACATCTCTTTATCCAAAAAAAATTCTAAAAAAAACGCTTTAATTTCTCCACTAATACTTGAAGAAATCAAAAACGATATTATTTTCGTACTAAAAGAAGAATCGCTTGCCATCGCAAATGTTGCAAACAATTTTCCACAAGAAGCGGTAAATTTAACAGAAAAAATATTGTGCTGCAATGGACGAGTAGTTTTCAGCGGAATGGGAAAATCGGGATTGATAGGACGAAAAATAGTCGCTACATTTGCAAGTCTTGGCATTCCTTCCACTTTTATTCATCCCGCAGACGCACTGCATGGCGATCTTGGAATGTTACAATCTTCCGACCTTTTCATAGCTTTATCCAAAAGCGGTAGCGGTGTCGAACTCGAACAAGTTTTACAAGTGTTATCATCACAAGGAAATGATACAGCCCTAATCTGCTGTTCTAGCGGCTCACTTTCAAATCATTCCGGTTTAGTTGTTCAACTTCCATTTGCACGAGAAGCTTGTGAGATGAATTTAGCACCTACAAGCAGTTCTACAATTATGCTTGCATTTGGTGATGCACTTGCAGTGGCAACAAGTAAAATAAAAGGTTTTACAAAAAATGATTTCGCAAAGTTTCATCCTGGCGGATCGCTTGGCAAAAATCTTCTTCTTAAAGTTAAATCGCTCATGCATCCCGATTCAAATTTACCATTCATCGCAAAAGATGCGCCTTTTCAAAATTTTATTTTAACAATCACCAAAAAAAAGCTTGGAGTTGGGATCGTCGTTGATGATCACAAAAATCTACTTGGGATAATAACTGATGGAGATTTACGACGCGCATGCGAACTTGGAAATTTAGTTTTTGAAAAAAAAGCATTTGAAATTATGACGCCATTCCCCAAAACTATTTCTCCGGATGAGCTTGCATACGACGCTTTGATCAAAATGGAAAATATTAATATCACAAGCTTAGTTGTTGTCGAAAATCAAAAAAAAGTAATCGGATTGATTCATATTCACGATCTTCTAAAAGCTGGAATTAAAAAATAAAATGTTTTTTTTCATTTTTTTAATTTTAATTTTTCTTTGTATTGGCTCTTTTATTAACATGCTCGCATTTCGAATCGCATTTGATAAATCAATCCTCAAAGCACGTTCATTTTGCCCTAATTGTGAAAATATAATCACTTGGTATGATAATATTCCTCTAATTTCTTGGATCTTTCTTAGAGGCAAGTGTCGTAACTGCAAAAAAAATATTTCTCCGCTTTACCCTTTCATCGAAGCTTTAACAACCACAGTTTTACTTTTAGTTTTTATAAAATTTTTTGGTATTTCATTATTTTTTGAATCTTCAAATTTTGTATTTGCAATTCAATCTATAAAATCATTTTTTGCATACTCTATATTTTTTGGAGCGCTAATCGCAGCAACAAGAACAGACCTTGAAGCGCTCATTATTCCACAATGCTTCACCCTTTGGCTTGTACCTGTCGGATTTATTTTTTCATTTTTTAACTTTTTAGAAATATCTTTTTTAGAAAGTTTAATTGGAGCAACATCTGGATATTTAATTTTGTTTTTAACCGCAAAAATTTTCAAATTTTTCACAGGCAAAAATGGACTTGGAATAGGCGATGCAGAGATGCTTGCGCTTATAGGTTCATTTCTAGGAATTTTTGGAGTTTGGACTACTTTGATGATTAGTTCAACAATAGGACTCCTAATTGGCGTTTGTTATCTATTGTTTACAAAGCAAGGAAAAAATACACCAATTCCATTTGGTCCATTTCTTGCACTTGGTGCATTAATTCATTTTTTATTAGGTCAATATTTTAATTTTTTAATTTAAAAACTAAGGAAATATTTTTATGAAAAAAATATCATTATTATTTAGCTTATTTACATTAACAATCGCTAGTCAAATTCATTGCGTTGGAGATTTTTATACAATATCAGAGAATGATGGAAGCCCTACAAATCGCATGTGTTACATAAACCCTGATAATCCAAATACTTTAGTAGAATTTAAAGATTTATGTTTAGAAATATATGAATCTACTTTTTTTGAACCAACACTAAGGATTTCACGTCTCCCTCACACTAACTATACAACAGCACAAAAAATAAGTATTGATTTAGAACAATTTTTAAGCGTTGAACATGCACGCACAAACTATGGAAATTTGAACATATTAGAAGAAATTGCCTTTGTTAACAACCCAGATACCACCCCTAAATCAAGGCCAATAAACGTTACTCACCAAATTAACAATGTTGAATTAAGAAATGGTAATTCTATACTGTTAGTTACTCTTTCACCAATCGCGCAAGAAAGGGCCTCAATTTTATTAATATTTGAAAAACATCCAGTAGATCAATTTTTTTATTTAGAAAAACAAATAAACATTCTAAATGATGAAGCAACAATTCAAGGTGTAAACTTCTTAACTGATCAAAATATTTTGAGAATTGCTTGTAAGATCAGGGAACAAAGCTACCATTTTAATATTCCAATGTTTTTTCCTAAAACATTAGATCTTCAAGATATCCCATTATCAGATGATGTATAAAAAATAAAAGAAACAAAATCACAAACTAACAGAAGCCTCGGAAATTTAATAAATTTCCGAGGCTATTTTATTACTCCACCACCCAAACAAATTTCACCATCATAAAATGTTGCAAACTGACCTGATGCAATTCCTTGATCTTTTTGTGATAAAATAACTTCTGCCAAATTTGCATTAATGAAATTTAAAGAACACTGCTTTGGAATCGAGCGGTGACGCACTTTTACAAGCAAATCTTTTTTGCTTGGATTTTTTCCTTCAAACCAATTAAATTTTTCAACTTCGAAAGAAAGTCGCAAATCATCAATTTGTTCATAATGGTTTGAAACATAAATAATATTTTGAGCAGGCTCTTTTGCAACCACATACCATGGTCCCGCAGAAAGACAAATACCTTGTCTCTGCCCAATTGTGTAGAACCAATGGCCTTTATGATGACCCAGCAGTTTATTTGTACCAAATTCTAAAATATTACCCTCTTTTTCACCAAGGTGATGCGCTAGGAAATCGCGAAAATCGAATTTGCCCAAAAAACATATTCCTTGGCTATCCTTCCTTGCTTTGGTTGGCAAGTTAAATCGCTCTGCAAGAGAACGAACTTCACTTTTTTCAAGATGACCTATGGGAAAAATCGCTTTGGATAGTTGAGTTTGAGATAAATTACATAAAAAATATGTTTGATCTTTAATTTGATCAGGCGATCGCTTTAGAAAATATTTTCCATCAATTTCTTCGATTTGTGCGTAATGCCCAGTTGCGACTTTGTCAAAATCTTTACCGATTTTGTCGTAGAAAATACCAAACTTAATATGCTGATTACACAAAACATCAGGATTTGGAGTTCTACCAGCAGCAACTTCTGCTATAGTATAAGCAACGACTTTTTCATGGTATTCTTTTTGCATAGAAACAACTTGCAATGGAACGTTTAACATTTGGCAAAGATCAGTAACATACTGTAAATCTTCTTCCCAAGGACAACTTCCAAGATATGAAAGCTCATCCTCAAGCCAAATCTTTAAATAAAATGCGGTTAAGTCATGTCCTTGATCTTTTAAAAGCTTTAAGACAACGGAACTATCGACCCCACCGGAAACAAGAACTGCAATTTTCATTTTTATAACTTTTTTAAATTTGTAGCAAAACATAGAAACAACGATTTTATAGTGTAATCTAAATGAAAATATTTTAAAAATGCCGCAAATTAATTTGACACGTATAAAAATTGACTATACTCTGACATTACTTTCGAAATTAATACGTCGCGGGGTAGAGCAGCCTGGTAGCTCGTTGGGCTCATAACCCAAAGGTCGCTGGTTCAAATCCAGCCCCCGCAACCAAATTTCTCTAAAAAAATCCTTCACTTTCTTAAAATCAAACCCCAAAATCAATTATTCACCGCGATTCATTTCTCAAAAATTTCGAAAAAATCAAAGAAAATCAGCAAAATCTGTTCTAATAAATTTAAAATAACGCGAACTTGATAATTAAATATTTTTTAGTGATGCAGCAAAATGTCCTATTTTGTCATCCTTGCGAAAGCTAGGATCCATCAGCGAATTTCAAAATAAAATAGAGTATATAAAGTGTTAAAATAATTTATGAAAGTAAATTAATTCATTATTAGCTTATCAAAATAAGTTGGGAAAGTATGGATCCTAGCTTTCGCAAGGATGACGAAAAAGGGTATAAATTCACCGCTTTTTAATGTTTTTTAATTATCGAACTCACGTTAAAATACATCAAAAACACCCAATTTCGGCACCCCCCCTGTTGCAATTATAATTTATTAAGCTATGATTGTTTATACTATAAATTCAATTAGCGTATAAATATAAAGAAATGGAGTTATTTATGAAAAATATGTCAAAAATCGTTAAATTCGCATTGCTTGGATCTGTTTTGATTGCAACTTTTAGTAAGGCAATCACAATTACATTTACAAAAGTTGGTCCTGATAGACATCTTGTAAGGGAACAACATACAATTGATGATCGTTATAAACCATTCTTTTATTTTGATGAAGCTCCCTTCTCTTTCGAACAATTTTCAAAAGCTACTTTTATTTTAGATACACTAATTCAAATTGAAGAAGCAAAAAAAGAATTACACATCTTCGAAAACATGCTGCAACACGCAACTTCTTTGATAGCAATTGATCGCGCGCAAATCAAAAGGAAAAATGACGCAGAAAAAGGAATTAAAACAAAAAATGAACAAATACAAACCTTACAAAATCAAATAAAAGGAGATATTTCAAGACGATCTCCAGATGATTTAAAAGATCTCAGGTTAATTACTCAAGCTTTGAAACTTAAGAACCTCGAGGAATTTACAGCTCAACATTTTATTCAGAACAAATCAATTTCTATAAAAACTTCTGATGATCAGATCATTACATTAAAGTTAGAACTTTTAACATGTTCTAAAATGATTAACAGTATGTTAGATGCTTCTAATTTGACAATAAACTCTGACCCTATTCTTCTACCTGAAATAACATCTGAGCAATGGAGACTAATTGAACTTTTATTACCAAACGTCAAAATAATAAATGATCCTGAATCTACAAAAGAAGAAATAGAAACTGCCCGAACAGAACTAACTGCAAAAATTATGAGCTATTCATTACAGCAACAAAGGCAACTTTTACTTGCTGTTAACTTCTTAGATATTCCACAAATACTTAATGAAACAATTAAACAAATAAGTAACTCTACAGAATTAATTGAAAGTTTTAGACAAAATCCCGAATCTTTTATTGAATCTGAAGAATTCAATACTGCAACAAATTTTTTACCACATGATTTATTGAAGCAACTTACAAAAAATTCTAATTTTTGCTGCTTCCTTAACGATTTAGAAATAGCGGGACATACTATCAAATGTGTTAAATTTAATAACGGTGTAATTGTTGCTCAATTAGAAGATAATACTTACAGATATTGGACTATTAATCCTGACAATAGCCTACAACCTCTAGAAATAGCGGGACATACTATTATAGAAGCTACATCTTCTAACGGTGTAATTGTTGCTACATTAAACGATAATACTTACAGAATTTTGACTATTAATCCTGACAATAGCCTACAACCTTTAGAAATAGCAGGACATACTATTGAATTTGCTTCAGCTTCTAACGGTGTAATTTTTACTAGATTAGAAGATAATACTTACAAAATTTTGACTATTAATCCTGACAAGAGTTTATCTAGTCCTCAACCTTTAGAAATAGAGGGACATACTATTCAATATGCTTCAGCTTCTAACGGTCTAATTATTGCTAAATTAGAAGATAATACTTACAAAATTTTGACTATAAATCCTAACAAGAGTTTATCTAGTCCTCAACCTTTAGAAATAGAGGGACATACTATTAGAAAAGCTACATCTACTAACGGTGTAATTGTTGCTAAATTAGAAGATAATACCTATAGATATTGGACTATAAATACTGACAATAGTTTATCTAGTCCTCAACCTTTAGAAATAGAGGGACATACTATTCAATATGCTTCAGCTGAAAATGGTGTAATTGTTGCTAAATTAGACGATAATACTGACAGAGTTTGGGTTATAAATCCTGACAATGACCTACAACCTTTAGAAATAGCGGGACATACTTTTCTATATGCTAATATTTATGACGGTGTAATGACGGTTCGATTAGAAGATAATGCTAACAGAGTTTGGGTTATAAATCCTGACAAAAGCCTACAACCTCTAGAAATAGCGGGACATACTATTATAGATGCTTCAGCTTCTAACGGTGTAATTGTTGCTACATTAGACGATTTTACTTACAGAATTTTGACTATTAATCCTGACAATAGCCTACAACCTTTAGAAATAGCGGGACATACTATTACAAAAGCTTCAGCTTCTAACGGTGTAATTACTGCTAAATTAGAAGATAATACTTACAAAATTTTGACTATAAATCCTGACAAGAGTTTATCTAGTCCTCAACCTTTAGAAATAGCAGGACATACTATTACAAAAGCTTCAGCTTCTAACGGTGTAATTTTTACTAGATTAGAAGATAATACTTACAGAGTTTTTATACCTAAAAGAATAACCCTCCAACAAGCACTATTTATTAATGCTTGCAAAGAACGACCTATAAATTTAGATTCTGAACCAAAATTTAAAAGTATTTTTGACTCTCTTCCGGCAGAGTTAAAACAAAAACTTAAAGCAGAAGGCTTTGTTTCTGAATCAATTCCTGGACAAATTTCTAGATCAATCGAAATTTCAGGCGAATAAGCAGTTAGAGATTTAAATAGAACTCGATCTTTATTCGCAAGATAAATAGGTCACAAAACTAACAGTAAAAAGGGGCGATTTAAACATCGCCCCTTTTTACTGTTTACATCTACCAAAAATTAATCTAAAGTTTTCTCTATAAATTTGTGCGGGAATAGCTCAGTGGTAGAGCATTGCCTTCCCAAGGCAAGGGCCGCGGGTTCAACCCCCGTTTCCCGCTCCAAAATTTTGTTTGACAACCGGATCTTTTAAAGATAAATTTGGGACATCTTCTTTGAATTTTTATGCGGGAATAGCTCAGTGGTAGAGCATTGCCTTGCCAAGGCAAGGGTCGCGGGTTCAAATCCCGTTTCCCGCTCCAAAATTTTACTTAATTTTCCCTGTTGTAATCGAAAAGTAATTCTGGTACATTTTTTAGAGAAAAGTAAATTCATTTTTCTTATTTTTTACCTATTTTTTTATATTTTCATTTACTTTTCGAGCCTGTTTTTGTTTTTTATTAATTTATGATTTTTAAATAACTTATTTTTTAACTTTTATTATTTAAAAATATTTTTAACCCTCAAATTTGAATTTGACCAAAGGATTTAACAAATGAAATCGATTCTACAAGAAGATTCTTCAATAGCTAAAGCGGTTGCCAAAGCATGGCAAAAAGCTGGAGAGCCAAAAGAATTTAATGTCAAAGTTTTTAGCAAAGAAGAAAAAAATTTCTTCGGATTTGTAAAAAAAATGGCTGTCGTCTCTCTATCATATGACTTCAACGTATTTTCTAAATCTACAAATAAATCACAACCCAAAGCTTACATCAATACAGATAAGTCAAGCGTACTGCCAGGTAATGCACAAAAGTTTAAAGATAATAAACCAGTGCCAGCTCAGGCACCTTACAAAAAACAACAATATCAAGGTGAAGAAAAACAAAATTCAAACTCATCACAAAATGATTCCGCAGCATTTGCTTATGGCAAATGGAATAACGATTTAGTAAAAGACGTAAATAATTGGATAACCGAGTTGGTCAATCTAATGAATCTCAAATCAACATTTACGGTTTCTGTAAATCAACATTTATTAAAAATCATTTTTGACAAACCTGTAATAGAAAATGTAAATAACGAACGTTTACTTTTTTCCGGATTTGCATTTTTGTTAATGCAATTTTTAAAAAGAAAATACAAACGCAAATTTGGCGGTCACAGACTTGCCATAACATCTATTAGAAGTTAGGGATAATGAGTTTTTTGACAAAAGATGAAGAACCAATAGTTGCACTTTGCTCCCCAGTCGGAGCAGGCGCATTAGCTATTATCCGTTTAAGCGGAAATGGTGTGGTTGAAATCGTAGATAAAATTTCAAAATTGCAAAACAATAAACTTTTATCTAATCAAAAAACTCATACAATCCATTTCGGCAAAATATTCGATCACACATCAAACAGTATCATCGATGATGTTCTATTCTTTTTGATGAAAGCCCCAAAAACATTTACTGGACAAGATTGTATAGAAATAAGCTGTCATAACAATCCTTTCATCATTAAAAAAATAATTGAACTATGCATTTCAAATGGTGCACGCGCAGCAGAAAATGGCGAATTTTCCAAAAGAGCATTTTTAAATGGTAAAATAGATTTGATCCAAGCTGAATCTATAAACGAACTTATAGCTGCACAAAATGAAGTCGTTTTAAAAAAATCGCTTGAACAATTAAAAGGCTCCCTTTCATCTTTTATCAAAGAAATTGAAGAAGAAATAACAAAATTACTTGCACTTGTAGAAGCTAGTTTTGAATTTCTGGATGAAGAACAACGTGATGTCCAATTTGATCAAATAATAAAAAATCAATTTGATTTAATTTTTAAAAAATTAGAAAAAATAAAAGAAAATTATTCTCATTCATTGCAAATAAAAGAAGGCTTGCGCATATCACTTCTCGGAAGCGTGAATGTAGGTAAGTCTACTTTGTTCAATGCATTGATCAAAAAAGAAAGATCAATCGTTACTGATGTTGCAGGAACAACTCGTGACAGCGTCGAAGCGGGAGTATGCAAAGATGGAAATTTTTGGACATTTATAGATACAGCGGGTTTGCGCAAAACGGAAAACTTGATTGAGCAACAAGGAATAGAACGATCTTTGCAAGAAGCATGCAGTGCAGATATTTTGCTTTTGATTATTTCTGCTGTAGATAAACTTTCGCAAGAGCAGATAGAATCATACAAAGAAGCTTTAGAAAAATATCGCGAAAAAATAATTTTGGTATTAAATAAAATCGATTTACAACAAAATTCTGCAAAACAAATTATTTCCATACTTAATGTTAATATCGACCCTATCAAAGTATCCGCAATCACAAACGCAGGCATAAAAGAACTTGAAAATAAAATACAAGAAAAAATTAACATCATATTTAAACAATTCAATTCACCATATCTCCTTAACAAGCGTCATTTTGAAACATTAACAAATATCGAAAACAAACTAAAAGAAACTTTCGTTAATATCTTTGAAAAATACGAAGGATACGAAATAGCAGCCATGAATTTAAAAGATATTTTGGAAACATTATCACAACTAACAGGCAAAAATATAAACGAACAAACATTAGATTCTGTATTCAAAAATTTCTGCATCGGTAAATGAAGCGTGTATCACGCGTAATTCTTCGAAGCCAACCCTACTTCGCTCTCATGGAGCTACGAAGGGTTCTACTCGCCATGCATCACCAATCTAAAAGCCTTGAGGTTTTCTGGCGGAGTAGAATAATTCGAATTGAAAAAAAGCAAACCACAACGTTGAATAAATTTTCTCTTTGAAAAAACAACTTTAAATTTGACCAATCTCATACTTTGAGTACTCTATAAGAGCTCGCCTCTATAAAAGTAAAAAGTTACAAGTTCAAAAAAGAAGTTTTTTTATCCGAGCAATTCTAAAAAATTATTCTATATAAATCAAAAATTTTATTTTAGTCATATTTACTTATTTAATTTAATACAACTTCAGTTAAATTATCTTATAAGATCGGACTCAGATATTGAAATTGCGCCCTCTTCTTTTACCTTTATTTTAAATCTTAAAACACCAAAACAAAAATATATTGAATTTTTATATTTTTAACTTATAATTTTTCTTGATGAACGGTTATAATATTTTAAGTATTAAACTAAATAAATCTTAAAAATTTTAGAAAGGGGTCTATAAAATGGCAAAAAAAATAAGTCCTTTATACGACAGAGTTTTGGTTCAAAGAATCGAAGATGAAGAAACAACTTCAAGTGGCATCATAATCCCAGATACAGCAAAAGAAAAAACACAAATCGCAGAAGTAAAAGCAATCGGAAATGGCAAAATAACAAACGACGGTTCAATTAAGGCTCTGACAGTCAAAGTTGGCGATAAAATCATTTTTGGAAAATATTCTGGCACAGAAATCAAATTAGAAGGTCAAGAATATCTAATACTTAAAGAAGAAGAAATTTTAGGTATTGTAAGTTAATTTTTTCAAAATAATTTTTAGGAGAAAAATATGGCAAAACAAATTTTATTCGGTGACGAAGCAAGATCCAAAATTTTAATCGGCGTAAATACTCTCGGAGACGCTGTAAAAGTCACGCTCGGACCCAAGGGTCGTAACGTTGCTATCGAAAAATCATTCGGCTCTCCAATAATCACCAAAGACGGTGTAACAGTTGCAAAAGAGATCGAACTAAAAGATAAATTTGAAAATATCGGCGCACAAGCAGTAAGAGAAGTTGCTTCAAAAACAGCTGATATCGCAGGAGACGGAACAACAACAGCAACCGTACTCACACAAGCAATTTATCGAGAAGGTCTAAAAAGCGTTGTAACAGGCGCAAGCGCAATCGAAATCAAAAGAGGAATCGATAAAGCTGTTGAAATTGTTATCGAAGAAATCAAAAGAATTGCAAAACCTATCAAAAGCAAAACTGAAATCGCGCAAGTTGCAACCATTTCAGCAAATTCTGATACATCTATTGGTAACCTAATCGCAGACGCTATGGAAAAAGTAGGTCGCGATGGAGTTATAACGGTTGAAGAAGCTAAAGGAATGGAAAGCGAACTTGAAACTGTAGAAGGTATGCAATTTGATAGAGGTTACTTATCTCCATATTTTGTAACTGATGCAGAAAAAATGGAATCTGTTCTTGATAATCCTGCTATTTTAATTTGCGATAAAAAAGTAACAAGCATGAAAGATTTGCTTCCGATACTTGAACAAATCGCAAAGCAGGGTGCATCACTATTTATCATAGCAGAAGACATTGAAGGCGAAGCACTTGCAACATTAGTTGTAAACAAAATGCGCGGCACCATCAAAGTCTCAGCAATCAAAGCTCCAGAATTTGGTGATAGACGAAAAGCTATGCTTCAAGATATTTCTATCCTAACAGGTGGAAAAGTTGTATCAGAAGAGCTTGGCGTAAAACTTGAAAATGTTACATTCAGCGATCTTGGTTCCGCTAAAAAAGTAATCATTACAAAAGACAACTGCACAATCGTTGATGGAAAAGGCGCTCAAAAAGAAATCGCCGCACGAGTTGCACAAATCAAAGCAGAAATTGAAAAATCTACATCTGATTATGACAAAGAAAAATTACAAACAAGACTTGCAAAAATTTCTGGCGGAGTTGCTATCATCAAAGTTGGCGCAGCAACAGAAACAGAAATGAAAGAAAAAAAAGATAGAGTCGAAGATGCATTGCACGCAACTCGAGCAGCTGTCGAAGAAGGAATAGTACCTGGTGGCGGAGTTGCTCTCCTTCGTGCGCAAAAATCTCTCGAAAATCTCAAAAACTTAAGCGATGAACAAAAAGCAGGTATCAGAATTGTTACAAGAGCTCTTGAAGAACCGCTTAGAATAATTGTATCCAACGCAGGTGCAGAACCATCTGTCATCGTGGACAAAATAAAAAACAATCCTGATATGAATTTTGGATTTGATGCTAGGACAGAACAGTTCGTAGATATGATCAAAAACGGAATTGTAGATCCTGCAAAAGTTTCAAGATCTGCTCTACAACACGCAGCATCAATTGCTGGATTGTTATTAACAACAGAAACAATCATCTGTGACATTCCCGAAGATAAACCAGCTATGAATCCAGGTGCAATGGGTGGAATGCCTGGTGGAATGTATTAATTTGATTAATTTAAAATATTAATATAAAAAATAGCAGTAGAATTTCTACTGCTATTTTTATTTAGAGTACAAAAATTTTTTAACTAAACGAGTTTAATTAGTGATCCTTGCTTTTTGCGTTCTTCAAATTCCCAAGCAACTAATGGATTTATCAAATCGTCAAGATCACCCTCAATTACAACATCTAATTTTTTCAAAGTTAAATCGATTCGATGATCGGTGATTCTATTTTGAGGAAAATTGTAAGTACGAATTTTTTCGCTTCGCTCACCTGTTCCTATCATAGTTTTACGTTGCACACTAAGTTCTGATTGTTTTTTTTGTTTTTCAAAATCATAAAGTCGCGCTTGTAAAATTTTCATTCCCTTAGCACGATTTTTGATTTGTGAACGCTCATCCTGACAACTTACAACAACACCAGATGGAATATGAGTAATACGAACAGCTGAATCTGTGGTATTAACATGCTGACCTCCAGCACCGCTGGATCTAAAAACATCTATTCTTAAATCTTTTGGATCGATGCTAACATCAACTTCCTCAACTTCAGGTAAAACTGCAACAGTAACTGTCGACGTATGGATTCTTCCTGCAGTTTCAGTCCGAGGAACGCGCTGAACACGATGGACACCGGCTTCAAATTTCAAATATTTATAAACATTTTTGCCCTTGATATAAATAATTATTTCTTTGAAACCACCAAGATCGGTAGTACTGCTATCAGCGATAGAAACGTCCCATCTTTTGGTTAATGCATAATTGGAGTACATTTTAAAAAGATCTGATGCGAACAATGCAGCTTCTTGACCACCAGCACCCGCGCGAATTTCGATAAATACTGATGCAGAATCTTTTTCATCTGCTGGATAAAGTAAATCTTCAAGCTCTGACTGTAACAATGAAATAGTTTTTTCTTTTTGAATTATCTCTTCTTTATACATAGTTAGAAGGTCTACATCTGAGGAGATAGTGTCTAAATCTTTTTTGAGATCATTTAGAGATTGTTCGATATGAACTAATTGACCGTGTTTTTCAATGGCTGTAGAAAATAAACTGGATAACTTTTGAAGTCTACCTCTCTCTTTATTATCTAAACTTGAAGAAGACAGTTTTTGGAGAATTTCTTCATATTCTTTTTTGATCTGTTCCCAATTCATAATCTCTCAAATTAAAAAAGCGGAACAAATCAAAAACATTTGAAAATGTTCCGCTAAAACTTATTAATTTATTTTTTAGTTTTTTTGTTATAACGATTTTGGAATTTTTCAATTCTTCCAGCTTCGTCGATAAACTTTTGAGTTCCTGTGCAGAATGGGTGGCAGCTTGAGCAAATATCAACTCTGATAGATTCTTTTGTAGAATATGTTTCAAAAGCGTTGCCACAAACACATTGTGCTAAAACTTTATGAGTTGTTGGGTGAATATCTTTTTTCATGCAAAACCTCACTTAATACCGTTTACTTTATATTTATTTTTTAATTCTTCGATGATCTTAACTGGATATGCATCAACGTTTCTGTGTAAAGCAAGATAATAAGATGCAAAATCAGCCCACAAAATTATGTAAAATAATTGTTCCTCCCAAGTATCCCCCAAAATCTGCGGTTTGTAAAGGGAGATTCCCTTGTCCTTTAGTAGCTCAACTGTTGAAATTAAAGCTATTTCAAGATTGCCAGGTAAAAATTCAGTGGAAAACATCAAAATTTTAGGTTTTTTCTCAAATTTTGAAAACCCAACAACCAAATTGTGTGTCAACTCTGGAAAAGATAAAGCAATAGCCTGAACTTTGCTATTTTCATTAAATTGAGTTTGGGCTCTATATGCAGCCGATTCACAGTCCCCTTCTAAACCCCAAATTTGTAAAAAGTCATCACTTCCAACATAATTTAAAAAATCTTCAAAACATGATTTATTATCAAATTTAGGAGTATAAATCTGTGCTATTTTCTCAAATGCCACAACTGCTTGTTTGCCACCATCAAGCAAACCCATCAAATCGAATAACCCTAACAAAATACCTAAAAAATTACCTAAAGCTGATCGAGGGGTTTTACTTTGAGGTAAAAGAATAAACGGTAAATTTTTATTTTCGGCAATTTCTGCCACCTTACCGCCATTAGCAAGAACTATTGTAGGCACAAATTTATTTACTAACGAGTTTAAAACCCCTACCGTTTCCCAAGTATTTCCAGAATAAGAAATAACTATCGCCAATGTCTCGCTATCAACAAAATTTGGTAAAACTGAAGAATTAATCGCAAATGTTGGAATTTTACTTTTTTTATCAAAAAAGGATTTTAAAATTCGACCAGCAATTCCTGACCCGCCCATTCCACAAAAAACTATTTTATTAATTTTCTTGGGCAATTTTGTAGAATTAGCAAAATGAAAATTATGAGCTATATCAAGCCCTTCTTTTAACTTTTTGGGCCAAAGTTTTATCTCTTCTACCATGATCTTCTCCTCTTAAAAAATAGAAATATCAAAGCCAAAATTTTACAAACTTTAACAAAGAATCTTTAAAAAACAAAGTTTTATTTTTTTCATTACTTGTGATAAAAATTTATAATTATTTTTAATTAAATTGACTATTGGTAAATTAAAGATATAAAATAATTATATTATGTTTAATCAAATAAAGGGATAAATATGTTTAATTTTAAAAGATTATATTTAAAAATTCTTATAACCTTTTTTGCATTTTTTAGTATTAATTCGGTGCAAGTATCAGCACAAACAATTAATCACATTTTTGTAAACGTAGAAAATGAAATCAAAAGCGAATTTGGACAAGATTATCAATTTCCTCAAACCTATTTAGGGTTAAAAGAAAAAATGGCTTCAGCATCACAAGAAATAATCGCAAAACTGGTGCAAAATTCCCTTACAAAAAATTTGATTAAAGACATAGCCAGAATAAAAAATTTAAATTGGTGCGACTGCCCAAATGCAACATCTCCAGTAAGAATATTATTTGTGGAAGAAATTTTAGAACAAATAACAACTCATTTCAGACCAAATGAAAGTTTAGTTTTAACAATATGTTCGCTTGCATCGGGAGAATTATTACTCGAATATTTGATAGTCGCAACATTAATAAAAATGGGCTACATAAAATTAAACATCATTGTTATTGATCCAAGCTACAAAATAAACCCTGCTGTAGAAGCCATACTTGGTCCAGCAACTAATTATGTAACTAATTTCCAGCAACAAATTCAACAATTAACAGTGTCTATACCCAATTATGAACAAAATAATATTACAATTTCAAAATTCGCAAATGCAAACGAATATATTTTACACTTGAAAAAAATCTCCCCTAAGCATCCCAATATTTTAATATTGGCAGATGAGCCAGTACAACATACAGAATTTGTAACAAGAAAAAAAATTATGAACCATGATTATTTCATTAATTTATCCATTTTTAAAAATCCTGGAATAAATGGTTCCAATGGAGAAAAATTTAATAATTATGTCACTAAAATAGCTGGAAGAAAATTTAAAGATATACCAGAGTATCCTTCGTATAAATTGATAGACTTTGTAATTGTAACAACACCTGCGGAAATCCATTGTTATACCAAAACCTTTAATCAAAATGTTCCAAATAATCCAATTATTCAAAATCAAATAAAATTAATTGTAAATGACATGCACAATTTTTGTAAAAATTTTAGGTTAGATGTAAATCAAATAGATTTAGCGTTAGAAGTAAAAAAATATATGAAACATTTAGATTTTAAATTAGATAAATTAAAAACAAAAAATTTTGGAATTTTTTATCAAACCGATCGAATTAGATATCCTTTGGTTTATTCCAAGAAGATTACTTCTTACTTCAATATTTATGCTGTTCTGACCTACTATTTTCCAAAAGTAAATTTCGACTTCCAAGCGTTAGCTAGAACAACAAAGCCCGCTCAAATATTTTACTTAGGGGGAAATAAAATAAAATCTTTCATAAACCCTTCAGAAGAAACCCTAAGTAAACTAGCCATATTCATAGAGGATGATTTTTTTAAAAATGGAGAATAAAAAAGTTAAAGTAAGAAGCTTCTAAATGGTTTAAAGAATATTTGAAGCCTCTTACTTTAATGCCACAATCGTGGCTTGTCGATAGAAATCCTTTTCTCGTCGAAAAGAACAAAATATTGTGTCGCAAATTGTACAAAAACAGTTTGAATCATTAATCTGCTTTTCTAAGATTCCAATTTTATACAAATTCTTTTTATTAAAATCAATCAAATCAAAAAATATTTTTTTATCTCGATTTATAAGAAACTTTTCAATGCTTAATGTTTTATTTTTTTCTATAAAATCTTGCTGCACTTCATAACAACAATTTTTTGCAGCGGGACCAAAATAAATTTGTAAATCGTTTAACTGCGTACCAAATTGTTTCCGCATCTGCTGAATAGCTATTGCATTTGCATTCAAAACAGAACCTTTCCATCCAGAGTGAACTACCGCCACAACTTTATTTTTTTTATCCAAAATTACAACAGGCAAGCAATCTGCCGTCAAAACACCAATCGCTATATTCCTTTGATTTGTAATTATTATATCACCATCAATTTTTCGAAAATTTATCGAAGTTTCAAAAATAAAATTTTCATCAATAATCGTAAAATCTATTCCATGTGTTTGATTTAAAAACAAAAGCTTTTTTGCATTAACCTCTGTCATCAATTGTTCAAGAAGAAGGGGCAACTTTTTGTCTGCCCCTTCTATATTTATTTGAAATTCATTATCACCAAAATATATTTCTGCAAAATCTAAATCTAAAAGCATTTCACCTTTCAACCAAGCTCCATTTTATCATTATTTTTCTTACGCAAAAAAGTTGGAGTATCTATATCATCCATATCAAGCATGTCAATTTCTTCAACTGCTGATGTCATCTGTATCTCTTTATTTTCAATAACAGCAGGTTGCGAAACTTCCTCTAATTTATCATGATGTTTGATAAATTCCATAGCAATATCTGATTTTGGGGCGTGTACTTTTTCTTGCACTGGAGATGCAATTTTTATAGAAGATAAAGTCTCTTTTTCTACAAATGTATCTACCCCTGTTGCTATAATTGTAACCAAAACCTCATCGCCCATAGAATCATCAATGACTGAACCTAAAATAATATTTGCATCTTCGCTCGCTCTGTCATAAATAACATTTGCTGCATCATGGATCTCTTGCAAAGACAAATTAGAACTTCCAGTAATATTTATAAGTACACCTTTAGCTCCGTCTACACTTATTCCTTCAAGAAGAGGCGAGCTAATTGCGTCAAGGGCTGCTTTTGTGGCTCTATCTTCGCCACTGCATCTGCCCGTTCCCATGATAGCCATTCCCATTCCCTTCATGATCGCTTTTATATCTGCAAAATCCACATTTATATGTCCTGATTTTACAATTATATCTGCTACGCATTTTACGGCTTGCGTTAAAACGTCGTTAACCATCGCAAAAGCATTTAGCATGGAAATAGATGAATCAACCAAAGAAAGTAATTTTTGATTTGGGATCACAAGCATCGTATCAACTTCTTTTTTCAATTCTTCAATAGCAGCCTCTGCTTGTTTCATTCTGCGTTTACCCTCGAAAACAAAAGGTTTCGTCACAACGGCTACAGTCAAAACACCAAGTTCTTTTGCAGCCTTTGCAATCACAGGAGTTGCGCCAGTTCCGGTACCACCACCCATTCCTGCTGTTAAAAATAAAATATCAGAATTTGAAATTTGCTTAACAATATTTTCGATATCTTCTTCGGCCGATCTACGACCAATGTCAGGATTTGCACCTGCGCCAAGACCTTTTGTAACTTTGGCTCCTATCTGAATTTTGTTTTCCACCGGCGAATTGTTCAATGCTTGAGCATCTGTATTTGCAATAATAAAATCCACATTTTCCAAATCACTTTCAACCATATAATTTACAGCATTTCCGCCGCCACCACCAACTCCAAGAACCTTTATTTTAGCTCTTGGAATATTTTGTTCCTCTACGTGTAGTTCTATCACAATCCTCTCCTCTTTTTAAAATCGATCAAAAAAGATCGTAAATCCAAGATTTCATCCGTTTAAAAACTTTAGAAGCCCCTTTTTCATTCATGCTTTTTGCAAGTGTCAAATCTTTATCTTTTGATGCATACAAAAGCAACCCGTATCCGGTTGAATAAATAGGACTCTTTAATAAATCTGGAACGAATTCTAAACCAGAAGTTTTTATATTATTTTGAGGAAATCCAATTCGAACAGGCATTCCAAACATATTTTCTGCAAGTTCCTTCATGCCTGAAAGCATACTTCCACCGCCTGTCAAAACTAAACCAAATGGCATAAATCTTTTAAGATTAAATTTGATAATTTCATCAAAAATAAATTCCAACATTTCCTCAGCGCGAGGCATCAAAATATCACAAATGTCTGTAGTTTTTATCTGTTTAACAAGATCAGGCCCTACATCAACTTTTATTGCATTATCTATTAACCCTAAAACATTTTTATAACTTACTGCTCCGTATTTTCTTTTTATAAATTCAGCAGTTTCAAGAGGAATTCTAAAAGCTATAGCTAAATCTCGAGTAAAATGATTTCCTGCAACAGGAACAACCTTGGAATGTAAAATTTTACCATCTTTATAAATTGCAAAATCACTAGTTCCAGCTCCGATATCAACCATTCCAACACCGAGCTCTCGCTCGTCTTCGCTCAAAGTTGCATCTGCCGATGCTATAGTTTCTAAAACAATATCTTCGACAGAGATTCCTGCGTCTTCACAACATTTTATCAAGTTGCTTGCAGAAGAAATGGAACCTGTAATTATATGCACCTGCGCTTCGAGTCTAATGCCTTTCATGCCCATAGAATCTTTTATAAGTTCTTGTCCATCAATTTTAAAATATTGAGGCAAAATATGAAGAATTTCACGATCTTGCGGAATAGCCACAGCCTTAGCTGCATCAATCACTCTGTCAATATCATATTGCGACACATCACCATGTTTTATTGCAACAACACCTTGAGAATTTATTGCTTGAATATGTCCACCAGAAATTCCGACAACCGCAGAATCGACTTTTATTCCCGCCATATTTTCCGCAGATTCAACAGCTTTTTTTATTGATTTAATTGTTGAATTTATATCAACAACAACACCCTTTTTTAAACCGACAGATGGATGCTGGCCTATCCCCAATATTTCAATATTTCCATTGTGATCTAAACCTGCAATCAAAACACAAATTTTAGAAGTTCCAACATCAATACCAACCCAATGTTTATTTAATAATTTTTTTCTCATCACAACCTCCCCCTACTAAACAGATCTGCTCACCAAAATTCTATTATCAAACCTAAGATCAAAAGCCAACTTTTTGGTGCCACTTTTTAAGCTTTTTTTTAGCAATTTTCTATTTTCTACATCTTGGTAAATATCTTCAAGTTTGGTCAGCTTTGTTTTATCAAAAACAGCCTTTTCATCTACAATAATTTCAAACTTTTTTACGATCCCAGATAGCTTAATAAAAGTCGGCTTTTCATAATTAATAGTGTACTCTTCCCAAATCGGTGATGGAATCTTTTGCAAAAACTGATAAAAACATTCAGGAATTTCACCTTTGCAATATTTTGGAGAAACAGTTAATTCTTTAAGTTTTGAATTATCAAACTGTTCAAAATATTCTTTTGGAAAAACTTTACAATTTTCTGCAATAATAAAATTTTGATTAACAACGAACTTAGGTAGACAACCGCAAATTTCTATTTTTGCAACTTTATGCAAATCCAAATCCCAATTTAGACTTTTAAAAACAGGAATTTTTTCACTCAATAACTTACTAAAAGCATCAGGATTAAATTCATCTTTTTTTTGATTATCTAAATATACTGTAAAAAGATCTTCTGCATCCTTTTTAAATTTTGAAGAATAAAAATCTTTGATCTCAAATTGAATCTCCGCGGGGGTTGCTACTTTAAAATAAACTTTTTTAAATAAACAAAAACATCTATACGAAAGAAGCGTAAGAAGCGATAACAAAATTAACCTTGAAAAAATATTTTTCATAATTTCTACCAAATTTTAAAGAAAAATAAATGACATTTTATCAAGGATAAAATAAAAAAATAAATGAATATATTGCAATATATTATGAAAATAAAAATTTAAAATAGAAAAAAGTTATCTCATATTATTTCATTTTGTTAAAAATATTAAACATCAAAATACCGGCTGCGACTGATGCATTAAATGAAACATCGGCACGGCTTTGAGGCAAAGTTATCAAAGAACCGCTTTTTTGCGCTTCTTTAGATATTCCAACCTCTTCATTACCAATTACCAAACAAGCTGGCTTTTTATATTCAACTTCAAGAGCATTTTTACCATTTTGCAAAACAGCTAAATATAAATTATATCCTGCATTTTTTATCTCATTTACAGCGAAATTGATTGAAGGTGCAAAATAAATATCAAGATACTCTGCAAGCCCAGCAGATGTTTTATATACAGCAGGAGTTAATTCCGCGCCACCTTTTCTACATAAAACAACACTTGTGATTCCAACACAATAAGCAGAACGTAAAATGGCTCCCAAATTTCTAACATCTTGGATAGCATCAAGAAGTAAAATGAAAGGTCTTTCTTTTGGATTGAACATTTTAGAAGCAAATCGAGCTGGAGTAGTAAGCGCTATGATTCCATTATGATCATCACTTCCAGCCATTCTAGTTAACGCATCTTTAGAAATATATTGAATGTTTGGAATAGATTGAGGCAAATATTTTTTTATTCGCTCCCAAGATTTTGGAAGAGGTTTTGTTGTGTAAATTGAGATCAGTTTGCGTTTTTTTGCTTTTAACATTTCACCAATAGCATGAGGCCCGTAGATTAAATCATATTTTGGTTTTTTAGATTCAGTTTTTGACATAAGTCTCCTAAATTAATAATAAAAAAGCGGGCGTACTAAAATAGATAAACCCGCTTTTTTTATTTAAAACGTTACTGTATTATTTTTTTCAATTTTAGAAAATAAATCAAAATGACTTATGTTCTCATTTACTTCATTTTCAGATTTGAAAACTCTAGTTTGATGTTCCGTTCGTCTACCTTTGTTCCACGAGGAAACGGGTACAAAATAACCAATAATGCGAGTATAATTATTTATTATTTCAGCTCCACAAATAGAACAAACTTTGGAGTTTCCACTTACAGTAACATGTTTGTTTGTACATACAGCAAAATTATAATTTACAGCAAAGTGTTCACATCCAGACTTAACAGCATACAATATTAACTTTTTCATTTGATCAACAGAGGTTAATTTTTCACCAACATTGATGTGAGAAATTCCACCGCCGGTCAAACTTTTTGACATACAACCATCAATTGCTATTCTGTCGGCAATATCACAATCAACTGATAGTGGAATAAATTGGTTTGAATAAATTTTGTAGTTCATTCCATAAAGATAAGCATCTTTGATTGCAAATTTTATAGCCAAACTTTCAGCAGGAACCTGTTCGATGTTGAAAGGAACTTTGAACTGTTTATTTGATTCAAGCGAAAAATTTCTAATATCTTCAAGCAAAAATTTTGCAAGATCTTTACCCTTTTGTGTCAAAAGAGAATATCCTAAAAGTTCTAAACTTTCATAAACTCCGTTAATTCCAAATGTACTAAACAACCTTTCTTCGAAAACAATTCCCCTTTTAACAAAATTAATCATACCCTTATCAATTCTGTCTTTAAGTAATCTTCGATGTGAAAGAAGTATATCCCGCGCTTCTTCCATTTTTTTTCTAGATAAAAATACAAGTTCATCAAAGGTTTTTGCTATGAAACCAAGACGGGCCAAGTTTACAGTAACAACTCTATGAGAACCCAAGGAAAGACCTCCGTTTCCAAAGCTATCGCAACCCGCTAAATCAAAATCATTTACCAAACGACAGCAGCTTGCAACTTTATTGCCTGAAGATATGTAAATATTAAAACAACCTTTTTCCAAATTTATCTGAGAAAAATATTCGAAAGATTTTTGATCTAAAATTTGACGATCTTCACTAATGCGCAGATTTAAAGTAACAACAGGAAATCTATAAGGTAAACCTGATGTTGGATCTCCTTTTTTGAACCAATCACAGAATATTTTCTGTAATCCTTCTATCAAATCAAAATCTGGAGCAGAGCCATCTGGAAAACGTGATTCTCCAAAAAGATATTCTAAGTTTGGTCTATCAAATATTGAAATGTTTGAAAATGGGGACTGAAAAGATGGTCTTAGCTTTTTATTTAATGTGTGAACAAGTGATTGAAAATCATTTTCTATAGATTTTCTTGCAACAGGATCAGATAAATCTAAACCTTCTCTTTTTACAAAGTAGGAATAATTAATAAATATATCTCCAATGGCAACAGCTCCTGCAAGTTCTTGTGCAAGTTCTATGGTAACCTCTTTTACCTGATCAAGAAAAGATTTTCTATTATGTGCAGGTAAAGACTCTAACTGTCCCCAACGGCATCCTTGTGATAACATAAAATATGTCGAATATGCCCAACAATAAGGAATTTCTATTGATGTACTATCATGAAAATATAAATCTCCATTTAAAATAGAAGTCAAAAGCTCTTTAGCTCTTTCTTGCGAATAATCTTTTTTTAACTGTTCATACAGGCGGTAATAGCCTAATAATTTTAACCACCCCTTAGAAATTTCCATGATATAATTTCCATAAGCTTTACCTTCATGCGCATTAGCATTACTGTCGATTGACATATCAACTAGTTGCTCATTTGCATACTTGTCTGCCATAGAAAAAACATCTAAATTTTCAACAGCAATACCTTCTTCTTTTAGCAAAAATTTATCTGTACTGTTATAAAGTTCCAAAAAATCTGGTGATACACTTTTCAAAATGTTATGCAACTCCATGATCCATTTTCCTTTCTAAAAACTCTTTGATTTTTTGATGCTGGAAACCTACCTTCTACAAACTCTTCAGTTTTAAAAGGCCCACAAACTATAAAATCTAATTCTTTAACCAGCTCCCCTGGTAACACTTCAAACTCCCTCCCTGTGTAAAGTGCTTTTTTAAAACTCTTCTCTTTTTTACAAAATTCGATCAAAAATCCCATTTGATCAGTTGGCTCCCCTCCTAAAAAAACAAGATATTCTGCTAGTGGATTTCCTTGAACCTTACTAAGCAAATCCTCAAGCAAAACATCTTCTCCGCTAGATTGCTCCCACAAAACCTTATTTTGGCATCCTTTGCACCGGATGGAACAACCAGCAAAATAAACGGCTACAGAAATTTTATCTGGAACATCAATGAAAGATGTGCAAACTTTTGCGATCTTAGCTTTCATAAAAAGCTCCCTTTAGTTTAAAGACTTTTTTCATTTTTTTTAGTTTTATTTTTAAAATTTTTTAGCTATGAGGATGCTATTTTAAATGTTTTTTCCCACATCCTGCAAGATAATATTTTTATTATTTATTGAGCCAAAAGCGACAAAATTTATTAGCAGCTCAATCAGCAAGCATTTAGAAATTTTGTTTTAACTTGAAATAAATTTTTACACGTTTTTTGGGTTCAAAAAATTTTGAATAAATTTCGCACTAACAAATTTTTTAACCGCTTCAAAAAACATTTTGACTTATTCGATCTTTTTATTTAAGATTCAACTTATCTTGAAATTTTTATTCTCCAAAATTTGGCCCTATAAATGTTTAGGGCGAATAGCTCAGCTGGTTAGAGCATCTGCCTTACAAGCAGGGGGTCACAGGTTCGAATCCTGTTTCGCCCACCAAATTTAAAGTTTATTCCTCGATAGCTCAGTTGGTAGAGCAAACGACTGTTAATCGTTGGGTCGCAGGTTCGAATCCTGCTCGAGGAGCCATTTTTTTGGGGCTGTAGCTCAGTTTGGTTAGAGCGTCCGCCTGTCACGCGGAAGGTCGCGAGTTCGAGTCTCGTCAGCCCCGCCATAAAATTAAATGAGAATATTGATATAAAAAGAAGCTAAAACATAGCTTCTTTTTTTGTTTTATAATTATAAGAAAATAAGGAAATATATGTTCAAAAATAAAGTTCTTTTAGTAGCATTTTTTAGTTTTTTAACAGTTTTTAATTTACACGCAGAACATAAATATGTTGTAAAAGGCAATAAAGTTATTGTTTATAATTTTTTACCTGAAAATACATTTGATTTTCAAGAAATAGTTTTAATTCCTATAGATTCAGAAAGTGATGATTGGGAAGCTGAAACCGAATATGTTTTTGCTAAAATAATAAGAAAAGAAAAAGCAACAACATACCTTGTAAGATTTATCCGAAACTCCGCATCAGATATTGTCGAAGAATTGGAAATAGCCACATGTAATATTGGTAAATACAAACACACAAAACAATCAATGAAACTTCGTCGAAATCATTTACCAAGGTAAATAAATTTAAAAAACAATTAGTTTATTTAAAAAAAAGAGGAGATTTAAATCTCCTCTTTTTTTTATGTTTTCCAGGAATTTTAAATAAAATTTCGTGTTTTTTGCCAAATTTGTATCGCTAATCTTCATTTTTTACCAATTTAGGGGCATTTTACGCAGCTTCTTTTTCAAGGTATAATAAATACAATTTGAATAATCATTTAACTAGTTAGAGAAATCTAATTTAAAATAATAAATATTAAAAAACGAAAGTTAATTTATGTTACCTAAATTTAAATTGATAGCATTATTGCTGACTTCAATTATAGTCCCCCAAATAAAAACATCTACAGACAATCCCTTAATGCCTTCATTAAAAAAAGCAGATCACGCTCTGCAAAGACAAAGTTTTTTAAAATCATTAAAAGCAAGAAGGGATATAAATCGGTCTTTGCAATCGCGACGTTGCGTATCAACACCTCCCTTATCTCAAGGTATTGACGCAAGGCAAACGTATGAATTTTATCCAGTTTCACAACAAGATGAGATTGATTCCAGAGAGATCGCAGCAGCAATAGCAGCCAGCGAAATAAAAGCTTCGCAGGAAGTTACTTCTCCATCTAGCGAATCAGCTCCTCAGTCTTAAAAAAACAAGAATAAATAGAAACGTTTAATTAATTAATTAACAAGGAAATATATGTTTAAAAAAATAATTTTACTTACAACAGGAATATTAAGTTTAATATCAGCAAACAAAAACTTAATGGCAAAAGAATCTCCCTTCAGACATAGACAAGAAATAATAGAACAGGAACAAAACGCAGAAACTATTCAACGCAATGCTTTAATAAACCTTCTAGCCCATGCAATATTTCTACATGAAAGAGAAATGGGGCATGTAATCGATTCAGCTATGTTAATTCGTATAGCAAATATGAATCACATTTCGCCCCTAGATTTAACAGCGGCTATTAATCAATTTAGAACTAGACATCTTGATCCAAGATACTCAGAAGATAGACAAAATAATTCATAAAAATATGCTTCATTGATAAAAACACAAAATTAAAATAAATTAAGCCAGTTTTATTCGTAAAACTGGCTTAATTTATTACCATCAATTTGTATCTTCAAAACATTAATAAACCAAAACCTTTGGAACATTATTTCATGGATAACGATAAAAAATTTTTTGCAGAAATTGTCGCAAGTTCCCTTGCAAATTATACCGCACAATGTTGGCAATGGGACAATTTACCATCCTTTGGGTCTTTAGTTTTAGTCGAAACAAATGAACAAATAAATTTTGGAGTTGTAACGCAAATTCAAACAGGATCACTAGATGCTTCTCGATATCCCTTTGCTTATCAAAAAACAGAAGAAGCGCTCAAAGTAGAGCAACCTCAGATTTTTGAACTTCTAAAAACAACATTTCAAGTACAATTAATAGGTTTTTTAGACAGGACAGAATCTCCACAAATTCTTTATTACCAACTTCCAATCAAACCTTGCAAAATTCACTCTTTTGTTGCTTTTGCATCAGACCGTTTAACTTTAGATTTTTATTCTCGTCCCGATTTTTTGTACATACTTTTTGGGTTTGAACAAGAAATTCCAAACCTCGATGAACTCTTGCTTACAATCTTAAAACAATTATCAAAGCATAAAATTTTAACTCCAGAGTACATTGATAAATTTTATGAAACTTTATCTTTGCTTACAGGAAATGATTATAAAAGATTAAAGCTATTTTTAAGACGCGCTCAATACCTTTTAAATATTTAAAAATAAGGAATAATCTATCCCTGCTGAAATTTTAATTTTATCTATGTTATAATTTCCTTTTGTTATTAAATTTATTAAATAAAAAAGAGATCTTTATGTTTAATTTTATAAAAGAAAAATTCAAAAAAATTTATAGTTCTTTCACAGAAAAAGCCATTTCACTTTTTTCACGTGATACAATCGATGAAAGCTTTCTAAAAGAGCTTGAAATCTTATTAATATCCTCTGATGTTGGAGTTGCTACAACTAATAAAATAATGGAGCAACTAAAACAAGATCTAAAAAAACAAAAAATTAAAACGGTTGCTGAAATCAAAGTAGAACTCGAAAATCAACTGCTTTTACATCTCAAAGAACATTCCAATTCGCAAGAAACTCCCAAAGTTTTACTTCTTGTCGGTATTAACGGTAGTGGTAAAACTACATTTGCATCTAAATTTGCTCATCAATTAAAAGAAGAGGGCAAAAAAGTATTGCTTGTAGCAGGGGACACATTTAGAGCTGCAGCAACAGAGCAGCTTACACAGTGGGCAAAAAAAATAAACGTGGATGTTTTTGCAGGCAAAGAAAACCAAGATCCTGCATCATTGATTTTTGATGCATGTGGCAAATTCGTTGAAGAAAAATATGATCATATCATCATCGATACAGCAGGAAGACTCCAGACAAAAGTAAACTTGATGAAAGAGTTAGAAAAAATAAAAAAAATAATTAATAAAAAATTACCTAATGAGCAAATAAACTCTTGGCTTGTAATCGACGCGATGCTCGGTCAAAATTCATTTCAACAAGCTAAAATTTTTCATGAATCTACAAACATTGATGGAATAATCCTCACAAAACTTGATGGAACAGGAAAGGGTGGAATAATATTCTCAATAACAAAAGAATTCAAACTTCCCATTTTGTATATTTCTTTTGGCGAAAAGCTTGAAGATGTTAAAAGTTTTAACCCTGAGGAATATGTAAAAAACCTTTTTGGAGAATAAATGGAAATAAAAGTTTTAGATCTTATAAAAAAAATAAGCAGCCAATTAATAATGATTTGTAAAAACGAAACACTTGCAACTCAAGAAGCATGGTGGCTCCTTGAAAAACTTTTAGAAAAAACTCAAACACAACTTTTAGTGCAAGAAAAAGTAATTCTACACAAATCCCAAAATGAAATTTTACAAAAATGGGTAGAGCGTCGATTGAAAGATAAAGAACCAATTCAATACATTTTAGGCTCCGTCCCATTTTGTAGTGTGCAAATCCAAGTTGCTCCTCCAGTTTTAATTCCACGTCCAGAAACCGAAGAATGGACAAGCTGGATAATCGAAAAATTAAAAACTATAAAAGATAAAAATTTAACAATTTTAGATTTGTGTTGCGGAAGTGGATGCATTGCTCTTGCTATTGCAAAAGAATTTCCAAATTTCAAAATATTCGGCAGCGATATCAACCCAAAAGCAATAGAACTTTCAATAAAAAATAAAATTTATAATAAAACTGAAAATGCAGAATTTGTTCAATCTAATCTTTTCGAATATTTCAAAAATAAAAATATAAAATTCGATCTCATAGTCAGCAACCCTCCTTATATTTCTCAAACAGAATGGGCCACTTTAAGCGAAGAAGTTAAAACATGGGAAGATATCAATGCGCTAGTTGCTCCAGAAAATGGCCTAGAAATCTACAAAAAAATAGCAAAAGAAGCTATTTACTATTTGAAAACAGAATCAAAGCTAAAATCTAAATTAATCCCGCAATTGATAGTTGAAATTGGGCAAAATCAAGGAATAAGTGTAAAAAACATTTTTATTAATACGAAGGCATCTGTTTCGGTTCATAAAGATATCGAAGACAAAGACCGCTGGATAAGTGTAAGTTTTCCTTAAATAAAGGCTTTTTTCAAGTTTAATTGACACAAAAACCTTCTCCTTTAACCTAAAAAAGTAACTTTAATTATTCTTAGGGTGGGGACTTTTATGAAATTAAATTTTAAATTAGCATTTATTTTTGCAGTATCAGTTGCGCCTATATTAAAAGGTCAACTTTCTTTGGACCATGCAAATTTTGTAAATCAAAATAGACTTCCACAAGAAACATTATCAAAAGCAGACAAAATTTTTGCACAAAAAGAATTGCTTATGGAGTTAACAAGCAAAGCTAAAGAATTTAGCAATTCAAATTTAAATTTTTCGCCCAAAAATTCTTTGCTCAAGGAAGAACTTCTCAAATTAAAAATCATAAAAACAAAAAATGTTCACGATCATATTCAGATAATCTGCAGACACTCAGATTTGCCTGGATTTATTTTAAAAATGGCATTATCAACTTCCACAAACGCTTCCGCAAACAATAGAAATATTAGTCGCGTCGTAGGTGTAAATTTAATTTCTGATTATATAAAAAGAAAAAATTTTAAACATGTTATGGTTCCCAAAAAGTATTTATATCATTTGCCAACCCATAGCGAAGATCTAAATGATGACAACTATGTGGTATTTGCAGAAGAGCTACAAATATTATCGGATGGTGAAAGCGAAACACTTTTTAGCCAAATAGACAGACATGCACTAAAAGAACTAAAAGAAATAATCAAAAAATTCGGATATAAAGATTTTTCATTTGATAATATTCGCATTACATCAAACGGTGGTAAAATAACAATCATCGATACAGAACAATTCAAAGGGTTTGATACAAGCGATACAACAAAATGGAATAATTCTCCATTCTTACAAAAAATTGATGGTTTAATGGGCGCAGCTAAAATGGATATGTATTTAGCAAAAGATACAAAAGAAAATCCAGCTACTCCGTCCGAGCATCCGAGCATTCCCAAACCTAATGTTGCCAAAGTTCTTACAAAATTATTTTCGCCTGGTTGGCTATAATTTAAAACAAAATTTATTTTCTAGTTTTTTTTATTGTGTTAAAATCCAAGCATCTAAAAATACCCTAATTTAAAAGGACTTTAATATGCACAATAAAAATTTATTAGTTATCTCTTTATCTTGTTTATTAACTTCAAATTTGTTATCAAGCGATAAAAAACAGAATTTTAATTTTTCTCCTTTTCCAGATCCAGATAATACCTCATCATCCCTTAGCTATGATGTCGGAGACCTCAATGATGACAGACTAAACGATTTTGATTATCAAGATTTTTTAGGATTTAATTTAACACAAGAAGAATTATTAAACATTCGATGGGAAAATACCCGTAAAAATTTTAAGCTAAATCAAATAATTGCAGCTAGAAGCCGTCATCTTGAAGTTAAACCTAACGGAAAGCCTTTTATTGAGGTGCGATTTCGTTTTGGTAAAATTATAAGCCTAATGGAAGAGAATGTTATAGTTACGCTAGATAAAAAAAAACAAATTTTATTAGAATTACCCTATTCCGATATAGGTATAATAAAGCAAAATAGGAGAATTTAATGTTAAAAAAATATTTATTTTTAATATCATTAACTTTTGGAATATTTAATTTAAACTGTGAAATTGAAAAAATTTCGATCCAATTAAAACATTTAAAATGTCATCATTGCTATAAATTACTCGCAAACGAATTATTAAAAATGGAATCTGTCAGAGCAGTAAATATTGACGATCAACATTCTTCTCTTTCTTTAGAATTGAATAAAAAAACTAATTTTAATTTAAGTTCACTAAAAAATATTATAGAAACCTCTTCTGATTACAAGCTCGTAAAAACAGAAATCATTGCTACAGGATGGATTATTCAAGAAGGTAACTTTTTAGCTTTTAGCGTGAAAAACAGTTTGCAAAAAATATATCTTGCAGAAGTTTTGCCTCCGCAAAATAAAAAAGAAGAAAATACTAAAGATGTAACACAAAAAGTTAAAAATGTTGGCAAAAAAGCATGGAGTGCAACTTCATCATACGTTCAAAGTTTTACCGCTGAAGCAAAATTTGAAGAAGCTGTAAAAAAATATTCGCAAAATCATGTTCTTTTAGAGTTAACAGGTTTAATAACAGAAGATGCAAAAGGCAAAATTTGGTTAACAAATAAAAAACATGCGCAGTTAAAAGATGTCGCTGCGGAAAAATCAAAAAAACTAAGTTTAGCTTTTAGATAAATTTTATTTAAAAATCAATTTTGAGTTCACGGACACTATTATTACGCTTACCGCCATAAATATTGCGCTCACAGATGGATTTATCATTATTCCAAAATGATACAAAACTCCAGCTGCAATTGGCATAGCAACCATGTTATAACCCAAAGCCCAAAATAAATTTTGTATTAATTTCTTCTTTGTCAATTTTGATAATCTAAATATTTCTAAAATTTTAGTTAGATCATTTTTAACCAAAATTAGATCTGCCGATTCTATTGCAATTTCAGTCCCACTTCCAATAGCAATTCCCAAATCGGCTTGAGCCAATGCGGGAGCATCATTGATACCGTCACCAACCATCGCAACCTTTTTACCCTCTTTTTGAAGTTGCATAATTATTTCAGACTTTTTATCAGGTAAAATTTCTGCAAAATAGTTTATTCCTAATTTTGTAGCCAAGTTTTTCGTTACATTTTCACTATCACCTGAAACCATATAAATTTGATATTTTAAATTTTTAAGTTTTTCACAGACGTCAAAAGACTCTTCTCGCAAAACATCTTCAAATATTATAAGTCCTAGAAATTTATCTTCTCGAGCTATAAAAACAGTACTATTACCTTTTTCATTAATTTCTTTTGATAATTGTTTTGCTTTTATAAAATCTTGTTCAAAATTTTTAAAACTAAAATCTTCTTCCATTAATTTTGCATTACCAATCGCAAAAAGCTTGTCTTCTATTTTGCCAATAACACCTTTACCTGGTATTTGTTTAAATTCAAAAACTTTTGGTAAAACCAAATTTAAATTTTCAGCTTTTTGTAAAATTGCTAAAGCTTTCCCATGTTTTGCATTTTGTTCTAATGCAGCTGCATATTTGATAAAACTCAAATCCGGATCTCCCCAAATATTTACTGCTTCTACTACCGATAATCTTCCATAAGTTAATGTTCCTGTTTTATCAAAAATAATTGCGTTTACTTTATGAGCGCCTTCAAACGCATCTTTATTTTTTATAAAAATACCATTTAAAGCGGCAATCGAAATAATTGAGGATATTACCAAAGGAATAGCTAAACCAAGCGCATGTGGACATGATACAACCATCACAGAAACTAGACGTTGCAATGCAAATGAAAAATTATTTTGTATAACAAACCAAATTAAAAAAGCTAAAAGTCCAAAACTTAAAGATAAAATTGTTAAAATAAAAGCAACTTTATCAGCCAAATTTTGAATTTTAGATTTACTTGTAAGTGTTTTATTAACCAAATCTATTATCTGTGACAAATAAGAGTTTTTACCTTCTTTTTGTACTTCAATTTTTAAAAAACCATTTTCATTTATAGCACCAGCAAGAACTTTATCTCCAATAGATTTTAATACCAGCTTTGACTCCCCCGTCAAAAACGATTCATTTACTTCTGAAGATCCCTCAAAAACTATACCATCTGCGGGAACTTTTTCGCCCGGACGAATTAAAATTTTATCTCCGAGTTTAATTTTTTGGATTCCTATATCTTCAATTTTATCTCCGCTGACAATTAAATGCGCAGTCGAAGGTAAAAGTTTAGCAAGGCTTTCTACAGCCACAAAAGATTTCATTGCTATTTTCATTTCTATGTAATGCCCTAATAGCATAACAACAATCAAAGTAGAAAGTTCCTCGAAAAACATTTGATCTGTTAATCCAAAAACGGCAAAAAAGCTATAAATGTAGCTTACTGAAATCGCTATTCCGACAAGAGTCATCATCCCAATACTTTTAGACCTTATCTCAGAAATGAGTCCTTTCAAAAAAGGATAACCACCATAAAAATAAACTATCGTTGCAAAAAATAATAAAATCCATTCTTCATAAGGTATTTCAAAAGAAACTCCTATAGTAAAAATAAGTAACTGTTGGAACCATGGAGAAAAAAGTAAAATTGGAATTGTAAAAATTATTGAAACAATAAACCTTTTAAAAAAATCTGATGTCATATTCGAGGTATGCATAGAATGCATTGAGTGTACGTTTGATTTCATAGCAGCGTGACTCATTTCATGGCCACATTTTGTATTCATAACAACTCTCCATTTTAAATAAAAATATTTATTTTATTCCCTCAAGCGCGCATCCTTGAGCAACTAGCCATTCTGCTTTTCTTTTTGACAATCCAAGCTTTTGTATTTCTTGTGATTTATCTTTTAAATCGCTACACAAAACGATCCCATTTTGCAGCAATAGGTTCAGTTCTTTTTGGGTCAATCGATTTAAACAGGTAATAGGATGCAGCTTATTTCTTTGGATCAATTGTTCCAAACTTCCATCTTTTGGATAACCCCAAGATATTAGATTTAGACCTACACATTCACCATACGCAATAGCATCAGAAGTAAATTTTGTGTTAGTTACAAGAAAACATTTTGAAAACATTTTTGATTTATCTACTTTTTCAAAATATTTATTTACGTCATCAAGTCTAGCTTTTACATAAAGTGGAATTTTTACATTAGAACGATATTCTTGTTTGTTATGAAATTTGCACTCAACCAAAACTTTCTGATGGTCACTTTCTGCAAGAACATCAACTTCATGAGTTACACAAAAACCATTTACAGTGCTACCAACATTAACTTTGTATCCCTCTTTTTTCAAAATCGAAGCTACAAAATGTTCAAATGGATAGCCGCTCGGGCCTAATTTTAAAAGCGCCTGTTTTAAATTGTACCTTCCAGCAACAGACCTTTCATCTCTTTCTTTCAAAAATTTCCATGTTTGTTGATAAATTTCTTTGGTCGAAATTCCTGCCTTAAATGTTGGTAGCAAATCTTCCATAATCATTTCTAACATTTCGTTAGTGCATCCAGCTCGCCTTAGAGATCTTTGATATTTAGCTATAGAAAATAACTCTTTTTCACCACTGATCTTTGTAACATAAAATTTTCTTTCCATAATTTCTCCTTTTTTAATTATTCGGAAATTTTTTATATGTTACAAAAACTCAAAAGACAAAATCGATTAATTTAGAAATTATAAAAAATTAAATAAAACTTTCAAAAAATATATCTAAAATTTTTTAAAGTATAGCCATTAAAACTCTTCTTAAATACAATGTGGAGAAATATAAAAATTTTAGAAAGGTGTTTTTATGCACAGAATAAAAAAAGATGCGATTTTTCTCATTGATGGATCTTCATTTTTATACAGAGCATTTTATGCTCTAAAACCTCTTCATACAGCCAAAGGATTAACGGTACAGGCGGTTTTTGGATTTTGCCGAATGATAAAAAAATTAATTGACGATTATAACCCACAAAAAATAGTTCTAGTTTGGGATACAAAAGGCAAAACGTTCCGCTCCGAAATATTTGAAGAATACAAAGCAACAAGGCAAAAAGCACCCTCTGATTTGATAGAACAAAAAAAATTAATTGTAGAATTTGCAGATATTATCAAATTGCCTCAGATATTCAAAGAGGGGTATGAAGCCGATGATCTTATTGCATCAATCGCTGCAGAAAACGAAGATCATGAAACAATTATCGTTTCACCGGATAAAGATTTACAACAACTGATTGATAAAAGAGTTTTGGTTTTTGATCCATTTAAAAGAATTGTAATCGATAAAGATGATTTTCAAAAAATAAATAATTTCCCCCCAGAAAGAACAATTTTGTACCATTCGATTTTAGGAGATGCTTCGGATAATATCCCAGGTGTAAGCGGAATCGGCAAAAAAGGCGCACAAGAACTAGCGGAGCAATTTAAAAGCCTAGATGATCTTTACGAAAATTTAGAAAAAGTAAAAAGCGAAAGCTTAAGAAAAAAACTGCACGAACAAAAAGATTTGGCATTTTTAAGTGAAAAGCTTTTTACACTGAAAATAATAAAAACGCACATTAAAGAAAAAGATCTGCAATTCGATGCCAAAAACTGGAACAATGCATATGATTTTTTTGCCAAATTAAATTTTGAAAGTTTATTAAAAGGTGTTAAAAATCCAAATGAAACGCCGAAAAAAAACCAAGAAGGCCAACTTTCAATATTCGGTGGAGAAAAAAAGGAAACAAAAGAGTGGAAATTAATTGTTGTTCAAGAAGAAGATCAACTTGATTCTTTAATTAAAGATTTAAAAAATTGTGAAACTTTTGCATTCGATACAGAAACGACAGGCCTCAAACCGCTAGAAGATGACCTTGTTGGTATTTCATTTGCATTCGACAACAAAAAAGCTTTTTATATTCCGCTAAAGCATCAAACCGAAGAAAAACAACTCGATAGAAAAATGGTATTAGAAAAATTAAAGCCGATACTTGAAAACAAAAAAATAGAAAAAATTTTACATCATGCCAAATTCGATGAATTAGTTTTATGGCAATTTGGAGTTGATACTAAGGGAGTAGTTTTTGATTCATTAATCGCTGCGGCACTACTCAAAAAAGAAGGCGAAAAAATCAATCTTAAAATTTTATCTCTTAGATATTTAGATGAACCAATGGCAACATTTGCAGACATAATGGATAAAAAATATAAAACATTTGCAGAAGTTCCGCTATCAATAGGTGCTAAATATGGCGCTTATGATTCACTTCAAACATTTAAACTAAAACCGCTTTTGGAAAAAGAATTAAAAGCGGAGCCATCATTAAAAAAAGCTTTTGAAAATATCGAAATGCCAATTTCACAGATTTTATTTAAAATGGAACGCACTGGAATCAAGCTTGACGTTGAAATAATAAAAGAAATAGCAAAAGAATTAAATAAAGAATTAAACAAACTCGAAGCTAAAATTTTGGCAAACATTGAGCATCATGGTAAAGAAATAAATCTAAATTCGCCAAAGCAGATTGAAGTTTTGCTTTTTGATTCACTAAAACTTCCAGTAGTTAAAAAAAGTCGCGAAGGACGTCGCTCAACAGATCAAGAAGTTCTCGAAGAGTTAAGCAAAATTCATCCAATACCAGGTTTAATATTGCGCTATCGTGAACTGTTCAAATTAAAAAGCGGATATTTAGAACCGCTTCCACTTGTAATAAATCCAAAAACAAACAGAATTCATACAACATTCAACCAAACAGATGTTGCAACTGGAAGACTTTCTAGCAACAATCCAAATTTACAAAATATTCCCGCAGCGGAAGGATATGGAATGAAAATCCGATCTGCATTTGAAGCGGGAAGAGGTAATATTTTTATATCTGCCGATTATTCTCAGATTGATTTGCGAGTACTAGCACATTTAACAAAAGACAACGCGCTGCAAAAAGCATTTTTGGAATACCGCGATATTCACACACAAACAGCTTCTCAAATTTTTGGAGTAGGGGAGAATGAAGTTACACAAGAGCAAAGACAAATTGGTAAAAGAATAAACTTCAGTATTATTTATGGACTAACACCTTTTGGATTATCTAAAGATTTGGGTATCAAACCAAGCGAGGCAAAAATATATATCGCAAAATATTTTGAGCAATATCCCAAAGTAGCTGTTTGGATGGATAAAGTTGTCGAAGAAGCAAAAAAAAAAGGATATGTAGAAACAGTTTTTGGCAAAAGAAGATATGTTGCAGATTTGCATGAACAAAATAAACATGTGTATGAAGCAGCAAGAAGAGTGACAATTAATACTCCAGTGCAAGGAACATCCGCAGAAATTATTAAACTTGCGATGATAAAAATAGATCAAGAACTAGAAAAGCATGACCTTAATGCGAATATGTTACTTCAAATCCACGATGAACTTATCATCGAACTCCCAAAAGAAAATGAGGATAAAGTAACAAAAATTGTACAAAAATGTATGGAAAATGTAGTCGACTGGGAAATTCCACTTACCGTTGCAATCAGAAGTGGAAAAAATTGGGAGGATGTATCAAAATCATAAAAAATCGCGTTTTTTTAACAAAAAAGTTATTTTTATGAATATTTTGAAAAGTTATATTTGATTTTTTTTGATTTTTATTTTAAATCTACTGTTAGCAATTGACTTTTGATGGATAAACATGCAGAATGAAAAACATCTAAAAAGAAGGTAAAACAGCTTGAAATCCCTTAATAATTCATTACTCTTCTTAAAGTCATTGTTCTAATGGAAATAAAAATTCAAAATGTTTTTAGTAGTGTATAAGTTTAATTTAAATCATTTAATACGATTTTATATCGGGAGCTACGATGGCAACGAGTAAATCCGGCGGTTCTACGTCAAATGGTCGCGATAGTATAGGCAAACGTTTAGGTTGTAAAAGATTCGATAACCAATTTGTTAATTGCGGCGAAATTTTAGTCAGACAAAGAGGAACAAAAGTAAATCCAGGAAATAATGTAAAAAGAGGAAAAGATGATACACTTTTTGCAATAAAACCAGGTTTTGTAAAATACTATTCCGGTTTTAAAGGCAGAAAATTTGTTAAAATCTTAGAAAAGTTAGAAGCTTAAATTTCCAAAATTCATTAAATCCAAAAACTTCATGTTAAATCAAATTGTAATAGGTAGTTATGATAGTCATGTTTATTAAAAATAGAGAGTAGCTCATGATTGATTTCTTAAAATATCGTTATTTTTTCGTTTTTTGGTCTGCTTTGTTATTAGCAGTTGGAATAGTTGTAGGCAGTTATAATTACTACAAATCAGGAAATGTGTTTCAATATCACATTGATTTTGTAGGCGGTACTGAATTAAATGTAAATTTTGAAAATCCTATCAAAATTTCCGAGTTCAGATCTGCATTAGACAGTAGCCACTGGACAGACTTGTCTATCCAATCTATCGGAACAGCAAATTCTGAAAACAAATACAAAGAATTCGTAGTTCGAACAAAGGACACATCTGACAATATTGAACACAAATTTTTGGATGATGTTAACGCAAAAATAACATCTAATAAAGTTACAATATCAGGTGTTTCAAGAGTTGGTGCTGAAGTCGGTAAAGATATTAAAACGAATGCAATCATCGCAGTTATATTAGCTCTTTTGATAATTTTATTTTACATTGCACTTCGCTCAAAATATCGCTTTGGGGTTGGCGCAGTAGCATCGCTTATACATGATTTACTTGCAGTTATGGTTATCATCATGCTTTTAGGCGAACAAATATCAATATCAGTCATGGCTGCCGTTTTATCAGTTCTTGGTTATTCTCTGCATGACACAATTATTATTTTCAGCAGAATCAGAGAGAACTTTAAGAAGATGAAGGGTAAGTCAGAGTTTGAAATAGCAAATATTAGTATCAATCAAACTCTTAATAGAACATTACTTACAAGTTTTGCAACATTATTAACTATCGTTGCAATTTTAATTTTTGGAGGAGAAATTCTTAGAGGTTTTGCAATTGTTATGTTCGTCGGAATTATCGTTGGAACATACTCTTCCATTTACATTGCAAGTCCAGTTATGCTTGCAATCAAATCAAAATCTTCAGAAATCTCATCTTCATCAATCAAATAAAATATATCTACTATCACAAAAGGTGTAACAACCTTTTGTGATGGCCTTTTGGGGGTTATTAAAATTTCTGTATTCTTTTAAATCAATTAATTTATGTTGTTTTCAATTGTATAAGTTTAATTCAATTCTAAGGTTATTATGGCAAAAACAAATTTATCTACGGAGTCTGTAGAAAAACTAAATGACGAAAAAAAAGAAACTACATCTAATGATGTGAACACTCCTAGCGATAAAAAAACACCTAATCATTCTAAAACCACAAAAGCGGAAAAAATAGAAGTTAAATCTGTCGAAACAAAAGGGATATCAGATTTGGAAAATAAAATAAAAGAAACTCCACAAGAAATTATTGGAGCTGATGAAAATAACACAGTGGAATCAGAAAATAATGGGGTAAAAAAATCTATCAATGTCCAAGAGTTAAAAGAGATGGAAATAATGAAGCTAACGGAATATGCGAAAAGCTTAAATATTCCAAATGTTAGCTCAATGAAAAAACAAGAAATTATTTTCAAAATTCTTGAATCTCAATCCGACCAACGAGTAGAAATTTATGGAGAGGGTGTTTTAGAAAGACTTCCTGATGGATTCGGTTTTTTAAGATCACCAAAATTCAATTATATGCCAGGTCCAGATGATATCTACGTTTCACCAATTCATATAAAACGTTTTGGACTTAGAACTGGAGATGTTATCAAAGGTATGATTCGCAAACCTAAAGAATCAGAAAAATATTTCGCTATTCAAAGAATTGATAGCGTAAATTTTCTTTCACCACTAGCAGCTGCAAACAAAATAATTTTTGAAAATCTAACACCTCTTTTCCCTAAGGAAAGATTCAATTTAGAATTTTCGCCTACTGTATACTCAACAAGAATTATGGATATTTTAACTCCAGTCGGTAAAGGACAGAGAGGACTTATCGTTGCTCCTCCTAAAACTGGTAAAACCATTCTTCTCAAAGAGATTGCAAACAGCATTGTCAAAAATCATCCAGAAGCAATTTTGATAATATTATTAATTGATGAACGACCAGAAGAAGTAACAGATATGCAACGTTCGGTCAAAGCAGAAGTCATTAGCTCAACTTTCGACGAATCTGCATCAAGACATATTCAAGTTGCTGAAATGGTAATCGAAAAAGCAAAACGACTTGTTGAAAGCGGATACGATGTAGTGGTTCTGCTAGATTCTATCACAAGACTTGCAAGAGCTTACAACACAGTTTCCCCTGCGTCTGGCAAAGTTTTGACCGGTGGTATCGACGCAAATGCGCTTCAAAGACCAAAACGATTTTTCGGAGCTGCTAGAAATTTGGAAGAGGGCGGATCTCTTACTATTTTGGCAACAGCTTTGGTTGAAACTGGCTCAAAAATGGATGATGTTATTTTCGAAGAGTTTAAAGGTACAGGAAACATGGAAATCCATCTTTCCAGAAAACTTTCTAACAGACGCGTATACCCTGCATTTGATTTACAAGAATCTGGTACACGTCGTGAAGAGTTACTTCTTGGCGAAGATTTTGTTAACAGAGCATGGGTCCTGCGAAAGTTCTTGAGCTCAATGAACACAGTCGAAACTATGGAATTTTTGATCGACAAAATTAAGCAAACAAAAACAAATCAAGAGTTCTGGGAATTGATGAACAAAAAGAAGTAAATATTTATTTTCTTTTTAAAAACTACAAAACAAAAAAGGCAGGCTTTTATCAGCTTGCCTTTTTTGTTTGAATTAATTGGGTTATCTCTTAAAAATTATTCCTATTTTTTTAAAATTTGGATTTTATATTTTTAAATCATTTTATTTAGTTTAATTCTTCTTCCGTTTATTTCATCTATTTTTTTATTTCTAGCTGCTCCCGCAGAGGATGAAAGGAGATTTTGACGCAAAAACCTCCTTTCATCCTCCATGCACCAAAAGAGCACTTTTGGATTTCCTTACCGCGCAATACTCCTTGGGATACGGAATTCTATTTAATTAAAATTAAACAGAATTCCGTACTCCAAGACGAACATCTTTGCGCGGGATCAGACTTTTACATTTATATTAACGTTCCGATATTTTTCTAAATTTGAATTGTTGAAAAATTTAGAAAAACGTCTTTATGAGAATGTAGGATTCCAAATAAGCGCTATCTGTTTGAACCCGCCTTCACTAAAGTTATGGCGGGCTGGCTGCTGTCCAGTTTTACGGGATGCAGGAGTTTAGCGCGTAGAGAGATTACAAAGAAACCTCTTTGTTTTGGGGATCCAAGGGTGCTCAAATTCAGCACCCTTGGCCCGTGCGGGCAGCACCTTTGATAAAAGAAAATTTAAAAAACAAACGTTAAAACAGAATTGAAATACTAAAACCAAAGATAAAAATAAATTATAAAATTAAATATTAAATTATTGACTTAAAGGAACTTTTACCTCCACTCTTTTAAATAAATTTTTAGAAAAAAAAGGAAGCTTCTAATGAAAAAATTTAATTTAAAAATCTACATCTCGCTTCTAATCATAACAACGTTATTTATCTACTCACTTTTAAATGCAGGCAACATTGTTTACAATCTTGCTGGTGGAGTTTTAGATCTAACATCCACCCAATCTTTTTACATTCCCGCTGGTGACAGTTACACCATAAAAAATGGACAAGTAAATAATATATTGGCAAACAGCATCATCATGCATGACTCTACGTCTCAATTAATTTTACAAAATGTTACGCTTTGCTTAAATAACGATTACACAATGACTCAAGGCTCGATGCTTGTAAAAGGCGATTGTGAAATTGCAAGTAATAATTATAAATTCACAACTCAAGGGCATTATATTTTGATCGATGACAATGCAACGCTCAAATTTAACAATACTACTTTTGTCATGCAACCAACTCAAAAAAATGTAAATCTTGTAATCTTTAGCAATAATCTTTCGAATTTGTATCTTTTGGATTCGACTTTAAAAGTAGATTATATCGATGGCGGCTCGACCATCTCTTGCGACAATTGCCCAGTTTTTGCTGGCGGCAAATTAATAATAGATGGTAATTGTACAGTCGATAATGCATCAACTTACACTATGAATGCGCTCCAACTTGGAGTCAGCCTCACTGCAGAAGATTGTGTTCTACAAATTAAAGATGGATCAGAACTTACAATTAACAATGCAGGAATGATCATCAACAATGCTGCAACAAACAGCTTGGACCTTTCCGGTGGAAATGGGGTAATAAATATAAACTCCGGTGCAAATTTCGAAGTATTAAATTCAATGGATCTAGATAGTTCTTCTTTAGATTTTAATTTTACAAGTACAAACTTTTTCACAGGTACAAGTTTATCTATGTTTAATAATACTCTCGGTACAACTCAAACAGTTACCGCTGGAATAGATTGTCAATATATTTCGATAACAACTTCAAATCAATTTATAGCAACAGCAAGCGAAATATATGGAAGCCCTGTTACTATCAGAGTCTTTAATTTTAGTGGAGCTTCTGTTACCTCTACTAATTTTGCATCAAGTACATATGACGTTGAATGGAGCCCAGATGGTAAATATCTTGCCGCAGGAGGCGACAAAGGAACAGGCAGTTATAGCACTCGGATTTATAGTTTCAATGGTTCACTTTCTGCTATTGCTGGATGTAATAAGGGCGTTACTAACAATGTACGAAGCATCGCATGGAGTCGTGATGAAAAATATTTAGCTGTTGCAGATGGATATACTGGAACTCCTCGTTATTTAACTATTTATGGATTTAATGGAACAACTTTAGACCAAATTACCACAGTAAGTAATGAGACTACCATCTTAAAAGTAGCATGGAGCCCAAACGGCAAATATTTAGCAGTTGGAAGCTATAGCGACACAGTTCCCAATATACCACTTCGAATATATTCTTTTGATGGTTCAACCTTAACTTTAAAAAGTTCTATTACAGACGCAACCTTTTATTGCTATTCAATTTCATGGAGCCCTAATGGTAAATATTTATTTTGTGGAACCGGCACAAGTGGTGTCGTAAAGTTGTATTTTTTTGATGGAAATCAACTTACGCTTGTAGGAAATGATACTTTATCAAACGTTGTATTTAGTACAGACTGGTGCCCAAAATCCAGCTATGTCATGGCAGCAGATACTGCAAAACATTTTAAAATGTGGAAATTTAACGGGTCAACATTAACAACAGCCCATAATAATATTTTAGGATTAGACGTGACGTCTTGTAGGAATAATTATAGCAATACGAATGTGATAATAGCGCCTGAACTGAACGCACTTAGCATTTATCCCTTAAATAATTCAAATATTACTTCATACTTATCGCTGCAAGATGCAACTTTGGGGTTAAATAAAAATATTTCGCTTTGGAATAAAACTATTAAATCGGTATAAGGAAATTTCATGAAGATAACCAAATCCTCTTTTTATCTTTCGATTTTATTTTTTACAACGTTATTTATCTACTCTCTTTTGAATGCAGGCTCCATCGTGCGCAATCTTGGTGGGGACATTTTAGATTTAACATCCACTCAATCTATTTATATCCCAGCCGGTACCGATTATACAATAGCAAATGGACAAGTGAATAATGTTACTGCAAACAGCATCATAATGCATGACTCTACATCACAACTAATTTTGGAAAATGCAAAACTTTATTTGGGAAGCGACTACACAATGACTCAAGGATCCATGATCGTCAAAGGAGATTGTGAAATTGCAAGTAATAATTATAAATTCACAACTCAAGGACATTATATTTTGATCGATGACAACGCAACGTTAAAATTTAACAACACAAATTTTGTCATGCAGCCGCCTCAAAAAAATATCAAACTTGTTACTTTTTCTAATTCTCTTTCTTCGCTTTATCTTCTAAATTCTACCCTCAAAGTTGACTATATCAATTATAATTCAACAACTTCTAGCGACAATGGACCGCTTTTTGTAGGTGGAAAATTAATCATAGATGGAAACTGTACGATAGATAATGCATCCACCAACACTATGAATGCACTGCAACTTGGAGTTAGCCTCTCCGCAGAAGATTGTGTTTTACAAATTAAAAACAATTCTAAATTAAATATTAATAATGCAGGATTAATAATTAATAATGGCGATCCTAATAGCCTCAATATTGCAACAGAAGCAACCATCAACGTAAATATTGATGCAAACTTTGAAATAATAAATAGCCTAGATCTAAATAATTATTTTTTAAATTTAGACTTAACAAGCACAAATTTTTTCAATGGTAAAACTTTATCATTATTCGATGGGAAAATAAGTAGTAAGCAATGGTTTGATGAATACAGTTATGCTTTAGATAATGCACTTACTTCTTCAAACGAATATTACGCTTTAGTAAGATACGCCGCCCCAGGATTTGGCGCAAACCCTAATACTGTAAGAATTTATAATAAAAATATGGATTATATTACATCCGGCACATATGGCGATGGTTACGTAACATCAATTGGTGCCGATTGGAGCCCTGATGGAAAGTATTTAGCGGTGTCGGGAGAAAATGCAGGATCCCCCAAAAAAAATGTCCGCATTTATACCTTTAACGGAACATTACTTTCTGAGTTATGCAGCGTAAGTACTGTTACAGATGCATCAAGTACGTCTCCTGAAAACAATTACAATATCAGATGGAGTCCTGATGGTAGATATATTGCTACTGAATCAGGCGACCACCAATGGTTAAGATTTTATAGCTTTGATGGTGCAGAATTAAATCTCATCACCAGCTTTGAAAACGATGCTTGGAATACTGCTACTGCTGCTTATTATAATACTCTAGACTGGACGCCCAATGGTAAATATTTAGCTTGGGCAAACGGTTTTGAAACCCCAGGCGTTTATCCATTAAAAATTTTATATTTTGATGGAACTACAGTAACACAAAGAACATCTACCTATGACTCAGTAGGAGCTAAATGTTATTCAGCTCAATGGAGCTCTACCGGTAAATATTTAACACGCGCAAGATTAGATTATTCCCAAGGACTAATTTATTATTTTGATGGTGAAAACTTATCTCTCGTAACCACATTTACAGAACAGTACGAAAGATATGACTGGTCATTTAAAACAAATCATATCTTTGCTTCATATGGCGGTAAACTAGATATTTTTAGATTCAATGGTGAAGCCCTAACTCCAATATCTTATAATGTTTTTGATACTACTGAAGGTTTATCTCGTTTTAAAATTAGCCATGATGATACATTTTTAGTAATTGGATTTTCAATTCTTGCACGCTATAAAGCTTTACTAAGCAGCACAGATATTGCTTCAAAATTATCTCTTCAAAATGCTAATCTCAATTTAAATTCCAATAATACAACTCTTTACAACAAAACCTTAAGAACTTTATAAAAAGGAGCGTCTAATGAAAAAATTTAAATTAAAAATTCACACCTCGCTTCTAATCATAACAACGTTATTTATCGACTCATTTTTAAACGCAGGAACCATAGTTTACGACCTTGCAGGTAGAGTTTTAGACTTAACTCCTACCCAATCTATTTATATCCCCGAAGGTGACAGTTACACAATTAAAAATGGACAAGTAAATAATATACGAGCAAACAACATTATCATGCACCACTCTACGTCACAACTAATTTTGGAAAATGCAAAACTTTATTTGAGCAGCGACTACACAATGACACAAGGCTCAATGATCGTCAAAGGCAATAGCCTTATCGGAAGTAACAACAATAAATTCACAACGCAAGGACATTATATTTTGATCGATGACGGCGCTACTTTCAAATTTAACAATACTACTTTTGTCATGCAGCCACCGCAAAAAAATATCAAACTTGTTACTTTTTCTAATTCTCTTTCTTCGCTTTATCTTCTAAATTCTACCCTCAAAGTTGACTATATCAATTATAATTCAACAACTTCTAGCGACAATGGACCACTTTTTGTAGGTGGAAAATTAATCATAGATGGAAACTGTACGATAGATAATGCATCCACCAACACTATGAATGCACTGCAACTTGGAGTTAGCCTCTCCGCAGAAGATTGTGTTTTACAAATTAAAAACAATTCTAAATTAAATATTAATAATGCAGGATTAATAATTAATAATGGCGATCCTAATAGCCTTAATATTTCAACAGAAGCAACCATCAACGTAAATGCTAATGCAAACTTTGAAATAATAAATAGCCTAGATCTAAATAATTATTTTTTAAATTTAGACTTAACAAGCACAAATTTTTTCAATGGTAAAACTTTATCATTATTCAATGGGAAAATAAGTAGTAAACAATATTTTAGTGAATACAGTTATGCTTTAGATAATGCACTTACTTCTTCAAACGAATATTACGCTTTAGTAAAATACGCATCCGCTGACCATCCAGACGGAAACCCTAATACTGTAAGAATTTATAATAAAAATATGGATTATATTACATCCGGCACATATGGCGATGGTTACGTAACATCAATTGGCGCCGATTGGAGCCCTGATGGAAAGTATTTAGCGGTGTCGGGAGAAAATGCAGGATCTCCTAAAAAAAATGTCCGCATTTATACCTTTAACGGAACATTACTTTCTGAGTTATGCAGCGTAAGTACTGTTACAGATGCAACAAGCACCTCTCCTGAAAGCAATTACAATATCAGATGGAGTCCTGATGGTAGATATATTGCTACTGAATCAGGCGACCACCAATGGTTAAGATTTTATAGCTTTGATGGTGCAGAATTAAATCTCATCACTAGCTTTGAAAACGATGCTTGGAATACTACTAATCCTGCTTATTATAATACTCTAGACTGGACCCCTAATGGTAAATATTTAGCTTGGGCAAACGGTTTTGAAACCCCAGGCGTTTATCCATTAAAAATTTTATATTTTGATGGAACTACAGCGACACAAAGAACATCTACCTATGACTCAGTAGGAGCTAAATGTTATTCAGCTCAATGGAGCTCTACCGGTAAATATTTAATACGCGCAAGATTAGATTATTCCCAAGGACTAATTTATTATTTTGATGGTGAAAGCTTATCTTTAGTAACTACATTTACAGAACAGTACGAAAGATATGACTGGTCATTTAAAACAAATTATATATTTGCTTCATATGGCGCAACTCTAAATATTTTTAGATTCAATGGTGAAACACTAACTCCAATATCTTATGATAATTTGGATGGTACTGAAGGTCTAGCTCATTTTAAAATTAGCCATGATGATACATTTTTAGTAACTGGATTTTCAATTTATGGACGTTACAAAGCTTTACTAAGCAGCACAGATATTGCTTCAAAATTATCTCTTCAAAATGCTACTCTCAATTTAAATTCCAATAATACAACTCTTTACAACAAAATCCTTAAATCTTTATAAGGAGGAACTTCTAATGAAAAAATTTATAAACAACTTCGGCCCTAGATTTTCCAATGCAATCAGTAAGTTGCTCTAAATTTGTTTTCTGCACGGCTTCTACAGAGCCAAAACACTGCAAAAGTTTAAATTTTGTACTTTCACCAATTCCAACAATATCATCAAGAGCTGAATGTTTATAAGATTTTTTGAAAACTTTGCGACTTTGTGCAATCACAAAGTTATGAACAGAATCACGAATTTTGATAAGAAGTTTTGCACCATCTTTTTTGAGATTGAGACGTAAACTTTTACCATCGGGAAATATGATTGTTTCTTCTTTTTTTGCAAGACCAATAACTGGGCAGTTGAGTTTTAGTTCCTTCAATGCTTTCTGTGCAAAATCAACTTGTATACTTCCTCCATCGATTAAAAGTAAATCAGGAAGTGAATATTTTGCGTAACGTCGCTTTACAACCTCATGAATGCTTCGAAAATCATCCTGACCGAAATCGCCTTTGATATTAAAATATTGATATTGTGATTTGTTGGGCTGCGTACCTTTGAACTGCACACAACCGCCAACTATCACATCTTCACCAAAGTTTGAAATATCAAAACAGTCTATAATGTGTGGAATGGTAGCAAGTGCAAGCATCTCTTTAATTTCGATTGAACAATTATCTTGGCAATTTATTTGTGTGTATGCATTTTTCTTCGCAAGAGTTATGAGCTCCAGTTTTCTACCATATTTTGCATTGCTAATAGTTACTTTTTTGTTCCAAATTTCTTGTAAATAATTTTCGATGGCACTATCAAATTCACCATCAATTATAATTTCATCTGGAGCAGGGTAGCGGGTATAATAAATTTTTAAAAATTCGCTCAAAATGTCGTCGCTTGTAAGAAAGGTAAAATTATTTTTTTCTAGCAAAACACCATTTTTTGTACTCAAGACAGAAATGTATGATTTATTATTTATTGTAGCGATACCGATTGCGTCGGTGTCACTGCGATGGATCAAGTCGACACATTGTTTTTGCAATAAACGATGCAATAAATTTATTTTATTTCTAAACTCTAAAGCTTTTTCAAATTCTAAATTTTTTGAATGCGTTTCCATTCTTTCTTGATATTCACTCAAAAGTGATTCATCTCCATGACGGATAAAATGAATCACATCATCAATTATTTTTTTATAATCTTCTTTTGAAATTTTTCCGACACAAGGTGCGCTACAGATACCAAGATCTTTATAAAGGCATGATTTTTTGGGCATGATAAATCCACAACTTCGTATCTTAAAATAATCTCGCAATATTTTGGTAAATCCTCTGATTGAAGATGTATAAGGTCCGAAAAAAATATCCTTTTTGTTTGTTTTGCGCGCGACCAAAACCTGTGGAAAATCTTCTTTAGTAATTTTGATATAAAAATATTTGGCAGCATCTTTTAGTTGAATATTATATTTTGGTCTATGTTTTTTGATTAATTGATTCTCAAGCAAAAGAGCTTCGAGTTCATTATTGGTAATTATGTAATCTGTAGATTTGATATTAGAAACCAAAATTGTTGTTTTTGGATCAAGTCGGCTTTCATTGAAATAACTTGCAATTCTCTTACGCAGATTTTTGGCCTTACCGACATAAATAATATCTCCTTGTACATCTTTGTGAATGTACACACCTGGAGATGATGGAAAATCTTTTACATTTTTCATTTATCTACATTCTGCTTTTTTAAAACAGTTATTTGTTCACGAATTTCTATAGCTTTTTCAAATTCCAAATTCTCTGCAGCTTTATACATTTCGCCTTCAAGCTCCGCAATATATCTTGCAACATCACCTTTTGCCAAATGTTTAACAGTTTTGATTTTGATTTCGCTTTCTGGAATAGCTTTATAAATTGTTTTTGGAGTAATTCCATTTTCTTTGTTAAAAGCTTCCTGCATTTCTCTTCGCTTTGTTGTAATATCATATGCTTTTCGGATCGAGTCTGTGATATTATCTGCATACAAAATTACTTTACCTTCCGCGTTTCTTGCAGCACGCCCGATAGTTTGTATCAAGCTTTTCTCATCGCGCAAAAATCCTGCTTTATCCGCATCCAAAACCCCAACAAGTGCAACTTCCGGAATATCAAGACCTTCACGTAGTAAATTAATTCCAACCAAAACATCAAAAGCTCCGATACGAAGTTGTCTTATAATTTCCGTTCGCTGTATCGAATCTATTTCGCTGTGCAGATATCGCACTTTGACGCCAGCTTTGCTCAAATATTCTGTCAAATCTTCTGCCATCTGCTTTGTCAGAGTTGTTACTAAAATACGATGATTGTTTTTAACATATTTTTGAACTTCATTTATCAAATCATCAACTTGATTTTTGACCGGTCTTATTTCCAAAATAGGATCGAGCAACCCTGTAGGGCGAATAAATTGCTGAACAATTTGTCCAGCATGTTGCAACTCATATTCAGCAGGAGTTGCAGAAATGCAAACCACATGATTGAAATATTTTTCGAACTCTTCAAATTTCAAAGGGCGATTGCCATAAGCGCTTGGAAGCCTAAAACCATTTTCTACCAAATTTTTTTTGCGTGATCTATCACCAAAATACATAGCGTGTGATTGTGAAAGAGTTTGGTGACTTTCATCGATAACAAGCAAAAAATCTTTTGGGAAAAAATCGAGCAAACAAAATGGTGGGTCTTCAATTTTTCGATTTTCAAAGTGAGAAGAGTAGTTTTCAATTCCGTTGCAATATCCGGTTTCAACTATCATCTCCATGTCATAATTTGTTCGCTGAATTAATCTCTTGCCTTCCAGCTCGGGCAAAAGTGGAGCCGCAACTTTCAACTCTTTTTTGATAGACTTTAACGCTCCTTCAATTCGATCTTCGGGAACAATATAATGTCTCGCTGGGAATATCATTATTTTTTCTAAAGCGCCAATCGGACTACCACTGACTGCATCTATTTCCACAATTCGAACTATTTTATTTCCAACAAAATTAAAACGTACAATGTTTTTTTCGTAACCCAAAATTAAATCCACAGTGTTGCCTTTGACGCGGAAGCGTCCACTCTCAAGTGCAATATCATTTCGGTCATACTGCAAGGCTACCAATTTTCTAAAAAACTCCATACGATCAATTGTTTGTCCGACCTTAATTTCAAAAGCGATAGCTTTCCAATCCGAAGGACTTCCTATGCCATAAAGACAGGAAATGCTGCTAACAATAATCACATCATTTCGAGTCATGAGAGATGCTGTAGCTTTGAGTCGCATAAGTTCGATCTGCTTATTTACTCTAGAATCTTTTTCGATATAAGTGTTTGTCGCAGGGATAAAAGATTCAGGCTGGTAGTAATCGAAATATGAAACAAAATATTCAACACGATTTTTTGGAAAAAGTTCTTTGAGTTCGCTGTAAAGTTGAAAAGCTAAAGTTTTATTGTGAACTAAAACCAAAGTTGGTTTATTTATCTGAGCTACGACATTAGCAATCGTAAATGTTTTACCACTTCCGGTGATACCATGCAAAACTTGAAGTGGATATTTTTCATATCCATCAGCTAATTTTTCAATAGCTTTTGGCTGATCGCCTGCAGGTTTAAAATTGCTAACTAACTCAAATTTATTCATAAATATTTTTCTCTATTTTTAATTTTGACTTTTTGCCGCAATAACAGGATTCAACGTTCTTATAGCTTCTGAATAAATATCATAAAGTGAAATCCCTGAGGAACTTGAAGCTCCACCATCTATTTTTTTTTGAGCATTTCTTAAATCTGTTAAACAATCTTTTATTGCATTTAACAAAATTATACTTTCAGGACTTTCAAAATTTAAACTTCTGATTGGTTTAAAACATCTATGGAAACAAACATTAATAGTTGGATCTATTAAATATTCAAATATTCCCAAAACTTGTTCATGCGAAGGAAGAGTAATGATTCCCAAAATAGAAATTCTTAAAACGTCTCGACTTATTTCATTTAGAACTTGCTCCCAAGATTTTTCGCAAACTCCATAATTTTCGATATTTATATCAACTTGGTCTGAAAATGCATGCAATAAATCCGCTCGCTCAACCATTTGATCATCAATCCTAATACAAGGAACTCTACATCCATACATATCTATTTGCGCTAAAGTAGCAGAACGATCTGCTCTATACTCTTCAATTTGAGAAGAGTTCATAACTGTAGAGCTAGATGTCCTTGATAAAATTGGAATTGGTAAAAATCTTTTTTCTTGAGGGAAGTATTTTCTTAAGTCAAACAAAGTTATTGAGTATTCACAATCACAAAATCTATCCGTAAAAGATATTGGATTATGTTCTCTTTCAATCATTTTTGGATCAAAAATTTTAAGAAATTTAGATTGTTCTACATTCGCTTCTTGTTGTGCAGAGAATATTCCACTGATTTTTGCAAGTCTAAAAGCTGAATCTAGCTCTTCTCTTTTTTCCTTTTCTAACACTTTTGGATCTGTAGGAACAAATTTTATATCTTTAACTTTTTCTGCCTGTTTTCTTCTTACAACCTGCTCTAAAATAATTTCGCTGCGAAGTCGCATTAATTTTTCTATAGGAGAAAAACTTTCCTCACGCGAAAGTTTTTTAATCGAGAAAATTTTATAAAATTCTAAATATGAGTTATCTTCTTCCTCAATTTGTTTTAAACTCCACTCCCGCAACAAAAGAAAAGCTCTTTTAAAAAGACTAAAAGTTCCATCCGCGGTCATTTCGGTAACGACTGTTCTATTTTTTTCGACCAATTTCCTTTGCAATCGAGCTCTAGCAGATACTGCAGCCACCGCGCCATGTTTATCTGAGCTCGCTTTTAATAACATTCCAGCTAAGGATTCTTCCATCTGCATTTTTGCTTCATTTTCTGAAAATTCTTTTTCCGCTCTTTTGCAATGTTCTTTGTAAGTATCAATTGGAGAATCCACCCCCAAAAAACCTTTATAAATTACCTCACAAGCATCTGAAAGAGTTTCATCTGCATCAGGGTTTTCTTGCTTCCTTTTTCTAAAAAAGAGCTCATAATCTCTCTGAGTTTTTTCTAAATTAGGCTGAAGCCTAAACCAATCTTCTCGAACGCTATAATCTGTAAGAATTTTTTGCTTACCTTCTAAATATTTATATAAAGGCAGGAGCATAATGTTCCAAATTTTGCATATCTTTTTCAATTCTGCATCACAATGCATCTGTTCTGTAACAAAACTTAAATCAGCTTTAAATTCTGTATCGTCAAATTCTCCATCTTTATTTGTAAAATGTTCAAGACCAACATAGCAACCTTTAAAAACTTTTTCATGTAACGCTTTTACATGCTGCAATGTTTGCTTCATGCTTTCTAACTGTTCATATGAAAATTCATCAAACTTACCACCCGCTGATAAAAAACTTGTTATAAGTAAAAGACACAAAAATATTTTTTTTAATATATTTTTCATAATTTAAATGACCTCCATAATCCACTTATTTTATTTGTAATATTTTTTTAAGAAATTGACCTGTAAAACTTTTTTTGTTTTTCGCAATTTCATCAGGAGTTCCACATGCAACTATTTCGCCACCACCACGACCACCTTCTGGTCCCAAATCAATCACATAATCTGCATTTTTAATAATGTCTAAGTTATGTTCTATAACAAGGCATGTTGCGCCTTTATTCACAAGTCGATTAAGCACTCCGAGCAATTTGTTCACATCATCAAAATGAAGCCCTGTTGTTGGCTCATCGAGAATGTAAAGCGTATCTTTGGTCGAAATTTTGGATAATTCTTTACTTAGTTTTACTCGCTGTGCCTCTCCACCTGAAAGCGTTGTCGCACTTTGACCTAGTTCAATATATCCAAGGCCTACATCAAACAATGTTTGAAGTTTTCGCTTGATACTTGGGATCGAATCAAAAAATTTCACCGCTTCTTCAACATTCATTGTCAAAACTTGGTGAATATTTTTGCCTTTGTATAAAATTTCTAATGTTTCGCGATTATAACGTTTACCTTGGCATTCTTCACACTTCACATAAACGTCTGGCAAAAAGTGCATCTCCATGCATATCGTTCCATCACCTTGGCATTTTTCGCATCTTCCACCTTTTACATTGAAAGAAAATCTTCCTTCTCTGTAGCCTCTTATTTGCGACTCTTTGGTAGATGCAAAAAGTTTACGAATGTCATCGAACAATTTTACATAAGTCGCAGGGTTGCTGCGCGGAGTTCGCCCTATAGGCATTTGATCAATATTTACTAGATTTTTAAAATTATGTTTTATAGCATCACATTTACCTGGTAAATCTTTAGATCCATAAAACTCTTGTGACAATGTTTTTGCTAAAATTTCGTTAACAAGCGTTGATTTACCAGAACCAGAAACACCGGTTACACAAACCAAAACTTCTGTCGGAATTTTAACATTAATATTTTTTAAGTTATTTTCTTTGGCGCCAATTATTTCAAAAAAATCTTTGGGCTGTCGTTTTTTATCGCTGCCTTCGATTTTTATAGCGCCACTCAAATATTTTCCAGTCAAACTATTTTTGTTATCTTGCACATCTTTTGGCGTACCAAATGCAATCAGATTTCCGCCATGCACACCCGCACCCGGACCAATATCTACAACAAAATCTGCTTCCAAAATTGTTTCTTCATCATGTTCGACAACTATGACACTGTTTCCAAGATCACGTAATCTTTTGAGAGTATTGATAAGTTTGGCATTATCACGCTGGTGTAGACCAATTGACGGTTCATCCAAAACATACATAACACCCATCAAGTTGGAACCAATTTGCGTCGCAAGCCTTATTCGTTGTGCTTCCCCACCAGATAAAGTTTCCATAGTTCTTGATAAACTCAAATACCCAAGTCCAACATCTTGCAGAAATGTTAATCTTGTTTTTATTTCTTTCAAAATAAGTTCTGCAATAGTTGAATCTGTTTTATTAAGCTTTAAATCTTCGAAAAATTTGAGCGAAGAGTAAATATCTAAATTTGTAATTTCGATAATATTTTTGCCACCAACCAAAACAGAAAGCACTTCCTTCTTCAGACGTTTACCTTGGCATATTTCGCAAAAATTGCTTCGCATATAATTTTCAAAATCTCTTTTGCGATAATCTTTTTCCGATTGGTTATAAAGTCGCAAAAGCATAGGTATAACACCTTCATATCCAGATAAATAATTAAGTTCTTTCGCACTCAAACGTTTCTTTTTTAAAAGTTCTTTTTCTAAGTTTGTATCAAGCCCATACAAAATAATTTTTTGAACTATTTTATCAATCTCTTTAAATGGCTGGAAAATATTGAATCCACATATTCTGCTGATCGAAGTAATTCGCTCAATTCTAAAATTTTCGCCAAGAGCTGCACGCAAACCTTTGATAGCACCATCAGCGATAGCTAATGTTTTATCAGGCACAACCAAATCTTCATCAAAGCTATATTTTGCGCCGAGTCCACTACAGTTTTCACAAGCACCAAAAGGAGAGTTGAACGAAAAATCTCGAGGCTCAAAATTTGGTAGGAAAATCTCACACTTTAAACATGCAAGATGATTGGTATATAATTTTTCAATTTTTTTATTTCCAGAATTTATTCGAATTTGCAAATATCCTTTTGCAAGAGCAAGAGCGGTTTGGATCGAATCTGAAATCTGCACACGATCTTTGACAACTAATTGATCCACAATCACTGAAATGTCATGTTTTTTATTTTTATCTAGCTCAATTGTATCAGAGCAAAAATATTGTGTTCCGTTAACTAAAACGGTTGAAAATCCAGATTTATCAAGTTCTTCAAAAACTTTTTGAAAACTTCCTTTTTTCTGACGAACGATTGGAGACAATATCTCAATCTCTTTGCCTTCAAACTGCATAATATTATTTAGGATCGCATCAATAGTTTGTGCTTGGACTAAATCTCCGCAGTTTGGACAATGAGGCTTGCCAATTCGTGCGTACAAAAGTCTTAAATAATCATAAATTTCTGTAGTTGTACCAACAGTACTTCGAGGATTTTTAGAAGCAGATTTTTGTTCAATGGAAATAGCAGGGCTTAAACCTTCTATAGAATCCACATCAGGTTTGTCCATAACGCCCAAAAATTGGCGTGCATAGCTTGATAAACTTTCGACATAACGTCTTTGACCTTCGGCATAAAGTGTGTCAAAAGCTAGAGAAGATTTACCAGATCCAGAAACACCTGTTATCACAACAAGCTTGTTTCTGGGAATCTCTAAATCTATGTTTTTCAAGTTGTGATGCCTTGCACCACGAATCTTTATCATATCCATAAAAAAAGCCCCCAAAAGTCATAATCCTAAAAGCCTTATCTTAACAGCTATTTTCAACCTAAACAAGGGGTCTTGATTGCCAAATAGAAATTTTCGCACTTTTGTTAACATTTTATTGAAATTTAACTATAAATTTGTGTTTTTATTAGATTTTGAACTAAAAACCACGTTTTTACTGAAAAACCATCTGTGAATAGTTGACCCTTTGCAATAAAACAAATTACATTTAAAATGGTTAAAATCATAACAACATTTTAACGAAAGTAATTTTATGAAAAATATGAAAAAATTAAATATTGCTAAACTTTTTTTACTTGCCACAGTTGTTGGCTCAGTTTTGTTTTTTGCATCTTGTGGAGAACCTGAAAGTGAATCTACTTTACCGCTACCAATAACTACTAAAACATCTGTAACGAAATCATTAAATCAACCAATAACCCTTAACCCTTTACGAATAACCCATAATCCTTCATTATGTAGGTCTAAATCTCCTATAGTAAGCCCTGAAGATAGTAGACCAGTAGCCGATTCAGGTGTTAGTCCAAACGTAGGTGATGGGACTGTACTTTGTTCGCAAGTTATTTCTTTTGCAAAGCGAGGTATAAGGCTTACCATGGAAGATGAGGTTGATACCGATTGTTCCCCTGAAAAAACGTATATTTTTGCAGCTGTTTATGATGGGCATGGCGGAGACGAAGTTGCTAAGTATTTAAAACAAAATTTAAAAGAGAAGATTCTTCAAAATATAAGAGTTGGCACATTCAAAGAAAACATTTCAGCAGCATTTTTAGAAGTAGATAAAATGATTCATCAAGTTGATGCTCATATAGAAGACGGTGCTGGTTATGTAGGTTCATGTGCGACTACTGTTTTTATTGATAAAAGAACTAGAATTGCGTATTTTGCAAATCTTGGAGATAGCAGAACTATTTTAATAACAGAAAACGGTGGAGTCCATTTTAGCACAAAAGATCATAAACCCAATAATCCAGAAGAACAAGCTAGAATTGAAGGAGCTGGTGGATGCGTGTTTTCTAATAGAGTTAATGGTAATCTAGCGGTTTCTAGGGCGTTTGGAGACTATTTTTTTAAACCTGTGCAAGGTGATGGTACAATTGATATTAATAAATATTTAGTTTCTCCTATCCCTAATGTAACTGCTGTACAATTACAACCAACTGACAAATTTATAGTTTTAGCTTGTGATGGAATTTGGGACGTCTTTAGAAATGAAGAAGTTGCGCAATTTGTCTTAGCACAATCGCAAGCTGGAAGTAAAAATATTGCAAAAGATTTAGTTGATAAAGCATTGAGCCGCGAAAAACATTCTACCGACAACTGTTCTGCAATTGTTATATCGCTTGATATTCATTAAAAACAACTTTAATCAAAATTTAAAGGCTTGCGAAATTTCGCAAGCCTTTTTTTATCTCATCAAATTAGAATTTAAAATAATAATTCTCGCATTTTTATTAAGCTTTTTCTTGACATGAAAAACTATCTTCAGTAGAGTTGTCTACATGTGACATTTTTGAAATACACAAATAACGGGCATGAGCCGCTAGCTCAGTCGGTAGAGCAACAGCCTTTTAAGCTGTGGGTCACAGGTTCGATCCCTGTGCGGCTCACCAAAATTAAAATAAATGCCCCCATCGTCTAGTTGGTTAGGACACAGGACTTTCATTCCTGTAACAGGGGTTCGAATCCCCTTGGGGGTACCAAAATAAAAACAATCCAAATAAAATCTAAAAAATGAACAATCAAATCAAAAGTTTCTTACTTATTTTAGCCGGAATTTTCGTAATATTTTTCTTCGCTGCTGATTTAGTTTTAAAACTTATCGCACTTATTCTTGGTATCATTTTGATATTGATCGGAATCTCAATAAACAACTCAAACAACTTTACATCTTTTCATTCTTATAAATTTGTAAACTTCAAAAACATCTTCAAAAAGTGAAAGCCAACCACAAGCTTTCAAAATAAATTTTCTTTCATAAAAACAAATATTTTAATCTTTTAGTTTTATTCTTGTTTCTTAATGTTTTTCTTTGGTAATATTCTATTTGACATATAACCCATTGCAAAAACATATTCAAAATAAAAAAGGAGAAACGGTGGATATAAAAGAAATTTATACAAAATCTTTGATCTGGATGAGAAAAAATCAAAGCTTATTGCTCGGCATTGGGATCTTACTTTTGGGTCTATTTTTAATAATCAATTCACGCGAAATTATAATAAATTCGATCATTCTTGGACTTGGTTTAATCTGCATTTATTTCGGACTTCGTATGATAGGTCTTACAAAAGTAACTGATTATATCGATGAAACTGTTTTGAAAATTAAAAAATTAGTTTTTAAGAAATAATAAAAGGGATCTTTATGATCCCTTATTTTTTTACACTATATTTTTTACTTATCTGGATATAACTTTTCTGAATATTTTTTCATTATTTGATAATAACTAGGAATTTGATGAAGCAACATTTCTGCAAATTCTTCTTTGTACATATGAGAAGTTAAATTTCTACTATCAATCATTTTTAATGCAACATCTGTATCTTGCTCGGTCAATAAAGTTGCTTTACATGCGCTTTTTAAAGTCGGCTTAGGAGAACTAACTTCTAAAGTTGGAACTCCTCTTTTTTCTAAATATTTTTTTAAATATTTCCAAAAAAGATCCACTGAAAATTCAAATCGTTGAATCAAAGAATCGCGCAAAGATTTATATAATTCGTTGTACTCCAAAAACAAAGAGGGCGAATCTTTTTTCGATTCAAGTTTCTCTAAATTATTAAAAGCTTTACCCAATGATTTTAAAGCGCTTTCTAAATTTTTATATTTTATTTTTAATTCGTCCATTTTATACCCTCTTTTTCTATCTCCATTTTTAAATCAAGCGAAGCACTATTTATATCCACAATATCTACAAACAAGGGGATAGTTGTTTCATCAATATCATTATAAATTGATAAAATTGTATCAAATGGAATTTTTTGCTTATTATCTAAGGCTAAATCTATATCTGCTCCAGATTGATTAGTACCCCTAGCGCGCGATCCAAATAGATATATGGTGCAATATGGCAAATATTTTTGAATTATACTTATTAAAATAATCTTATAATCTTCAGATACATTATTTTTCATTTTTTTATTAAATTTAATTATTAAATTCGTATTAAATTAATATTTATCAAACTCTTCTTTTAATTTTTTATAAATATCTTTTAAATCAAAAGAAATCGGTTTTGTATCAAAAATTACTGCTATAAAATTAGCATCGCCGTTCCATCTTGGAACTATGTGAACATGCATATGAGTTGGTATTCCACCGCCACTAACTTTGCCCATATTTATACCGATATTAAAAGCTTCTGGTTTAAAAACTACTTTAATAATTTCAACAGCTAAATTTGTCTCTTCCATAATCAAAGATCGAACATCAAGGGGTAAATCTGAAAGCTGAGCTTTATGATCAAGCGGCAAAACCATCAAATGTCCCGCATTGTAAGGATAAAGATTTAACACAGTTACAGTATCAGCAGTTCTGCGCAGTACAAAATTTTGTTCATCATTTTTTTGCTTAAAAATTTCACAAAAAACACATTTGTCATCTGTAAATTTATTTTTGTCGCCAGTTACTTGCGCAACATAAGAATCACGCCATGGAGCGTATATTTTATCCATATCAAACTCCTTTTTATTCTTTTGGTTTCAAAGTACTTTTGATATGTAACTCTTTTAATTGCTTTTCATCAACAGTTGATGGAGTTTGCATCAAAAGACATGTTCCCGTCTGTGTTTTTGGAAATGCAATAACATCGCGAATTGAATTGGTATTTGCAAGTATCATAATTATTCGATCCATGCCAAAACCTAAACCACCATGAGGAGGAAAACCTAAGTTCTGGGCTTCAAGCAAAAATCCAAAACTTTTTTGTGCAACCTCTGGTGTCATTCCAATAACTTTGAATACTTTAGCCTGTTCTTCGCTATCATAAATTCGAATTGTTCCGCCACCAATTTCTTCACCATTACATACAAGATCATAAGAACGAGATCTAATATCTTCAAGCTCCATATTTTCCCAACCTTTTTGCGGTTGAGTAAAAGGGTGGTTAACAGTTTTCCAGCGCTTATCTTCTTCATTCCACTCGAACATTGGAAACCGTTCAACCCAAGTGAATGCAAATTTTTCCCCGTCCATCAGATCAAAAGCTTTGCCAAACTCAAGTCGTAATTTACCAAGAGCAGTCCAAGCATCTTTGTATTTTCCTGCGATGATAAAAATTGTGGAATCTTTTGTAACTTCAGAAACAATATTTTTAAATTGAGTTAAAAAATCTTTTGGCAAAAATTTAGAAATTGCAGATTCTGGCTCACCATTTTCATTGAAGCGAATGTATACAAGGCCGGCAACTTTTAGCTGAGAGGTTGCAAAATCAACCCATCGGTCAAGCTCTGAGCGGCTAAACTTTTTATCATTCACAACAAGCGCACCAATTTTGCCTCCGCCTTCAACAACCGATTTTAAAAACTTCACATCAGTGTTTGCAAAAACATCTGTGACATCATTGATTTTTATACCAAATCTCAAATCCGGCTTATCATTGCCATAACCTGCAAATGCTTCATCGAATGTCATAGACGCAAGTGGAAGTTGTATTTTTATTCCTCTTACTTTTTCCCAAATTGATGCAATTATTCCTTCAGCTACAGCCTTAACATCATTTTCTTCTACAAAAGACATCTCAAGATCAAGCTGAGTAAACTCTGGCTGACGATTTGCTCTCAAATCTTCATCGCGAAAACATCTAGCAATCTGGAAATATTTATCCATTCCGCTAGCCATAAGAATCTGTTTATAAACTTGAGGCGATTGGGGTAGGGCATAAAAAGTACCTGGCATCAGACGGGAAGGAACCAAAAAGTCGCGCGCGCCCTCTGATGTACTTTTGGATAAAATTGGAGTTTCGATTTCGTAAAAACCTTGATCGTTCATATACTGACGAATTGCGAAAATCGCATCATGTCGAAGTTTGATAATATCATGATGCTTTTGATATCTAAGATCTAAATATCGATATTTCAAGCGAAGCTCTTCATCAACTTTTTCTATGTTATCAAATTGAAATGGGAGGGGTTTGGACAAGCTCAAAACAGATAACTCATCAACTTGGACTTCTAATTTTCCAGTTTTCAACTTTTCGTTAATCAAATTTGGAGCTCTGTTTATTACTTTGCCTTTTATAGAAATCACATATTCATGTTTTAAACTTTGTGCCAAATCAAAAATATTATTTGGGAGTGTTTGAGGATTAAAAACCAACTGAACTAAACCTGTTCGATCTCGCAAGTCGACAAAAACAAGTCCACCATGATCTCTTTTTGTATTCACCCAACCTACTAAATTAACCTCTTTACCAAGAAGTTTTTCGCAAACTTCTCCACAATAAGATGTACGCTTAAATTGCATTTTTTTAACTCCTCAAAAATTGAATTTTCAATTTCGCCAACAATAAAAATTTATAACATAAAAAAATTTTAAAGTCTTTTGAAATAAGGTGATTGTAAATATCAATATTTTGGGGAAAAATAATAAAATTTAGTCAAAATCTCTTGGATTTTATAAATTGTATGAAAAAATGTATTTTCTTACAAAATACTATTATTATTTAAGGATATTTATTAAAAAACGTTAAATTTTAACGCGACCCGGGAGTGTATTGCAAATTGAATTTTTTAATATAGACTATTAATAATACTCCTGGAAAAACTTAAAGCTAATCTTGAATTTTAATTTTAATTAAGGAAATATTTATGAAAAACACATTAAAATGGATATTTTTGGCTTGCGCCTTACTTTCATTGCAAGCACCAATGATTTTGGGAGGACCACTCCAAGATGAATGCGGATTCTCAAGAGAACCAGAACGGGGAGACTTGAATTCAATATATCGCCTAAATAACGGTTTAAGATTTTTAAAGAACGATCTATTAGATATCAGCCGGAGAAAATTGACGGGTAATTTTGCCAGAATTGCTGCAGGCTTAAACCTAATTAATTGCAATCTTTCTTTTGATGGCCCAGTTCTTGACTGGGAGATTATAGCATCAGGTTTATTTAATATAAGAGGAACAAGTAATATTCGAGCATTTGAAATAATTAGTAACCATTTAGGTTCTATAGTAGCAGATATAAATAATCTCCTAGAAGCAAATTTTTTATCACCAGCTCAAGTAAATGAAATAACTCACATGAAAGAACAAGCTTCACAAGCTACACGAAACATCCACGAGGTATTATTTTTTGAGCAACCAGAAACAGTTATGCCATCCGAACCAGATTCTACCGCAGAATCGAGCGCATTCGCCCCACAACATGAGCCAGCAGCCTCTTCTTCATCAAGCTCTTTTTATAGAAGAGAAGAAGGGTCAGCAACAGAGCCCAGAGATGAAGCAGCCATCAAATCTTTTAGTGATTTGATAGAGTTCCCAAGCGCAACACAATATGCCACCTTACCAAATACTTCTGATACACGAGAAATGCCAGCACCGGCACCACGCGCGCGCTTGCGCCGAGAAGCAGCAGCCTCTTCTTCATCAAGCTCTCCAAGACCGGAAAGGCTTGAAGAAGCAGCTCCATCAGACCCAACTAGATCTATATTGCCACGCGAAATGCAAAGTATTTCAGATTCAGCCATGGCTATGCAATCTGTTATAGCGGCAAGAAGAGTTGTCACAGCAGGCACCATGCCTTCTCGCTTGCAGGACCGTCTTAGAGTTACAAAAGACGACGTAAAAGGAGAACAAGTTCGTGAATGTCCAATTTGTTCTGTGGCTATGATCGCTGATAATGCAACAGAATTACAAGAGCTAGGATTTTTACCTTGTGCACACTTTTTTCACTTTAATTGTATACACCCATGGGTAATAGGACATCATACTTGTCCAACATGTAGAAGACATGTAGAAGCATCTGAAATTCTCCGAATTATGCCACAAGCAGGACGACCTTTTGTTGCCGCAGATGCCTTGAGAGAAGCGGAAGATAGAACTCGCATTGAACTCGAAAGACAAGTAAATGGCATTCTTGAAAGACTTCAAAGAGAAGCTCGCGATAAAAGCATAGAACAATCTGTATTATATGGTGTTTCACCAGAAGAAATGCAATCAATTTTATATATTAAAGCCCTCCAAAACTCTTTAAATATTATGATGGACGAAAGCCAAATCCCAGAAGGAGCATCACTTGAATATGCGATAAAGAGATTTTTTGAAGAAGCTGATAAATGCCGAAACATTATAACGGCAAGACATCCCGAGCTATTAAACTTATTATAATAAATAAACTAATAAAAAAGGGCGGAAAAATTTCCGCCCTTTTTTATTTTTCTATGTTTTTTAAAATTTATAATCAATACCTGCGTTCAATAAATAAGCAGTATTATTGCTCAAACGATAGTTTGCGGAATTTATTCCTGATTTATCTTTCAAATCAAGTTTTGCAAATACATCGCCTCGAAGTGGTAAACCCTTCATATCTTTGTAATATGTTCCAGGCAAGAAAATTGCAAAATCGGTGAAGAAGTTTAAATTTTTAAGCATTAAATACTTAACTCTAAAGTTCAACTCAACACCAAGGAATCTGCTTGCAAAATGATTTGGATCATAACCGTCAGTTGTGGCATTATATTTGTGTGATTTGAAATTCTTAAAATAACCTAAAACGTTAGTTTGAATCATGCATTTTTTAATATCATGTTCAAGCGGAAACCATGTCAAACCTGTACCAAAATATTGCATATCTGTAAACGAGCCGTCATCTCCAGCCTCTCTATCATTTGGCTGAATTGACATAGGACGCTTAAGCTTTCTAGAATCCAAAACAAATACGCTCGGCACTCTAGATCCAGAATAACCTTCTTGAATACCTATAAAACCTTTATATTTTTTGTCTCTTTCTGTTGTAGAGTTTTTAGGCAAATGAGGGTTTTTATCACCAGATGCAAAACCATAAGCAAGCGCCGCTTTCAAATCTTGTTTTTTAAATGTATAAGCAGCATCTGCTACAAACATCCAGCCTACATATTTATTTTTGTAAGAAGGACGATATCGGTCTGTTGCGTTCCAAAGACCCGGAGCAAATTGATAATTATTCAAAGCTCTCAAATCATCCGAGCTTGCCATATTAAATGCACTATCAACATAGTCGGTATTAATCGACACAGAAGATTGAACAGCACTTGTTGCAACAGCAGCACTTCCACCTTGTGATGTTAAAACTTTGCTATATCTTCGAACAACTACACCATCAGAGTTGGTAGAAAGTTCTAAAATATTCCTATCGATAGCATAAACAGTTTCGCGACCAAAGTTGAATGCGCCTTCCATTCCAAATTCAAAATCGCCTTTTGCATATTCAAAACCAAGACCCGTTGCTCCTAATTCGCTTTTGCCATCACCGTCAGTTTCTATCCATCTGTCTGAACCTTCGTTGTACATCCAATATGGTTCTAAATTTAAAACTCCAAAGCTTCCAGTATCAACCGCTTTCCATTTGAATCTTGCTGCAAATAACTCATTATCTTTTCCATAACCTCTATAAGGAGTAGCTTTTCTACCTATAACGTTTGATTTGATATGGTTAAAAGTTTTTGAAAGAGTGTCTGAATTTTCCTCAAGCCTTGCATAGTACAAATCGTAACTCAAACGGTTTCTTACGATATCGCCATAAAGATTAATACCCGGTGCGAATTGATCCGTGTTATACCCAGAAGAAATTCCCAAAAACTCCTTGCCTCCTGGACCATAAATATCACCCAAGGCAATCCCTCTACCAAGTGAAAATGGGAATAAACCCAATTTAAGATATTGCAATCTTTCATCTTCGCTTTTCATAAGAGGATTAAGGCTAAATTGTAACCATCCCTCTCGAAGTCCTATAAAAGGAACTAAAGCTCTATGACTGTGCTCTCCAACAACTGTATCTAAACCGTCAATTTTTATAGGTTCTTCAACAGTAGAGAATGCTTTTCCACTATCTCCCCAAACAGCTTTTGCTCGAAGATTGGTAAATACTTCTACAGCTTTATATCCGTACTTTTCTTTTCCAAAAGTAAGGTCGCCTGACATATCTACTGTTTGTTTAAAGTAATTGAATCTATCTGGAACATGTTTATTTAATAAAACAACATTTTTTGTTTGATAAGTTTCTATTTTTGTTCGACCACCAAAAGAAAGCTCTATATCTCCGTTTTTGATAGATAAATTTCCTTTTTCGATCAACCCTGCGCCAGAAGTATCTTCTGCGCGTTCTTTTTCAATCGTTGTAGTATTGGTTTTTTTAATTTTTTTTACAGGCTCGCTTGCAGCGAGTAAAGAAACACCAAATAGACCAAAACAGATCGCTTTTTTAGTACTGTTTTTTAACATTTAATCTCCTTGCATTATTTATTTTTTTTACTAGAATAAAGGCTTATCTAAAGAGATCAGAAAATTCTTAGATAGGTAAACGACAACACATATTTAAATAGAATCTAGCTTTTGTCAATAAAATTCTATTTACAAAAGCGGCACTAATAAGACACAATTGGAATAGTTTTTCACTTAGAATTTGTTTTAAAGTCTATCCACTTTGTTTATTTTTTATTTGATTTATAATGGAAAAATAGAGGTTTTTATGAAAAAAAATATATTTGGATTAACTTTATCAGAATTTGAAAAATTATTTGTCGAATTAAATGAACCATCATTTAGAGCAAAACAACTTTGTGAATGGCTTTATCAAAAAAATGTTTTAGATGTTGATTTGATGTCAAACGTCTCAAAATCGCTAAAAGAAAAAATTAAAGAAACTTTTACAATAGAAATGCCGCAAATACACAAAATTAGTGAATCTCAAATAGACAATTCTTACAAATTTCTTTTCAAAACGCATGACGAACAGTTTATAGAGTCCGTTCTTATGCTACAAGAAGACCGTGCAACAGTTTGCGTATCTTGCATGATAGGATGTCCTTTAAAATGCGCATTTTGTGCGACCGGATCAGATTTGAGATTTGTGAGAAATTTAGATGCTGGTGAAATATTAGGCCAAATCTTAACGATTCAAAATTTTATAAAAGAAAAAAATCTTGCAAAAAAGATTACAAATATCGTTTACATGGGAATGGGAGAGCCTTTATTAAACTTTATAAATGTTGAAAAAAGTATAGAGATTTTAATTAGCCAATGGGGTTTCCAATTTCCTCACACAAAGATAACAGTTTCGACCGCTGGAATAACAGACAAAATTGCAAAATTAATAGAAAAATTCAGAGTAAGAGTCGCAGTATCTCTACATTTTATCGATGATACTAAACGCTCACAGTTCATGCCAATCAACCAAAAATATCCACTTGGCGAATTGGTAGCAACTCTTAGAAGAATAGAATTAAGCAAAAGAGATTTTATAACAATCGAATATATCATGATAAAAGACGTAAATGATACCTTCCTTGATGCACAAAAATTAGGTTATTTACTAAGTGGAATACAAGTAAAAATCAATTTAATACCGCTCAATCCTACAAAGAGCTTCAATCATGAACCGTCGACAGAAGAACAAATAGACAAGTTTATAAAATATTTATGGTCAAAAGGATTTGTCACAACAGTCCGCCGCAGCAAAGGCAAAGATGTCTCCGGAGCTTGCGGACAACTTGCTCTTAAAAATAAATAACACTAAAATTATAAAATAAATTTGATAAAAAAGAGGCCGGTTTTATACCGGCCTCTTTTTTTACTCTAAGATTGTTGCTGTATCAGGATCTTGCATATCACTAGCGTTTTGACCCGTTGTCCAATTTATCGCAACTTCATGCAGATCTGGATCAACATAAAAACTTTTCTCTTTAAACTGTAAACGTCTATAAAAATTCAACCATATTGGAAATGACGTTTGACTACCAAACACATCTTTTCCCATACCTACTGCGTCATCTCTTCCAACATAAATAGCTGTAGTTAACTCTGGAGTAGCTCCAACAAACCAGTTAGTCGTAGAATCATTTGTAGAACCAGTTTTACCAATCGATTCGGCATCTATCCAATTGCCATAAAGAGTTTTTGCTCGTCTCATTCTCCAGGAAAGTGCATGCATCATTTTGGAATTAATTTTTGAATCCAATACTCGATGTTTAGGAGCATCTGATGATTGCCATAAAACTTTACCCCTTGCATCCTTCACGGATTCTATAAAATATGGCTCAACATAAACCCCATTGTTTGCAAAAATATTAAATGCTGCAACATTTTCTAAAACTGTAGATTCACAAATACCTAGCGCAAGAGAAGGGTATGGCAAAAGCTGTTTATTTAGACCGCACGATTTTGCAAGCTCTATCACAGGATTATAACCAACTTCTAAAAGAGTTTTAACCGCCACAATATTGTCTGATATTGTAAGAGCTTTCAAGAGAGTCATCGCACCATCAAACCTATGTGTCCAATTGCGTGGTTCATAATTATCACCATTTGGCATTTCAATCGAAATTGGTTCATCAACAAAAACAGTTTTCATAGATAAACCTCTTTGCAATGCCGCTGCATAAATTAAAGGTTTAAATGATGACCCCATTTGACGAGTAGCCTGAAATGCTCTGTTATACTGTGATTCACTAAAACTCAAACCCCCAACAAAAGCTTTTATTCTGCCACTGCTTGGTTCTACAGCAACTAATCCACCATTTAAATTATTACCAAGAGAGCCTCGCCATTGCTGAATTATTTCTGCAAAAGATTTTTCTGCCGCTTCTTGAGTTTGACGATTAAGCGTTGTATAAATTTTTATTCCCTTATTTTCAAGAAAATCTTTTCCCCATTTATTCTCAGCCCAGATCCTTACCCATTCCTGAACATAAAGACGCATTGGTCCTCCAATCATAGAACCATGAATAGCAAGAGGTTCATTGCATGAAGATTCAAACTCTTTTTGAGAAATCATTCCAAGCGAATTCATACTTTGCAGAATCAAATTTCTTCTTTTTTTAGATTTTTCAAGGTCATTTAATGGAGAATAAAATTGGGCAGATTTTGCAACCGAAGCAAGCGTCGCCGCCTGTGCAATATCAATTTGATTTACAGATTTATTCCAAAATCTTTTACATGCAGCTTCAACGCCATAGATTCCACGACCGAAATAAATGTTGTTTGCATAAAGTTCAAAAATTTGTTGTTTTGTAAGTTGTTTTTCAAGCTGAACGGAAAGGAAAATTTCTCTAAATTTTCGCAAAAAAGTTTTTTCGCTATTCAAAAATAATAATCTTGCTACTTGCTGTGTGATTGTACTTGCACCTTGCAATCTTCTACCACTTTTAAGATTAACCCAAACAGAGCGTAAAATTCCTCTGAAAGAAATTCCATTATGATCAAAAAAACTATGATCTTCTGCTGCGATAAATGCATTTACCAAAATTTTAGGAAGTTTGTTAAAAGGAACATACTCTCGACGCTCGTTTTCAAAGTAAGCAAGAACCTTGCCTTCGTCATCAAGAATCATAGAAGAGTTATGGCTTTTAAGTTGCGAAAGAACAGAAAAATCTACCCATTCTTCTTCTAAAATGTAGAAAGCAGCACCTGAAAAAATAAACAGAAAGATAATACTAAAAATTAATAATTTACGCTTGAACACAAGAGACTCTTATTTTTTAATTTTTTAAACGATTAATTCTGCTACCGATGAAAGCAGCTACAATTATTTTTATAAAATCACCCACCAAAAAAGGATATAACCCTATATTTAAAAGGTTATTTCCCTTCACATACATCGATAAATGTAACAAACCAAAAGAAAATAGCAAAATCTGAGCTAAAAAAAGCTTGAAAAACGCTAAAATAAAAGATTTTTGACCCCAATTTTTATTAACCACTATAAAAAAAATTGAAAAAAACCAACCAATTAAAAATCCACCAGTTGGACCTAATAAATGTAATAAGCCACTATTTGCATGGTAAAAAAAGGGTAAACCCAAAACACCTTGCAAAAGATACAAAATATATGCTGAAAAAGCATAATATCCAAAAACTAAAGGCAATAAAGCGCACGTAAATACTTGAAGCGTGAATGGAACCATTCCGATCGGAATAATAAATTGTGAAGAAATTGCATATATCCAAGATAAAGCAATCGTCAAAGCAATTTGATTAAGAGATATTTTTGAAAATGCATGTGCTAAATTTTTTTGAAAATATTTTGAACAAAAACTTTTAATCATTTTTTTAACCCCCAGAATAAAAAATCCTAAAAATACCCCACAAAAAAAAATTAGGGCAGCGCTCTAAAATTTAGAGCGCTGCCCTAATAAGTTATTTCATAAGCGCGTCGCGGAACGTGTCAAGTTCATCCAAAACTTTTCCAGCTCCTAAAACCACACTTAAAAGAGCATTTTCTGCTATTTTGACAGGTAAACCAGTAACTCTCGAAACTAATAAATCCAGATTCTTAAGCTGTGATCCCCCACCAGACATCATAATACCTCTATCAACTAAATCTGAAGATAGTTCAGGAGGAGCATTTTCAAGAGCAGATCTTATAGCATCGATAATTACGGAAATAGGTTCTGATAAAGATTCAAAAACCTCTGACTCTGTTAAAGTAATTGTTTTTGGAATACCAGAAACAAGATCTCGTCCTTTAACTTCTGTCGATTTAGTTTCTGTTCCCAAAATAGCATTCCCTATTTTTATTTTAATTTGTTCTGCGGTTCTTTCACCAATAAGCAAATTATATTTTCGCTTAATGTACTGAACAATAGCTTGATCCATCTCATCGCCACCAACTCTAACCGACTTGCAGTAAACAACATCTTTTAGCGAAATGATAGCAACTTCTGTAGTTCCACCACCAATATCAACAATCATATTTCCAGCAGGTTCTTCAACAGGCAAACCGGCGCCTATTGCAGCAGCCATCGGCTCCATTATTGTATAAACTTCTCTTGCTCCAGCTTGTCTTGCAGAATCTTCTACCGCTCTGCGTTCAACTTGAGTAATTCCTGATGGAACTCCAATAATCATTCTAGGACGAACTAGCTTGGATCTATTATTGTGAACTTCTCTAATAAAATATCGAAGCATACTTTCTGTAAGCTCGAAATTTGCAATTACACCATCACGCATAGGGCGACATGCAACAATACTTTCTGGTGTTTTGCCAAGCATATCTTTTGCTTTAAAACCGGCAGCCAAAACTTCATTAGTACCATTTTTAACAGCAACCACAGATGGCTGATTCAAAACGACACCTTTATTTTTGACATAAATAACTGTATTAGCCGTCCCAAGATCTATCGCAAGATCATTTGAAAAAAAACTAAACAATTTTGCTGGAAAAAATTTCATAAAAACTCCATCGCACAACTAAAAAATCACACATTCCGTAAATTAAAAGTTAAACTCCGCCCCGATTGTAAATTGAGTACTTTTGGGAACGTACTTCCCACCAATCCAATTGAAAGGAAAATCAAATACTGCAAAGAACTTCGGATTCAGAGGCCATTTCTTCATTGCTTCATAAGAATCATATGCCACTTGGAATGTCAAATAATTCGCTCTCCATTCTGTAAAGCTTTCTTGAGGAAATAAATTTGATGCTAACTTTGCCTTCTCCCACTCCGGACGAACATCATATAAATCATCATGCTCATGCCTTAAATATGTCCATCTAAGTTGCAAATTTAAGCCATCTGCTAAATTTGAAATATCCAAATAAGGAGAAAATTTAAAAAGCAGACCAGGTTCAACTCGCATCTTTCCTCTTAATGCGCTGAAAATCATTGGTTCATCACCACTTGGCATTCTTGTATCTTTTTGTTTATCAAACTGATGTAAAAATCCAAGCATTAATCCAAATTTCCAATTTTCTCTAAATTCAAGCTCCGGCATAACATCTACATAAACACCGCCATGCCCATCTCCCATAAAAGGAATGGACGCTGGTTGATTAGCCTCTCTCGTATTTGAAGTTGGAATAATAAGACCACTTTTTAAACTAAAATTTATACTATGCATAAAATGAGTATATGGCCAAGAACCGCCCAATCTAAAATATAAATCTAAATCACCAACACCAGTTTCTACATAATCTGGCCCTGTAAATCCCATTTGTGCATGAACATTTCTTCTAACTCTATCAACCTCTATTTTTTCACCATCTTGCAAAGGAAAACCAAGAGCAGAATCGTTTTCATTTAAAATAAAATTTTGGTGAGATGAAACTCTCATAATCGGAAACCAAATTCCAAGAGATAAACCTTTCCAAGGCAAATATTGCTCAAAATTAAAAATTCCACCCTCAGCTCGAGCTTTACCTGCTATATCATATTTAATAGATTTATCTACAAATTTATCAGAACCTACAAAGTCATCTAGAAATGGGTTTTTAAAGGTCCCCATTTCTATTTTTTCGGTATAATCTTTCAAACTATTTATAACATTTTTCAAGTCATATCTATTTGTAAGATCATAAATTCCTATCACCTTATCGTCACCCCAACCCCATGCTCGAGTAGATGATGACACAAATGCAGATGCTTCAAAAGAAGCAAGCCGTTTGTATTTTGGATAAGTAGGAGTTTTCTCTAGAAAAGGAAAATATCTATTTGCATTGTGTGTTGGCTTTAAAAAAATGCTTACACTTATTAAAGCTAATAAAGATGCTAATTTTTTAAGACTAAATTTTACCATTACAACAAACCTATAACTTAAAAACTTTTTAAAGAACTTATCTTTTTTATCTTCTGTTTTTTATTAATATTCTTAGACTTTATTCAGAAAATAAACGCATGCATTAATTTACATAAGAAAAAATATTTTTGAAATAAAAAATTAACCATAAATTTAAAACAAATTGCATCCCAAATTTAAAATTGGACTAACAAACCAAAAATGTTAATATGGAAAAAATTAAAAAACAAGGCTGTATGGTTAGAAAATATTTACAAAGTGAATCTAATGGATAAAAAATACATTGTCGTATCTAACTGGAAAATGAATAAATGCATCAATGATGCTTTAACATTTTGCACAAGCAACTTAGAAAGTTTAATAAAAATATCCGAAACTGAGCCTGTTTCTATAATTTTATGTCCATCTTTTTTAGGATTATATCCCCTTATTAAAATATTCAAAGATACAAGTATAAAAATAGGATCCCAAGACTGTTCGTCTCATCTTAAAGGCAGTTATACCGGTCAAATATCTGCCGAATGTTTGCATGAAATCTCATGTGATTTTTGCATAATCGGACACAACGAAAGAAGAAAATATAATAATGAAAAAGACGAAGAAATCGTACAAAAATTTTTCCATTTGATAAATTTTGATATAAATCCAATATTGTGCATTGGAGAGACAAAAGAACAGTTTGAAACAAAACAAACATTCAAAATATTAGAGGAACAACTAAAGCATGTCCTCGAATTATTTAACTCCAATTTCGTAAAAAAAACATTAACTCCCTGCATATCTTATGAACCAACTTGGTCAATAGGTACCGGAGATATTCCCGACAAAAAACACCTTGAAGTGGTATTTGCATGGCTTGCTAATATCTGTAAAAAAAACGCCTCAATGAGCCAAGTAAAATTACTTTACGGAGGAAGCGTCAGCGAAGATTCAATCGACATGATCAAAAAAATAAACTTCATTGATGGATTTTTGATAGGGAACAAAAGTCTAGAGTTTGAATCCTTTGTAAAAATTATATCTAAACTAAAAAAATAAAATGAGTTATCTTATAGGAATTGATTATTAAAATATAAAATAAAAAGGAATATTAATTATGATGACATTTTTAATGATTTTATTTATTATCGTTTGCTTTTTTCTAGCAATTTTTATCTTCATACAAAAAGGAAAAGGTGACTTGGGGCTTGGTAGTCTTGGCGGAAATCAAATGTTGTTTGGAGGATCTGGCGGTCAAGATTTCTTTGAAAAAATAACATGGACATTAGGTTCTATTTTTATTTTAGGGGCTTTGGGTTTAGCATTGCTAAAAACACACACTAGAGAAAAATCTATCATCAGTGACTATTCAATACCAATGCAAAAAACAATCCCTGCAATTCCAGAAACAAAAGAAATGCCTAAGCAAATGCAGCAAAACCCCACAGATATTCCAGCAGAAACAACTGAAACAAAAAAATCTTAAAAAGCTTTCTTTTGAAAAACAATTTGTTTAACCTTAAACCAGTTTTTTTAATTTCACTTTGGTCGTAGGTTGCTAAATATGCTATTAAAATTTGTTGATTCCATTGGCGAAATTGCAATCGAATACTGTCACAATATGGGGCTGGCAGGAATTTTTTTGTATGAAACTCTTATTTCATTTTTTACAACTAAATTAAAAATTAATAAAGTTGTATATCAAATCAATCACATTGGAGTAAATTCTCTGAGCGTAGTCGCGCTTACTGGCGCCTGCGTTGGAGGTATTTTAGCTTATCATACCTATAGCGCATTACACAGATTCAACGGAGAACAATTTATTTCACCAATCGTTTTCATATCAATGGTTAGAGAATTTGGTCCCGTTTTATCATCAATAATGGTAGCCGGCAGAGCAGGTTCAGCTATGACTGCAGAAATAGGAACTATGAAAATCACAGAACAAATTGATGCGCTACAAACTCTATGTATCAATGTAAGTCAATATTTAATGATCCCAAGAATAGTTGCAACAACTTTTATAATGCCTTTTTTATCAATGTTTTGCTCTTTGTTTGGAATTCTTGCCGGATATATAGTTTCGATTTATTTACTTAATGTAAACTCTGAAATGTACATGCGCATGATAAAACAACATACAGAAATGTTTGATATAACAAGTGGACTTATAAAAGCTGCATGTTTTGGATTTATTTTATCTTGGATAGCAACTTACAAAGGATACACAACAGAAGGTGGCGCTAAAGGCGTCGGTCTCTCTACAACCCAAAGCGTTGTTTATGCCTGTCTTTCAATATTCATCGCTGATTATATTTTAACAGCTTTAATGTTTTAAAAAGTTAATAAAATGATAGAACTCATAGATTTGAAAAAATCTTTCGGCGCAAAAAAAATTATCGATGGAGTCAACCTCCAAATAAATTCTGGTGAATTTTTGGCGATCATAGGAAGATCAGGAGAAGGTAAATCTGTTTTATTGAAACAAATAATCGGATTAATAAAACCTGATAGCGGACAAGTAATCATAGACGGTGAAGATATAACAAAATTAACAAAACATGAACGCGAAAAAGTTTATAAAAAATGTGGTTATGTTTTTCAATTTGCAGCACTTTTAGACTCCTTAAATGTTTTCGAAAATGTTGGTATATCACCTATTGAAAATGAAGAAGATTTAGAAAAAGTTAAGCTAACAGTTTTGAAGCGCATAAAAGATGTTGGTTTATCAGAAGATACTTTATATAAATATCCACATGAGCTTTCTGGTGGAATGAAAAAAAGAGTTGGGCTCGCAAGAACATTAATGTTGAACCCACAAATTATAATTTACGATGAACCTACAACAGGTTTAGACCCTATTACTGTTCGATTAATTCACGAACTTATCAAACAAACACAAATAAAGTTTAAAACAACTTCTATTGTAATTTCTCATGATATAGAAATTTTCAAATACGCAGATCGCGTTGCAATGTTACATGGTGGAAAAATAGTTTTCGTAGGCGATGCAAAAACAATATGGGAAAGTAAAAATCCTTACATTTATCAATTTATCAGAGGACTAACAGAAGGCCCGATAGTCAACCGTTAAATTTCATAATGTTTCAAAGCATTTTTCTCAATTACATTTTTGAATTATTCATTTTAAATAAAATAAATGTATAATATATTTTTCAAAACAAAAAAACATTCTTGCGTCATATAATTTCGAATATTTTTTTACTTGACATGGCAAATATTTAATGAGTAGCTTTGTTCATATAAATTTTAAAAGAAGGGTAATTTAAATGAGGCAACAACTTTGGCAATTGAATAGTTCGTTGCTCTTGATTTTCATCATCACACTTGGTGTTTCTTTTGTTGTAAAAAAACAAGCACCGTTCATAAAATTTATTCCTGCTGCAAAAATTTCACAGATTGTAGAAAAACCAATCGAAGAAAAAATTTCTCTTGAAGAAATTTATAAAAAAGATTTATTTGACACTTATGCTGCTGCCGAAAAACCTAAAGAAGAACCATTGTTTGGGCCAATACCGGATCCAAAACCTCCTAAAATGGTAGCAATCCCTCCTATAAAACCTCCAGAATTTTTAGCTCCACTAGATATAAAATTAAAAGGAATTTTATATTCTAGCGATCCTGATAAAAGCGTAGTACTGCTAGAAGATGAAACAGGAAAAGAATTAAGTTACTACTTAGACGACCAAATCAAAGATGGTCAAATCATAAAAATCAATAAAGAAAAAGTTATAATTTTACGCAGCAATGCACAACAAGAATCTATCTTTTTAAGAAATGAAGATAATTTCTTAAATGCTCAACAAAATGAAAGATGGGACGGAATAATCAAAAAAGTTAATGAAACAAATTACATTATAAATCCAAACAGTTTCAAAGAAAAAATACAAACATTAGGACAATTTTTAGATGCGGTTGATCCTGCAACTATTTATTCTCAAGGATCACCTTTCGGCGTTCAAATCGGAAAATTTTCAAGCAATGACGTTGGAGTAATGTTGGGGCTTCAAGAAAAAGATGTCATTATTTCTATAAATGATTTAAATGTCACTTCATCAGCAAATAGATATGAAGTTTTTGACGCCATAACACATGCAAAATTAAATGATATTATAAAAGTTCAATTAAAAAGATCTAATCAAGATCTAACAATAAATTATAAACTCGCTTATCTTGAAAGAAAAATACAAAAGTTCGGATCACCATCTCCAGAAAAGCCACAATACATTTTCCAAATGAGCCGAGAGCAAATGCGCTCCGAACAAAAAAGAAAATTTCAAGAAGTACATCCAATAAATATGCAAGAATTGAATATGCTTTTAAGACAGCGATATCTTGAGAATTTAAACTTAAGAGAAAAAAATATGAGAATTTATTAACAAAGGGTTTTGATTCATGAATAAGATTTTTAAATTTTTAAATTTTTTACTATTATTTTCGCTACAAATCCCTTTTGTTGACGCTAGATCACGAAAAGCTATGGGAAAAAATATCCTTGATTTAAGTAAAAATTTAATCGAAAACCCTTCACCAAGCTATCCAGTAGAAAATCAAAAATTTGTACAAAATGATATCATGGCACAAAATATCATTGAAAATGAACTCGCAAATATGGTAAAAGGCATAAACGAAAACGATCAAGTAGACAAAATTATCAAAGAAACTCCAAAACAAAATTTACACGAAACAGTCAAAGAATCAACGGATCAAAATAGCAATGATAAAATTTATCTAAACTTTGAAAATGCAGAATTAACAAATTTTATAGATTACATAGCAGAATTAAAAAAAATAAATATCATTCCTGACAAAACGTTAACCGGAAACAAAATATCTTTAACAATCAGAGAACCAATTTCTAAAGATCAAGCCTGGAGAATTTTACAAACTATCGTTGATTTATCTGGTTTTAGCATTGTAAAGATTGGCGAAGTTTTCAAAATAATCACAAAAGATAAAAAAATTGCACAACCTCTCCCAGCTTATATTGGAGTTGCTGCAGAAAGTTTGCCCGATAGTGATGAAAATATTCGCTACATTTCTTTCCTTGCTAATCTTAGAGCTGACGATGTTATTCCTTGGGTTGATAAAATGCTCGGAGATCCCCATGTAGCACTAACATTTCCTAATGCTAATGCTCTTATCTTAAGCGATAAGTCCTACAACATAAAATCCGCTATGAAAATCGTTCAAGAGTTAGATAAAACTGATAAAAAAGAAACTTATGCTTTTATCACACTGCAACAAGCAAATGCAACTGATGTAAAAGATCTTTTAAATGCTTTGATGGATGGAAAAAAAGAAGATCCAAGACTTGCGCAGCTCGGTTTTCTGTTTGGGCAAAAACGCCAAGACGACTCTTCTTCATATTTTCCTTCTGGTACCAAAATAATAGCTGACGAACGAACAAATTCTCTGATTTTGCTCGGCAGCCAAGATGCTGTAGACAAAATAGAAAAATTTATAAAAGAAATTTTAGATAAAAAATATGAAAACGAAATAGAATCACCTCTGCATGTGTATGAATTAAAATATATTGATGCGCAACAAGTAGTTGATTTATTAAAAGAGGCTTTAACTCAGCCAGAATCTCCCACAGGACAACAAGCATCCAAGTTTGGCGGAGTAAGAAGCGGTGTAAAATATTTCAAAAATATAACTTTAAGAGCCGATAAAACAGGAAACAGAGTTTTAGCATCATGCCCTGATAAAAAAGATTGGTTTTTGCTCAAGGAAACAATTCGCGAACTGGACAAACCTCAACCTCAAGTTGCAATCGAAACATTGATAGTCATTGTCGACAGGGTAGACAACAAAATGCTCGGTGGACATGTTAGAAATCCTAAAGAAAATAGCCTTGGACATTATCCTGCATATCAAAGCACGGGCATAAATAATACTATTTTAAAAACAGACAATGGTCTTTCTACTGGTAATCCAGTATCTCTACTTGGTAACTTAATAAATGATATTTCGGGATCATTAGGATCTTCTGTTTTAACATTTGGAAATGCAGCTACAAATAATATTTGGATGATTTTCCAAATGCTTCAATCAATCACTTACACTAGCATAGTCGCAAGACCATTTTTAACTGTTTCAAATAAATACGAATCTTCTTTGACAATCGGTGAAACCAAACGAGTAACATCACAAACAACAATAACAGCAGCTGGAGGTCAAGGTGTTTCTGGACAAACCGATGACACTGCTGATATGACCGTAAAAGTAACTCCTCTCATAAATGTTGATGGAGTTATAAATCTAGATATTGATATTTCTTATAATGAATTTATAGGTGAAACCAGTAATAAAACTAATAGAAATTTAAAAACACACGCGTCTATAGCAAATGGACAAGTGCTAGCGCTGGGAGGATTTGTAAAATCCAAAAATACAGAATCCAAAAAACAACAACCTCTTTTAGGATCTTTACCAGTCATAGGATGGATGTTCAAAAATAAATCAAAAACACTTGATAGAAAAAATGTTTTGATTTTCATGTGCCCTACAATTCTCAAACCTCGAACAACCGCCGGTATAGAGTTATATTCTAGAATGAAAATGCATGAAGCGAAAACTGCTCTTGCAGAATCCTCAGAACTTCAAAGCTCTCATGATCCGCTTAATGAGTGGTTCTTTAATCCAGACAGAAAAACATATGCTAGAAAAGTGGATGATTTTGCAAATGCAAGATATCAACCTGTTACTGTAGATATCAAAAACGATCTCTACTATCGATCTAAAACAGAACAAGAAGAAGAACTCGACATCGGCCTTTATAAAAAAGATATAGAACGTGAACAAAAAGAACAAAAAATCGCATCTGAAGAAAAATCCACAAACAGTAAGGATAATTCACAATGATCGCTAAAATATTTTTACCTGAAAAAATATTTGGAATGCAGTTAATCCCAAAAAAGGTTTTGTCCTTTTCGTTAGATGAAAAAGCATGCTGCGCAGCCATTATTTCTATATCAAGATCTAAAACAGAAATATTAGATTTAAAAACTGAATATCTTGCAGAAGGCGATATCTCAGCTTTCAAAGAAAGAGCTATCGAAGCTATAAAAAAAGTAATTAGTTCTATCAAAACTTCTTATGACGAAATTAATATCACCATTCCAGCCTCAAGTGTAGTTTTTAAAGAATTAACAATTCCTCTCAAAAATCCTGAAAAAATAAGACTTGTTTTGGAAAATGAAATAGCTCCTATGCTCCCATTCCCCGTCGAAGAATCTGTTTTAGATTTTAGGATAACAAAACAATCAAAAGAAGATCTTGAAACTCAGATTTTAGTTGCAGCAATACAGAAAGAAGAGCTAGGCGATATTATAAATATATACGAGCAAGCAGGAATATCTGCTACAAAAGTCACAATAGATTTATTTGCTTTATACAATCTTTATCAACAAATTCCTGATTACAAAGATTTAAAACTAGGCTCAGCCATCATAGATGTAAAACAATATTCAACAAGAGTAGCCTTTCTACAAAACGGAGAGTTACGACTAATAAGAAATATACCTAAAGGAATCCAATCGATTGTTAATTCGATAAGCCAAGAAATAAATATAAAGCCAAATGAAATTTTGGAAGAGTTAATAAAAAATGGGATTATCACAAACAATCACAACCCACAAAGCCAAATAATAGAAAAACACCTTATATCTTTTTTAAATGATATACAGTTTACTTTAAACTCATTTGCTTCCAAATTAAGCTACTACAAAGAGATCGAAAAAATTCTTTTCAATTGGCCAAGCGATCCTATAAAAAATTTCACCGACTTCGCAAGCAATGTTTTGCAAACAAAATGTGAATATTTAGAAGCAGAAAAACTGCTATCTGATAAAAAGATCCAAAAAGAAAATCCTACCGACTCTTGGTCAAAATATGCCATAGCTATAGGGGCTGTTTTCCAACCGTCAAACCAACCCGAATTTAATTTACGAAGAAAATTTTTCGAAATTTATCAAGAAAATTTGGTTATCAAACAAATCAATTCCGCATTGATCTTATTGGGATCATTAGCAATATTTATCGCAGCATATGGAAGTTTTGAAATCTATAGCCTTTACTCAAAGTTAAGCAACTTAGAAAATCAAAAAGCATCTGAAGTCCATAAACAACTAAGTCTAGCTCTAAAAACGACTGATAAATCTTTAAAAAACAAAATAGAAAAAGCATTAAAAACATCCAATCTGGAAACTATGAATGAAAAAGGAGTGGTAACAGGAGGTTTAAACAAACAACTGTCCGAAATCATAGGATTAGAAGAAAACTCCTGGGGACTTTTGAAAAAATTAAAATTTCCAACACTCGAAGTTTTAGCTGAGCTTGTAAAAATCATAGATAGAGAAAAATTTAATATTACAATCAAAGAAATGAACATGTCTGTTAATCAAGAAATTTTACCAACAATAGACGTTATAGGATTCTTTAAGTCAAAAAATGAAGGTGAAGATTTCCAAGATTTTGCGAAGTTTCAGCAACAACTTACAGAAAAAAATATTTCCGAATTTCTTTATTTAGCTTCCTCTGATAGTGATCTTGGAGATGAGGGTGATGGTAGAGTTAAATTCACATTAACATTTAAACAAAAAGAAAATTTATAAAAAAATGATAAGTAAATTAATTGAAAAAATTTTAAATTTTATAAATCAACTTGATCAAGAAAATTTTAAAAAATATTTAATAATTTTAATTGGTGTATTGCTTTTCATTATTGGCAGCGCGCTTTTCTTTATCCAAAGTAAAAGTAGCTCATTGATAAACCAAATACAAGCAGCTCAAAGAGCTGCTATAAACAGTAATAAATTAATTATCAAATTTCAAAACGTAGAAAATCAAAAATCAAAGCTACAAAAAAATTTGGATTCTCTGCAAGATTTTGATATCAAAGGATTTTTTGAATCTTTTACAAGATCAAACAAAATAAAATCTGATGGCAATTGGACATTTGCAACAATATCTATCGCTGGTAATGACCTTCTGGAAGAAACGTCGCTGCAAGCAACTTTCAAAAATTTAACGATGGAAAAGCTTGTTTCTATACTTAAAGAGCTAGAAGAAAAAGATAATATCTATGTAAAAAATTTAAAAATAACAAGAGAAGAAAACAAAACACTTTCTATTGATATAATGATAGGAACTTTAAAATATAAACAGGTAGATAAAAGATAAAATGGAGAAATTATGAAACAAATAAAAAAGATTTTTTATTTATCTATATTCTCAACCATGCTGATTAACCTTCAATTTAAATCGGAACAACCGTCACCTTCTAATTCTTCGATTGAAAATTTAAGCCAAACAATAACTTCAACCACCAATGTTGAAAAAAAAGAGCAACCACAAATAATTAATGCAAATATTACCCCAAAGGAAACTGAAAAGGGTAACATTTATTTAAATTTGCAAGACACATCGCTCAAAGAAGTTTTAAACTACATTGCTGATCAAAAAAATATAAATATTATTCCACATAAAGATTTGGACAATATCAAAGTATCAATGTCCACCAGAGACCCTTTGACCCTTACCCAAGCATGGAATGTTTTATTAACACTTTTAGACTCCAACAACTTTTCTCTCATAAATGTAAACAATTTATATAGAATTGTTCCAAGCAATTTAAGCAAATCTAATCCTCTTCCTCATTTTATAGACACGGATCCAGAAACTCTTCCAAATAATAATTCGCAAATTCGATATATTTATATATTTAAAAATATTAAATCTTCAGATGCTGCACCTTTGCTCGAAAAATTTTTATCCCCTGGAAGCTACATGGATAATCAAACTTTAAATGCATTTTTGATTACTGAATCTAGTTTGAATATAAAAGCTGCAATGAAAATCATAAAAGAGCTCGACACAGGGGGACTTCGAGAAGATTTACAAATTATTCAACTGCAAGAAGCAAATGCGGATGATATCGCAAAAAAATTTAATGATGAAATATTAGGCCAATCTCAAGAGGCAAAAGCTATGCAGATAATGCGCATGGTACCTCAAAAAAGAATTGCTTTCTTCTCTAAAGCTATAAAAATCATTCCCGATTCTCGCTTAAACAGACTGATATTACTAGGGCCTTCTGACAACTTAAAAACAGTAAAAACTTTTATAGAAAAAAATCTTGATAAATCCATAGTATCTCCAAACTCTAGACTTCACATCAAAGAACTAAAATATGTCGATGCCTCGTCCATCGAAACATTGCTCAAAGATATGGTCTCTCCTCCAACAAAAGACTCTAAAACCTTAATAGTTGGTCAAGTAAAATATTTCGAAGATGTTAATGTAGTCGCAGAAAAATCTCAAGAAACATCTGGCTCAGGAGACTCTAAAACAACAATAAGCATTGGATCTGGAAATAGATTAATCATTGCCTGCAACAGAGACGACTGGCGAAGAATAGAAGATTTTATAGACAAGATAGACAAACCCCAACCACAGGTTGCTATAGAAGTATTCTTTGTAGATGTAAGAGTAGATAAAGAAGCAGAACTTGGCGCACAAATTCATAGCAAAAATTCATCTAAACATGCTCAATTCGCGACTGCACATATACAAGCTGGGTCTGGATGGTCCGGGATGCGTAATTTGATAAATATTCCCGTTGGATCCACCCCAAACACAAACAAATTTCTAGGAGTTTCTGATGGAAACTTCCTATCCCTAGGTCGAACCGGAAATTTATACGCTATGATAAAAACTTACTTTACAGATGAAACTACACAAATATTATCACAACCTTATCTTGTTATAAAAAATCAAACAGAAGGTATTTTCAACTTTGAAGAAGAAAGATTAATAAACGGACAAATAGATTACAGCTCAACAACGCCTGTCCAAAAAACTGAACCTGTAAAAGCTTCTACTATGGTTAAATTAACTCCACGCATAAACTTAGACGGAATAATAGACTTAAAAATCACAATCAATATAGCAGAATTCGAAGATTCTACAGGCAATCTTAATGCTAGAACAAATAGAAATATTGAAACAAGATCAACGCTAGGCGATGGTGAGGTTTTAGTTGTTGGTGGATTACGCCAAAATAAAAAAGAGAACAATGTTTATAAAACAAGTCCCCTAGAAGCTATTCCTATACTTGGTTATCTATTTAAAAATAAAGATGCTACTATTGAAAAAAAGGATCTGTTTATCTTCATAAGGCCAACATTAATAAAACCTCGATTTGAAGGTAGACCTTGTGACTATACTCAATTAAAACTCGATTATGCAAAACTGCAAATCCAACGCCAAGAAGATTTCCTTTTATCTAAAGATCCTATTGATAAAATGATGTTCCATCCCTCTCAAGAAAGATTCAAAACGCTTGCAGAAATAAAGGATGAAGATATAAAAGATGTCTTAAATTTCACAAATGCAAAAGATATTCCTCAAGAAACGCTCATCGATTTGGATCCAACATTTTCTAAAATTACAGATCCAAAGAAACAACTCAAGCGACAAAAACGAATTGAGCGCAGGCTTGAAAAACAAGAGGAAGAAGAAATAGTTGAAGTGAAAACACTCGAAAAAGCGTCATCTAGCTAGTTGCAACAATCTATTATATTTTGCTACACGCTCACCTCTTGCCGGAGCTCCACATTTAAATTGCCCACCATTACATCCAAAAACTAAATCCGCGATAAATGTGTCTATAGTTTCTCCAGAGCGATGTGAAATAACCGTTTTATAATTTATAGATTTGCAATATTTGATAGTTTCAATAGTTTCGCTAACAGTTCCAATTTGATTTGGCTTGATCAAAACAGCATTTGCACAATGACGCTCAACGCCATATTTAATTCGCTTTTGATTTGTAACGAAAAGATCATCCCCAACCAATTGAACTTTCCCACCTAATTTTTTAGTTGCACTCTCCCAAGTAGCCCAATCATCTTCTGCAAATCCATCTTCGATTGAAATTATAGGATATTTTGCTAACAAGTTTTCATAAAAATCGATTAAATCTTTACCACTAAATTTGTTCCCATAAAAATCATAAAAATTATTTGTTTCATCAAAAAATTGTGAAGCTGCAACATCCAAGCCTATTTTTATTTCGCCTTCTAAATTTGCAGATTTTATCGCTTCTACAATAAAATCTAAAGCCAATTCTTCTGGTAATTTTGCGCCTTTTGCAAAAACAGGAGCAAATCCACCTTCATCTCCCAAATTCGAATTAAATCCTTTTTTTACCAAAAGTTTTTTCAATGTTTGATAAACAACTACAACTTTTTCTAAAGATTTAGAAAAATCTTTTTCACCAGTTGGAATAATCATAAATTCTTGAAAATTTATACCGTTATTTGCATGAACTCCGCCATTCAAAACATTAAACATGCAAACAGGAATTGAAGGTTTCACGCCAAAATATTTTGCGACAAGCTCAAAAAGTTCTAATTTTTCACAATGCGCTTGCGCCCTTACAACAGCCATACTCGCAGCAAGAGTAGCGTTTGCACCTAAACTGGATTTATTGTCCGTCCCATCAAGATTAATTATCTCTTGGTCCATTTTGATAAAGTCTGGATTTTTGCCAACTAAAAGTGGCGCAATTTTATTTTCTAAATTGTTAATCGCCTTTTTTACCCCTTTACCAAAATACCAATTTTGATCTCCATCGCGAAGCTCTACAGCTTCATATTTTCCAGTCGACGCGCCTGAAGGAACACTAACAATAACGCTATGTCCATCTTCCAAATTCAAACTACACTCAACAGTAGGAAAACCCCTAGAATCCAATATTTCTCGTCCTGATATCTTCTTAATTTTCATAAAAAAATCTCCTTTCTTTTCAAAATATAATTGCTATACTACTTCGTTACTAAAAATATAAAAACTACTTAAAATCCCAATTTTCACATATGTACAAAAAATATAAAGTCCCTCCACTTTTATTTCCACTAACAAGTTTTATTATCGGAATATTGTTACAAAAAAGTTACAACTTTCAAAATATAACCCTTTTTTCTTTTTTAGCAGTTTTATCTTTAGTTACTGCATTTTTTGCAAAATTTAAAACAAAGTCAAAAATTTTTGATCTATTATTTTATTTTTCTATTTTTTATTTCTTTTTATTTGCAGGAATTTATCTTTTCCAAAAACAAATAGATGATATGGAAGAAATTTGCCAAAAAATCGATGGCAAAACAGTTACAATGGTTGGCACAATACAAGACAAGCAAGCAATTCAATCTCCATTTTTAAAAGAAATATTAAAGCTAAAAATAAATAAAATTAAAGAAGAAAACGACTTTGATTTTAAAAATGAAAATTTTAATATTTTGCTTTATCTAAAAGAAGATTCGAATCTAGAAGTTTCAGATTCTATAAAAATAAACAACATCGAAATAAAACCAATCGAGATAAAAGGAAATTTATCAGAAAATCAAACCTTCAAAGACTATTTGGTCAAAGAAGATATAGCGACTACCATTTTCCCAAAAGAATTAAATTATGAACTTTTAAATAGACCCGAGTATTCATTTAAAAGATGGATAGCTCAAAAAAGAATTAATCTTTTGCATTCAATAAAAGAAAAATTATCACCTCACGCAATATCTATGTATTCATGCATTTTTTTAGGCGAAAAAAAAGAAAACTATTTTTATATAAAACATACGCGGCATATGTATAACTACTGGGGAATAACTCATTACTTAGCAAGGGCAGGAATACATTTAACAATGTTAATTTTTGCTTGGAAAATATTAATTGGATTGCTTCCAATATCTTTTTATCTAAAACATCTTCTCTTATTACTTTTTAGCATATCGTATTCACTACTCAGCTACCCAAGCATCACATTTATACGCGCTATTTTAATTTTTTTATCTTATGAGATAGGGAAACTAATAAATAGAAGATCAAATTTTTTGCATATGTTAACTTTGATATGTTTAACAATATTAATGTTAGACCCGTATCAGATATTTTTTGTGGATTTTCAATTAAGCTTTGGAATTACATTTGCACTTGGATTTTTCATGCAAAACCAAAATAAATAAAAGGAAAAAATGGAACAAATAAAAAATTTATTAAAAGAATCGCAGATACAATTTTCATCAAAACTAACAACCTCCGAAAAGAGAGAAGAGTTAAACAACCTTACAATAAAATGTAGTACTTGCACAAAATGTCCTCTAGCAAAACAAGGAAGAACTCAAACAGTTTTTGGATATGGAAACATTAACACAAAATTAATGTTTGTTGGCGAAGGACCAGGAAGAGATGAAGATGCTCAAGGAAAACCATTCGTCGGACGCGCCGGAAAACTTTTAACAAAAATCATAGAAGCTATGAAATTAAAACGAGAAGATGTATATATCTCGAATGTCGTAAAATGTCGCCCACCAGAAAACAGAACCCCACTTCCATCCGAAAGCCAAATTTGCAAAAATTTATATCTATTTAAAGAAATAAGTATTATTAAACCACAAATAATTTGCACACTTGGCAGCTGCGCAACTCAAGCACTGCTCGGCGAAGAAATTCGCATCGGCAAAGCTCGTGGAAATTTTCATACATTTGATAACATTTTAGTTATGCCAACTTATCACCCTGCTTATCTTTTACGCAATCCAGAAGAAAAGAGAAAAGTATGGGAAGATATGCAAAAAATAATAGAAAAGCTTAGCAATATTTCTATATGAAAATATCATTAAAAATAATTTCACCTGGAAATAATCATTGTGGATAACTTGTGGATAACTTGTGGATAACTTGTGGATAACTTGTGGATAACCTTTCGAAACAACCTATCTAATCAACTAAAACCAAATGGCGCGCTTTGGGCGGTTTTTATAAAATGCGATTCAATAACAGAATTGAAGGTGTTAATTTATACTAAAAAATAACTTATACACACTTTATCCACAAGTTATCCACAGGTTATCCACAATTCTCGCAAACCCATAACCCCTCTAGTAATCAAATAAAACTCGATTTTGCGACTGAGTTATCCACAATTTACCTCTATACTCACTAACAACGTTCTTTATATTTATATAACTATTAAGTTAATTAAGAGAACTCAAAAATAAAGTAAGAAAACCAGAAGTAAAAAGTAAGTTGCTTCACTTTTTTGAAAAAAGATCTAAACTTGAAGCTTAAGGTAATTTGTTAGGGTTTATTAAAACAAAAAGAGATAATTCTGTGAAACTAGATGATGTTATTGAAGGTTTGGTCGAAGACCGTGGACTTGATAGAGAAAAAGTTATAATAGCGGTATGCGAAGGAATCCTTGCTGCATACAATAAAAAATTTCCACAATATGAATTTTCTGTAAGTTTTAATAAAAAAACCAGAGAACCTGAAGTTTTCACTAAAAAACAAATTGTTGAAGATGTTCAAAGCGAAGAATCTCAAATCTTGCTAAAAAAAGCTAAAAAAATAAACACCGAAGCGTCCGTTGGCCAAGAAATAGAAGTGCCATTTGAAGAAAAAATAGGCAGAATTGAAATTTTGGTCGCAAGACAAGTTATCGCAAATAAAATTAGAAAAATTGAACAAGATGCTGTTTTTGCAGAGTTTGAAGACAAGGCAAATACAATTGTTAACGGAATTGTTCATAAAAAAGAGCGCTCCGGATATGTCGTACAGCTTGGAGATGTAATGACGTTACTTCCTCTTTCCGGAGTAATTCCAGGAGAGATTTTTAGAATGGGCGTGCCCGTTCGCGCTTTACTTTCAGAAGTTTTAAGAACTCCAAGAAGCGATTATCAGTTAATTTTAGACCGCGCATCTGCGGATTTTGTTAAAAAACTTTTTGAAATAGAAATTCCTGAAATTTTTGAGGGAATTGTTGAGATAAAGAAAATTGTTAGAGTTCCTGGATATAAAACAAAAATAGCCGTAGCCTCTCACCGAAAAGAAATTGACCCTGTTGGAACGTGTGTGGGTGTCGATGGTGTTAGAATTAAGCCTATTTTAAAAGAGCTTAGTGGTGAAAAAATTGATGTAATTCAATGGGATAATTCTCTTGAAAATCTTGTAAAAAATTCATTGAAACCTGCCGAGGTGGATAAGGTTGAGATTGTTGATGATAGAACAGCTATGGTTTGGCTAGCTCAAGACCAACGATCTTTGGCTATAGGCAAGCTAGGAAGAAATATTCTCTTGGCTTCGAGGTTAACTGGGGTTGAAATAAATTTACAACAAGTTTCTTCTGATGCTGAAAAAGATAACAAGCTAGAAGATTCGCTTCTTGAAAGCGACACCGAAGATTAATTAAAAAGATTTTAGAAATTTAGGATTTTTATGCGTATTTACGAGCTTGCGAAACAAATGGGTTTATCCAGTAAAGATTTAATTCAACTTTTGGAAAAAGCTGGATTTTCTCCTTATTTGCACATTTCTGTTTTAAAAGAAGATGCATTACTTTATTTGCAAGATCATTTTAATAAAAGTAAAAATTCAAATATTACTCAAGACGATATTGAACAAAAAAAATTGAAAGATAACAAAATTAAAACAACACAAACCGGCTTAGAAAAAAAGCCAAAATCAAAGAAAGCTCTTGTTGAATCAAGTTTAATTGAAGAAAAAAAAGAACCTGAGCCTAAAAAGACTTTAGTAAAAGAACAACCTTTGAAAATTCAACCAATTTCACCAATTCAACAACCTGTTGTTAAAAAAACAGTGGAATTTCAAAAAGAAGAAAAACATTCTGTATTTCCTGAAAAGAAAAAGATGCTTACAGATATTATTATAGACAAAGATATGCCTCTTTTTGAAGCTGCAGATCTTATGGGAAAACTTTCGGGCGACTTGATTTTATCTTTGATGAAAAAGGGTATGGTTTATAATCGAAATTTTGTGCTTTCTGCTGATTTAATAGCGTCGCTTGCAAAAGAATTCGGTTTAAATGTTGTTCTAAAAAACAAATTTGATTCTGCTCAATTTTCTTTAAAATCTGAAATAAAAGAGTCTAATGACTCTGTAAATCGCTGGCCGATTGTTGTAGTTATGGGACATGTTGATCATGGAAAAACAACTCTTTTAGATTTTATTAGAAAGACTCGCGTTGCGGCAAAAGAAAAAGGTGGTATTACTCAACATCTAGGCGCTTATGAAGTTGATTCTGCTCATGGAAAGGTTGTTTTTTTAGACACTCCTGGACATGCGGCTTTTTCGCATATGAGAAGTCGCGGTGCTAAAATAACAGATTTGGTTGTTTTAGTAGTTGCAGCAGATGATGGAATAATGCCGCAAACAGTTGAGGCTATTAAATGTGCCCAAGCGGCAGAAGTTCCTATTATTGTAGCTATAAACAAAATAGATAAAATTGAATCAGTTACTTATATAGAAAGAGTAAAAAGACAGTTGGTTCAGTATGGATTAACAACTGAAGACTGGGGTGGTACTACCGTTGCGGTTCCTATTTCTGCAAAAACAGGAAAAGGCGTCGAAGAGCTTTTAGAAATGATTGTTTTGCAAGCTCAAATGATGGATTTAAAAGCATATCCTTCAAATCCTGCTAAAGTTTTTGTTTTAGAGTCTAGCATTGAAAAAGGTTATGGTTCGGTCGCAACTGTTATGGGTCTCGAGGGAACTTTGAAAGTAGGGGATTACTTTTTGGGTGAATCGACTTCTGGAAGAGTAAGATTGATCATAAATGAAACCGGAGACCGTTTAAGTCAAGTTGGTCCGTCGGTTCCTGTTAAATTAATTGGGTTTGATAAAATTCCATCTTCGGGCGAAAAATTAGAAGTAGTTGTTTTTGAAAAGTATCAAAAAGAAAAAGATTTGATTTTAAACAAGAGTGCGCAAACTGTTCAAATAACACCTTCTGTTGATTTATTTGCTACTGAAGAAAAAAATATAAATTTAGTTATCAAGTGTGATACTTTTGGAACATCAGAAGCCATTTTGGGTACGATAAAAGAATTATCAAAAAAATATGATAAAAGTGACTTTTCGCAAGTTCGTGTAATTCATTGCAGTGTCGGGGATATTACAGAAAAAGATGTTGATTTGTCTGTAAATTCGCAGTCAATTCTTATAGGGATGAATGTAAAAGTTGAACGAAACGCGGCTGTTTTAGCGCGGTTTAATCATTTGGAAATAGAGCTTCATCAAATAATTTATAAATTTGTTGAGTATCTAGAAAATCTTATAAAGTCAAAGAAGAAAATTAAAATTACCAACGTTAAAACAGGATCCGCTGTTGTACTTAAAGTTTTTGATATAAAGGGTAAAGGTCTCATTACAGGAGCTAGGGTTAGAGAAGGTTCTTTTGTAAGAGAAGGAAATGTTAAATGCTTACGAAATGGTAGAATTGTTGGCGGTGGCAAAATTGTAAGCTTGCAAAAAGATAAAAACACCGTAAAAGAAGTCGGTGTAGGATTAGAGTTTGCATTTTTCTGTCATGATTTTCAAGATTGGCAAGTAGATGATATCATTGAATGCTTTGTGGAGAAATCTGAGTAATAAACTCTTTAGTATAAAAAATAAAATTATTAATTTATGGGATAAAGATGAAAAGTCTTTATCCTTTTTTAATAAAATAATTCTGTATTTTTTATTTATTTTCGAATTTTTTTATAAAATATTTTTTCAAGGTTTTATTTTTTGGAATAAAAATTTTGGAAAGCCTTTAAAAACAAATTTCAAAGTTATATCTATTGGTAATATTTCTTGTGGGGGCACGGGAAAGTCTGTTTTGGCTAGATATTTGATTGAAAATATTAAAGCTAAAGGGGCTATTCTTTTGCGAGGATACAAAAGCCAAAATGAAAAAACAGGGAAAAGTTTTTTAGTTTCGGATGGCAATAATATTTTTTGTAAATCGGATTTTTGTGGCGATGAAGCTTTCATGCTAGCGTCTTCTTTAAAGATTCCTGTTGTTATAGGTAAAAATCGTAGCAAATCGGTGGATTTGCTAAATAATTTAGGATGTAATTATTTAGTTTTAGATGATGCATATCAAAATTTTGCTCTTAAAAAAGATTATGAAATACTCTTGCTGGATGCTCGAAATCCTTTTGGCAATAATCATTGTCTACCTGCTGGCCCGCTGCGTGAAAAAGATATAAATCGTGCCGATATTATTATATTTACACATGCGGATGAAATTGATGATAAAAAACGCTTAGAGCTAAAACGTGGAATAAAAAAACAAAATATATTTTTTGGAAAACATGCTTTAAGTTTTTTTATGAATTCTGAAATGAAAAGATTTTTAATTGATGATTTTGAATCGAAGCGGTTTGTTGCTTTTGCCGGAATAGGCTCTTTTAGTGGTTTTTGCAGATCGCTAGAAAAAACAAAAATTAATTTAGTGAAATCGATAGAATTTGAAGATCATCATCAATATTCTATTCAAGAGGTAATCAAGATATTAGAGATATCGGATAGTCTAGATGCGTTTGGTGTAATAACAACTCTAAAAGACTGGGTAAAAATCTGTAATTTTTTTTCAGAGCTAGATCCTAAGTTATTAAAAAAAATATATTTTTTAGATATTTCATTTGATTTTTTAAACAAGGAAGAGGAAATTTTATTTTTTAATCTTATTAAAATTTGATTAAAATCTTCAGTATAAAAGGGAGTTTAGAATGAATTTTTTGATTCTTCACATAGCATCTTTTGTTTTTGCATTTATTTTCACTTTTTATCTCATAAAAATCGTTACCAAGATTGCTTACAAATATTCTATTATGGATTTTCCTGATGGGAAAATAAAAAAACATGATGGAGGTGTACCATACCTTGGTGGAATTGCGATTTTTGTTTCCTTTATTTGTACTTTAGGCTTATTTTATCCATTTAAAAATTCTATTTTATGGCTAGTTATTGGTTGTATTTTGATTTTATTTGTAGGATTCTTTGATGATCTTATAAATTTTTCTCCATTGCAAAAACTTATTGGTCAAGTTGTAGCTGTAATATGTTTTTTAAGAGGCGGGCTGTCTTTAAAAGAAGCATTTTTTTCTGATTTTTGGAGTCTAGCTATTTCTGGATTTTGGATGTTATTGATCATTAACGCTTTTAATTTGGTAGATGTGATGGATGGTTTATCTACTTCTTTAGCGATAATTGCAGCAACTAGTTTTTTTGTAATAGCTATTTTAATGAAGCAGTATTTATTGAGTTTATTGCTAATCACTTTTATTGCCCCACTGCTTGTCTTTTTTATTTATAATAAACCTTCGGCAAAGATCTATATGGGAGATTGCGGATCATTGTTTTTAGGCGGGTTTTTAGCAGCAGTTCCCTTGCTTTTTTGTTGGAGTTCTAAAAATGAATTTGGTTTTTTTGTTCCTATTTTGATTTTAATAGTTCCTCTTAGTGAAGTTACCATGTTAATTCTGATAAGAACTTTTTTAGGGATTCCTTTTTACAGAGGGAGTCCGCATCATATAGCGTCTTTTCTTTTGGCTAAAAAATTAAGCAAATACAAAATTTTGTTAATGACCTCGGTTTTTGCAATATATTATTCAATTTTTGCAATTTTATTTCTTTTTAATTTTGTGAGTATTGTTTCACTTTTTTATGCTCTTATTGCCTTCTGGTTTTTATGGGTTTCTTATGTTTATCTTCAAAAAAAATAAATATTAGTGCTTTTTTTTGTTGTCATTGTTTCTTGTTGCGTTTAAATTTTATTTAAATCAAATCATTCTTTTTTGTAAAATCTATTTATAAATGAAGGTTTTGATGTTGCATGAATTTATTTGTTAATATGTAAGATTGCGGAGGATTATTTTTATGACAGAATTATTCTTACCAAATGGAATTTTGGTACTATAAAATAAAGATTGAAATAATGACCTTCGATTTTAATGCAAAATTCGCTTTATTTTATTTTGGTTGAAACTGCTATAAGAATAAGGTGTTATATTAATTCTTAAATTTACATCTCCTCTCTAGCTTATTAATTTAGCACCTTATTCGTTATGAAATGGTTTATTCGCTGTATAACTATAGTTTATTCATCTGACTATTTGACAAAAGTTTAGACAACCGTTCATAATCATGTTTTAAATAACTAAGAAAATTTTTAGTAAAAGAAGAGATTGAAATTTTAGGAAGGAAAGAAATGTCTGAAGCTATAGAAGTGATTAATTGGGTCAGGGTAGCGGCTCTTTTAGGCGCGGGATTATGTATGGGGTTAGGAGCGCTTGGTCCAGCTTTGGGGCAGGGTTTTGTTGGTGCAAAGGCTTGCGAATCTATAGCCAAGAAACCTGAAAGCGCCGGATTAATAATGCGCACAATGCTTGTTGCTATAGGAATAATAGAATCTGCAGCTATTTATTGTTTTGTAATAGCAATATTATTGATTCTTTTAGGGTGATAGTTTTATAACATAAGTTAAATGCGAACATCTCTTCACCCTTTGCCTTTTTAAAGAAGAGAAAGGCCCATTGTTATGGAAAAAACTCTTATAGAATTTAACTTCACTATTTTCATTCAAATCATAAATTTTATAATTACTTATCAATTGTTGAATAAATTTGTTTTTAGGCCTGTTTTGAATTTTTTAGAGCAGAAAAAAAATAAAGAAAAAGTTTTAACTGTTTCTTTGCAAACGGAAGAAAAGGTTATAGATGAAATGCAACAACAAAAAGAATTAAAACTTTTTAATTTTCAACAAAAAATGCATACAAAAACGGTTGAATTGATAAAAGAACCGGTCAAAATTTCTACTTTTGTTACATATCAAAGAAACCAAAAAGAGGTAGAGGATTCGATCAAGCAGTTTAAAAATGTTTTGATCAAAGAGGTGTCGCGTGTTCGTTGATTATGATTTTTTATTACATGTCGCCTTTCAACTAACTTTATTCTTTCTTTTTTGTATAGTTATTTTTAATTTGTTTCGCTCTATGCTTTTGCCAATAATAATTCAAGAAATCAGAGCTGCTAGAAAACATTGGCGCGCTTTAGAGGAAAAGCTAGGAAGTCTTTTAAGATTAAAAAGTAAAGTCGAAAAAGATCTAATAGAGCAAAATGTTAAATTTATTTCTTTAGAAAACAAAATTGAAAAGTGGCATAATGCTGTTTTATTACGCAGTAAAGAGTTAGAAAAAGAAAACGGTATATTAAAAAATAATTTGATAGAGAAAAAAAAGTTTCAATCAAAAGAGTTATATTTAGCAAAATTGCAGCAAGAGGTGGTTCCTGTTGCTGTTTTTGAAGCTCAGAGAGAAATGAGTGAAAATTTTGGAGGGGATAGGGGTGCTGTTTTACTTCAAGAGTTGATGAAAAAGCTGGAGTTAAAACTTAAAAAATAAATTATGATAGAAAGTAAAAATTCTGTAGCAAAAAAATATGCGGTTGCTTTTTTGGATTTATATTCGGATCAATTGACTCTTGACGATATGCAAAAGATTTCGAATTTTGAATTTTTTTTAAAAGACAGGGGGTATTTTTATGTCTCTCTTTCTATTCCAGGGATTTTGTTTGAAACAAAAGAATTTGTAGTGTCAAAAATGATTAAGTTTTTTGGATTAAAAGAATGTTTAAAAAATTTAATCATTTTACTTTTAAAGTCGGGTCGAATCGATATTTTAGATTTAGTTTTAAAAAATATTTGGAATCAGTATAAAAAAATTAAAAACATTGAGAGTTTTAAGATCATGAGCTCTCACTCGTTATCCCAAGCGGAAAAAGATATAGCTGAAAAAACTTTAAATAATTTTTTACATAAAAAGGTTTTGACGCAATTTCTTGTGGATCCATCTTTAATCGTTGGTTTAAGAATGGAGAGTCTTACATTATTGTGGGAGCGTTCAATAAGAAAAGAGCTTATTGAGGCAAAAAAAATCATTTCTAAAAAGGGATTATCATGCGTGTAAAAGATACCGATCTTATATCATTATTTGAAAAATCTTTGAGTTCAGAACCTCAAGAAAAATTGGAAGAGGTTGGAAGAGTTATAAAAGTTGGGGACGGAATCTCTAGAGTTTATGGACTTACCAATGCGGTGTATGGTGAGTTAATAGAGTTTGAATCGGGTAGCAGTGGAATTGTTTTAGATTTAGATGAAGATTTTGTTTCTGTTGTTTTGCTCGACAATAATATTCCTGTTTATGAACAAGAAGTTGCCAGAAGAACTGGAAACGTTTTGCGAATTCCTGTTGGTGAAAAATTAGTAGGCAGAGTTTTAGGAGCAACTGGATTACCTTTAGATTCTATTGGTGAATTAGAATATACAGAAAAAGTATCTATTGAAAAGACCGCTCCTGGAATAGTTGCGCGAAAACCTGTTAGCCGTCCTTTTGAGACGGGTATAACATTTATTGATGCTTTAATACCTATTGGTAAAGGGCAAAGAGAGCTTTTAGTCGGAAATAGAAATACAGGAAAAACTACAATAGCATTAGATATGGTATTAAATCAAAAAGGTAAAGATGTTATCTGTATTTATGTTTCTATAGGACATAAACAATCAAGTACTGCTAAAATGGTAGATCTTTTTGAGCGTAATGGGGCTATGGATTATACAATTGTTATTGATGCTGATGCAAAAGAAACAGCTGTTAATTTATATCTTGCTCCATATGTTGGATGTACGATTGGTGAATACTTGATGAATAAAGGTAAAGATGTTTTGATAATTTATGATAGCTTAACTAATCATGCTATTGCATATAGAGAGCTTTCATTGCTTTTACGTCGACCTCCTGGACGAGAAGCATACCCGGGAGATATTTTTTATTTACATTCAAGACTTTTAGAGAGGTCTTGTCAGCTTTCGGATGAGCTTGGAGGGGGTTCTTTAACCGCCATTCCAATTATTCAAACCCAAGGTGATGATTTGACTGCATATATTCCAACAAATTTGATTTCGATTACAGATGGGCAAATTGTGCTTGATACAAATTTATTTAATATGGGAATAAGGCCAGCTATCAGTACTGGACTATCAGTTTCAAGAGTTGGAGGCGCGGCTCAGACAAAAGCAATGAGGAAGGTTTGTGGTTCTTTGAAATTGGAGCTTGCGCAATATGATTCGATTGCCGCATTTGCTCAATTTGGTTCCGAGCTTGATAAAACAAGTCAGCATATCTTGGACAGGGGAAAGCGATCTATTGAGCTTTTAAAACAACCAGTGCATGATCATTACTCTTTTGTTGACCAAACAATTTTCTTATTTTTATTGAAAGATAATTTTTTAGATGATTTAAGTTTTGAAGATGTTAAAAAATTTGCAATTCTTTTTGCAAGTTATGTTAGAGAAGTTTACTTTGAGGTTTATGAGCAAATTAATAAGACGCAAGATCTGGATCAAATTTCTCAGTCAGCATTGAGAAAATATGCACAAGAATTTAAAATTACATTTTTGAAAAAATAAATTTATGCAGAATAAATTTATTTTTTACAAATTTACCTTATTAATTTTGGTTTTTGGAACTTTTTTTTCTTGTGGAAGAAAACCTAGAAATATTTTTGTATTTAGGGACAAAAAACAAGATATAAATATCAATAGTTTGTATTTTCCAGCCATTAAGTGTTTGAGTTTGCAGATTGTTGATACCAAAAGAGTCTTAGAATGGGGAAAGTTAGAACCTTCTTATGAAATTGAATTTAATTATTCTAACCATCCCAAAAATGAATTTGTGAAAAAAAATGTCATTCTCGTTGGATATAATGTTTACAGATTTCCAAGAAATGGTTTTGCAAATGAAACTCCAATAAATCGCAAACCAATTAAAGAAAATCTATTCCAAGAATCTCCTTCTAAAAAATATTTGTGGTGTTATTTTGTTCGGGGTGTTTTTGATGTTGATGGGAAAATTTTTGTAGGCCCAGCAAGCAAAATAATTTGTGAAAAATGCTCCAAATAAAATCCCTCCAACTTAGAACAAGTCGGAGGGTTGGGGGGGCGAACAATACCAGATGGGTATTGTCCATTTAGGGACGTTTTGAAAATTTAAAGAACAACTTAATTTCTATTATACACTATCGTCATAATTTTCTAAATCTTGCAACATGGTATCAACCTGGTATATGCATGTCAAGGAAAACGAAGTTTCCAAAAAGGCTCTTTTTTATTTCAAAAATTTTTAAAAAATTTTACTTAATTAGCCAAATAAAAAATAAGACTAAAAACACAAATAAAACAGCTAGTTTGTTGAAATGTTTGTCTATAAAATTTTTAATTTGTGCACCCCATATTTGAATTGCTCCTGCAACCAGAAAAAATCTGCCACCTCTTCCTATTATTGAAAAAATTATAAATGGTGTTACTGGAAGGTGACAAAATCCGGCTGAAAGAGTAACTGCTTTATATGGAACCGGCGTGAATCCGGCGATTAATACTGCCCACATTTGATATGCTACATATTTTGCTCTTGCTGCTTCAAAAGCTGCAGGAGAAATAATGTAATTAATTATATATTGTCCTACAATGTTCCACATAAAAGCACCAATAAAATATCCAAATAAACCCCCAGCAACTGAAACTAATGTGGAAAGAGCCGCAAAATAAATTGATTTTTTAGGTTTTTCGATACAGTACAAAATGAGCATGGGATCCGTTGGAATTGGAAAAATGAATGATTCAAGAAATGTTAAAAGCAAAAGCCAAAATAAAGAATATTTTGCATGTACTTTTTCACCCATCCAATCATATACTTTTCTAACAAAATTCATTAACTTCTCCTTAATTTTATTATAACTTTACTGCTCTTTAAAAGAGTATTTTAGTTTTCGGAAAAAGGCTATTATAAACTTTTGGATTTATGTTAAAGTATAGTCTGCAATGAAATTAAATTTTACTTTATTTTATTTAAAATAAAATATTTTTATAAGTGGGGAACCAGATTATGATAGCTGGAATTTTAGCCAAAATATTTGGAACAAAAAATCAAAGGGAATTAAACAGAATTCAACCTTTAGTTCATAAAATAAATTTACTTGAAGAAAAAATGCAGGCACTTTCTGATCTTGATTTAACTGCGAAAACAAATGAATTTAGAGAGCGAATTTCGCGCGGAGAATCTATTGATAGTATCTTACCTGAGGCATTTGCTCTTGTGCGAGAAACTAGTAATAGAAAATTAAATATGCGGCATTTTGATGTACAACTTATTGGTGGCGTTGTTCTCCATGAAGGTAAAATTTCTGAAATGAAAACAGGAGAGGGAAAAACATTAGCCGCGACACTTCCTCTTTATTTAAATGCATTATCTGGAAAAGGTGCCCATCTTGTAACGGTAAACGATTATCTTGCAAGGCGTGACAGTGAATGGATGCGTCCAATTTATAATCATCTTGGTCTTGAGGTTGGAGTAATCCAAAATGAAATGAGCGATGAAGATCGTAAAAAAGCATACAACGCAGATATTACTTATGGAACAAATAATGAGTTTGGTTTTGACTATCTTCGCGATAATATGAAATTCAATCTTGCGGACTATGCTCAACGTGATTTACATTATGCAATTGTTGACGAGGTAGATTCTATATTGATCGATGAAGCAAGAACTCCTCTTATTATTTCTGGCTCATCCGAAAAGGGTGCTGATTTGTATGCAGCTGCAAATTATGCAGTTTTAAAACTTAAACGCGACACAGATTTTGAGATTGATGAAAAAGCTAAATCTGTACATTTGACAGAAGATGGAAATGATAAGGTTGAGAAGGTTTTAGGAATTCATAATTTATATGCTCCTGAAAATATTTTTATACTTCATCATGTTACTCAAGCTTTAAAGGCAAATTCACTTTTTAAGCGGGATGTTGATTATGTTGTTAAAGACGGGCAAGTTTTAATTGTTGATGAATTTACCGGACGAATACTCGCTGGTAGAAGATATAGCGATGGACTTCATCAAGCGCTTGAAGCAAAAGAAAATGTAAAAATTGAAAGAGAAAATCAAACATTAGCATCTATTACTCTACAAAATTATTTTAGAATTTATAAAAAACTTGCAGGTATGACAGGAACGGCAATGACAGAAGCTGCAGAGTTTTATGATATTTATAAATTAGCCGTTATTTCTATTCCAACGCACAGACAGATGATTCGACGTGATGAAGCAGATGCGATTTATTTGGATAGAGAAGATAAATTTAAAGCTGTTATTGCAGATATTAAAAGTTGTCATAAACTAGGCCAACCCGTTTTGGTAGGTACAATTGCTATTGAAACATCCGAATATTTAAGTTATTTGCTTACGCAATCAGGTGTTCCTCATAATGTTTTAAATGCAAAAAATCATGCTCGTGAAGCTGATATTGTTAAAGAAGCTGGAGATAGAGGAAAGGTCACAATAGCAACTAATATGGCTGGCCGAGGTACAGATATAAAACTTGGAGAAGGTGTTAATGCTCTTGGTGGTTTACGTATTATTGGAACAGAGAGGCATGAAAGTCGCAGAATTGATAATCAGCTTCGTGGTCGATCTGGAAGACAGGGAGATCCTGGATCTTCCAAATTTTATATCTCGCTAGAAGATGATCTGATTAGAATATTTGCAGGTGAAAAATTAAAACAACGTATGATGCGTTTTGGTATGGAAAAGGGTGATTGTATAGAACATCCGTTCATTTCAAAGCGAATTGAAAAAGCACAAGAAAAAGTTGAAAAACATAATTATGATATACGAAAAAATCTTCTTGAATATGATGATGTATTAAATCAACAGCGAAAAGTTGTTTATGAATATCGTCGCGATATTTTAGATGAATCAGATTCTTTGCAAGAATTGATTAAAGAGATGATATTGGATGTTTTATATGCATCGATAGCTATTTTTTGTCCTCGTCCTAATATTGCAAAAGAATCTATGGATGAGTTATTTACATCACTTGAAAATTTAACTGGAATTTCAAAAGGTGAATTTGAAAATTTAAACTTTAAAAATAATAATGTTGATGCGGTAAAAACTGTATTATCAGAATTTTTGCTTTATCAATATGATCAATATCGGGGTGCATATCCGGAAGATGTAGTAAAAGATATTGAAAAATGGATTTTGCTGCAAACGATTGATCAACAATGGCGACTTCATTTGCAAACATTAGATAAGTTAAAAGAAGGAATTCACCTTCGTGGTTATGCACAAAAAAATCCACTTGTAGAATACAAACGAGAATCTTTTAATGCTTTTGAAAAAATGATGGAACAGGTCAAGGGTGACATTGTACAACATATTTTTAGATTAAAGAAAACAGATGTAGAAGCTGTAAATGTTAAGGAAATAGAACAAGAAAGACGTCGAGAGCTTGCAGATATTGAATCTTTTCATAAAGGCCAAGGAGAAAATCCTGAAGCTAAAGTGGTTAGAAGGCAGGCTGACAAAATTGGACGCAATGATCCCTGTCCTTGTGGATCGGGCAAAAAATATAAACAATGTTGCAGCAAATAAGATTAATAAAATAGGCAGAAATTTTTCTGCCTATTTTTATTTTTTATCAGTGGGAGTTTTCTTTTATTAAACAATTAAATATTTCTTCTATGTTGTTTTTTATGAGAATCAAATCGAAAGCCTTTTGAGAGATTAAATTTTTTGTTTTTGCAAAATTCATCCAATCAATAAATTTTTTCCAGTATTTAGAATCAAACAATATTATTGTTTTTTTTGCTAATGCGCCTATTTCCATTAAAACTAATAATTCGCTTAACTCGTTTATAGTTCCAGTTCCTCCTGGAAAAACTATAAAGGCATTAGAATTATTTATTAATAAAAGTTTTCTACTCCAAAATTTATCATGTAAAAATTTTAATTGTGATGGATTAGATGATCTTTCAAAATTTGTAAGCAAATGTAAGTTTGCAGAAATGCTACGAATTTCTTCTTTGTTTTTCATATTTTTTATAGCGCCAGAGTTTGCAGCTTCCATTATTCCGGGTCCGCCGCCTGACATAATTACAAAGCCTTTATCCGCGAGAAGCGATGCTAATTTTTCTGCTTGGATATAATAAAAATCATTTTTAGGTATTCTCGATCCACCGAAAAAAGTAACTACTGGTTTATTTAATTTTTTTATTTTGTGTAAGCCCTTAGAAGTGTTATATGAATCTATTCCTAGTTCTATAAATAAAGATATTTCTTGTTTATGTTTTAAATAAAATAAAGTTGATATTGAAAAAAATAGAATAAGTAAAAAAAGATAAATGCGTTTAGAATTTTTGAACATGTTACATTCTCCAATTTTTAATAAAATTTCCAAAAGAGTTAAAAGCATATGGGAAATATAAAGAAATTTGTTTGTGCAAGTAAATAGTTTGATTTGTTTGTAGAAATGAAAAATGGGAGATTTAAAATCTCCCATGAAATTTTATTTGGAAAATAAAATAAAAAAGTACAGAAATTAGATAGAAATACATTTAAAACTCATCATTATCCTTAAAAACTTACTTTTTACACAAAAATCAAAGAGAAGAACTAGGCATTTTACAAAAAAATATCGCCTGTTTAACTTAATTTTATATTTTAATCTTATTAATTTTATAAAATTTGTTGGGGGTATTAATTTCATGTTTAAAAAGATAATTTTAGCCTTAGTATTAAGTGGAATTATTTCAAATTGCAATATGGGTATAAGCTGTTCAGATTCTACAAAAAATTGGGGTTTTAAAGATTTAATTGCTGTAGATAAAAATCGAATTATTTGGGCATATTCAGGAGCGTGCGTTTCTGGTTTAGTAGCACTTAAAATGCTTGACTATCTACCTATTAGTAGAACAACAACTTTAGTCAGTATACCATTATCAAGTATGGTTTTGGGTTTTGCGTTAAGCTCATTAGCGAGTAAAACATATAAAGACAAGGTTGAACAACGAAAAGCGGTACTAAAGGCAAAATTAGATAAGACTAGAGCAGATGAAGATATGGCATTGGCAATGATATTGCAACAAGCAGCAATTGCACTGCAATCTGCAAGGGAAGCAGTATCAATGGTAACAATGTTAGAAAAGCTGGATAAATTAGTAGCATTAAAAAGATACCAAGATGAATTAAATTTGGCATCAAGACGAAAAATCTGATGGTTTAAATTATAAATAAAAATCGGGTAGAAAAAGGCCTTGAAATATAGGCTTTTTCTACCCGATTTTTATTTAAATTATTTTATTACAAAACTGCGATGAGCAGTGAAATAACAGAAATCAATTTGATTAAAATATTAAGTGATGGTCCAGATGTATCTTTGAACGGATCACCAACAGTGTCACCAATGACGGCAGCTTTGTGAGCATCTCCACCTTTGCCGCCAAAATGTCCAGCTTCAATATATTTTTTAGCATTATCCCATGCTCCGCCAGTATTTGTCATCATAAGCCCTAGTGCAACTCCAGAAAGAGTTGTACCGGCTAAAAATCCACCGAGAGCAATTTTGCCAGCAGATCCAAAAAGAACTCTGATCAAAATTGGAGATGCGATGGTTATGATTCCTACTGGAAGCATTTCGACAAGAGCTGATCTTGTGCTGATTGCAACACATCGGTTGTAGTCTGGTTCAGCTTTACCATCTATTAATCCTGTAATTTCTCTAAATTGTCTTCGAACTTCTTCAACCATTTTCCAGGCTGCGTTACCAACTGATCGCATTGTAAAAGCAGAGACCAAAAATGGCATTGCGCCTCCAATGAAAAGGCCCGTTATAACCATAGGATCTTTTAAATCTAAAATTGAAATATGTGCAGATTCACAATATGCAGAGAACATAGCAAGAGCTGTAAGCGCTGCGGAACTTATTGCAAATCCTTTTCCAAGAGCTGCGGTCATGTTACCAAGAGAGTCAAGTTTGTCGGTAATTTTTCTTACATCTTTACCGTAACCAACCATTTCAGTAATGCCACCTGCGTTATCTGCAATTGGTCCATATGCATCTACTGTCATTGTTATTCCAACAGTCGAAAGCATAGCTACTGCTGTGATAGCAACTCCAAAAAGTCCGCCAAAAAATGTGAATGCAACATATATACATAGTCCCATTATCATTACAGGAGCAACTGTAGATTCAAAACCAAGAGATAATCCGTAAATTAAGTTTGTTCCTGGTCCAGATTGCGACGCTGCTGCAAGTCTTTTGATAGGAGATCCGTTTGTGTAGTGATTTGTTAAAACGCCGACTATAATTCCAAGTAGGCCGCCAAGAGCTATTGCGCCAAAGATATGCATATCTATTCCTGCATATGCAATGTAGAAATAGGAAATGGCTGTAAATACTCCGATAGAAATGTAAGTTGCAGCTTGAAGTAGTACTCCTAAACTTGATCTAAGAAAGAATATAGCGACTAAACCGATAAGAGACGATACTAAGCCTATTGCTGAAAGCATTATTGGTAACGATATATATGAATAATTTCCTGGAAAAGTGAAAAATGCGATTTGAATCGCTGCGATAGCAGCTCCAACATAAGATTCGAAAATATCTGCGCCCATTCCGGCTGTATCGCCTACACAATCTCCAACGTTGTCAGCTATAACTGCAGGATTTCTAGGATCGTCTTCTGGAATACCCATTTCAACTTTTCCTACTAGATCTGCTCCAACATCTGCAGCTTTGGTATAAATTCCACCGCCAACTCTAGCAAATAATGCGATTGAGCTTGCGCCGACACCAAAAGCGGTAATAATAGTCAAATAATCTTTACTATCTACAAATATATAAAATAATCCACCAAGGCCAGCAAGACCAAGAGTTGCAACGATGAATCCCATAACGGCTCCACCTAAAAGAGCGTTGAAAAAAGCTGCTCTTTCACCTTTTTCTTTGGCTGCGATAGCGGTTCTTACATTTGCTGCTGTTGCTGCTTTCATACCTATATAACCTGCAAACATTGAAAATAGTGCTCCGGCTGTGTATGAAAATCCTGCTGTAACGCTAAAAAAATATGTGAGTGTGATGAATGCGATCAAAATGACGCCTGCAAGAATTGAATATTCTTGTCTTAAGAAGGTCATTGCTCCGAGTCTTATAATTTCTGCTATGTGCGCAGCTTTTTTGTCTTCAACTTTTGTTTTTGAAACATTTTTGAATAAAATTGTAGTTACAACTCCACCTAGAATTGTTACCGCTAAAAATATCAATGAATATAAATCAAAACTCATAAAAACTCCTGCTACATGAATACGTTGAACTTATTTATCCGCTATAAACTGCCGTGCTGGGCAATTTTATTAAATTTAGATTCTGTTAAGTATTACAAATAATGCAAATTTTAAAAAGGGGATATTTGAAAAAGTTTTCTAAAATTTAATTTAAAACTTCGAAATTTCTTCAAAATCATCAAAGTGTATTTTTTTCGTGCCTAATATTTGATAATTTTCATGCCCTTTTCCAAGTAGCGCGATTACAGTATTTTTGTTTGATTTAGATGCTGTTATTTCTATCGCTTTTTTACGGTCTGGTTCTATAGTTAATTTTATTAGTCCTTCTATTCCTGGTAATATCTCACTAATGATATTTTGAGGATCTTCTGTTCTTGGATTGTCATTTGTGATTATGACTTCATCTGCATATTTAGCTGTAATTTGTCCCATCATCGGTCGCTTGGTTCTGTCACGATCTCCGCCGCATCCAAATAGGACTATCAAGTGTTTTGATAGAGGACGAAGCGCTTTTAGGACTGCTTCAAAAGATGAAGGATTATGTGCATAATCGACGAATGCAAAAGCTCCATTTTTTAAAATATGTTTTTGTAGTCTGCCTGGTACGCCCTTAAAATCTTCAAAGATATTTAACTGTAAGTTTTTGTTGATAGTGAATCCTACAAGAGTTGCCATTAACATATTGTAGGCATTAAATTCGCCAAAAAGTTGCGGTGATAATAATTCTTTATGATCGATTGATACCTTAAGTCCGGCAAGTGAGTTTTGTAGAATTGTAAACTGATGAAAATTTGAAAAATTTTGTTTTTTTTGTCCGTAGGTGTTGACTGAAAATTTATTCTTTTTTGTGTTTAACATAATTGCCAATTTTTCACCAAAAGTATCATCAGTATTTATTATGGCATGACCATTTTGTTTTATTTGATTAAAGAGTATAGATTTCGCTTCAAAATAATCATTCAAATCTTTATAAAAATCCATATGTTCTGGTGCGAGATTGGTAAAACATGCAATATCAAACTCTACACCGTAAATGCGATCAAGGCTTAATGCATGTGAAGATACTTCCATAACTACATAATCGACATTATTTGTAACACATTCATGGAAAAATGCATGTAGCATATCAGCGTTTAATGTTGTAAGCGGACTTTGGACTTCGCTATGTAAAATTTTGTTTTTGATTGAACCTAAAAGAGCGGTTTTGAAACCAATTTTTTGTAATAAATGTTCTATTAAAAAAGTTGTAGTTGTTTTACCTTTTGTTCCTGTTACACCAATTAACTTTAATTTTTTATGAGGATTACCTAGTCTTTCGCTTGCAATAAGCGCGAGTGATTTGCGTGTATTTTCTACTGGTAAAAATTTAATAGAGGGATATTTGGAGGAAATTTTTGAAATATCTCTAGATTGATCAAAAACTATTTCTTTTGCACCTTTTTTAATAGCATCTTCTATAAAGTCAAAACCATCAGTTTTAAAACCTTTGATTGCTACAAAAGTTGAATTTTTACCTACAAAATCTGTATGACATGTTACTAATAAATTTTTAAAATCTAACACTTAATAATCCTTTTATTTAAAATATTAATGATTTTATATCATGATATACTATTTAAGTAGTATAAAATTACAAAGAAACAAAAACAGCAGTAAATTATATGAAAACTTTAGCGCTAGATATTGGTGATAAATGGGTAGGATCTGCTCTTTCAGATGCTATCGGTTTGACATGCAAGCCTTACAAAACTGTATCAATAGAAATGTTAAATAAATTTTTAGAAGAGGCTTTGAAAACAGAGCCTATATCAACGGTAGTTGTTGGCTATCCTAAAACATTAAAAGGAAATGAAAGCGATCAAACGAAAAAGACGGTGCAAGTGAAAGAGAAATTGGAGACAATATTTGCGCAAATTAATGGACGAGAAATTAAGTGGGTTTTGTGGGATGAGCGTCTTAGTAGTAAAAGAGCTGGCAGCATAGAAGGAAGAAAAAAAGGGGTAGATGATAAATTAAAAGAACATTCTATAGCAGCAGCATTTATACTGCAGACGTTTTTAGATTTTAAATCACTTTCTTTTTAAATTTAAAAATTTTTTTGTAAATATTACATTGGAAAATTCGATAATAATATTGTTTTTTTAGATTCATTTAAAATTTGCTCTTTTAAAACTAGAAAAAAATATTTACAATTAAAAAAAGGACTGTTCAAAAAACCGGTTTTGGGAGAGAGGGTAGTATGAAGTGTCCTAAGTGTGGAGGTTTGCTTATAACACAATCATTCTTCAGCCATTTTATAAATTTTGAGGGATGGCGGTGTTTGAATTGTGGAAAGATAATCGAGAAAAAAGAAAAAACATTAAAAGAAGATGCTTTCAGTTTGTTTTATCAAAGGCAAAAAAGTAAGTATCGCGATGATAACTAAAATTAATGAAAACAAATTTTATTAGCGTTCAAGGTAGTTATAAAAGTTTAGAAATAAGTTTATTTTTAGATTCTAAACTGTGTTGCTGTATACAAAAAGATGATATCAAAGCAAGTTCTCTTTTTTTCTCTTTAGTTGATCAAATATTAAAAGAAAATCTAACATCTTTGTCGGATATTAGTTTTATTGCCGCCGACATTGGACCTGGGTCTTTCACCGCGTTGCGAGTCATAATAAGTTCTTTAAATTCTATATCTTTTTCAAGTAATATTTCGCTGATTGGCGTTGATGGTTTAGATGCTCTGGCTACGGAATGTTTAGAGAAACATGATTTACAACAAGATGTTTTGATAATTCCAATTTTGAACGCTTTTAATGGCGATATTTTTTTCGGGGGTTACCAGATAAATTCAAATAATGAGATTTCTTGTAAAGTAGAAAAAGGATACAAAAACATTGAACAGTTTTTGCTATTTTTAAAAGAAAGTTTTCCTCAAAATAAATTTTTGTTTTGCGGAAATGGAGTAGAAATTTTTAAAGAACAAATTTCAAATGTTTTAGAGAATAAGGCTATTTTACAGCAGCAAAATATTGATGTTGCTAGTTCTAAAGTTATTGGGGAAATTGCTTTGAAGCGATGGATAAACAAAGAAGGTATTAGCACACAACTTTTGCCTCTTTACTTAAAAATTCAAAATTATAAACCTAAATATATGTAGATATGATTTCATTTATTCTTTTTTTAATGGATTTAATAGCTCTTTCAATTTTTGATCAATGGATTTTCAATTTTTTGCTTGTTGGATTTATCATTAACCAACTAAAAAAAGATTATAAAATTGGTTTTTTTGGAAGAATCAATTTTTATATAATTTTTCTGCTTTTAGAAGATTTTATTCAAAACGATCGTTTTGGTTTGGCTTTTTCTTATATTATTCCAATAATTTTGCTTGCTTATTTAATAAGATTGGTGTTTTTAATATATTTCAATGTTTTTCATTATATTTTGCTGGTTTTAGCACTTTTTATAGAAATTTTTTTAGTGAAACAGTGCATTCTTCATAAAATGGTTCCTTGGTATTCGACAATGTATGTTTTATCTATTAACATAATTTCAATGTGTGTTTTTTTGATATTTAGAAATTTTATACGTAAACAGGGTAATCGCTTTTTGTCAGGCAAAAACTTGGCGAAGAGAGGAAAGTCCGGACTCCAAACAGGATAGGCGCCTTAGGAGATTTTTCAACTAAGGGAGGAGTAATCCTACGGAAAGTGCCACAGAAAATATACCGCCCAATTTATTTTGGGTAAGGGTGAAAACGTGTGGTAAGAGCGCACGGTCAAATGCAGTGATGTGTTTGTTACGGTAAACCCAGCCTGGAGCAAGACAAAATAAGTAGGTCAAAGTTTCCTGTTCTTACTGTTACCTATGGGTATGTCGCTTAGATAGATGGTTACCACATTTTGATCAAACAAAATGTACAGAATCCGGCTTACATGTTTACGTTTTTTATTTTTGGATGAATAAATATGATACGTTTTAAGAATTTAAATGGTTATATCTGGTTTCTTCCCTTTGTTGCCTTTTTGTTAGGGTATAGTGGCTTGCGACTTCTTTTGCACAAAAAGCAAATCTCTACACCTTCGGTTGTAGGTAAAAGTATCCAAGAAGCTTTAGCTATTTTATCTGAAAACGGTTTAAATATGCGTCTTTTGAAAGAAGTTGAAGGTTCAGATTTTAAACAAGGAATTGTTTTAGAGCAGCAACCAGCACCTGGAATGTTCGTTCAGTTAAATAATTCAATTTTTATTTCTATTGCTAAAACACATCGAACTTCTACAAGTCCAAATTTCTTGGGTGCAAATATATCTGACGTACAATCAAAACTAAACGAGCTTGGTATCAAATATCGTCTTATAGCTTCTCCCTCAATTTATCCAAAAGATTCTTGCTTTGCTCAATTTCCATCCCCAAATGAAAGAATTGAAAGTAAGGAAATGATTCTTTACATTTCTTTGGGTAGTAATCCAGTTGTTATTATTCCAAATTTTAAAAACAGCAAGCTTTCAGATATTGAAGATTTTGCTCAAAAAAATGATGTTTCTTTAAATGTTGTTTTCAAAAGTGAAGAATCAAGATTTGAAAAAGAAAAGTTGTTTGTTATCGATCAAAAGCCAATGGCTGGTTCAATTGTCGATCTAAGCAAAAAATTATATTTGCAGATAATGGTAGACGTTCAATAAAACACACCGTTTGACTTCAAAATATTTTTAATGTAAACATAGCTTATGTTTATTTTAAGGATTCTTTCAAAAAAGAGGTTTTTATGAAAGAAAAATGTCCGAATTTATCGTTTTTAAATAAATTTTCAATTTATAACCAAAGTTTATCTTTTGGTTTTTCCTTTATTTCTTCTTTAATTTTGAATTCTTGGCTTTGGGCTTAAGCCCTCAATATCTTTTTTTATCACATTACATTTTTTAGTTTATTCAACCGTTGATGGTTTTGTTTTAACTGCAGATTATGCGGTTAGATCTCTATTTTTGATTTTTAATTTATAAGGAAAACTTATGAAAAAGTTATATTTAAGTCTGTTTTTTAATGTCGTTGTTGTTTCTTGTGCAATTTTATTTGTTAATTTGAATTCGCAGTTTTCAAGTGAATCCGCAAATAAACGTAAAATTGCGATTTTACTTCCAGTTTCTCACCCATCTCTTGAAAAAATAAAACAAGGTTTTATTGACAGTATCAAGCAGGCTAATTGCGGAGAATTTTCATTTGATGTTTTTAACGGAAATGGAAATCGCTCGCTTATGATGATGCAGGCTAAACAAGTTATTAGTGAAAAATATGATTTGATTGTACCGATTACAACTGTTACCGCGCAACTTGTGAAAGAATTTTCTGCAAAAATTAATAAAAATGTACCTGTTGTTTATAGTGGTGTTAGCTATCCTTTGCACGCAGGAATCATTAAGTCTATAGAAAATTCAGGAAATAATTTTACTGGGGTTTTCGATTCTGTTCCAAATGATAAACAAATTGAATATTTACTTGCGTTAAAACCGGATGTTAAAAATATTTTACTTGTTTACCATCCTGATTTGGAAGATCAAAAAAATGAAATACAGCAGATTACAAATGCAAAAAATTTGAATTTAAAATTGTTAAAAGTTTTTAGTCCTAATGAAATTTTTGAAAAAATTTCTAGTGCGCTGCATGAAGTAGATGTTGTTTTTGTTTTGAAAGATAACACGGTTGTTTCTGCAATTGATGCATTAATAAAATTGTGCAACCGCAACAATATAACCTTGCTTGTTTCGGATCTTGATTCTGTCGAAAAAGGTGCGGCTATTGGATTTGGTGTTTCTGAATATAATATTGGTGTTTCGACTGCCAAAAAAGCTGTTGAAATCTTGCAAAAAGGTAAAAAACCATCACAGATACCAAGTAGCCTTGCTGAAGGTTTCAAATTAAAAATAAATTCTAAAGTTGCTGCACAGCAAGGTCTTGTTTTAGATGCAAAACTGTTTTTGCTTATGCAAAATAGCGAAATAATTTAAAAGGGGAGTTAAATAATGAATTTTTTAATGAATTTGATCGAGTTTTCTTTTCTATATTTTCCATTGATGGTTGGAGGTTATATAAGCATTTCTTTAATGCGTCTTCCAGATTTGAGTATAGAAGCTGCGTATGTTTTCGGTGCCATTTTGGCATCGAAAACTGCTTTGATCTTTGGTGGCGAAAGTTTACTAAAATATCTGCTTGTAATATTTGCTAGTTTACTTGGGGGCGCGCTTGTAGGTTTTATTTCGAGTTCGCTTTCTATTTTTTTAAAATTACCACATATGCTTTCTGCTATTTTGACTATCGGTATGTTTCAAGGAATAAATCAAATAGTGTTAGGTTGCAGCAATATTTCTTTGGCATCTGTAGATCTAGTGATAAATAAAATAATAATTTTTCAAAATTACCCAGAATTTTTAGTTGGTTTTTTGATTTTTATGTTATTAATTTTGATTGGTTTTTTATTTTTTAAAACGTCGCTTGGATATTGTCTTGTTGTTTTTGGAATTAATGGCGAATTTTTTAGTTTTTATAATATTTCTAAAAAGTATGTTTATTTTGTAGGAATTATTTTGAGTAATGCGCTTGCAGGTCTTTCGGGTTTTTTGATTGTGCAGGCGAGTGGTTTTGTTGATATTGGTATGGGTAGCGGGATCGCGCTTTTATGCATTGCTGTTATTTTGTTTGGTAATTTTTTTAATCGATTCAAAAAAAGAGTTTCGATTTTTGTTCCTGTACTCGGGGTATGTAGTTACATTTTACTCCAACAATTAATGATGCAATTTGGTTTTGATACGAAGTATTTTACTATGCTGCAGGCAATTTTGATTTTATGTTTTTTGTTTTTGAATCTGAAATTCAATGAAGTTAATTTTAAAAAAATGTTAAATAATTTGGGGTTTTAGTTATGAAGTTCAAAATTGAAAATTTATATTTTAAATTCGCAGGGCAAATAAAATATTTTTTTGAAAATCAGCAGGTAGAATTTGAAACTGAAAAATTGAATTTTATCAAAGGTGCGAACGGCTCGGGTAAATCGACGTTGCTTAAAATTTTATTTGGAAAATTAAATTGTGGAGATGCTCTGAATGCAAGTTTTTATTTTGAGGAGCAGAAATATTTAGTAACAGATAAAAACTTTCCGTTATTTTTTAAAAAATATACGAAAATGGTTCCGCAAAATTTTGACCTGATGCTTGCAAAAGATATGACAGTAGAAGAAAATTTGAGGCTTGCAAATGTGGGTATGTTTCCAAAATTAGCAATGTTAAGCCAAAAAAAGTTTGATAATCATCTGTTTGATAAATTTAATTTAGATTTACAAAAAAAGGTTTCATTGCTTTCCGGAGGACAGCGGCAGATTTTAGCGATCATTATGAGTTTGCAAAAGAGTTGTAAAATTTTATTGTTAGATGAGCCTAGCGCAGCGCTTGATGAACAAAATGTCGAAATGGTTTTTGCATTTCTAAATTATTTAGCAATAACAAGCGATTTGATAATAACGGTTGTTTGCCACGATGCTGATGTGGTGAAAAAATACACTAAAGATTGTTATTTTGAGATAAAAAAAGATAAATCGACAAATCAAAGTATTATTAAAAATGTTGAACTATTAAAAACAATATTTTAATTATTTTTTGTGATAAAAAATGAGAAAGTTAAAATTAATTCATCAGGATTTATTATCTTTGGGTAGTTTGTCTTGAAATCATTGAAAATACCTCTATTCTTCTAATAAATTAAAAATAATATATCGGTATGGGAGGGGTAAGTGAAAAAATTCTTATTTTTGTCTTTAATTATCTTTTTGCAGATTAAATTTATAATTCCAAATAAAAATGATTTTCAACTTAAATGTGAAAATAAATTGGTATTTCAAAGTGCAGATTTATCTTTATTAAACTGTATGGTCGGTAAAGAAGCTACGCAAAATATTTTAAATAAAGATTGGGATGAACTTCGAAAAGGTAAATTGATAGAAGCTGCCGTGATTTTTTGTGATATTTGCAGTTTTACAGAGACTAGTGAAAAAATAGGGTCTAAGAATGTTTTGGCGCTTTTAAATTCTTATTTTAATGAGATGGTTGAGATTGTTAATAAGCATAAAGGAATTGTTAACAAATTTTTGGGTGACGGTCTTATGATTGTTTTTGAATTTGATGAAAAACAGTCTAAAGAAGAATTTATGAACAATATTATTCAATGTGCTATTCAAATGTGTGAAATAGCTACAATCGTAAAAATTCCTGACGGAAAATCAGTTTTAAATCGCTGTGGGATAAATTTTGGCAAAGTGATAGCTGGGGTGGTTGGTTCGGTTGATCGTTTTGAATATTCTTATGTTGGTGATGCTGTGAATATTGCAAGCAGGTTAGAAGGTTTAGCAAAAGATTTAAAACATAGAATATTGATATCAAAATCTATTTGTGATTTTTTATCTGTGGATTTAAAAAATAAGTTTACAGATTTAGGAATGCATCAGCTGCGCGGTAAAAAGGTAGACGTACATCTTTTTGGTATGAATTTAGCAAATTCTGCTTAGCTCAAATTAGTTGGTTTAAAATTTGTTTTCTACCCATTGTAATGGATCAACTGCAACGTTATTTATTCGCATTTCCCAGTGCAAATGATATCCAGATGAATATCCTGTTTTGCCAAGTCTTCCGATTGGGTTTCCTTTTTTTACAAAGTCACCTACAGAAATGTCAGATGCGAAACTGTCTAAATGATAATAAAGAGTAAATATCCCACATCCATGGTCTAAAACGATGGTGTTTCCTGACATGAAAAATCTATCTTTTACGATCACTTTTCCATCATTACTTGCCCAAACTGTTGACCTTGGGAAATTAATCAAATCTATAGCTTTATGAAGATATTTTCCTTTTTGTGGAGTTTGTCTACGCTCTCCAAAAGGAGTGGTAATTTTTTGTACATTCATAGGTAAATCAAAAGCAGTTTTCCATAGTTTTTCTTTTGGTGATTCTGCGATCGCTTTTACCAAAGTTTCTGCAAGGAAATGATCAGGATTTCCTTTTTGTTTTTCTTCCATCAATTTTTCTTGTGAAACAGAAAAGCCTACTTGCTTTGGAAATTGTGCGGCTAGCACTTCGATATTTCCTACTAATTTACTGTTGTTTCCTGGTAAGTCTATTACATCAACTGCTAGTAAATGTGTTTTTACTTCTTCTTCACAATCAATTGGAATGAAGCAGACATAATTTGTTGAGTTGTCAGATTGCTGTGCAAAATTAAATTGTTTAGAAAAAATATTGGCAGTTGCTTGTGCAAGTTTTTTGTTTGAGTTCAATTCGATTTTAACTGTTTTGCCTTGCTCTGATTTAAACTCGGATTTTACAAGTGCTGTAGAGAGTGGAGTATTGTCCACAAAGATATTCATAAAAGAAGTAGCTTTGTTTTTAGCAAAACTAGAATCTTGTGCTGATATTTCAAGCAAATATTTTTCATTGGCCAAATTTTTTGTATCAATTTCAAAGTGAGATTGATATACATTTTCTCCAATTTTGCTAAAAGATGTTGGTTCTAATTTTGTGTTATTTAAACTAGCTTTTACTTGTGCAATTTTATAGTCAGAAATTGCTTGTATTTCGTAATTGATTTTGTCTTTATAAACCTTATTTTCTTCTACGCCTAAAACATTAATTTTTGGCAGTTCGTTAAACGTGAAATATCTAAAGACTTTTTTGCCTAAAAATATTGATGGTATGGCAATTAATGCCATAAATATAAAAACTTTTAACTTTAAATTCATAAGCTTGTTTCCTCTTTTGATAAATTAGGGGTTATTTTTCCATATAAAAGAGCATATTAGCTTTAGTTAATGAAGAAAAATGGTGTAAGTAAAATAGTATGAAAAACTATGAAAAATAGTGTTTTTCTATTGGATTTATACAAAAAAAAGCATTTTAGGTATAAGATTTTGTGCTGTTTAATATAGTAAAACATAAAAAATCAATCTGAATTTTCCTCAACATTTTGGTAAAATTCATCAAAATTAGAGTAAGCAAAAGTTTTAACCAAATATTTATATAAATGGCGGGATTCTTTTTTGAAGTTGTCAGAGTGAGCATGAGGTGTAATGAAGGCAGCTTTTTGGTGTGTTGCGGTATCTTCCCATATTTTGTCAAAATGTTTGCGCGGGACCATCAAATCATTTGTGCCATGTATAAACAAAACAGGAATGTTTTCAAGCTGAGCTAAATATGGACTTATAGAAATTTGCGGGGTTAGTAAGCGCGCTATTTTGGAAATGGGAGCGTGAATCCATTTTAAAGTCAGAATCCTTTTTATCCAAAGAGGAGTACCTCCTTCTTGTGGTGAACATGGTAAATAAGGGTCAAAACAAATGCTGTCTACAAAATCTTTTAATGATAGCCAGCAGCTGTCAAGAATCAATTTTGTAAAAATAGCATTACCTTGTTGTTGAGATAAAACTTGTGATTTAACGAAGACAAAATTACTATAGCATTCTCCTAGAGCAATTCTTTCTTTATAAGTACGATTTCTTTCCCTTTCTTTTAAGCGAATATATTTTGCGATCGCAAAAAGTTCTTCTTGTTCTTCGCATAATAGTTTTTGGAAAGGATGAATTAAAGTAGAAGGTTTGCACATAAATTTAAATATTTGTGTCCATCGATAATCAAAAATAATATAGTCAAAATCAGATCCAAGATAATCAATAAATGATTTCATTGACTCTTTGCCACCAGGAAATCCTTGCCCAAGGACTAAAATATGGGAACTGTTGTTATTGATAAAAATTGTTGGAAATTCGATTCCGCTTTCTGTGCGTAATGTTAACGATTCTGTTTTTATAATATTTTGCTTTTGTGCGTTTGGAAGTGTTTTTATAAATTCATTGTTAATAGATTTGACAGATTGTTGTCCATTGTTCTCTATTCTTAGCTTATAATCTGCGCAGCTAGTACAGATAGGTGTTGCTATCGGAATAGCGATCAATGCCAAAAATATTAAAAATTTTGTTTTTAAGTTCATAAATTGTTTTCCTATTTTTGATAAATTAACGCGAACTCGATAATTAAAATTTATATAAAAATGTAGACAGGCGACCACATTTCGCTACTTTTAAAAAAAACAAAATCAAAAAAGTTAGCGAAAAAGGAGTCGCCATGCTTACAGAGATATTTT
>Ga0209417_1000128_pt1 | contig 205038 bp, 158 predicted proteins | sample RifGroF2_FD_184002 | JGI IMG/M metagenome (GOLD analysis project Ga0209417, IMG submission 184002) | Groundwater microbial communities from Rifle, Colorado, USA - Groundwater F2 (SPAdes) (version 2) | ecosystem: Environmental > Aquatic > Deep subsurface > Groundwater | place: Rifle, Colorado... | reverse complement strand
CCCCATGGGGGGAGGGGGAGCAACCCCAGGCTTGCTTCAACGACACGGTTATTGCGCCCTCATCCCTTGGCAGACTGAATGCGCCTACCCGGCTCCGCCGGGGGCGCATTCAGTTTGCCAATCGAGCATTTGAAGTTAAATGGAAGTATCTTGCTGCACAGCTTGTACTCTAAGGGTCGATTCGATACAAAGAACGGGTTTGAACCTGTTCCGGAAAGATATTTATGTGGAATGAATTAAAAGAGCGCTGGCGAAAACAATCGCCCGGAGGATATCGAGAGACCCTGCGGGTGGCCTATCCTTTAATCATCAGCACCGGTTCGTTCACCGTCATGCAATTTTGCGACCGCATGTTTCTGGCGTGGTACAGTTCTTCCGCCATTAAGGCCGCGCTGCCGGCCGGTATTCTGTCGTTTACGTTCATCTGCGGCTTCATGGCGCTGGCCGGCTATGCCAACACGTTTGTCGCGCAGTATCATGGGGCAGGGGACCGCCTGGGCTGCAGTCGGGCCACCGCGCAAGGGGTCATCCTGTCGCTGCTTTCCTGGCCGCTGATGCTCCTGCTGATGCCGGTGGGCTTTTGGATCCTGAAACTCAGCGGGCATGCGCCGGACGTATTGGCTGACGAATTGATCTACTTCAAAATTCTGATGTGGGGCAGCGTCACCGTGCCGCTGGGCTCGGCCATCGGCAGCTTTTTTACCGGGCGCGGCGACACCTTTACCAACATGATCGCCACGATCGTCGCCAATGTCGTCAATATTGTCCTGGACTATGCCTTGATCTTTGGCCGGTGGGGTTTTCCCGAAATGGGCATTGCCGGCGCGGCGTGGGCCACGATCGTTTCCGGCCTCGTTACGCCCGCCATTTTATTTGCGCTGTATTTTTGCCAACAAAAGCTGGTGGCCGAATATGACACCTGGAAAACGTTCCGATGGGATGGGGCTTTGCTCTGGCGCATGGTCCGATTCGGCGCGCCCTCGGCGGTCCACCTCCTTCTCGACATCAGCTCCTTTACCTTGTTTGTCCTGTGGGTTGGGCGGATGGGCGGGACAGAGCAGGCGGCCAGCAACATTGCCCTGAGCATCAACAATCTGGCTTTCATGCCGTTGATCGGCATGAGCATCGCCGCATCGATCCTGGTGGGGCAATACCAAGGTCGTCGCGACTCCGCCACCGCGGAACGGGCGAGCTGGAGCGCGTTGAAAATCGGCTGGATATATATGCTCATCGTCGCGCTCACCTTCATCCTGTTCCCGCGCGCATATTTTTCGTTATTCACCGATCGGAGCGCTTCGGGCGTGCTGCTGGCCGACATCTTGCCCATGGGCCGATATCTGTTGCTGATGATGGCCGTATGGGGTCTGATGGACGCCGCCAATCTGATTCTTTCCGGCGCCCTGAAAGGCGCCGGCGATACCCGCTTTGTCATGTATTATTCGGTCGCCATGAATTGGTGCTTCTGGATTACGGGCGAGGCGCTGATCATTTTTGTGTTCGACGGCGGCTTGCTGGCCGCCTGGTCGTGGCTGACCGCTTACGTGATGCTGACCGCCTTCGGCTTCTTCTGGCGCTTCCGGGGCGGCCGCTGGAAAACCATCGACCTGCTCGAACGCGAAACGCCCCGTCAGCCCTCCGCCGGCCCCGGCGCCGAGGCCTGCATTCTGGGGGAATAAAGCCAATCGCAACCTGCTTACAGCAAACTTCTTGAAATTATTGTCTTGAAGATGAACCAAGGTTCAGTAATCTAGCGTTCAATCGAAATCAGTAAAACAGGAGGTCTCTCATGCCCAGAAAAATAGAACTCGAAGAAAAAGTCCGGAAGTTGCGAGAGTTCTTTCAACAGGAACGACGCATTCCCGGTTACGCCGAAATGCTGGAACTCTTTGGCTACCGATCCAAGAATGCGGTCTTCGGGTTGCTGAAAAAATTGGAGGAGCTGGGGTACATCGTCCGCAGCGGACACAAACTCGCTCCGACGGGCAAGCTGACGGGATCGGTCCGGCTGCTGGGGTCGGTCCAGGCGGGTTTCCCATCGCCGGCCGAAGAGGAATTGGCCGACACGATCAGCCTCGACGAATATCTCATCCGCCGTCCCGAGGCGACCTTCATGCTGACCGTCAGCGGAGATTCGATGATCGATGCCGGCATTCATCCTGGCGACATTGTAATTGTGGAGAAGGGGAACAAGCCCAAAAAAGGCGACATCGTCGTGGCTAATGTTGACGACGAATGGACGATGAAATATTTCACGATCGACCAGGCCGGCGTCCGCCTCGATCCCGCCAACCCCAAATACCGTTTCATCCGCCCCCGCCGCTCCCTCAACATCGGCGGCATCGTGAAGGCCGTGATCCGGCGGTATGGCTAGGGAGGGGGAGGAGGAGAGTCCAAGGTCCAAAGTCCAAAGAGTCCAAAGTCCAAAGAGTCCAAAGTCTAAGGAGTCCAAGGTTCAAAGAGTCCAAAGTCCAATGGGTCCAAGGTCCAAAGTTTGGAGAGGCTAAGGGGGAGGTGCGGCGTGAGTACGATTGTACATTTTGAAGACTTGGAGACATGGCAGAAGGCTCGGATTTTATCGGGGAAAATCTATTCGATTTCGAATGGGGCGGCCTTTTCGAAGGACTTTGAGCTGAAAGGTCAGATTCGCAGTGCGGCGGTTTCCGTGATGTCGAATATTGCCGAAGGATATGAACGTGGCGGAGACAAAGAGTTCGTTCAATTTTTGTCGCTCGCCAAAGGTTCCTGCGGTGAAGTCCGGTCTCAACTATATGTCGCCCTGGACCAGCAATATATTCGCCCAGATGAATTCGCAGATATTTGCGCCCACGCAAAAGAAGTCAGCCGCTTGATCGCAGGCTTGATGAAATATCTTCAACAGTCTTCTTTTCGCGGAAGCAAATATAAGCACAGATCCTAACCTGTGACTCCGTATTCTTTGACTTGAACCTTGGACTTTGGACCCCTTGGACCTTGGGCTCTTTGGTCTTTGGACCTTGGACTCTTTGGTCTTTGGACCTTGGACTCTTTGGTCTTTGGACCTTGGACTCTTTGGTCTTTGGACCTTGGACTTTGGACCCCTTGGACCTTGGACTCTTTGGACTTTGGACTCTTTGGACCTTGGACTCTTTGGACCTTGGACTTTGGACTCTTTTAACATGCCGATAACCCTCTTCTCGTTTCCGCAAGCAATCGCGCATTTTGACGGCGATGCATTTTTTGCCTCGGTGGAGCAGTCGATGCATCCGGCGTTGAAGGGGCGTCCGGTGGTGACGGGGAAAGAGCGGGGCATCATTGCCTGCGCCAGTTACGAAGCCAAGGCGCTTGGCGTGAAGCGCGGGGTGCCGCTGCACGAGGCCCAGCGGATGTGCCCGAATCTGGTCGTCCTGCCCAGCGATTACGAAACCTATTCTCTTTATTCCAAGCGCATGTTCGACATCATGCGCCGCTACACGCCGATGGTGGAGGAATATTCCATCGACGAAGGATTCGTCGATCTCTCGGGGCTGCGCCGGATTTTTCATATGTCTTATGAGGACCTGGCCCATCGGATTCAAAACGACATCCAGGCCGAACTAGACATTACCGTCTCCGCCGGCCTGAGCCTTTCCAAAAGCTTGGCCAAGCTCGCCTCCAAGTTCCGCAAGCCGCATGGATTCACCGCCGTGGAAGGACGGCACATTCATCTTTTTCTGGAAAGAACGCCCCTTGACAAGGTGTGGGGCTTTGGCCCCAATACGGTGCAGTTGCTCTCCAAGCAGGGCTTGCAGACGGCCTTGGATTTCGTCAACCGCCCGGAGAAATGGGCCCAGCGCCTCATGGGCAAGATCGGCCGCGAACTGTGGAACGAATTAAGAGGAACATCCGTTTATCCGGTGACGACCGAGGAGAAATCGACCTATCTGACCGTCAGCAAATGCAAAACCTTCACCGCCCCCTCGGCGGATCGGGATTTCATCTATGCCAAACTCCAGCGAAATCTGGAGTCGGCCTTCATCAAGCTCCGCCGGCACAAACTGCGCGCCCGGATTCTGTCCGTGGCCTTGCGCACCCAGGACTTTCAACAGAATGGGCTCGAAGCCTCATTGACCCGGGCCACGGCCTCGCCGCAGGAAGCCTCGCCTCTGGTGCGGGAGCTGTTCGAACGATTGTACCGTCCGGGCGTTCTCTATCGCGCCACCATGATCGTTCTTGGGCAAGTCGAAGCCGATGTCCAGGAGCAGCTCGAATTATTCGAAGACCGGGTCCGAATCGACAAGATGCGCGCGATCAGCCGGGTAATTGACGAAGTCAACGCGCAATTCGGAAAGCACACGCTGAGTTTGGGCTCATCGCTCTACCTGGATCATCATCAGAAAACCGGACGCGACGCGCTGCCCTGGCGCAAAACCGAACTGCTGGACGGCGAGACGGCTCGCCAACGGTTGAAGCTGCCGCGTTTGTCCCTGAAGGTTTAAACACCTGTACCCATGGCGGCAGCCATCGCGCCGATAATGACGCTGAAAAAAACGAAAAACATTAAAAGCGCGAGCAGCAGCGTGACGATATACACCAGGCCGCTCATTTGCATAAAAGTGCGAATTTTATCGAAAAAAGGTCTGAGCGATTCGTCGACCCGGGAGATTTGTTCCAAAGCCGATCGGGCGCTCAGCAAGGCCGAGCCGGCAATGATCATGAGGATTCCGGAGATAACCGAAATACAGCCCAGACAACTGATCACGCCGGAAATGACGGTCATGATCCCCACAAACGACATCCAACCAAGCAACCCATCCGGCAAAGGAACGCCGGAAGCCGGAGCGGGAACGGGAACGGGAATGTCCGGCGTGCACAATTCAGGGAAAGAAGAAGCCGGCTGCCATTCCTCCATGCCTTCGGCCCAAACCAGCAGCTCGTCCGGCGGCACGCCGCCGTATTGAATCAAATTCCGAATCTCCCCGGCCGAAACGGGACCAATTTTTTCTTCGCTTCCTTTGCGAGCATAATGCCAAAGTCGTTCCATAGTGACTCCTCTATATCAGGATGTGTCCAGTTGAGCATATTTTCAGTCATGGAACAAGCAAGGGCTTTTCATCCAGACCCTGCCGCAGAAAAACACGTATCTGGGGATAAACTGGCTCCTGTCTCTTACTTATACACAAATTGATGGCACGGAATTCATCTGTAAGCATCGATAAGAGAAGTGAAGAGCTAGATTCTGTAGGTGGGCCGCGTTCTCCGTAACGCGGCTTCCGGACCAGAAGAGCCCGTCTTCGGAGAAGCCGGGCCACCTTTTGTTTCATCAGAATAGTTTCATCCGAAGGCTTTGCAGAAAATGACCGCCTCAAATCTGTGTATAAGAGACAGGCGAGGTCGCCCCGGCTCCATTTCGCAAGCCCGATCCGTATTGAACGGAACAAATCCGCGGCCGTGTCGAGATGCGCCCTCTAGCTACGGACCCTCCCACTGGAAAGAAACCACCGGCTTACGCCCTGTCTCTTATACACAAATTCTCCAACTAACCCGAGAAGAGTAGCCCCACGGATGGCAAAGCGTCCCACGGATCATCAAGTCCGAGACTTAAGGGTACTGCAACCGCCTCTGAAGGTGGCCCGGCTTCTCCGAAGACGGGCTCTTCGTCTTTCTGAGCCCTCTGAATACTCCTTTATCCGGACTCTCTTGGAGAATTTGCGTACAAATGACAGGGCTTACGCCTGCGGCTACGTAGCCGCGTCCGTGAGGACGTGGATTCTTATTCATATGCGCGAGGGCCTTGGCAAGATGCACCCGGCGGATTTCGAGCGGCTAAAATTACGAATTAATTCGGGAAGGACGGCGGCCTCGCCGTCCTCTTGTCTTTTCAACAGGTGCTCCAACCCTGCGAATTATGGGTTTCCATCGAGTGACATCCTTGACGGGATGGGCCTTCATCCGTTAGCCTCTGACCTCATATTTTGTTTAAAGGAACATATGTTTAAGATACAAATCATGCCTTCGTTGCTGGCCGCCCCGATGGGCCGGCTGGAGGAGGCGGCTCAACGTTCGGAAGAGGCCGGCGCGGATGGACTCCATATTGACATTATGGACGGCCATTTTGTGCGCAATCTGAGCATGGGGCCCGATGTCGTTCGCATGGCCCGCAAAGCGGTCCAGATCCCCTTGAACGTACATTTGATGGTTTCCCGTCCGGACTGGTACATCGAACCGTTCCTGCAGGCCGGGGCTTCCACGGTTTTATTTCACATCGAAACCGAGTGCGATCCGGCGCCGTTGCTGGCCCAAATCCGGAAAGCCGGGCGAAGAGCCGGCATCACCCTCAATCCCGAAACCCCGCTCGAAGCGATCCTGCCGTTGCGCGGCTTGGTCGATGAAATCCTCTGCATGACCGTTCACCCGGGCTTCGGCGGACAAAAATTCATCGCCGAGGTGCTCCCCAAGATCGCCGAATGCCGCCGGCAATTTCCTGACGTCGACATCTCGGTCGATGGAGGCCTGGACGCCCAGTCGGCGCCGCTCGCCGCGGAGCAGGGCGGAAACATTTTTCTGATCGGATCGACCTTGTTTCAGGCCCCGGACATGAAAAAGGCCATCCAGGATCTTCGAACCCACGCGGAAGCGGTATTCTCCAAGGCAATTCAATGAGCGAATTAATTTATACCCGTAATTTTTGCATCATCGCGCATATCGATCACGGCAAGTCGACCCTGGCCGACCGTATGCTGGAGTTGACGAATACCGTCGAGAAACGGCATTTGAAAGAGCAACTGCTGGACGACATGGATCTGGAACGCGAGCGCGGCATCACCATCAAGGCCCATCCGGTCACGATGCGTTACACGGCGCGCAACGGACAGCTCTACCGATTCAATCTGATCGACACCCCGGGGCATGTCGACTTCTCCTATGAAGTGTCCCGGAGTCTTTCGGCCTGCGAAGGCGCTCTGCTGGTGGTCGACGTCACCCAAGGCGTGGAAGCGCAGACCGTGGCGCACACGTATTTGGCGATGGAGCAGGGGGTCAAGATCATCCCGGTCTTAAACAAGATCGACATGCAAAACGCCAATGTGGAGGAAGTTTCGAAGCAAATCGAAGACATCCTGGCCATCCCTATGCACGACTGCCTCAAGGTCAGCGCCAAAACCGGCGTAGGCGTTGCCGACGTGTTGGAGGCCATGGTCAGCATGATTCCGCCTCCTGTCTCCAAATATCCCGACACGACGCGCGCCCTGGTGTTCGATTCCGAATACGACGCCTATCGCGGCGGCGTAGTTTATGTCCGCATGTTCGACGGCTCCATTCGCCGCGGCGATCGCATTCGTTTGATTGGAACCGGCCGGGATTACGAGGTAAAAGAGGTCGGCAATTTCAATCCGAAACCCATTCCCACGGATATCATGCAGGCCGGCGAAGTCGGCTATCTGCTGGCCAACATCAAGAACGCCTCGGAAATCATGGTGGGCGATACCATCACCAAACCGGAACGGCCCTCCAACGTTCCGCTGCCGGGCTTCAAAGAATTCCATCCGATGGTTTTCACCGGGATCTATCCGATCGACGGGGACGATTATGACAAGCTGAAAGCCAGCCTGGAAAAATTGAGCCTGAACGACAGTTCCTTCATGTACCAGCCGGAGAGTTCCGTGGCCCTGGGCTTCGGATATCGGTGCGGCTTCCTCGGACTGCTGCACATGGAAGTGGTCCAGGAGCGGCTGCGGCGCGAGTACGATTTGGATATTATCGCGACGTATCCGGGCGTCGTCTATCGCGTTTATCTCCGGGATGGGACTATGCAGGAAATCGATAACCCGGTCTTTATGCCGGATCCCACGAAGATCGAAAAAATCGAAGAGCCCATCGTGCGGGCGTTCATCATCTGCCAGAACGAGAACATCGGCGACATGCTGCAATTGATCATGGACCGGCGGGGCGCGGTGGACAAAACCGAATCGCTGGACACTCGGCGCGTCATGCTGACCTGCACGCTGCCGCTAAACGAGATCCTGATCGATTTCCATGACCGGCTCAAAAGCATCAGCCGCGGGTATGCATCGATGGACTACGAGCACGCCGGCTATCGCGAGGACGATCTGGTCAAGATGGACATCATGGTGCACAGCGAAGTTGTGGAAGCCTTTTCGAGCATCATTCACCGTGCCAAGGCCGAGTACCGCGGCCGCCAGATGTGCCAGACGCTGAAGGAACTTATCCCGGCGCAAATGTTTTCCATCGCGGTCCAGGCCGCCATCAACAAGAAAATCATCGCCCGGGAAACCGTCAAGGCCTACCGCAAGGATGTCACCTCCAAGTGCTACGGCGGCGACATCACCCGCAAACGGAAGCTGCTGGAGAAGCAGAAGGAAGGCAAAAAACGGATGAAGCAGTTCGGACAGGTGAGCATTCCCCAAGAAGCCTTCATCTCCGTTTTAAAGACCAACACATAGAGGGGCTATCATGAATTTCTTCCAGCGTCGCAAGCAACAACAATACGTCAAGCACCTCCTGCATGAAGCCCGCCACGCCCGCGCCATGCGGGAGGATGTCGCCGCACCGGCGCTGGTCGCAAAAATCCTGCACGCCGAGCAGGCTCTGAAGGAAGCCGCCCTCATGGACTCGTCGGCCGACATCGAGCGGGCAGGGGAATTGCTGGTCGACGCCGTGACGGAATTATATCCCCAGAAGAGCTACCCCAGAGTGCGCGAGAACATTGAAATCCTGGTGGTCGCCCTGGCGGTCGCCATGGCCTTCCGGACTTTCTTCATCCAGCCGTTCAAGATTCCCACCGGTTCCATGCAGCCGACCCTTTACGGCATCATTGTCACTCCGCAGACCAGCCGGACGTGGTTGGATTATTTTCCGGTGAATTTGGTTCCTCTGGCGCTCTTCGGCGAACGATTCGAGCAGGTCACGGCCAAGACTACGGGACAAATCGGCCATCGATATGTGAACGAGGACGAGGCCTTGGTCTACGAAATTGCCGGCGTGCCTCATGTCATCCGCAAAGGCCTCAGCCGTTACGTCGATCTCGGCGATTACGTGACCAAAGGCCAGATCATAGCCAACGGCCGGGTCAAATTCGGCGATCATATTTTTGTGGACAAGATCCGATACAATTTCTTCCCGCCGAAACGCGGCAATATCGTCGTATTCGACACCGACCGGATACAGCATCCCAGAATCCGTCCCCATTCCTTTTACATTAAACGACTGGTCGGTCTGCCCGGAGAAAAGGTTGCCGTTCATCCACCTTATCTGGAAGTCAATGACCGGAAGATTACCGAGCCGTATCCTTTTGAACGCTTGCTAAACGATCGGAAGGACGGCTACAAGGGCTACAGCCTGGCCATGTCCGGTCCCGGCACGTCGGCTTTGCTGCAAAACGAACAGGACAAGATCGAGATCGGCATGGACGAATTCCTTCCGTTTGGCGACAATACGGACTTCAGCCTGGACGGGCGATACTTCGGCCCGGTCAAAATCCAAAGCATGGTCGGCCCGGCATTCCTGGTCTATTGGCCATTATCGAAACGCTGGGGTCATGTGCGGTAGTAAGGTCCAAAGTCCAAGGTCCAAAGAGTCCAAAGTCTGAAGTCTAAAGAGTCTAAAGCTTAAGGCGACCGTCGTAAACAGACCTCATGAATATTCCAGCAATTGTAATTATGACAAACTCCACAGGTGGACCGCGTTCTCCCTGCCCGCAACTCTTCGCGCAGCGATGCAGGCGGGCGAACGCGGTTTGACGTGAAAAAGAGCCCGTCTTCGGCCTGTCCGCCGTAGTCCCGTCCGAGGGACGAAGGCGGAAGAAGCCGGGCTACCTTTGGGTTCATAATTCAATGGATGATGAATATTAGCCACCCAAACCTTGGGTTGCCAGCCCCACAGGCAACGTCGCATAATATATCTTATGTCTACTAATATGTTGGGGGCGCTACTACATATGGGTGTGGCGGTTATTTTTTAGCTCAAAGGCCCCCGACCACATAACTGGGAACACTAACTGCTGATCCGATGGTAGAAGGTCAAATAATCGTCTGCCGAACGTTCCCATGAAAAGTCTTGTTGCATGGAGCGTTTGACAATGGCGGTCCAGACGGAATCCTGCCGATATAAATCCAGCGCGCGGCGAACGGCGGCGACCAAGGCGTCGGAGGTGTAGGTCTTGAACTTGATACCGGTTCCCTGGGAGCCGTCGTCGTTCAGGTCGAGGATGGTATCCTCCAAGCCCCCGGTCGCATGCACCACCGGAACGGCCCCGTAGCGCAAGCCGTAAAGTTGGTTAAGCCCGCAAGGTTCGAAACGCGAAGGCACCAGGCAGATGTCGGAGCCGGCGTCGATCTTATGTGCCAGGCCAATATTGTAATCCAAGCTGACGGCAAATTGTCCAGGCCACCGGCTGACCCATTCGCGGCAAAGCGCATGGAATTGCTCCTGCCCAACCCCAAGGACCACCATGGCCATGCCCATGGACATGAGCGTCGGCATGGCTTCGGCCAGGATGTCCAATCCCTTTTGATTAACCAGCCGGGAAACCATGCCGATCACGGGCGTCTGCTCCGTGATATCCAGGTCCATGATCCGGATCAGATCCTTCTTGCATTCCTTCTTGCCGGCCAAATCGTCAACGCGGTACGGCCGGGCGAGGAACGGATCCTTCGACGGATCCCAGGAAGAATAATCGGCGCCGTTGATGATGCCGACCAACCGGTCGCCGACACTGGCCAAGACACCCTGCAAGCCGCACCCGAATTCCTCGGTCCGGATTTCCTGGGCGTAGGTCTTGCTGACCGTCGTGATGATGTTGGACGTCGTAATGCCGGCTTTCATGCAGTTGATGTTCCCATAGAATTCGAGCACATCGACGGTGAAGCAGAAAAACGGCAGATTGGTCACGGAATATTGGGAACCGGGAAAGATGCCCTGATACGCCAGGTTGTGAATCGTGAAAACGGTTTTCTCGGTTTGGGTGCGTCCCATCCCGTGAATGCCATGCTTGAGGAACAACGGGATCAACCCCGTCTGCCAATCGCTGCAATGGACGATGTCCGGCTTCAATTCCAAAGCGTCAATCAACGCCACGACGGCTTTCTGGAAAAAGACAAAGCGCTCCAGATTGTCGTCGTAGTCGCGTTCGGGCAGGCTATAGAGTTGGGACCGGTCGAAGAATTCGTCCTTGCGGATGAAATACGTCAAGGGCCCAGGTTCACGGGTCAACCAGATTTCGGCTTTGTGCCGGCGGAATCCGACGGGGATATCCAGACGCATGCCGGTGTCTTTGAGCTCGAATCCGCCTTCGGCCACCTGGCGGTATAACGGCATGACGCGAATGAACTCGATTCCGCGGTCCGACAACGCCCGGGGCAAGGCGGCGCCCACTTCAGCCAACCCGCCTGTGGATGCAAAAGGCACAATTTCACTGGCCGCGTATACTATTTTCACGATGAATGAAAATCCTCCTGCCTTTGTTCCCGTGCAAAAAAAACGTCCGCTCTCGCCAAATCGTCTGACATGGGATAGAGTAAGGTCATGGAAGAATTTACTCCATCGCTAGAACATCGAATATACGAATTCCTGGGCAATGAAAAGTATATTCCGTTAAAACAACACGAGCTGGCCAAGGCGCTGAGAATAAAAGGCAACGAGCGAGCCGAGTTTCGTCATTTGCTGTACGAAATGGAACGCCAGGGCAAGATCTCCTGCCTGCGCAAAAACCGGTGGGCCTTGCCGGAAAAAGCCCATGAAGTTATCGGCGTGCTGCGGATGCATAACCGGGGCTTTGGCTTCGTCATTCCGGACACGCCGGGCCTGGAAGACATCTATATTCCCGAAGAAAATATGAACGTGGCGCTGGAGGGCGACCGGGTGCTGGTGCGGGTGGTCAAGGCTCCGGAAGGCCAGCGTAAAGGTTCGGAGGAGCTAGCCCCCCGCAAGAACGGAATCATTGTCCGAATCCTGGAGCGACGCCTGCTCAATGTGGTCGGACTGCTCAAGAAGACTTCTTACTACTGGTATGTGATTCCCGATCTTCCGGGCTTGTTGAAAACCATCCAGGTCAATGTGCCCACGCCCAAGAATATGCCGCTGCTGGAAGATCATAAAGTGGTGATTCATCTGGACGAATGGACTTCGCCTTCCCGTCCGCTGACCGGCGATCTGGTGGAGGATTTAGGTCCTATTGATGCGGATGGGACCGATGTGCTCTCCGTGATGCGGCAGCACGGGTTGACCTCCGAATTTCCACCCGACGTTCACCGCGCCGCGGCCCGCCATGGGAAAGAGCTCGAAGACCGGTTTCTGGACGACCGGAAGGACTTGCGCGAGCGCATGCTCTTCACCATCGATCCGGACGATGCGAAGGATTTTGACGATGCCGTGTCGTTGATGGAAACAGCGGAGGGGAATTGGAGCCTTGGGGTTCATATCGCCGATGTGGCGCACTACGTAAAGCCCGGCTCCGAGGTCGATGCCGAAGCGCGATATCGCGGAACCAGCGTCTACATGGTCGATCGGGTCGTAACCATGCTGCCCCCCTACCTCACAACCGAAGTCTGCAGCTTGCAGCCCGATCGCGACCGTCTGGCGCACAGCGTGGAAATGGTGCTGGACCCGGACGGAAAGTTTATTTCGTTCGAAACGTTTCCGTCCGTCATCCGGTCGAAGATGCGGTTGAATTACGATCAGGTTCAGGCCTTTTTCGACGGCGCAGACGCCCAGATCTCCATGCTTCCGGAGGTGGCCGCCACGTTAACCCGCATGCGCGGCCTGGCCAAAATTCTGCGTCGCCGTCGAATGGCGATGGGTTCGCTGGACTTCAACCTGCCGGAAATCCGATGCCGGCTGGATTCCCGGGGCCACCCGACGAGCTTCGTCAAACGAACGGCTTCGGAAGCCTATCAACTGATCGAAGAATTCATGTTGATGGCCAATCAAGCGGTCGCGAGCATTTTCAGCCAACGGGAAATCCCTGCCATCTACCGCATCCACGAGCCGCCGAACGACGAGCAATGGGAACGCATGGGCGTTGAGCTCAAGGCGCTTGGGGTCGAAGCTCGGCCTTCCTCCCGGGACGAGATGAACAAAGTGGCTCGCGACGCCGCCGGTACGCCGCTGGAATATGCCGTTAACCTGGCGTTGCTGCGAAATCTCAAGCGCGCCTGCTATTCCTCGACGTTAAAAGATCATTTCGGATTGGCGATGACCACTTACACGCATTTTACGTCGCCCATCCGGCGATATCCGGACTTGCTGGTTCACCGCCTATTGAAGGCCGTCGAGCTAAACAAAGCATCCCCCTACACTCACGAGGAACTGGCGGCCATGGCGGTCCATAGCAGTCAGATGGAGGAAGCCGCCGACGAAGCCGAAGAGGAAAGCGTGGCGATCAAACGTCTGGTCTTTTATCAGGATCGCCTGCTGGCCGGGGAATCAGGGCCGTATGACGGACTGATCATCTCCGTGGCGCCGAAGGGCTTGATTGTGGAATTATCGGAAACGCTCCAGCGAGGCATGATTCCGTTCGCTTCGCTGCACGACGATTATTATGTCTCGTCCGAAGATCGCACGAATGCCGTCGGGCGCAAGCATAGGACTCGTTGGGGCATCGGTCAAAAAGTGAAGGTGTTTCTGTCCCGCGTCGACCGGGCCCGCCGGCTGGTGGATTTCTACCTCGATCCGGAACAAACCGTCGCGGCGCCGGTCCGCAAAGGGAAACCGGGAAAACGCGCTCAGCGGAAAAGATAAATGAGCTTCTGAGGCTTGCCTTCGCGCTCGACTTCCATCACCACCGCACTTACGCGATTCTTGACGAATTCGCCAAGAAAATATTCGGCGCGCGCCTGGCTGGTCATCTTCATGGAATTGACCTTGCGCACCACATCGCCTTGTTGCAATCCGACGTCCTTGAAAAAGTCCTTTTCGCCTTCCACGTCGACATGATAACCGTTAATTCGGCCTTCCTGATAATCGGGTTTCATGGATAGAAAAATGGAAGCCATGCGCTCCGGATCGTCCAGCAACTCCTGGTAGTACTTCAACAGGTCTTCGCGCTGGAACACCCAACGGTTCTCCCCCACCCGCTTGCCAAACCGGCTGGTCTCCAAGGCCACGCCATCCTCAACTGTCTTTTCGGCGGGCGCCGGTTCGGTTTTTTGAGGGCCCGGTCCTCCGGCAAAACTCAGCCAGAGATCTTCTTCACGCCCCTGATAATCCACGGTCACCCGGTCGGAATAAATTCGGTTGACCCGGACGGCCTCGAACCAGTCGCCCTCCCGCACCAGATATTGCTGCTGTTTTTGAAGATCGTCGAGAATGGCCCGGCATTCGGGTTTTGGGGCGGTTGCCGAGGATTCGGAATAAGAAAAAAATGTCCCCGCCAAGCGAAAGCGTTGAGCCAGAGGTCCTTCAGCCGCCGCCGCTTGGCGATTCGCAGGCGGTGCAAAAACCGTCCAAATCTCTGCCGGAGGTTCCTGCGAAACCGGCCAGGCAAAGGCCTTGCGATTGGAATCGTCCGAAGGAAGCCGGTGCGGCAAAGTGTAATACTGACGAGCGTAAAGCCCCCCCATGACAACGCATAAAAACAGCAAAATTCCGGATAATCCGGTTCGTTGCACTGACTGGGTGTAATGGGACATTTATTTGCTTCCGCGGCCGGAACGTTAAACGATTTTCCGACCCGTTGAAAATGGAAATCGATGAATGAAGCCGTAAGCCGAATTTTGTTGCCTGTGTTTCCACAGGTTGGTCATTTATCTATTGAACCCCTTAAAGAGGTTCTCTGCGATCAACCCGGAGTTTACTCCCGCCGAAACGGGAACGAGACGAGCAGCCTCCAACCCCTTATTTGATCTTGCTCCGGATGGGGTTTGCCTTGCGTCATGCCTTACGACTATGACCGGTGGTCTCTTACACCGCCGTTTCGCCCTTACCCCGGAAGATGCCTTGCGGCATTTTCGAGGCGGTTTGTTTTCTGTGGCACTTTCCATCCCCTTCGTTGTAGCAAAGGGTTTCCCTCGAATAACGAGGGACATCCTGCCCTATGGAGTCCGGACTTTCCTCTCCGAGATTAATCGGAGCGACCAGACACTTCAGTTCATCGATTTCCAAAGAACACTGTTAAAATATACGTTATCAAGGCTGCCAATACAATATGCGGCCGCAAAAATTACAGCCCGTCATGACGAGAGGATTCTTGGCATTGTGGACCACGCTGGGCGGCAGTTGCATATGACAGCCTCCGCAGGTGCCATGCTCCACCGGCACGACGGCAAAATCGCCGGTTTTCTGAAAAATGCGCTCATACCGCGAAAGCCAATCCGGCGTCACATTGGCCGCCAGGGCCGCTCGATCCCTTCTTAGAATCTCCAAATCGGCCTTCATGCCCTCCAGCCGCTGGGCCAAAGTTCCCATATCCTGGCTGACACGGGCTTGATCCTGCTGCAGATCCTTTTCGCGACTGGTCAGGGCGCCCCGGATCTCTTCGATGCTTTCCATGACGACCAATTCCTTGTCTTCCAGCTCCCGGATCTTTCCCTGCACCGCAGCAATTTCGTGTTCGAGCGCCTTGTATTCCACATTGCTCTTAATCTGTAATTGCTGCTCGCGGAATTTCGTAATCTTTTGCTTCAGCGACTCGATTTCCACGTCGATTTCCTTGGCGGCCGAGGTGCGCTTCTTCATTTCCTCCTGCGTCGCTTTCAAGGATTCCCGGTTCGCGTCGAGCCGGGATTCGACCTGCTTTTGATGAATCGGGATATCGTCGCATTCGCGGCTCAAATCGCGGATTCGACGATCGCGCTCCTGAATAACTAGGATTCTTTCAATGATAGTGGACACCACAACCTCGCTTTTTATTTAATTATCAAAAATCCGCGACAGCTTACCCCCGCCAAGGGGGCCATGACAAGACAACAAAACCCCCTATTCGGATCTGCGGAAATCCTGAATATTGAGCTGAAGCGTATCGCGACCCATATAGGAGTTCCTTTGAAGGCAAAACGCGATGTCCAAAGGCCCTTCGGGAACGGTTCGGGCTCCCATGTTAAAGGCAATGGCCTCGCGTTGCACCCCATGACCGGAGATGCTCAGCTTCAAGTGATGCTTGCCTACTACATGAGGCATTCCTTCGATGCGCACGCCCCGCACGGCCCAGACCGGCATCGGGTGCAAATGCCCGAACGGCTTGAACCGATCCTGCGATTCCATGAAATACTCGTTCGCTTCACTAAGCTGTATCCAGGCATCCACCGGTTGGACTGCCCGCAAATCATAGCCCTTCAACGTGGCGGCGGCGAGGCTGTTGAATCGCTCGGTAAAAGCGGGAATCGATTCTTCCTTCAACTCCAAACCGGCGGCCATGGCATGTCCGCCATATTTCAGCAACAAATCCGAGCAGGCTTCCAGATGCTGAAGCACGTCAAACCCTTCGATGCTCCGACAGGAACCCCGCCCGACCCCGTCTTCATCGATGCCGATCACGATCGTCGGCCGCCGATACCGCGCGGTCAACCGGGAAGCCACGATGCCAATCACGCCGGTATGCCACTCTTTCCGGGCAACGACCAAGCCGTAATGAACGTCGGCCTGGTAATAGGCGTCGATCAGGTCCGAAGCTTCCTTGACAATCTTGGCCTCGATCGCCTGCCGGTCGCGATTGGCGGCATCGAGCTGCATGGCCAGGTTTCGAGCGCGTTGAGGATGGTCGGTCAAAAGCAGTTCCAACGCCGACTGCGCGTCGCGAATGCGTCCGGCCGCATTAATGCGCGGCCCCAGTACAAATCCGACATGATAGGAATCCACCACGCCCGAAACGCCGGCGACCTCCATCAAGCTCTTGAGTCCGATGGAATGCGTCCGGTTCAAGAGGCCCAGTCCGTACCGGGCGAGGATGCGGTTTTCGGAGAGCAGCGGCACAATATCCGCGATCGTTCCGAGCGCCACGTAGTCCAAATGCTCCTTCAAGTCGATGGCTTCCACGCCCGGCCATTTTTCGTCCCGGCCGCGTTTAAGGATGGCGTGGCAAAGCTTGAAGGCGACGCCCACTCCCGCGAGCATTTGCGATGAAGCATCGCCGCTGACTTTGGGATTGACCATGGCCACGGCCGGCGCAACAGCGCCGGAAGGCTCATGATGATCGGTCACCACCACGTCGATGCCCTGCGCGGCCGCTTTTTGCACCGCCTCCACGGAGCCGGTGCCGCAATCCACCGTAACGATGAGCCGAGGGTGATATTGATCGATACAGCGCTGAAGCGTGGCTTCGCTCAACCCATAGCCGTCTTCCATGCGATTCGGAAGAAATGGCGTCACCAACGCCCCGAGCCGGCTCAGGATGGTAACCATCAAGGCCGTACTGGTTACGCCGTCGACGTCATAATCCCCGTAAATGACAATCGGCTCGTTCGACTTCAAGGCTTCGGCGATCCGATCCACCGCCGCGGTCATCCCCGGCAAAAGAAACGGATCGGACATGTCGCCCAGACGAGGATTCAGGAACTTGTCGGCCAGCCCGGCATCCGTCACGCCCCGCGACGCCAGCAACGCCGCCAGCGGTTGAGGGATGGCCAACTCGGCGGCCAGTCGAATCGCGCAATCGCGATCGCCGGCCGCCGTTTTCCAGATTTTGGATGGCGCTACGGTCACTTCGCTTCTTGTTTCTCATTCCGATGCCAGAGCAGGACGATCGGAGTGGCCACGAAGATCGATGAATAAGTGCCGATGATGATGCCGATGAACAGCGCCAACGCAAAGTCGTTGATGGCGCCGCCGCCGAAGATCAGCAACGCCGCCACGCTGAGCAAGGTCGTCAGGGATGTCAACACCGTTCGGCCCAGGGTCTGATTGATGCTCAGATTGGCAATGTCGATAAACGATTTTCCGCGCATCAACTTCAGATCTTCGCGAATACGATCGAAGACCACGATCGTGTCGTTGACGGAATACCCGATGACGGTCAGCACAGCCGCCACAATGGGCAAGCTGATTTGCCGGCCAAGCAGGCAGTAGATGCCGATAGTGATCAATGCGTCATGGAGCAAGGCCACCACGGCGCCCACGGAGAAGGCAAATTCAAATCGCCAGGAAATGTAAATGATCAACCCGACCAGGGAGAGCAGCACGGCCATAATACTCTTCCGGGTGAACTCCTTGCCAACCTGCGCATCGACGCTGTTTTGTTCCAGGATCTTGAAGTCCTTGAAGCTCTCACCGATCACCTGTTCGGCCTTGTCGCCGTCCGCAAAGCTCACTTTGATTTCGAGGTTTTCGCGAACCGCTTCGGAACTCCCCTCTTCACCCATTTCCCGCTGATACTGAATGAAGGCATCCTTGATGCCGGCCTGGCCCAACGTCTGGCGAAGGACTTCGACAGGTTGCTTCTGGGCATACTCGATCTTGAACGAGGTGCCACTCGTGAAATCCACGCCCAAGTTCTTTTCGCCGCGGGCGAACATCAGCACCCAGGTAACGACAATCAAACCGATCGAAAAGGCGGCGGCATATTTCCGCATGCCCATGAAATCGATCTTGGTGTCGCGAATCCAGGTGAACATCTTAAATTCCTGCATGGTGGTGTAGCGGGCCAGCAGCTCGAACACCATGCGCGAAACGAAAATGGCGGAGTACATGCTGACAATAATGCCGGCGCTCAACATGACGGCAAACCCGCGGACGGCGCCGGAGCCCATCATGAACATGATCGCGGCGGTCAGCAAAGTCGTGATGTTGGAGTCGAAAATGGCGCTGAACGCTTTATCGTAACCGGCGGAAATCACGCTGGCAAACCGCTTGCCCTGGCGTTGTTCCTCGCGCATGCGTTCGAAGATCAGCACGTTCGCGTCCACCGCCATACCGATGGTCAAAGCCAGCCCGGCGATACCCGGCAGGGTCAACGTCGGCAGGCTGATCGCATGCCCGATGCCCGTGTTATCCAGCAGGCTGAACAGGCCGGAAACCAGCATCAAACCGAGCGGCAACAAAACGAGGTTCAGCACCAGGGCCAAATCCGCAATCAGACCGCCCAGCATATAATAACCCAACATGAAGAGCATGACCGCGACGCCGCCGATGATGGACGCGCGCTTGCCGCTGGCCACGGAATCCTTGCCCAACGACGGATCGACATGACGTTCTTCAATGACTTTCACCGGCGCCGGCAGAGAACCCGCTCGCAGGACAATGGCCAAGTCCTGGGCTTCTTTGAAGGAAAACTGCCCTTCAATGATCGCTTCGCCGCCGTGAATTGCGGTCTTGATGAACGGAGCGGAATACAACGTTCCGTCCAGCACGATCCCGAGATATTGACGTCCGTCCGGACTCCGGTTTTTCGCTCCGCCGGGCGCGTAGTCCGAGGTCACCGCGGCAAACCGCTTGGAGCCCTGGGAATCGAACTTCAAGTTGACGATCGGCTGGCCTAATTGCTGGTAATCCACGCCGGCGGTCTTCAGGCTTTCGCCGGACAACTCGCGGCGGCGGTTGACATAATGCGGCGAGAACAGCTCTTGGCCGCCGACTTCTTCCTTCATCAGGAGCAATTCATAGGAGGCTGAGGGCACATGGAAATTCCGGATCGAAGCCCGAACATCCATATTGCTGCTGATGCCGGTTGTCTTTTGGGCCTCTTCAGTCTTCTTCCAAAATTTACCGCCCCGCATGCCCGGTCCCTGGCTGTCCAAGGAAACGATTCTGTAGCCTTCCGGAACAAATCCTTTTTCGAAAAGCTGCGCGACCAGTTCGGCGTTCTTGGGATGGACCATTCGGAATTCGAGGAAAGCGGCGCTCTGGATGTTCTTCTTGGCGCGCTCCCGGTCTTCGGCTTTGAGGCCGGGAATCTGGACCACGATTCGGTTGTTGCCCGCTTCCGGATAAATGACCGGTTCCGCCACGCCCATGGCATCGACACGATTGCGGATGACTTCCAGCGCCCGTTCGCGGGCATCCTTGACGGTTTCCGGCGCCAATTCGCTGGTATCCACTTCCAGGACGTAACTCGTACCGCCCTGCAAATCCAACCCGTATTTGATCTTTTCCGACAACGGCGTAATCGTGACTATCGACCATGAAACCAGTACAACCAGAATCAACCATTTCCAGATAGCGTTTTTATCCATGACGTTCTTCCTCGATCTATCGCTTTAAAAAACTATTTCTTTTCCGATTCCGAAGGCTGCTCGCCCTTTTCCAAGATCTGCGTTACCGCGGCGCGGCTGACTTCGATTTTGACGTTGTCGGCCACTTTGATCACCAGGGTTTTGTCCTTCACGTTGGCGACGATGCCCAGGATGCCGCCGCTGAAGGCCACCCGGTCGCCGCTCTTAACGTTGTCCATCATGGCGCGGCGTTCCTTTTCCCGGCGCTGCTGCGGACGAATCAGCATGAAATAAAAAATCACGATCATGATGCCGAGCCAGCCGAACATAAAGATCGGCGATTGCTGCTCCTGCCCGGCGCCGCCGCCCGGCATTCCCATCGCTATGCTCATCAGATTTTCCAACATGGCGTTGCTCCTTTTTTTGTTTTTTTCTAAAACTTAGTCGTCTATCGGATCGACGGATTTCTCCGCCGGTCCCATCTTCGAAACCATAGCCCGAAACTGCGCAAAAGTTCCGTCGGCAATCGACTTTCTCATCTCGGACATAAATTCCAAATATCGATGCACATTATGCTGCGCCAGCAACCGGATCCCCAGGATCTCGTTGACGTTCAGCAAGTGCCGGATATAAGCGCGGCAAAATCGGCGGCAGGCGTAACAGGTACAACCTTCTTCGATCGGTCGCTGATCTTCCCGGTAGAGGCTCGCTTTCGCAGGAAAACGCCCTTGCCGGGTAAATGCCGTTCCATGCCGCGCCAACCGCGTGGGCATGACGCAATCGAACATATCCACCCCGCGCGCCACCGCTTCCGTCATTTGCTTGAACTCCCCCACCCCCATCAGGTAACGCGGACGGTCCGACGGCAGCGTGTCCACGCAACTCTCCACGCCGTGCCCAATCAATTCGTCCGGCTCGCCGACGCTGACTCCGCCGATGGCATATCCATCGAACCCGATTTCTTGAAGCCCCCGGGAGCACCGTTCTCTCAAGTCGGTATAAACCCCGCCTTGAACTATGCCAAAGACCAATTGCCCGTCTGCACGAGGCTGACGCGCACATAAGGCCGCCCATGCTAGGGTGCGATCCACGGCTTGGCAAGCGTAATCCCACGTACTTGGAAAGGGAGGACACTCGTCCAGCACCATGGCAATATCGGACCCCAATCCTCTTTGAATGGCCATCGCTTCCGCCGGACCAAGATAATGGCTGGACCCATCCACGTGCGACTGGAATCGAACGCCGTCATCGGTGATTTTGCGCAGCTTGGAGAGGCTGAAAACCTGATAACCGCCGCTATCGGTCAGAATCGCCCGGTTCCATCCCATGAACCGATGCAAGCCGCCGGATTTCGCCACAATGTCCACCCCCGGGCGGGCGTTCAGATGATACGTATTGCCCAGCAGAACCCGGCAATCCATGTCTTCGAGTTCGGTGGGCGAAAGGGATTTGACCGTAGCTTGCGTTCCCACCGGCATGAACACCGGCGTTTCCACCACGCCGTGTGCCGTTTGCAGCCGCCCCACCCGGGCCTTCGATCCTTCATCCTTCGCCAAAATTTCAAACGATCCTATTTTGTCCATAATCCTCTTCTATTCCATGAGAGTTCGTGCCGGTGACCAGGAAGCAGGGGGGGAGCAGTAATCAGTAATCAGTGATCAGTTGTCAGTAATCAGTGATCAGTTGTCAGTAATCAGTGATCAGTTGTCAGTGCCGAAACTTATCAACTAATTGATCTATATTCACTGATTACTGTCAACTGATTACTGTTTACTGATCACTGTTTACTGATAACTCTTCACTGATCACTGATCACTGTTCACTGCCCACTTCTCCCATACTTCCTCCGCAAAATGACATGCGCTCAGTCGGCTGCCGTCGCCAACTATCCGTAAAGCCGGAATTTCCTGCCGGCAGCGCGCTTCCGCCCGCGGGCACCGGGGATGAAACGGGCAGCCCGGAATCGATCCCGATATCGACGGCACATCGCCGCGTACCTGGCTGGAATCCTGCGGCTGCTTCCGGGCCTTGAGCGCCCGGTTCACATCCGGAACCGCCGAAAGCAAGGCGACCGTATACGGATGCGCAGGCTGCCGATACAACTCGTCGGAAGGTCCCGCTTCCATGATCCGTCCCAAATACATCACGACCACATCGGAGCAAATATACCGAACCACCGCCAGATCATGCGCCACAAAAAGATAGGTTAGGTTCATTTTCTGCTGAAGGTCCTTCAGCAAGTTCAAAATCTGTACCTGCACCGAGACGTCCAGCGCCGACACCGGTTCGTCCGCGACGATCAACTCCGGCTCCACCGCCAGCGCGCGAGCGATGCCAATCCGTTGCCGCTGTCCCCCGCTGAATTCGTGAGGATATCGCCCCGCATAGCCGGCCTCCAGCCCCACCGCTTCCAGCAATTCGCTTACCCGCGTCCTGCGCGTTTCCCGGGGACCGATCTTATGCACATCCAGCACTTCCTCAATCGCGCGGCCAATGCTCATACGGGGATTCAACGAGCCATAAGGATCTTGAAAGACCATCTGGGCTTTTCGCCGAAAGGCCTTTAGATCGACTCCTTTGAATGAAACGATATCGGCGCCGTTAAATCGAATGCTTCCCGCATGAATCGGCTCCAACCGAAGTATCGCCCGGCCCAGGGTGCTCTTTCCGCAGCCGCTTTCCCCCACCAGCCCCATGCACTGCCCTTTCGCCAATCGGAAACTGACTCCATCCACGGCGCGAACCTGGCGGAAGCTGGCGCCGTAATAAACTTTCAAAGCATCAACCTCTAACAGCGGGACAACACTCACGAGTCCCCGCCTTTCTGCCAAAAATGACACCTGACAATATGATCTTCTCTAACCGTCTCATCCGCGGGTTCTCGTTCCCGGCAAATCTCCGCGCAAAGCGGACATCGTGGATGAAACTTGCAGCCGGAAGGCATTCGCGCCGGATTCGGCACATGGCCGTCGATGCCTTTTAAATGTCCTGCTGACCCCTCCAATTTGGGCACCGCCTCCAATAACCCCCTTGTGTACGGATGCCGCGGATGTCCCAGCACCTCTTCCGTCGGGCCTGCTTCGACAATTCTTCCCGCATACATCACGTTCACGCGGTGCGCGCAGTCGGCCACCAACCCCAGATTGTGCGTGATTAAAATCACCGCCATGCCAAGTTGCCGTTGCAGGTCCTTCAGCAGTTCGAGAATCTGCAATTGAATCGTCACGTCCAACGCCGTCGTCGGTTCGTCGGCCACCAGCAGCCGCGGCCGACAGGCCAGCGCCATGGCGATCATCACGCGTTGCTGCATCCCGCCGCTGAGTTCGTGGGGATAGGCTCTGAGTTTTTGCTCGGGATCCGGCAAGCCGACCTGCTTCAACAACCGCACCATCTCTTCCGTGGTTGCCTGGTCCGGACGATGGATCTGCAACGCTTCGCGAAGCTGCCAGCCAATGCGAAAAACCGGATTCAGCGACTGCCCTGGTTCCTGGAACACATAGGAAATGTCCGCCCCCCGCAACCGGCGCAGTTCCTTCTCCCCCATCGACAACACATTCTGCCCGCCGAAAAGGACTTCGCCTCCAGCAAAGCGTCCGGGCGGCTGGGGAATCAGCTTGGCCAGCGCGAGAGCGGTCACGCTTTTGCCGCACCCGCTTTCGCCCACCAGGGCCACGGTTTCTCCGTCGCGCACATTGAAGCTCAGGTCATCCACCACCCGAAGCCCCTGCGCTCCGGTCCCGAATTCGATCTTCAGGCCGCGCACATCCAGTAATAAATCTCTTTCCGGCATTTCACTCCCAAATCGTCAATGAAAACCGTTCTTCAATATCGTTTCGGGAAAGCCTTGTCGAGCCAATCGACAGAATGTTTTAAACCACGACTGAACACGAATAGACACGAATGTGGGTGAGAAAAGTCGGGCGGCCAACCGTTTTCCCTGGAGATGAACCTGAAGCCGCTGTCTTAACGAGCAGCCCTGCTCATTCTTGAATCTTGAGACGTGCCCTTTTTTGGAGGGGCGCGCTCCGTCGCGACCGGAAGAAGAAGGTTCCGACAGAGCGGAACCCTCCAAAATCTTTAAGATCGTTTTTTGAATTATTCGGTAGACTGCGACTTAGAACAGATAAGCCGCACCCGCGCGCACGAAAAAGCCTTTGAGCGCGTTATCTTCCTCCAAGTCAACGTTCTCGCCATTCCGCAAAGTAATAGTGGGAGTAGACTTGGAAATATCGATTTGATAGCCGCCGCCAACAAACAAGCTCGTATTTCTCACTATTTCATAGTCCAGGTCGGCCGCCAAAAGCCCGATAAATCCGTTGTCCATGTCCACGTCATAGTCAAGCTTCACACTATCCACGATCTCGTTGTCATACCAGGTATCCACAAGGGCGCCCATCGTTTCCAATGACACATCCGAACTGATCATGACGTAGCGAAGCCCGCCTTCCAACGATAGGTTGAGTTTCTTCGCCAGCTCGAATTTGGCTACGACGGAACCGCCGAGAGGAAACATTTTTGCATCGCCCGAATACTTTTCGCCATAAATGAAGGCAAATCCGGAACCCCAGTCTTCCGCCGGATCGACCCGCAGCTCATCTTTCGCATCCCACTTCTGGACTCCGGCCGCCAAAGCCAGGCCAAAGTTCTTGTGGAGCCAATAAATCAACTTGGCTGATGCTCCATAGGCTTTATCAAAATAGAAGTCTTCACCTGGGAACAAATAATCGCCGTCGACTTTCAACTCAAATTTGGAAGCCGGCGCCGTTTTGGCGAGCTTTGCGCCTTGCACGCTTTTTTCCGTTTTGACGGTTTTATCGCTCTTTTCGACCTTGTCGATGGCATTGGTTTTCTCGCCAAAACTCGCGGCCGAACCAACCAATCCTAGGCTCAAACCAATCACGGTCGCAATCTCGTACGCTTTTCTCATTCACGATCTCCTTGTGGTATGTTGAATTTTCGAGCCGGGATAAATAGTTGCTCCCGTGGTTCTGCGCAAGGAAATTAAACGGTAGGGACGGCGCTCCGTCGCCGTCCGCTGTTGCGGCAGTGAAGGATGCACCCTATATATGGTCATTCGCCTTTTTGCTCTTTATTCTTTTTCCCTTGCCCTCTATGGTTAATCCATTGAATAAAGGAGGTTGGAGCATCTCTTATGGCGACGGTAATTTCGGTCCATTCCTTCCGTGGCGGAACCGGCAAATCGAATACAGCCGCCAATCTGGCCGTTCTGTTTGCCCGGCAAGGAAAACGCGTTGCGCTCATCGACACCGATATCCCCTCGCCCGGCGTGCATGTCCTCTTTGGCCTAAACCCTGGAACCGTCCGCCGGACGCTCAACGATTACCTCTGGGGCGAATGTCCCATTCGCGACGCCGCCCAAGAGATCACGGGCCTTTTCGAAGGCGCCCCATCCGCCGGACGACTCCACCTCGTCTCTTCCAGCGTCAATGCCGCCGACATCGCCCGCATGTTGCGCGACGGGTACGACATCAATCTCCTGGGCGAAGGCTACCGTCAGCTCGCGGTCGATCTCAACCTGGATATCCTGCTCGTGGACACTCATCCCGGCATCAACGAAGAAACGCTCCTGTCGATCGCTCTATCCAATTTTCTTCTCGTAGTCATGCGTCCCGACCATCAGGATTATCAGGGCACCGCCCTCACCGTCGATGTCGCTCGCGAATTGGAAGTGCCCCACATGGCCATTCTTGTCAATAAAGCGCCGCTGTCCCTCGATCCGGAACGCATCCGCCAGACCGTTGAGACCACCTATAAATGTCCCGTCGCTGCCGTGATTCCCCATTCCGACGATCTTATGACCCTGGCAAGTCAGGGCGTTTTTGTCGCCAAGTATCCTCAGCATCCCATCACCCGCCAACTTGAGAAAGTTGCAGCCCTTCTGCTTGAGTCGGAGGAAGCGTAATGCGCATCGCCCGCTTCGATGCCGCCAGTCTGCGCTTCTCTTTGATCGTCGCCTGCATCTATGGCATTGCCAATGTACTTTCCGGCAATGCCTACCTGCCCGGCTGCACGTTTGCCGAACTGCGCCCGCAAGTAGTCCTGCCCATGTTTGTTGGCGTGCTGTACGGACCCTTCGCCGGCTTCATTAGCGGCGCGCTCGGCGACATGCTCGGCTATGCGATTTCCGGAAAAGGCTTTCTGTTCGCCCCCATCTGGAGTCTTGCCAACGGACTGATGGGCGCGATTCCCGGTTTCGCTACGGCCTGGCACGTGACTCCGATCGCGCGCATGCGCTCCTTCGTCAAGCTGCAAGTCCTGCTCATGCTCGCCAGCAGCGCGCCCTTTGCCATCGCCACCGGATACGAAGCGGCCACCGGAGCTGCGCCTCCCGCTGTCGCCCTCTTCCACCTTTTTCTTCCGATCTTCATCACCGACCTGCTCTGGGCGTTTCTCCTCATTCCGCCGTTGCTTTACGCCCGGCGGTTGCTCCGCGTCGACATCGAAATCCGCACCCTGCTGGCCATCCACTATCTTCTTCTGTTCACGGTCATCGCCACCTGGCTGGGCGGTGTTCTGGTTTCTTCCGATAATAATTTTTCCATCGTAAAACTCTATCTGCTGGGCTGCGTCACGGTTCTGATCCTCGTCGTCGGACTGGCCTTCTCCCTGCTGCTCTCGCGGCAGATTACCGCCCCTGTCATGTCCCTCGCCGAACTCGCCCGCCGTGCACGCGACGGGCAGTATCCCGAGGCCGCCGAGTTCAACCCTCTCGCGGGACGCTCCGACGAATTCGGGCTTCTCTCCGGTTTGTTTCGCGACATGATGGACGCCGTCCGGACTCGCGAACTCGTTCTGCGCAAGAAAATAGACGATCTGACGATCATTATTGATCAATCGAAGCATCAGGCCGATCTGGCCCGCATCACGAGCGCCGACCACTTCAAAGATCTCAAAGCCAAAGCCCGCGCCCTGCGCCAGGGCCTGGAGCAACCTGCTAAAACGGAGAAAGCCCCCACATGAGCAATGCTTCCCCCGGAAAGAAAATCGGAGCTATTCTCACGAATCTCGTCCAATCCTCGCGCCTCGCCCGGCCCGCAGGCGCCGAACCCGATGCCGCCTTACTGCCGACCACGCTGGGCGAACCGCTCATCGAACAACCGGACTCTTCCTATCACATCGACCTCTCGCGGCTGCGCCTGTTCAGCGGCTTACGATCCTTTACCGGGCATATCGCTGCGCAGGTCCTCGAACAAACCCGCACGACGTCCTCCGACTTGCTGCTCCAGATTCCCATCGATAGCGCCTTGACCCCCGAACTGGCTGCTCTCGGCGCCTCGCACCTGCTGCTCTACGTCCGCGCGTCCGCCGCCCGCGTCCTGGCCCCATGCGCCGAATCGCTGCCGGCTCAATTGCTGGCCTTGTTCGGCGCCCTGCGAACGCCCGCCTGGGCCGAGCTGCTTTTTCCAAAAGATCCCAACCAACTGCCGGTTGCGCTCCTGTTCCCGTTCGATGCCTCTCCCGCTCCTTCCCCGTATTTTCTGCTCATCGAACACGACCCATCCGCCCATTTTTTACGCCTGACCATCGAACTCACGGCCGACACCCGGCTCAATCTTAAACGCATTCCGCATCGCATTGTAAAAGACATCGCCCAACGCCACTATCGCGCCGATATGGCCTCCATGGCCGAACAGCTCGCCAACGGGGTGCATCGTGAATGTGGAAACCAGCGCCGGGAGCTGACCGAAATTCCCGCGCGCCTCCCGCCTCTCTTCGAGCGCCTCATCGAAGGCGGCCTGCCCCGGCTCGCCGGCCTGACCATCCGCTGGCCCTCCAAGCTTGCCGAGAATCTCCAAACTTCCGAGCCGCCTCTGCAAGCCACCCTCACCCGCGTGTTGGCGTTGCTCGAAGACGATACCGCCCTCCGCGTTCTGGCCCGCGGGCGACTCATCGCGATCGCCGACGGCGACCGCCGCGTTTACCTCGACATCTCCCGTCATGGCGCGGCGCTCAATATCAGCCTGGACACCCCTCGTCCGCCGCCCGACACCCAACGACATCTGCAGCGGCTGCCGCGCCTCGATGCGCGCGTCCGGCAAACCGATCCGCATGCCCTCGCCGGCGCCCGCATCCTGCTCATCCATCATGCCACCACGGAAGTTCTAGGCCTCATCAAAGCCTTGCAGAAGACCGGCGCGGAAGCCATCACCACCTTGTTCGTGCGCTATCGCGGCGTCATTCCTCCCGCCTATATCGAAGACATGCTCAGCCTGCCGGCCGAATCCCATGCCTTCCACGCCTTGCAGGACAACTTTGGGCAACACCTGAAACCGTCGTATCACCTGAGCCGACAACTTTCGCCCATCGCCCATCTCGAACCCCTGGAAGCCGAACTGCGCCGACGCCGTCCCGACTATCTCGAAGCCATGCGCATGGCCGCTCTGCACCTCATGCTGCTCGAACTTCGGCAGGCGCGCCGTCGCCACCAACGACTGTTAATCATCGAAGATGGCGGCTATCTCGCGCCTCTGCTCAACCAATGGTGCCTTGAAGGACGCCCCTTCTCCGCCGCCCTCGACAGCGGCGCCTTGGCCCCATCGCCGGACGATCCACCGCCCGAGTCTTCGCTCCGCGACGATCTCGCCCCGCTACTCCCATTCACTATCGAGCACACGGCCAACGGTTATTACGCCCTGCGCGACGTCCAGCAACGGCATGGCGCTCTCGCGATACCAGCCCTCACCATCGCCACCTCGCACTATAAAAACAACGCCGAAGCCGAAGCCTGCGCCTTCAGCCTATTCGAAGCCGCCGAACACATCCTGAGCGCCGGCGGGCGCACGTCCATGAATCGGAAAATTCTGATCCTGGGTAATCGGGGCAACATTGGGCGGCACCTCTTTCGCATTGCCGGCCAACGCGCCTCTCATGGTTCTGCCATTGGCCTCGATCTGTGTGTCCCCGACGGCGCGCCCGGCGAATACGCCGCCTTCCAACAAATCCCCCTCGAAAGCCGCCGCGCTCTCGACCTCATATTGGGCGTTATCGGCGAAAGCGTTCTGCCTCCCGCTTTTCTGGAAGACTGGCTCCTCCACGGCCAACCCGACGCGCTATATCTGGCTAGCGGCTCCACCAAAACCAGCGAATTCGCCCAACTGTCCGAATGGTTGGAAACGCTAGCGCAAACGCCCAATCCCGTTCTTGGCGGGCAGCCGGTCGCCTTGGAAACCGAACGAATCGTCGATCCCCAGACCGGCCTCGCCCAAGGCCACAGCATCGCCATTCGCGGCCTTCCCGACGGACGCGAGAAAACCATCCACCTGCTCGGCGACGGCATGCCCCTCAACTTCCTCTACTACGGCGTCCCCGGCGAAATCATCGACGGCGTCTTCGACGAACTCTACCACCTGCTCCTGACCGCCCATCAGGCCAAAACACCCTACCCCGCACTCATCCACGCCTTGGACCAAAACTTCCATTTTCCAAAATGTTAGATTTGCGTTTGGCGCTGAAAGAAGCCGCCGCACAGCGTTTTCGTCATTCCGCCTTTTTGTCGCCGATCGTAAAAGCGCAAGCACCGCTTTGCAGAGCATAGGCCTTCTCCAGCAAGGCCTCATGAGATAAGAACAGGTCTTCCTGCGGAACCCCCGTAACAGCCATCATTCGCCTCTCCGCCTCCGCCTGGGCTTCCAGCGTTCCATCTGCGAGAATGTGTTGCACATCCACTCCCCGTTTTGACAACTGACGGGAAACCATGAGCATGCGATGGCAGGAAATGGGATCTTTTTCCGAGCACATCAAAGCAATCCGATATGCTTCAGCGCCGTGAATAACCCGGTTCAAGCCGTCGAGGAAAAAGGGCCGAAGCACCACCCGATCAAACTGAACCTGCCCAGCCTCGAAGCAACTTGGATCGGCCGGCCGGCCGCCCAGGGCGTCACCCATGAATACGTATTTAATATCGGCTTGCCGCAAAGCCGCACGCAACGGCTCGCGGTTAAAGTGCGGGAAAATCCGACTGAACGGAGCCGACCGCACATCGGCAATCACGTCAATGCCCTGCACCTCCAAAAGCCGGACAAATTCCGCGAAGGAATGATTCGAATGGCCGATGGTGTAGATGCAATTACCCAAGCAACACGCCATTATGACGAGGCCCTCTCCCCTTACGGACTGTTGGTTGACTCCACACGCAGAAACAGCTGAGAATCAATGTCTGTTGTGAAGATAGAGGTTAGGCGTCCTCTCCCTGGAGTAAAAGTGGTATACAGGTTCGTCCAATTGGCCATCAGATTGGTCGTTCCTTGCACCCTATAAGACCGACCGGTGATTGTCTGGCAGCAAAGGGATATGCCTTGTAAACGCGTAGCGATTCCAATGGACTCGGGAATTTCCGGATCGCCCGCAATCATGCCATTGTCATACGCAACGCTAAGGGCGCTGGTTGATAGGGTACCGGATGCTTTGATCCAGTAATAGCCGATCATTCCCGGAGTGATTTCGCTATCTAGATAATTTGTCCAAGCGACGCAATCTGCTATTTTTTCAACGCCAACCGTTGAGCTGGAATCGTTCCACCACACTTCATACCAGTCCGAGCCGTCTACCGAAGCCCAGTTAACCCCTACTCCATTGGGAACTGTTCCGTAAGAAGCCATGACACTGCTGGGTGGCGACAGCATCAGAAAGCCTGATTCAGATTGGCTAATTAAGCCTGCGCCCACTTGGTTCTTCGACTTGACCCAGTAATAAAAGCGATAGCCAGGAACAGCCACTATGTCCGCGTAATTCGTCGAAGCATTCCAAAGCGCAAGCCATCCCGCCCCGTTGGTTGTGTCAAGTGTATGCCGCCATACCTCATACGCCTCTGCGCCAGGAACACTACTCCAGCTAAGGGTAACTCGATCGGTAAATACTCCGTCAGAGGCCACCAATCCAAGAGGAGCAGGCAAACCGCAATATCCGAAGTTAGGAGTACTGAATGTTCCTGAAGTGATGGAATTGGTAGCACGTACCCAGTAGTAATTGCCTTGGGTAGCCGTAACCGTGAAATCAATATAAGGAGACGTCGATGCGTTCCCCAACAATCCAGCCAACTCGACATCATTGGATGGGCCTCGCCAGAGTTCGTACCCCTCGGCAAGAATGACCGGAGCCCAAGTCGCCATGACGCGATCCGTATAACTTCCATCCGTTGCGGCAAGCCCTGTGGGCGCTGGCAATAAAATCTGCGGACCGGCTATCACGCCTTGGGGCGGCCAACGAGATTCAAGCCCATGATCATCCAGATGATAGAAATAATAGGAATGGGCTCCTTGGCTCAACAAGCCTTTCTCAAAACGGAATACGCCGTTGGAAGCCTCGCCAGACGATAAAGACATGCCATATAAAGAGCTATCCAAACAGACATAGTTCGTTCCATGGCCATCTTCGGCAGATCCGTCCCAACTGACTTCAAAGCCAAAAACCGTCGAGGTTTCCCCTATCAGTGGAGATACCCCGCCATCCGATAATCCCCACGCGGAGACGACAACGGGACCTGTCGCGTTTCCGGTCGAGGGCCAACGATAAAACAGGCCGGAAGAATCATAAAACTCGAAGTGATACAGGTGAACGCTCTCATGCCAATTCGTACTTAAGCTAAAGTAGCCGTTGGTGACAATCCCCATCGCCAACGACATAGCATGTGGAGACCCGTCGATCACAGCAACTGAACTGGTTGGAGGTAAAGCCGAACAGTATTCAATATAATGTCGAAAGAATACATTGGTGCTCCCAACCCATGGCGAAACGCCTCCATTCGACAAACCAGTAAAACCTGTTTCATGATATTCATATGCGCCAATATCATATCGAGTAATGCCATCATGATCTCCATCGACCGGACGAAAGGACGAATCCAAATCGTCACTCGGAGCATCACAGAAAGTGCCGGCATCGATACAGGGAGAGTTACTGCTAAGACGGTAATCACCGGTCGGATAATTACGAAAGACAGGATCTGCACCAACCAATCCCAGATAGTTGGACGTCAAACCGGGAATGCAAGAATGCGAAATCGTCATCCTGTTCCCTTCCGCAAAAAAATTGGCCTGAGCTGGTGCTGTATTGGACGCAACAATAACATTTGCCAGTGTTCCACCAACGCAATACAGGCCACCGGCTGTCGCAAAGGAGCTGTTTTTTACTATCGTCAGGTTGGCTAGCACACCATTTGATAAGTAAACACCACCACCAAGACTGGAGTCATAATCAGTCCGATTCTCCATAATCAAACAGTTTTGGGCCTTTCCATTTTCCATAAATAACCCGCCGCCATAACCTGGACCGGTCTGGTAGGGTGCGCATGAATTACCCCTGATGATGCACTGTTCGATTAGTCCGCCCTTGGCATAAACTCCACCCCCCCATATCGGGCCATACGAATCACGAACGGAATTGTATTCAATGGTGCTATCTCTAATAACCCCACCCGCCTCGAGAAAAATTCCACCGCCTTGGCGGTCGAAAACATTGCCGTTGTGACGGGATACTTCATTAGCCTGAATCAGACAGCTTTCAACCACGCCCGTGTACAACACGACACCACCGCCAAAATATTCACTCCAATTACTACAAATAGTGCTTTGCCGTACGGTCCCCTCATGGATAACTATTCCGCCAGAATTTCCATTCTTGATTGTGAAGCCCTCCAAGAGGGCTGAACCATGTTGGAGGGTAAAACAACGATTACTGGATTTGCTATCGAAGATGGTGACATTCGCTCCATTCATGCTCTTGATCTCAATGGCATTCGTAACAGCTATCTCTGGACATATCGTATAAGTTCCGTTTGTGATCAGGATCGTGTCGCCGGATCGTGCTGTCGCCATCGCACTATAAAGATCACGAGCCGCCGTGGACCAACTCGTGTAAGGAGAGAGCGGATTGAGACTATTTATGTCCACATAATGCGTAGAAGCCACGGCAATCGACGATGAAATCACTGTAAAAAAAATTACCAAGCCGAATCGATAAACAACTGGTCTGTGTTTCATAATCTCCTCTATCAGAAAGCCCACAGTAATACAGGGATCAGTCTTTGCTACGCTGTAATTTTCTGCCGGTGCTTATTATTCGCGCCCTCCAAAGCGGCTCCATACGGGTATAATTTGGCTGGCTGAAAGACGGGAATAAAGTATGGATAAAAGCTTGTTTCATCATAGCAGTGCTCATTCATTCAAGCCCTCATCCCTCCTCGAGAATGCGTCAGAAACAGCCTAAGTAAAGCATTGAAACTTATACAGAAGCGTATGACACAAGGCAAGCGAAAAGGCGAAAGAGTGAAGAGAAGAAGAGAAACCCATGACCACAAATCCATTCGTGCGTATTCGTGGTTAAAAAATTCTTCTTTATCTTTGTGAATCCGTGTTCATCTTTGGTTGCGTCTTCCTCTGTACAACCGTCTCGCTGCGGGGGAGAACAGGGCGTTAGTCTTTGACCTTGGTAAAGATCAGAGGTTCCACGAAGAGTTCGGGATGACTCTTGTTTTGTGCGATGGCGTCGGCCAGTTCGGCGGAGGTCTTGATATCTTTATCGACGACGTCCGTATTCAAGAGGTTGACGGTCAATTCATCCCCTTTGATGGAATAGGCGGACACCTGGTACACCCGGTCGTCGTCCGGCAAATTACCGGCCGCGTTGCCGATCCATGTGAGTTGGACCAGCTTTCGTCCTGCACACTCGACGAGACAAGCCCGGGCGAACATCGCGCTGTCCGAGGCGTTCTGCGGGTAAGCAACCATGTATTCCTTAGCATCGAGCGGAAGGACCAGCAACCGTTCCGTTTGATGATCGGCCTTGGTGCGCGCCCACAAGCCCACCATCTGATGATCGATTTCCAACGAAGGCTTGTCCACGAGCGGTACGGTATAGTCACACGAAGCCAGCAACGCACATCCAGCCAAAATCATTAGGATTTTCATCATCTTGCTCCTTGCATCAGGTTGATTGCGAACGGGTCGTCTCCTTGTCATCGAACACCCGACACAGTATATCGTGTGGGCTCAACACGTAAATCATATCCTTCGCGACGGAGCGGCCAAGGCACATCCTAACAAAGCGCATCAGGCTTTTACCGACAGCGAATAAGAGCTTCCCTGATTCTCCGATTCCGCGACGTTCCTCATACTAATTGTACAAGAGCGAACCAAATTTCGAAATGTGATCGAGAGGGGCTGGCGAATGATACAGACCATCATGAGGAAAGACCGCACCTATCTGTCGAAATATATCTTGGTTGGATCTGTTCTGAAAATCAGCCTGCTGCTGGGGTTGCTGATCGTAAATGGCAGTCGGTCGCTGTACGCGCAGGAGTTGGCGATATCCTATGGCCAGACACGTGGAATAGGCGGCGATCATAGCGCCACATGGTCATTGGATTTGAAGTATCCGTTGGCAAAACACTTCATGTGGTCGATCGGGTACCTCAATGAGCTGAGCATTCGCGGTCGTCATCGCGATGGATTTCTATCCCAGGCATGGATCCATCAGCCCTTTCTGCGAGATCGGATCGATGTCTCGGCGGGGATCGGGCCGTATTTCAGCGACGACACGCAATCGTACAAAGGGGAGTCCGAAATCGAATATGCGCCGGGTTACGTGGCCAGCTTGGCCTTAAGCTTCCACATCACCGAGCCTTGGGTGCTGCGGCTTTCATATAATAACGTTCAAACGACCAGTTATGATAGCGATGGATTGCTGCTGGGGCTGGGGTATCTCCTGCCCAACGGCCAATCCAATCGCCATACATCCGCCTTCTCGCTTCAACCGTCGAAAAGACCTCGTCGCCGTAACGAAATTTCGGTCTTCCTCCTTAGGACTTTTATAAACGTTACAAGCACGCCCAGAGCCTGGGGGGGCGCGCTGGAGTATCGAAGGTCTCTCGGAGCGCATCTGGATTGGACTACAACGCTGATCGATGAAGGCGATGCCGAAGCGATCCATCGACGCGGGATCCCAACACAGCTTTGGTTGACCGATGCCTTTTTCAGAGAGTCGTTCTCTCTGGGCGCCGGATTAGGACCGTATCTGCATCAAGAAGACTCCAACGGATCCGATGACTTTCATGTTGCAGCACTGGCTTCCGCAACCGCTTCGTATCGCTTTTCAAACCAATGGGCCGTCCGATTTATTTTTAACCGGGTTGTGGGCGATTACCAGCTCAATGCCGACGTGCTCATGCTCGGGCTGGGGCGCCGATGGGGTCCGGGGCGTTGAAGAGGGGGCCGCGAGGTCGCGGCCCCGACATCCGTTACTGCGCCGGAATCACGCGCAACCGATAGAATCCCGACTCGGGTCCCGCCGGAATCTGCAGAGTGCTTGTGGCTGTCGCAGGCGACGAGTTGGTGCCAACGCACCTCCAGGCGCCCGAGGCGAGATCCTCGGTGAACATCAGGTACTGCGAAACATTAGTGCCGCCCTGGCAAACGAAGAGGGCGTTCAGGGCTTGGAGGTCCACCTGTAAAATGCGCAGCGACGAGTTGGGGTCGGACGGCAATGTCCCGGCACGGAATTCATCCTGGTTGGACAAGCCGTCGCCGTCGGAATCGGTCGCCGCATCGGTCGCATTGGTCGTATCCAATCCATACTGAAGTTCCCATTCGTCCGGCATGCCGTCGTTATCCGAGTCTTGGGCCGACGCGGCACTGGCGGTCACGACGATCGAGACCTGGATAAGATTCGTCGGCGAAGAAGAATCATTTGAAAGGATCGCGATGCGATGGCTTCCGGCAAATCCGGCCGGCAATTCCCACGCACTGAAACAGGCGGTGATGTCCAGGCTGCTGCCCGGCAAAACGGTTCCATATTCCGGCCAGGCGCGCAGCCAGCCGGGGCCATCCTGTGGCGCATTTTTCACCCAGAGCCCACTCGCAACGAGGTCCGTATGACCGTCGCCGTCCACGTCCGCGAGGACTGGATCGGCAGCCTCCCACGGAACCAGCGGCGTTACGGAATGCGCGCGCCAGCCGATCGTCGCGCCCGCTTGTCGTTCCCACCAGACGCCCGGACACAGCAGGTCGTCGTCGCCATCGCCATTCATATCGCCCACCACCAAGTTTCCCCACGGCGCCTCGACGCCGGCGTTGGTGTGTACCGCCCAATCGGCGCCTAGATTCTCCCACCAGACAAGCTGTCCACAGGCCGTTACGACATCGAGGTCGCCATCGCGATCGACATCCGTCGGAAGCGGTTCGATGCCGTCGCTGCTGTTGTAGCTGCGCAAGCCCCAGCCCTCGTTCGCCGCCTCGCGATTCTCCAGGAAAAAGATCCTGGATTCGCCGGTTCCGTGAAGCGCCCAGGAGAGGTGTCCGGCGATATCCAAATCGCCATCAAGGTCCTGGTCGAACAAGCGGAGATTACGAATGCTGTTGATTTGCGCTCCTGTGTCGTGCTCGACCCAGGTCGAGCCGTCCCCGGCGGCATTTTCGATCCAGTAGATGGCGTACAGCACAATGCCATAGGCGCCGCCCAGCGACCGGGCGCCGACAAAGTCCACATCGCCGTCGCCATCGACGTCCCCGGCGGTTGCGCGATAAAGTTCGCCGGTATACGACTGGAAGGTCCAGGCCAGACCTGCTCCGTCCGTGTTTTCCCACCAGGCAAACCGGGAGTCCGACGAGCCGACCAGGTCCATGTCGCCATCGTGATCCACATCTTCCACATGGTTGGGCCGGGCGCTGCCGTATGTATCGATGGCGGCGGAACGGATCGTCCAATTTCCTTCCAGCAAGGTCCACCAATCAAGTCCGGAAGCTCCGGGATGGATGACCGGGAAATCGGTGTGGCCATCCTGATCGATGTCCAGGGCGCACGACGCCAGCCACTCGCCCTCGAATTCAGGCAGCGGACGGATCGCGAGGAAACCGGTTCTTCCAGGCGCCACGGAGAATTCCAAGGGCGCTGTTCCGGTATTCTGAATCGTTACGGTGCGTTCAACGCATTGGCCTTCTTCAACCGTTACCGCCGGCAGCGTGGCGGGGTTCGCCACGATGTGCGGATTGAATTCGCAGGTCACATCGATCGAAACCGGAACCGGCGTAATGGAGGTTGCCGGATCGTTGGCGGAGATCCGCAACGATGCCTCGTCGTAAAAGCTGCACGGCAGATACGCCGCATCGAACAAGACGTCGACCGACATGCTCTCGCCAGGGAGCAACTGCGCGGACGCGGGCAAAAAGGAAACCCAGCGGACAGTCTCTTCGTTTTTCCACCACGCCGCCTCGCCATAGCCAGCACCCGTCAACGCGGAAACATCGAGCCGTCCGTCGTGATTGAAATCGCCGAACCCGACATCGTCCACGATGCTGGAATAGCTCGCAATTTTCCGCCGGGTCCAGGTCTGCCCGGCGCCATCGCGATTTTCCCACCAATCGAATTCCCAGCCGTAGCTGGCGGCCACATCCCAATCGCCATCCTGATCCACGTCCGCAAGCCGGGCGTTGTAGGTGGGCGTAGCGTCCTCGCTGATGGCATGTTTCACCCATTCCGAACCCGCGCCCTGGGTATTCTCCCACCAGGTCAGATTGCCGCCGCCCGACGAGGAGTTGGCAAAGACATCGATATCGCCATCGTGATCCATGTCGATGACGCGGATGTCGGTTCCAGAACGGAAGCTGGCATCGACCACCTGTCGCGGCCAATCGTTGGTGTTTCCGGTTTGATTCTCCAACCACAAGACGCGATAATTCCAATAGTCCGCAGCGGCCACATCCACATCGCCGTCGCCATCGACATCTCCCATGTCCAGCGTTTTGAATTCGTTGCTGGACGTGCCGTGAAACAGCGTGCGAGAGGCCCAGGAAGTTCCCTGCCCGTCGACGTTTCTCCACTCGACCAGTTGCTTGTCGATTCCCACGGCCAAAACGTCAGGGCTTCCATTCCCATCCATATCGCCCACGGCCATGGCATCCAGGTAATTACAGGGTCCAATCGTGTGAAGAATATGCCCGGACGCCGTGCCGTTGCTGTTTTCCCACCAGACGAGCCCATCCGTCAGGGCGCCGCAAACCAGATCCATATCGCCGTCTTGATCCATGTCGGACGAAGCCAGGAACTGCGGATATTCCATCTGGGTGGAGATGGTGTGCTGCACCCAACCGGTTCCCCCACCCCGATTCTCCATGAGCAGAACATCGCCGTTGTAATAGGCCACATACGCATCCGCATCGCCATCGCCGTCCACATCGGCCGTCGCCATAAAGCGAGGATTCATGTGATTTGTGGAGATCACGGTTTTCTCGATCAGACTCGAGGCGCCAGCCGTCGGGTTAGTCACGGCCAGGTCGATGCGAAAGTTGAGCAGGTTGTCGCCGGCATTCCGGACTGTGAACTGGCGCTGAGTCGTCTCTCCTTGTTCAACCGTGATATGGGCCAGTGCGGATGGGACCACGGCGACCGTACCCGTGCCGAAGGGATTAATGGGTCCGAAATACGCCGTATCGACATAAAAAGCGCCCGGGTAAGCGACACCTGAAAGGTCCACCACATAATGGGCGACGCTGGCGCCTGCCGGCGCCGTAAAGCTCCAATGGGTTGAAGTCCATTGCCCATAAGGAATGGATGCCAGACTCTGGCTGTCCATCGAGATCATATGGTGTTCAGCGTCATACCACTCCACCTTGAGCAGCGACGAAGCAGCCGACCAGTTGTTATCCTTGAAAAACCGTGCGCCGACAATGTACGTCTGCCCCTGCACCACGTTCACTCGCTGCCAAAAGCCGCCGTACACGGCGCCGTTCCAGCCCCCCGGCATCACCATGGAAAAATTTGCGTCGTAAGCGTTCCAGTTCACGCAAAGGATTCCACCCCAAGTTCCTCCTCCGTCATTATCATCCCACTGATCGGCCGAACTAACTACTTGCCCAAGCGTTTCGAAACTTGCATTTCGCAGCAGATTGTCGGCCAGCACGGCCTCCCCGCTTGCGACCAGAATGACCGCCGCCATAATACGATGGTAAGATAAACGCATACCGAATCTCCCCTAGTTAGATATCCATTAACTAATAAAGCAGTATGTTACGGGTATCATTTATGGATGTTTTCGTCAATTCCTTATGTGCATTCTGTGATCGTTTTTTAGGTATCTTCGCATTTGCCTTCAGGTGGACCGCCCGACTATCCAAGTTTTCAAATCGTTGGAAACTTATTTGTATTCTTGCAAATGACGAATAGTTACCTAAATTAGTAGGCCGGTTCCGTTTCCATTGAATGAAAAGGAGGATTGGATTTGCACAATAAAGACGGCGTCAACCTCGGTTGGCCATCCTCGATTCGTTTCCGATCAAATATCGTCATACCCTGCTTGATGACAAGGAGTGTTTTGCCATGATTCTCACAAAACGATACGAATACATGCCCTTCGAGAAAATCAAGCTGCACCCGGACATTGGAAATCATCGCATTCTGAACAACGAAAAGGCCCTTCATTACGAGAAGGATATCCTGCAAAACGGTCTGCTGGAGCCGTTGATGCTCTGGGAGAAGAACCCAAACGAGCATTACCTGATCGGCGGATTCCACCGGATGACGGCGATCCATGCCATTCGGAAGAAACACCCCGGCTATTTCGATCGGGTGGATGTACGCATTGTAGCCGGCGATCTTGACGAGATGAAAGCGTTGAATCTCAAACTCAACGCCGATCGCGTGGAAACAAAAATCACCGACTATTTCCAGGTGGTCACCGACCTGAAAAAAGCCAATTGGACGGTCGAAAAAATAGCGGAGTTTCTGGATAAAACCGTGACTTGGATTGAGGAAATCATCCGCTATGTGCCCAGTATGCCCGGCGAAATCCGCCTATTGCTGGAAGAGGGAAGGATATCCTGGAATCGGGCCAGGGAAGTTTGCCGCGTGGTGCAATGTGCCGCGCCGGGCGACGAGAAAAAAACGTTGGAACGCGAACTGAACAAGCTTAACGGTCCGAGCGAAGAGCGGCCGGCGCGCAAGCGTTGTTTGACGTTCCGCGCCGCCAAGTCGAGACTCAAGAGCGCGCTGCAAGCCACAAGAAATGGCACCTATTCGATTTCCACGGAAGATCTGTTGTCCCTGGTGCTCTTACTGGAAGGCAAACATTTTACCGAGACGGACATTGAAAAAGTCCGCCAAAAGTTTCCCATGTTGCTGGATGGGTTGGCCGCAAAGTCCTGATGCCGCCCTAATCGAAGTCCCCTTGTCCGTGGGGCTCCTTCTGACACGGGAAGAATTGCCCCACGATGGCAAGGCGTCCCACGGATAGAAGAGTTTTTCCGGGCTAAGAGATCGGCCTAAAAAGGCCCCTCCTTCACACAACCTCGTCCATCGCCCAGGGCATCCTTCTGAGCGGGAGAATTATCCAGCCCTTCAAACAATAGGTTCTCCAGAGCCTCCTCGGGTTCATGCGATGTCGGCTGAGCCGAGCGATCCTTTGCCGGCACGGTCAAAAATGGCCGGTCCCGGCGTCCGAGTCGCAGTTGAGTTTTGCTCTGAGGGTTGTCCGAGTTCACAATTGCTGCGCACACAGGGCGACGATGCCTTCATCGATCATGGATTTGCGCTGGGTGAAAGCTTCGAGCAAAGCCAGCATGCAAAGTTTGTTGATCTGCCGGCAAATGCCGCCGGAGGCTTGGTGAATGGCTTCAACGGCCTTCCCATTGAACAACACGGCTTCCCGGCCCGATACCAGCAGGCGGAACTTGATGTATTGCTCGCAGTCCTCTTTTTTCAACGGCAGCAATTCGCTGCGCAGATACATGCGGCTGCGCAGCGATTGATAGCTCGGATGTTCCAATCGTTTTAAGAAACGCTGCTCTCCGAGCAACAGGCAGGTGGACAACTTGCGTTCGGCCATCTCGATATTGCTGATGGTCCGCACCATGTGCAGGCTTTCCGCGCTCAGGAAGTGACATTCATCGACGATAATGACCAGCTTTCGGCGCAGATCGCACAACTTGACGATATGATCCTGCAATTGTTTCAGCAAATCCTGGGCGGACAGCAGGGTTGAGCTTGGCGACACGGGAAGGTTTAGCTCCGACAGGATTTCCTTGATCAAGGCCGTCTTGCTCATATTCGGACTGACCAGCACCAGGATGGTCTGATAATGCGACGGGTCCAGCTCCTTCAGCAGCATTTGAGACACCAACGTCTTGCCCGTGCCGCTAAGGCCGGTCAAAAGAGCCAACGAGATGTCGTGCTCGATCGCCAGCATCATCCGGATGTAAGCCTGGTCATGGATTTCGGTTTTAAAGAAAAACGCCGGATTGACGGAGTCGGCAAACGGATTGGTCTCCAGGCGGAAGTACGAAAGAAAATCGTAATGAGAAAGAGGCTGCGCCGGGGCCGGCCTGGCTTGGGCGCCCAGAGGCGGTTGTGCGGTCAGCAAATCCAGCAAATGATCCGAACCGGTCATCCCCTCGACGCCTTTCAGGCCGGCGGCCAAATGAACCAACGGAGGCGCTTCGTTCGCGACGCCTTTTCCCATCATGGCTCGATATTCACTTCCTAGCATAATTCTCTCCCCACCCTTTCTTGTACGGCTTGCGATGGAAATCCTTGGTTATTTCCATCTTTGTTACGACGCTTCTTCCGCGGCAAAATCTCCGCAAAAAGTTTTGCCGATACTTCATGAAACAACAGGGTGTTTGGCGCGGTCGGATGCGACAGCACGAGCGGGCGTCGAGCCTGATACGCCTGCTCGACCGCTGGGTCGCGCAGCAAGTGTCCAAGATATTGGGGCGTATAGGCCAGGAAACGCTGGGTGCAGGAGCTGATGTTGTTGAAAACGCCCAGCGATTGCTGGAGGGTGTCGACTTGGTTGATCAGGAAATGGATTTGTCCGCCGCACTGGGCTTGGCGGGCGACCTTGACCACGCCATAGGCGTCCAATACGGAAGCCACATTGGGCGTTGCCACGACGACAATTTCATCGGCCAGGCGGAGAAACTGTACGACGCCGTCGGCGATGCCCGCAGCGGTATCCATTAGAATCAGATCGAACTCGAACGCCAGCCTCTCCAGTTCCCGGGTCAGAAAAGCCAGGTATTCCCGGTTCAGATTGGCCAATTCGGAAACGCCGGCGCCGCCGCAAAGGATCTTGATGTTGGCCGGCCCCTCCGCCAGGGCCTGGGTCATGGTAATCTTGCCGGCCAGCACATCCAGGACGGTTCCTTGGGGTTGGATGCCTGTCAGGACATGCACATTGCCCAGGCCCAGATCCGCATCGAACACCATCGTACGCAATCCCCTTTGCGCCGCGGCGATGGCCAGATTGACCGTCACGGTGCTTTTCCCGACACCGCCTTTTCCACTGGTGACCGCCACCATTTTCACTTTTTTCCGGCGCTCGGAAAACAAGTGGCCGTAGAAATGACGCACCTCGGAAACCGAGAGCTTTTGCTCGGTCATCAACCGATGGAGTTGCGAAAGGACCGAAACCTGGTTGGCATCGAAGTAGGAACCGCGCAGATCGAGTTGCTTGAGTTTGAAGTAATCGTGGAATTCGTTTTCGAGATACCGGATCTTGCTTTCCTCGATCCCGGTGAGGAGCGCGACATCGTGAAGACTATGAAGAGACTCACGGCTGACCACGTCGTGGACTCCCTATGCTGATGATGAACGGCACTCTCATTGAATAATCACATCTCCTTGTGACAACCGCAGATGTTAAGGCTTCCGACCGGGAGTCGTCAAGAGTCGCGGCAGAATGTTTTTCGATTAGATCCGGCCAAACTTCCGGTTGAGTTCATCCAGGCCGAAGAAGATGACGGTGGGCCGGCCGTGCGGGCAGGTATAGGGCATATCCGAATGGGCCAGATCGTCGACCAATTGTTCGATCTCGGGCTCGGATAACGACGCGCGGTTTTTCACGGCGGCGCGACAGGCGGCTTGCGCGATGGCTTCTTCGACCCAGCGTTCGACTCCGGCTCGGCTGCCGCCCTGTTCCAAGCCTTCCGCCACGCCGGTCAGCAATGCGGCAGGCCGGGCGCCGCTCAGATAGGCCGGCAGTGCATCGACCAGAAAAGTGTCCTGGCCGAATTCCGATACCCCAAAGCCCATGCGCTTGAGCGCCTCCAAATTATTCCGCACGCGGATGGCATCCCGCGGCGGCAATTCCACCGTCTCAGGCGTCAAGAGTGCCTGACTGGAAACGTTGCGGTTCAAGACCTCGCCCATCAGCCGTTCGTAGAGCACTCTTTCGTGGGCGGCCTGAGGATCGAGCAACACCAAGCCCTCGTCGGTTTCCAGCACCACATAACGCCCGCCGATCTTTCCCAGATAGCGCCGCCAGGTCCAAGGCGAACGTCCGGAGACGGCTGTTTGGAGCGGCGACTCCGTCCCGGCTTTGACGACGGTTTGCGAAGGGGCGGGAGCGACCGGCGGCGCCATCGGCGCGCGAGGATAAGCAACCGGCGGCGGCGAAGAGGACGCCGGTCGGGGAAACAGCTCGGTCGTGTCCCGGGCGCGCGGCGGCGCTTCGGCTTGCTTATTCCAAGGCCATCGATCCGCCGACGGAGCGGAAATATCCAGCGAAAGACTCTTGCGAATGGCGGCGATCAACAGATCGCGCAACTGGGCCGGCTGACGCAAACGGACCTCCTTCTTGGCGGGGTGAACGTTCACGTCCACGGAAGCGGGGTCCATCTTCAGATACAAAAAAACCGCCGGATGCCGCCCCTTTTGAAACATGGAGCGGCAGGCCTCGCCGACGGCATGTGCAATGACCGGCGCCGAGGCCGCCCGGCCATTGATAAATACATGTTGCTCGGAGCGATCGGTCCGGCTGATTTCCGGCAAACCGACAAAGCCCTCGATAAACGTCAAGCCGTCGTCCATTCGCACGGCTTTGAGCGCCAGGACAAAGTCTCCGCCATAGAGATCGCGAAGCCGATCCTCCCGGCTGGAATTACCGGCCAGGCGGTACAGCTCGCGCCCGTCGGCAATCAGGCGCATGCCGACTTCCGGATGCGACAGCGCCAGCTCGACAAACATCTGCCGAAGATGCGAAAATTCGGTCTGCTCGCTGCGCAGGAATTTGCGGCGGGCCGGGACATTGAAAAAGAGGTTGCGCACCTGCGTCGACGTTCCGGGCGGGCAGCCGGTCTCTCGGACTTCCTGAATCTTTCCACCCGTAACCACCACCTCGGCGCCGGCGGGCGCCTCGCGCAACCGGGTGACCAGGACGAATTGGGAAACGGAGGCAATAGCCGCCAAGGCCTCGCCGCGAAAGCCCAGCGTCTCGATGGTGTCCAGATCCGGAAGATCCCGGATTTTGCTGGTGGCGTGACGTTCGATGCAAAGCAAGGCGTCGTCGCGCCCCATCCCAGAGCCGTCATCCGACACGGAAACCAGCTTCCGTCCCCCGGCACTAACCTCCACATCGATTTGCCGGGCGCCGGCATCCAACGAATTTTCCACCAATTCCTTGAGAACTGACGAAGGGCGGCCCACGACTTCCCCCGCGGCAATTTTGTTTGCAACGTGGTCCGGAAGCATTCGAATGTGACGTTCTACAGCCATGAAAGAAAGTATAACGATCTAACGTCGAACGCAAAATGAAATCAGGAACTAAGACAGATCTCCGGGCATCCTCATAGAATTTCGATCACGACATCGTTGGTGTCGGTTTGGGAGATCGGCTCCACGGCAATGGGCTTGTAGGTGGGTAAAAACCGATAATAAACCTGCAAGGTCAAAGCGGCCAGCGTTGTGGCATAAACGGGTCCCAAGTAAACCTCTTTCCCATCGTTCTTGTCCAAATTGGCGCCCGCCGACGTCCAACTGCCGTCTTCGTTTTGATTCTTCACGAACACACGGGCGAACTTGGCATTCCATCCCGCCCATGACTGCCCCCCCTGATGAAACTTGGCCTGGGTAATGTAGTACCAGCCATACATTGGCCAATGCATGGGTTTTTCCCAATCGCAGGACGTGCCCTGCAACGATTGCAGCCCTCCGCGCGCTTCCCGATCGCCGGCATGGCCCAACAATTGCAGGCACAGCACGCCGATGGCCGTGATGCTGTCGTTCCTATGGCCCGACGCGTCGGTGTAGTAAAATTGTCCGCTCTCGGGCTCGAAGGCCGATTTAAGATCTGCCAACGCCTTATCCATCGCTTCTTTGATCCCCGCGTTTTCTGCGCCGGCGATGTATGCGGCCTTCAGAGCCTGGACCTGCCAACCGGCTACCGAGGTGTCGCGCCGCGCCGCCTTCTTATAGTCGTAGTCCCAGCCGCCTTTGGCCTGTTGACCGTTCAGTATCACTTGAACGGCCTTTTCCATGACCGGCTTGATCGCCGGCACGCGAGTCAGACCGTACGCTTCGCTGATGCCGTAGGTCGCAATGGCATGGGCATAAGAACCCGGTTGATCGATCTTGGTAAATCGGCCCTCGGCGTCCTGCTGCGAAACCAAAAAGCGGATCGCCTTTTCGACCGTCTGCCCATAATCCTCCGACGAGGTCGTTTCGCCATGCGCCAGGAAGGTCAACAACGCCAGCCCTGTCATGGCTGGCTTGTTCGGGCTCCAGGAGCCGTCCGGATTCTGATGCTTCTTAAGCCAGTTCAGCGCCTTAAGTACCGCCGCCTCGGTCATTTGTCCCCATTTTTGCGAATACTGATTCAAGGCCGACGCCCGTCCCGAAGCCGAACGGCCCTGGAAAAGACCTCGCATGACCAGCGGACTTTGAATGTCGTTCTGAACATCCAATGCAGCAAAATCGACGTCGGGTTCCGCCGCCGCAAAATTCTCGACATCGGGCGGCTGATCCATCGCGACATCCGGCGGCGCCATTTCGTCGTTCACAACTTCCGGCAAATCCTCCATCTTTTCGAGTTCCTTTTCGAACTCTTCCAGATCGGTGGCATCCGGGTCCATGATCACGACCTCGACTTCCGGCGCCTTTTCCACCTTGGTATAGGTGACAAATTTGATCAGGGCCAGAATCACAAGGATGTGAATGAGCACTGAACCCGAAGGGCCCCAGAAGTGATCGATGAGCTTCTGGACATGATGGCTGACATTGATTTTCATATCGGTTTCGAGCCTCCTGGCCTCAATTCATACTGACGACCGACAGATTCACCAACCCCGACTTGGCGCACATGTCCAGCACTTGAACGAGCTTTTCATGCGGCGACAGCGCCGTGGCCATGATGAGTATGGTCTGAGTCTTGTCAATGCCCGCCAATTTGACGAGCAGTTTATCCAATTCGGCCAAATCGACGGGCCGTTCGTTAATCGAAAAGCCGTCCGAAAAGATCGTCACCCGGATCATCTTGGGCGGCGTATCGGGTTTGTCTTTCTTCGCTTCCGGCGACGGGCGGAACACATCCAGATGAGTGACCACATCCACGGGATGGATCGTCACCAAGAAATAAATCAGCAACTGGAACACCACGTCAATCATTGGCGTCATGGGCAAATCCGCCGGCGGCATATCGACTTTTCGTTTTTTCCGGGCCATATAGGGTACCTCAGGCTTTTTCCTTCAATGCGGCAAACTTGACTTTCCATAAACCGGCGGCGGAACAGGCGTCCATCACAGCCTTGATATCCTGATGCGTGGTCTTGCCATCGCCCCGAATCACGACCGGCGTGGTCTGGCCATACTCGCCGACGGCTTTCTTCAAAATCGACTTAAGCACCGCCGGCGACATGTAGGCATTGGCGATGGAAATCCGCCCCTTGCTGCTCACATCGACGACAATCGTGCGGGGATCTTTCTTTTGCACGACAGGCCCATGCGGCGCCATCGCCATACGGACTTTCGTGTCCAAGGCCTTGTTTTCCATGTCGGCCGTGGTGATGAAGAAAATAATCAGCTGGAACACGACGTCGATCATCGGCGTCATGTTCATGGCGGCATCTTCCAACGTAGCTCTTTTTCCCATGGCTAAATTCCTGTTCTTGGGGCCTCGATACGCGACTCAGCGACGATTAACCTTCTTCCACAACTTCGACATTGCGCAGGGACTTGATCAAGTCCATGGTCAGCCCTTCCATGCCCAAAACGATCTTGCTGGCGCGGTTTTTAAAGAAGGTATAGAAGGTCACGGCGGGAATGGCCACGCAAAGCCCTGCCGCCGTCGTCCAGAGGGCTTGGGCAATGTTCATGGCCAGCATGGCCTGCTGGGCGGCGCCCGCCTGCGTGGTAGCCAGGGAGGCAAAGGCGTAAATCATACCTTGGACCGTTCCGAGCAGTCCAAGCATCGGGGCAATGTTCGCGCAGACGTTCAGGTAGGCCACCCTCTGCATGAGCTTTTCGCTCTCCAGATCCGACGTAACGCTCACGATGTCCTGAATGCTGTCGAACCCTTCTTTGACATTCGAGAACCCGGCGGAAAGAATATTGGCCAACGGGGTGGGAAAGGCTTCGCATTGCTTGAGGGCCTTCATGACATCCCCCTGCTCCATCGCGGAGCGCACTTCACTCACCAGTTGATCCGGCGCGATTTTCTTTTCGCGAATGGTTACAAAGGAATCGATCGCCAGGGCGGCGGCGGCAATGGAACAGCCTCCCAAACCCAACCAGAGGATCACGCCCAACCAACCGCTGCTGATGATGACGGTCCACAAGCCCATGCCCGATTGGGAAGCGGAGTCGTCCTTGGCTTCCGCATCGGCGGCCGTCTTATCCAGATCCATGGTTCCAGCCTTGGCCGGTTCTTGTTCCTGGGCGGAGGCCATGAGCGGCATTCCTATCGAAAAGAGGGCGGCAATCAAAGCAAACACAATAACGCTCTTCTTGAACATGACTATTCTCCTTATTCTTTCCTATCTCGAAATATTTTCTTTGTTTCCTGCGATTACAGCTTGGCCCGCGACGGCGCCGCATACGGACTGCCCGGATATTCCTGAGTAACCCGTCGATAAAGCTCCTTGGCCCGACTGTCGCGCAATTGTTCCAGTACGGAGGCGGCTTTAAACATGGCTTCCGCCTGGTAGTCGCCCTCCGCCTTGAACAGGACCATCGTTCTGAGGTAGTCGAGCGCCGCGGGTTCCAACTGCCCCTGGGCCAGTTGGGCGTCGCCCCGCATGATCTGGGCTCGGGCGGCCTCGGGCCGGGCGCTGCCGGCAATGACTTCATTGAGCTGCTGAATCAGCTTGTCGTACATCTTGGCGCCCATCAAAGTTTGCCGATAGGGCCAGACAATGTCCGCTTCTTCACGGCTTTTGGGCGAGGCGGCAAACAGTTTGTCGTAGGAGGAAATGGCGGAGGCAAAATCGCCCTTGTCCGAATAGATTTTGGGCAACAGTGCGCGGGCCTGGTTGTCCCATTCCAAGAACCGATACCGGGCTACGACATCCTCCAGCTTTTTGATGGCCTCGTCGTATTGCTTCGCTTGGGCCATCTGTACGGCCTGCTCGATCTCCGCCGGCTTGTCGGCCATGGCGCGCACATATTGACCTTTGGTAAAGGTCATCCGGCCTTGCGGCGTGGTCAGAATGATGTCGCCGGTGGCGGTGGCCCGAATTTCCGTTCCATCGATGCGCTTACCCGTGGGAAGCTCCACGTACGCGGCTTGCGTCGCGTAGCCGGAAGCCAGCAGGGAAACCGCCACGGCCCAGACTCCTCTTTTCAGGTTGATTGCCAGTTTATTCTGCCTCATTGACCAATTCTCCATGGGTTAGGAATCATTGAGCCGGCGCCGACGGCGTTCCCGCGGAAGGAACGGACGTTGTTTGGGCGGCCTTTAATTTTGCCTCGGATTTTATCTTTCGAACAGCTTCCGCCTGGTCGCCGCTCGGGAATGTCTTCACGTATTGATCGCAACAATCCTGAACATCCTGGTAACGCTGTAATTCGGAAAACAAGGCGATGCTTTCCATCAGGCTCTTCTCAATCAAAGGCCGGAGCTCCTGAATGCGGGGATCGCTCAGCAAGGCGACGCGTTGGAACGAGGCCAGCGCCGCCGCTTTTTCACCCATCTTCTTCTGAATGAGGCCGAGGTTGAAACTGGCTTGATTGATCAGCAGCGGTTTGTCGGCATACTTGAACACATCGCTTAAGACTTCCTGGGCTTCTTTCAGGCGATCCACCTGCTCGTAGGCGGTCCCCAGCATGAACTTCGCATCGTAAAACAAGCCGGACTTGGGATACTTCGTCATCAATTCGTTCAGAGCCTTGATGGCGGCATCGTAATTCTTGAGGGCGAATTCCGCGCTGCCCAATCCGAATAGCGACCGTTCCAGCAGATTGCGGTCAGCCGACTTGGACACGACCTGCTGGAAAGCCAGGGCGGCTTCCTTTTTCATGCCGGCGTCCAAAAAGGCTTGTCCCACCCGCGCAAATTCATCCAACGAATAAGTATCCGGGCGGCTAAGCATTTTATCGAAGGCCGTTTTGGCCTGATCGAGCTGGTTGATTTCGATGGCGCTGCGCACCAAGGCAAACAAGGCGTTTTTTCCCTCGTCGGACTGGGGATATTTGCTGGAAAGCTCGCCGAAAGTCGCGGCGGCCCGGGGATCGCGCAATTCCATCTGCACGGCGCCCTTCAAGCTGAGCGCTTTGGGAGCCAGGGGGGATGCGGAGTAGTTGGCGATAAAAAAGTCGTAGGCCTTGATGGCCTTGGCGCGATATTCGGGAACCGCTTCGGGCGGTTGATTGAGGCGCGCAAAGCTGTAACCGAGCTGGAACCAGGCCTTCTCCAGATAGGCTTTGTTCTTCTGCACGTCCGCCGTCGAATTTCCATACGGATTATTGGCGGGCGAAAGCCACTGGATCAGGGTCTGGTATTCCTTCAAAGCCTCTCGGAATTGGCCCAACTGCCGATAACAATCGGCCAGCGATAACTGTGCCAGCGCCTTATCGGGGCTCGGTTGGGCTTCGGCGAGATACACGGTGAAGCCTTTGACCGCGCCGGCGTAATTGCTGACGGCAAAGGCGCCCCACGCCATCTGGCTCAAAGCCTTCGGATAGTATTGGTCCTTGGGATAGCGATCGACGATTTGCTGGTAATATTTCATCGCCCCGGCTTCGTCGCCCGCCTTTTTCCTCAGGCCGCCCAGCGTAAACAAAATGGCCGCCGCGCGTTCGTTTTGAGGGAAGCACCTCAAATAGGTGTTATAGGCATACATGTACATGGGCTCGTCGTTCTTGTCGAAATAGAACTTGCCCAGGCTCAGCAGGCCCAGCGGGGCAATGGAGCTCTTGGAAAAGCGTTCGCCCAGATATTCGCCGATCATCCTGACATAAAGCGGATCGTTCAGATTGGCGTAACACTGCAACAAATTATTGAGGGCGGGAACCGAGATTTCCGCTTCGGGAAACTGATTTAGATTCTTGAGGTATTCGCCGACCGCCTCCGTGTATTTTTTCTGCGTAAAGAGATTGTCCGCCATGCGGAACTGGGTGGCGGCAGCTTTGGATTGGAACTTCCCTAGATCCATCTTGATGGTTTTGCCGTAATTCTTTTCCAGCTTCGTTTTGATGGCCTGGGCCTTGATGCCGGCTTCCGAGCCCCAGTCGCTGTCGCCATACTTCGCAAACACGTTATAATATTCGGTCAGGGCTTTGCCATAAAGCTGGATGGTTTCGTCTCTTTTTTCTTTTTTGGAAGACATGGCGTCGGCATCGCGCTGAATCAAGCCTCCCAACAGGAATCGGGCGCCGGCCATCGGGCTGACCGACAAAGGAAGGCCTTGCTCCTGAAGGTACTTGTCGATTTCCTTGAGAATGTCCAGGTTGCCCATAATCACTTTTTGGGCGCCGGCGCTGTTGTTCTTGACGAGCTCGATGTTGGCCAGGGTGATGATGGATTGACCGAACCAAATGTCCAACCCACCCCACTGGATGGAATCGCAAAGCTTCTTGGCCTCGGCAAGAGACCGCGCTTGCTGATCGCCGCTGGAGGTTTCGGCCAGCTTGACATAGAGAGCCGCCTGGTCAGCCATGATCCGGCGCTGGGCGTTTTTGTCCTTGGTGGACTTCAGGATTCGGTCATAGGCTTTGAGCGCGCCTTCCTTGTCGCCCGCCATTTCGAGCATCTGGCCGAATTGGTAGGCTGAATCCTGGTAAAAACGCAGCAGATCGGAATCGGTGGGCATCTTGCCTTCATACTGCTTGAAGAAGTCGTTATAGATGGTCTTGGCTTTGTCGGTTTCTCCGGTCAAGTAGTAACCCTTCGCCAAAGCCAGACTGATCGCCTGAGCTTTGGGATTGTTCATGCCCATTTCCTTGACCAGCGCCTCGGCATCGGCAAACTTGCGCCGTGAAATCAGGATTTCGGCTTGGATCAACTTGGCGCGATCCTTTTGCTCCGGATGCAAACGAAGAACCTGTTGGACGACTTTTTCGGCAAAATCGGGGAAGCCGATTTCGATCAGTCCTGATGCAAAAACAAACTCGCGATCGATGTCTTCGGCCAAGGACGAAGCGGGGACCACGATCAAGACGTTCAAAAGCGCCAAAAGCAACGACTTCGCCAACCAGTTTCGAGTCAAACTGCTTTTAATCATAGGCCTCTCAAGATAAGCGAGTTTTCATATACTATAATAAAAATGAGCGCTGACGATGGGTTGAAGATAATGGAATACCCGGTGTCCGTCAAGAGTCGTTGAAACCGATATTCTCGCCAGGTTATGGGTGAATCCAACTTTCGAATTCGGATGGATAGTTGCGTCCTAAATATCCCAGTATGGACCTGCTCCGGAAAGGCCCCCTGCTCTCTTGGACAGACGGGGATTTATTCCGAAACGCGTTAAGGAAAAATCGTAGCGGACCGGATCGTCGGGCGCCAGTCGGCCGAAGGCTTCGGTTATTTCCAAAGCCGTCTTCAGATCGGCCGTCTTTCGTCGCGTCAGGCGCAGTTGCAGGGCGATCCGATGCATATGGGTATCCACAGGCACGATCAGCGCTCCGGGCGAGATGCCGGTCCAGCCGCCGGGGTCAATGGCATCGCATCGCACCATCCATCGCAGGAACAAATTGAATCGTTTGCAAGCACTGCCATCGGATGGACGTGCAATCAACCCCTCGAAGCCGGCCCCGAACCGATCCATCGCCGTCAGCAAGGTCTCCCGGGTTATGATCCTCCGTTCGGAAAAGCCGCTTTCCAACGAGCCATGCTGCTGGATCAGCTTTCTCGCGTTGACCAGGAGCGCGACGAGATTGGCTCTTGTGGTCCACCGGTGCTTGAATCCGTCGAACATCAGTCCCAATTGACGGGCGTTGTGCCGGCGAAGAAATTCCGAGGGCGATCCATCCATTCGGTCTAATACAGCGGAGACGCTTCGGAGGATTTGGGCCACTCGTCCATAGGCCAGCGTGGACGCTACCAGGCCCGCAATTTCCCGGTCCCGCGGATTTGGATAGGCATATAGAAAGGAGATCGGGTCCGGGTTCACCCATTCCCGCCGGTGATATTGAAGAACGAGCTCGTCCAACATATTTTTCAACACATGATCGCGCGCATTCAAAACGTCGGGTTCCTCGATATAGGCGATAACTCCAACCGGCTTTCGATTCCACATTGTCATTGACTTTAACATAGTCTACGAAAAGAATAATGCCATTAAAGGGAGGTCATAATGAATTATCCTGGATTCCGCCATCCGTCCGCCTCGTGGGCTGTTAGTATGCTGTTTCTCGTCGTTCATTCCACCGCATTCGCACAAACCTATCGAAATCTCAGTACCGTACAGGATGGCTCCGGCGTCATGTCGACCAATGCGGTGATTCTTTCGGATGGGAGAGCCTATACGAACGTAAGCGCGTCCGGACAACCCGGCGGAGTTGCCATCAGCTCGAATCCTTCTGCCGGCCTGACCAACTACGCCGGCTTTCTCCAGGCCGTGGACATCAAACGTCCGGATCTTCGCGACCGTTACGGCAATCCTTACGAGCTTACCCCTGACAACGATGCCGACGGGTTGTCGGATCTGACCGAAGTAACGGGAACCAATTTCAATCCTGTTACGGCCACGGACGTCAATCAGGCGGATACGGATAACGACGGCGTATCGGATTGGGCTGAAAGCGTGGCCGGGACAAATCCCACCAACAGCGATGCCTTTCTCGAGATCCTGGCCTTCAATCGCAGCGGTACGGATAAAGTCCTTCAATGGTCGGCGCGCGACGGCAAAAGCTATCGCATCCGCTATTCGGAGACCGTAGGCTTTCAATCTCCGACCAATATTCTCGGTACTAGCGTAGTGAACGATCTGACCGCCCCGGCGCCCTGGTATCCCACCGTCGGCAGCTACACCAATGCCGGTTTGTACAGCAACCGCTATTACGTTATCGAAGTCATCCAACCGTAAGCATCGCATTCAACAAAGCCTTCCTGGAGATCTGAACATGAAGAGATATCCTTTCATGCAAAAAACCATGCTTCTGCAAAGTCTGGCGCTCGGACTGTGTTTGAGCGTGTGGGCACAAGTTCCGCAACAACTCAATTATCAGGGCAAGCTGGTCAACGGAACCAATTTGGTCACACGAAACGTCGACATGATCATCGGCCTTTATGCCGCGCCATCCGGCGGGCTGCCCCTGTTTCTGGATTCCAACCGGGTCAGCGTGGTGGACGGGTTTTATTCTACCGTCATTGGCGACAACCCCATTACCGGCACACTGACCAATGCATTGGCGTCCGGTACGTCTTACATCGAAGTCATGATCGACAACCAAGTGCTATCGCCCCGCGAAAAGCTCAACGCCGCCGCGTATGCCCTCAACGCACTTTCGTCAGCCGGCACCGAATGGGACTTGACCGGCAACAGCGGCACGGTCCCCTCCGTGAATTTTTTGGGCACGAAGGACAACCAGCCGATCCTCATGCGGGTTAATAATCAGCGCGTAGCCCGCTTGGAACCAGGCTCCGGACCCAATGCGATTTTCGGCTATCAAGAAAATACAGTGACGGTCGGAGCGGTCTGCGCCACCATCGGCGGCGGCGGCTTATCCACGGCGGCCCAACAGGTGACCGACCGGGGCGGCACGATTAGCGGAGGGGCGGGAAACCGGGCCGGCAATGCCGCCGGCAGCACGGAGGATGCCTCTTATGCCGCGATCGGGGGCGGCTTTCGCAACGAAGCTGGCTCAGGCTATTCAACGGTGGCCGGCGGACAAGGCAACTTGGTTGGCGGAACCGCGGAAGGCGGCGTCATCGGTGGGGGCAACAGCAATACGGTAAGCGGGTGGAATGCAACTCTGGTGGGCGGCATTAAGAACACCGCCGCCGGTTCGTCTTCTTTCATCGGCGGGGGCGGCTGGAATCAAGCCGCCGGCAATTCTTCCGTCATTGCGGGAGGGTGGCAGAACGTGGTCGACGCCTCCTCTCCCAATGCCATTGTAGGCGGCGGCTATAACAACCAGTCCATAGCATCCGAATCCTCGTTGGTCGACGGCGGCACGGACAACAGCGTTCAACAAGCCCAGTACAGCGTCGTGGGCGGCGGCCATCGGAATTCGATCATCGTCCCAGCCCCTGCCCGCTTGTACGCCACGATCAGCGGAGGCGTCAGCAATCAAATCCTGGCTTTTCTTTCCACCCCCCGCGGCGCCACCATTCCCGGCGGCATTGAAAACCAGGCCGTGGGCATCGCCAGCTTTGCCGCCGGCTGCAAGGCCCAGGCCGTACATGACTATTCTTTTGTCTGGAGCGACATGGCGGGCCCCTGCTCGTCCACCGCCTCAAATTCGTTTGTCGCCCGGGCGTCCGGCGGCTTTGTCTTTTATACGGCGCCGGGCGTCATGATCGGCGCCCAGCTCGCCGCCGGCGCAGGAGCCTGGAATACCCTTAGCGACCGGGCCTCCAAGAAAAACTTCGCTTCGGTCGATCCGCAGGAGGTCTTGGAAAAGCTCAGTCAAATCCCGGTCATGACGTGGAGTTGGCTGCCGGAAGACGAGGCCTCGCGTCACATGGGACCTGTCGCCCAGGATTTCCGATCGGCATTTGGCCTCGGCAGCGACGAGCGACACATCAACACGGCAGATGCCGACGGCGTGGCGCTGGCCGCCATCCAGGGGCTTTATCAGGTCGTGAAGGAAAAGGATGCGAAAATCCAGGAGCTGGAAGCTCGCCTCTCCGCATTGGAAGCGGCCGTCCGCAACGGTTCGTCCGCCCGATCAGGGTTTTAATTCCAGCCGGGCTCGCGGCTGGGTCATGGTTTATTCGTGATCGCTTGGCGCATGTGATCGATGCCCTCCTGTTCGCGCTGGAGGTTGTCGATCGCCATGCGATAGGCAATGTAGTATTTGTTGATATTGCCGACGTACCGCACGGGTTCCATGCCAACATGCTTGAGCGCAACGAATTCCATGTTGTCAAACCACTTGTTGGGATCCATCCCCATGGAGCGGGCTTTCGTCCGTAGCTGGGCGAAGCGGCCGGGGTCCATGTTGTAGGCAGCCAGCGTGAAATCCCACCGGATCTCCGGGGGAAGATCAACGTCGTTGAAACACGACTCCTGTAAATACGCCATATATTTCGCCCCGGCCCGAATATTGTTTTCCGGAGATCGAATATCGGAAATGAAAATAGGACTGCCGGCCGCCGTCTGAGGCAGCAACTGCATGATGCCGATGGCTCCGGCCGGACTTTTCAGCGAATGATCGAAACGCGACTCTTGATACGCCTGGGCGGCCAGGGCCAGCCAATCGAGACGATATAGGGCGCTGTATTTCTCCAGATAGCCCTTATACTGCTTCATGCGGCTCAGCAAAGCTGCTGGAAGGCAGAACGCAGATCTCCCGCCCCTGGAGATCCTCCAGGGCTTTGGGCGGCGGCGTGTTCGGCGCGGCAATCGTCACTTCGTCGACATTCCTCAGGTAAGGCTCCGTGAAGGCAATTTTTTGCAGGCGCACCGGGGTGATGGTCAACCCCGCCGCGGCCACATCCCCCTTCCCTTCCAGGAGGGCGGGCAGTAGTTCTTCAAAGGGAACCGGTACAAACAGGAGGACAAACTCACCGGGACCGCCCTTCTTTGTCTTTTGAATGAATTCCGGGAAACCCTTCAATAACTCATATTCGAAACCCCGATGCTCGCCTTTATCGATGAAGAAATTCGACTGGCTGTAGGCCACCAACACCCGAAGAACACCCGTTTTCTTGATGCGATCCCAGTCGTCCGTCGCGACCCAACGGTTGAGCCGATTCATCAGGGCCTCATCGGTCGACTCCGGTTTCGGCCCACGTTTTGCCGACGGCACAGCATGCAATTCCAAGTCCGAGTAAAATTCCGAAGAAGCTCCAGGCTTGTTTTATGGCCAATGTATTTTCCCCTCCTCCTACGAATCGAACGGCAAAGGCTGGCGGGACTCTTCCCGGCGCGCGATCTCGGTCAATCGTTCTTTCAGCGTGGTCACGCGCCGCGAGGCTTCCACATGCCGCACGGCCAAGGCCAGCGCCTTGCGCGTTCCCACCAGCACAACCATCCGGCGCCCGCGGGTCAGGGCGGTATAAATCAGGTTCCGCTGCAGCATGATGTAATGTTGCGTATGCACCGGAATGATGACGCACGGATACTCGCTGCCCTGGCTCTTATGGATGGTAATGGCGTAAGACAGCGACACTTCGTCGAGCTCCTGGAAATCGTAAACCACGGCTCGCTCGTCGTACCGCACCGTCATTTCCCGCTCCATCTCGTCGATCTCCTCCACAAAGCCGATATCGCCGTTGAACACATCCTTGTCGTAATCGTTTTCCATCTGCATCACGCGGTCGCCGGCGCGAAAGATCCAGCCGTAACGCTCCACGAAAGGCCCCTTGGGATTCAAGGCCTGCTGCAATAACTGATTCAGATTGCGCGCGCCAAGATCGCCTTTCTGCATCGGAGTCAGCACTTGAATGTCGCGGACGGGATTAAAACGAAACTTTGACGGCAGGGAATCGCGCACCAGCTTGATAATCTTCTGGCCGGCCGCCTCCGGTTCCTCGGCTTCGATGAAGTAACAATCGGTCTCGGTCTTGTCGCCGGGCATCGGAAAGACCGGCATTTCCCCTTCGTTGATCCGGTGCGCGTTGGTGACGATCGCGCTTTCGGCCGCTTGCCGGAACACCTGGTTCAGCCGGTTCACGGGCACGACGTCCGAGTCGATGATGTCGCGCAAGACGCAGCCCGGCCCCACCGAAGGCAACTGGTCCACGTCGCCCACCAGGACCACGGCGGCGCGCGGCGGGATCGCCCGCAGCAACTGGCAGGCCAGGACAATATCGATCATGCTCGTTTCGTCGATGATGAACACGTCGCCGCTCAGCGTATTCCCCTGATGGAATCGAAACGTCCCCTTGCCCGGTTCGAAGGCCAGCATGCGGTGAATCGTACTGGCCGAAAGCCCGGTGACTTCCGACAAGCGCTTCGCCGCGCGCCCGGTCGGCGCGCATAAAACGACCTTGAGTTTCTTCGCGCACAGCACCCGGATGATGGCCTTGACCAGCGTGGTTTTTCCCACACCCGGCCCGCCGGTGATCACCATGAGCTTCGCCTGGAGCGAAGCCCGGAACGCTTCCTTCTGGGCGGGCGCGAGCTGGATCTTCAACTGCTGCTCCACCCAATTCTCGGCGGCATCGAAATCGGTAATCGTGCAGGGATGAGCGCCTTTGGCCAGCCGTACCAAACGCGCGGCCACTTCCTTTTCGGCGCTGTCCAGCGAGGCCAGGTAGATGAGCGTTTGACCCTCGACGACGGATTGCGTCAGACGGCCCTCGCTCAATTCGAATTGGATGGCTCGCGATAGGATCGGAGGATCGATCTCCAACATCGCGGCCGTGCGCTCCGTCAACTGCTCTTGGGGAAAGGCGCAATGCCCTTGGTCGGCCAGTTCCTGCAAGACAAACGACACGCCCGCGCGGGCGCGCAGGTCGGAATCCTTGGCGATGCCCAGCCGCTCCGCGATTTGGTCGGCGGTCTTGAATCCGATGCCGTGGATGTCGCGCGCGAGGCAATAGGGATCGAGCCGCACCTTTTCGATCGCCTGCTCTCCGTACATCTTGTAAATACGAAAAGCCTTGGACGTACTGACTCCGTAGGACATCAGAAACGTCATGATCGCACGCACCGATTTCTGCTCGTTCCAGGATGCTTTGATGCGGGTCTTGCGGACTTCCCCGATGCCTTCGACCCGCAGCAACAAGGCCGAACGGGTTTCGATGACGTCGAAGATTTCCTTGCCGAAGGACTTCACCAAGCGGGCGGCATAATGCGGACCGATTCCCTTGATCAAACCCGAGCCCAGATATTTCTCGATGCCCTCGATCGAATCGGGCGGCATCACTTCGATGTGTTCGGCTTTGAACTGCCGCCCATGCGTTTTATCGATCATCCAGCGCCCGGACGCTTTCAACCACTCCCCGGCATTGACGCTGGGCAGCGTCCCGACGACCGACACCAGCTCCCGGTGTCCCCGGGCTTTTACTTTCAATACGCAAAAGCCCGACTCGTCGCTGTGAAAGGTCACCCGCTCGACCAGGCCTTCCAGCGTTTCGAGAGCTTCGTTGCCGCGGTTGGAAGTTCCGGAAGCCATATCGCCCGGCGCCTTCTTTTTAGTGAGCCTGCTGCAGCGCTTCCTGAACGCTCTCGCAGAGGTATCCGATGTTGTTCGGCAAAATTCCTGCCACATTGATGCGGCCGCCGGCCACCATGTAGATGCCTTTTTTGTCTCTCAAATACTGTACTTGGGCGTCGCTCAACCCGCTGAACGAAAACATGCCCTTTTGCTTTTCGATATACGAAAAGTCCATCGAGGCGCCGCGCGCATGCAACTGTCCGACAAAGTCTTTGCGCACCGCGGCGATTCGTTCCCGCATCGCATCCAACTCCGACCGCCACAACGAGCGCAAGGCATCATCCCGCAGGATGGTGGTCACAATGGCGCCCCCATGCGCCGAGGGATTGGAATACACGACGCGAATCGTCGCTTTGACATGGCTGAACGCCGCTTCCACGGCCGCCGTGTCGCCGGCCACGAGGGTCAGGGCGCCGACGCGCTCCTGGTACAATCCAAAGTTTTTCGAGAAGGAACTGGAGATAAAGAACTCCAGTCCGGTGGCCAGAAGAGGCTTGAGAATCGCGCCGTCCTCCTCCACCCCTACCCCGAACCCCTGATAGGCAAAGTCCAGGAACGGAATCCAGCGGCGGGCTTGTGCGATCCGTATGACCTCGCTCCACTGTTCCGCAGACAAATCCACTCCGGTAGGATTATGACAGCAGACATGCAGCAGGACGATGTCGCCTTCCGGAATTTTATCCAGGCAGGCGGTCAACCCGCTAAAATCAATCCCATGCGAGGCCGGATCGTAATATGGATAATCCGACGTCTTGAAGCCTGCGGCCGCGAAGATGCCCTTGTGGTTCGCCCAAGTCGGCGAGCTAAGCCAAACCGTAGCCTTCGGGGCCACTTTTCGCAGAAACTCCGCGCCGATGCGCAGCCCGCCGGTGCCGCCGGGCGTGTGAGCCGTCCGCATGCGGCCGCCGTCTTTCTTCACGGAGTCGGCGCCGAACAAAAGCTCCTGAACGACCTGCCCATATTCGGGCGCCCCGGCGATCGGCAGATAAGTTTTGGTGTCCTGCGTATCCAACAGGATCTTCTCCGCCTTTTTGACCGCTTGCAGAATCGGGGTCCGTCCCCGTTCGTCCATGTAAACGCCTACGCCTAGATTGACCTTTTTCGGGTTGACGTCTTTTTTATAAGCTTCGGTCAGCCCCAGAATCGAATCCGCGGGCGCCGGCGTTAGATTTGCGTATAACATAAGTTGCCTCCTTACATTCCTGATTAAGAGTAGTACTTGGCTATCCATTCCTTAAGCCGGCTTTGGTCGGCCTTGACGATCCGCATTTCGCGAACCGCATTCTCGGGCGAGTCCGAGGCGTGAGCGGCGTTGACCATGATGTCCTGTCCGAATTCCCTGCGCACGGAGCCGGGCTGCGCCTTGCTCGGGTCGGTCGGGCCGAGGATGTTGCGAATCTTGTTCACGGCATCGAGCCCTGCATAAATCAGGATCAGGCAGCGTTCCTTGCCGGGCTTGGTTTTTTCTTCCGGCAATAGGCCGGCGCCCCAGCATCCGGTCATGAACTGCACGATTTGATAAAATTGATTGTCGCCGTACAGCGGCCCCAGCAAATCGCCCAGTTGCGTTTTCACCGTCTCGGGCAACTCCATCTTCAGTTCCTCGGTCAGCAGCTTCCAGGAACGTTCGGCGACTTTGCCTTTAAGTTTTTCGCGCAAGACTTCGCGCACCGGGCCATAGAATTCCTCGGCTTCCGCCACGGTCATGCGGTGGACTTTCGCCCCAACGATTCGCAGCCCCGAACGCGAGAACAAGTCGATAATGGTACCCGGCCGGGCGCTGGGAAAACGGAAGTTGTCCGGCTTGATAATGACCAGGGTCTTCTGAAGGTCGGCGGAATCGTTCAACTCCAGCGCGTCGGTGACGAGACCCCCATCCTTGTCGCTGAAGCTGGCCCAGAGTTTCAGGGTGTTTTCGACAGCTTTCGGCGTGGGACCGATGAAGACCGCCGGCTCGATGTAACGGATTTCGCCCTGGTCGCCTACGAGAAAATCGCCGTAGGTGTCGCGAATGGTTTCGCCGGATTCCATGTTGCGGGTGATCGGCCCGGCTACATCCTTGATCTTCTGGATCGCGTCGGGTCCCTCGAACAACAGCATCATGACGCGGCGGCGGCGGCCGGTTTTCGGATCGGGAGAGTAACAACGCAGGACATAATCCGCCAGCATGTTGCGCACAAACGGATCGATGTCCGGGTCTTGGCGCAGCAACTCCGCATAACTTTGCGCGAGTTCGGCACTCGGACCGAACATCCGGGCGTCGACCATTTCGAGCCCCGTCCGGCTGATAAAACGTCCAATCACCCCGCCCGTCCGGGATTTCGCGATCGTGTACGGGTTGATCAATGCAAAAGCCAATTCGTTAGCCATTTTCTATTTTCCTCCAAATTTAGTGCGCACAGGGTACGGGGTCCGGCGAGATGAATCAAGCAGAAGCGGAACCAAGCGACGAGTCTTGGGGGGGAGGTCCAAAGGCCAAAGTCTAAAGGCCAAGAAGTTCAAGAAGGTTGAGGGCTCGCCGGGTTATCTTCTGTAGCCGATCGAATAGAAGTCCACCGGCGGAGTTCCTTGCGTATATTCGCTGACGGACAGCCAGGCGACATGCCAGTCCAGATAGAGCACGTTCATGCCGCCAACATGGGGCAGATACGCGGCATCATTGACCAGATTGTATGGATAATCGTAAACATAAGCGCACCGCATAGGTTCGGTAATAAAATTAGGAACAAAGCGTCTTCCCAATTGCGCTTGGTTAAATTCGTAGGAGATCCACGCGCCACTGTTGGGAATGGCCACCTGGACGGCATAAGCGCCGACATTCAAAAGATTGTCCTTCTGCGCCGGACAACGGCAAAGACTGTATTCGTTATCCAAATAGGGCAGGTAATTCGTGACGAGTTGCCCATAATTAAACCGGGCCGTATTCGTAGGAAATCGATTGTCGTGATCCAGCAAGTAGGATTTCACGGCAAATCCGATTTGTTTCAGGTTGTTGGCGCACTTGGCGGTGTCGGCCTTCTGCCGGACTCTGGAGAGCCCCGGCGTCACAATCGCCGCCAGAATGGCGATGATGGCAATGACGACAAGCAACTCGATTAAAGTAAATGCTTTACGGTTCATAACAATATCTTTCTGCGTGAAATACCTTACAAAGCTTAATTGTCGGTAAAAATATGACCTTTTAAGAAAAACTCCGAACCATCGTTGCCGCCATCGCCTACCGTTCCCATATCTTCGAAGCGCAAAAAGGCCGCATGCCCATCTAAATAGGCCACATTGGCGCCGCCGCGATGAGGAGAAATGTCGGCAGCGGTGCTGCTAGAGGTCTCCGGCAAATAAGGATGGTCATAGGCATAAGCCGCCACGGAATGATCGGTTATTCCATTTTGCCGGCGTGCCGCTTTGGCGTCCGTTCCAAATGCGCACATATAACTATTGATCTCATAATCGGAATAAACGGTACCCTCTATGAGCATGGCGGCATCCGTGTTTCCTTCGTTGGCCGGACATTTGAAGACTTCTTTCACGTTTTTTACATAAGGAAGCAGTTGCTTTGCCGCATAACCATAGGCATGGTCATCAGCCCCCCGATACGGCATCCGATCGCCCAACTCCCCAAACTGACTGACGGCGCCGACGGCAATTTGCTTTAAATTATTCAGGCACTTGGTTCGATTGGCCTTGTCTTCCACGACCGACAAAGCAGGGAAAAGCAAGGCCATCAATAAAAAGATAATCCCGATGACGACCAGCAATTCGATCAGCGTAAATCCGTTTTTTTTCATGATGGTTACTCCGGGGCTTCTGGCGTTCGCAGGCGTCTTTATGTACGCCTTAGAAGTCCAATCGTCGAGCTTGAAGCCCACGTTATCATCCTTGCCTCAATTAAGCAATGTGATACATTTTCCCGCTTTGAAGGAGTTCATTCATGTTAGCTCTGCTTTTTATTGTCTGCTGCGTGATCCTGGGTTTGGGATATGTCTTCTATGGACGCTTCATCGAGCGCCGGCTCGACGTTCATGACGGACGCACCACGCCGGCCCATATCGTTTGCGACGGCGTCGACTACGTTCCTACGGCCAATTCGGTTCTTTTTGGACATCACTTCAGTTCCATTGCCGGCGCGGGACCGATCGTGGGGCCGATCATCGCCGGATTGGCCTTCGGCTGGGGGCCCGCTCTGCTTTGGATCGTCCTCGGCGCCCTCTTCATTGGCGGCACGCACGATTTCACCGCGCTGGTCGCCAGCATTCGCCACCGGGCGCGCTCCGTCGGAGAACTCTGCCGGGAGTTGTTATCTCCCCTGGCCTACTACATGTTTCTAATCTTCATCTGGTTCACGCTGATTTACGTGCTGATGGTCTTTCTCGATTTGACGGCGCTGAGCTATGCGCCCCATGTGAATCCCGCCTCGGCAACCGCCCAAAGCCAGCTTCGCCAGGGCGGCGCGGTGGCCACGGCTTCGATGGGGTACATCGTGCTGGCCGTTCTGTTCGGTCTGTGCGTTTATCGCTTCAAGGTTTCCGTGCTGAAAGCCTCGTTGATCTTTATTCCTCTGGTTTTCGCCGCCCTGTGGTTGGGCAACCTCATGCCTCTTTGCGGCGAACGATTCCCCGTTCTTTGGGGCTCCCCGACCAACACTTGGAAAGCCGTCCTGCTGATCTACTGTTTTGTCGCCTCAGTGCTTCCCGTCTGGGTGCTTTTGCAGCCCCGGGATTACCTATCTTCCTTTCTGCTCTACAGCTCTCTCCTGGCAGGCGGCCTTGGGATTGTCATCACCGGCTTTCATGGAACGGCGCCGATCCAATACCCCTTCTTTATTGCTTGGAGCGATGCACAACTCGGCTTCATCTTTCCCGCGTTGTTCGTCACGGTCGCCTGCGGCGCCGTCAGCGGCTTCCACTCGATTGTGGCGTCGGGCACGACCTCCAAGCAACTGAAGTCGGAATCGTCAGCCCGCCTTATCGGATACGGCAGCATGCTGGTCGAAGCTGTTTTGGCGGTCATTGCGCTGGCGACCGTCATGATCCTGTCCAAAGGTTCCAGCGGGCAACCGGTGGCGCTGTTCGCTCAAGGCTTCGGACGCTTTGTTGAAATTCTGGGCGTCCCCCCCCACATGGCATCCACCTTTGCGCTGCTGGCCGTGAGCACGTTTTTACTCACAACGCTGGATACCTGCACCCGGCTTTCCCGATTCATCTTCGAGGAAATTTTCAACATTCGCGGAGCGCTGGCTCGCTACATCGGCACGGCGGCCACGCTTCTGATCCCGGCGCTGACGGTCTTTCGAGAAATTCCCGGCGCGGGCGGCGTTCTGATGCCGGTGTGGAAGGCCATCTGGCCTGCGTTTGGCGCCACGAATCAATTGATGGCCGCACTGGCGTTGCTGGTCGTCTATACCTGGTTGAAGCAGGAAGGCCGAAAAACCGTCTTTGTGCTCATCCCCATGTCGTTCATGTGTGCGACCTCCCTGACCTCGTTAACCAAGCTCACGATTCAGTCGCTGTTTTACCACGGAAGCTGGTTGGTCGGCGCCATCTGCCTGATACTGGATGTCCTGGCCGTGGCCTTGATCGTGGACGCCTTTCTTAACATCCGGAAGCCCCACCCGCTGCCTGCGCAGCCGGTTGAATTTCAAACGCCGTAAAGAGAGGTCAGAAGGCTAACGCGATCGGGTGATCTCAACGGCTACACTCCGGGTAAAACGCAGCGCCCCGGGTTTGTCGACCGTAACCGTGACGTTCATCACCTTGGGGTTATCAAGACAAAGGCTCGCAATGCGGCCAGCCAGGCGCTCGATCAGGAAAAACTGGCTCTCCTCCACCATCGCTCGGACGCTCTGTTTGATTTCCTTGTAGTTCACGGCGTCTTCGATCCGATCGGTCCGGGCGGCCGGGCTCAAATCGGCTTCCAGTACGATATTGACGATTACATCCTGCTTTTCCCTCCGCTCCTCGGGATAGATGCCGACGATGCAGCGCAAAGCCAAATCACGTATAAAGATCTTGTCCATATTTCCATTTAAGCATGAATGCCCTATCGGGTCACGAGCATCTTTGACGTTTCGATTTTTCTTCACATTTGCGCAAGAAATTCTTCCCCTGCGCGCGATCTTCTGGCAACGTATCTCATACTGAATGCGCGATCATTAAGGGGACCATGAATACAATCAAGCTTCCGGAACCGAATCATGACAGCAAGATTTCCGTCGAAACCGCCCTGTACAAACGGCGATCCATTCGAGACCTGAAAAGCACGCCCCTTCATTTAAAGGAAATCTCCATGCTGCTGTGGGCCGCGCAAGGCGTCACGGCGCTCGGAGGCTATCGAACCACTCCATCCGCGGGCGCCATGTTCCCCCTGGAAGCCTACCTCGTAGTCGGAAACGTCGACGATCTTGCAGCCGGGGTTTACCATTACAATCCACGGGAACACCAGATTGCCAAAGTGGACGAGCATGACCGCCGGGCCGAACTGAGCGAAGCGTCGCTCGATCAAACCTGGATGCAGAACGGCGCCGTCATGATCGTGCTGACCGGCATTAAAGAACGCACCACCGCCACCTTTGGCAATCACTGGTCTTCCTTCGTATTGATGGAAGCCGGACACGCCGCACAGAATGTCTATCTGCAATCGTTTGCCTTAGGCTTGGGCATGACAGCCGTCGGCTCCTTCGACGAGAAGAAGGTCAAATCCATCCTGAAACTCAAGGAAGGCGAAGCCCCCCTCTACCTCATGCCCATCGGGCACAAATAGCGTTTCGGGCAACCCGGTTTCTCTGAAGACGGGCTCTTCCGTTCGTTCGGGTTCTACATCTGCGGCGGCGATGGCCGATGCCGATAAATCGTGACGCGAATCTTTTCCCGCGTGACCAAACCATCTTTGATCATGCGGTCCAACTCCGGCATCAACGCGTCGATGTTTTCCGGCTTGTCGATAATTTCCACCACCAACGGCAAATCTTCGGACAACCGAAGGATTTTGGCCGTATGCATCCGGCTATCGGCTCCGAAACCCAGCACGCCGCGCAAAACCGTGGCGCCGGCCATGCCGCGCTTTCGAGCTTCCATGACGATCGCCTCATAAAGAGGTCGATCGCCCCACTTGTCGCCTTCCCCAATGAAAATACGCAGCAATTCCGCTTCTTCCGGCAGATTCATTTCATCCCCTCCTCTAAAATGCGCCGACTCACAAAACCGGCGTATATGTCTTTTGCAGGCCGACCCTGCAACGTGTGTCGGCGCTCATTAGTTTTAGCGAGGCCTAAACCAGACGCCCAATCGTCATACCCAGGAACATCAGCAAGAACCCGACCACCGTCTGTCCGGCCACATTAGCCGCCGCCAACAGCCATTCGGCATCGCGCGTCATTTGCACCGTTTCAAACATATAAGTCGAAAACGTCGTGAAGGCGCCCATGAAACCCGTTAGAAAAATTGCACGGGTCGTCCCGCTGATCTCCACCCGGTTCAAGGCAATCGCCCAAACGATTCCAAACAGAAAACACCCGGTCATATTAACGATCAAGGTTCCCCACGGAAAAGACGCGCCCCCCCAACGTTGAACCCATCCGCCCAAACCATATCGCGCCAATGTGCCTAATGCTCCGGCCACGGCCAACAAAAACAGCTTCTGCATCATCCTGCACCCCCAAAAACTTAACCATATCAGCATTATTCGCCCCCGCCAATCTGCGACTGAATGGAATTTTCAGCTTTTCCAGGAAATGACCTTGCGGATTTTTTGAACTTCGCTTAAGGTTTCTCCCGCCATTTGGTAATACGTCTGTTACACACAAACGCGCCGGAGAGGTGGCTGAGTGGCTGAAAGCAGCGGTTTGCTAAACCGCCAGCTCGGGGAATCCCTGGGCTCGGGGGTTCGAATCCCCCCCTCTCCGCCATTCGACGCGCCCTTCGCAGACTCAGGGCTTGCTCATGGCAGGCCACTAGCCCGTGCCTCGAATGGCCCGAACTTGCCGAGGGGCTCCGTAGGCTCTGACTTTTGGAGGGGTCCGCTCTGTCGGAACCTTTTTCTTCCGGTCGCGACGGAGCGCGGCCGAACACAAAACCTCCTTGTAGCGGATTGCTCATAAATATTGCCAAGTTGCTCTCAGATTGATTCCGCCGCACTATCTACTGCGGATCGATGTAGATCACTTCGCAGAAATGTCCGTCAAGATGATCGAAATCGTGATCCGTGGTCAGCAAGGTTGCTTTCAATACGCTGGCGGTGGCGGCAATCCAAATGTCATGGTCCCCCATGCTTCTGGCTGAACCCGGCCAGCATTCGAGATGGATGCGTTCCATGATTAAATGCATCGATCTCCGCAAACATGTTGATGAGGCTTGAGTGGGCAACCGAATGTTGACTTACCCATGTCGCGCAATGAAAAAGGACAGCAGCTGAAGGGTAGCGCGAATAGTCAATTGTATGAGTGTTCGGCATAGATCATGTCACCCATTGTCGTTCATTATGTTCCGACACACCGTATCGAGATTGGGGAACATAGATTCCTCGTTATTAGCTGCAGAGTCATCTCTCTTGTTCCCCGTACACATCCTTCATTTACGCAGGTCATCCATCACAGCGGAGAACTGCTCTAAGGCTGCCTGAAGGTCCTCCACGATTTCCTCCGCGATGTCGTCGGGTGGAGGCAGGTTGGCGGAATCCTGCCCTCGAACAATACGTTGTCGGGCAATACCACGGCGGCGCGGCCATGCTGCTTGAGGATGGTGAAGATGTGCTGGAGGAAGTTGAGCTGCTTGTTGCTGGTCGAAGCGCAGAAATCGTCGCGTTTATGATGAGCGATTCCTTGGAGCTTTCGCCTGCTTCGTTGACGATGGTGACGCTGCTCTTTTTTCCGAAGGGCGGATTGGCAAGGAACAGCAGATACGTCAACTGCTCGACGTAATCGCCATACGACAAGCCATCATCGCGAAGAATGTTGCAGTAGTTCCAGAGTTTTTGGACCAATTGTTGTGGATTGCTCATAAGCATTTTCCTGTGTTTCAGGCCAATCGCCCCTCGCGTCTTCATTAAGACTTTGCCAAGGCTGCAATTTGGCGTAAACGTTCTATGACTGACTTATCTCGCTGAAACAGCTCTGCCAACTGGTTCAGGGAAAGCCAGCTCTTTCCTGGTCATTCCAAACGCAACTCCCAGGCTTTCAAACGATATGGGAATTTCTATTTTCTAAAATTCCCTTTTACTTCTTCCCTCGCCTGGGTAGTTTGAATCTTGAATGTAAATCTTCCGTGTGGCGATAGTCGCCAATAGGTTATCGGAATCACTATGGACCAAGATCAAGAAGAGCGCGAACATTTCACAGCCGTTGTAGTGAGTAACGATCCGGATCAAATACGTTCGATCACGGCTACGTTGGGAAGCGACGGCTTCAAGATAATCAGCTTCACCCATGCAGAAGAAGCCTTGAAATATATGGAGGGCAAGCCGTCCCCATCCATTATTATTGCCAATCTGCATATCCCCGGCATCGATGGATGGCGATTCTGCCGTTTGATTCGATCTTCGGATTATCCTCATTTACAGCAAACCGCGCTATTGATCGTTTCCGACACCGTGACAGGAGATTATGCCCGGCAGATATCGATCGAATTGGGCGCCAACGGATTTCTAGCATCGCCGTTCCAACCCGAGGAGCTTCGCACCCATGTGCGGGCGGCTATGGAAAAGATGTCCGTTCCTCCCTCACTGAACGTCTTGGTCGTCGAAGACACCCAAACCCAGTCCCGCTTGCTGGTGGCCCTGTTCAAAGCACGCGGATACACCGTATTCAGCGCCTCCACCGGTGCGGAAGCCATTCAACAGTTTCACCGTGTCCACCCGGACATCGTGGTGCTCGACTATCATTTGCCCGACACGCACGGCGACCAATTGCTCGCGGAATTCAAGTCATCCCAATCGTCTGCCGTCGTGATCATGCTGACGATCGACAAGACGCCGGATCTCGCCACCCGCTGCATCAGCCTGGGCGCCGACGCCATGCTGCGAAAACCAGTTGACTCCGACAGTTTGGTGGCCGCCTGCGAAATGGCCCGGAGGGAACAAACCCTCCTGCGGGTGAAAGATCTGCTGGAGCTGCGAAACCGGGAACTCAAAGACTCGGAAGAACGGTTTCGCTCCCTCTTCGAAAGCATTCCCGAATCGGTGCTGGTGCACGATGCCGAGGGCCGCATCCTGCTGATGAACGAAGTCTGCGCGCGACGCCTGGAATGGCCGGTCCATCATTTGATCGGCCGCAAATTGAACGAGCTGGTTGCCCAGGAGTTTGCGCCCCGCATCGAAACCAACGTACGCCACACCTTCAGCGGCGGCTTTTCCTTGTTCGAAACCACCTTCATGACCCGTTCTGGCCGCCCTATCCGGGCGGAAGTCAGCGAGCGGCTGATCGACTATGACGGCCAAAAAGCCATTCTCAGCATTTCTCGCGACATCACCGCACGGCATTCGGCCGAGGAAGCGCTCCGTCAAAGCGAAGCTCGTTTTCGCAATTACTTTGAACTCTCGCTCGTGGGCATCGCCATCACCTCCTCCGACCTGCGCTGCCTGGAGGTCAACGATAAGCTGTGCGATATCCTGGGCTACTCGCGGGAAGAGCTGCTTCAGATGACCTGGACCGAAATCACGCATCCCTCCGATCTCAATGACGAACTCGTTCATTATTCCAACCTGTCCGACGGTGAAAAACAGGATGACATTCGCGAGAAGCGATTTCTGCGCAAAGACGGACAAGTCATCAGCGTCCGCATCTCCACCCGCTGGATCCGCGGGCAGGACGACGCTCCCGACTACATCATTGCCGTGGTGGAAGACATCACCGACCGGAAGCACGCGGAACAAGCGTTGATGGACAGCCAGCGAACGCTCAGCACGCTGCTAAGCAACCTGCCGGGCATGGCCTATCGGCATCGCAAAGACCCCCTGCGAACGCTGGAATTTGCCAGCGAGGGGTGCATGGACCTTACGGGTTATACCGCCGAAGACCTCCTCCTGAACAAACGAACTTCGTTCCACGAACTGATTCATCCCGACGACCGGAACCGAGTGCACCAGACGATTAACGAGTCCATCGCCGCTTCGAAACCCTATCTGCTCGTCTACCGCCTGCTCGCCGCATCGGGCCGCATCAAATGGGTCTCGGAACACGGACGTTTGGTCGTGGACCCCAACACCAACATACAGGCGCTGGAAGGATTCATCACGGATATCACCGAGCAAAAAACCGCGGAGCTGGAAAAGAAAAAAATAGAGGCCCAGATTCAACATGCACAAAAGCTGGAGAGCCTCGGCGTGCTGACCGGCGGCCTGGCCCACGATTTCAACAATCTGCTCGTCGGCATTCTCGGCAACATCGATCTGGCCTTGCTGGACCTGCCGGCGCTGGCGCCCGGGCGCCAGCGGCTGGAGGACATCAAGACCGCCGGCGTTCATGCCACGGAACTCATCAAGCAGATGCTGGCCTATTCGGGCAAGGGACAATTCGCCGTTACCACCCTCGATCTGAATGACCTGGTCCGCGAGATGAGCCATCTGTTGCAGGCTTCCATTTCCAAGAAAGCCATCTTGCGAGCCTCGTTTGCCGATAATCTTCCCCCCATCGAAGCCGATGCCGTACAGATGCGCCAAGTGGTCATGAACCTGATTATCAACGCCTCCGACGCGCTGGACGAACACAGCGGCGTGATTACGCTGAATACCGGCGTCATGGAAGCGGACCGCAACTATTTGACGGAAACCTATCTCGACGACAATCTGCCGGAGGGATATTACGCCTATCTGGAAGTGACCGATTCCGGCTGCGGCATGACCAAGGAAACCATGACGCGCCTGTTCGACCCCTTCTTTACGACCAAGACCAAGGGCCGGGGCTTGGGCCTGTCCGCCGTGCTGGGCATCATCCGCGGCCATCGCGGCGCCATCAAGGTCTACAGCGAAATAGGCAAAGGCACCTCGTTCAAAGTGCTGTTCCCCTGCTCCAACCAGGCGGTCAAGACGCCGCGCAAGAAAAGCGCCGGCTTGGCCTCGATGTGGAAAGGCGCCGGCATCGTGTTGGTGGTCGATGACGAGGACAGCGTCCGCAGCGTCACCAAGATGATGCTGGAAAAGGCCGGCTTCAAGGTGTTGACGGCCTCCGATGGCCGCGAAGGCGTCGATGTCTTCACACAGAACAGCGACAAAATCAGCGCTGTGCTGCTGGACATGACCATGCCGCACATGGACGGCAACGAAGCGTTCCAGGAGATGCGCCGTATTCGCGCCGATATCCCCGTCATCCTGTCCAGCGGCTACAACGAACAGGATGCCATCATGCATTTCGCCGCGGACGGCCTCGCCGGCTTCATCCAAAAACCCTTTCAAATGAAGGGCCTGCTGGACGTCTTCCAAGCCGTGCTCTCGCCGAAAGCTCCTGCGTCTTAACGCCGGCGGCTACGTAGCCCGTCCGTAAGGACGTGGATTCTTAGAGTCTATTTCGGGAGGACGCCGTTTTGATTCCATTTCATAATCGTAATCCTAATCTTAATCCTAATCTGCATTTGTTTTATCCAGAAAGAGATTAAGATTACGATTAAGATTATGAGTGAGATAGGATAATAGCTGCGTTGACGCGAGACTTTTAATGGTCCTTGGTCGCGGTTTAGTTGGGTGGCGCTCTTTTCTGCATCGGATATTTGACCTTTTCCCGTCTTTCATAGTAATGTCGCCCTCTCGAAATCAATAGGAGAACAGATTATGTCCGACACCATTAGTTTCCCGCTGAAACAGAGCGATATTCCCACCCACTGGTACAATATTCTCCCCGATTTTCCTGAACCCCTCCCGCCCCCCCTGCATCCGGGCACGAAAAAACCCGTGACCCTGGAGGATATGACGGCCATTTTTCCCGAAAATATCGTCATGCAGGAAATGAGTCCTGAGCGCTACATCGAAATCCCGGAGCCCGTTCGCGAGATTTATGCGCTCTGGAGGCCGACCCCGCTTCTCCGCGCCGTACGTTTGGAAAAAGCGCTGAATACGCCCGCCCACATTTACTACAAGTATGAAGGCGTCAGCCCCGGCGGCAGCCACAAGCCCAACACCGCCATTCCGCAGGCTTATTACAACAAACAGGCCGGCACCAAGCGCCTGACGACCGAAACCGGCGCGGGCCAGTGGGGTTCGTCGCTGGCCTTGGGCTGCCAGTTGTTCGGGATCGAGTGCGTGGTGTACATGGTGAAAGTCAGCTATCACCAGAAGCCCTACCGCAAAATGATGATGCACACCTGGGGCGCCTCGGTCCATGCCAGTCCGAGTTCGAATACCGCCTACGGACGTTCGGTCCTCGAAAAGGATCCCGAATGCCCCGGCAGTCTCGGCATGGCCATCAGCGAAGCGATCGAAGACGCCGTCAAATCCAAGAATACGAAGTACTCCCTCGGCAGCGTGTTGAATCACGTGTGCATGCACCAAACGGTGATCGGGCTGGAATGCCTCAAGCAAATGGAGATGGCCGGCGAGAGTCCGGATGTCGTCATCGGCTGCGTCGGCGGCGGCAGCAATTTTGCGGGTATTGCCTTTCCCTTTGTGAAGGAAAAGATCGCCGGCAAGACCAACTGTCGCATCGTGGCCGTCGAACCGGCCCTCTGCGCGTCGTTGACGCAAGGCGAGCTGCGGTACGACTTCGGCGACACCGCCGAAACCACCCCGCTCATGATGATGTACACGCTGGGCCATAATTTCATGCCGCCCAAGATTCATGCCGGCGGACTGCGTTATCACGGTATGGCCCCGACCGTCAGCCATCTGGCCAAACTCAAATTGATCGATGCCGTCGCCGTGGCCCAAACCAAGGCCTTCGAGAGCGCCGTGTTGTTTGCCCGCACCGAGGGCATCATCCCCGCCCCCGAAACCTCGCACGCCATCTGCGCCGCCGTCGACGAGGCCATCAAAGCCCGCGAAGAAGGAAAGAAACGGGTCATCCTGTTCAACTTCTCCGGCCACGGCATGATGGACCTCAGCTCGTACGATTCGTTCCTCGCCGGGCATCTGCAAAACGCCTAGCCGAAACATCGTCCTTACAGGGCGTCCCGATTCAATCGGGACGCCCTTTTTTTTACGCGGTCTACCCAATCATCTGAAGGTGGCCCGGCTTCTCCGAAGACGAGGAAGTTTTGGGCAAGCTCAAGGAACTTCAGGGCGCGTCTTCTTCTTCGTCGTCGGAAGCCGGTCGATAATAGAGAGCTTCCCGATCGGATAATTGGTTTTCCGAAATGAGTTGGCGGATGCGGCTTGCGTCTAGATTGCGTGACTGGCCGACTCCCGACCGCTCGCAAATCCGGCCCTTGGCTACTGAAGAGATTGGCTCCGGCATCCAGGCCTTTCGCGCGATCGATCCTGCGCTCACAAGGGCGAGAACCATCAGCAGGAGGCCTGCGAGCCATTGTCCCCGAGATACAGGCTTCGCATTGGGCATCCGGCAACGATCGCATTGCAGGCAATCGAGTTCCCCCACCCTGCGAACGCCCATGTCGCAGCGCGCGGGATGAATGACAGGACGCCATTTTCTCAACCAGGTCATGTCGCCCAGCAGGGAAAGAAAAGCGCCGGCCGGACAAAGATTCCGGCACCAAAACCGGCGGAAGAACACACTTATAGCCAAAAGAAATACAAGGCCCCACGAAAGCAATCCTTTGGGAAATTGAATGAAAACGCGGGTCAGCGGGTCGGCTTCGTCGACGGAAGCCCTGGACATCATCGCCGCCGAGGCGAGCAAGACAAAGAGAAGCACATATTTCATGTGCCGCGCAAACCGCCAAAGCGTCTTGGGCGGCGTCCATCGCCGCCGCGCCGGAACCAGGTCGCCCAGCCACTCCTGAATCGCGCCGAAAGGGCATAGCCATCCGCAATACACGTTGCCGAACAGAATCGACCCTAGAGGCACGATCGCGATCATGGCAAAAGCAACGCTCCATGAAGGCGAAGGGGCATTCCCCAGCAGCAACGAAATCACATGGTCAAGCGAGTATTGCAGGTTGAAAAGCGCGCCGGCGAGAATGACCACGCTCAGTAGAAAAACCTTCCGGACCCATCGTGAGGGATGCCGCCGGACCAGCAAGGCCCCCAGCATCAAGGCATAGAAAAACACCAGGCTCCAGGAGAACGCTGCCCGGCTCGACGCAACCTCGGAAATACCTGTCTGCCGCCCCAAGACCAATCCGGCGAAGGATGAGCCTGATTTTCTAAGCAGTTCCAGAACCGCCTGCGAAGTCATAGTGGCGCCCGAGACGCCGTCGATTTTGGCGATGGCTTCCGCCTGAAACAGACTGACGCCCTTTAGCGCCTCCAGCCAGCCGCGGAGCATGCGATTATACGCCGGGGTCTCCCGTGACTGGTAAATCGCCAGACTCTTTAAGCGGCCATCGCCGGCAACCCAAACGGCTGCGGACATCGGTCCGCCATAACCGGCGATGCGACCGGCATAATCGTCGGAGCGATAAATCCACGAGGGGTTTTCCCCACCCTCGTCGACCCGGAAATAGCCGGTATCGCGTCCATGTATGGAGAGACCTTTCTTGAGGAGCAGCGTTTTATCCGCCGCCATTTTACGGGCCGCCTTTTCGAAGAGGATCAGTTCGCTGTCGGCGGCAGGATGATGAAAGCGCGTGAAGAGCACGAACACAAGCATCAATCCGGCCATGACATGGCCGGCCGCCCTTGCAAAACGATCCCACGGATCGCCCCTCGCCTCTGCCGTCGTTCTTCGCCCAAGAATCGGAAGATTGACGAGGACCAGCGCCAGCAACACCAGCAGGGTCGCTTCGACTCCGTAAACCGGCAGCAAGACCAGCCCGGTAAAAAACCCGCCCAAGACTCCGCCCAGATTGTCGAACAACTCAACGACGCCTCCAGCGGTCGGCGAGGAAAATCCGCGGGCTTGCAACAAGGCGACCATCGGAGGAATCAACGCCCCGCAAAACAACCCCGCGGGAAGAAAGAGCAGAATAAGAAATGAAGCAGGCAAGTGTGAAAGTCCCGCTGCCGCTCCGGCAATAAACAAAGCAAGACCTCCGAGCAAAACGGCGGCAAGGCTTCGTGGATTTGCGTCCGGTCGCTCCAGCCGGCGGTTGGCCATCAAGCTGCCGGCTACAAGCCCCAACATAAAGAGCGCCGAGAGCAAGCCCACGAACAGAAACAAAGATCCTTCGCGCGATTCGTAAAGAAACATCATCGCAAGGCTGAGCGACAACCCCACCCAACCGACCGACGTCAGCAGAAGCGCCACGTCGTAAACCGATGCTTTTTCGGATGTGGCCGAAGCCCGACGGCGTCGATACAGCATCCGCAGCAGCGCCATGACAAGAATGGCCAGCCACAAAGCCCAGACGCTGGTATGCGCCAACCGGTTAAGCAGCCGGGACGACCAGGCGGCGCCATCCGACGCCTTGCCGGCCAGGAGCAAAGAATACAGACTGGCCTTGGGATGACGGTCCGTATTTAAAAAATAGCCCGTTGGTTGAGCTTCGATGGCGCTGCGATATGCTTGCCATTGAAATCGTATCCGGTCGGCTGGATACAACGACATCAAGCCCTCCGGCGGATAGATTGCTTCGGCGCCGGGAATCGCGGCAAGGCGTTGCCGAAGAACGGATGAATCCTCCGACAAGAAGTCAGAATCGGAAGCCGCCAGCCAGCTTTCGTCGCCGGGCTTCAACGCCAAATGGGAAAAGACCTGGCCCAGGGTGTAAACCAGGGAGGCGCCAAGCCCTGCCGTCTCGTCGCCCATATAGTTTTCGCCGCCGGAAAACCGCGCGCAAACCACGCCGTTGGGCGTTAACCGCGACTTGATTTGCCGATAGAATTCCAGCGTGGAATATCGATTCAGCGCCAACGCGGCGGCATCCGGAATGTTCAGAATGACCAAATCGAATGGTTGGAAATCGCGATCCAGAAACCGGCGGATGTCTGCGCCCGGCAAGATGAGCCTGGCCAAACCGGCGGCCTGCGCGGAGGGAAGCAGGCTCATCAAGCGGGACGGATACTCGGGATCAGGGTGCAGATACGTGATCCGCAAATCCGGCATTTCCAGCAAGCGGCGGCAAAGCGGCAGAGAGCCGGGCCCGATCACGAGGATATCCCTGGCCGCCGGCGCTTGAGCAAGACAGACCGCGGCCATTTCGGAGGCATGTTCGGTTTCCGGAAAACTTTCGGTGACCGACTCCCAGGCGATCACATTGAACTGTTTTCGATGCTCGCCGTATAGATACCGGGCCTGCGGCGTCGTGAACGATCCTTCGAAAGCGTCCGAGGGAAGAATCCGACTCCAGGCCCTGACTAAATTTCGCTGCTCCCAACGCGCCGCCCCGCCGGAAAGAAGGACGCTTAGAAGAAGCAATGTCATCGCGACGGGGACGACAATCCGTTTCCGAGTTTGCGCCTGCAGCGCCATAGCGCTCGTAACGACCATCATGGCCAGGAGGATGCACGTCTCGCCAGACAGGCCGACCGTCAAAGCGATGGTTGCCGCAATTCCGCCCAACACACTGCCGGCTGTTTCCCACGTATAGACCCGCGTGGCCGGGAAACGGCCCTGACCGGATATCCAACCGCACGCCAGGACGAAGAGAAACCCAGTCGTCAAACTCACCGGCGCATTGGCCAGCAACGAAACAGGAAGCATTTTCCAGAATGGAAACAACTCGTAGGCGTGAACGCCGGCCAACAGCCGCGAATTCGAAATCAACCAAAGCTGCAGGACGTAAGCGGGCAGATAAAGGAATCCCAGCCATTCGAAACCGGGCGCGCCTGCGGCGGCATAGCGCCTGGGCAACCTCCCCAGCAGCGCCCCCAAAGCCAGACACAACAGCCAGGAGGCAAAAAAGCTGGCCAATCCGAATTCGCTGCCCTCATAGACGGTTAAGAATTCCCGGAACAGGAGCGTTTGAGCCACGAGAGCAAAAAACCCCAGGCTTGCGATCAATACGAGAGGCCGCCAAGTTTTGCGCTCGCCGGAAATAACCGTCACTTCTGGTCGTCCTCACTGAAAACAATGGCTTCAAAAACCGTGAACTTGGCTCCCGATTTCCAGGCATCGGCCGGCAAGCCGGCTTTCATCGAAAGATGAGTCAAGGTTTGCGCAATATCCCAACCCTGCTCCGGCGCCACTTGCGGCAGGAAAACGGCGGAACGGCCATTTTTAGCGAGCACCATGCCGTGCTTGCCCAGCACGATGTCCTGATAGGAGTCGACCGGCGTGGGCGGCGTCAACGCCGAGATTTCAAAGACCAGGCCGGAGATCTCGGCTTCCGACACCGGTGAAAACCTCGTATCGTTCAACGCTGAATTCAGAGCATGATCCATGACAGCTTCATACAAGGCGCGTCGCGGAAAAATCTCGCCGATGCAGCCTCTCAATTCGCCCTCTTTGTGCAGCGTTACAAAAGCGCCCATCACCGCTTTCATGGAGGGCGTGACGGCGATCTCCAAGTCCTGCGGCGTGGGCCGGCGATTATGCTTGAACACGTATTCCAGCGTTTTTCGCGCCAATTGCAGCAAGTTCTTTTTGTCGGCTTCCGATAGAGCCTGGGATTCCTGTGCCGACGATGCGTCCGGCGCCTGGGCGGGCCATTGCCCCGTAAACGCCATACTGGCATAGCTGACCGAGTTGTTGAAGTCGCTGGCGATGCGGCCGGAAGTATCGTAATGGAGCAGGTGGAACTGGGCGTCCGAGGGCAGCATCGCCAGCAGAATAGCGATGGGATCTTGTCCGCAAACGGTGGCGCCGGTCTTCTCGCAATACTGAAGAAAACCTGCCGCCGATTTGCGCTCGATTTCCTTGATGGCGCCCATGTCCAATTTTTCGAGGTTCTCCTGTACGTTCGTCGTGAAGGGAAGATAGCGATAATTAGGGCCGTAATGCGTAAAGTCGGAACTCGCAACGAGGAGGGTATCATTGTCCATGACGCGTTGCAGCGCGCCCGCGATCGCCTTGGCCGTTTCGAGATCCAGTTGTCCGACATAAATGGGCACGAGATGAAAAGAGCCCAGCGCCGCTTGAAGGAACGGGAGTTGGATTTCCACGCTGTTCTCGCCGATGACGGCCGACGGGACATCCTGGAAGTGCGGATCGGTTCGCAGCCGCTGGATGAACGTCGTGTCCAAGGGAATTTCTCCGAGGGGCGTTTCGTAATGCGTAGCCGCCGGGATACTGACGATGTTCGGCATCGCTACGCGATGGCTCGGTCCCATGACGATCACGCGCCGGATTGGCTTGCCGGCTACCTGATGCAGCCCATAAGCGGCCACCGGACCCGAAAACCGATAACCGGCGTGCGGCAGGATCAGGGCCATGACGTTTTCCAGCATAGGACTTTCCGAGGCTCGCGCCAGATACTCCTTGAATTCTTCCGCCAATCGGGCCCGGCTGGCGGGGTACCAGGACCCGGCCAGTTGTGCTTCGATGATTTTCTTTTCGGGGGACGGCGCAACTTCATTCCGTTCGGTGTCTTTCATGTCTCCTCCACAAGCGGTCAGCAACACGATTTGACTCAGTACAACCATGAACCCCATCAACTTCGAAAGTTTCATGCGTCACCCATTCCATGTCCCTGGTTTCAGGATCGAGGACTCGTCCAGCGGCCGTACAGGGCCGGGATACCGATGCGTGCGAAGAGCCTCCACCACGCGATTCGGCGCCAACCAGCGCAGCCAGGCCCAGCCGCCTCCCGCCAGGAAAAGCACGGCGGAGGCCAGCAGCTTGTTAAACGCTCGACGCTTCATTTCCATATTCCGTAAATCTCCGACCTGCACTTCGGGCATCGGCCCTCGCGCAGATGGTTTTCCAGCACCCTATAGCCGCTCCGCCTAATCAACAGGTTCCGACACGAAGGACAATAGGTGTTGGCCGACTCCCGCTCCGAAATATTGCCCATGTAAATATAGCGAAGTCCTTCCGTTTCGGCGATCTGTTTTGCGCGTTCCAGCGTGCTCAGCGGCGTCGGCGGAAGGTTGTGCATGCGATACTGCGGAAAAAAACGCGAAAAATGAAGCGGCGCGTCAGGCCCCAGATTTTCTTTGATCCATCGGCACAGTTGCGTCAGGTCCTCATCCCGGTCGTTCAAGGTGGGAATGACCAGGTGGATGACCTCCACCAGAGGAACCATCGATCGGGCCGTCGTCAGGGCGGCCAACACGGGATTCAGCGTGGCCCCGCAGACGTCCCGATAAAAGGCGTCGGACATCGACTTCAGATCGATCCGGGCCGCATCGACTTCGCGCAGCAACTCCCTCCAAGGCTCGGCATTGATGTACCCCGCGGTCACCAATACGTTTTTTAATCCGCCCTCCCGGACACGTCGGCAGCAGTCCAGCGTGTATTCGTAATAAACGACCGGGTCGGTATAGGTATACGAAACGGAACGGCAGCCATGCTTCTGCGCCAGTCGAACGACGTCCTCCGGCGGCAGCGGGCTGGCAGGGACATCCTCCGGATTTTGTTGCGAGATTTCCCAATTCTGGCAATTCAAGCAATGCAGATTGCACCCGACGGTCGCCAAAGAAAACGTGCTCGTGCCCGGCAAAAAATGGAACACCGGCTTCTTTTCAACGGGATCGACGTGCACGGAACAGGGATAGCCATAGGTAACGGCCAGCAGCTTGCCATCGAGATTAACGCGAATCCGGCATTCCCCGCTTTCACCCGGGGCCACGTCGCACCGTTTGGGACACAATTCGCACTGCACATTCATGATACGACCCTGCCATTTGACTCATGTTACTTCAATCCATGTCATCGACAAGTTTTACATAACATAATTCACGCACATCTGGTACTATGTATTCCAATCCGGCTGAAAGCGCCGGCGTGTGGGGAACAAAAGATCATGACGACGGCTACACTCATCGGTCTGGCTTTTTTGATCGTTTTCATTCTTTTAATGTCCATCGCGATCGTCGGCAATACCAGCCGGCTGGCCCGAAAATCTCAAGTCTCCGATCTGGCGCAAATGGCCAGGGCCATCAACAGCTTGGAAATCCTCAAGCGCGTAGAAACCTTGTCCCAGGAAAAAGTCGATAAGCCGGATGACGCGGGCGCTGTCGCAACGGAAGCCTTGAAAAGCCCGGACGCCGAAGCACGCCTAAAAGCCATCGAAGAACTGGGAGCCAAACGCGATCCCCGGTTGATCGCCACGCTGGCGCCGGCCCTTCAGGATGCCAATTCCGCAGTTCGCGGAGCGGCGGCCCGCGCGCTGGCCGATCTCAAGGATCCCCAGGTCCTCGAACCGATGCTCAAAGCCCTTTCCAATGACAAGGACGGCAAGATCTCGTCGGCGATCTATCGGATGGGAACCCTGGCGGTCGAACCGATTCTTCGCGCCATGGAATCCGGCTCGCCGGAAATGGAAAAACAGGGGCGTATCCTCTTGAAACGGATTCAGGACCCCTTCTCGATCGAAGCCTTGCTGGGCTCGCTCGAGGACGACGATCGCGAGGTCAGGATTCGTGCGACCTGGGAATTGAAGAACCGGATACGGGACATCAAAACGCCGGCCGTGGTCGACGCCTTGCTGGGCGCGCTGAAGGATCCCGAAGCGGAAGTTCGCAACAAAGCCGCCGAAGCCTTGGGCGAAATCAAAGATCCCCGATCGGTCGATGCCCTGCTCGAGGCCTTGAAGAATTCCGATACGATCAACGCCGCCAGCCAGGCGCTGGGCGAAATCAGGGACCCCAAAGCCGTGCCGGTGCTGATCAAAATGCTGGGCGACGAAGCCAAGGCTTCCCGCGAGGGCGCCGCCGCGGCTCTGGCGCGCATGGGTCCCATTGCCATAGAGCCGTTGGTCGCCGTGCTGTCCAGTCCGAACGACAACGTCCGGGAAAATGCCGCCTGGGCCCTGGGCGACATCAAGGATTCCAAAGCCGTTGCCCCCCTGGTGCATTTGCTGAAGGACAAAAACATGATGGTGCGCGCCAAGGCCATCGAGTCCCTGGGCATGATTCGGACCTCCGTTCCCCTGGCGCCGCTGTTCGACGCCATGAAGGACGAAAAGCCCGTGGTCCGGGTCAAAACCATCGAAACTCTAGCCAAACTTCGCCGGCCCGAAGGACTGCAATCCCTTCTCGCCGCCTTGAAGGACGACAATCGCTACGTCCGCGAAACAGCCATCTCGGCTCTCGTCGAAATGCGCGAAGTGAATGCCGTGGAACCGCTGATCGGCCTGCTGGCCGACGGCAACAGCAAAACAGTTTTGCAAGCCCTTCAATCCATCACCGGAACCTCGCAGGCCAATTATGAAGCCTGGCGCGAATGGTGGAAATTCAATCATGATTCCGTTCTGCATGGACGGTAATCGCCCAACGTCGAGCAATCCCTCTGCTGGAATGAGCCGGCGCGCTGATTCGCAGGATCGGCCTGCAGCATTTGGATAGATGCGAAAGTATCCTTCCCACTCTTTGCATCGAAAGCAGATTGATAAATCCGCATCAATACGCTTAATTATCCCCCTCATTTAATCATGGAGACAAGACAATGAATCGATTTGCGGAGGCCTATAAAACTTTAACGCTGAAAAACGGCAGTGAAATTCGTTATTACAGCCTTGAAACCGTTGAAAAAGAAGTCGGGGTGCAACTGACGCGGCTCCCCTATTCTCTGCGCGTTTTGCTGGAATCGATTCTCCGGAATCAGGGGCATCCCGCTTTTCAAGAGGAGCACATCGTCCATTTCGCCCGCTGGTCGCCTCAAGCCCAGGAGACCGAAGAATTCCCGTTCATGCCCGCGCGGGTATTGCTGCAAGATTTTACCGGCGTACCCTGCGTGGTGGATTTGGCGGCGCTGCGCGACGTCATGGCCCGGAGCGGCCGCGATCCGAAGGCGATCGAGCCGCAGATTCCCGTGGATCTCGTGATCGACCACTCGGTACAGATTGACCGCTATGCCAGCGTCGATTCGCTCAAGGCCAACATGGATTTGGAGTTTTCGCGGAATGCGGAACGCTACGCTTTTCTGCGCTGGGGTCAGGGCGCCTTCAAAAAGCTGCGGATTGTCCCGCCCGGGCTGGGCATCTGCCATCAGGTTAATCTGGAATATCTGGCTCAGTGCGTCATTTCCGAAAAGGACGCGAATGGCCAGTGGACAGCCTATCCCGACACCCTGGTCGGCACTGACTCCCACACCACCATGATCAATGGCCTGGGCATTCTCGGCTGGGGCGTGGGCGGCATCGAGGCCGAAGCGGCCATGCTGGGACAACCCATTCCCCTGCTGACGCCGACGGTAACCGGCGTTCGCCTCCTGGGGCAATTGACGCCGGGCGTCACAGCCACGGATCTGGCCCTGACCATTACGCAACGCCTGCGCGAAAAAGGCGTGGTGGGCCAGTTTGTGGAATTCTTCGGTCCGGGCTTGAGTCGGCTATCTCTGGCCGACCGAGCCACCGTGGCCAACATGGCCCCCGAGTACGGCGCGACCTCGGGCTTTTTCCCTATCGACGACGAGACCCTTCGTTACCTGCGACAAACCGGCCGCAGCGAAGAGCAGATCGACCTGGTCGAACGCTACTGCAAAGCCCAGGGCCTCTTCCGCACGGCGTCCTCCCCCGACCCGGTTTACAACAGCGTGCTGGAACTCGATCTTTCGGCCATCGAACCGGTCATAGCCGGCCCCAAGCGTCCCCACGATCGCCTGACGCTGTCCGCCATGAAACCGGCTTTCCAGAAGGCCCTGACCGCGCCCGTGAAGGAACGCGGCTATGGATTGACGACCGAAGATCTTGATGCGCGCGTCAGCGTAGCCGGACAGGAAGATCTTCGGCACGGCTCCGTGGTGATCGCCTCCATCACGAGCTGCACGAACACCTCGAATCCCCACGTCCTGCTGGCGGCGGGATTGGTGGCCCGGAATGCCATCGAAAAAGGACTTAAAGTGCCCGGCTACGTCAAAACCAGCCTGGCGCCGGGCTCCCGCGTCGTAACGGCCTACTTGAAAAAATCCGGCTTGCTGACCTCCCTTCAGCAACTGGGCTTCCATGTCGATGCCTACGGCTGCGCGACCTGCATCGGCAATAGCGGTCCGCTGGACGCGAATTTGGAAGCCTCGCTCAAGAACAGCAAGCTGGTGGTCTCCGCCGTTCTCAGCGGCAATCGCAATTTCGAAGGGCGCGTTCACCCCATGACCAAGGCCAATTTCCTGTGTTCGCCGCCCCTGGTGGTGGCTTATGCTTTGGCCGGCACCACTAACATTGACCTGACCACCGAGCCCATCGGACGCGATGCCCAAGGACAGCCCGTTTACCTCAAGGATCTCTGGCCGAGCGAAACGGAGATTCAAGCATTCATTGAAAAAGCGGTCGATCCGGAGATTTATCGCAAATTGTACAACGACGTGGCCGCATCGAATCCGGCTTGGAACGCCATCGCCGTCGATGCCCGCCCCGTCTATGCGTGGGAGCCTTCCTCGACCTATATTCGCAATCCGTCGTTCGTCTCCGAGATTCAACCCAAGGCATCCCCCGTGCGCGATATCCTTTCTGCCCGGGCTCTTGGTCTGTTTGGCGACTTTATCACCACGGATCACATTTCCCCAGCCGGCTCGATTCCCAAGGACAGCCCGGCCGGCCAGTACCTCATAGCCCACGGCGTTCAACCCAAGGACTTCAATTCCTATGGCTCGCGTCGCGGCAATCACGAAGTCATGCTGCGGGGCACGTTTGCCAACGTCCGCATCCGGAACCGTATGGTGGAGCGCGAAGGCGGATGGACCGTCCATGTACCCTCGGGCGACCTGCTGCCCATTTACGATGCCGCGGAACGCTACCGCGCCGAAAATACGCCGCTCATCGTACTGGCCGGCAAGATGTACGGCGCCGGCTCGTCCCGCGATTGGGCTGCCAAAGGCACGTATCTGCTGGGCGTTCGCGCCGTGATCGCCGAAAGCTTCGAGCGCATTCATCGCAGCAATCTCGTCGAGATGGGCATTCTGCCGTTGGAGTTAACCGATGGTCAAACGGCCGACTCGCTGGGGCTGACCGGCAAGGAAACCTTCACCGTTCAAGGCATTGAAGGCGCTCTGACGCCCTCGCAAGTCCTCACGGTCGTCGCCCGGGATGGCGACCGAACCGTCCGTTTTCAGGCCAAAAGCCGCATCGATTCCGCCATCGAAGTGGAATACGTCAGGAATGGGGGTATCTTGGCTTACGTTCTGCGGGATATGATGAATTCCTAAGCGCGCGCAAGTCGTCACGCCGTCGGGAAGAGCGGGTTATTCTCCAACCCGCTCGCGGCTTTCGCGCGGATGAAAGGTCGGGGTTATGGCCATTTCAGTGCGCGCGGTGGCGACCAGCAATCCTCCGTTGTATGTCACGCAACAGGAGTCGTTCGATTATTATACGGCTCATTTTGACCTCAAGCCCGACGAACGGGAGTTGTATCGGCGCATTCTCCTGGAAGGGTCCATACGCGGGCGCTACATCGGTATGGATTGCAAAGACGATGCCCATGAAACGAACCCCGACCGGCTGAACGAGCGCTTCCTGAAATATGCCCGGCGCACCGCGGCGGATGCGGCCCGAAAGGCCATGACCGAAGCGCAACGGGATATAAGCCAGATCGGCGGCCTCGTCGTGAATACCTGCACCGGATATTTATGTCCCGGTTTGAGTTCCTATCTCGTCGAGGATTTGCGATTGGGCGATTCGGTCAAAGCCCTGGACATGGCCGGCATGGGATGCGGCGGCGCCCTTCCCAACCTGGAATGCGCGGCCGGCTTGATTGCGCGCGGGAATCCACCCTCCATCCTAAGCGTCTCGGTCGAAATTTGTTCGGCCACCTTGTTCATGGGCTCGGACCCGGGACTGATTGTCAGCAATTCGATTTTCGGCGACGGCGCGGCGGCCTGCATAGTCGAAAATGCTTCCGCGCCCGATCCCGCGCGAACCGGCTTTCAACTCCTTGATTTTGAAGCCGGTATTTTCCCCCAGCATCGGGAACAACTTCGCTATCGCCAGGAAGGCGGCAGGCTTCGCAATGTCCTGTCGCGCAAGGTGCCCGTTCTCGGCGCCAAGACGGCCCGCACGGTATTGGATCGTCTTTTGCAGCGGCGCCGCTTGCCGATTGACGCGATTCGCTGGTGGGCCGTTCATGCCGGCGGCACAACGGTCCTGGATCAAGTGGGCAAGGAGCTGGGTTTGAATGAGGATCAACTGCGTTATTCAACCGAAGTATTTCGGGATTATGGAAACATGTCCTCGCCTACGGTGCTCTTTGTCATGAAAAGCATTCTCGAAAAAGGCCGGCCCGCCTCAGGCGACAAAGGAATTCTGGTTTCTTTTGGCGCCGGATTTTCCGCTTATGCATGCCTGGTGGAATTCAACTAACGACCGGCTGCAACCGGGCATTCGGTCGATATTTTCGGCCGGCTTTGGCGCAAGGCTGTCCGTCTACCCGGACAATGTCGGCCGTAAAGTCATAAACGCCCTGCAAGAGCGCGCTGCCCACCCCATAGGCGTCCGCCGGGGTTTTCAAGGACTCGAATTCGGCAATCTTTTCAGGATTAAAGCCGCCGGAAACCACGATCCGGACATGCTGGAAACCTTCCCGGTCCAGGGCGGCTCGCGTTTTGCAAACCAACTCGGGAACGACGCCGGTCGGACGAAACGATCCCATGTCGGCGAAGATGCTTTGATCCACCATATTTTCAGACGTGTCTAAACGCACGCCCCACAATCGCGGCCCCAAGGCGCGTGCGCACTCCAAGGCGGTGCGCACGCTATCGTTGTCGAAATCGACCAGCGCCACCAATCGTTCGTCGGGAAACGCTTCCCCGAACAACGTCACGGCCTGTACCGTATCGCCGCCCACGGCCGCAATCAACGCATGAGGCACCGTGCCGCCTCCTTTGCCGCCCCACCATTCGGCTTGAGCATCCGTGGATACGCCCCCCGCCCCGCCGATTTGCGCGGCATAGCCGTCCCCGCCTTGCACCGCCCAGTGATCGAATCGCGCGGGAAAATAGAGAACCATTTTTCCCTGGGCGGCCGCGACGATGCGGCGAACATTCGTGGCTATCCGGGTGCGACGCGCCAGCACGCCCAGATAGATGGTTTCCAAGTGAGCGAACGCGGCCGCGTCGCCGGTGATGTGCATGACCGTTTCCCAAGGCGAAACGGCCTCCCCATCGAACAGCGATTCGATTTTCAGGCCGTCATAGTCGCTCTCCCACAATCGATCCAGTTCGCCGGATAGGCGGTTCTTTTCCTCGATGGTCTTCAGATAGAGATCCCGATCCAGCAGAAATACCTTCCGCGACCCGCGCTTCAATTCCAAAAACCGGTCGAAGAGTTCGTACGCCCGCCGGCGGTCCCGATAATGGCCGCTCGCCAATTTGAGCACGGCAATAGCCTCGTCCGTTCCGCAAAGAACGACCTGTCGCTTCTGAAAAACCTGCATGGTAACGGACGGATGCAGCCCATTCTTTTCGAGGGCTACTTTTTCCCGCCAAAAATACACGTCGCTGCGATATCCCCGGCGCAGTTCCTGGACGGGCAAATCGAACACGTAAGCCGGCAATCGTTCGGTCATAGATTCTTCCGTCATCATCGTCCCATCGGCCATGCATCCGTACTGTTTACAAACTGCACCCCCTGCTCCGCATAACGGGCAAACTGTTTCTGCGCCAGCGCATGAAAATCGACGGTCGGATGCACGACCGGCGAGGTGCAGTCTTTCAGAACGAACAATTTTTTCAGGCAATCGGGCCGATCGTGAAACACCTCCACGATGTCTTTCACGGATTCCAAGACGCAATGGGTCTCCGCCTCGCCCGCAATAAATATTTGATCGTACTCTTCCACAACAGCGATGAAATTATTGTTGATGGAAACTCGAGCATGATCGGGAACTTCGACTTCAGGCCGAAGGATCGAGTAATGCTCCGTTTCAGGAATGTCCCCTTTGATCCACCAGGTGGGTTGGCATTGGCGAGCCACCGAATGCCAGAAAACCGCTGACCACAGCTCTGGATCCAGCGCATGCCCGACCCCGCCCATGGGCACATGATAGGGCCAGATCAACAAACGCTTCTTTGCCTCCCTTTCCAGGGCGCCTACGTAATTCAGAGACCACTCAGGCTCCCGCAACGCGTGCCAGCGACCGCTTCGCACGTCAGCCTCCGATATTTCCGTATAAGGCGGAGGATGCGCTCCCTTTTCGTCCGCCCACCATGCCGCATGGAAAATCTGGAACGGATAATGAGAATCCAGCGTACAGGTGATATGCGTAATCTCGGCGGCATGCGCGTAGAGAAATTCGATCGTGCGTCTAACGTCGCCTTCGGCGCCCGGCACGTATAGACTGCCGTTGGGATGGCAAAAGTCCACCTGCATGTCGATCGCCAGCAGCAATCGCTTGACGGGGTCTTGCGCGGCAGGCTTCAGGCCGGCAGCCTCGGCATCCAAAGCAATGGCTTCGCTGTCCGGATAGTACAATCGGCCGATGCGCTGAGGCTTATATACGGCAGGAAACATAAGGCCCTCGTCTTTCACATCGGGTGCAGCTTGACGCGGCCCTTCCTCAACGTCTGGCACTGGAAAGAAACCACCGGCTTACGCCGGCGGCTACGTAGCCGCGTCCGTAAGGACGTGGCTTCTTATTCATATGCGCTGGGGCCGTGTCAAGATGCACCCTTTCACATTCTGCTATTCATTGAAATATAGGCGGAGAACCCGTACGTTGCAAACGGACGAAGAAATGGAAGGATTCACACGTATGAAGACCGCATTCGCTTTAAAGCCGCGCGATTATCTGGCAACGCCTGAAAAGAAACGATTCCTGAACATCGCGCTGTTTTCCGAGTTGTCCTCCCGGTACGGGTTCATCACGAGAATTCTCTCGTTCGATCGCGATCGGGCGTGGAAGCGGCGCCTGATCGACGAACTGCCGCCGCAGGCGTCGCCTCGGTGCGTGGATGTCGCTTGCGGTACGGGCGACCTGACGATCCTCCTGGCGCAGAAGTATCCGAACGGACGCATCATAGGGCTCGATTTGACGGAACCCATGTTGTCGATCGCCCGCACGCGCTGCCGCTTTCCCAACGTTCGATTTTTGTCTGCCGATATGGGCCGCACCCTTCTGGACGAAACCTCGGTGGATATCCTCACCGGCGGCTATGCCTTGCGCAATGCCGGCGATCTTCGACAAGCCATCCGCGAAATTCATCGCATCCTGGTTCCCGGCGGTATGGCCTCTTTTCTCGACTTCTCCAAGCCTCCCCAGCGATTTTTCCAAGGGTTGGAAAACCTCCTGCTGCGAATCTGGGGCGGATTCTGGGGCTGCGTCGTTCATCGCAATCCCGATCTCTACACCTACATCGCCGACAGCCTTCAACAATTCCCCGATCGCCGGAACCTGAAAGCGTTGTTCGAAGCCCACGGATTTCAAGTGGTTCGCTCGCGCCTTCATTTTGCAGGCGTCATTGAAGCGATGACCGTGGTCAAATCCCCGCCATAGCCGACCGTCCGGGCCTCTTCAATAAAGCAAGGTTATTCGACCCTGGGTCTCAGGGGGTCACCGATAGCCGACAGGCCATTATTTTCGGAGCATGTAGACCTAAAAGGAGAACCGCCATGAGCAACTCCGCTACGCCCGAATTACTGAAGAAAATGGATGCTTACTGGCGCGCCGCCAACTATCTCTCCATCGGCCAGATCTATTTATACGACAACCCGCTGCTTAAAGAGCCTCTATCGTTGCATCACATCAAGCCTCGCTTGCTCGGCCACTGGGGCACGACGCCGGGTTTGAATTTCATCTATGTCCATCTCAATCGGATCGTCAAGGAATACGACTTGAACATGATTTACGTCGCAGGCCCCGGACATGGAGGCCCCGGTCTGGTAGCGAATACGTATCTGGAAGGCTCCTACAGCGAATTCTATCCCAACATCTCTCAGGATGAGCAAGGCCTGAAGCTTTTATTCAAACAGTTTTCTTTTCCGGGAGGCATACCCAGTCATGCCGCACCGGAAACGCCCGGTTCCATCAACGAGGGAGGAGAGCTCGGTTACTCCCTTGCGCATGCTTATGGAGCCGTGCTGGACAATCCGGATTTGATCGCCTCCTGTGTAATCGGCGACGGCGAAGCGGAAACCGGAGCCTTGGCAACCAGTTGGCACTCGAACAAATTCCTCAACCCCGCGCATGACGGCGCCGTTCTGCCCATTTTGCATCTCAACGGCTACAAGATTGCCGGCCCGACGGTATTGGCGCGCATTCCGCAGGAAGAGTTGGAGCAACTTTTACGCGGCTATGGCTACCACCCCTACTTTGTGGAGGGCGACGATCCCGTTTACGTGCATCCGCTCATGGCGGACACCCTCGACCGGGTCGTCGCCGACATCAAAGGCATTCAGGAGCAGGCGCGCACCCAGGGATTCAAACAACGAGTTCCCTGGCCCATGATCGTCCTGCGAACCCCCAAAGGGTGGACCTGCCCGAAGGAAGTCGATGGCGTACCGGTCGAAGGAACCTACCGCTCGCATCAAGTTCCACTGGCCGAATTGTCGACAAAACCCGAGCACCTGCAACTCCTGGAACAATGGATGAAAAGTTATAAGCCGGATGAACTTTTCGATCAAAGCGGCCGCTTGATGGCGGAGCTGGCCGAATTGGCCCCCAAAGGCGATCGCCGCATGGGCGCCAATCCCCATGCCAACGGAGGTCATTTGCTGCACGATCTGAGAATGCCGGATTTTCAGGCTTATGCCGTGCCGATCCCCCATCCTGGCTCGGTTGACGCAGAGGCCACCCGTATTGCCGGCGCTTTCCTTCGCGATGTGATGAAGCAAAACTTGGAGACGCGTAACTTTCGCGTTTTCGGACCCGACGAGACCGCCTCCAACAGGCTCTTGCCTCTATTCGAGGTCACCGATCGCGTCTCTACCGCGACCATCACAAAGACCGATGACCACATTTCTCCTGATGGACGGATCATGGAAGTGTTGAGCGAGCATCTTTGCCAAGGCTGGTTGGAGGGATATCTTCTGACCGGACGGCATGGGCTGTTCTCCTGCTATGAAGCCTTCATTCATATTGTCGATTCGATGTTCAACCAACACGCCAAATGGCTCAAAGTAACGCGCGAAATTCCCTGGCGCCGCTCCATCGCTTCGCTCAACTATTTGCTTACGTCGCACGTCTGGCGGCAGGATCACAACGGATTCAGCCATCAGGATCCGGGTTTTGTGGACCACGTCATGAACAAAAAAGCGGACATTATCCGGGTTTACCTTCCCCCGGATGCCAATACGTTGCTCTCCGTTCTCGACCACTGCCTCCAAAGCCGCAACTACGTAAACGTGATCGTTGCCGGCAAACAACCGTCGCCGCAATGGCTGAACATGGACGCCGCCATCAAACACTGCACGGCCGGCTTGGGCATATGGACATGGGCCAGCAACGATGCCGACGGCGAACCCGATGCCGTGATGGCTTGCGCCGGCGACGTGCCGACCCTCGAAACACTGGCCGCCGTCGAACTGGTTCGGCATCATTTTCCCAGCCTCAAAATCCGCGTCATCAATGTCGTGGATCTGATGACGCTACAACCGCAAAGCGAACATCCTCATGGGCTGAGCGATCGGGAATTCGACCTGCTGTTCACCAACGATAAGCCCATCATCTTCGCCTATCACGGCTATCCCTGGCTGATCCATCGCCTGACCTATCGGCGCACCAATCACTCCAATCTGCACGTGCGCGGATACAAAGAAGAAGGAACTACGACCACCCCGTTCGACATGGTCGTCTTGAATCAACTCGACCGATTTCATCTGGCCGGAGACTTGATCGATCGATTGCCTCATCTGGGTTCGCGGGCCGCCTATTTCAAACAATTCATCCGCGACAAACTTCTGGACCACAAAAAATACATCCACCAGCACGGCGAAGACATGCCGGAGATCCGCGAGTGGAAGTGGGGCGCCCTTCGCAGCGAAAAGACCGCAGAAAAGAATCGGCCCCGGTCTTAACTCGACGGGCCTTCCTATGGAACCTCCACGGACACGCGGTAAAAATACTGGGCTTCGGCTTGGGCGGTTGTGTCGGTATACACATTAAGGGGAGGCGTCGCGGGGATGCCCTGAGCTATCACCGCGGTAAAACCGTTGGCCAGATTGTCTGCACGACTCAATTGATACGTCTTGCTATGGGCGCTGTACCAAGAGAGCACAAACCCATTTTCGGAAACCGCATGGTCGACAGCGTTGCTTTGGGATACCAGGCCGAAGAAGGAATTTTCGTCGGACGGATTGCAGCCCGCTGTAATTTCGATGGAATCGCTCATTCCATCGGCATCGGTATCCCTGCGATAGGCATCCGTGCCGTATTGATTAACTTCCTGCTCGTTGCTCAATCCATCCCCATCGTAATCCGACGTGGAAAATATATATTCGTAGGCCCCCAGATCGACCTGCCCGTTGACTACACGCGCGCGATCGTCCAAATCCTTTGCCTCTGTCATCCAGCCTTGATTTAAGCCTGCATCGATGCAGGGCGAGGAGGCTTCCAAACGATAGGTCCCAGGCTCGAATTGCGGATCAGCGGCAAGATTGTTCATGCCCGGATTTCCAGGCGCCATGCAATTGTAACTCCAGACCGCTGACGAACCGCTCTCCCACCAATTGCTTCCACTTGGAGCCTGATTATTCCAGACGATCGAGTTTATAACCTCGCCGCCGGACACGGACAAAACGCCTCCGCCTTCCGTCGCCGAATTGTCGGCGATCGTGCAACTTTCCACAAGACCATGATCCAGCAGCACCCCTCCTCCAGAGTTTGCGTGGTTGGACAGGATCAGGCAGTTTCGAACGATGCCGCCGCCATCGCAAAAAACTCCGCCGCCGCTATTGCCAACAATACGCGAATGCGTCAGAAGCGAGCTGCCGCTCAATTGGATGCCCCGTCCCGGAGAATCGCAAACGATCGAATTCGATATTGAGGCATCAAAACAGATCAAATCGTGCAAATTGCTGACGGTAACGCCACGCAAACTCGTCTTGTTCAATTGCAACAGCCCACCGCCCGACAAAAAGCCTGAAAGCAGGATTTCGCCGGCCTGTACTTGCCCCGCAATTTCGCATTGCTCCAGATGCCACGGCAGCGTCGGCATGGGAAAGGGAAACACGTTAAAATCGATTTCCACATTCTTCAGCCGGCAGTGGTGCAACACATTCGAGTACGGGCCCTCTCCTCCCGACACCAGCTTCAAATACGGCGACGGCCCCATCTCCATTTCAAACCGGCAATTCCAAAATTGCGCGCCATAGGCATTGACGGCATTCAGGTTGGTCATGGCCGCATTGGTCACGATCGTTTCATACAACCATAAATATCCCGGACCGGTCATCTGGCCTGAAATGCAGGCCGGTCCAACCTTCACCGACTCGAGAATCTCGCACTGATCCAAATGCCACGGCTGCGTCGGCACAGGAAAGGGAAACAGGTTAAAGCCAATTTCTACATTCCTCAACAGGCAGTTATGCAAGGTGTTTGAGAATACGCCTTCTCCTCCCGACCTTAATTTCAGATAGGGCTCAGGCCCCATCTCCATTTCAAACCGGCAATTCCAAAACTGCGCGCCGTAGACATTGACGGCATTCAGATTGGTCACCGACATATTGGTTACGATGGTCTCATTCAACCACAAATATCCCGGACCGGTTATCTGGCCCGACAACCCAATCGGCCCCACCGTGACCGACTCGACAATCTCGCATCCGTCCAAATGCCACAAATGCGTCGAGACGGGAAAGGGAGACGAGCTAAAACCAATTTCCACATTCTTCAGCACACAGTTGTGCAAAGTGTTCGAGTACGAACCCTCTGCCCCCGCTGTGAGTCTCAAATACGGCGCAGACCCCATATTCATCTCAAACCAGCAATTCCAAAATTGCGCGTTGTGCGAATCGAGCACATTAAGATTGGTGATCGCTGCGTCGGTCACGATGGTTTCATTCAACCATAATTGCCCCGGGCCGGTCATCTGGCCCGACAAGTGCGTGGGCCCGACCATCACCAGCCCAACGATCTCGCACTGCTCCAAGCGCCAAGCGCGATTCGGTTGCGGCTCCACTCCATCCAAGTAAACGTTTATAAGACGACAGTCTTTAAGCGTGTTGCTGCCTCCTGTAGAATTCATGACGACATAAGGGGGCATGGCGGCTTCACCGCCAATAACCGTATTGCTGAATACGACGTTTCCGCAGCTAATCGTATGGGCATTGCTGATGATGCAGGAATTAAATTCCGCTCCTGACCAGGCGTTGGCTGAATCCAAATAGTCGATCACGCATTGCCGAAGCGTAGCGTCGCTGACGTCCAGGCACACGCCGGCGCCGTTCTTCATCGTTAAACCGTCAACGATGGCCCGGGAAGAAATACTGAAATAACCCGACATTCCACCGCCATCCAGAATGCACTCATCAGCCCCATTGGCGCTACGAAGCCATACGGACTTGTGCAGGATGATCGGTGAAGAAAGCGCGTAGAGGCCATCGGCTACCTGTATTTCATCGCCCTCCATCGCAGCATCGATGGCCGATTGAATACTCGTAGCGGCCGAATCCCAGTCGGAATAGGGCGGCTCATCGCTCCCGGACAGGGATACATACAAGGTATGGGCGACCCCGACTGTGCTGGTAAAAAAATTGACACTAAGGACGAAACCAATTACGGACATCCATTTCATGATACCCCCCTCAAAAGCGCACCGAAGTCTTGCAGACATCTTAAGTACCTTATCATTTAGCACTTGTATATTCTTGGCGCTCCAAAAGCAAACGGAAACGCCAATGCATTTCTCACAGAATCACCCCATCGCATTTCACGACGGTTGTTGATTGCCTTGACAGATTGAACGTGCCCCCTCTATTTTAGGAATCGTAAATTCAAGGATCGCTCATCATGTTGACACGGCAAACAGAGGACAAATCGAACAGCCACGGCACGCCATCGATGCCGCGCGCCGCCTTTTCTGCCGTGATCGTAGCCCGCATTATGCCGGCGGCCGCCGCTATTTTTGCGGCGCATGGAGCGATCCCTTAGGCCTGATTCCAATTTGGATGCGAAGCCTTCCGGGATGTCCCCGGAAGGCTTTTTTTGTGTCTGAAAACCACCAAGAAAAAGGAGAAGAAAAATGAGAACCGCATCAGCTAAAGCCATTGTTATTAACATGGAAACGATCGTCGCCGCCGCCAAACGATGGACTTCGTTTACCCGGCCTGATTCACGACTGAAGCGCGGAAGGAGATCCCTATTCCATGAAAACCGGTGAGAAAAAAGAATCGTTTGCAAAGCGCGTGCATCAGATGCGGCCGAGTTGCATCCGCGAAATCATGAAGGCGGCCTCCAGTGGAAAAGTCATTTCCTTTGCGGGCGGTTTGCCTAATCCCCGCTTGTTTCCGGTGGAGGCCATCGCAGAGTCCATGGCGAAGGTGCTTGAGAAAAACGGCCGTTCCGCGTTGCAATATTCTAGCAGCGAGGGCTTCCCTCCCCTGCGCGAATATGTGGCCGAGGTATTGCTGCGGCAACGAGGCATCGAGGCCGGCCCGGACGACATCCTGATCGTCAACGGCTCCCAACAAGGTCTCGATCTCATCGGAAAGGTGTTCATCGACCCGGGGGACTATGTGTTGATGGAGTCTCCGGCTTATCTGAGCGCCATACAGGCCTTTGAACTTTTCGAGCCGCGGTTCGTGACGGTCCCGATGGAATCCGACGGGCCGGACGTCGCTCGACTAACGGCTTATCTTCGCCGCCATGCGGTGAAGCTGCTGTATGCCGTGCCGAATTTTCAAAATCCGACGGGACGGTGCTATTCGGCGGATACCCGCGAAGCCGTTGCCCGACAGGTCCGGGAGAGCGGCGTCATGCTGGTGGAGGACGATCCTTATCGCGAACTGCGGTTCGAAGGGAACGATCTGCCTCCGATCAGCCTGAAAGCGGGAGAGAACACGGTCATGATGGGGTCTTTCTCGAAGGTGCTCTCGCCGGGCATGCGCATGGGCTGGGTTTATGCGCGACCCTCCGTGTTGAAGCATTTGCTCGTGGCCAAGCAGGCCTCGGATTTGTGCTCGAGCGATCTGACGCAGAGGGTGCTGTACGAGTTTTTGACGCATCACGACATGGAAGCTCATGTCGAATTGCTCAAGACCAACTATCGGCGTCAGCGCGACCGGATGCTCCACGGACTGCGGACGCTGTTTCCGCCAGGGACGGAATTCACCCAGCCTGAAGGCGGCATGTTTATCTGGGTGACGCTTCCTGGCGGGATATCCGCCGAGACGCTGCTTCAAACGGCAGCGTCCCGGGGCGTGGTCTTTGCGCCCGGCCGTTCGTTCTTTGCGGCCAAACCGCAGGCCGATACGATGCGCCTAAACTTTACGAACGCGGAGGAAGAAGTCATGGATCGAGGAATGAAAATTCTGGCCGACGCGCTCAAGGAACTGTTGCCCTGAGACGGAAAGAAGGCGTAAGGAAAAGGAAAGGAAACGGGGCCAGACGGCCCCGTTTCCAAATCAAGGACAATATCTGTTCTTGCACTTCCGCCAAAAGGTTGTAGAACATCCTCTCATCGTCGGGCCATGTAGGGCTCGCTATAGAACCATGGACACATGGAGTGGCAAATTCTATGACTCCACCACTCCCAGGCTTCATGGGTTATGACCCAAATAGTAACAACATAATAAGAGTAAAAAAACATGCTGACAACGAAACGATACGACTACGTGCTGTTCGAACAGATTAACATTCATCCCTGCATATCGAACCACCGGGGTTTGAACGACAGAAAAGTCTCGCATTATGCCGACGACATCCTGAAAAACGGCTTGTTGGAGCCGCTGATTGTCTGGGAACGCAAGGCGGGTGAATTCTTCCTCGTGGGCGGCTTCCATCGACTCAACGCCATCCGGCGCATTCGCGAAAAAAATGCCGGCTACTTCGACCGGATTGACGTTCGCGTGGTCGACGGCGAACTCGACGAGATGCAGGCGTTGAATCTCAAACTCAATGCCGACCGCCTGGATGCCAAAATCTCGGACTACTTCGATGCGGTCATTTTCATGAACAACGCCAATTGGAGCAAGGAGCGCATTGCGGATTTCCTTGATAAGACCATTCCCTGGATCGAAGACATCATCCACTTCGCCCCGGGCATGGACTCGCGGCTGCGCAAGATGCTCGATGAAGGCAAGCTGTCGTGGAACCGGGTGAAGGCTGTTTGTCGGAAGGTATTGGAAGCTGATCCGGGCAAAGAACGCGAGGTCGTGGAAGACGCGGTGGCCGAAATAGAAGCCGGTCCCCAGCCTGCGCCGCGGCGTTTGCTTTCGATCCGCAAAGCGGCCAGCACGGTTTCCAAGCTGATCGAGAAAAGCCCCAAGACGCGCTATTCCATTTCCGGCGAAGACCTGCTCTCGCTGCTGTTGGTCCTGCAGGGCAAAAATTACGAGGAAACACACGTGGAACGCGTGCGTAAAGTTTTTCCCGGCTTGGTCGAATAGATCGTTGCCGGAAGCTTAATTTCGAGAGACGGGAGCCGCCGCGATGGAAGTCGCCTTTCAGATCGTTGTCATCCTGCTTTTGCTGGGCTCCGGCGTGCTGGCGCGCCGGACCGGCATGCTGACCCGAGTGGGCACTTCGGAATTGGCCAAGGTGCTGATGGGCATCGTCTATCCGGCGCTGATCCTCTATTCCATTCCACGCAAATCGCTATCCGACCTGACGGCCAATTGGCCCCTGCCCGCTTTGACGATGGTCATTGCCTTGGTCGGATTATGGATCGGGTGGATTACGATCAAGTTGGTCCGGAAAATGCCGGAACAAACGACGCGGGGGTTTTTGTTCCATGCCATGATCAACAACTACCTGTTCCTGCCGCTGCCGATCGTGTTGCTGCTCTTTGGCGATGACGGGGTCTCGTTGCTGATTTTCTCGTCTGTGGGCTTTGAAATTATGCTCTGGACGGTCGGCGTTTTCCTGCTGGCGCCTGGGACTTCGCTGATGCAACGTGCGCGCATGAGTCTGGCGCCTCCGCCGGCGGCGTTGTTCGTGGCCTTGTCGATCGTGGTCGTGAGAGACTTGCACTGGATCGAGATCCCGGAGGCTCCGTTTTGGCAGCACGTCCGCGGGCTGGCTGTTTTCGCTGTTGAAACCCTGGGCAAAGGCACCGTGCCCCTCTCCTTTCTGGTGGCCGGCAGCCGGATGGCGGATCTGCATCCGCATTTCATTCGCGATGGCCGGATATGGCTGGCCTCGTCTGTTCGTTTGGTGGCGGTGCCGGTCCTGGTGTTGGCTTTGCTGGCCTATCTGCCCATCTCGACGCTGGCGCGCGGTGTCCTGACGGTGGTGGCGGTGATGCCTTCGGCCGTGGCCAGCATCGCCTTCAGCGAACGGTTCGGCGGGGATGGCGATTTCATCGCCGGGGTTTTGCTGCTGACGCACATCGGCGCGTTGATCACGGTGCCGCTCTTTCTGGCGCTGGCGTTGTAATGCATAGGGAAAGACGGGTGCATCCCGACACTGCCGCAGATTGTATGGGGAAAAGAAGGCGCTCAGCGGAGTGAGCGCCCTACCCACGGCAAAGAAAGGTAGGGACGGCGCTCCGTCGCCGTCCGCTGTTGCGGCAGTGTCAGGATGCACACGGGAAAGACGGCTGACGCTTTTTCGGCTTTCCATCGGACGGGACCGGCGATAAGGTGCCGGGAATTTGAACGAGACTATGCGCGTATTACTGATCATACCGCCGATGACCCAGCTCAACGCGCCGTACGCGGCTACGCCGTGTCTGGCGGGATTTCTGCAACGCCGGGGCTTTGACGTGGCCCAAGCCGACGCCTCGCTCGACCTGGCCTTGCGGCTGTTTTCTCTTCAAGGGGTTCGCGAGATCGCTCACGAGATCCGGGCCGCGATTCCTTCGTCCAAACGGTCGCCGTCCATCGGCTTTTTCCTGGAGAACCAGGACGCCTACGAACAAACCATCGAGCCGACGATTCGATTTCTCCAGGGCGCCAATGCCTCGCTGGCTTATCGCATAGCCGGGCGCGGCTTTCTTCCGGAAGGCCCCCGCTTCGACTCGCTCCAACAATTGGAAGCAGCGTTCCCCGATGCGGCGCCGGGCGCCGGCCTGAGGCACTTGTTCGGCGCGCTGGGCACACAGGATCTGGCCCGTCATCTGGCCAGTTTGTATGTCGACGATCTGGCCGATGCGATCCGCGACGGGATCGATCCTCGCTTCGAATTTTCCCGGTACGGCGAGAAACTGGCGATTGGCGCTTCGAGCTTCGATGCCTTGCACGCCGGGCTGGAGGCCCCGCCCACGATGATTGACCGCTACCTGGAAGAACTGACCGCCGGCTTGATGGCGCACCATCATCCCGACCTGGTGGGATTCACCGTTCCCTTTCCAGGCAATCTTTATGGAGCGCTGCGCATGGCCCGGAAAATCCGGCGGCTGCATCCAACGTGTCGAATCTTGCTGGGCGGCGGCTATGTAAACACCGAGCTGCGCGACTTGGCCGAACCCCGCTTGTTCGACTATGTCGATTACGTCACGCTGGACGACGGCGAACGGCCCCTGCTCTGCCTGGCCGAACATATGGAACGGCGCCGTTCCATTCACCGGCTGTGCCGAACCTTCTTGCGCCAGGAGGGCCGGGTGGCTTTCATGAACGATTCCGAAATCCAGGATGTCCGAGCCCTGGAAAAAGGAGCGCCGTCCTGGGAGGGCCTCGATCTCAAGCGCTACCTCTCTCTCTGCGAACTGCCCAATCGCATGCATCGCCTCTGGTCTGAAGGCCAATGGAACAAACTCATGCTCGCGCACGGCTGCTACTGGAAAAAATGCGCGTTTTGCGATACGACGCTCGACTATATTTGCCGATACGACGCCGTCCCCGCCGCCCAATTGGTCGACCAGATGGAATCGATTATGCGGCAAACCGGGCAGACCGGGTTTCATTTCACCGACGAGGCAGCCTCTCCGACCCTGCTGCGGGGCATCGCCGCCGAACTGATTCGCCGTAAGCTGGCCATTACCTGGTGGGGCAACATCCGTTTCGAAAAGGCGTTCACGCCCGAATGCATTGCCTTGCTGGCGCAGTCCGGGTGCGTGGCCGTGACCGGCGGACTGGAGACGGTTTCCGACCGATTGCTCACGCTGATGCAAAAAGGCATTTCGGTTGGCGAAGGAGCCCGCACCGCCCATCGGTTTGCGACGGCGGGAATCCTGGTGCACGCCTATTTGATGTACGGCTTTCCCACCCAAACCGAACGCGATACGGTCGACGCCCTGGAACTGGTCCGGCAGTTGTTTGCCTGCGAGTGCATCCATTCGGCGTTCTGGCATCGGTTCGCCCTGACCGTGCACAGCCCCATCAGTCAAAACCCAAAGGCCTACGGCATCCGAATCGTAGGACCTCCGCCCGGCGTCTTTGCCCGCAACGAACTATTCTTCGAGGATGCCGCCGGCTGCAACCACGACCTGCTCGGACGCGGCTTGCGCAAGGCCCTCTACAATTACATGTACGGCCTCGGGCTGGAGGAAGACGTGCGCGTTTGGTTCGACGAACAAGTGCCCAAGCCGCGCATAGCCCCCACTAAAATCGCACGCAGCCTGGGCCTGATAAACAAGCGCGGCGCCAAACGAAGCCGTCGCCCATCGTAACGTTTTTTTACCGCCGCCGCCCAAAAATACGCAGGAGCAGCAGGAACAGGTTGATAAAATCTAGATACAACGTCAGCGCTCCCATGATGGCTTCCTTGCGGTCTTCATCGGAGCCTTCGTTTCCAATGATGTTCATCCGCTTGATCTTTTGCGTATCGTACGCCGTCAGGCCGACAAAGATCGCGATGCCGATATAGGTTGTGATCCAGTAAATCGCGCTGTTCTTCAACCAGAAGTTCACCACCGAGGCGAGGATCACGCCGATCAACGCCATGAAGGCCATGTTGCCAATGCTGCTCAAGTCGGTTTTTGTCGCATAGCCATAGACAGCCATGGCGCCGAAAGTGCCGGCCGTGACGAGAAACGTCATCCCCAACGAAGCCGCCGTGAAAACCAGAAAAATCACCGACAGCGTCAGCCCGTTCAAGACCGAATACAAAATGAACGCCATCGTGGCCATGGCCGCCGACATCTTGTTCACCCACCCCGAAAGGCCAACCACCACGGCCAGCTCCGCAACGATCAACCCGAAAAACAATATCTGGTTGCCCACGATGGCTTTCACCAAGGAGGGCGTGCCGGCCACAAAGGATGCCGTCAGGGCAGTCACGATCAATGCAAAAGTCATCCACCCATACACCTTCGTCATGAAAGATCGCTGCTCCAGTTCCACCTGCGAAATCGTCATCGCTTGAGACGTCATTGTTTCCTCCTGCCGCATGATTTAAATCGGTTTTCCAATGGTTGGAAAACTTCGATGGAATTTTTCCAACGATTGGAAAATTTGTCGATACATTTTCAACGGTAGAAGTCGTACCGGGTGCATCTTGACACGGCCGCGGATTCATTCCAATCAATAAGGATAGGGCTTGCGAAATGGAGCCGGGGCGATCTCGCCCCGGCCAGCGGGGCCATGTGGCCCCGCCTCCAGCCGTCACTGGCCAGTTTATCCCCAGGTACGTGTTTTTTTGCGGCCGTATCAAGATGCACTCAGTCGCACCCCCCCTTGCGACGAACAGCAGGACTTCTTTGCGAGGCTTGGCTTTGCGGCCTTTGCCTGCCCGCAGTGCTGCGCACAGCGCTGCAGGCGGGCGTTAAAACTCTTTGTCGCTTTCTTGGGCCGCGACTTTTCCGCAGTGGATTTTTATTCGTATGCGCGGGGGCCGCGTCAAGATGCGTTCCTTCAGCTTGCGTTGCACCCGAATACGCTTTACGTTGGGGCATGATGAGCATTGTTTTGAGCATAATTGCTGTTTACGGCCTGCTTCATGCCTATGTTTTTTTTGTCGTCTTTCGCACTTTTTCCCTCCATCCGGCGGCGCTGATTCCACTCGCGGTTTTGCTGGCGACCATGGCGGCCGCGCCGTTTCTCGTACGGGCGCTCGACCGGCACGGATACGAATTGTCCGCTCAGCTTCTCGCCTGGCCGTTCTACTTTTGGATGGCGCTTTTGCTCTGGTTCTGCACCTTGATGTTGCTCATGGATCTTTGGAATCTGCCGGTCCGAGCGGCGGGGCGCTGGCTGCCGCTGTTCAAAGGGCTGGTCATTCCGCATCGGGTCTCGTTCTTTCTGGCCGTCGGGCTTTCGCTGACGGGGCTTCTGGCGGGAACCGTCGAGGCCATGAATATCCGGGTCAAAACCGTCCATCTGCCCACGTCAAAAATTCCCGCGGGAAGCCCTCCGATCAAGATCCTCTATGTCTCCGACGTGCATCTCGATATTGGTCGGGGACGGCGCACGATGAAGCATATTCTTCGCATCGCCCGCGATTTGAAGCCCGATTTGTTTCTCAGCGGCGGCGATGTGGTGGACACCGCGGCGGCGCACCTGAAGCCTTATGCCGAGGCGCTGGAGCAGTTTCGGCCTCCACTGGGGAAATATGGCGTTCTGGGCAATCACGAATATTACGCGCGCCTGACCGAATCGCTGGCTTTTTATCGAATGGCCGGCATCGAGTTGCTGCGGGAAAGCGTGGCCCTGGTGCATTCCAATCTGCTCCTGATGGGCGTAGACGATCCGGCCGGCTCGTACACCCGGCAACCCTATTTTTCCGACGAATCGGCTCTGAGCCGGCACCGGAATCGTTCCGCTTTTACGATTCTTCTAAAACATCAACCGAGGATTTCAGACATAGCCTCAACTCTTTGCGATTTGCAACTTTCCGGGCACACGCACGGAGGGCAAATCTTCCCGTTTCACCTCGTGGTCAGGCTCCTTTATCCCTGGGAGCCGGGGTTGAATAATACCGGAAGTCTCTTATTGTATGTTAGCCGGGGCGCAGGCGCCTGGGGACCTCCTTTGCGGCTGCTGGCGCCGCCGGATGTGACGCTGATTGTATTGGAGCCCCATCCGGCTCCTTAGCGAAGGGAAAACGTATGGAAACTCGAAAGCTTGGTTATACGGATTTGGAACTTTCTACCGTCGGACTGGGCACCTGGTCGCACGGAGGAAGCGGATGGACCTTTAGCTGGGGACCACAGGACGACCGCGAATCGATCGCGACCATTCGAGCTGCTGTTGCGGAAGGCATCAACTGGATCGACACGGCCGCGGTGTACGGTTTGGGGCACTCGGAGGAAGTGCTGGGCCGAGCGCTCAGGGGCATGCGCGAGCCTCCGCTGATCGCGACCAAATGCGGTTTGGTTTGGGATTCCGTGGGCCATATTACAGGACGGTTGACAACCGAAAGCGTCCGTACGGAATGCAACGCGAGTCTGAAACGCCTGGGGATCGAGCGCATCGATCTATATCAAATCCACTGGCCCAACCCGCCCGATCAAATCGAAGAAGGCTGGAGCGCCATCGTCGATCTTATCCGTGAAGGAAAAGTTCGCTGCGCCGGCGTATCGAACTTTTCGGTCGATCAAATGAAACGCGTGCAGGCCATCCATCCCGTAGCCTCGCTGCAACCTCCGTACAGCTTGCTGGCACGGGGCATCGAGCAGGAAGTGCTACCCTTTTGCGTGCAGCAAAACATCGGCGTGATCTGCTATAGCCCGCTGCAAAAAGGGCTGCTAACGGGTAAAATAACCCCCAGCTATGTAGCCTCCATGCCCTCCGACGACCATCGCCGCAACGATCCCATGTTCAACGAACCGCTGTTTGGCGAATGGACGATCAAGATCGACAAGTTAAAAAGAATCGCAGCCCGCAAGGACTGCCTGCTTAGCCAACTGGCCATTGCCTGGCTTTTGAGACGACCCGCCGTGACGTCCGTTATCGTCGGAGCCCGAACGCCGGCTCACATACGCGATGCCGTATCGGTAGACCTGGAACTGATACCGCAGGACTTGCAGGATATTGAATTCATCTTCCAACAGGAGTCACTGCATGAAAGCCATCGCCATTGAACAATTCGGCGGACGCGACTTTTTAAAAGTCATGGAGCTTCCCGTCCCCCCACCGGGTGAAAAGGAAATCCGCATCAAGATCAAAGCCGCTGGGGTAAACTACGTGGATGTAAAAATCCGCAAAGGTCTTTTGAAGGAACGCCTACCCTGCGAGTTTCCATTGATCCCCGGCTGGGATGCGGCCGGCGTAGTGGACGAGACCGGCCCGGGCGCAACCCGCTTCAAGAAGGACGATGCCGTCTATGCCTACTGCCGCAAGCCGGTAATCAAGGATGGCTGTTATGCCGAATACGTCGTTGTTTCGGAAGAGGTCGCCGCCATGAAGCCCTCGAACATGTCGTTCGACGAGGCCGGGGCGGTTCCCTTGGCCGGCTTGACGGCGTATCAGTCGCTCTTCGAGGCCGCACAGTTGAAAGGCGGGGAAACCATCCTGATTCATGCGGCAGCAGGCGGCGTCGGAAGCTTTGCCGTCCAACTGGCTCACGACGCCGGAGCGCACGTGATCGGATCGTCCGGCGCCGCAAATCATGAATATATAAAATCGCTTGGAGCGCACGCCGCGATCGATTATACCATCCGCGATTTCCGGCAAACTGTGCAGGCCATGTATCCGGATGGCGTCGATGTGGTTTTCGATTGCGTTGGAGGCGACACGCTCACGCGCAGCGTCGATGTGCTGGCCAAAAAAGGACGGCTGGTCTCCATTCTGGATGCGACGGTGATCAAACAGCTCCAGGAAAATGGCGTGAGGGCTCACTACGTTTTTGTGTCGCCCAACGGAAGCCAGCTTGACCATCTGCGGCAAAAAATCGAGGAAGGAAGCCTGTCCACGCATCTGGCAGCGGTTCTGCCTTTGACGGAAGCGGCACGGGCTCATGAAATGATCGAAACCCGGCATACCGTCGGAAAAATCGTGCTGAGCGTGGGCGCCTAATGAACCATGCATCATGGAATGAAAAGAATTGCTTCTATGCTCCAGCGGTTGGTCCTGATCGCAACCGTAACCGCTGTGTCCTCTACGAGGCTTCAAGCCGGAGAGAGCGAGGACGCCCTGTGGTTTCCGGTCGGAGAGACGCTGACCTATCACATGCATTGGGGCCTTCTGCCGGTGGGCTATTCGATCCTTTTCACCGAGTGGGCCGTCGTGGAGGGACGCAAATTGCTCGTGGTGCGATTCACGGCCCACAGCAATCGCTTCATGGATACGATCTATCCAGTCAACGATGAGCTGGTGTGCTACATCGATCCGGTCACTTTTCTGCCGATTTATTTGGCCAAGAAGACCAGAGAGGGACCCACAAGGGGGGATGACGAACTCTTCTTTGACCACCAGAACAAAGTTGCGCGCTGGGTGGACCACATTAAAAATAGGACGGTCGAATACCCGATCCAGGCCGACACGCATGGCTTGGTATCGTTTCTCTACTGGATGAGATCCCAGGCGCTCACCCCGGGCGACGAACGCGACAGCGAACTAGCCATTGACGACCAGTTGCAGCATTTCCGGATCAAGGCCATCAAGCAGCAGAACATACGGCTGGACGGCTTCGGAACCATCCCCAGCGTCCTGCTCAAGGTTTCCGTAGACAGCAACGAGTTCTTTGTCCGGAAGATTCCCGGCTATGTCTGGGTTTCCACGGATCAACGAAGAATCGTAACGCAAATGTACATCAAGGCGCCCATCGGGCGCATCAAGGTGCTCTTGCACTCGATCCAGGAGCCGGAGGACGAAGGCCCATTCCTCGCGGCCCATCCGCCTCCCGTCCTCCCTCATAATCTTAATCTCCTCAAGAGATTATGATTACGGTTAGGAGGGACGGCCTATCGCGACAAGAGATAACTCCGCTATTTCCGTCCGCGCTTGGGGCTTTTTTCGGCTTCGGAACCGAATTGCGTAACAATATAGGTCCGGTTGGCCGCGTCGCGCGTCAAGGTAACCAAGTTCTTTTCCGCGGCGTCTTCGAGCAATTGGCTGAAATTCCTATAGCCATAATAGGACTCGTTGAACGAGGGACGCTTCCGCTTGATGGTCATCTTGATCAAAGCCGACCACAACGTTTCGCGATTCTCGCGACGGAGCGCCTCCAACGTTTCGAGCAAAATGCGGAAGGCCTCCTTTTTCTTGTCGTCCACCCCCTGAACGGGCACTTCTTCCGCCTGAGTTTCCTCCCGCAGGATGTCCTCGTAAAAAATAAACTCGTCGCAATTGTCGCGCAAAAGAACCGAAGTGGCCTCCTTCATGCCCAGACCGATCACCTGCTTGTCGTTCTCGCGCAACTTGGAAACGAGCGGCGAAAAATCGCTGTCGCCGGACAGGATGACGAACGTGGTGATGTGCGGCTTGGAATAACTGAGGTCCATGGCATCCACGCACAAACGCATGTCGGCGGAATTTTTGCCGGTCATGCGGCGAATGGGAATTTCGATCAATTCGATGGCCGCCTCATGAAGACTGGTCGTGTAGGAGGCGAACTTGCCCCAATCGGCATAGGCGCGCTTGACGACGATATTGCCTTTTTCGAGCAATCGGGCGATGACGCGTTCGATTTGAAACCGTTCTTTCCGGTCCTTCAAACCCAGGGCGAGATTTTCGAAATCGATGAAGACGGCAAGCGTTTGCTGTTGTTCTTCCTTCATGTGCATTCCTTCCAGTTAAGCTATCGCGCCATAAGATACATTCATCTCAGCGCTTAGACAACTCAAACCATGAAGCGGCCCGATGGTTACGCGCACGGATCCCAGACTCGTTTAAAGCCAAAGCTCTGGAAATCCTTTATATTCCGCGTGGCGAAATCCGTGACGCCATGATGCCGAAGCGTCAGCGCCAGCCGCGCATCATAGACGCGCTTATAAGGAAACGCTCTTTGCCCCGCCATGTGCCACAAACGCTTCATTAGCTCCGCCTGGGGGCCGGGATAGTCCAGAACGTGCCAACGGGGATGGGCGCGGAATTGTTGAACGACGGCGGCAGCGTCCAGCGCGGTATATGAACGGCCGGAAACAACGGGATTGCGCAGCAAGCCGTATAGTTCGATCAGCATCAATTCGCACGTCGCAAAATCGTCCCGGGCCGACATGAATTCGAGAAAACGTTTCGAAGACTCATGCCATGCAGACCGGCTGTCCAATGCCGCAAAAAGAATGTTGGTATCGCACGAGATCATGAACCCTTCTTCTTCCCGCTTTTGTAGCGGCTTTTTGGCTCAGAAATCACACCGTGGGACTGATTGATTTCATACCGCCAATCCGGATTCTCAAAAAAGGCATCGGCTCCCAAAGGTCTCGGCTCCGGAAGCTTCCATTCCGACTGCGGCTGTTCCGGCTCGGGATAATGAGCCAGAATGGTCTCCAACCCCCGCCGCACAATCTCCGCCAACGACCATTCCTTGCGCGCCGCCAATTCCTTCGCCGCCCGGTACAACTCGTCCGGCAATTGTATTTGTGTTCTAATCATGATGTAAATATTACATCTACATCATAATGCCGTCAAAGGCTCTTTAAATGGCAATCCGCAAAGGCTGAGCGATGGGGCTTCAAGGTTTGACGCGGTTTGACGTGAAAAAGAGCCCGTCTTCGCCCGCCTGCGCATCTGATTCAAGGCGTGTTCGGCGGTGGGCTGGTCCCGGCGCAGAATCACCATATCGTCGGCGGACCGCACCATTTCCAGCCCCGTCCGCGCCATGAGCCCATCCGGAGGATTCAGATAGGACGGCGCTCTGTCGCCGTCCGCTGTTGCGGCCGTGTCAGGATGCGCCCAACCCCGCCACGACAACTCTTCTTCGCTATACTTCGCCACGGCATTCGAGTATTTTGGCTCAAGTTAAACCCGGAGCTTCTTGGCCTTTGGAAACTTCGCGCCCCTGCGTCGATCAGCGGTCTACAACGCACGGCGACAACCGGACAGACGACCGCGATTCAAGGAGCGAAAAAAGATCATGATACCGCAATGGATCATTGAAAAGAAACGCGATGGACTTGCGCTCTCGCCGGACGAAATCCGATTCTTCATCGACGGCTTCACCCTCGGAACCATTCCCGATTATCAAATGTCCGCCCTGGCCATGGCTATTTTCTTGAAAGGCATGTCGGCCGCGGAAACGGCCGTGCTTACCGATGCGATGCTGCATTCCGGCGATATCCTCGACACCAGCTCCATCGACAAACCAAAAGTCGACAAACATTCCACCGGCGGCATCGGCGACAAAGTTTCCTTGATCCTTGCTCCGCTCGTGGCCTGCTGCGACATTGCAGTCCCCATGATATCCGGGCGCGGGCTCGGCATTACCGGCGGCACCCTGGATAAGCTGGACTCCATCCCGGGCTACCGAACCAATCTTTCCACGGAAGAATTCCTGGACGTCGTCCGGAAATGCGGCTGCTCCATTATCGGCCAAACCAAGCAGATTGCCCCAGCCGACAAAAAACTCTACGCCCTGCGCGACGTGACCGGCACGGTGGCCTCCATTCCCCTGATCACCGCCAGCATCATGTCCAAGAAGCTGGCTGAAGGCATCGACGCGCTGGTTCTCGACGTGAAATGGGGCAAAGGCGCTTTCATGTCGACGTACGAGCGGGCCGTCGAGCTGGCCCAGAGCATGATCGACGTCGGCGCCAACATGGGCAAAAAGGTCGATGCCGTCATCACAGACATGAATCAACCGCTGGGCCGCACCGCCGGCAACAGCCTGGAAATTCTGGAAAGCATTCAAACTCTGCGAGGCGAAGGCCCTGCCGATCTGATCGAAATCACGCTGGCGTTGGGCGCCGACATGCTCGTCCTCTGCGGCAAAGCCGCCAGCCTCGACGAAGGCAAAGCCATTTTGCGGAAGTTTCTCGACAACGGCCAGGCGCTCGAACGCTTTGCCCGCATGATCGAACTCCAGGGCGGCCATCCCGATGTAACCGCCCACCCTGAAAAGTGGCTTCCAACCGCACGCATTCAACGCGATTATCTATCGCCATCAAAAGGATATCTGGCCGGCGTCGATGCCGAATCGATCGGCAAAGCCTGTCTGGTCCTGGGCGCCGGACGCGCAAAAACAGACGACCTCATTGATTTCGCCGTCGGAACCAGCCGCCTGGCGAAAATCGGAGATCAGGTCGAGATTCGCCAGCCGCTGGTTGCCTTGCATGCCAACGATGAAGCGCGCCTCGCGGAGGCGGAGAAATGGGTGGCCGGAGCCTTCACGTTTTCCGAAAACCGTGTTGACCGACCCTGTCTGATTAAATAACAACGGGAGCGCCATGAACTACGATATCCTGGATCAAGCTGTCGAATTTGTCCGAAAAGCATTTCCCCACGCCCATCCGGTTTGCGGCCTTGTTCTTGGTTCCGGCTGGAGCGATGTCGCGGAAGCCTTTGAAATCAAAGGCATCCTGCCCTACGAAAAAATTGCGGGACTCGGCGCCACCGGCGTCGTCGGGCATGCGGGCCGCCTGGTCTGGGGCGTTAGTTCGGGCTTGGAAACATTCGTTTTTCAGGGCCGGAGGCATTGGTACGAAGGAGAAGGCTGGACGCCGATCGCCCTGCCCATCTTCGTGTTAAAACAATTCGGCGCCACCTCCGTCGTCCTGACCAATGCGGCCGGCGGCATCAGGAAAGACCTCACGCCTGGCGATTTAATGGCGATCGACGACCACATCAATCTCATGTGCGCCAATCCCTTGATGGGCAAGCATAACACCGTCTGGGGGCCGCGCTTCCCAGACCAGTCCCACGTTTACAATTCCGATTTACGAGACATGATGGATCAAGCCTCCAAAGCCTGTGGCGTGCCCGTAACGCACGGCGTTTACCTGGCGGGATCAGGCCCCTCCTACGAGACGCCGGCCGAAATCCGCGCCTGGCAAACCTTGGGCGCCGACGCCGTCGGCATGTCCACCGTTCCCGAAGCCTTGCTCGCCAGTGCCGCGAGTCTGCGCGTGGGCGGGATTTCCTGCATTACCAATTATGCCGCCGGCATTTCCCCTGCCGCTCTTTCGCACGAAGAAGTCACCGACACCACCCGCAAGTCCATGGGCAACATGAAAAAGTTTCTCATCCAACTCTGGAAGGAAATGGCCCATGAATAAACAACAAACGCTGAGGCTCCTCAAAAAAGCCGCGGCCGCCTCGGAAAAGGCCTATGCTCCCTACTCCAATTTTCATGTAGGCGCCGCCATCCTGACCGATGACGGCAGCGTCTTTACCGGCTGCAACGTTGAAAACGCCTCCTACGGCCTTACCAACTGCGCCGAACGCACTGCCGTTTTCTCCGCTGTGGCCGCCGGTCAGAAGAAAATCGCCGCTGTAGCCATCGCCGCACCCCAAGCCGTCCCCTATCCCTGCGGCGCCTGCCGCCAGGTTCTCTCCGAATTCGGCAGCCCTGAAACCCTTGTTTTCGTCGCCAAAACCACTCGCCTCAGCAGCTTCGAGCAATTCACCTTGGGCGATTTGCTCCCCATGAACTTTAAATTTTAATTTTATTGGAAAAAGCCCTTGCATCACAAATGATCCCGTGTATAGTTCGATGCCTGACATAGCGATGGAATGCTCGGTTCGGTTGGTTCCTTTCGTTAAATTCATTAAGCTCTTATAGTTGATGTTTGAAAATTTTGACTGCGGGGTGGAGCAGCCTGGTAGCTCGTCAGGCTCATAACCTGAAGGTCCCTGGTTCAAATCCAGGCCCCGCTACCAAATTGAGGCCCGGAACACACGTTCCGGGCCTTTTCTTATGTTGACGCGAGTCTATGCGTCAGGAACGATTCGAATAGGAGGAAGCAGATCATGAAAATTAAAGCGATAATTATGGGTAGAACCTTCGGACATACAAAACATAGGCTGAGCCGACTGGGCTGTTTGGGATGGCTGATTCTGGCCTTCGCAATACCGGCGCAAGCAGAATGGCCCCACGTCGTCCGATCCAAAGACGGCGTCCCCATTTCTTATGAGGTCCACGGAAGCGGAGAACCCACGCTGGTCTTCGTACATGGCTGGAGCTGCGATGCCCGCTATTGGCGTGAGCAGGTTCCATATTTCTCCAAAAAGAACCGCGTGGTTATTCTGGACCTGGCCGGTCACGGCCATTCCGGACTTTCGCGCACGAAGTACGCCATGAGCTCTTTCGGCGAGGACGTCCGGGCCGTAACCGAAACAACGGACAGTCGCCGCGTCATTCTGATAGGCCATTCCATGGGCGGCTCGGTCATTGCAGAAGCGGCACGGCTCATGCCGGACCGCGTCATCGGTTTGATCGGAGCGGATACCCTTGAAAACATAGAGTTCCCTATGACTCGCGAAGAGTTCCAAAAGATGCTGACCCCTTTGGAAGAGAATTTTCAGGCTGCAACCCGGCCGTTTATAAGCCAGATGATTTCAACCAACACCGATTCACAGCTTCGCGATTGGATTCTCTCCGATATGTCCGCAGCGCCGCCGGCGGTGGCCTTAAGCGCCATGAACGAAATGATGACGCAATTTATTAGCGGCGATGCCGCTAAGATATTCGAACAAATCCGCCTTCCCGTCATCTCCGTGAATGGCGAACTATGGCCCATCAACTATGAAGCCAACCGGCGGCACATGCTGTCTTACGATGCCATCGTCCTGAAGAACGCGGATCATTTCCTGATGATGAATCGCTCGGAAGAATTCAATCCCGCTCTGGAGCGAGCCATTCGGATGCTCTTGGAGAAACCCGTTAAGCCGAATGCCGAGGCGGCGCCCTGACGCGTGCTTCAGCATACGAGGATCATGTTCTTTGGAGCCGGGGCGCCCTCGCCCCGGTTTTTTGTAGCCGCTAGAACCCTGAATGATTCCACCCATCACGTCCGGCGTAGCCTGGCGAAAACGGATGTCGATTCTGCTGAAACAAACCAAAGAACGCCGACTCACGCAAGCCGCGTTGTCGCCTCTGCGACTCACGCGGCAGAGTCGGCCTACAACACAACACCAACATTTTGGCCTCTTTTTGTAGGCCGGTTCTGCGAACCGGCGATCTATTTAACAGAAAACGCCAATCTGACGATCGTAAACGACGTCGTGGTTCAAGGCGGGGGGACTTTCCGGTTTGGCGGGTTCGGAACAATGACCATCAACGCCTTTTCCACGCTCCGCATCGAGCCGCATACGACCTTCGATTACGCCTGTATGACGCGTTATTCGCTCGTCATGTCGTTATCTTCGTCAACCCTCTACCTGGACAATTGCACCCTGAAGGCTCAGGAAATGGAGGGCTTGGAGTTGATCACGGGCAAGGTGGTGGTCGATGGAGAGGTGATCTTGGACAATGGCGTCAACACCGTCAAAGCCAACGGCATCCGGTTGGGCAGTGAGGCCACCGCTCTGAATATGGTCTTCAAATCAGGCTCCCGCTTCAAAACATTGGGGATGCTCTGGTATAACCGCCCATGAATAAATTGTTGATGGCATTTTTGCTGGGAACCCTGACGGTATTCGACGCGTCGGCGATGCAGATCTTTATCCAGACGCTTACCGGCAGGACTCTTACCCTGGACGTGGAGGCGGAGGCAGAACCCGTTGTCGACACGGCTCCGCCGGAGTCTTCGCCCTACCCCAAAGAACGATCGACTGATCTCAGTCCAAATCGCAAATGGGTGCATCTTGACACGGCCTCCGCGCATATGAATAAGAATCCACGTCCTTACGGACGCAGCTACGTAGCTGTCGGCGTAAGCCGGTGGTTTCTTTCCAGTGCCAGACGTTGAGGAGGGGCAGAGTCAAGATGCACCCATCGCAAATCGAAAATTAAGTTGAGTGCCGACCCAGGAACTGACAAATTGGAAGGCATGAAAATACTGATCAGCAACGATGACGGCATTTACGCTCCCGGCATCCGCGCGCTTTATCAAGCCGTTCGCGATCTGGGCGAAATCGACGTGGTGGCGCCCATTGCGGAACAAAGCGCCGTCGGGCACGCCATTACCCTTTCCAATCCAATCAAGACCAACCGCGTCTACAACGGCGGCGAATTTTTTGGTCATGCCGTGGGCGGCACGCCCGCGGATTCCGTCAAACTGGCGGTATGCGCTCTTCTGGATCATCGGCCGGACTTGATCGTCAGCGGCATCAATCTGGGGCCCAATGCGGGCATCAGCGTGATTTATTCCGGGACGGTTTCCGCGGCCACGGAAGGCACGATCCTGGGCATCCCCAGCATGGCAATTTCCATCAACTCTTTTAAGAACCCTTGCTGGGATACCGCGGCGGTCGTGGCCCGCCGCCTGGCCCTCATGATCCAGCAACACGGCCTGCCCGAAGACACCCTGCTCAATGTCAACGTCCCCAACCTTCCGCTCGATCAAATCAAGGGGTATGCCGTGACGCGCATGGGGCGCTCGCGCTTTGTGGAAGTATTCGACCGCCGCACGGACCCGCGCGGCAACGTGTATTACTGGATGGACGGAGCGCTCGAGCAACTCGGCGACACGGAGCAAACCGATCTCGACGCCCTTGAAAACGGTTATGTGTCGATGACGCCGATCTGGTTCGACCTGACCAACCAAAAGGCCCTGCCGGATCTGCGCAAGTGGAACCTCGATGCGTAGAGCTACAACTGCAGGATGACTTCCTCTTCGGACTTCACCAATAAATCGTACATCTGGGCGGCATCCTGCGCTTCGCGCAGTTCCAGCAGCAGGCTGGTTTGCTGGCACATCATGCAAACCCGGGCCAGCACATGAAGATGGATGCGATCGTCCTGACAACAAACCAGGAACAAAACATCCGTTGTGGCGCCGTCGGGAGAGCCAAAGGGGACGGGCTGGATGCTTTTGCCCAACGCGACAAACGAATCGCCGAACATGTACGGCTCGTGATTGCGGGGATGAAGAATCGCCATCCCGCCCGCCAGTGCGGTGGAACACATGCGCTCTCGTTCTTCAATGCTTCGCACCAACTCTTGCGGATAGTTCACCAGCCCGGAAGATTCGGCCAATTTGACCATATCGCGCAGTACGGAGGCTTTCGTCCGGGACGTCATCGCCGGCGCAATAAGTTCCGGCTTGAACAACTCCGGCACAATGGCATGCTTCTTGGATAGATCATGGACCTTGGCCGAACTTTTCTTATGGTAATTGCGAAGATGTTCTTCGCTGAAGCCCAGAATCCGGTGCGAAGCCCATGCATCGATCTCGTTCTGACGAAAGATCAGACGTTCTCCCTGCATTTCGAAGGGAATTTCATTGTGATGAACCAGTCGTTCCACATCGGAGCGGGTCACGTGCAGATACTCGACCACCTCATCCAGGTTTAGTACTCGAAACGGCAAGCAATCCTCTTTCTCGTTGAACCGGAACCATTCCGTCCCGGCGGTGTTCATAAAACACGAATAAAAACCGGGCTCAAAGTAAGGCAGCCGCCAACTCTTGGCAAGCAGTTTCTGATGAATAGCGGCTCTTCGGAATCGGAATCGGAAACCATGCCGGGCGGTTTCATGAAAGCCTTCCTTTGAAAAATATTCCTGCGAGCGCAGTTGAACTCAAGCCCGGGCAATTCTATAGTATGTTCAGTCGGGAGGGGTTGCTATGGCGTCGATGAAAGTCCTGATTGTCGATGACGACGAAATGGTCGTCATGGTGCTTGAACGGATTCTATCGAGAGATCCGCTCTTCAAAACCGTATCCGCCTCTACCGGCAAGGAAGCACTGAACATCCTGAAGCACTTTCCGTGCGATGCCCTCATCTGCGACATGGCCTTGCCGGACGCCTCGGGCGAAGATTTTTTTCAACAGATCAAAGAGGAAGGACGATGCCCTCCGTTCGTCATGCTGATGTCCGGCATTGTCCGGCCTACCGCCAATCGAGCTCTGGGCGATTATGTTTTCGTCGAAAAGCCATTTTCCCCGGAAAAAATCGTTGCCGCCCTCCAGCAAGCTTGGCGCAAGCAAACCCGAAAGAAATCTTCAAGGCAGGAAGAATGATTTCCGTGCCGTGAAGTTGGAATGAATCTTCTCTGTAAGCAGTCATTGACCTTTCAAATAACTCGTGATAACTTCGGCACCCTGTTCTCGCAAAGTTGGGGCGTACACACAGCAAGGCCTGCAAAGGCCTGGCTGAATGCGCCGTTCATAATATTTTAAGGTCGGGGCGTAGCGCAGCCTGGTAGCGCGTTTGCTTGGGGTGCAAAAGGTCAGGAGTTCAACTCTCCTCGCCCCGACCATTTCTTACCGTTTATTCAACATATGCGCTTGGATTGCACAGAGCACCGGCCAACCCGCATCAGGGCAGAAAGCATCCCCGCCTCGCAACCGTCGAAAGCCGTCGCAGTCTTTCGATGGACGGCGGCGGCAAGCTTATCGATCCTGATGCTTCTCATGGCTTGGACGCCGGGCATCAGCTTTACAGAAGATCTTGGACGGCATTTGCTGCTGGGCCGGACAATCCTGGAGCAAGGCAGCGTCCCGGAAACAAACTTACTCGCCTACACGCATCCGGATTTTCCTTTCGTCAATCACCACTGGCTGGCAGAAGTCATTCTTTACGGATTGCATCGAATGGCCGGCTTGAATGGCTTGATCGTCTGGAAAATGTTGATGTTGGCTGCGGCACTCGGCCTGTCCCTCGTCGCAGTCCCCGGCCGCCGGGGGAGCCCCATCGTATGGCTGGCGGGCATACTGGCCGTCGTGATTCTGGGTTATCGCGCGCACATTCGGCCCGAACTCTTCACGTATCTTTGCCTTCCGCTTTACCTGGGATTGTTCGAGCTGATTCGCCGCGGGGCGCGGTGGCCTCGCTGGGCCATGATTCCCCTGGCCTGCTTTTGGGCCAATGCGCATATTTACTTCTTTTTCGGACTGGCGGCGGCCGTAATGTTTGCCTTTGAGCAAGGCTTGTCGAACCGGCGCTGGCTTCGTGAAGCGGGCTGGCTGGCGTTGTTGGGCTTGGCCAGCTTGTTGAATCCAAACGGCTGGAGAGGCTTTCTGGAGCCGGCCGCCATTTTTACAAATTACGGCATGGCCATTACGGAAAACGCCTCCCCATTGGACTATGCACAAAGCGTCGTCAATCCTATGCTCTTGGCGCTGCCTATTCTCAGTTTGCTGACCCTCGCGGCCATCGCGGTCAATCGATGGCGAGCGATGCGCCAGGGAAGCTTTTACGGCAACCGCCTAGCCAATGATTTGATCGCCTTGTTGGCGCTGTGCGCAGCCTGGTTAATGGCGCGCAACACCCCTTTGCTGGCCTTGACGAGCCTTCCGGTTATAGTCTGTGCCCTGGAATGTCGCGAAACCCATGCCTTCCACCCGCTTTGGACCGGCTTGGGCTCGTTGACCGCTCTTGCGCTGACCGTCGGGCTCTCGGCGGCCGTGGTCAGCGGCGCATACAGTCGAGCCTTTCCATCGCCGATTGCGCCGACGGCATTTGGATTTGACGACGAACAACGTTATGCCCAACTTCGGCGCCTGGCGACGGAATACGATTTGAAGGGCCCGGTCTTCACCGACTACAACATCGGCAGCCTGGTGGAATACGAACTGTATCCCCAGCCGGGGTATTGCGACAATCGACCGGAAGCATTCCCGTCCGCGTTCTGGCGGGCGGAATATCTGCCTGCACTGGGCTTGGGCGAACGATGGGAGCAGGTCGTCGAGGCTCGAAAAATCAATGCCATCGTTGTTTCCCTAACCGGCGTAAAGGAGTCGTTTACCCAGGAACTCATGCGGCGACCGCAATGGTTGTTAATTCACCTGGACGATCTCTGCGCGGTCTGGATTCGGAATCATATCGATAATCGACGCATCATCGACGCCTGCCTGTTTAATGAAGATCGCCGCGTGCTCTACGAACGAAACATCCAGGAACGGATCGATCGATTGCAGGCCATGACGTGGCGGCAGCGTCCTGTCGAGACGGAGCGATTGCTTTATGAACTTTATGGACTGGTCTGCATTGGCGAGTCGGCGCGGGCATGGCCGGCCATCCAACGGTTGCATGCGCTTTATCCGAATTATCAAATGCTGCAGGAACTGCTGCGGGTCACGGCGCCGCCGGACGAAATATCGCGGGTAGCCGCTGTTCTGGAACGCGCCGCGCGCATACCCGTTTCCACCAAGCAGTCGAGCGATTATGCCGCTTTTCTTGAAGGCCAGAATCGAACGGAGGAGGCCCGATCCGCCCTCCTCCGGGGCCTGAAATTCTTCCCGTTCTCCCCCCTGCTGCGACAGCGGCTGGAGGAGCTGGACGACCGTAAATACGTGACCGACGTCCTCGTTCGCTGAAGACTCTGCATAGGCGCTTAGCTTTTCACCGCCCCTGCGGCATTCGTGGAGCTCTCCGTTCCGCTCGTCGGGGGCAGGTGCTTCAATATTTCATCGTAAATGCGCCGGCTGACCGCCTTGTCGCCAAAAGCTCCCACGCGAATTGAAATCCGACTGCCGCCCTCCTTCCATATTTTTGCGTTAACGACCACGTCCGTGCGAGTGGCCATGGTTCCAACAATTTGGGCATCCAAAGGCGTCGAGCGGGATGAAATCTTGCCGATTTGAAGCGAATCGAAGGCCGCGTTAACCGCCTGTTCAACCGTGGGCGGGTCCGCCGTCACCGTAGCTTCCAACGCGCTTCCGACATAAGCCATGCCGGCAGCCCCGGCCCCGGCGCCCACCAATAACGCACAGCCCGTCAACACCAGCATTAAGACCAGAACCGACAGCATCCACCCGCATCTAACGATTCCTTTTGTCATCTTCATCATACCCTCCCTCGTTGCCCTCAACATACGAGCAAACCGGCTGTCTGCAAGTAAAAGCGCAGGATCAACCCTTCGCAGCCGCCGCCGTAAGCCGGTCGGGCGCATCCTTCACAGCCGCATGTTTGACAGGAAAACACGGCGCTCAGCGGAGTGAGCGCCCTACCAACGGCAAAAAAGGTAGGGAAGGCGCCCGCTGTTGCGGCCTGTCGGGATGCACCCGAAGCGTCCTCCGTCGCGAAGCAGCCCTTGCCTATTGCGGAAAAGATCTTTTGATGTACGGTATAGAATCTACTCCGGCATTGACAAATAAGGAGAAAAGCCATGATCGAGATCATTCCAGCCAAACGCCGCCATTTTTCCGATTACGGCTGGCTAAAAACTTATTGGCTGTTTTCGTTTTCCGACTATTTTGACGCTCACAATACGAACTTGGGCGCGTTAAGAGTGTTCAACGACGATGTGGTGGAACCCGGCACGGGTTTTAACTCTCATAAACATGATGAAATGGAAATCGTCACCATCGTGCTGGAGGGAGCCATCGTTCATAAAGACAGCATGGGCAACGAAACGATCATTCGGTCAGGCGATGTCCAATGCATGTCGGCCGGAACAGGGATTACGCATTCGGAATACAATCAGGCCGGTGCGCCGGTGCATTTCTATCAAATCTGGATTATTCCCGACGAAACGGGATTGGCTCCTTCCTACCAGCAGAAAACATTCGATCCAGCTCAATGGAAGAACCGGTTATTGCCTGTGGCTTCAGGCCAAGGTTTTCCAGATGCGGCCGTTTTGCATACGGATGCCGCCATCTATCGCGCCACCCTCGACGAAGGCGTCAGCGTGACGCATACCGCTGAGCACGGCCGAAAAGTTTTTCTCTATCTGACGGAAGGACACGTTACCGTCAATTCCCGCCTGCTGCATGAGAACGATCAGGCTCGTCTCCAGGTGGAAGAGCCGTTGATTCTTTCGGCCAGGAAAGATTCGGAGTTGATCCTCATCGATGTGCCATCAAGCGATATTCAGGAGTGAGGACGCCGCAGGCTTATCCCAGGCTAAGAAGATGCCGCAAAATGCTTTTTAAACAGCTCTTCAGCCTTCTTCCGGCCTTCCGGCGTCATCAGCACGGACTTGGATTTGTCCTTGGGGTCGCCGATGAGGCCCTTCTTATGCAGTCGGTCCAGGGTTTCCCATTCGAACCCTTTCCAAGCCCGGGAAAATTCCCCGGCTTCGTCCCACATCACCAGAAACATCAGCGCCAGGGTCATTTCGTCGATTTTATCTTCGTCGATATTCATAAAAAACTCCATTCTACAGCCGGGCTCTGCGGAAAAAGAGCACGGCGGAATTCGCGCCGACCAGCAGCAGCACGGCAATTTGCAGTACGGCGCCGCTCAACAAGGTGACTTTGTCGAAAAGGGCCAAGCCCAGCAACAGCAAATTCACGGCCAGAGCGAGTGCGAGATTGATTTTGATGGTCTGCACCGTCTGACGGCTTCCGACAACCGCTTCGTACAACCCCTGCAAGTCGTTGTTCATGAGCGCAACATCCGCCGCCTCGATGGCCATGTCGCTGCCCATCGCGCTCATCGCGATGCCCACATCGGCCGCGGCCAGGGCCGGGGCGTCGTTGATGCCGTCGCCGACCATGCCCACCCATTGCCCACGCCGCTTCTCCTCGGCCAGGCGCAGCATCTTCCGATCCGGCATGCACTCGGCCACTACTTCGTCCACTCCGACGCTTTTCTGGACGCGCTCGGCGGTCTCGCGGCTGTCGCCGGTAATCATGATCAATCGGCGAATGCCGGCTTGGCGCAATTTCTGCAACACCGTGCGGGCGTCTTCGCGAATGGCATCCTCCAGGGCAAACCCGCCCAGGATGCGAACCTTGTCCGCCACCAGCACCGCCGTGTATCCGTGCGCGCGCGCTTCGTTCAGCCAGGCCGTCACGTCCGCGCCAATCTCGCGGCCATCTTCCATGAGCCACAAGGCGCCGACCTTGATCAACTCGTCTCCTTTCACGGCGCAAGCGCCGCCGCCTTCGAATTCGTGAAAGCGATCCGCCGCTTCGCCGCGGCGTTGGCGTTGGGCGCCGTATTCGCAGATCGCGCGCGCGATGGGATGCCCCGAATGCTGCTCGACCAGCAGCGCGGCATCGATCAAAGCCTCTTCCGAGCCGCCAAAAGATTTCACAGAGGCCACTTTCGGGCGCGCATAGGTCAGCGTGCCGGTTTTGTCCAACAGCAGGATCTTCACCCGCGCCAGATTTTCAAGGACATCGCCGCCCTTGAATAATATGCCCCGGCGCATGGCTCGCAGCAGCCCGGCATAAACCGCCAGCGGGCCGGCCGCCACTAAACCCATCGGACTAACGGCCAGCATGATCGTCAAGGCGCGACGCAAGGCTTCCAGCGACGAGATCGCCTCATTGGCAAACATGAACTGCCCGTAGACCATAAACACAATCACGCCCAGAATCAGCACCCCGGAGACATAGAAGCGGCTAAACCGGTCCATGAAGCTTTCGCGCCGGGTCTGACGGCGAATGGCTTGATTCACCAACCCATCTACATGGGCCATCATCGTTTCCGCGCCCACTTTCTCCGCCCGGATTTCCAGCGAGCCGGATTCCGCAATTCCGCCCGCCAGCACCCGGTGACCGGGCACCCGCACCTGGTATGTGGATTCGCCGGTTAGCGAGGCCTCCATCACTTCCGCCTTGCCGGCCACGACCACCCCGTCGACCGGAATCATCTGCCCCTGCCGCACCACGACCACCTGGTCTTTAACCACGTCCTGGAAAGCCGCTTCACGAACATCCTGGCCCTCTTTAATCAGGACCCGCCGACTTTCCAGCGCGCCGGCAAACGACAGCTCCTTTAACGCGCGATGGGTGGCGGCCGCCTGCAAAGTTTCGGCCAGCAGGGAAATAAAAACCATGGCCCCCGCCTCCAGCCAGCGCCCGGTCCCAACCGCCAAAGCGGCCATTACCAGCACCAACAAATCGGCCGAAACACGGGCTTCACGCAGCATGGACGTAAAACAGCGGATCAGATTCGGAAGGGCCAGCAGCAGCAGGGCTCCGTTCACGGCCACATAAAGAGGCGAAGGAAAGGCGTAGGCGGCGCCGGTTTTGTACATCAGCCCCAAGGACCCCGCCAGCAGTAAACTCGCCGCTATTAAGCGGGCATACAAACCTCGGGCCTGCAGGATCGAACGGTTCGGTATCGGCATATTTCCTCCCAGCGCTGAATCGACAGAACGGGACACGCTCGCCCTGCCTTTAAATAGTTCGCCGTAAGGATAATGAAATCAGGCAGATAATCAATGCTGCTGTGCTGGCTAGCTGATTGACACCATTCGGAAGGGCAGGTAGTTTAGCACGCATGAAAAATACATCCAAACATGTACTTGTAACGGGCGCGGCCGGTTATATCGGGTCCGTGCTGGTCCCCACTTTGTTGGCTCGCGATTATGCCGTGACCGCCATCGACAATTTCAGCTATGGGCAGGCCTCGCTGCTCGATTGCTGCCACCACGAACAACTGACGATCGTGCGCGGCGACATCCGGGACGAACAACTGATGCGCAAGCACATGAAAAATGCGGACATCGTCATTCCCCTCGCCTGCCTGGTCGGCGCCCCGCTCTGCGCGCAAAAGCCGCTGGAAGCAAAGTCGATCAACCTGGACGCCATCAAGATGCTCCTGGACATGGCCGGCAAGGATCAAATCTTCGTTTCGCCGACCACCAACAGCGGCTATGGCGTCGGGCAGGACGGCATTTATTGCACGGAGGAAACGCCCCTCCGCCCCGTCTCGCTCTACGGAACGTTGAAAGTCGACTTGGAGCAATACTTGCTCTCGTCCGGCCAGGCGGTTTCCCTCCGGCTCGCCACCGTTTTCGGCATCAGCCCTCGCATGCGCCTCGATTTGCTCGTCAACGATTTCACCTATCGCGCCGTGTCGGATCGCTTCGTCATCCTGTTTGAAGCGCATTTCAAACGGAATTATATTCATGTACGAGACGTCGTGCGGGCGTTCCTACACGCGATCGACCACTTCGAGAGCATGAAAGGCCAGCCCTATAATGTCGGGCTCAGCGACGCCAATCTCTCGAAGATGGAACTGTGCCTGGAAATTAAAAAACAGGTCCCGGATTTCTGCATTATGGAGTCGGAAGTCGGCAAGGACCCCGACCAGCGCAATTACATCGTCAGCAACGAAAAAATCGAAAAAACAGGATTCCACCCGCAGGTCTCCCTGCAAAAGGGCATCACGGAGCTGATCAAAGGCTACCAAGTGGTGCGGCGGAATCAGTTTTCGAATGTGTGATTTAATCGCTAACGGGTTGAAAGAGAACGTGTGACCATGTCATCGGACACATTAGGGAAACGATTAGGCGTTACAACGCCTATTACTCCGCTGCAATTTCGACTTGTGCGGTTAATGAAAATGTATCCCTCTCCCGGGGCGGCCACCTGTGAGGATTGGCTCTTGGATGTGGCCAATGTCCGCGGCGCCGACTTTGTCACACGACACCCTCCACGCGACCCGAATTTCCAAGCGCCCGCGGAAAAAGATTTGAGCAATGAAGAACTGGTTGTGGCCATTTGCCGGACCGACCGGCTGGATCGTCCTCAAATGCTTCGAGCCGCTGCGCAATTGGTATCGCGCAACCTCGTGTCAGCGGAGAAATTGATCTTCATGGCTCATAGAGAGCGGACGGAACTTGTACTGGCTGAATTGGCGCGCCAAGCGCTTCATGTGAAACCGCCACATCTGGTATGGGCGGCCATTTCCGATCAACTCGGAAACACGCCTACTCCTCGTTCGCCCATTTTACATTGGACGCGATTGGCCCTACCCATCCCGGATGCGAGGGGAATCAATGCCGTGGGGTGGAGATTAATAGCATGACTCATGCAGAACTAATTCTATCCGACCTTGATTCACGCCTGCAGTCTCGCGTGGATTTGACTCTGTACGGAAGAGCCGCACTCTGTTTGGGGTTTCAAAGGCCACCCGTCGAATATTCCTTCAGCATGGATGTGGACGGGGTTCTTGAAACCGGCCAAGCAGAAGAATGGGCAGAAAAAACCAATTTCTGGCAAGCCATCGAGGAAACGAATAATGCCTTATCGTCCAGAGGCCTTTACATCAGTCACTTTTTCGATGAAACCCAGATAATTCTCACGCCGCAATGGAAAGAAAACAGAGTGGTCATCCATGGCCCTTGGACGCAACTGCACTTGACTCGTCTAGGGAATGGGGACTTGTTTTTATCCAAATTGATGCGTTTTGATCCTCAGGATTTGTCTGATGCGCGTTTTATCGTTGAACAAGCCCAATTTAATACGAATGATATTCACAAGTGGATTAACAGGGCGCGAGTGCCCGAAATCCAAGAGATTAAGGAGCAATTTGCCTTATGTTCAAAAGAATTCTTGTAACGGGTGCGACGGGGTTTATGGGGCATCATATCGCGCCCCGGTTGAAAGAGGCGTGGCCGGAGGCTGAACTGGTTGCGGTCGGGCGGAAGGATTACGATTTGCTGCAGCCGGGCGAACCGGATCGGATGATCCGGGATGTCCAGCCGGATGCCGTCGTTCATCTGGCCGCCAAATCCGGCGGCATCATCACCAATAAGAAACGGCCGGCCGATTTCTTTTACGAAAATCTCGTGATGAACACCCACACGCTTCACGCGGCCTTTCAAAACGGCGTGAAGAAACTCCTGACGCTGATGGGCGGCTGCTCGTATCCCTCGAAGGCGATTTCGCCGATCGGCGAAGACCAGATGTGGAACGGCTATCCGCAGATCGAAAGCGCGGGCTATTCGGTGGCGAAGAAGATGCTGCTGGTGCAATCCTGGGCTTATCGGGTTCAACACGGCTTCAATTCCGTGGTGCTGATTCCCGGCAACGTCTACGGCGAATGGGACAACTTCAACCTCGAAGAATCGCATGTCATCCCCGCCCTGCTGCGCAAATACATCGAGGCCGGGGAACAGGGCAAGAATGAAGTCATGGCCTACGGCAGCGGCCGCCCGACGCGCGATTTTGTGTATGCCGGCGACGTCGCCGCAACCATTCCCTGGTTCCTGAAAAACTACGACAGCAGCGATCCGGTCAATATTTCTAGCGGCACACGAATTACCATCCGCGAACTTACGGAATCGATTGCCGAGGTCACCGGCTTCCAGGGCCGCATCGCCTGGGATGCCACAAAACCGGACGGCCAAATGGACAAGATATTCGATGTTCGCCGGCTGCATGAACTCGGGCTCTCCTGCCCGACGCCCCTCAAAGAAGGCCTGGCCCGGACCGCCGACTGGTTCCGCTCGGCCCGCCAGGAAGGGACGGTCCGCCTGTGACAAAACCCCAACTGAAAACCTGCGGCGTATTGGGCGGCAAGGGCTTTGTCGGTTCGGGTCTTGTGGAGGAAGCCCGGCGGCGCGGCTACGACGTGACGGCCATCGACGTCGACGAATATCCGTCCATGATCGGGAAAAGCTTCGATCTGTTCATCAATGCCAACGGGAATTCCAAGAAATTCCTGGCGGCGGAGAATCCCTCGCTGGAATTCGATCTTTCGGTGCGCTCCGTCGCCCGCTCGCTGCAAGATTTCAAGGCGGGCTTGTATGTTCACCTTTCGACCATCGACGTCTATCCCAATCACACCGATCCGTCGGCGAACGAGGAAACCGCCGTAATCGACGCCGCGGCCATTTCCCCCTACGGCCTGCACAAATACATGGCGGAACAGCTTGTCCGTTTTTATGCCAAGCGATGGCTGATGTTCCGCATGGGCGGCTTTGTAGGGTCTGGGCTCTGGAAAAATTCGATCTACGATCTGCTGAAGCACAAGCCCCTGCGCGTACATCCGGACTCGGTTTACCAATATCTGCACAAGCTGGACCTGGCCCGCGTCATTTTCACCGTGCTCGAAAAAGGCATCGAAGGCGAACTGTTCAACATCGCAGGCGACGGAGTCATTTCGTTGCGCGACGCGGCCGCCGAAGTACCCGGCTACCAGTTTGCCGCCGACGCAGAAGCGATGAAGCGCGACCTCTACGAGGTCAGCACCCGCAAGCTTTCGGCAATCTGCCCCCTGCCCCGCACGGCGGATACGGTCAAAACGTTCATTCGAAATGTGCTCGACGGCAAGGAGACCATCAAATGATTATTTCGCGGACGCCTTTTCGCGTCAGTTTTTTCGGCGGCGGCACGGATTTTACGGAATTTTTTGGCGAGCATGGCGGCTCCACCTTGCTGACCACGATCAACAAGTATTGCTACATTTCCATTCACCGGCTCAGCCCGTTCTTCAAGCACCGTTTCCGCGCCAGCTATGCCCGGACAGAAACAGTCCAGGATCCACGTGAATTTGCCCATCCGCTCATTCGCGAATGCCTGCTGCAGTTTCCGCCCGCGGAGGGGCTTGAGATTTCGCACGTGTCGGATTTGCCGGGCCGGACGGGCTTGGGCACCTCCTCCTCGTTCACCGTGGGGCTGTTGAATGCCCTGCATACGTTTTCCGGAACGCGCGTGACCCCCGAGGATCTTGCGCGCGAGGCCATCCTGATCGAGCGGCAGCGCGTCGGCGATACGGGCGGGCATCAGGATCAATATGCCGCCGCCTACGGCGGGTTCATCCGCGTCAACTTCCTGCGCGACGGACGCGTCGATGTCCGCCGCATGGCGATTTGTCATCAGCGCATCAGCGAAATGGAAAAGCATGTCCTGATGTTTTACATGGGCACGGAACAATCGGCCGAAACCGTGCTCCACGAACAGCGGCAGCGCGTGAAAAAGAATCACGACGCGCTCGTGGAAATGCTGCGCATGGTCGACGAAGCCGAAGCGCTCGTGACCGGCTCTTCCGACATCCTCGGGTTCGGCGAATTGCTGCACCGTTCATGGGAATTCAAGAAGACGCTGTCCGGCGGCATTAGCAATTCTCAGATCGACCAAGCCTACGAGACCGCCCGCAAGGCAGGCGCGATCGGCGGGAAACTGCTGGGCGCCGGCGGCCGCGGTTTCCTGTTGCTGTTTGCGCGGCCCGAGGCTCATGAGGCTATCCGGAGTGGGCTCTCTTCCTTGATGGAAGTTCGCTTTCAATTCGGCCAGGAAGGCAGCCGGATCATCTTTCAGGCGCCGGAATGAACGTTGGCTCCAAACCCAAAGTAGCGCTCTGGTTTCGCTACGGCCCGGCGGAACACACCGAGCTGTTCCATGCCATGCCGCGCATCGTCGAGGCCCTGGCGAAACATGCCGAAGTCCACTACTTCGGCCTGCGCAGCCGAAAGCCCATCCCGGAGGCCATCCTGTGCAACGCAGTCATCCACCATCTGCCGTTTACCATCGACCGGACCTCGGGCCGCGACAAGCTCGTCAAAACAGGGCTCTGGCTCTTGAGCCTGCCGTGGATCGGTTCCTACTGCAAGCATCTCGGCATTCAATTCGTCTACATCGACGAAACCATTCCCCTGACCGCCGGCCTGGCCCGGATGTTTTTCGGACCTAATGTCGCGATAACCGTGGCCGATTTCTTCCTCGATATTTACGCAGACCAACGCCCGCTCCTGAGGCCGCTGGCCCGCTGGATTCAAAGCTACGACTACAGCCAATGGAAGCACCTGCCGCTGATTTTCACGCGCGCGGTCTTCACCCAGCAGTTTCTCTCCTCAAAAGGTTGCGATTCGTCCAAGATTCATCCGGTCTACGATCCCTGCGATATGACCGTCTACCGCCCCGTCGACAAGGCCGCCGCGCGCCGCCGCTTCGGATACGAAGACCGGCACACGGTCCTGGTGCATCACGGCATTCTGCATCCGAACAAGGGCAATGACCGGATTATTCGCGCCCTGGCCGAATTGCGCGACCAGAATCCCGACTTGCGTTATTTACTGATCGGCGACGGCCCGGACATGCCCCGCCTCCGCAACCTGGTCCGGGAGCTGCGCATGGAATCCATGGTCATCTTCACCGGCTGGATTGAGCGGCTGGAGGACGTCAACATGGCCTTGAACGCCGGCGACATCGGCCTGGTCATGCGCATCGGACAATTCTCCGACAACTTTCACACCACCGGCGCGCTGGTCCACAGCATGGCCTGCGGACTGCCCATTCTCGCGGCCCGCCTCGGCGGCGTGGCGGAAATCGTGCGCGACGACGCCAACGGCTACTTATTCGATCCGCAAGATCTTTCGGAATTCAAAACGAGGTTGCTGGCGCTGGCGGCGGATCGCTCCCTGCGCGAACGGCTGGGCGCCGCCGCCCATACCATGTCCGTCGATCTTTTCGACATGGACAGCGTAACGCGGCGGACGGTGGACCCGCTACGGAGGTTGCTATGCAAGCCATAATACTCTTGGGCGGCAAAGGCACCCGCCTTCAATCGCTTTATCCCGACCGCCCCAAGGCCCTCGTCCCGATCGCCGGGCGTCCGTTCATCGAATGGCAGATCGACTGGTTGCGCCGGGGCGGCGTCCAGGATTTCCATCTCGCTGCCGGGCATCTGGCGGAGACCATCGAACGATGGGCGGCCCCTCAAAAGGATTACACCGTCACCGTCTCCCGCGAACCGACGCCCCTCGGCACCGCAGGCGGCTTGAAATTCGTCGAACCGTTCATCCGATCCGATCCGTTCCTTGTCCTCAACGGCGACAGCCTCCTGCCTAACCTGGTTTTCCAATCGTTGGAAAACTTCGGACGGAACTTTCCAACGATTGGAAAAACCCATTCGCCGGCCGGCATCGTGGTAACGCGCATCGAGCAGGCGGGGCGTTACGGAACCGTCGAGTTCGACGAAACCAGCCGCATCACCGCCTTCCTCGAAAAACAGGACCGCCAAAACGGCTGGGTCAACGGCGGCTTGTACGTCGTGCCACTGCGGATGCTCGATCGAATCGCCGCCGATCGTCCGGTCTCGATGGAGACGGATATCTTTCCCGAGCTGACCCGGCAAGGCCTGGTCGCGGCCATCCCCTGCCCGTCTCCCTTGCTGGATATGGGCACGCCGGACGGCATCGCGGCGATGGAAGCGTTTCTTCGGCAGCAACCGTAAACCGCATTAAAGCCTATCTCGGCAGGCCGTAGCCCCTTCGCATTTTTTGGTCTTTCAGACACAGCTTGCAACAGCGCAAACCGGGGCGCAGCGCCTGTCTTTGATGCGCAAATCCTCCTTCCTGTAGAGTTCGGGCAAGAAGGATCGTCGCAAAGCGTTGCAGCTACAAGAAGACTTGTTTTTGGAGCGTCGCGCTCCGTCGAGACCGATAGAAGAAGGTTCCGACAGAGCGGAACCCTCCAAAGTCTTTGAGATCGTTTTTTGGCGAACGATAGGCGTGTCGCCTGTCTTTTATACACACATTTGAAGCGGCCATTTTCTGCAAGGCCTTCAGATGAAAGCATTCTGATGAATCAACAGGTGGCCCGGCTTCTCCGAAGACGGGCTCTTCTGGTCCGGAAGCCGCGTTACGGAGAACGCGGCCCACCTACAGAATCCAGCCCTTCATATGCTTACAGATGAATTTCGTGCCATCCATTTGTGTATACAAGACCGGGGCGAGGTCGCCCCGGCTCCAAAAGATAACTACCGCAATGGAACCCCATGTCCAGTTTACTGGCATGGGGTGGCTGTCGCTTGGCCCTTCGACAAGCCAGGCCAGGCGCATGGGGTCGGGCCGATTCCGATCGGCCCCAAAACGGGGGCGCGTCAGTTGGGTCCGGCTGCAAGGCGGTGCAGGCCGGGCAGGACTTTTGTCCGCCCGGCCTGCACCAACGCCGCAGACGGACCCAAATGACGCACCCCCGTTTTGCCCCATGCGCCTGGCCTGCGCTTGTCGAAGGGCCAAGCGGGACTTGCGTTGGAGGAGCACTAAACGCCTCCTCAAAGAACCGGGACGGGGTCGTCCCGGCTCCACACATCTTTAATGCCGCTCGCTCAGATCCTTGTTCGGCCGGAAAAACTCCGCCCATTCCGCCAGACCATAGCTCACGTGCATGACGGGAATCAGCAGGAACAGCAGGAAGTCCTTGAACCGCCGCGTCTCGTTGAACATTTCCAACGTGATGAAAAGATCGGCCAGCGCGTAGAGTCCCAAGTCCATCAGGAAAAGAATGCGGGCCGCTTCGGAGAATACGGAGCCAAGGCCCAACACGATCAACGACAGCACCCAGATCATCGGAACGATGGTCGCCGGTTCGAATTCGACGCCGCCGCGGAATAAACGGATGCGGGTGGCGCCGTAACCCCACATCTGTTTCCAGAATCGCTGAATCGACTGCCGAGGATAGTGGTAAACATAGGCGCGCGGAATGAACATCAGCGTCCAACCCAACTCCTGCGTCTTGTGCGAGGCAATCATTTCTTCGCCAGGATAAAACGCCGGATCGAAAGTACCCATGCCTTCGAAGGCCTTTCGCCGATAGGCCGCGTTGCAGCCGATGATCCGGCTCCAATTGATCGGGCGAGTTTCGTCCTGCCCCTGCCGATAGCGGTCCGCGACATACCCGGCGGCGCGCGACGCCAGCGCCAGGCCGGCAAGCCGGCCCACAAGATTGATGTCCTCAGGAATCAAGCTTGGCCCGCTGACCAAGCCCACCGCCGGATTCTCGAACGGCTCGCAGATCAGCAGCGGCCAATCGGGAGCGACAATGACATCGTCGTCCAGGAAGGCGACGATTTCCGCCTTGCTCGCATGGAAACCCGCGTTCTTCTTCTCGCTGGAGTCGCCCTGTTCGAATTGAATCGGCAAATGAACAATCCGCGGATGCTCGCGCTGCAACTGTTGGAGCTGCTCCAGAATCGCCTCATCCTTGATCTTGCCGGCGACGATGACCTCGGTACTCTCGAAGCCCCGGCAGCGAATGAGCGATTTGAGGGTTTCGATAACGATCGGACGTCCCATTGTCGGGATGACCACGGACAGTTTAATTTCGTCGGACATGAGCAATTCCTGTTTATGACTGCTTACGCAGTCTGTGCTTTCCGACGCTGTTGCAGCACCACCCAGATCGCCGAGCCGGCACAAAGGAGCAACCCAGCCGATTGCACCATGAACGGCCATCGTTCGGGCGAGAAGCTCAAGACCACTTCGTGGATGCCCGGCTCCACAAAGACGCCTTGGAAGAGGTAATCCACCCGATGAACCGGCGCCGGACGCCCATCCACCCAGGCCTTCCAATCAGGATCGTATCGTTCGGCCGCGCGAAGAATGGCCGTTTTTTCCGACGAGACCTGCAAGCGGACTTGTCCTGGACGATAGGCTTTGACGGTGACGGCGCCGGTCAAACCATCTCCTGCGACGGCAGCGGGAATCCCCGTGGTATCGGGCGCCAATAAGGCCTTGGAAAGCGGCGCGAACATCGGCGACGCCAGCGTCTTCAACGTCTCGTCGTCGGACGTTTGGACTTCCCAGCGATCGATCAGACCGTATCGCGGCGACGGAATCTTCAGGTGGGCGATGACATGCTGCCCGGGGCTGGCCGCCGTGGCGGTCGTGAATCGTACGCCGCCCAGAGGATCGGGAAACGCGTTGAAGGCATAGGCCAATTCAAAGGAATTCTTCAGGTTCGGATCGGCCTGAATCTGTCCCCAAAAGCCGGCCGGTCCGGCGATCCATTCGCAGGCGGCGAGTCGCCACAGGTTAAACACCTGCGGCCCCACCTGGCCAAGGAACCGTTTGTAATCCTCCGGCATGCGGGGCATCTGGGTGAAGTTCATCGTACGGATGCCGTAATACGGAAAGACGTACGTCAGCCAGGCATTATAAAAGCTCTCCTGACTGACCAGGGCCGTGCGCTGATATTGCTGGCGGCTCTTTATAAATTTCACTACTTCGTTTTCCTGGATCAGGTTCGGCGGCATGGCGGAGACGTAGTGACGCGCAAGAAATAAGGCGTCCAATGCAACCACGACAATCAATACCCACGCGCCACGCCGGCTCTTGCCTGCGGCCGGGCGCGTAAACCAGAAAATGGCCCCGGCGCCCACGGCCGTCATGAACGCGGCATGAAGCAAAGCCCAGGCGCGATTCTTGACGATGACGGACGCATATGCCCCCCACCCCGCGAACCGCGTCAGCAGGGAGACTTCCGAGGCGGAGGCGACCAGGCCCCACAATAGGAAAAAGGCTGCCACGCCTCCGGCGATCAAGGCAAATCGTTTGATGAGCGCAGCCGAGACATCTTTCAGCAAATCGGCAGGCCCATTCCGCCGCAGCAGAACGTCCAATCCGTAAGCCGCCAGAACGCCGGCCGCTAATTGGAAAACGTGCAGGAACTTATTCGGATTCCGAATGGAAGAAACCATGGGAAGCAGGTAGAACAACCGATAAAGAGGAAAATATTTTCCGAAGGAAAGCAGCAACGCCGCCAGCAGCGCCGCGCTCCAAAACCAGACGTCGCTCCGCCAGGCCGCTTTTTGTCGCCGGGAAATCCAGGCCGCAAAAACAGCCCATATGGCCATGAGAACGGGAATGGCGCCCATATAATGATTTTCCAGCTTAAAATTCTGGAAACCCTGCCGGGTGGTTTCCCAATCGGCGCTGCGCCCCATGCGTCCGTAGTACGGCCCTTCCGGTTCTCCGGAACGCCAGCCCATGAAACCCGGCGCGACAAAATCGATCGATTCTTCCGGGGGCCAGCTCCATTGCGTGGAAAAATCCCAGCGCTCTTTCGGATCTTCCTGCGTAACGTTGGTCATGCCCTGAACGCTGGTCCGGTACCCCATCCACAACGGACAAAAAGCCATCAGCATCGTCAGCACGCCCATGGGCAAAAGCACCTTGAACAGCGCCGGGACGTTCCAACCATGTTCCCGAATCACGGCAAACAAAGCGTAAGGCGCCAGGAACATGACCACGAAAAGCGCGACGTCGGCCTGCTCCAGAAACATGCCGCCCAGGGCGCCGCCCGCCAAGACCGCCCAGGCCGGGCTGCGATTCTTCGCCGCCTTCTCGATCAGCCACAAGGACAGCGCAGCAAACATCATGACGCCGAATTTTCCGATATGCCCCGCATACGTCAGCGTAAAATTCGAGCCCACCCAGCAGGCCGTCAACGCGCCCAACGCGCAGGCCGCCCAGCCCTGTCCCCGCTCTCGCAGGAACAAGCCCAAAAAGACCGACATCAAAATCAAGTCCGCCGCATGAATAAAATTGGTGAAAAAGCCCGCCGGCAGAATCCACAACAGCAGATTGGTCCAGTTCAAGGCTTCATACTGCGGCATGCCGACCAAAACAGCATCGTACCACCCGCCCAGGAACAAGTACGGCAGGGCTGTTTTCCGAAGGGCCAAGGCCCCGACGTTGTCGTCCGTCGTGAATAAAATCGCCCCCGGCAACAGCAGCACGCGAAATACCAGCAAGCCAAACGCCAAAGCCCCCAGCAGAAAAACCCAACCCGACCGCTCACTCGTCCATTTCTTTAAAAAAGTATTCATACGATGTCTTCGCTTCCTTTAGCCTGTACCCCTTTCGGCGTTCTAAAAAGAATAATCAACAAGGCGACCATCGAACAAAAGGAGGCCGCTCCAAACACCCAGATCATTTGCCAGAGGGACTGGTGAAACAAGGCCACTCCTCCATAGTAAAGGCCGGCGCAAACGACAAGAGGAATCGTGCATTCGAACCGATGTTGCGCCAGCTCGAAATTCATGAGGATGAAGGTCAGCGCCAACGGAGCCATAGCCCAGCAAACGCCGCGCACCAAGGCCATCGACTGCGCGGTGGGCGCCGCATCCTTGAACAAGACCAGCAACGGAATTTGGGGAAATATCGAACAAACGATCGCGGCCGACAGCACCATGACGGCGCTGTAGAACAGCGCCCGCGTCAAGGTGCGCGCATGCGCATTCGACCATTCGCCTCGCGAGACCACCTTGGGAAACATGGCCACCACAATCGGCTGAACCAGGAAAACCATTGTACGCCCGATAGTCGAGGCCCGGGCGTAGTTGCCGTAATCCTCCACTTGGATGAAATAATGCTTCACCAGCATCGCATCGGAATTCATGAGCATCGAGAACGCCAGCAAGGTCGCCAGGGAAACCAGAAAATACCGGTCGGTCGATTCGATCGCCTGGCCGGAGGTTGAGCCCCTTCGAACGACCCACAGAACCCCCGTAATGCCGATGGCCAGGCTAATGACCGAACCGATGCCGTGCGCCGCCAGACCGTACAGCGCCGACGGAGCGTACGCATAGACCAGATAAGCGCCCAGCAACAAGCGAATCACGCCCCAGCCGTTGGCCGTAATCGACATCCAGACAAACGATTCGCCCCCTTGCAGCACGCCGCTAAAAATCGGTAAAAAGAACGTCACCAGCAACGTCATGACGGTAATCAGGACGATCGTCGAAGTCTCCAGGTGAAAAAACGACGCAATGTTCCCGCGAAAAACATACGCCAAAACGCCCAAGGGAATCGTGACCAGCAGCAAACGGCGCACCCACTGCTTCAGTAACCGGAAAATGTCGCTGGATCGGCCGTCGTTGATGAAATGCCGCGAGTAATGCGCCAATGTATTTTGCAGCGCCAGCATGGGCGTCGCAAACAACAGAATGATGCCCAACATGGAAACGAGAACCCCATATTCCTCTTTGGAAAGCTCTCGACCCATCACGACATGAAACAGCAAATTCGCCACGCTGGCGGCATGCGTAAAAACCAGCACGATCAATCCATGCCGGATCAATCCGTCCTGATCGAATGATTTAAGCCGTTCGAACACTGTCCTTGTCCTAACCTCTTTTTAAGGCTTACCTGACTGCGCACTGCCCTTCGTTCGCGGCGTTTATACACTTGCCCTCAGGACCCCCGCAAGTTAATCCGGCCCGGAGGGTCATGCCATCGTCATGAAGTGGGCCTAAAGGTGGCCCGGCTTCTCCCTGCCCGCAACGCTTCTCGTAGCGATGCGCAGGCGGGCGAAGACGGGCTCTTCGGTTTTCTGAAGCCGCGCTGTGTCCGGCAGAAGAAGGTTCCGATAGAGCGGAACCCTCCAAAAGCGTGAGATCTTTTTTGCACCCGACAGGTCCTCCCTCGGGAAATGCACTCGCTTATTCGTAACTTTCTGCCCCAAAATTACAAATCGACCCTAATTTGTGCAAAATCCTTGCCTTTTCCAAAAGAAAGACTAAATTGTCCCCCCTTGCAGATATTACGCCAGGAAGTCCATGAATAAAAAGATTCGAAATATTGGTATTATCGCTCACGTCGACCACGGGAAAACCACGTTGGTGGACAAGTTGCTACGCGAAGGCGGCGCTTTCCGCGTCAATGAGGCGCTCACGGAGCGCGCCATGGATTCCATGGATCTGGAACGCGAAAAAGGCATCACCATCAAAGCCAAAAATGCCTCCATTCACTGGCACGGCTACACGATCAATCTCGTCGATACCCCGGGGCACGCCGATTTCGGCGGCGAAGTGGAACGTATTTTGAAAATGGTCGACGGCGTGCTGGTTCTCGTCGATGCCGCCGACGGCCCCCAAGCCCAAACCCGTTTCGTTTTGCGGAAGGCCCTGCAAAACGGTCTTAAACCCATTGTCGTCATCAATAAGATCGACCGGGAAAACGCCAATCCTCATCGCGCTCACGATCAGGTTTTGGAATTGCTCCTCGAATTGCACGCCAATGAAGATCAATTTAACGCGCCGTTCATCTATGCCAGCGCGCGCGACGGATATGCGCTGAACGAAATCGGCGAAAAGCACCACGGCATGAAGCCGTTGTTCGACGCGATCATCAAGCACATCCCCGCGCCCGAAGCCGACTTGAAAGCGCCCTTTCTCATGCTGGCCAGCAATATCGACTGGAACGATTACGTCGGACGCATCGCCATCGGCAAAATTTTGAGCGGCAAGGTAAAAACCGGCGACGAACTGGTCTGCATCCATAAAGACGGACGTCGCGAGCGCGCCAAGGTGACCAAGCTGTTCACCTTCTCCGGCATGCGCACCTCGGATTCCGCCGAAATGAGCCAGGCGGGCAACATCGTAGGCATCTCCGGCTTCGACGATTTGGACATCGGCGAAACCTTGTGCGATTCCGAGGAACGCCAACCGATCCCCTTTACCGAATTGGATCCACCGACCATTCAGATGCAGTTTTGCGTGAACGATGGCCCCCTGGCCGGACGCGAAGGCTCCTACCTCACCTCCCGGCATCTGCGTGAGCGTCTCTACAAAGAGACCCGTATGAACATTTCGCTCCACGTCCAGGACGGCGAAGCGCCGAACATCTTTCTGGTCAGCGCGCGCGGCGAACTGCAAATCGCGATTTTGGTCGAACAAATGCGCCGCGAAGGCTTCGAAGTGCTGGTTTCCCGCCCGGAAGTCATCATGAAGAAAGACAACGGCGCCAATCTGGAGCCTTTCGAATCGCTCTGGATCGAGCTGCCCAACGAATGCCTTGGGGACATCATGCAAAATCTGGCCTCTCGCAAGGCGCAGATCACCAACATGAGCCACCACGGGAATCAGGTCAGCCTGGAAGCCGTCATTCCCACGCGCGGTTTGATCGGGCTGGAAACCGATTTGGTCAATTGCACCAGCGGCCGCGGCCTCATGAGCCACATGTTCAAAGAATACGCCCCCTTTGCGGGCGGCGTTCGCGGCCGGCTCACCGGAACGCTCGTCTCGATGGAAAATGGCGTCACAACGGCCTATGCGCTGGACGGCCTCCAGCAACGCGGCAAGCTGTTCGTCGGTCCCGGCGAGGAAGTCTACGAGGGCATGATCCTCGGCGAAAATCCCCGCACGGAAGACATGCCGGTCAATCCGACCCGCGCCAAACACCTGACCAATATCCGTTCGCACGGCGAAGGCAAAGGCATCATGCTGGAACCGGCCATTAAAATGTCGCTCGAGCACGCCATCGAATACATCGCCAACGACGAATACGTCGAGGCGACCCCGAAGAGCCTGCGCCTGCGGAAGAAAATTTTGAAGTCCGTCCAACGCAAACGGGCCAGTCATTCGGCAAAAGACGGAGAATAAAGCTGGGACGTATGGGACAAATAAGCAGCGGGAGTTCCCATAATTCATTTGCGGTCGGCAGGATTGCAGAGTACTTTTTGGAGGTCCACTGTTCATGCCTCATGAATATCTTTGATGGGGGCGATTGGTTTCGACGTGTAGGTTGAAGCTTCAGTGGCGCGCCGAGGACCCCGGTTGGCCTCGTAAAACTTCCGGGAAAAACAATAAAAGCCAACCAAGAATTGGCCCTCGCGGCTTAGTTCCGCGACGTCTGACTGCTAACGCCTGCTAGGCGGCTCGGACGACGACAGCAGGATAGGTGATCCACTGGGCGACCGGGTGGAGAACCGAAACACTTACGTGGCCGCTGGTCCCGACAATGGCCTGTTCGCCGGCAGTTGGCGGGATAAGATTTAAAGACGAAACACGCGCGTAGATGCTGTTGTGACTCTTATGCGGACGGGGGTTCAATTCCCCCCGCCTCCACCATCTTCTCTCCAAATACCCTGTCTTTCAGGGAAATTGGTGATGAACGGCAGTTTCTATTTTACAATATATATTTAGTAGACTTATTTGGGTCTATTAACCAGTATATTGGCAATGTTTATACCAAATAGAGGCTTTTAATGAATATAGGCATGACAACAAAGGAACAGGAAACCGAGCTTGGGCGGCAGTTGCGGGATCTTCGTTTGCGGCGGAATATCGATCAGCGTCAGCTTGCCGAGCAAGCGGCGGTGGCGCTCAACGCGGTTAAGAATCTGGAGAGCGGCAAGGGCGCCACGGTTTCGTCTCTTATCAAGGTGTTACGCGCTCTGGGCCAGGAGAAGTGGCTGGGCACGCTGGCGCCCCCGGTTTCCATCAGTCCGTTGCAAATGCTGAAATCCAAGCCGGTCCGACAACGGGCCTCGAGAACAAAGGGATTGCCGCGTGTTTAAACCGGTTGAAGTAATCGAAACCCGCGTATGGGGGCGAACGGTCGGTGCCGTGGCGCTGGATCCACGGCTTGGATATTATGCGTTCGAGTACGATCCGGCCTTTGTCAAATCGGGCATCGAGCTGGCGCCGCTGACCATGCCGCTTTCCCAGGCTCAGGCCCCTTTCATTTTTACCGATCTGCCGGAAGCAACCTATAAACGGCTGCCGGCCCTGCTGGCCGACGCGCTGCCGGACGATTTCGGCAATACGCTGATCGACGGCTGGATGGCCGCCAAAGGCGTTGAGCGTTCGCACATCACCCCGCTCGATCGTCTGGCCTATATGGGCAAGAGAGGCCTGGGCGCCATGGAATTCCATCCGGCGCGCAGCCCTGCCGTAACCCAACATACGGCGCTATCCCTCGCGAAACTGGTCGAGAGCGCCCGCCGCGCCATACAGGGAGATCTCGGTTCGGAACCTTTGGCCGGCGCCGCGCTGCAGCAAATCATCCGGGTGGGAACCTCTGCGGGCGGCGCAAGGGCGAAGGCCGTCATCGCCTGGAATCCGACGACTCAGGAAATTCGCGCGGGACAGTTCGATGTCGCCCCCGGCTTCGAACACTGGCTGCTAAAATTCGACGGCATGGGCCCCGACCGGGAACTGGGCGGTTCACAAGATTACGGACGGATCGAGTACGCCTACCATTTGATGGCCACCGCCGCCGGAATCACCATGTCGTCCTGCCGGCTGCTGAAAGAAAATGGTCGGGCACACTTCATGACCCGGCGCTTCGATCGCGAAGGCCATCGCAAACATCATATGCAGACGCTCTGCGCCATGATCCACTTGGATTACAAACAAAAGGCCAGCCACGATTACAACCAGCTTTTTCAAACCATTTCCCAGTTAAATCTCGGGTACGAGAACATGGAGGAAGTTTTCCGGCGGATGGCCTTCAATGTAATGGCGGCCAATTGCGACGATCACTCCAAAAACACTTCGTTCCTGTTGCGCGAAGGGCAGAACTGGACGCTCGCTCCGGCGTACGACATAACGCACGCTCACAATTCTGCCGGCGAATGGACGAACCAACACCTCATGGGGGTAAACGGTAAATTTGCCGGCATTAACCGAGCGGACTTGCTGGCCATTGCCGACCGGTTCGGCATCGGCACAGCCAGCAAGGTTCTTCAGCGGATCGCCAAAGCGGTTACGTCCTGGCCGGACTTTGCCGCACAAGCAGAGGTGTCATCCGACGAAACCAGCAGGATCAAAAGCCATCATCATGTGCTTTAAGGGGACCCCTCGAGGAAGACGACAAGAAGCTGCGCCGCTTGGTCAACGAGATCCACGCGAGATTGGAGGAGAAGCGGGAGTATTCGGGTCGGACCAAAAACAATGTTGTTTTTCAAGGGGTTACGCTTAAAAAACGCCTAAATCGGCTTCTCCTGCAGTTCGGGGATGCCGCTGCGGGATTGCAGGTGGCAGATGGCGATGGCGAGGGCGTCGCCGGCGTCTTCCTGGGGCAGGTCCGGCAGGCCGAGGATGGTCATGACCATTCGCGCTACCTGGTCTTTTTGGGCTGCGCCGAACCCGGTCAGACTTTGTTTGACGCTTCGGGGGGAGTATTCGTAGATCGGGATGCCGGCCGATGCGCAGACGGCAATGGCCACGCCGCGCGCTTCGCCGAGGATCATGGCGGTTTTGGCGTTCTTGAAGAAAAAACCGCCTTCGATGGCGGCGGCTTCGGGTGCGGTTTGGGTGATCAGATGACGCAGGTGGTCGTGGATTTCCCGCAGGCAAAAAGAATGAGGGCGACCCGAAGGATTTCGGATCACCCCATATTCTACGGCTTTTATCCGACCGGACTTGGCTTCCACCACGGCGTAACCTGACGACCGCAACGAGGTGTCGATGCCCAATATTCGCATGGTCCTCCGGTCGGGCAAAGCCCATCGACTAAGCTAATAGGCTGTCGTCGATGTCCGCATTGGTATAAACGTTCTGCACGTCGTCGAGATCTTCCAATTCCTCGATGAACTTGACCAGCGTGCCGGCTTTGTCTTTGTCCGTTACCGGCGTGTAGGTGTCGGGAATCAACGAAACTTCGGAGGATTCCATCTGGATGCCCGCTTTGCTCAACGCTTCGACGACATTGTTGAACTTGGAAGGATCGGTCAGAACTTCGAACTTGTCGTCTTCCTTCTGCATATCGTCGGCGCCGGCTTCCAGCACGAGTTCCATCAGCTTGTCTTCTTCGATCTTGGTCGCATCGATAATGATCTGGCCCTTGCGGGTGAAGGAGCGCATGACCTGCCCCTGCCCGGCGAGGTTGCCGCCGCAACGGGTAATGACGTGCCGCACTTCAGCCACCGTACGGTTGCGGTTGTCGGAGAGGCACTGGACAATCAAGCCCACGCCGCCGGAGGCATAGGCTTCGAACATGATTTCCTCGAGCGCGGCGCTCTGAAGTTCGCCGGTGCCTTTCTTGATGGCGCGGTCGATGTTGTCGGAAGGCATGTTCACCTGCTTGGCCTTCTGCAGCATCGTTCGCAGGGAAATGTTCGCTCCCGGATCGCCGCCGCCGGCTCTGGCGCAAATCATGATTTCCTTGGCCAGCTTGCTGAAGACCTTGCCCTTCTTGGCGTCGGTAGCGGCCTTCTTGTGTTTAATCGTTGCCCATTTACTATGTCCACTCATTCAGATACTCCCTTACTTATAAAAATCCGGATACATCCCGGCCGTCCGGCGCTGCCCTCCAAGAGCCTGCCGTCTTTCCTTTCCGTTCCCGGCGCCCTCGTGGGGCTGCTTGTTATTCCTCTTGTTGATGTTGCTTATTCTTTTGGGCCTCGGCGATGATCTTCTGCGCCACATTCGACGGTACGATGTCGTACCGGGCAAACTCCATCTCGAACGAGCCGCGTCCACCGGTGATGCTGCGCAGTTCGGAGGAATACTTCAGCATCTCCGCCTGCGGCACTTCCGCCGTGATCACTTGCATGCCGTCTTCCGCGCCCATGCCCAAAATACGCCCCCGCTTGTGATTCAAATCGCCGTTGATCGGGCCCATATAATGCTCCGGGACCATGATCTTGACGGTCATGATCGGCTCCAGCAAGACCGGATGCGCATGGCTCATGCCGTCCGAAAAAGCCCGTCCGCCGGCGATTTTAAATGCAATTTCCGAAGAGTCCACATCGTGGTACGAGCCGTCATAGACGGTGACCTTGGTATTGACTACCGGGCACCCGGCCAGCGATCCGCGGGCCATGGAATCCACCAAGCCCTTTTGAATGGCCGGCAGGAAGTTTCGAGGAATCGACGTGCCGACGATGGCATCTTCGAACCATTCGGGATCGTCCGGCTGCTTGGGTTGCACGCGCAAATACACTTCGCCGTATTGTCCGCGTCCGCCCGATTGCTTCTTGTGCTTGTAGTGGCCTTCGCCCAGGGCGGTGACGGTTTCCTTGTACGGAACCTTCGGAGGGCTGAGCACGATTTCGACATGGCTGCGAGCTTTCATGCGCTCGAGAGTCACGTCCAGATGCACATCGCCCATTCCATGCAGGATCAGTTCCTTGGTTTCCGCATTCCGATCGACGATGATGGTCGGATCGTCGTCGGCCACCCGGTGCAGCCCGGTGCCGATCTTGTCTTCGTCGCCCTGCGTCTTGGGCGCCACGGCATAGGCCATGACCGGATTCGGGAAAACGATCGGGGTAAACTTGATGCTCTGACCGACGGAGCAAAGGGAATCGTTCAGCACGGTCGCCTTCAGCTTGGCTAGGGCAATGATGTCGCCGGCTTTCGCCTCCACCGCGATTTCCTGCTTCTTGCCATTCAGATAGTAGACGGCGCCATAGCGTTCCTTTTGCTCTTTCACGCTGTTGTATATTTCGCCATCCGGTTTGAGAGTGCCGCCAAATACGCGCACCAGGGTCAGTTGACCGACGAAGGGATCGTTGATGACCCGCCAGACCAATCCCGAGAACGGGGCCGTCGCGGTCACATCGATCGCCTTGCCTTCGGCATCCTTCCTCGGGCGATCGGCCGGGGACGGGAACAAGCGCGTGATGCCTTCCAGCAATTCGGTCACTCCGACATCCTTCAACGCCATCACGGGGAAGATTGGAATCAGCTTGCCCGAGTTGACGGAGGCGCGCAGGCCCGCGGCGAGTTCGTCCATGGTGAGGGCTTCGCCGCCCAGGAATTTTTCCAACAGGGCATCGTTCGATTCCGCGGCGGCTTCGACGAGCTTGGCTTTCGTTTCTTCCACCGCGTCGGCCATGTCGCCGGCGTTTGTGGCTCCGAGGACATCGATCACGCCTTGGCCGTCGGCCGTCGGGATCACAGCGGGAATGCACCGAGAGCCCCAGATGGATTGGATATTGGCGACGGTCGCGTCGAAGTCGGCGTTTTCCTTGTCGAGCCCCGTGATAACGATCCCGCGGGGCAGGCCCAACGTCTCGCAACGACGCCAGGCTCGATTGGTTCCGACTTGGATGCCGCCGGTGGCGTCAATGACCAACAATCCGACGTCGGTGATGGCGCTGGCCGCGACCATTTGGCCGTAGAAATCGGCGTACCCCGGCGTATCGAGCATGGTCAGATCTATTTTTTGGCCGTTCTTGGCCTTGTAGATGCCGTCAAAGGGTTTGGCCCAGACGGTTATTTTTCGGTGTTTTTCCTCGTCCGTCCAATCCGCCATACTGGAGCCGTCAGCGCTGGAACCCAGCCGGTCATTCGCACCCAATTTAAACAGAAGCGCATCGATCACCGCAGTTTTTCCACTCCCCGTATGCCCCATCAAAGCGAAATTACGAACATCAGCAATCGCAATATCCTTCATCATTCATTCCTTCTGTTGACGGTCCATTATCCGAAACGGTTTTGAATCCGACAAATCTTTCACACACCCATAGCGCTTTTCAGCGCCAGAAGCAGAAAGAGGCTTGGATTTAATACACGAATTCAACTTTCCGTGCAATGGTTTTCCCTGGTACGACAAACGGAAGAGGGAAAAGGGAAAACGGAAAACTGGAAAACGGAAAAATTACCGATGTTCCGAGCCGCCCTTTTTTCCGTTTTCCGTCTTCCGGTCTTCCGTTAGTTTTTCGTCTTCGGTGATTTTCACCGCGCCTTTGGGGGTCATTTTGAAGCCGAGTTTGGCGATAAAATCACGACCGCTTTGATCCTGTTCCTTGTGAAAACGAGGGCCTTGCTTGAACGATAGCGTCTGCATGCTTTGAATCCAGGCGGAGAGCTGTCGGCTGATCTCGGAAGCAGCCTCCCTCAAGCGTTCGGCCTGCGAGGGATCTATGTAGCCAAGATCTTCTGCATTATAGAGTTGTGATCTCGTTTCGCCCGCGCTCCCCTTGGCGTAGAAAAGAAATTGGATCAAATCCGCCGTCGAACCTCGCTCATGGCCTTCGGCGATGTTGGAAGTAATGGAGACCGCCGCCCGCTGAATCTGATCGCACAATCCAAAATCCCGCGAAAAAGGCGCCCGCCTCGTATGCTCGTACACCGCCCTTACCAACTCCCGCCCCGCCCTCCACACCGGCAACTCCTCAAAACGCTTGTGCCCCTTTTCCATTTCTCCCCCCCTCTTCATTTTCCGTTTTCCCTTTTCCGTCTTCCGTTTTCCGTCTTCCGTCTTCCGTTTTCCGTCTTCCGTTCCCAACGCCCGAAGAATCCGGTCGTCCACCTCACGGGAGTAATGCAGGATGTCGCGGTAGTTGTTCAAATCGGTAACGATGTCGTCCCAGGTTTGGAAATCGTACACGCGCACATGAGGCAAGAGCGCCAGCGAGTCCATGACATACCGTTTAAAATCGTTCGCCGCCTCAAGAACGCCTTCCTTGGCGGCCGCTTGATACGCCACGACGGAAAGCGGCGGGAAGTAAACGTCGAACCGGACGTTCGGATGCTCGCGCATCAACGACAGGGCATTTCGGTCGAAGCTGGCGCGCAGGGCTTCAACGGTGAATGCGTCGCGCGCGAAACGCCGGAAGCCTCTCGCATAAGCCTCCTCCTCCTTGGCCCACTTCTGCAGCACCGCGGCTTCCGAATAGGCTTCGGGCTGGGCGTAGGTGTTATGCAAGCGATCCAACGCCAGCAGCTTCCTTTTTTTCCGCCCCCATTCCGACCGCACGATATCGGCCGAGGATCGGAACACGTCCAGATTGAGCAAGTAACTCAGATCGTTGAAAGGGTTGCGATCGTAAAGATATGTCGGGAACTCCCCCTCCTCCTGGGCGGTGCGGTCCGGCGCGCCCCGAAACGCAAAAATGTCCAGGCACCACAGCACCCGTTCGGCCCGCCCCGCGCGAAAGGCGACTTGGAGGATACGGGATATCTCGTGCGCGCTGGCGCCGGCAAACGACAAATTAATCGATCGGACTCCAAGAATATCGTCCACATGCGACGGGGCCAAACTCTCGGCCAACGACGAGCCGACCACGACCGTGTCGTACGGATAATTCTTGGCCAGCCCCGGATTTTGATATCGCTGCTGCAACGAGAAATCGGGCGCATAAAAAGCCCGGCGATAGAATTGCAGCGGATCGATCGTCCAATTGAACAGGGCAAACCCCGCCAGCGGCAGCAGGCTGATGCCGAGCAGACAAATCACATATCGTCCAAATCGTTCGTTCATGCGCCTCAAAACTGGAAGTACAAAAACTCCGTAACCCGGCTCACGCTGAGCCGGACCAAAGCCAAACCGGCGAGCAAAGCCACCCCCGCCGCCCACGCCAGGGACGGCCGCCAGCGAAAGGTCTTGGCCGGCAACGCAGGTCCTGCCTGCAAATAAGCGCCCATCCATTCCTGCGAGTTCGGACAAACCCACACGACTCCCATCAGCCCAATAAGAAACACCCACGCGCCCCACCCCAGACCAGCCCCCTGCCAGCCATTCAGGCCCAGCAAGCCCCGATAGATTCGTCCAGCCGACTCCACATCGACCGCGCGAAACAGCACCCATCCCGCCAAAACGGCAAGAAACGTAACCCCGCTGGAAACCGCCCGGATCGCCGGGGACGTTGGGTCCCCGCACACATGACGCCACGCATGATTGACGATCAGGTAAACCCCATGCAGCGCCCCCCACAGCACAAACGTCCACCCCGCCCCATGCCAAAGTCCGCCCAACAGCATCGTCACAAATAAATTCACATACCGCCGCACCGCCCCCCGTCGGCTTCCGCCCAGCGGGATGTAGAGATAGTCGCGCAGAAATCGCGACAGCGTGATGTGCCAGCGTTTCCAAAACTCGATGATCCCCGTGGCCTTGTACGGCGAGTTAAAATTCAACGGCAGATCGATGCCGCACATCTTCCCCAAGCCGATGGCCATATCGGAATAACCCGAGAAATCGAAATAGATCTGAAACGTATAAGCCAGCACCCCGCCCCAGGCTGTGAAGAAATCCGGCGCCTGGCCTCCCGCCGCCGCGCTGAACATTGGCGACGCATACACGGAAACGTTGTCGGCCAGCAGCACCTTCTTTGCCAGCCCCAGCCCAAACATCGTAAACCCGATCGCCAGATTACGCGCATTCAGCCGGTACGTTTCCCGGTTTCCGAATTGCGGCAGCATCTCCTTGTGATGCACGATCGGCCCTGCGATCAACTGCGGAAAATATGCTACAAAAAGAGTGTAATGCAGAAAATTATACTCTTTGGTTTCGCCCCGCCACGCGTCCACCAGGTAGGCCATTTGCTGGAACGTGAAAAACGAAATCGCCAGCGGCAGGATAATGGTCCCCACCGACCAGTCCGTCTGAAACGCCTCGTTCAGGTTTTGCACAAAGAACCCGGCGTACTTGTAGTAGCCTAGCAGCCCCAGATTGAAGATCATGCCCGCCGCGAACAGGCTGCGCCGAACTGCTTTGCGCTCCGCCGGAAATCGCACCAACGCGTAACCCACGGCATAATTCACCCCGATCGACAGCAACAGCAGCGGCAAATACCGCGGATTCCACCAGCCATAATAGACCAAGGAAGCCGCCGCCAGCCATCCCATGGCCGGCTCATGGGTTTTCGCCTGCCCCAGCAAAAAGAAACCCAGCAACACGACCGGCAAAAATACAAAGATGAAAATATCCGAATTAAACAGCATGCCGCCCCAGTCCACTTTTTCCAATCATTGGAAAAAATCCTCCCACATTTTCCAATCATTGGAAAATCAGGCTTTATGATTACAAAAGCTAAATGCTAGATTATGACCATGCGGATTTCAATTATAACCCCAACATATAACAGCGCGCGCTTTCTGGAGGAGACGATCCGCAGCGTGGTCTTGCAAAGGGAGAGCGGCGTCGACATGGAGTACATCGTCGTCGACGGCGGCAGTACCGACGGCACGATGGATATCGTCCGCAAGTGGTCAGGCCATATCGACCGGTTCGTTTCCGAGCCGGACAAAGGTCCTGCCGACGCGCTCAACAAAGGACTGCGCATGGCCACGGGCGACGCGCTGGCTTGGTTAAACGGGGACGATCTCTATCATCCCAATGCACTGGCGCGGGCCATCGCAACGCTGGAAAAACATCCCGAGCGCGCCCTTTGCTTCGGTCATTGCCGCATCGTAGACGAGTCCGGCGTCGAAATCCGCCGGGGCATCACGCGCTTTAAAGAGGCGTTTTTTCCATTTTCTTCGCGCTTCACGATCCGCTCGATCAACTACATTTCCCAACCGGCGATGGTCTTTCGCCGTCGCGCTTTCGAACTGGCCGGCTTTCTCCGGGAGGATCTCAAGGCGGCCTTCGACTACGAATTTACGCTTCGCTTGTGGCGTCACGGCGGAGCCGTTTACGTGCCGGGCGCGCCCCTGGCGGATTTTCGCTGGCATCCGGGCTCGATCAGCGGCCAGGGATTCGCGCGGCAATTTCGCGAAGAATTCGACGCGGCCGCCGCGGATGCCGGACGATTCTCATTGCCGACCCTCCTGCATTGGTTTGTCCGATGGGGCATCGTCGGCTGCTATACAGCCCTCACCGCGCGCGTCCGGGGGCAAAGCCCTTAATGAGAATCGGCATCAACACCCTGTTTATGATTCCCGGCGAAGTCGGCGGTTCGGAAACCTATCTTTGCGAAACCCTCCGCGCATTGCTGGCGCAAGATGGCGATGAATATGTGCTGTTCACCAACCGGGAAAACCACGATATCTGTCGCAAGCGATTTGGCGATTGCCCGCGCCTTCGGTGCGACCCCTTGAACTTCCGCGCCGGGAATCGCTATGCCCGCATCGTCCGGGAACAAACCCAACTGCCCGCTCATGTATTCCGAGCCGGCGTAGATGTGCTGTGGTCGCCGGGCTATACGGCGCCTTTGTTTGCACGCTGCCCGCAAGTGTTGTCGGTGCTCGACATGCAATATAAAAGCCATCCGGACGACATGACTCCGCTGGCCCGGCTGGTCACCCATGCCCTCGTCTACGTCGGAGTACAACGCGTCGAACAGCTCTTGACCCTTTCTGATTTTTCCTGCCGGGAAATTGTTCGCCACGCCAAAACGACGGCGGCCAAAATCACGGTGACGCATCTCGCGGCCGACGAAACATTCAGAAATGAAATTTTAGCCGACCGAAAGACCGCCATATTGGAGCAAATGGGAATCGATCGGGCGCCCTACCTGTTATGCATCGCCAACACTTATCCACACAAAAATGTGGCCGCCCTGGTGCAAGCGTTTGCGATGCTGGAATCGGAGATCTCCCATGATTTGGTCCTGGTCGGCAAACCACGTTTGGGCGAGCCCGCCGTACAAGCGGCTTTGCACCGTTTGAAGAATCCGGCCCGGGTTCATCGCATAGCCAACGTAAAACGAGACAGCCTGGCCGCCTTGTATCAGGCGGCGGATTTATTTGCTTTTCCTTCTCGCTACGAAGGCTTCGGGCTGCCGGTCTTGGAAGCCATGGAATCTGGGACGCCCGTGCTGACCACGCGTTGCGGGTCCATCCCTGAAGTGGGCGGCGATACGGTGGAATATGTGGACGACCCCACCGCCGAAGCTTTCGCTTCGCGCTTGCGCGTCCTGTTGAAGCGCCCGAAAGCCGAGTGGAAAACGCAAATCGCCCGCGCGAAGGAACGCGCAGGCGATTTTTCCTGGAATACGACCGCGATGCTCACCCGACAGGCTTTTTCCGCCGCCCTTCACGCCCGCACGCCTCAGTGCCCGGTCGTACGGTAGGAGCCGACTTCGGGCACTCGATAAATCAGCATCGCGCGGTTTTCGAACAGGCGCTCAAACCGCGAATCGTTTCGAATTTGATCCACAAAATAATCCGGGTAGACCCCATAGTTGGTGATCTCTTTGTCCACCGGCGAAATCAAATGCTTTTTGATCGCCAAGGCTCCGATGCCGTTACGCCGCAGCATCTCCAGACGGACATCGTTCTCCGCGCGCCAAAAATCGCGGAGCGTGTAGCCCATGTACCAGTCGTAAGGCGCAGGAAAAAAGCGGTAATTGCCTTCCGGATACATGAACAGCTTGGCCGGCCGCGGCGAATTTTTCTCAAGAAATCGGATGGCCTCCCACGTGTCGGACGATACTTCGCGCAACCGGTACACCTTGAGATACACGGGCCCGGCTTGCAGAACCGCCAACGTAGCCACAACCGCCAAGACCAGCTTGGCGCGAGGCGTGCGAACGGCCCATTCCACAAAGGGCAGCAGCAGAAAAGGAATCGCCGGCAAAAAGAACCGGGCATCCGGCGCCGTGCGCAAGATGTAGGCCGCCGGAATCACATACGACAAACCGATGGCCCACAGCCAGCCGGTCGAGGGCGTCGAGGCCGGGCGCGAGCCCCGAACCGCGGCGCAAAGGCGCAAGCCCAGTCCCCCCAAGGCCACCAGCCAGATCAAAGCGCCGCCATAGATCAGGAAATTAATCGGCAGACGCAAATCGCCGGGATGGTTGGCTTTAATTTCCGCGCCATACGTCGTGACAATCAACGGAGGGGGCGCAGAAACCTCCGCCGCCGGCGAAGAGATTTGCTTGGATTCCACCACCACTTCTTTTTTGCCGAAAGAACGAACCAGCCAATTTTTCCAAGATCCGATGGTGTTGGAAATCGTTTGCACGGGATACAAACCGGCCTGGGCATGGAGCCGAAGAGCTTCGTTCCAACCGGCCGAATAGAAGCTCACCACCAAAACAGCCAGCACGAGCGACAACGCCGTCCGCACCCGGCCCGCCGGGGAAGAATCGCCTTCGTTTCGTTGCTTCCACGCCGATACGCCCCAATACAAAAAGAAGACCGGCAAGAAAAGAAAAGCCGTTTCCTTCAAGGCCATCGCCCACAACAGAAACACCAAACCCCACCAACGACGACCGATCGTCAGCAAATAAAACGCCGTTAACACTTGGGCCGTGACGGGAATATCCTGATAGAACGCGACGGAAAAAATAATGGCGGCCGGCATGCTGGCCAGCAGCAGCAGATAAAGGACCGGCGCCTGTGTCCCTGCTCCGCCCCGGCGGCGGGCCATCAAAAAAGCCACCCAGAGAAGCTGAACCCAAAAAAGCACATGCCAGAACTGGACGCCCTGGAACGAATGGCCCGTCAAGCGATAGACCACGGCCCCGACATAATGCCATCCGGAGACATGCGGATAGCCCCGAACCTCCGGCTTGTCGCTCCAACCGACCGGAATCTCGGCGAGGAAGGTCGGCGTCGTCAAATCCTGAGCCTGCTGCGTCAGCATGTGATAATGAGTGACTTCGTCGCCGATCATGGGTTGAGGAGTCAAGCCGCCAACGATCAAGGCCGCCAGCGCGGAAATACCGATGACGACCCAAGCACAAGCCTTTGAACCCGAAACCGACCGGCTTTTCCGCGCCTTGAAAGTCGAACCCGGCATTTCCACGGCTTCGTTCGGACGGGAACACTCCTGCGCAAGCTTTTCCTCGGCCGGCTCTTCCAGGCGCTTCTCTAATTTTTCCAAGCGCGCCTCCAGCAGCGCGCAGTATTGCGTCAAACGAGACTCGCGATGATCGCCCCGGCTCAAGGCCAACGAGAAGTGGAAAATCACGAGCACGAGAAAGATGAAGAGAACCGCCAGCACGGAGGTGTTGTAATCGGCGCCAAAAATAAGGCCCACCAGATCCAGCGTTCGAGGAAAAATGGCGCTGAGCAGGGTTACGACCCCTGCCCCCATCCAAAGGAGGGCGTATCGTTCCATCAAATGCGACCGGCGGATGGCCTCAAAGGTAATGCCCAGCACCAACACGCTGAGCAATCCGATGGTCAAGCGCAAACGATTGTATTCGCTCAATCCCGCCAGCCAATGAAGGACCCGCGTGTCCATCGCCATCCCCACCAGCGCCGCGCCGATCAAAACTCCGACAACCGCCGGAACGAACCGAATGCGTTTTTCCCAACGCGCCCAAAGGCACAACACCAACATCAACAAACCGGCAAAAGCCGCCATTAAACGCGGCAGCGTCGTCCCCATCCACTGGGAAACGAAAAACAGCAAGGCGTCTTTGATTGCGATTAGACTCATGACTCTTTCAGATAATGCACGGACAATTTTTCATCGACGGGACGCACCCGATCCACGGAAAGGGCCAAGCCCACCTTGAAGGCATAATAGATGGTATCCCAGCGGCCGATGGAAGATTGCCCGGCGGTCCGTTGCCGAAATTGAACGGGCGCTTCGCAAAACGAATAGCCCAGCCGCCGCAAGAGCGCCAAGGCCTCCGGCTCGGGGTAATCGCAGGGATAGCTTCGCGCAAAAAGGGCCAGCAACCGGCGATTCAACAGCCAGAAACCCGAGGTCGGATCGGTCACTCGACTGCGGCAAATCAACGACAGGAAAACGGCAAGCGCCTTGATTCCCAAATAACGAACGCGCGTACTGATCAACTCGTTGGTTGCGCCAAAACGGGCGCCAATGACGAGATCGCAGGACTCATCCCGCATCGTGCGCATCAATTTGCAGGCTTCCATCGGAGGATGTTGCCCGTCCGCATCCATCCGCAAGGCATAGTCGAATCCCATGTTGAGCGCGTATTGGAAGCCGGCTTGAATGGTCCCGCCCACGCCCAGATTGCACGGCAAATCCAGGACGGTCGCACCGCACTGCCGAGCCGCCTCGGACGTGCGATCGTTCGATCCGTCGTTGATCACCACAACCGCCCATTCGGGAAGCGCTTGCTTTACCTCCGCCAGGAAGGATGGAAGAGAGGCCTCCTCGTTGTAGGCCGGAATAAGAATCACCCCGCGGCCTGGCAAAGGCGCGGCGGCAGCGTCTGTTCCTATTTTCAATTCCTCCATGAACGCAGTAGTACTAAAAAAAAAGCGCCGAGTCCATTCCGGACAATCTCGGCGCTGAAAGAATCGCCGCACGGGGATGCGGCGAGCTCTTACGATCTCGCGTTATGTTGCACTGTGGCGAAAATCCGCCATTCGAATCCATCGAAATCCAAAGAGCACTCCCAGCGAAGCCCCACCGGCCAAAACCAGCTTGTAAAAGCCATGCAGAGCGGTGTACTCGAGCGAGGCAAAGCAAATGGCCAAAACGACTCCGCCCGCGATCAAAGGCAGCGGATGCACTTCACGACGATCGATCAAACGAACAAGGCCCGACTGCCAGCCGAAATAAACCGTGGCAACCGCCAGGGCGCATTCAACGGCGAGGAGAACGCCCTTCGATCCATGCGACGACACCCACAAGAGGCTAAGCGCCAAAGCCGTCAAAGCACCCAGCAAAGACCCGATTCCGACCGCCTTGTTTCGCCCATAGGCAATGAGAATACGAGCTAGCATCAAGTTGGCCAGCAGCAGGGCCGGCACGACGGCCGCCCACGGCGTCAGGTCGGCGGCGCCGAGAAATGCAGGACCCGCCAACAGGCGAACCAGCGGTTGCCCCAGGAAAAACAAAGCCAAGCCCGTCGGAATGGAAATCGCCGCGACGATACGCACGCACCGCGACACGACCGGCCTGACCTCGGCTAATCGTTCCCCGAGGCTGCGGTCTCCGGCCCGCCCGTACAGAAAATTGAATTCCGTACTAAACACGTCCACCAGCGGAACTCCGGCCACATAGCCAACGGTGGCGACATTCAAGGCCAACGCATAAAGAGCCATGGTTCCGGCATCCGTACGCGCCAACAAAACATAATGACCGACCAATCGAAGCATCCACTCCCCCATAACGATGGGAAGAATCGGCAACCCCACGGCCAGAAGCGCGCGCATCGACACCCGATCTTCACGGTGTTTCAGGATCTGCCCCAAGGGCACCCATTTCCACGTCAGCAAGGTCACGGCCAACAACCAGCCGCACCAGACCCAAATCACGCGTTCCGCATTCCAATGAAAGGCGAAGACAACCGGCAGCAGCGGCAAAAACCAAAGATCGCTCCATAAGAGTTGAATGGTCCGCGCTCTCAGGTGTTCGAGGCGGCCCAATAGATAGTAAATGCGCTGCATGACGTGCAAAAACAAAAAAAACGCAACCGCTACGGCCGGACCCGATATCCCGGCAAATCGAAGGCTGAATTTCCACTGAAAAACCCAACCCAACAGGATCCAGCCGCACATCGCGAGCCCCAGTCCCGACGAAAGAATCAGTACGCTGCGAAACAGTTTGCGGCGCGTATTTTCATCGGCCCCGGGCAGGGACCGGAGCAAGACCTCGAAGCCGCCCAACGAAAAAATCAGCGCCAAACCGTGCGCGCTCATGCTCAACAGGGTGACCATTCCATAATCGTCGGGCTTCAGGATGCTGGTGAGGAATTTCATCCTGATCGGCGTCAGCAGAAAGCGAAGAGCAATAAATAGCAGCGAAGCGGAAAAGGCGCTTCGCAAGACAAGGGACAACCCGGCTGGACGTTTAAACACCCACATGACGGACTCCCAAGCGTCGACGAGCGGCGATCCGATCGATAAAATCCGCATATTGCTGCTCGATGGCGGACCAGGCAAATCCTTCATGGGCGCGTTGACGCCCCGCTTTCCCCATGTCCTCACGGGTGGAGGGATCGTCCAGAAGCGAGCCTAAGGCTTCGGCCATGCCCGCCCAATCCTCCGAGTTCAATAAAATACCGGTTTTCCCATCGAGAACCGCTTCCGGAATACCACCCGCACGAGTGGACACCACCGGCATTCCCGCCAGCCCGGCTTCAATGAAAACAAGCCCGAAGCCTTCCACGTCCCCCGGAATCGCAATGACCGGCAAAACAAAGACATCGGAGGCATAATAGAGTTCATGCAAGGTTTTGCCGTCGATTTCGCCCATCAAACGAACGCAAGGCTCCAAATGAAGTTCCTTGACCCGCCGCGAGATGAGCTCGAACATTCGTTCGTGATGAACCAACGATTGAGTTGCATCGCCCCCGACCACGACATACGTCACATCCGGGAATCGGCGGGATAGAACGGGCAGCACATTCTCGATGAAAGCCAGCACCCCTTTTCGCCGAATCAACCGCCCCACGGACAGCAATACCTTCCGTCCCGTCAGGTTCTGACGATCTTTGGCGCCCTTCATTTCCGCCCGGGCCGGGAACCGGTCAACTTCCACGGCCGGATAAATCACCTGGATCTTGGATAAGCTGACGCCTTCACGTTCCAACAAACTTCTGGTCATGGCCGTGTTGGCGGCGATACCGTCCGCATGGCGGAATAAAAAACTCATCGCCTTGTGATAAATATGCCCTTCATGAAGGATGTCGCTGCCGTGCGCCAGCAGTAGATAGGGCTTCCGGAAGCACCGGGACAGCAACCAGGCAACAGGCCCGTTGGTTATTCCGGGGCAGACAATCAGGTCATAGGCATCGCTTTTCATAAAGCGCCAGCCCATGACAAGGGAATAGAGCTGATAGAACAAGAAACCGGGCCGCGACGGACGGAACACGTTGGAAGAGCCGCCAGAGTCAGGATCGTGACGGGCCACGGCGGTCATAGAATAGCCCCGCTTTTCAAGCCGTTCAAAAAGATGCCAGGCGGTATATTCCATCCCTCCCATGGCAGGAGGAAAATTCCAGGCAAGAAACAAGATTTTCATGCGATGGCCCGTTTACCGATCCTAATCGTGACGATGAAAATGTTGATCCAAGCGGCGGACGCGAAACATGACGTCTTCCAACCCATTCCGCAGTCGAACTTGCATTTCCGCCACCAGACCGATGAGGTAAACCAGCAAGGCGGCCCCACAGAACGCTCCCCCCACGAAGCCGACGGCCTTGTAAGGAAAAAAGGCCCCGGTACGAATCCAATGAACACCCAAGAACGATATGGCCGCCATGCCCGCCAAGCCCATCGCCAAGGCCATGAATCCGAAGAACTGAAGAGGGCGATAATCCCGGTAGGTCCCCAGGATGATTCCGGCCGCCCGCCAGGCATATTTCCATACGTTATTCGCGACCCTCGATTTACCATGCTTGCGAACGCCTCTAACCTTGATGGGAATTTCTTCGATCCGTAGGCCGGCGTACGCCAGGCTCATGAAGACCTCGTGCGTGTACGTGAAGTCGCCCAGGAGATTAAGCCGCAAAAAGGCGTCCTTTGAATAAGCCCGAAACCCGCAGGACACGTCATGGAAATCCTGTCCGGTCAGCCGGCTGATCCAACAGGCGATGACATCGTTGCCCCAGCGTTTAACACCCGGCATCTGCGGCGCCAAGGCTGGATCTTTAAACCGAGAGCCCGTGACAAAATCCGCTTCTCCGGCCAGAAGGGGCGCGACCAATCGGCCAACATCGTCCGTTGCAAACTGTCCGTCGGCATCGATGGTCACCAGGATATCGGCGCCCAGTTCGATCGCGCGGCGAATACCGGATCGGAAAGCCGCCCCGACTCCGCGGGGCTTGGCATGTCGAATCACATGGGCTCCACACGAAGCGGCGATTTGTCCCGTCCCATCCGTGGAGCCATCGTCCACGACGATCATGCGGATATCATCCACGCCCGCCAGAGAGGTCGGCAGACTTTTCAATACGGCTTCGATGGACGCCGCTTCGTTCAATGCAGGCAGTTGGATCACTAATCTATTCATATCGTTGCATTCTAAATTGTATATTCGCCAGACGGGCGGTGGCATGGGTTTCAGGAGCCATGCTTATTTCCACTCGTTTTCCACTTCTCGTCCGTATCGCGTCTTGTGCCGACGGAGAGGCTAAATCGCCCATATGCGGCTCCTTGTCAACCACATTGCAGTAAACTGGAATGGTTTTGCCTTCATGACGATCCCCGTAAAACGAAACCTCCCAATAGGCTTCGACACTTGAATACAGGATCGGAGCGGTGAATTCCACCGGCTTTTCGGAACTCAGCGATACCGGCCGCAATTCCAGATTATCGCCGCTAAGCGAGGGAAACCATCGATTCACGGACACCAGCCGGTCTACGCCGAAGGAGAAGCCAACCGGATGGTCCAGCCTCGCGACATCGATGACGGGGTTGGAAGGCGCCGGCGCTGAAGATTCTGAAGAAAATACCGCTTCCGTTCCATCCACGGACTCTGCCGGCAAAAAGACCGCTTGCAACCCATTCCCTGTCATCGTACGGGTAAACCAGATTCGTCCGGACTGTGCGTTGCGAATCGCGACCGTCCGTTCCACGTCCGGACGACAGGCGCCCCAATCGATCCACACCACCTGATCGGAATGCGCCACTGTCGTAAATTTCTGGTCATGACGTCCAGCTTGCCATGAACGGACCGTGAATGGTGCATAGGTCCCCTGACCGATCGTTCTAACGACCGGCTTGAAATCTTCAAACGGCAAGAGATCCAGACGATCCGCCATGATCCGGTGCGCATAGATTTTCTTGTTAAACAGCCATTCCGGTTTGGGATATTCGGCGTGACGATTCATGGGCTGAAAATAGACCGCCGGCGCCCAGGTCGAAGGCCAGCTTTCCATATCCCTGGCATCGAGCAATTCCACATCCGTATAGGAATTCATCAGGTCTTCCATATACCGGCAGCGCTGCTCCACCACCACACGCGTGCGACCCTCCGGCCCCTTGGGCAACCCTTGAACCCAAGCCTGCCATTCTCTCACGTCCGCGGACGTAACCCGGGGCTCCCAGGGATGCGCCTGCCAAGCTGTTTGAACCATCGTCGCCGCCATGACCGCCACGCACAGGATCGTCGCAAGTTTTTCCCAGCGCTCGCCCTTCTTAAATCTCCCGGCAAGACTGACGAGCCCATCCAAGCCGTACCCAGCGAACACGGAGAGAAACAACAAAGACGTGAGAAAATAACGAACATGAACCTGCATGAAACAATGGAAGACAAAAAACAAAACAGCCGGCAGTAAGAACCAGGCCCATAACAAAGGTGCGCGCCGAATGGCGCGAACCATCCCGATTCCAATCAGCCCCAAGCCCAACCATCCGGCTTCCGCGGGAAACATGGCCAGCAACTGCCGGCCCCGGATCATGGCCCCATGCGTATCCGTCAGATATTTAACGACCGCCATTTGCTGACTGCCATGAAACGCATATCGGTAAATAACCGCCAGCAGAAGAATCGCCGCAACGCCCCAGGGAACGAGAAACCAGGCGCCGGCACGAAATCGCGATCGCCAGGAATTCGTCAAGCCCAGCAGACCGATCAGGATTCCTGGCGCCGCCAAAATGGATGGCTCTCGGACAAGGCAAGCCGCCAGACTGGAGAAGCCCGCGGCCAGGACAAGCGACCGCTTGATCCCGTTCTTGAGTCCCATCAACAACAACGCATACGAGCCAAAAACAAAAAAAAGACGGGCGGGTTCCCGAAAAGGATAAAGCATGGCGGGCGCATTAAATTCGTGCCCGCGAAAAACGATAATCAGCAGGCCCAGCAACGCAAAAGCCGCGGCCCGGTCCGTTCCCGTAAGCCGTCGCAGGACATACCACAGCAACGGCAGCGTCGCCGTCAACAGAACCAGGTTCACCCAATACGGCGCCAACGGGCCAAACAGCTTGATCGCCGCGGCCAAAATGGCGGGATAGCCAGGGGCGACAAAAGTCAGCGAATGCATCAGTTCCCGCATGCCGTACCACGATGGATTCAGAAGGACTTTGGCGGCCCGGATATAAAGCATCGGATCGTTACCGCACACGTAGGACAAAATGCGATTATGAACGACCGCAAGAAACAACACACCCGTCATGACGGCGCCAAGAGCCGCCGCATTCCGATAGATCCAGCCCACATTTTTCATCTCAGTCATGGGTGCACAGGATAAAGATCACAAAGACGATGTCCAGCCCTGACGCCAACCTTTGAGCGATCCGCGAATGCTCGCCCATTGCCCCCGAAGAAGATCGTTTACAAGCCGCCAATTCAAACAAAGAAAGGCCGGCCAGAACGGGTGTTTCACATGCTTCCGCAACAATCGGACGTGACCGGCGCGATAGTACATGGCGCGCAGGCCAGATAATTTCCCGATGGTCGCAGAGCCTTCGTGATAAATCATCGCGTTCTTTGCCAAGCCGATCTTCCATCCCTGCTTAACGGCCCGCAAACAGAAATCTACATCTTCAAAAAAGAAGAAAAAGCCTTCATCCAAGAGACCGATTTGCTCCAATGCTGTGCATTTGATCAGCATGCTGGCCCCGCTGATGTAATCGAAGAGCTCGTCTGCTTTTGCTTCGAACGGAAGATACAGCGGCGCCTGAAGCCGCATCCCGCTGTAAATTTTCTGGTACGACCCACCCACGCCCTCCTTAATCAAACAGCCTACTATCGCGCATTCACGGGAAGCTGCTGCGACATCCACCATGCGGGACAACGCATTCGAATCGCATAGGGCGTCATTATTGAGCAGCCAAATATATTCGTATCCCGAGCGTTCCAGGGCCGCCCGAATTCCCGCATTCACCCCTCCGGCAAAACCACGGTTTTCGCTTAGCCGCAGGACGGCGGCGCCAGGACAGGCGCGCTCCAAAGCTTCGATCGAATGAGCCGTCGAACCGTTATCGACCACGCAGATATCGAATCTTGGATAATCCAATTTGGAAAGCGACCGACAACAAGCGGATGTCTCTTCCAGACGATTCCAATTCAAGACCATCACAGCTACTTTTGGTTGAAGATTTTTAGAATCTTTCATCGTTGGCCCCGCCCAGACCTGGCATCGAAGCATAACTCTTAAAAAGATGAGGGAACACGCGCTTGATAAATCGCCCCAAAACGACCACGCCCATCCACGGCCATGCGATATGGGGTGGAAAATTATCGCGCAACAATTCCAGATACCCCTGCTCTATCGCCAGATCCCGGCAGCGGGAGCTGAGACCATCCCAATCGTTGTAATCCGTGATAACTTCGGGGACATATTCGAATCGGAAGCGGCCGTCCTTCCAGCAATGCATGTTGAACACCCAGTCCGCCTGGATCGGATAATGCAGACTGAACTGATGGAACTCGAAAACGGCGCGAGGATAGAGAATGGCCTGCTGGCATAGATTCTTTCGGGCCAAGCGAAAGGTCGTAAATCGTCCGTCATACCGGTGCTGCCGCTGCGTCATCCACGCATCGCCGTAATAGATGGTGCTGGGATCAACCAGCCGGGATGCGATATGAGACAAACTCTCGGAACGCAAACGATCATCGACCCCCAGAAAAAGAAACCATCGTCCTTCCGCCCGATGAGCCGCTTTGTTCATGGCGTCATAGATTCCGCTGTCCGGCTCGCTGAACCAGCGAACGTGCGGTCCCGCTTCGTTGCGAAGAATCTCCACCGTTCGGTCGGAAGAAACTCCATCGAACACCAGGTGCTCCAGCTCCACGTCTTTCTGCGCCGCCACGTTCGCCAGGCATTCGCTCAGGTGGCGCTCCGCGTTCTTTACGACGGTGATGACCGAGATCAAAGGACGAGCTGGCGTCATAAGATCCCCTTGGCTTCGGCGTATATATCCAGCATGCGTTGCATGTGGAGCGTTTCCGTATGCTCCTTCAAAACCAGCCGTCGACCATTTTCAGCCATTTGCAGCCGCGCAGGCCGATCGGCAATCGTTTTTTCCATTCCGCGTCGCAGGCCTTCCGCATCGCCGGCCGCGGCAAGATATCCGGTCGTGCCATCGATGACCACTTCAGAAACTCCGCCCACGTTCATGGATACCACCGGGCATCCGCACGCCAGGGCTTCCAGCAATACGAGCGGCTGATTATCGGCCTTCGTGGGATACACAAAAATATCGGCCGCGGCATAATACCGGGCTTTTTCCGCATCGTCGCTGCAGTAGCCCAGCCGGATGAGCCGCATCCCTTCGATATGATCGTCCTTCAAATCGTTTTCGCCCATCATGACCAGCAGCAGCTTGCTCCGGATTTCCGGCGCCATGACGTGCAACGCCGTCATCAGAGCGGAAAAATTCTTATAGGGATTCGCCAACGTGTCCGCCGCAAAAAGAAGAATGACCTTGTCCTGCGGCCAGCCCAACTCCTGACGTAAAAGCGTTCGATCCTGCGGACGATAGAGTTCCGTATCGATGCCGTTGGGAACATGCCGAACCGGCAGACCGCCGAGAATGCTCTCCTTCGCTTTATCCGCCAGCCAACGGCTTGGACAGGCGACGATCATCCTCGATTGCCGATACACCCGCTGCTTCAATCTCCATTCCCAAGCAGTGGCATCGCGGCGTATCGGTGGATACGTCTTCGGATAAGGACACCGCCCGCAGCCCGTCCGCCAGCGCTCGCAATCGAAGCTGTGCGCGCAATGACCCGTCAAACCCCACATATCGTGAAGCGTCCACACGGACGGCTTTGCAGCCGTCAATCGCGGCAACCACAGATAATTGAAATACCCGCCGTGGATATTCTGGTAATGAACCACCTCGGCTTGACGAAAACAGGGGTGTTCACTGACGGCTTTGCGGCCAGGAATACCTGCATAGTTCAAACCCAGCAGATTGACCGCGTGATACGGCAACCGCCAAAACGCAGGCAGTCGAATGGCCTGTTCGTCGGGAAAAAGACCCGACGATTTCCCCAGCAGGAGCGTACTCTCATGGCCGTTCTGCTTCAGCATGCGGTGAAGCGAGGCCACACATTTCGCCGCCCCGCCACGTACATCGTTATCGGCTATATGCAGGATCTTCATTTGACGGAACGCGTCCTTATAAAGCCGCGACGACAAACCGAAAGAAATAGCAACCCCTTGCGTCGAGCCGTCACACCACACAGGCGAGTCAGTTCCGAACGATAAAAATTTTCAATCAACCAGGTTCCGACGGAGCTTGCGTTCATACAGTTACGGAACCAAAAATCTCCAATTACGACTCGCAATGAAACGTCATCATAAACAAGCCTTTGTTCATTGGCGCGAATCAGCGACAACAGCCAAGACTCCGCGCGAGAAACGGCCTCTTTCGAAGCCGGGATTCGGGACATGCCAAGGTCCCTGTGAAAGCGCGTGGTCGCCTCATCCGTATTCATCCCCAAGCGGTTGAGTAATGTTCCATTAATCCGCGCAGCCTGCTGATCCATGTTGTTCCAATCGGCGCCTGTCATGCTCTTTCCATGAACTCGATAGTCCAGCAGAACTTCCGGCACATTATCCCCATCGAAGCATTCCAGAGCCCGCGACCAAAGCTCATAATCTTCCGTGGGGTAATACGACACATCGAATCGCAGCCCATGCTTTGCCAGCAGGCTGCGGCGCACCATGACGGACGGATGCGCAAAAGGCGTATTGAACAAAGCAAAGGCCTTCACCCTCGATGCACCCACGGGATAATTGTTATCAACAAAATTCTCGGCGCCGAATTTCCGAATCCAGCTTCCGCAAACGCCGAGACTTGGATTCTGTTCCAAGTGTAGGACCTGCTTTTCCAGACGGCGGGGCTGACATCGATCATCGGCATCCATCCGCGCGACCAACTCGCCTCGGGCTTCATCCAAGCCCAGATTAAGGGCATTGGCCAGACGTAGCCGCTCTTTATTTCGGATTACTCTGATTCGAGGATCGCCACATTGCTGCAAGATTTCAGGCGTTGCATCCGAGGAAGCATCGTCGATAATAAGGAACTCAAAATCGTCGAAGGTTTGCCGCAAGACGCTATCCATCGCCTCGCGAACATGCTCCGCCCCGTTATACACAGGCATCAAAACCGTTACTCGTGGGGTCAAGATGCGATCCCCCTGCCGTGCAAACGACCGAATACGTCCCGATGACGTTCCAGCCAGGGCGTCACGTCAAACAGCCGGACGGCCCGCTCACGAGCCGTCAGGGCATATGTCCCGTGATTTTCAAGCACCGCCTTCACGGCAGTCGCCAAGTCTTCCGCTTTAGGCGGATGATCCTGCTCGTAGTCTTCCGGCCCAGCTACTCCCACGCCCCCTTCATCGCCGACCAATTCCGGAACACCGCCGGTCGCCGAATAAACCACGGGAACGCCGCACGACATGGCTTCCACCGCCAAGCGCGGGCAAGGATCGTTGTACTTGGTATGCAGCAAAATGTGGTTTCGTCCAAACAGGGTCACGGCGTCGCGCTGGCAATACGTCCCACTGAGTCGCACAAAATCGGACAAACCGGAGGTCTGCACATAGGCGTGCAGCTCGCGCTCGGCATCGCTTTCCAAGGACCGCCAACAGCATCGGCCTGCTATTTCAAGAGAAGCTTTGATGCCGTCCTGGTGGAGCATTTTTAGCGTATCCACCGCCGATTGCACCCGGTAAAAGAAGTGATGACTTCCCGCCAACAGGAGGTTTGGCGAGCCGCCAGCCCTAAGCGTGTTGCCCAGGGGCTTGAACACCGAGGTGTCCACCGGATTATAAAGCACTTCGCCCTCACAAACGCACCCGAGAAAACGTTCCGCGCTGCGCCGGCAAAACTCGCTCTGATAAAATACGTAATCGGCCTGCGCATGCGCGAAGGCTAACGGTTCGTTGGTTTTCTCCCATCCGGCCCCATGCCAGCCGGGATAGGCCACGCCATTCTGATTCAGCACAAACGGGACGCCGCGCTTTTGAGCCGCTTGAATCGTGTATTCCGGATACAACGGCAGCGCGCTGCTGACCAGATACAGAAAGTTGGGACGCTCCGGTTTGTTAGGAAAGAGCTGCTCCAGGTCCTGGAACTTCACCATTCCCCCCGAAGACACTTCATCGGCGCCCCGAATGGATTCCCATCCATAGAACACGCGCAATTCGTCGGACTGCTTCACGCCGCGCCAGCGACGGGCTTCCTGGAAAGCGCGCTGTATCCGCATGCGCGTTCGATACAAATTTGCGCCGATACGGGTAAGAAGAGGATTCTTCATTTTGATTCAACCGTCACAAAGCCATCGAAGAACTTTTGCCACAAGGGCAGTTGCGCTGCATAGGTGTTCGCTTCTGCCGTCGCGCGTCCGGCTTCGCGAACCGGGTTCAACTCGCCTTTATGCGAGTGCACCCACTGCGCCCAATGGACTAAGCCGTCGACCTCTTCGCTATCGACCATCCATGCGTTTTCGCCATGCCGGACAAGGTCCATCGCCTGCCCAACCCGCGTGGTAACCAAAGGAACGCCGCAGGCCATGGATTCGAGCACCGCTTTCGGGCCGCCTTCTTCGCGTGAGGTCACCAGGTATAGATCGCAGGCATGATACAATTCTTTGATGTCGGGATAATTTTTCAGCAAACGATGAGTGAACGGAATGTGCAATTCCCGCAGTCCTTTCATGACATACCCGCGCGCAGGCCCGGACAAAAGGACATGAACTTCGGGCACTACGCTCTTGAGTCGTTTCATTGTTTGAAGGAATACGTCCGGCCCTTTGATCAGCTTGGGCTCCAAGCCATCGCCCCACCCCACTCCGTCTTTCTGAAACGAACCGACCACAAATGCAGCATCCGGAATAGCGAGCCTCTGACGCGCAGCGCGATAATCCGCTTCACTCCGCAACGGAAAGAAATCCACATTAACAGCGATGGGAATCATATGCACTTTGGATGCATCAATGCCCGAGGCCAGAATTACATCCCGCATCTCGCTATGGCTGACTTGCAGCCGGGCGATCTTATCGTGATGCATTTTCAGACGTTCGTATAATGCATCGAACTCCTTGATCCCAAGGCCCGGCTTGCCGTGAAAATATGCGGTGGCCACCGCATGACCGCGCGTCAGCCAGTCATCTTCCAATAAGGCGAACTGACTGCCGTAAAAAACGGCTTGTTCTTGCGAATGAAAATACAACGAAGAAGGCGGCCTTTTAATCCCCAGCCTTTGAGCCAAGCGGCTCAGCTCGCGCATTTCCCAATTAATAACCCAGGATTGATTCTCGCCAAACAAAAACAAGCGCGAGGCGTGAGGCCAGCGGCGGGTCCAGCTTTGCAGCGCTATTCGCGCGGTTTGTCGAAACAGTTCCACGGTCAAATCAACTTCATTACACGCAGATATTGCTTTGCGATGTCTTCAATCGTTGTCAGCTTAATCGTCGATCGAATGCGGTCGTACTCCTGGCAGATTGTCTCAAGGCAACCAGGAATTTCATCCGCCTCATGGAAAGGCAAGCCAGCTTCTTGCACCAATTCCGGATGACCGCCGCTGTTCAAATAAACGACCGGCACTCCGCAGCTCAAAGCTTCGATGACCGAATTCGAACAAGGATCGTGCCGGCTGGCGGCGATAAATACGTCATGTTGCCGCAATTCGTTCGCCAAGGTCTCGCTGTCGACAGGTTGAATGTGGCGGATATTTTTGAGCGACTCCTGAATCCGCCCCACGAAGGTGTATTCGTAGCGATTGAAATCCAAATGCTCGTCCAGCCATTTATAAATTGCAGCGCCCTTGTTGGGATTGTCGGACCAGGAGGCCGAAATGAGGCGCAAGCGGCGATGGCCATCCCAATGTGTTCGTCCGCCAGAGTTGAATACGGCAGGATCCGCTGCGTTAGGAATGACCGCCGGGTTCGCCAATGCGTAGCCCAGTTCGCGGTGCTTGGCCAGACTGTAATGCGACTGAAAAACCGTTGCATCCGCCAGTTCTTCGTTGATACCGGCAATGCGGTCATCTGTCCCATCATCGAAACCGCGATATACGGCGATCGGCCCATCCACCCGATGGACGCAAAGGCAATCGGCGTGCTTTCGTTGCTTTTTCAGCCGCTTGAAATCGAAGTTAAATGAGTTGAACAAACAAGCGCGCGACTTGCGCGAAATCCGATTGTGTTCAAGGCCTACGCCTTGCTTCGCCAATTCATTCATAAGAGCTCGCATGAATTGATGGCCCCCACCCGACGGAGGCGGGGCAAAGTCATGAAAAACCGCCAGATCGGCACAGGGGCGAAGGTCCCTGCAAAAGAGACGCTGCAGAAGAGCTTGAAGATCCATCGGCTAATCCAACTCAGGACGAGGTCTGCATTAAGGCATCGACAATGCGCTGGGCCGCCTTGCCGTCGCCATAGGGGTTTCGGGCTTTGGTCATGCGGGCATGGAGAGCTTTGTTGTCCAGCAAGGCCAAGGTCTCGCGTACGATCTTTTTCTCGTCCGTACCGACCAAACGCGCATTGCCCGCTCGTACGCCTTCCATACGTTCTGTCACGTCGCGCATCACCAAAACCGGCTTGCCCAGCGAAGGAGCCTCCTCCTGCACGCCTCCGGAATCGGTAAGCACTACATGAGCACGCCCCAGCAAGGCCACAAAGTCGGGATAGGCCAGCGGTTCGATCAAGTGAATTCCAGGAACTTCCTTGAGAAGCCGCTGAACGGGCTCGCGGACCCGCGGGTTCAGATGCACCGGATATACGATGGCGGCATCGGGCCGGGCACGGACAATGGCCGTGAAAGCACGGCACATGCGCTCGAAGCCGGGACCAAAACTCTCGCGGCGATGACCCGTTACCAGCACAATTTTTTTGCCCGAGAAATCCGCAAGATTCAAACCGGGAATCGCTTGCTTCGCCTTCACTCGCTTGTGAGCCCATAGCAGAGCGTCGATAACAGGGTTTCCCGTGACATGAACGATGGAGGCCGGAACGCCTTCTTTCTTCAAGGCCCGGGCCGCCGCGGGAGTCGGCGCAAAATGAATGTCCGCGCAGGAGCCGATGATGCGGCGATTCATTTCTTCAGGAAATGGCGCATACTTATCGCCCGTTCGCAAGCCGGCTTCGACATGACCGATGCGAAGTTGATGGTAATAGGCGGCCAAGCCCGCGGCCATGGCTGTCGTCGTATCGCCCTGTACCAGCACCCAATCAGGTTTGAAGCTCTCGTAAACGCTCCCGATGGACTGCAACGTACGCGCGGTGATGTCGGCCAAGGTCTGATCAGGGCGCATGATGTTCAGGTCAAAGTCGGGTTGAATCCCGAAAAACGCCAGGACCGGATCCAGCATTTCCCGATGCTGGCCGGTGACGCAAACCTTGCAATGAAATCGGGAGGCACGGCGCTTCAAAAGATGAATCACAGGCGCCATTTTTATGACTTCCGGCCTCGTACCTATTACGACAAGAACTTTGATTGATTTCATGTTGTCAGACTCATTCTTTTTCTCAACGCATGGATTCGACAGTATGGCCGATGTAGCTCACGAGCGTTTGCGGGCGCAGGATCGCGTCTCTGTATTTGCGCACGGCGCCCGTCATGTGGTCTATCCGCGCTTTATCGCGCAATTGTTGTCCCAGCCATTCAGCCCGAGCGGCCAATCGATCGAGCGATATGGACTGAAGCACCCGGTACGATCCAGGGTCATCCAAAGACGCCAGTTCATCGAAGCCTCCGTGATCCGGCAACAGTTCGAGAAAGTGCTCGCCGGCTCTCATGGCAAAAGGCTCGGGGAATTCGACCAGCGGCGCGCGCTCCACGACAAAGGGACGGCCCACGGACATGGATTCCAACGCTTTCCACGGCAACAACGCGTGAGGCAATGTATTGATGACCGCGACGCGTCCTCGCAACAAAGAAAAAAGATAAGCGTTATGACGGAGATTGGGGAAAACGACCTGGCCGTCTTCAATGTCCGGATTATCCCGGCTGGTCAACCGATAAAGACCGTCGATCTTCGCAGCCTTCAACGCCTGCTGCGTGTGGTAGCGAATCCAAAAGTGATATGCGGCCGGGGCGATGGGTCCATCGGGCTTGTCAAAGCACGAGGGTTTCCCGTCGCGCACCGGATTATCGTACACGCCAACGACATGGGTTAACGAACATCGGCCCACGGGCGCACACGAATAACAACGATCCAAGATGGCCATCTGATGGCAACGATCCAGCACCGAAGGGAGGAAAAGAAACGGTCGCAGTTTTTGGGCGCAACGATCCATCCCCTGCCCAGCCAAAACGCGCGAGGCAACGCCTCGATGCAAATTCGCCTTGAAGTACACGGAGCATTCTTTGAGCGCCGGCAAATCGAAGGCAAACACATGATCGCTCATGTCGAAGAACACCAGCTGGTCCTTCCAGCGAATCCACGCGCTTTCGTGCAGACGGGGTTGCGTGACCTGCGGTTTCGGACGGGCGGCATCCAAAGGCTGTGCGCCTGCGCAAGTCCGCAAGGTTCTGTACAGATACCGGAAGAAGAGATTCTTCCGTTCAAGCTCCGGCTCATAAAGTCCGATATCGTTCATGATGGCTACAGGCGTTCGCAGACCTTGGCATCTGCAAGAGGATGATCGATGCGACGATTCTCGGCGATGTGATAAACAATGGACGTATTCAAGGACGATTTCAGGCGATCGCCATTCTTATCTTTGGGCACTTGAAATCCGATGGGTTCTGCCACATCAAAGAAACTGAGCGGAAGAACACGAGCCGGCGCGTTCAGCTCGGAAAGAGATCGAATGCGATAATAAAAGACGCCGTCAGGCGCCGGCATGTAATCGCCAAACCGATAAAGCCCGCGTACCTTGGCCTTGCAGCCGGTGGGATCGGTAATGATATCGGCAGCGACCGGTTGGTAAAGCATGGCCATTTGCAGCGGCTTGCCGGAGCGGTAAAACGTCTCGACCATATTGTCTTCCGCACCCAAGGAGGAATCGATCAGCCGGGTCTGGCCGTCTTTACGAGTCCTCCAGCCCCCCAGCTCCTTCCAGATTTCCGTACGGGTCAACGTCGGGATGCCGGAACCGCATACGCCGGGCGCGGCGCCGCCCAACGAATGCATCGCAAAGCCACGGGATGAAATCGTTTTTCGTTGGCGACGCAGTTTTCCGAAACACCGCAAATCCCGTCGCGCCCAAGCCAGCCGGTCTCGCCACGAGGCCTTGAAATAGCCGTTCATGGTTTTCCGGCGCACCGCGTCAAGACCCACGCTGCCGATGTCGGGATGGCTTTCCAACACTTCAATCACGTCCTTGAGCCAGTCGCCTTTGACAACAAACTGCACATCTTCCGGCCAGATAAACAAATATTTGCCTTGGGCCAACGAAACGAGTTCGTTCATGGCATCCGCATGGGTTTGCTTCCTGACGATCAGCTTGTGGATGCCTTCCCGGTGCTGCAAGTAGTCCTTCAATCCCGGCTCTTCCGATTCGTTATCGGAAACGATCCACTCCATATCGGGATATTCGATGCAAGAGAAAGCGGATTCCAGCGTCGCCCGCAAATAATGCAGACGATTCCAACTCAACAAACCGAAGGTGACTTTGGGCCAATTCACGTCATGAGCCTCCTGCCGCGAAATCTAAAAGTTCGATCAAACGATTCACATAATTTGCCCAGTTAAGATCCGCTTTTACATGAGCGCGCGCAGCTTTTCCAAGGGCCGCGGCCTGTTCAGGATTGTTCAGCAACTTCTCTAAAGCCGCCGCCATGGCCTCGGCATCTCCGGGTGCAACCAGACAGCAATTCCGATCGTTCTTCAGTCCGTATCCTTCTCGAACGGCCCCCACGGAACTAACCACCGCCGGCAGCTCCATGGACATGGCCTGCAGCAACGTTGTGGTGGCGCCGGAATACGTGTTCTCCCTCACAGGCAATGCAATGACGCGCGCAGCCGCCATCTCCTGAGCCACCAGGCTCAATGGAACCAAGCCGGCAAATTCCACATTGGGCGGCATCTGGCCTGATTGCTTCCGATGATCGTCCGTCGTGATAATCTTCACACGCCGGGCCGGATTTCGTGCCGCAAATGCCTTGAGCGCTGAAAAGTCCCGCTGGATATCGGCGCCCAGGGACAGCACATCAACGGTCTTCGTCGCGCCCCTCGGCTGCCAAGATTCCACATCGACGCCAAAAGGCATGAATCGCGTTGGGCAGCCAGGGCCCAACAAAAGCTGCAAACGCCGGACTTCTTCCCATCCATACCCGGCAACCAAAGCGCATTGCTGCAAGGATTTCACCTGCCGCCGTTTCAGATAGGCGTCTCGCATCCCATCCAGACGCTCGCACAAACCGATGCTCATATAAACCAAGGGACGCCGCAACAAACCCAACCGGCGAAAAAAGGCCAAAGGAATCCCCACGGTATCGACCGTGGAGAAAACCACGTCCGCCCGATTGGCCCGGCGCAGATTGGTCAACACCGTCGCAAAATCCCCGCCATAGCCGCCCGCTTTGAAAAAGAGTCGAGAGAGGATATTCCCTGCAGCACGCACCTTGGGATGCGGCAGATGATTCAGGTTAAAATCCGCTTTCCACCCATGAGCGGCATAACGATCCGCCCCCGCAAACAAATAACTGCCTTGAGCGGCATCCCCCTGGCCGTTCAAAAGGTTGACGCGTTCCGGCGTCTCGCGAAAAAAACAAAACACCGTGCCTTTCACGGGATGGCCTCTTACCATACTTCCTTCGGATGATGAAACATGGCATGCCCCACGCGGTGAGTCAGCGTCCGACCTTCGGGCAACACGCCTTTCCAGCGCTCCGGCGATCGACTGGCCACCGCAAACAAATAGATCGGATACCACACCCCGTCATTGGCCGTCAGATAAACCATTTCCAAGCCGTGACGACGAAACATAAAGTTTAGCCCATGCGGCGTAAAGCGCCAGCAGTCGCCGTATAAACCTTCCGTGAAATGGATATCCTGAATGTATGGCACGACCAGAACGACCACATCGCGCGTCATGACGCAGAGATTGCCAAAAGCCTTTTCCAGGTCGTCAATGTGCTCCAAAACGGTGTGGTTAAAAACCGCATCGAACCGGCGATTAAACTCCGCCGGCAAATCCGCGGTCAGATCCAACGGAATGGAATCGGGATGACCGTCATTGGCGGCTGCAGATCCCCAATAGTTGGTAATCGCATATTCGGTCGCGGCGCTGAAATAGTCGCGGTAATGTCCGAGCTCCTTGTCCTCGTCGCGCCAGCCCGAAACATTGGCCACTTGCCCTTTGAATAAGGGAGCGACCTTTCGCAGCTCGCTGTTCGACCAACGACGAGGGTTTTCATCCAGATGATATCGACGCCCGGCATTCAAAACCCAGCGCCGCAACATTTCTATCCATAATGTCGCCCATCCCGTTGTCAAACTATTCGGATTCATCGGCCGGCTCCTTCTTTGCCAGGGCGTCCGCAGGCGGTGAGGAGAGCGTCATGACGCAGAACTTTCCGCCAATTGTTTCTTTAATCGCCCATGGCGTTGGGCTTTCGATTCGAAACATTTCAATGCGAGGCAAGTCCTTCCATGCCCCATTATGCCATGCCGCAATTCCATCGATTTCGCCCGGTTGACCTAAATATCGATTCACCAAAACTCCATTCTGCAACAAATCCCGCACAATCCGATAAGTTATTGTATTTCGGCGAGCGTCCCACAGAGAGACCTCCAACACGGGAGGCTGAAACAAGAGGCTTCTGATCTTCCCAAGCAGCGTGTAATGAACGGTTCCGTGCCAATAGACCAATTCGTCGGTTGCAGGTATGGAGACCTTCTCTCCCAGCTTGAAGAGCTGCGGCTTATCCTGAATGCACGTTAAACGGCGCCCTGCTTCGCGTTTCTTCAATAAACAAATATTGGGAGACCGACCTTCCTTCCGGCCTAAATGCCAGTAATGCTCATACGCGTTCGATAAAATCCCTAACGCCACCGCCTGGGCAACATCAGGATAGGCCGTAAGATAAAAGTTTTCGTCATAACCAGCCTGTACAACCTCATAACGCTCAAGCAACGCTTGCTTGGTTCGGGGTTCATCCCATTGAATAAAACGATTGTCGATGGTCTGGGAAAACAGTTCCACATATTCAGGAGCATGCGCGCTGGTAAAGTACTGCGCATTCATTTCATCGAGATCTCGATTGTAGACAAGATACGAATACGGCATGGGACGAGGCCGATACTTTGCGGAGTTGGCGAAAGCATACGAGATTTCCTTCCCCAAAATATCGTACGAATTCGTTCCAATGGCCGCCGCCACGGAAGCCGGGAAGACGCGCTTCTTCCAGTCGTTCGCGGCAAATTGTTGCTTATGGGCCGCTTCGCCCAGCAAATCCCTTACATAGGTGCGAACAGCCTCCAACCGTTTTGCAGGAGCCAAGTAAGCCGCGCTTTCCGGAAGATAGATGACTGAAAGCGCCAGCACAACGGCAAGAAAGCTTCTGCCCACGATTCGCGTCCAACCTGAAGCCAGGATCGCGACTCCCAAAATAATAAACGGCGTGAGTTCAAAAAACTGGGCGATGTGTCCCGAATCTGCGCGGAGAAAACCGTTTTTAAAGCTCAAAAGATAAAAAAGCCCGGCCAGTGAAGCTCCCAAAAAGATCTTCACCCGATCTTTCGATACGATCGTTTGAAGAAGCAGGAGCAGAATCATTCCTGCTAAAAAAACAAGACTTAGAACAAGACCCTGTTGATCCAGCGCAATGGGCCGCATCATGGCATCGTTATAACCGGAACAAACAGAGATTCCGTTCAGCAGATAAGGAACCACGCTTACATTCAGTGCCTTTGCCGAACACAAGACCAACCCGGCTAAAGCCGCGCAAACCATGCCTGCCAAAGGCCAAGATACGATTTTTCGCCAGGCCGCCCACCCCCACAGCCCCAGACTTATACACACAACGACCAGGCCATAATTCAGCTTGATGAAAAAGAGCAGGACGGCCAGAACCGACGTTGCCAGCAAGAACTGCCAACCTCCATTCAAAGCAAGGAACACTGAAACAAAAAACAACCCGACCGGCAAAGAACCCGAAGCGCGCGATGCCAGAATGACGGCAAAAGCAAGCAGCACATCCCAGGGACTGCGTCGATCGCTCCATATGCAAAACAACAAGGCGCACGACAGCATGAAAATGCTTAAATCGTAGAGCAGAAATAGGATCGGGCTCACCCCAATCCCCAGCCTGGTCCAAAGAAAGCCCAGAGGCCCATACGTAAATACATGTTCGGAGCCGAAGGCATCGCCGCGCAGCACAGCCATGTTCAGACCGATGGCCCATGAAGAATCCAATCCTGTGCTGGGTCTGTGAACTAATTCACCCGGCAAAATGCAAAAGAACAAAGCCGCAAATACGACGGGCCATACAAGCCGCGGACGGAGATGACGATCCCTCTTAAGAGACCTTGCGTTCAATGTGGGCGATGGACAGTCCACAAGCATTAGCAAACAAATCCTTCCTGATTGCGAGGGATTTCTTTCAGCGGAATTCCCGAAGATTGAAGCTCAATCGCACGCATCACCCTGGCAGAATGCCGTCCGTCCATCGGCCCGCAGTATCGCTGTGCATACTTTTGCCAAGCCTCCCGGTCGATTTTCAGATTATCGAGCCGAAGCTGACCGGCTGCTTTTACCCAGGTTTCGGCAGGATAACTTGCCGTAACGCCCGGCCAGTCGAACTGTCCGCAAAACATGCTGGCCGACCGCTCCCACACCTTGCGATTGTAGCCGGGGATGCTCAAGTTAATAAACGGGTGGCTGGCCGCAACCGCTTCAGGAGCGCCGGTCGTGAAAAATCCGAACATCACGCTGGAAACAGCGGCCATCTCGACCGCCGTGTGAGGGTAATAGGAAGCCTCGTCCAACATCACATCGGCCACCCGGCGCATCGTGGGCGTCGCATCCTGGGAATGGCGTAACTTTACGACCAGTTTGGCCTTGTTCCTGTCGCAGAATAACCTCAACGCGTCCATGATCTCGGTCTCGTTTGGAGCCTGGCGGACCAGACCGGTCAGACCGCGCCATTTGAAATTCCTCCAGCGCCTGGCCAAAGGTCCATTGCTGACGAAAGCCCGCTCCCAGGGTACATTCAGAACCGTTCCATAGGGCGAGGCCAGGCACCCTACGACCGGTGTATGGGAGGAAATCCCCCAGCGACTGCGAATCTTTTCCAAATCGAGTCCCAACGCCGAATCCAGCAATGGATATCCCGTCGCCACGCTTCGCGATTCGAATTCACGCACCATGTCCTCTGTCCAGCGATGAGCTTGACGCGCGCGCAGGAGCGAAAAAAACAGTTCACCATGCTGATCCGGAGCCGACTCCATTTCGTGAAGCAACCCCGACAAGTCGGCCGTATGATCGTCCACTACGCAACGCAACTCATGCGGGGAACGCAAGACGATCAAGTCGCAGGCCTCAATCACCTCGCGATGATTGACTTTGGCAAAGGTGTCGTTGGTGGCGATAACCACCCATCGAGGACGCGCTGTCAGGGTCTGCAATCCCGGAATAATCCCATCCCAGGGAACGCTAATGCTGACGATGGCCTCCGGCGACTGCTCGGCCGCCAGCTTAAGAAAAGCTTCATCCGAATCATATTCCCGGATGACCGGTTTGCCCTGCAAGAAAACTGGCACCTTTTGCAGATTGGGGCGATTGGCCTGCCAATGCGTGCCGCCAATGGAGTGCCAGCATTCCACCTCATGGCCTGCCGCCAACGCGGCATCGATCGTCGTGGCCACGACGCGGTACCAATTCATGCGAACTATGGGAAAAATAATTTTCATGGATTATCGATAGGTTGCTGTTCTCCATGTAGGGGCTGCGCTTGCCGCAGCCTGCGGGCGTCGGCAAGCGACGCCCCTACACATCACAAGCCCAAACCTTCCAGCCGTTCCAACGCGATCCAGAAGCCTTCCCCATCGTTTTTGTGGCCTTGCCAGATTTCAGGAATGAACGACGCTTTCGGGCAAAGCTGGTTCAACTGTTGAGCCAAGGAGATAAAGTCCATATCTCCTTCGCCAATCTGCAAGCCTTCGCCGTCAACCCCGCGCGCATCCGCCAAATGCAAGTGGGCGGTAAACGGAGCCAATTGCTCAAGCAATTGCTTAAACGGATGGCCAAAATAGGTGCATGCCATTCGCGAATGGCAAATATCCAGGCACAGCCTCAACCCGGTGGTCCGGCAGAAAGCGGCCGTATCGTCGGGCCGCACGAACAAATTCAAATACAACTGCCCGCCGAAATACCAAGGGAATGGAGGCAGCGTTTGACCGACGATTTCAACGCCGTCGCAGTCGAGTTTCGACATGCTGTCCGCCAAAATTTCATAACGCTCGGCCACTTGAGCGGCATCCAGGACCGCATCGGCGGTAAACCCTCCGAGACTCGCAATGATCGCCGGGCGCTCCGCCTTCTTGAATTTTGGCTTAAGCTTCCGGGTAAGATCGACGACCCGCTGCAAGTGGCGAATCGACGCCTGCCGGTGGGCCGGGTCCGGATTGGCCAGATCCAATAAATGATCCCCAGCAAACGTATCTGGACTGTGAACCTTCAAATCGTAGTCCAGGGCCTCTGGAAAGTGCGTCAGATAATCCTCATCCATGTCTTTAAAGCTCAGATGGAATTCCAGGAAATCCGGATTGGAAAGAGAGCATAGCTTACGATAGTCGTGCCACCGAACCGTAACACCCCACGGACGGCCAAAACGGTACGGACGGGCCGTCACGCCCACCCCCTCCAAATCGCTTGGATAAAAGAAATCCCCGGCCTTCACATTGCGCCGCAGCGATCGGCCGATCAATCGGTCTCGTTGATTCGGTTGCAATCCCCGGCCCGGACTGCGCACGTCAATCATGCCCCCCTCGATAACTTCGCCGGCGGTTAGATCCCGGCTGGCCACAAGACTCTTGGCCAGAGTGACGCGATTCATCATTTCCCCCTGGCTGATGGTACGACGTTTGTCGCTGCCCATGGCTTCTTCGACGCCCCGGATACCGGCGACCATTTCCGCAAATTCAGCCGGCAACAAACTCACGCGATGATCGCTGCCCTCGAGCGAGCGATCCTCCGTGATATGCTTTTCGATTACGCACGCGCCTTTGGCCACGGCCGCCATAGCCACATGGATTCCCCGCTCATGGCCTGAGTATCCTACGGGGCATTGCGCCAATTCGCTCAGTCGCGGCAAATAGTTCAGATTTACGTCCTTGAACGGCGCCGGATAGGTGGAATTGCAGTGCAACATGACGTACACCGTACCATGCCGCTGAAGCAGATCCGCCGCTTGCCGGATTTCGTCTTCATCGGCCATGCCGGTCGAGAGCAGCAAAGGCTTATAGGTACGCGCCAAGGCCTCAAGAAGCGGATGATTGGTCAGATCGGCGGAAGCCACTTTGTACGCTTCCATCCGGTATTCTTCCAGGACTTCAAGACTGCGAGCTTCCCAAGGCGTGCAAAGAACCGCCAAGCCCAAGCTTCGCGTATAGTCGAACAAGCCCAGCATGTCTTCCACCGGCAATTGAAACCGCGACAACAGATTCAACGTGTACTGCGCGCCCAAATCTTCGCCATGACCCGAAGCTTCTCCCGAATTCCGGTACAGGGCCTCCATGTGCCGCATTTGGAATTTCGCGCAATCGGCGCCGGCGTCGGCCGCCGCTTTGACCAATCGATACGCCCGTTCCACCGAACCGTTATGATTGATGCCTATTTCCGCGATAATAAATACAGGGGCCTGGCCGCCCACCATCCGATTTCCGATGCGAAGGCCATGCGCAACGCCCCGCCGCCGCGCAATGCCGGCCAAACGGTTCCGCTCGTCGAGCAAGGGAATGAATTTGATGTGATCGTTTAACAGGCTTTCGATTCGCTCCCGTGTGTCGCCTAGACGCGCATGGATAAAATCCGGACGCAACAGCTCGGCCACGGGGCAACGCAAATCCACGTCTTCCCGTTCCATCAACCATCGCCGGACATCGCCATCCGTCAAAACCCCCTGCAAAACGCCGTCTTCGTTCACACAGAAGATAAAACCCTCTTTCGTACGATTGATGGCGTACAAAACCTTGCGCAGCGGTTCATTTGACCGAATGACATACCTGCTTACAATTCGCTCGATGATCATATTCGGCTTCCTTCGCTTAGCACTCGTTCGGCTATCGCCCAATCCTCCAGGGAATCGATATCCAAGCCGCACTCTTCCGGCATCTTATACAGCGCGATCCGCCCTCCCAACCGGCTGCCGGTTGCTCGAAGCAGCTGCGGGCGAAAAATATAAATGGACCCGGTTTCGCGATACTGCCGCATCGCCTGGCGCATGGGCCGCCGGGATGGATCGTAATTCATCGGAATTCCACAGCCATCTTCTTCCTTCCAGAGAAACGCATGCGACGGACACACGGAAACCAAAGAATCGGCATGGGCCTGTTTAAAGATTTGAAGCGCTTCCTCGATGTGCTTCGGCTCGCGAAGAGGAGACGTCGCCTGGAGGAACACCACGCTCTCAACTACGACTCCCCCGGCCTCGATCCGATCGAGCGCGTGCAACAAGGCCGACTCGCTGGAACTGGTATCGGTCGCCAGTTCGGAAGGACGCCGGATGACTTCCGCGCCATGCTTCAAGGCGGTTTCGGCAATCTCTTGGTCGTCCGTCGAGACATAGACGCCATCCACCCCCGACGCCTTCTGCGCATCCTCAATGCTCCAGGCCAGCAAGGGCCGTCCGGCCAGCGCACGAATGTTCTTCCGTGGAATCCCTTTCGAGCCGCCCCGGGCCGGAATGATCGCAACACATTTTTGATTATTGTTCACCATAGGGTCTGCCTTATCTCAAATTGTTTCGGAAAAAGAACAAAAAGCAATTGCTCGCGCAGAGAAGCCCGTGGCGCGCGGCATCGAAGCAACATCAAGAGCCCCTTCACTCGCGAAAACATCGAATCCGAGGGCTTTCTATTCTCCCGGATTCGCGCCGCCACAAATTCCCGCATTTTCCGACGCCATACTTTGGATTCCTCGGCATTGAAGAAACTTCGATGCTTGGACAACAATCGACTCATCAAGCGCCAACGCTCGTCGGGGCGCCCGCATTGGCGGCTTCGGCTTTCAGGATGCGTCCGGACCCGAAGCAGAGGTTCGTTGAGCAACAGACCTCGATAACCGCGTTCGGCCATGCTCAAAAACAGATCGTAGTCTTCAAGCCCGCCTGCAAACGCGCTGTCGAAGCCGATGGATCGCACGATCTCTTTATCCATCAACGAACTCACCATGACGTAGTTGCGCTGCTTCAACAAAGAAGCGTCATACTCGGGAAAATGCGAAGAGGTTTGCCCGGTGAGAAGATCCGCGCGTTGCGTGTAGACAAACGCCGGCTTGGGCTCGGGAGCAGCCTGCCAGGCCGCAAGCGTTTTTTCCAAATAGCGAGGCTCCAACGCATCGTCGGCATCCAAAAAAACAATCCACTTTCCTTTGGCTTCTGCCAACCCGCCGTTGCGCGCAGGACAAACCCCTTGATGCGAAAGAGCGACATATCTAACGCGAGATCCATAACGCCCCGCCACCGCCCTCGTTTCATCCGTCGATCCATCGTCCATAACCAGGATCTCCCCGGCCGGTTGCGTCTGTCCTAACGCGCTATCCAGCGCAGCGGACAAAAAACGTCCGTAATTATAGCAGACGACTACGATCGACACCTGCGTCGGAAGGCCCATGAGCGTTGCTTCACTTATTGGTGGTTGAGTCATCGGACTTTCGCGCCAGCTTTTGCCTCATTCGATTCACCGTGCGGCCCAAGATTTCATTAGCTTCACGCCGAAATCGGTAAACCCACGGATAATACATCCGCCGCATCCGAATCCGCTCTTTGCAAAACAACTGCCGATGCGCCGGGGATGCGCTAATCCCATCGTGGGTAAACACAGCCACGTTTCGCGCCCAGCGAGCCACCGTCGCGCCTCCACGAAGAATTGCCCGCAAAAAGAACTCCCAGTCGGCAATAATTTTGAATTGCTCGTTATAGAGGCCGTGTTGCAGGAAAAGCTCGCGCCGAATAAAGGTGGATTGATGAGGCAGCGACCGCCAATACAAATGGTCGTACATGGGGCCAATTTTCTCCGAAGGACGATATTGCTCGCGCCCCCCCGGATAACGCACGAGAATATCCCCAATCACCACATCCTCTTGAAGGTTTCTTTCGAGGTAATCTCCGACCACTCGATCGTCAGCAAGCCAATCGCCGCCATTGAGGAACAGCAGGTATTCTCCCGTCGCAAGCCCGATGGCCTTGTTCATGGCATCATAAATCCCACGATCCGGCTCGGATCGCAGGATGGACATTCGCTCTTTATATTTTTCCAGGATCGCCAACGTCCCATCCGTCGACGCGCCATCCAAAACAATCCATTCGAAATCGCGGCAAGCCTGCTTGACCACAGAATCGAGCGTTTTCTCGATCCGAGCTTGTTCATTCCGACACACGGTAACGATCGTCAGGAAACTCACGGTTATGCAACGTCCGATCGCAAAACAAAGTCAGCGTATAACGGAATGGATTGCTGCCAACGTTGATAGCCCATTCCATGTGAAACACGAGCGCAGGCCCCCATTTGCTTTAAATCCAGCCGGCGAAGCGCCTGCCAATCCTGAACGACGGTTAGCAATCCAAGTGAACCTTGCAGGGCTTTTCGTCGACGGCTTTTCTCACGGGGTACGCACTTATCAAGCCACCATCGGTTAAAACATGTTGTGCTCATGCCGGCCCACCGTGCGCGCAATGAATCGAGTAAATAGCCATTCTGACCGTGTTGAATGTATTCGTTCATGGTGGGTGCGTTGAACGCCAGAACCGCACAACCTCGGGCAAGCGCTTCCACCGTCAACAACCCCATACCTTCCAAAGGACGCGGCGCCACTAGAACATTGATGCATGACCATTGTTCTTCATATTGTTGTCGATTAGCTGTGTACGGAAACCGTTGGACGCGGGTCGATCCCAATTGGGATGGGAGGTCAAAGTAACGCGCCTTGCCGTACCCAGGGTCTACCTCATCGCGAAAATAAAGATTTTTAGCGTTTAAGACTTCGCATAATCGGCGTAAAAAATTCGGACGAACCATCCCCACCCGATTCCAATACATGACAGATATCCCATCTTGCCACGACGATTCGGGCAAGCCGGAAATATCCTTGAAGTATTGAAGGCGAAGCACAGGAAGACCTGCTCGTCGGGCCCGATCGAACACAGGCTCTGAAAAGGCTGCAATGCGCCAGGTCTTTGGCAACTCGGACCATCTTGCATCCGGCCAGGCGCTGATGTGGTCCCACATAGGTATCCAGACAACTTTTCGTTTACGCCATTCGGCATCCTGCCAAGGGGGTACCACTTGGCAAAAGACCACCGCCTCGTCAGAGCCCGATGCCGCGGGGATCTGGCCGTCCGGCAACGCCTGCAAAGCCACATGACCATAGTTCGTCAATGGTTGAACCAGGATTTCATGAAAGGCGCTGCTTTCCTTAAGATGCCAAGGAAGAGCGTACGCAGTGACCATCCGACTCATGATTTGTCCAACATCTCTAAATGGCCTTTGACTCGGAAGGTTTTACCGCCACGATGCCGCATACGCCAACCCCCGGCATCTCTGACCAGGATGGATAGGCTCGATAAGCGTCGGCAAAGATTTGGGGATCGCGAACAATATAGGACATGCCTTCTTTTTGCCAACGGGCAATATACTCATGAAAGTGTCCCGCCGTTTTCTCCCCATACCATTCCAAAACATCCGGTTGCTTGCCGGTAGCTTGGCGCATCAAATCCAAAACAGTCCGTTCGTCGTAAAAACGCTGGAAGAAATACCGCCCCGTTCCATCCGATCGTTGAACACCGTAATCTTTGTTCTCCCGGTACTCATCCCAACAAGTGCGATCGACCGGAACAGTCAATAACAGGGAACCGCCCGGACGCAAGGCCGCATACATGCGGCGCACCGCTGAAACATCGTCGAATGAACCATTGCGCACATGCTCGACAACGGAAATGCTCCAAACTACGTCGAACGTCCTGTCATTAGGGAGTTCTTCCAAACCGACCGACATCAGATCCACGCCTTTGATATGCAATTCCGACATCAAACGTCGCGTACGCTTAACGTCCGCTGGATCGGGGTTCAGCATGGCGATCGGAAAACGACCATGCTTTTGCATGTAAAAAGAGAAAAGGTATGGAGAAGCCACATCCAAAGCATTCCCGGTTTTCGATGGTAGATGGCGCCGCACAAAGTCGAATTCAAAGTATCGCGTGCTGCTTAAAGGATACGTCAAGTGGACCCATCCTTCCTTGTTCTGACCACGCAGCAAGAGTTCTAACCCGATACGCTGGCCAAAGCGCCCAAAATCCCTGCCCGGCAAATTCGCAAACCGACCCCTGCGCAATGCAGAAGACGTCCGCCAAACGTCCTGCCAATGCCGACGTCCCGCTATTATTCGATAAAGCACGACAGATAACCTTTAGCTCTAAACAGACCTGATGAGAATGTCGACATAGCACGGAGCCTGTTCTGCATACCGTACGACTTCAGCAGCGGAATTCGTTGCCTTCAGAAGGTCGCCTGTATTAGAAAATATAAGGAATTCGCGATAACCATGTTGCGTCACCATCTCCAATAATTGAAAAGGGTTGATCCCCATCGCGTGCATCAGATGAGAATCGAATTCCATAAAGAGGTCTGGATGGCAACGCGACAAAGTTTTTGCAGCCCCTTCGATTACTTTCTGTTCATATCCATCTACATCTATTTTCAAGAAAAAGACATCTTCATTCTTTAGAAGATCGTCAAGCGTTTGAGTTGAAAGCTTCACTGTTTCCAACACGGGTTCCCGAATAGCCCACGCCCCCGCATTAGCACGTCCACAAGCCACTTCAATAATGTCGTCAGTTTTGTTTGAAATCGCCATTTGGCGCGCATGTACATTCTTTGCGCCATAGTTATGAAGATTCTTCGTAAGTAAATCGTAAAAGCAAGGCACGGGTTCAAACATCAAGAATCTGCAATCAGGATAATCGGCACTTATTGGAACAAAGCTTGCGCCAATGTTAGAGCCCACTTCCACAATAACTCGCCCCTGAAAACGTCCGTACGCATCTCGAAGAAGCTGTGGAAGCTCAGGATCCCAGCGGCGTCCTGTTAGCAAGAACTCTCCAATGATGGAATCTTTGAAGCACAAAAAGGGCTTTCCAAGATAATGAGCGCAATAAGTAGTCCTTTGCACCGGGTTCATAGGCGCGGGGCGAGACTTAGATCGGGTTAATTTATTTACCAAATGGGTTAATCGCATTAACATGGTTCTCTCTCCAAACGGCGCCAAGGCCACTGCACTAAAACGGCTCCATAGTCATTCCCATGATACTTCCACATAGGACCACCGGTTTCGGACACTTCGAACTTGATGACGCGTTCTCGCAAGTCAATAATTCGCTTTCGCGGCTGATGAATAGCCATTGTAACCAAGTAATTGTTCGGCGCCAGGAAAACGGCCGGTATATCCATGGCCCATGTCATACGCCCAGCTCTATCGGCCCATGCTCCCGAGTTTTGATCAGACCAATTGGAGGTACAAACTATCCGCCCGAAAACATCTTCAATCCTTACGCTAATCTCAGCATCCTGCACGGCCTCCAGCACCTCAACGGTCATAAAAAAACGAATAGGATCATCGACACAAAACTGCCCCTTCAAACGTCCATCCGCAGCACAGACCCCACATCGCAAAAAACGTGCAGCATCCTTGGACGCCTCGGTGGAAAAATCGCTATAAGCTGTAGATGGCAAGGTCATTCCTAAGTATTCCTTAACGCATTCTGTGGCCGCCCCACATCCGACAACACGCCCCTGAGTAAGAATCACGCCTTTTGTACATAGGTTAGCGATGGCTCCCATATTATGACTGACAAACAAAATCGTCCGCCCCCCCTCGCTTACTTCCTTCATCTTGGCCAGGCATTTACGCTGAAAGTTGACATCTCCAACAGCCAGGACTTCATCGATCAGGAGTATTTCAGGTTCCAAATGAGCGGCGACCGCAAACGCCAAACGAACATACATCCCACTAGAATATCTTTTTACAGGGGTATCGATAAATTTTTCAAGTTCAGAGAAAGCAATAATCTCATCGAACTTAGCAGCAATCTCGCGCTTATTCATTCCCAAGATCGTGCCGTTCATGAAAACGTTTTCTCGGCCTGTCAATTCCGGATGAAAGCCGGTCCCTACTTCCAGCAACGATCCGACGCGGCCATTGATCAAGGCTTCTCCGTGGGTGGGCTCTGTGATCCGGCTCAGGATTTTCAACAAAGTCGATTTCCCTGCTCCATTTCGTCCTATAATGCCCACAACCTCTCCAGGATGAATATCAAAGGACACATCGTTGAGCGCCCAAAATTGATCAGCACCCATTTGTTCGGCTTCTGCCCTCCGAGCCTCCGTCGCCGTATGACCTATTTTCGTCATATGTTGGCGTGGATCTTGGCCCCGAATTTTATGCCACCAATACTGGACTTCGTCGACCAATGTATGTCGCCCAATGGCGCCCAGCGTATAGCACTTGGAGAGATTACGAACGGAGATGGATGGGGTGCTCATATTCTTTGCTCAGATTGTGTCGACGAAGGTCCGCTGAACCCGGTTAAACATAAAAAGCCCACTCACGACCAGCAGAAGGGTAATCCCGATGCTGAGTGATGCGCCTATGGCCGTAATAGTGCCAGAACCGGTGAACATCCAACGAGCACACTCGACAACAAAGGACATGGGATTGCTCCAGAGGAGCAACTTCATGGAAGGACGAACGACCAGGGAGGCCGGATAGACGATGGGCGTGGCATACATCCATATTTGCGTCAGGAAAGTGAGTGCAAAACGCAGATCTCGATATTTTGTCGTCAGCGCCGCCACCCATAGACCAACGCCCAGTCCAAGCAAAGAGCATTGAAAGACCAACAACGGGAACAAAGCCAGTGCCCAACGGGGCTGTAGGATTGCCGTGGTAAAGAAAAGAAAGTAAAAATAAAATCCAAAGAACATGACCAGGTTGAGTGCAAAGTGAGCCAAGTTCGTGAATACAGCCGAAAGAGGTATTACGAGCCGCGGAAAATATACTTTGGTCAGCACACTGGAATTCGATACGAAAGAATTCGAGCTTTGCGTCATGCAGCCCGCAAAAAAATTCCACAGAACGGTTCCCAACATGTAAAAAATGAGCTGCGGCATGCCATCCGTAGACACATTGGCCACCTTCCCGAAAATCACGGTGAAGACCACGGTGGTGATCAGAGGCTGGATGATAAACCACAGGGGGCCGAGAATGGTTTGTTTATAAATGGAGGTTAAATCCCGGATCACTAGCATCCAGAGCAGATCGCGATATTCGAATAACTCGCGAACATTAATCCGCCAGAACGATTGATTGGCTTTGATGATGGTTTGCATTTCTATAGTCCAAAGTCCAAGGTCCAAGTAGTCCAAAGTTAGAAGAATAGAGCGTGAATGTCTATACTTTGGACCTTGGACCTTGGACTTTGGACTTTCCCCACTCCCTCCGGGCAGACTTCGTCCCCGTCAATTACCAAGCCCTCCCTTTCCAAAAACAAAAGGGATTACCGGCCCAGAAATTGAAGCAGACGGTTGTTAAGGATCTTGTCCAGACGGTCACGTAATACTTTGGCGCGACGAACGCGCGATTCCATAAATTGCAGATCGGCGTCATCCCGGCTCGATTTCTCGTCCAACAGCTCGGACACCTGATTCAGCTCGCTTCCGAGCGTTTCCATTTTTCGCCGCAAGACGCTCATGACGCCCGCTTGAAGCGCCGAGCCGAGATTGTCGGCCGTACGATAATACCGTTTGCGAACCCCGTTTTTATGAACGCGCCGCAACAAACCCAGCCGCTCCAATTGACGGGCCGCAATGCTGACGGCCGCCTTGCTGAGGCCCAATTCCTGCTCGATTTGCTCCAGCGGGCAGTCGCCGTCCCATAGATATAAAAAGACCAGCACCTGCCCGGGAATGCGGCCAAAACCCAGTTCCTGGGCTGTTAAACCGCCGTTCTCGGCCAGTCGCAGGCGTATCTCACGCGCTTTATTGGATGGTTGCGTTTTCAACTTTTACAAGTTTGTAAAATTTCGAATAGATTAGCCGAAAGCATGGGATTGTCAAGTAGGAGAAAGAGCCGGCGATCCCCCGTTCATTACGTAAGCGCTTTCGCTTGACTTCCGAAACCCTATCTGGGAAGATCGCCGCCCATCTTCACAAGGAGCCGCCTGAAATGCGAAACTTAGCCCTTACAACGTTACTAGTCCTAGTCTCTACGACATCATGGTCCCGCACTAATTTTGTAAGCCAAGGCGGGCAACACGTCCCTCCTTTCCTATCCTGGCAGAATGCGGCCACCAATGTGCAGGCGGCGATTAACGCGTCGGCGCCGGGGGATGTGGTGACGGTCTCGAACGGCGTCTATCTCCTCCAGGCCACGGTGTGGCTCACCAACCAGGTAACGTTGAGGGGCTTTGGTCCCCGCGGGAGTGTGGCGCTGGATGGACAGGGCGCCGTGCGGTGTCTGGACTTGTGCAATGCGACGGTCGATAATATCACCATGACGAACGGGTTTGACAGCGGCTCCTACTATGGCGGAGCGCTGCATAGCCTGAGCGGTCTGGTGGCCAACTGCATCATGACGCACTGCCGGGCCTACGGGAGCACCTTTTCCAGGGTGGCCGGCCTCAGCGCGGAGCACTCGACCTTTACCAACTGCGACATCGTCGCCTGCACTTGGATGACGGTGCACGCCAACGTAGCCGGCCTGTACGCGAGAGACTGCACCCTCGTCAACTGCCGTTTCGTCACCAATGTGTCTCTGGATACCTTCAGTGCGCTGTATGCCCGGGATGGATGCATGGTTCGCGACTGCAGTTTCTCCAACAATGTGGGACATATCACCGCTTCGTTTTACTACGCGTCCGTCAGCAACTGCCTTTTCGAGAACAACAAGGGACAGGTTACGGTCAATTATGGCAGCTTGGCCGGCTGCGCAATCCGCGGTAATCGCAACGACTCGTATAATGTGCTCGAAATTGGGGACGGCGGCATGGCCGAACGTTGTCGCATTGAAGAAAATCAGGGACGCGTGGAGCTTTTGCAGGGCGGTATCTTGCGCAGTTCCCTGGTGTCGGCCAACCGGATCAATACGCCGTATCAGAGCGATGCCGTGGTGTATGTTTGGAATGGAGGCAGGATCGAGAACTGCACGATCGTCGGGAACACAAACAGTCCGAGCGAGGCGGGGGGCGTCCGCATCTCGGGAACGTTGGATCCGGAGGACAGCGTGTTGATGAATTCGATCGTCTACGGGAACAGCGGCACGGAGATTTCGAACTCGGCCTCGTCCATCATCGCGTTCAACTGCATCGAGGGATGGACCGACCTCTCCAACGGCAACATCACCAACAACCCTTGCCTTGCGGGGCCGACGGGGTTTCATCTCGCAACGAATTCTCCCTGCCTCAACGCCGGCACGAATCTTCCGTGGACGACCACCGGCTGGGATTGCGACTTGCAACCTCGCAACCTCGAGGAGCGCGTGGACATTGGTTGGGACGAGTACTTCGGCGGCATCTTCATGGCCCTCGCGGGCGATGCCGGCGCCATGACAAACTCCTGGCGGGCGGTCAGCAATGCGGTATATCAACTGCAAGGGCGGGAGAATCTGGTCGAAGGCAACTGGGAGGCGGTCGGCGACCCCGTCACAGGCCGAACGGCATCCGTATCGGTTAAGGATTTGCCAGGCGCCTGGACCACGCGCTACTATCGCGTGGAGTTGAAATCATGGCGCTAGCTCAAAGCCCCCAAAACCACGGATGAACATGGATGAACTTGGATCATGCCGTGAGGCAGGCATCCGGTCTGTCTCGTGGATGGCCATTGCACGAGCGATGGCCGTCGCTCTGGCGCTCGCGCCCGGCGCGTGGGCCGTCGAGCTGACGTCCGACACGGTCTGGGCGGTCTCCTCCAGCCCCATCGTCGTGACGGAGACGCTCCTCGTAGCCCCAGGCGCCACGCTCCGCATCGAGCCCGGCGTGATCGTCCGCGTGCATAGCAATGCATCGCTCATCGTGAAAGGCTCGCTGCACGCAGAAGGCGCCGGCGATCGGCCCATCACCTTCACGTCTCTCGCGCCGGACGGCGCCTGGCCCGGCCTCGCCTTTCTCGGATCGAGGGTCTTCGACCACCTGACCGCGACCGGCACGCTGGCCCACTGCCTTTTTGAAAACGCGGCCCATCCAAGCCTTGACCCGCATGACCTGCCGGCTGCGATCTCCGCACAGTTTGTCGTGCTGTCCGCGTCCAATTGCACGTTTCGCCAAATCGCCGGCGCCGTCCTGCGTCCATGCGATTCGGTGGTCCGCATCGTCGGATGCACGTTCAGCAACTGCGGCGAGGCCGTAAACGTCGTGCAGTGCGATGCGGAGATCAAAGGCAACCGGATGACGATGATCCGCCAGGGCGCGGACGCGATCGACGTGGACCTCGAGTGGAGCGGCGTGGGCTGGAAGCCGGCGCTCGTCGAGAACAACATCGTCAGCGACTGCAGCGGAGACGGGATCGACCTCGGCAGCAGCGCGGCAAACGTCCGCGGGAACCTCGTGCGCAACTGCGCAGACAAGGGAATTTCCGTCGGCGAGGGCTCAAACGCGCGAATCGAGAACAATGTCGTGCTCCACTGCCGGGTGGGCGTGGCCGTGAAGGACAGCTCCGCGCCGGTCATCGCCAACAATACGATCTTCGGCTGCCGCACCGGCGTCAGTTGCTATGAGAAAGACCTGGGCGTGGGCGGAGCGCGCGGACACGTTGTCAACACCATCATCTGGGCCTGCGGCCGGAGCGTCGGAATGGACGAACTTTCGCTCCTCGACGTGCGCCATTCGATCGTGGAGGGGCCGTTCCTTTGGCCCGGCGAAGGGAATCTCACCAACGATCCCCTCTTCGTGTCCGCGACAGCCGACCACCTCATGCTCGCACCGTCCTCGCCCGCCATCGGCTCGGGCACGGCGGCACGCGCCGCCACGAACGACTTTCGAGGCGCGCCACGGCCGGCTTCTCCCTCGATGGGCGCCTTTGAGCTTTCGACCGGCAACGAGGACGCCGATCGCGACGGCGTGCCCGACTCCACTGATGCATTCCCTCTGCACCCATCATGGTCGACCGACGCGGACAACGACGGCTTGCCGGAGGATTGGGAGCTCTCGTTCTTCGCAACGCTTGCCTACGGCGGTTTGGACGATCCGGATGGCGATGGACTCTGCAACCGCGACGAATTCCTCGAAGGCCTCGCGCCCACAAACGCTGAACGCCATATTGTGATCAACGAGTTGATGTACTGTCCGACCAATGGAAACGACCGTGAAGACTTTGTCGAGCTTCTCAACTTCGGCGACGACGACGTGTCGATGGCCGGCTGGCAACTGACCGACGAAGTCCTCTACGATTTTCCGCCGGGCACGATCGTGACCGCCGGCCAGCACCTTGTCATCGCCGGCGACCCGGCCGCCGTGGAGGCGGCGTACGGAATAACCGGCGTGCTCGGGCCCTGGCAAGGAAGCCTCGGCGACGAGGGCGCGGTCGTGCGACTGATCAATGCGAACCTGTCGGATATCGATAACGTCGATTTTCGGAATTATCCGCCATGGCCCGCCTCGCCCTCCGGCGACGGTCCATCGCTCGAACTCATGCAGGCGACGGCGGACAACGCGGCGGGCGAAAGTTGGGCGGCGAGCGAGAACGACGGAGGAACTCCAGGAACGAGGAACAGCCGGGCGGAAGGCAACGTCGTGATCAACGAGTTCCTGGCCAGCTCCGTGCTGGGCGTGTCCGATTGGATCGAACTGTACAATCGCGGTCCCAACACAGAGGATCTTTCCGGCTGGCGGCTTACGGACGACCTGTCGCTGCCGCCGCTCTGGACGATTCCCGATGGGACGCAACTGCTTCCGGGCCAGACGATTCGCTTCACCCGCGAGCAATTCGGCTTTGGGTTGTCTGCCGGCGGCGAGACGCTCTGGCTGCAGCAGTCCGGCACGGACGTTCCCGAGAGCCGCGTAAAGTTCGGGGTCCAACTGGCCGACGTGTCGGAAGGCCGCTGGCCGAATGGAATTCCGTCCTGGTCGCGTTATCCCGACGGCGGCTCGCCCGCCGCCGCCAACCCCCGCCCGCCCGCGGCAGCTGTCTTCATCAACGAGATCATGTATCACCCGGCGAGCGAGAACGACGGCGAAGAATACATTGAATTGCTGAACAACGGTCCCGCGGTGAACCTGACCGGCTGGGCCTTTACCGATGGAATCGGGTACAGCTTCGCGCCGGGAACGATCATAACCTCGGGCCAGTACCTGGTCGTGGCGAACGACCCGGCGGCCGTTACCAACAAGTACGGGATCGGCGGAGTCCTGGGCCCGTTCACCAGCGGACGACTATCCAACGCGGGCGAATCGCTCGTGCTCCGGGACGCCTATGGCAATGTGGCGGATGCGGTGCATTATCTCGACCGCGGACGCTGGCCGCGCGGGGCGGATGGGGAGGGCTCTTCACTGGAACGCTTGGGCACGGATCTCGATTCCGCCATGCCTGAAACCTGGCGGGCGAACCCGGCCGCAGGGATCGAAGGCACGCCGGGCGCGGCCAACGGCATCCATGCTGCCGGGGTCGCATACATCCTCGCCGCATCGCATTACCCCGTAACGCCCGGCACGACGGAGCAAGTCCTCGTTCGCGCCCGCGTGCGAGGCAGCCCCGCGGACGTGCGGCTGATGTGGAAACGCGATGAAGATTCCGCTTTCAACACGGTGTTCATGACGAACGACGGGAGCGGCGCCGGCGTATACATGGCCGGAATACCCGTGCAGACGCACCGTACGCTGGTGGAGTACTACATCGCTGCCGACGATGGCGAGGGGAACGCATTTCATCACCCCTTCGGCGCTCCGATCGTTTGCCTTCCGGGCAGCGGGCACAACGTCCCTCAGACCTTTCGCTACATCTGCCTGCGAAACCTCCCGGACCCAGCCGTGACGGCGTTTCGCGTGCTGCTCCCGCAGGAGACGATAACCGAGTTAACCTCGCGCGATCTCTACAGCGACGAGTTGCTTCCCGCGACCTTTGTCTATTTGGATGAGGTGTTTCCCTTTGCACGCCTCCGGTATCGCGGCAGCATCAAACGGATCTGGCAGATGAAGTCATACCGGATCGACCTGTCGCACGATCATCCATTTGCCGGTGAGAAGGATTTGAACATTAACGGCAAGCGCCCTGGCCCGGAATGGCTGGCAACGCAGTACTTTCACCAGCGAGGGTTCGCCACGGCCCTGCAGAAGGACATCCGGCTTCACATCAATCACCAGGACCAGGGCCCGTATCTCCTCGCTGAGGACATCGGGAACGCTTACCTTGAGCGCAACTTCTCTGGCGCCGGCGGCGGCACGTGGTACGAGAGCTGGGGCGAGACGGGCAGCGGAACGAACACGGCCTATCCGCCGGCGATTTCGAACTGCCTTGCGGCCATGACGGCAACGGCTTCTTCGAACTATACAAACAGAGTCGCCGGGGTCATCGATCCGGACCAGTGGCTGCGTTGGCTGTCGGTGGTCAGCGTCGTGGGAGACCGCGAGACCCTGCTGAGCGGCCTCGAACGAAATCATGCCTGCTACATTCAGCCTTCCGATGGCCGTCTGCAACTCCAGCCTCTCGACCTCGACGCCGCCTGGAGACCGGAAGACACCGGCATCACCATCATCGACTTGCACGGCGAGATCCTGCAAACGGGAAACAGCATGAGTCTTCATGTGGATACACAGCTCCCCGTGGACATGTGGCCCCCCGACCTGCATGCGCTCAATTCCTTCATGGGCTTCGCGCCCATTCAGCGTCGTTATTACGAGATGATCGCAAACGAGCTTGACCACTTCTTCCGCCAGGACCTTCTGACCAACCACATCGCACAGCACTTCAATTCCGTAGGCGAGACGCTCGAAAGCACGGCGGCAGCGACCTTGGATTACGTGGTCCGGCGCATCCCCGATCTGGAGTCTCAACTGCGCTTCTTGGTCGGAATACACTTCCACCCCACAGTGACCACTTTGGTGGATTGGCCTTATGCAGAAGGCTCACTCGGGGGATATGTCCTTCCAGGTACGACCCAGGTGTTCGTGGACGGCTCGACCAACGGCGTCTCCTATAACGTCGACACGGGCGAGTGGCGCTGCAACAAGGTGGCGTTCGAAGGAGAGAACCAAATTGCCATCAGCGCGCAACCCCTTTCGAACCGCAGCTACGTCGCCACCACCACGACATGGGTCTGCTACGATTCGAACGATAACGACGGCGACGGCCTTGGGAATAGCTGGGAGCGATTCTACGGCTTCGACCCGGAAGACGACGGCAGCATGGACCCGCAGAACGGCGCAGAAGGCGACGCAGACCGCGACGGCGTGCCCAACCGGATCGAATTCTCAGAACGCACGAATCCCGTGCAGTACGATCACGTCGTGCTTAGGGAACTGGAATGGAGCGACGGGCAGATAAGAGCCGTATGGTTTGCCCAAACAGGAATCGTCTACCGCGTATCCGCCAGCGATACGCTTGCCAGCCCCGAATGGACGCCGATGAGCATTGTGACGGCGGAAAGCGCCCGCGGTTTCGCCATCGACTTCGACCCCGCCCGCACCGCCCGCTTCTACCAAGTCATCCAGTTGTCGCCATAGTCCTTTGGCGCCGTTCTCTCAACTCCAGCAAATGGCGCAAAGGCCCCTCACGTTCCGCGGCTACGGCCAGGGCAGCCGAAAGAGCCGGACTCGCCTCTTCCGCCTCACGAGCCGCGGCAGGAGGAGATTTTAACGGATCGGAAGGATCGGGAACTCTTTTTGGAGACGCTCTCGGAGTTCTGCGGGCGGACGGGATTTCGGATTCACAGCTACGTGCTGATGACAAATCACTATCATCTGCTGCTGGAGACTCCGGAGGCCAAGTAACGCCTTTTTGAACCACAACCTTATCTCAAGGATTGAATTACTCCAAAAATGCATTATCGTCTGAAGCAAACGACGAGGAACAACATATGACTTTCTGGAATGACAAGCGGGTATGGGTTACAGGCGGCGCGGGTTTCCTGGGTTCTCACGTGGTGGAAGAACTGAAGCGCCAAGGCTGCTCCCAGATATTTGCTCCACGCAGTTCGGAGTACAATTTGCTCGATAAAGAGGCCGTTCAACAGGCCTTGAAGGAGCTAAAGCCGAATCTGGTCATTCATCTGGCGGCCGTCGTGGGCGGCATTGGCGCCAACCGGGCTCATCCAGGCCGGTTCTTCTATGAGAACATGACTATGGGCGTTCAATTGGTCGAGGAATGCCGCAAGGCCGGCATTGCCAAGATGACCTTGGCCGGCACCATTTGCGCCTATCCCAAAATCACCCCCATCCCCTTCCGCGAAGAAAATCTCTGGCAGGGCTATCCGGAGGAAACCAACGCCCCCTACGGCCTGGCCAAGAAGATGCTTCTCGTGCAATCCCAGGCGTACCGGCAGGAATACGGCTTTAACTCCATTTTCCTACTGCCGGTCAACCTGTACGGCCCGCGCGACAACTTCAATCCGGACAGCTCCCATGTCATTCCCGCATTGATCAAAAAGGCCGTCGAAGCCCGTGATAGCGGCGCCGATCACATGGTCTGCTGGGGTACCGGCGCGGCCACGCGCGAGTTCCTTTATGTAGAAGACTGCGCCCGCGCTGTCGTCCTAGCCTCCGAAAAATACAATGGGTCCGAACCCGTCAACATCGGCAGCGGCATGGAAATCAGCATTCATGATCTGGTCCATGTGGTCGCCAAGGTGGTCGGCTTCAAAGGCGAAATTGTCTGGGACAAAACCAAGCCCGACGGCCAGCCTCGCCGCTGCCTCGACACCGGCCGAGCCCGGGAATACTTCGGCTTCACCGCCAATACGCCATTCGAAGAGGGCTTGCGCAAGACCTACGAATGGTATGTGGAAAACAAGTAGTATTGAGCAACGGGCCGGATTTAGCGTTCAGGAATTGTGAAGTGAAAAGAAGCTGGTCGTCCACCTTCTGAAGCTCTATATTTACGAATGTGAATAGCGTCGGAATCAATCCTAAGCTCTTGCATTGGGCGTGCGAACGCGCCGGATTCGATATGACCGTATTAACAAAACGGTTTCCCCGCCTTGAAGATTGGGTTCAAGGCAAATCACATCCAACATTATTCGTACGAGTTCAATGCAGCGGCCATCAGATACCTCTTCTTGTGACAAGCGGATAGTAACGTCGCAACTATCAGGGAGCAGGTGTATGAGCTTGTCAAAATTGATCTTGCCTATATTCTGATTTTTGGGAAAAAAGAGCCAGTTTGTTCAATATAACGTCTATACTCCTCTCCAAAATGTTCAATCAGCATTTTTTCCTCTAAAGGTGTCCTTGTAAACATAAGAAACAGCTGAAAACTAATACCAACAATACCCAACGAATACTTACAAGCAATGGTGGCTCGACTTCGGAACTATGTAATATCGTTTTATCATTCGTCTGTTTGTAGAAATGAAGCAAAAATGCCATTTGAAATAAAGAATAGCTACTGAATCGGCCTCTCGATGTGCCCGCCCAAGATCAACGCCGCATATCGGTTCTCTCAAAAAAAAATCGAAAGAGGCTACCATTCCAATGTCTTGCGGGGTATTTCTCTGGCATGACAAATTTCGATTTCGGACCCCGCCCGCAGTTTTCCACTCTTATGCGATGGAGAGCATTATGAAGCCTTGTCGAAGCTCAGCCTTGCGTTTGTTCGTGTTTCTTTTGCCTGCCGTTTTCTTCGGCAGCGTTTCATCCGGACAATGGATTTCAGAAACCTTCGCTTTGTCCAATGGCTGGAATGCCATTTACCTGCGAGGAACGCCGTGGCCGACGACCATCGACGATTTGTTCACTAACCTGCCCATCCGGGCGGTGCATCGCAATTTCCTGACCCCTGACACGACCCAATTCAGCGCCAGTTCAGGCGATACCCCCCAGCGCGGCGTCGAGTGGCTCGTCTGGTATCCGCCGGAGTCGCCGAACCGGGTTCTGACGTCCTTGTGGAACATGAGCGGCAACGCGTCGTATCTGATCGAGTGCGATTCGAACTGCACCTGGACGCTCAAGGGCAACCCCGTCGTCCCGTACCGCGTATGGCTTCCGAACAACTGGAATCTGGTCGGGATGCCGGTGAATCCCGCCAGCGGCGTGACGTTCACCGAATTCTTCCAGGCGGCCCGCAATATCGACGTGTCCCCCAGCCCGGCCGGCGGCAAAGTCGCCCGCACCTTGCCGAACGGCTCCCAGCAGGACATCTCGTCTCAAACCGACCGAAGGGCGATCGGGCCGAAGGAGGCCTACTGGATCAAAACGCAGGGCTTGTCCGCTTTCATCGGCACCGTGTTGGTTCAGGCCGATCCCCTCGGACTCCTATTCCCAGCCGACGTCAGCATTAATTCGTTTACGCTGTGGAACGACAGCGGAACCAACGAGACCGTCACGGTCAAACTGATTTCCAGCGAGGCCCCACCCGCAGGCGCGCCCGCGCTCGTCGACGATGTGCCCCTGATGTATTTCGGGATATCCCCTTCCACCGGGCATTACGAATGGCAGACGCTGGCGGTCGGGGGCACGTTGCAGAACAGCCTGGCGACCGGCGAGCAGTGGATCGTGACGCTCGCGGTGAACCGTTCGCTCCTTTCGCCGCCGCCGACCACCAACTCGAATTGGCAGAGCCTGCTGGAAGTGACCGACCAGGCCGGCACCCTCATCCGGATTCCGGTGGCGGCCGAGTACAGTTCGGCGGATGCCTATAATGCCCTGTGGCCGGCCGGGCTCTGGGTGGGCGACGTCGCTTTGAAGAAGGTGAACCAACTGGCCGAGGGCAACACCACCGGCCCGATGCCGACCTACGGAGATCTGACGCTGCGCCTCATCATGCATATCGGAACCAACGGGCAGGCGCGTCTGCTGCAACAGACGGTGCTGGTATGGACGGAGCAGGTCGCAAACGGGACGACGAATGGATTTTATCGGCTGCGCGCGAACGAAAAGGGCGTGGCGGCCAATGCCCGCGCTTCGCGCATCAGCAGCGTGGCCTTCCCCTACGGCCTCAATTGCCTGATGACCGGCAGCCTGCAGGATTCGCTGAACGCGACCTATGTCATCGGCTACAACGATCCGGTGAATCCCTTCAAGCACATTTACAATCCGGGCCATGACAACCTGGACTATTCCGGCGAACTGCTGCCCGAAGGAGCCGAGAATTACAGCATCTCGAACACGGTCAGCCTGACAATGGACCACCCGCCCGAGTTGGGGCCGAACGCGAGCCTCTGGAATCCGGGCGAAGATATCGAAGGCCTTTATACGCACACGATCTACGGCTTGCGGCGGGAGCCGGTCCGCGCCGAAGGTCGCTTTAAACTGCGCCGGGTCAACCGCACGGGCGTGCTGGAGTAAACCCATAATTTCTAAACATGGAGTTCCCTATGAATGCAAAGAATAGATTGAGAGTGCTGCTGGTTTCCGGCCTGCTGGGCCTGGCCGGGGCGGTGGGCGCGCGGGCCCAAGGCGTGCCGCTGGTCATGAATTACCAGGGCGTACTTACCGATGGCCACGGACAGCCGATGGCGGGCGACAATCTCACCGTCAATTTCCGCGTCTTCGGCGCGGAGAAGGGCGGGACCATGATTTGGGGAACGCGGCAACTGGTCACCACCGACAGCAACGGCGTCTTTAACGTGCTCCTCGGGCAGGGCGGCCAGAATGTGCCCGGCGCCAGCAACCAGGTGAATTCCCTGCTGGAGGTTTTCTCCGGCGTGAACGCGGACAAGCGCTGGCTGGAAGTCGAGGTGGAACACAACCTCACGTCCGCCATGTCCCCCCGGCAACGATTTGCGACCGTCCCCTACTCTTACCAGGCCGGAAATGCGTCCGGCTGCGCGGGCGACTTCACGGTCGGCAGCGTCCTGACGGTTCAATCGAACGCGTATCTGCAGCAGGGACTGAACATCACCGATTCCGGCCAGGAATCGCTGGTCTTCAACAACACCGTATACGACTCGGCCGGGTTGACGGTAAGCCAGAAGGTGGTCGTGGCCACGCCGATGATAGTCGACGGCGCCTTTGCCGTCCACGGCAACGCGGTCTTTTCCAACGACACGACTTTCACGCAGTCCGTGGAGTTCGACGGACCCGCCTACTTCTCCCATGGAGTGAGCCTTCGCGGAAACACGTCGGCGTTCGGATCATTCAGTCAGTTAGCCTCCAAGGGGCCGGACGGGTCCACCCATACGGATTCGGGCACAGTCGCGGCAAACGGGTTCCTGATCGTGCGCATGATCACCAATGATCACGATTCAGGCAACACGCTGACCTTTACATTGAACGGCCAGCAGTTGGAGTTCAGGGCGGACTGGTCGACCGACGGATCCGACGCCCTGCACTACCAGGATTCGACCACGTTCCCGGTAAAAGCGGGTTCGAGCTGGACCATCAGCTGCGGCGGCGGCAACATCGGATACGCTGTTCTTTATCGATCCATTCCTTAGCGCTCACAGAAGAACGAGGTGCAGACCATGAAAACACGACAAAAACTGATGGCGGGATTACTGGGCGCGCTGTGCGCCGCGAGCGCGACGCTGGCGCAGGTCCCCAATACCCTCTACATGCAAGGCTTGTTTCTTAACCCCGACGGTTCGCCGAACCCCGGCTTGCGTTCTTTCAACTACGCCATCGGAGCAGACGGCGCGTGGATCGGCGCCCTGGAGTTCTCCACCCAGGTCCTGGCCAATGCCGACGGCCTGGCAAACTTCATGATCTCGAGCCCGAGCCTGCCGAACGTTTTTCAGACCAGCACCAACACCTACTTCAACATAAATATCACGCCTCAAAATCAGCAGTTCGTGACCGCGCCCTACGCCTTCCAGGCCGGCAACCTGCCGATGGCCTCGGGCAACTTCACCGTGATGGGAGACTTGAACGTCGCCGGCAACGCCTCCATGCTGGCGCTGACGGCCGCCAACGGCGCCGCGCTGCACGCCCCCATCGTCATCGCGAAAAACGCCTATTTCACGAACCTGACCAGCGCCGCGTTTGACGGGAGCCTGACGGACTCCGGAGGAGTGGTCATGGACGGCCCGATCGAAGCCAACTTTTCCACGCGGTTCTCCAGCGCCACGGCCACCAGCGTGTTCTACGCGGCGACCAACGACATCAACCTCATCAACGCCACGATCAAGCAATCCTTTACCTGCATCACGAATAACCTGCCGACGACGGGCACCAGCGGCACGGCCGCGGAAGACGGTTTCCTCATCGTCTGGATCACGATCCCCAACAACAACAAGACCGGCGGCGTCTACGTGAACATCGGCAGCCTGCAGTTCAAGCTGCGGCGCTATTCCAACGCAGTCCAAGCGGCTCAGGAGATTCACATGTATACGGGGAACACCTTCCCAGTGGCGCAGGGCACGACCTGGTCGGCCTTCCTGGTCAACGCCGGGGACAGCAGCGACATCACGATTCAATGTTACTGGATCCCACTGCGGGGAAACGGTTGATCCAGAAAGGAAAGGATTTAAATGCAAACAACGAAGGCGGTATCCATGAAAATTCGCATGCTGATGGCCTGTTGGCTGGCGGTGGGCTCGGCAGCCCTCGCCCAGCACGTTCCGGATCAGTTGAACTACCAGGGCATCCTCACCGACTATCACGGCCAGCCCACGGCGCTTTCCACCAATACGGTCAACTTCCGTATCTATGACGAAGCGGAAGGCGGCAATCTGATCTGGGGCGAGACCCATAGCGTGACCACCTCGGCCCGGGGCCTTTTCAGCGTCATCCTGGGAACCGGAGCGCTCTTGAGCGACAGCATGCAGGCGGCGAACCTCCGCGAGGCTTTCGCGTCGGGCACGCTGGTGGAGCAGCGTTACCTCGAATTGCAGGCGCTGAATCCAAATGGCACTCCGCAATCGGCCATGCTGCCGCGCCAGCGATTCCTGACGGCGCCTTATGCCTTTCAGGCCAATGACTCGCAAACGGCGCTCGCCAATTTCCGGGTGACCGGCGCGCTTTATGCACAAAGCGAAGGAGCCCAAGTAGGCCAGCTGATCATGACCAATGCAAACGGCTCCATTACGGCGGCAGGCGACTTCGTGGTGGATGGATATGGAAAGTCGAACGTGCTGGCCAGCTTCAACGGAACCTCAGCGGTCCTATCCGTTGCGTCCGACGCGCTGAGCGTGCAAGGCTCCTTGGAGGTCAACTCGTCCTGGACTCTGGCCGGTACTTCGGTCTTTTATCAAGCCGTGTCCGCCACGGATCCGACCTTTAACAAGGGCATCCGGGTCAAGGGCGGCATACGGGCGCTGGGCGGCTATCAGCATCTGGCCACCAACACGACGACGGCCTTCAGCCGCGTAGCGGCCGGCGACGGCTTTGCCCTGGTCTATCTGAAAACGACCGACTTTGGAAACAACGCCAACCTGGTGATCACGGTCAACGGCATTCAGATCCCGCTTCAGCATCAGCCCTATTCCGCGGGCGCCTATTATTCGATGGATTTCGAAAACACGGCCTGTATTCCCGTCGCCAAGGGCGAGAGTTGGAGTGTCGCTTTCGGCAGTGGAACCCATAGCGCTTCCAAGTTCGATGTGTATTGGATCCCGTTCGGTTATTGATCGGAGTCAAACATGAATCAACAAACTCAGCTTCATCAGCCAGGGATCGTCAAGGGCGGAATTGCTTTGGGCCTGGGACTGCTCCTGTTGTGGTCTTGTCCCTCGCGGGCGCAGACCGTCAGCGGAGAGAATTCCATCCGCTTCCCCTCGGCGCTTCCATTTCTGAACGGGAAGCCGGACCTGTTCTCTGTGCCGGTGCTTGCCGGCGGCAGCGTGGGCGGCGTTGCCGCCACGAACAATCTGGGCGGGACCAATTATGTGCTCAAGTCGTCGGCTTTCGCGCACAACGTGGAGCACGTCTCGCCGAACGCGTACCTCGGTCAGGTCCTGTCGCCGCCGGCCTCGACCTCCGGGGCGCCGGTTAACTGGCCGGCCATGACCAACACGGCCCTGATTACGCCGGCATCCGGCGCCTTCTTCGAACCTTCGATGAAAGCGGTCTATGCCGCCGTCGGCGGCGAAGTGGAAATCACGTGGAAATACACCGACGGCTCGCAGGTCGCGGCCACGTACGTCGTGGAGTCCGCCCCGGCGGGCCGTGCGTACCGGGTGTATTGGACGGACCCGCCCTACAACGCGCCGAAGGTCCAGATCGACAGCAGCGACTTTGTGAGATTCCATTACAACGCGCAGATCACCGCGCCTCAGTACGCGGTGACGACCAATGCCAACAACATTGTGCTCAGCAACGTGGTGGCCGGCCTGTACATCGATTCCTCTGGAAGCCTCAACGCCGTGGGCGGCCAGCAGGGCTTGATCGTGATGCAGTATTTCAAGACCGGCTCCTACAGCGAACAGGTCAGCACGGGCGGCTTGATCGTGATCGAGGTCATGCCGCCGGACATCCAAACCCTGCAGGCCTCCCTGGGCGAGCGCATTCTTCCGCAGGGCGGAATGAGCGAGGTCGGCGAGCTGAATCCCGAGATCACCGAAGGCCTGGATGGCGAAATCGTCTATGTCTACCAGCACGCGTCCTCCGACGGCTCGACCATTCCGAAAATGGACTGGGTCTTCCCCATCTCGCGCTCCGTGGACAATCCCTGGGACATCGAGATCTACTGGAAGATTGCTGACCTGATGGGCACCAAATGGTTCTACGAGGTGGATTGGTACTCCGCGGATTGGCCAACCTGTTATAACTACGTTCGCGGCGACGGCGCCAACTCCGGCGCCCCCGTCTATTTCCCCTCCAACGTCACCCCATCGCTGATGGTCTATCAGGAGCCGGAAAGCGGCTGCGCCGTCTTGCAGAATCCGCAGACGCTCAACAGCACAACCAACTCGGGGCGATGCCTCGTGCAGCTCACCTCCCAGGATCAAAACGTCTGGTTCCTGCCGATCCAGATGATTGCCCGCAACGATCCCAAATTCGACCTGACCCCTTATGACTGGACCATCGGCGAAGAACTCCAACCCCATGACACCGCGCGGTCGGCCTGGCTCACCGAGGAAGCCGCGGGAAAAATCACCGCGACAAACATCAACCTTCCGGGCGATTTCACCTTGGAAGGCTGGTTTCAACCCGACAACTTGGAAACGCAAACCAACACCGTCTTGACCCTGTTCGACAAACAGCATCCGGGCGATCCAGCCCAAAGCAATCATGTCACCCTCTGGCTGTGGACCGCCGCGCCCGGCTCAGGCTCTCCGGCCGGAACGTTGCAGGCTACCATCGGACCCGGCGGCACGGGCTCGCTCGGTCCGCTCGTGCAGCTACAATCGACCAACCTGCTCCAATCGTTCAAGTGGGCGCATGTGGCGCTGACCCTGCAAGGCCGCCAACTGACCTTGTACATCAATGGGATAAAGGATGTGTCAGCGCTCTTGAGCACCAATGGAGTACGCCAGACGGGCGCCTCGCCTTTGTGCATCGGGGGAAAGGTGGCTCACGCCAATCATCCATTCCACGGCTTCATCGACAATATTCGCATCTGGACCAACGCGCTCAGCGCCAGCCAGGTGCAAACCGCCATGAGGGGCAATAACGGCGGGTACAGCGTGGACGTCCTGGCGGCCAATGGCTTGGCCGCCTACTTCCCCATCGATGAAAACGACACGCTGAGCGCCCTGCACGATCTGACCGGGCGGCATAACGCCGCGCTCACAAACTGCCTGCTTCCCGATGTGGGCGCCGTGGGCATGAGCGAGTCCGTCATGTACTCGGAGTCGCACGGTTACATCTATACGCCCCAAGGCACTTCCTATAATACCAATCTCTACGCCTACCCGAGTTCCGCCGCGCCGAGCGCTCCCACCTACATCTTCGGCGTGAACACCAACACCGGCTTGGAAGTCTGGTGGAGCGAGAAAATCATCCAACCCGCCTTGCCCGCCATCTATATTCCCAACTGGGTGGAACGCTACAACAACGTCTGGCCGGGCCCGAACCAAAGCCCCTACATCATTCTGGCCAGCGGGGAAGGCAGTAAAAAAGGCGGGGTCTATGACCAGGGTTCCTGCATGGCCGTGAGTCCGGCTGGAGGACTCCCGGGCGGCGCCTTACTGCATCCGGGCCAGTATTTCTCAGGGAGCTTTTCCATGGGCTGCTGGTTATATCTGAATTCGTTTCCGACGAATGGGAGCGCCATCACATACCCGGTGTCGTTTTGTAATGTGGCAACGAACGATGTACTCATGGATCAGGTGCTTTTGAAGATAGAATCCAACCATCAGCGAATCTCCCTGGTTACGGCCAATGGCACCAGTGGAACCGATATTTCCGCGCCGATTATAACCGGTCAATGGGTGTATGTCATGGCCACCGTGGACGAGTCTGGCATGGGCAGGCTCTACATAGACGACACGCTGAAAGGTTCGGACACGATTCCTTTGCCCAACGCGGTGACCCGCACAAACTGCATTATTGGATACAATGAGGTGGTAGCCGCCAGTCCTTTTGACGGACTCATCGACGAGGTGCGCATCTGGTCCGGAGCGCTGGGAGACCAAGATCGCCTGGCGGCGATGATCAACGATCCCGAGAACATGAACACCAAGGACTTGGTGGCGTATTTCCCATTCGATCCGTACAAAGGGCATCTGATCCAGGACCAGGTGAGTGGCTACAAGGCCTTGCTGATCAATGCCAACCTTCAAGAACCCGGCGCCCCGGCGCTCGGATCCCGGCGCTACACCCCTGAGCAGCACGCCTCCATTTACTACCAGAACAATGTGAACCTGCCCGGCTATAATCCGAATGAGGAACATGCCTTCCTGAACCGCGAAGACGGATACGATGTGGCCTACGCGTTTCGGAACGACCTCAACACCCCCTTCGGCCAGTCGCAACCGTATGTGCTCGTGGACTACACCGATCCCCTCACCGGGATACCCGGCATGGACGTTTTCCAGATTGTGACCACCAGCCGGGTGTTCCAGACCTTCCACCAGGAAACGACCGCCGGCGCCGAACTCGACGGCCCGCATCCGCTGGATCTCCTGCCCAACCACTGGACGGGCAATGATATCCTGGACACGGGCGCGGCCTGGCAGGCCCGCACCAAAGCCTGGTTCGCGCTGGCCGGCGGGATTGGTCCCACGGACACCTCCACCGTGATCATGCGCAATTACTACCCGAAGCAACCTTCGTTCTGGTTCCCCGGCATCGCGTCGAACCTGCAACCGGCCGTCGGCACGCCCATCCCGTGGCTGCCCTCGCTGACGGCGCAGGCTTACACAAAGTCCAGCTATCCGACCAACGGCCAGCCGCAGGCGGTGACGTGGACCATCAGTTGGCCGGACGCGATTCCGACCATGGATGTCGGCGCGACGCTGACCGAGGCCGCGAACGGCCTGCCGGATATCTGGAACCAATTGAGCGTGGACGTGGTCTACCAGCAGTCGTCGTACGCAGACACCAACTTGAACAACCGCAGCGTATTCCTGTTTGACCCGATCTGCGCGCGCGGCGCAACGCTTCCCCGCTCGCTGGATGCCTACGGATTTGTCGTGGGCGGCCGAGAGCCGAACGTGTACGTGCGCAACGGCCTCTATTACTTCAATGGCCTGCCGCCCGAACTGTCCGAACGGTTCTATTACAATCCCATGCTCAGCAGCAGCAACCTGGTGCTGATCGGCGAACTGCAGCAGCCCGTGGCCGGAGATCCTTACCTGCTGGACAACGTGCTGAATGCGAACCAGCGCGCCATCCTCACGTCATTGGTGGCCAGCAACAACGAATACCTGGCCGAATGGACGCAGGCCGTCAACCTGATGGGCATTTCCGCCGTGGAGTTGGCCCCGAACCAGCCGTTCACCGGGATCGCTCTGAACGCGCCCGGCAGCGGCGCCGGATACGTCGCCCTGGCTTTCAACAACGCCACGAATCCCGTTATGGGCGTATCGCCATCCCTGCCCATAACCTTGTCCCTCCTGCGCGTCACGACCAACCTGGCGTCCGGCGCGGTGATTCCGATGCAAGATCCCTACAACCTGCTCTCGGAACAAGTGAGCATGCTCTTCAGCCTCGACTTCGCCGGGAACCCGGGCAACTACGAGTTTGACTGGCGCTGGACCGAACCCAATCCCAACGGCACGACCCCCTCCGATCCGATCGCGTGCGCGGTGTATACCCAGGGCGTCGGCATCAACTTCCTGGACATCGATGGGCAGTCGCCTGAAGACCTGCTTAACCGATTCTTTGCCGTGAGGTACCGCGCAATCTCCAACACCGTGGCGTCCGTCGTGGGCACGAACTGGAGCGAATTCACCAGCTTCGCCCTGGCCGAAGGCTGGGTGCAGCGCATCCTGAACTCGCTGACCCCGTTCGAGCAGCGCATGCGCGATCTCTACAACAATCCCGTGGAGACGCAGATATCCATGCTCCAGCAGGCGGGCCCGCCCTACGAGGGCGCCGTAGCGCTCAACCAGGACAACATCAATAATGTCGGCCTCATCCAGCTTTATAAAACGGTCCTCAACACCGCGCAGGATATTCTGGACGCAGACGGCAACCCGGATGCCGACGCCAATCAGCAGCTCCTCCTGGCCGCCTCGCGGCTGAACGACCTCTACATGCTGCTGGGCAACGAAGCCTACGCCGACGCCATGGATCCGACGATCGGCTTTGGGTCCTCGGTGGTCGTCAACAACGCAGCCGTTCTGCCCATCGATTACGGCGCCTACGCCTCCTCGCTGTTTTGTTTCGACAGCCAGGTTCCGTCGTTGCTGGACGAGGAACTCGCCCTTCTGCGCGGCCGCAGCAACCCGACGCTGGCGCCGGGCATGGGCCTGACTCCCGTGTACAACCGCCTGTACTGGAATTATACCAAGGGCATCAACGCGGGCGAGGTGGCTTATTCGGTCAACTACGACATCGCCGGACACACGAACGTGATCGTCGACGCGACGACCGCCAAGGAACGCTTCCCGCAAGGCCACGGCGACGCCTGGGGCTACTACCTGGACGCGGTGGGCTCTTATTACTCGCTCCTGCGCCATCCCACGTTCGACTGGGGGCTGCCGTCCATCTCGCCGATGCTGATGAACGACGTGACCATCGACGCGGACTACTTCGACGAAAAGAAATTCTCCGAATCCGCCTCGGCGTTATCGCGGGCCGGCCTCGACATCATCCGGCGCACTTACCGGCAATCCTACAGCGAATCCAGCGCGGACCTGTTCCCCGGTTACGTGGACAGCAACACCAACCGGGCCTGGGGCGTCGGCCAGTGGGGCTCGCGCGTCGGCGTAGGGGCGCTGTGCAACTGGATGGTGGGCAACTCGCTCGTGCCCCTGCCCTCGTCCTGGCTGACCAACGAAACCTCGCTGGCGCTAAACGGAAGCGGTTATGCGTTGTTCCCGGAAAGCACCTACTTCGACGGCGATTTCACGATCGAACTGTGGATCAATCTTCAGGCGCACGGCGTATCCAACGTCATGAATGTCCTGTCGTTCGCCAACGAGGATCAAACCGAAATGGTGCTGCTTGAACTGCAAGCGACCAACCGGGCTCCCAGCCTTACGATTTTCACCGGCGGCACACAATCCATGATCAGCGCCAACACCGCATTGGCTACCGGACAATGGATTCATGTGGCCGCGGTTCTCACGACGAACACCGCGAGCCTTTATGTCAACGGCGCGCTGGTGCAACAGGCGTCGGGACAACTGACGCCCGCGACGGTCATCCGCACCAATAACTTCTTTGGGCAAGCGATCCTGGAGAACGAGGTCTCGTTTGCGGGAGCTGTTTGCGAAATCAGAATCTGGGGCGGAGCCCGCGCGGCAGGCGACATCGCCGACCACATGAACCGGCGTCTGAACGGCGGAGAAGACGGCCTGGTCGCCTATTGGCCGTTGAACGAAGGCGACGGCGAGATCCTGATGGACCGGTCCTACAACGGCTTTAGCGCGCAGACCGAAGGCGCCTCGGACTGGACCGCCGACATGCCGGAGCTGGCGATCAATTACGACTACGACGATCCGGGCATCCTCAAGATCGACCGCTCGTCGGTGAAGGCGCTGCCCGAAATCGCGGACAATCTGGCCGCGGTCCAGGAGACCGTGAACAACGCCGACCAAGGCTTGAACCCGCTCGGTCTCGCCCGCACGTCGATTCCGTTCGACATCAGCCCCAGCGAGATCGACAGCGGCAACACGCACTTCGAGCAGATCCTGGCCCGCGCGGAAAAGGCGTTGAACAACGCCGACCTCGTATTCCAGGCGGCCCAGGAGTCCGGTCGATTGCTTCGCCAACAGCAAAAGGGCGCTTATGAATTCCAGACTGCGACAGCCGGTCAGGAGTTGGATTACAAGCGCCAGCTCATCGAGATTTATGGGTACCCCTACTCCGACGACATCGGCACGGGCCAGACCTACGCGCAGGGCTACGACGGCCCCGACGTCTACCATTACATGTACGTGGACATGGAGGCGTTGGGTTGGAGCGGGACCGAGGTGCAGCCTATCTTTGCCCATACCTACGTCTTTGAAGGCGAAGGCAGCGCTTCCATCATGAACCCCTACGGGTTCGCCACCAATCAACCGCCGGGCGTGCTGACCGAAAACTCGTCCAATGCCATTACGTTCTACAACGCCGCCAACGGATTGCCGTGCAAGCCCACGATCTGGACCGGCACGCGCCAGGCTGAAGGCCGCCTGCAGATGGCCTACGGCGAATTTCTCCGGCAGTTGCTGGCCTATCGACACTCTTTGGAGATGTTCGTGAACAATACGGAGTATCTGAATGAAACCTTCGACTGGTACACCCAGACCTTCGCGCCGTACAAGGCGGCGGGATTAGGGCTGGATATTACTTTTAGCAGCATGAAATGGGCGCAAGCCAATTATGCCGCGTATAACGGCTTGCAGAAGATGCTCGTGGAATGGAAAAAGGGCGGGTACGACAAAAAGATCGTCAAGAAAACAACGGGCATTCCCATGAGCACCATCGTCGGCACGGCCGAAGGGGGCGACATCTATGCCCCAATCCGATTGCCGATCGTGGAAGAAAACGTGGCCAAGGGCGAGATCATGACCGCGAAGGCGATCAAGCTCGAACTCGGAGCCATCGGCGTCGAATGGGGCGTGCAATCGATGGAATACGCAGCGATAATGGCCAAGCTTATCCAGGACTACAGTCTCGAGCGAATCGATCAAGAAACGCAAATCGGCGAGATGGTCCGGCGTCAGGAAGAACAACTCCTGGCGACCCAAGTGGCCTTCCAGTCCCTCCAGCAAGCCTATCAGAGCATGATCGCCGTCGAACAGGAAGGCGAACGACTGCTCTCCAACCGCGAATGGTTCCGCCAGGAAGCAGCCAATCGGATCGCTACCTTGCGCTACAGCGACATGGCCTTCCGCGTCTTCCGAAACGACCAGCTCAGCCGGTATAACTCGGCCTTCGACCTGGCGGCCTTCTATACTTACATGGCCGCCAAAGCCTATGACTACGAGACCGGCCTGCTGCCCACGGAATCGGCCACGGCTCCCGGCAGCCGGTTCCTGGGCGACGTGGTCCGGGCGCGCACCCTCGGACGCATCGAGGACGAAACGCCCATGGTCGGCGGCTCCGTCGGCGACCCGGGCTTGTCCGACATCCTTGCGCGCATGAAGGCGAACTGGGCCGTCCTCGACGGGCGCCTGGGTTTCAACAACCCCGACCGGGAAACCAGCCGGTTCTCCCTGCGCACCGAACTGTTCCGGATCGTCCCGGGCGCCGCGGGCGACGCGAATTGGCGCACCGTTCTGACGTCCTACAAGGTGGACAATCTGTTCGACGTCCCCGAGTTCCGCCGTTATTGCATCCCCTTCGCCAGCCAAGGCGGCCTCCACGCGACCGAGCCGGGGTTCGTGATCCCCTTCAGCACGACCATTGACTTCGGTCACAACTTCTTCGGGCACTTGCTGGCCGGCGGCGATCACTCGTATGACCCCTCGCACTTCGCCACCAAGATCCGCAGCGTCGGCATCTGGTTCAGCAACTACAACAACAACGCCGAAAGCGCAGGCGGCGGACTGGCCAATACGCCGCACGTCTACCTGGTGCCGGCTGGCACGGACATCATCCGTTCGCCTTCCGATCTGACCGGCAACACGCTGCGTTCGTGGCAAGTGCAGGACCAGGCCATCCCCGTGCCCTACGCCATCGGCAATGCGGACATCAACGCGCCGGACTGGATACCGCTCTACGATTCATTGCCCGATTCCCTGGCGACCCTGCGCCGGTATGCGTCGATGCGCGCCTACCACGACGGCGGTGGTTTGAGCGCCTCGGAGCTGAATTACAACAGCCGCCTGATTGGCCGTTCCGTATGGAACACGCAGTGGCGCCTGATCATCCCTGCCGGCACGCTGAACAGCGACCGACGGCTGGCGCTGGAGTATTTCATTAACGGAACGCAAGGCGACGGGAACGGCATCAAGGATATTAAACTGTTCTTCGAGACATACTCGTATTCGGGAAATTAGCATCCAGGTGACTTATGAATAAACAAAGCCGGGTTCTTCTTCTTTTGTTGCTCCTTCTTTCATCCTTTATTCTTCATCCTTCATCCTTTTGCTTCGCCTCTCCTCCCCTGCCGTCTTTTCGCTATTACGGGTTGCTCGCCGACGAATACGGCTGGCCCGTTCTCCGCGGCGACAACACGGTGGTCATCCTCAAGAACGGGACCAACGAATGCGCCCGTTACACGGCCAACGAACTACTGGGCAATGGAATCAATTACATTCTCGAGGCGGCCATAGACAACGCAACGGGCGCTCGGTATGCCCCGTATGCTTTGCGTCAGGGAGAGACGGTGACCGTCTCCGTGGTGGTGAATGGCATCGAACAGACCCTGATGGGCGGCTCGTCGCTGCCGGTCGTCGGCAATCCGGGCGCCGCCGTGCGCGTAGACCTGAACCTGGGAACAGACGTGGACGGCGATGGGTTATCCGACCAGTGGGAAACCGCGCTGATCATCAATAACTCCGGCGGCCTTTACACCAACATCTATCAGGTCCTGCCCGGGGACGATTTCGACGGCGATCAGGTGTCCAACCAGGGCGAGTTCGGGGCTGGGACCGCACCGGAATGGGCCGACGATGTGTTCGAGGCGAACCAATGGATGATGAACGCCGACGGCCTGCTCACCCTGTGTTTCTGGACAAAACAGGGCCTGACCTATGAAATCTTTGCCGCGCCGCAGGCTCTTTCCGGACAGGGCTTCACCTGGACGCACGTCCCCTTCCGCACCAGCCCCAGCAGCACCGAAAGAATGAACAGCACCGCCGCGCAATCCAGCCGAACCTTCTTCTACGTGACCCCAACCAACACTTACAAAATGTACCGGCTGGAGATCCATAGATGAACGAGCGGTCCTTGCTCGGACTGATGACGGCAGCACTGGCCTTGGCTATGACCTTGCCGACGGCGGCCGACACCTGGACCAACGCAGCCGGGCATGCGCTGGAGGCCACCCCGGTTGCATTGGACGGCACTACCATCACCCTCCGCATACCCTCGGGCCGGGAACTGCGGATGCCGCTTCACAGCTTCCTACCGGAAGAACAACGGCGGCTTAAGGAGTCCCTGGGCATTCCGGATGTTCCCGGCCCCTTAACCTCCGCATTCCGTCTGGCGAAATCCCAACTCGAAACCGCACAAGCCCTTTACGCAGACGGCCGAATCGACGAACGCGAACACACCGCCCGCCGAAACAACGTCATTCAGACCTTCCTGAAAACGTGCGACGCCGAATCCTATCCGCGCGACGGCGCGGAGGTTCAGAAGCTGTTGAAATTTTTGGGAATCCCGTGACGGTCACAGCATAAGGTATTTCGCCCTTTCAAAGTTCTTCCTTAGCCCCGTTTGCGTCCCGATTTTATCGGGGCGCATCATCGCGTGACCGCGTTGGGCGCGGAACGCGACCTCACGCGGCGGCCCCGGAGGGGCGCATTTCTCACCGGGCGGTGAGAAATGCGGGTTAGCATGCCAGTCAAATCGCTTCACCCTTTCCGTTCATTTTGAAGAGGCCCTAATCACCAAGCTCTTGATCCACCACAGATTCATCTCGCAAGCCATCGCTAAATTCTAATTCGATTCTGCTGAAAAAGTCCAAAGAACGCCGACTCACGCCAGCCGCGTTGTCGCCTCTACGACTCACGCGGCAGAGTCGGCCTACAAGAAAAGACAAACGTTTTGGCGGCTTTTTCAGCAGAATCCTAATTCAAGGGTTGTCCCTGAGCAGCCCAGGCCGGTCCCCCAGATCAAATGGCCCCAAGCTTGGCAGATCGTTAATCTCCGCCAGCTTTCCCGCAGGCAATTCCTCCGCCCCCCTGCTGGATCGTATTCAAGCCGGCGGAAACTTCCACCCCCCTGGCAACCGCAGGGTTCCCCGCCGGCGCCTTGCGCCCCTTGTCGTAATACCAACGCAAAGACTGCTGCCGAATTTCATAGCGCTCCGACGACAAGTACGACTTATTCCAAGCCAGATGCTCCTTAAACGCCTCGACCGTCGTCTTCCTCCGCGCCGCCCATAACCAATAACGAAACTTCACAACCGCTTCGCGATATTCCGCCTGAAGCGTAACCGGCGCCGTGTCCTTTAAGACCTTCTCCCATCCCTCAAATTCCACGATTCGATCGTCCATGAAGCGCCTCCGAAGTAGTCTTT